>ERZ773243.19-NODE-19-length-222098-cov-8.462230_pt1 | contig 222098 bp, 211 predicted proteins | sample MGYA00580520_ERZ773243 | MGnify/ENA primary metagenome ERZ773243 (study PRJEB29015, sample SAMEA2737747) | human gut metagenome | biome: human gut; feature: human-associated habitat; material: faeces | place: China | collected 2012 ... | reverse complement strand
TCTGATACTCCCCTATAAAAATGGCTATTTATCAACTGTTTGTTGTGACATAGCCTTTTGTAAAAACGTTGATATAGTGGGTGTTTGAGGGTGATTATCACGTATATCGCAGATGTGCTGTGATATATTGTTTAGTAGTGGATTAAAGAACACTATAAAGCACTTATGGAAAAGAAAAATTACTTTATATTTTCCTATTGTGTATTTCCCTTTTTATGATAAAATCAAATAATAAAATACATTGCAAAGGCAAGGGGAGAGTGGATATGTTAAGAGATAAAATTTTCCAAATTGATAAGACTGATGTGGAAAGACTGGCGGCTAAATATGGTTCTCCGCTTTTGGTGCTGTCTTTGGAGCAGGTAAAGCAGAATTATGAGCTGTTAAAAAAGTATATGCCTCGCGTAGCTGTTCACTACGCAATTAAAGCTAATCCTCATCCGGAAATTCTTCGTGTTATGAAGGAAATGGGTTCCTGCTTTGACGTAGCATCTGACGGTGAAATCCGCACTCTGCACGATATGGGTGTCGAGGGTGAGCGTTTGATTTATGCTAATCCTGTTAAGACTGGTGTGGGCTTAAGGGCCTGCAATGAGTGTGGCGTACATAAAATGACCTTTGACAGTGCGTCTGAGATTGCCAAAATTCAGGCAGCCTGCCCTGGTACAACAGTGTTGCTGCGTCTGCGTATAGATAATTCCTCTGCCCATGTAGATTTGAACAAAAAATTTGGTACTGCTCGTGAAAATGCACTGGATTTAATGCTCAAAGCAAAAGAAGCAGGTCTTGATATGGCTGGTATTGCCTTTCATGTAGGCAGTCAGACTGTCAGTGCAGAGCCTTATCTGCACGCTCTTGATATTGCTCGTGAGCTTTTTGAGGAAGCTAAGGCGGCTGGCCTGGAGCTGCGAATTCTTGATATTGGCGGAGGATTTCCCATTCCTGAGCCTAAAGTAAAATTTAATCTTCCTGAAATGCTGCAGCAAATCAATGCACGTCTAGATGAGGATTTCCCTAATATTGAAATTTGGTCCGAGCCTGGACGCTACATTTGCGGTACTGCAGTAAATCTTATTACCAGTGTAATTGGTGTGACTGAGCGTGGTGGTCAGCCGTGGTATTTCCTTGATGAAGGACTTTATGGTACCTTTTCTGGCGTAATTTTTGATCAATGGGATTTCAAGCTTATCAGCTTTAAGGAAGGCGAGGAGCGTGTAGCAGCAACCTTTGCTGGTCCTAGCTGTGATTCCCTTGATATTATGTTCCGTGGTCGTATGACTGCACCATTAGAGGTTGGGGACTTGCTGCTTGTTCCTGCTTGTGGTGCTTATACTTCTGCCTCTGCGACAACCTTTAATGGGTTCAGTAGGGCTAGGTTCGTCATCTGGGAAGATGTAAAATGCGACTGCATATAATAAATACGTCATTTACTTCGTTAGGATTCCTAGACGTACTGTTAGTACGCCGTCGTCATCCTACCTCGTATCTGGCGCATTCTCTGCAGTCTTAGTTTGTAGTTAGTACACCGTCGTTGTTCTTCTGAGATAAACTAACAGTTTAATTACATTCAATAATAAAAAGCATAGTGTTGTTAAAGCTTCTGGTTTACTAATTATGTTAGTAGGCCAGGAGCTTTTTTATAGGAGAAATACAGAATAGCAGCTTAAAGAATTAAAAGGAAAAATTTTTCTTATGAACGTGATAGATAGAAGTCTCTGGCAATTTAAGCATAAACGAGAACATGTTTTGTTATTTAGTATTATTGTAGAAATATTTTAATACAAAGTTGTATTAAGAATCCAATCTATGTAATGGTTGCTTGAAAATTAATATTGTGAACAGATTGAAAATAGACTAAGTAATTAAAAGCGCCGTATTTTCCTATAGAACACTTGACTCGGGGGGGTGGAGTGCTAATATAATATCAGGCGAAAGTGTGGCTTAAACAAGCTTTAAGTGTTTCGCAAAGATTTTGTGGAAGAAAAGGTTTTAAAGGAAGGTGTCTAAAATGTTGAAAAACAATAAGTCTATGGTTGTGGCATCTATGTTGTGTGCTTCCGTTATGGTTGGCTTATATTCAGCTCCTGTATTTGCAGCTCCTGTAAATGGTGATGAGTTGAAGATTGAGGGTTCTGACGGCAATTTTGTCATTAAAGAAGTTGTTCCAGGAAAAACTATGATTTATACTGAAGTTAAAAATGGTGATGATACTCTGTATCTTGATCCTGCTAGCGGCAATCTCAGTACTAAAGGAACAATATCCGTTGGTGGCTTAGATGGTAATAGTATTAAAACGGTTATTGATGGAACCAGTGGTAGCATTGCGGTTGGTTTGAAAAATGGTGTTCCCCAAATTAACTTGGATGCTGATACAGGCGAGGTTAATGCAAAAACATTCAATGGTGTTTCTTTAGCAACCAATGGTGACGAAGTTTTAGTTAATGGTATCGATGTTAAAGCAATGGGTAACAATGTTGCAGGTATTCGTCGTGCAACTAAAGGTGATAGAGCTTCTACATATATTGAAGACACCGTACGTGTTAATAATAAGGCTGGCTTGTGGGTATATGAAGAAGATGGTACAACCGTTGCAGCTTCTATTAATAGAGAAGGTGCTGCTGAATTTAACTCCGTAAATGTTGCAGGTAACGTAGTAGCAGATGGTTTAGGTCGCTTTGGTTCCTTAAATGGTCCTAATGTACGTATGGAGAAGGGCGAACTGACTATTAATTCTAGTGCTACCAATAAAGTAGTTTCTATGTCTGCTGAAGGCCTGAAAATGTATGGTGATGATGGTAAGCTGAATGTTCTTTTAACAAGAGAAGGCGGTTTAGCTCTGAACCAAAATTTAAGTGTTCGTGGTAACATGTCTATTGATGGTACTATCAACGGTGCAACAATTACTGCAGAATCTTTCAATGGTGTAAATATTGGCGAATTAGCAAATAGTGTTGAAGGTATTGATAAAGTTAGTGCTAACGTTGCTGGTATTACTAGACCTAGTGAAAATGAAACTATCATAGAGGGTAAAGTAGCTATTAATTCTGTAGGCAATGTTTATACTCCTGGTTCTATTATTGCCGAGAATGGATTCTCTACTGGTAATGGCAACTTTGCAGTTAGTGGTGCTACTGGTGATATTACAACTAAAGGTGCTATTAATGGAGTAAGTTTATCTGAGAACGGTATTAAATTTGGTAAGGACGGCAAGACACAAATTTTGGCTTCTGTAGCTGGAGATGCTATTATCAATGGTAATACTATTGGCTTTGACGGAATCAATGCAAGTGGCGGCTTGAGTGTAGGTGTTCTTGATAAGAAGTTTGGCGTTGATGCTGATGGCAATGTTGAAGCTCAAGGCACATTGTCCGTTGCAAATGGTGCATTTAAAGTAGATAAAGATGGTACCGTAACCTCTAAAGTTGGTAACTCTACCCTTTATGTAGGTGCTGACCAAGCTGGTATGAAAAATGGTAACAATGCTGTTGTTGTAGACAATAATGGTGTGTTGCTGGGCAATGCTTTTGGTAGCAATGTTCGTGTAGGAGAAAATGGTGTAACCTTTACCAATGGAGAAGCCGGTTCTACTGTTATTAATGGTGGTAATATTTCCAATGGTAAGTTTAGTGTAGATAAAGATGGTAACATTCAAGCTACTACCTACAATGGAATTAACATTGAAGATTTGAAATCTGATGTTGAAGCATCCAACAAAAATGTAGCTGGTATTACTCGTAGAGAAAGCGCAGTAGAAGGTGAATATGTAACTGAAATCGAAGGCAAGACTATGATTGCCAGCGATGGTACATTCTCTACTGCTGCTGGTAAATTTGTTGTTGACGGCGCTAGTGGCGCAGCAACTTTCAAGGGTGCTGTAAATCTGGGGGCTAACGCAAGCTTTACTTCTGGCAAGTATGGTTCTATTAATTTAGGCGATTTCTATGATGAATATAGAACTAATGTTGAAAAATATGATGAGGCCATCAAAGATCTGCAGGATAAGACCCAAAACATCAATAAAGACAAGACCGAAGAAGGTCATACTCAAATTGATGGCGATCTGACCGTTGGTGATGTAAATGCTGGCAGCGGTAACATTAATGCTGGTAACGTAAATGCTGGTACTGTTAACGCTGATAATGTAGTTGTTGGTGATACCACTATTAGTAAAGACGGCATTACTTCCAACAAAGTAACTGTTGGTGACACCACTATCGATAAAGACGGTATTACCTCCAACAAAGTAACTGTTGGCGACACCACAGTATCTAAAGATAGCGTAAACGTTGGTGGCGAAAATGGAACTACCGTATCTAAAGACGGCGTAACTGTTGGCGGCGAAAATGGTACTTCCGTATCCAAGGACGATGTTGTTATTAACAAGGGTACTGACAAAGAGGTTAGCCTGTCCAATGTTGGCAGCCGTGTAGATAATCTGGAGCAAGGCTTGGCAGATGCTAATAGCCGTATTGATAGAGTTGATGAGAAGATCGACAAAGTTGGTGCAATGGCAGCTGCTATCGCTAACTTGAGAACTATGGGTTATGATCCTGAAGCTCCGACCGAAATTGCTGTAGGCGTTGGCCAATACAGAAGTGAAACCGGTGCTGCACTGGGCTTCTTCCACTATCCGAACAAAGACTTCATGCTGAGCATGAGCGTTTCTACCTCTGGCGATGAAGTAATGGGCGGTATTGGTGCAACCTGGAAATTCGGCCGCAAGACTCCTGCTGAAATGAAAGCTGCTAAGGAAAGAGCTGCTGAAAAAGCAAAGCTTGAAAAAGCTGATGCAATCAAAAAGGCTGCTGAGCTGGCAAAAGTTGAAAAACAACAACAACGTCATGCTGAATTAGCTGCGAAAAAAGCTGTAAAATAATTTTGATAGAGGCTCATATTGAGCTGATATAAAAATCAACCTTTCAAGACAAAGACGGGCTATTGTAGTCCGTCTTTGTCATATCTAATCAAGATTTTAATAAAGGAGCAATTTTCTATGAAAAAATTAATTTTAATGCTTACTGCTATTTTTACACTGGCATTTAGCAGCTTGTGTATGGCAGCTGACGGTGGTGCTTTGAATAAAGCACAGGACAGTGCGGAAAAATTTATGGCTGGCTTTAAATCCACTCCGGCTGCTTATACTGAAGTAGCAGGTGGTTTTAGTAATGATTTGAAATCCAAAATTAATGCTCAAGCATTTGCAGAACTGCAAAAACAAGTAAAATCTCAATTTGGTAATGTAAAGAACAATAAATTTTTCTCTTATGAGCGTTATGACCAGTTTGATAGAGTAACTTATATTTCTAATTGCACTAAGGAAGACTTAGTTGCTTTTATTCTTACCTGTGATAAAAAGGGCAGACTGGTTGATTTTGCTATCACCAAGCTGCAAGCAGAAAAAGCTTCTAAATAATGGCTATGAAGAAAAAAATTCTTGCATTTCTTTGTGGAGCTTTGTTAAGCTTTTTCCCTAGCTGTACTTGGGCGGCTGAGCATGCTGGCAATTACATAGCAGTTGGCCAAAGTAATGTAGGCAGTCTTTATGTTGATTTGGATAATGTTAAGGTTGTACATAGGGAGAGTGCTGCATTCTTGATTGTTGCTGTTGAAGAACGTTATCAGGACCAAGGTTTTATTGCAGACATCCGTAGTACAGAAGGATTGGAAAATGCTGTGGGAATGCTTACTTTATATATGTTTGATAATTTTGGCAGAACCTACTGTATTGTTGCCCAGCATATATATGACGACAAAGGAAATATATGCTTAAATTTAGGTAATGATATGGAAATAAAGGATGTTGGCAATGATAAAACATTGCTAAAAATCTATGAGGTAGCCTTAAAATCTATGGAGAGTAAAGCTAAAGTTCCTTCATGGGGCAGATAATTTTGCCTATACTATGGTGGGCCTTTACGACAACTAGATATCTAAAATTATCCTAAGGGACGCACTGGCAATGGGTGCGTCCCTTTTATCTTTTAAGTCAGCTATTTGATTTACTATCATTTCAATAGAGATTTTATTTGTAGACCGTAGTGTTTTTATGATAAAATAAAATGATAAGTTTATTTTTGGAGGCTTATTATGGAAAAGAACTGGCAGGAGCTTTTAGACGGCGTCAATCGTAATGATTTGCGCATGCCGTTGTTAGAAGCGATGCTGAAATATAAGGCTGAAAATATTTATCCCTTGCACACTCCTGGTCATAAGGGAGGCCGTGGTATGGCGCAGGCTTTGCGCAGTGAGCTGGGCAAGTCCGTTCCTATGGATGTGTCTCTCATGAGTGAGTTGGACGATATTCACGAGCCTACTATGTATATCAAGGAGGCGCAGGAGCTGGCAGCTAAGACCTATGGCAGTGATGCTTGCTTTTGGGCAGTAAATGGTACTAGTCAGGCTATACATGCTATGCTGATGACGGCGCTGCAGCCTGGTGAAAAGCTGCTTTTGCCACGTAATGCTCATCGCAGTGTGGCAGGTGGTCTAGTGCTGGGTGGTATTGAAGTAGTTTATCTGGAGCCAGAATACAGTGAGGCCTTTGGTATTCAGCTGCAGGTTACTCCTGAAGCTGTAAAGGCTGCTTTAGACAAGGATGCAGAGATTAAGGCTGTTTTACTGACAAGTCCTAACTACTATGGCGTTGCAGCCAAGGTCAGTGAGATTGCAGAAATTTGTCACGCTAGAGGCGCAGTGCTTTTGGTTGATGAAGCTCATGGTCCTCATTTGGGCTTTAGTGAGCTTTTGCCAAAGTCTGCTTTGCAGCAGGGGGCTGACGCCTGCGCACAAAGCACTCATAAAATAGTAGGTGCTATGACCCAATGCAGTATGGTTCATTTTCAGGGTGAACGACTTGATTTGCAGCGTGCTGCTGATGTGATGAGTATTTTGACAACTACTAGTCCCAATTACTTTTTGATGGCATCTCTGGACGCTGCTCGAGCTCAGCTGCAGGCCCATGGTACATTAATGAGTGAGCTGGCCTGTGAAGCGGCACAACGTTTGCGTAAGCTGTGCGGTGAGTTTGCTGGCTTGCGAGTAATGGAGCCGCAGGATTGTGACGGCCTTGCTCTTGATATGACCAAGGTTACAATTAATTTTGCAGACTGGGGCATCAGCGGTGTTGAGGCAGGAGATATTTTCCGCAGCTTTAAGGTTGCAGTGGAGCTGGTAGATGCTGAAAACGTATTGTTTTTGGTCACCTACGCAGATATGGATGGCGGCTTTGCTGATGGATTGGCACGTATCCGCAGTGCCTTGGAATATATGTCTAAGAATAAAAGGCCGCATCAAGAGCATGCTCAGGCTATTAAGGCCCCTGGAACGGAGGCAGTTATGTCCTTGCGTCAGGTTTTTAATAGTCCTAAGGAAAGTGTGCTTTTGGAAGAGTCTGCAGGAAGGATATGTGCGGAGCAGGTAAGCTTTTATCCGCCTGGAATTCCTGTACTGCTGCCTGGTGAGCGTATTACCGAGGAAATTATAGCCTACTGCCAAAAGCAGAGGGCCCTGGGACTGCCTGTAAGTGGTCCTGCTGATTCTCAGCTGTTGACGGTGCGAGTTTTGAGAGGATAATTTTATGAAGGGTTTATTTATAACTTTAGAGGGCTTGGACGGCGCAGGTAAAACCACACAGCTTCATAAGACTGCAGAGCTTTTGCGTCAGCAGGGCTATGAGGTAGTGGAAAGCCGTGAGCCAGGTGGTACGGAGCTGGCAGAGAAGGTTAGAGCTCTGGTGCTTGACGCTGCTTTGCCGTTGAATAATACTACTCAGACACTTTTATATCTTGCTGCCAGAAGTGAGCATGTGGACAAGCTGCTTAGGCCTGCTCTTGAAGCGGGAAAGATAGTTTTATGTGACCGCTTTAGCGACTCTACATTGGCTTATCAGGGGTTGGCCGCAGGCAAGACCATAGATGAGCTCACTGATTTGCGTCAGCTGAACGCTTTTGCTACAGAAGGACTTGCACCGGATCTGACCTTGGTGCTGGATGGTGACCCTAAGCTTTTACTCAAACGCAGAGATGCCAGAGGTGTAACCGACCGCTATGAAGAGCAGGGCTTGGAGCTGCAGTACAAGCTGCGCAGTGCCTTTGCAGCCTTAGCGAAGGCGGAGCCTGAGCGTATGCGTATCATAAATGCTGAAGGCAGTGAAGCTGCTGTCAGCGCAGCAATTATGGATGTTATTGGGGAATTTTTGGAGAGGAAGCTGTAAAATGTGGAATGATGTTCTGGGACATGAGGGAGTAAAAAGCTTTTTAATCAGCTATCTTCATGCACAGGAAAGACCTCATGCGCTGCTGTTTCTTGGTGCTGCCGGACTTGGTAAAAAGCGTCTGGCCTTGGAATTTGCCAAAACTCTCCTTTGCGAAAGCAGTACTGGTACTGATAACTGTGAATCCTGCCGTCTGATGAATTTGGAGGATGGTAATTTCAGTCACCCTGATTTCATCCTTTTGGAGCAGGAGCAGGACACCAAGACAGGACGCATTAAGAATATAGGTATTGACCAGGTACGTGAGCTAACTGGCAAGGCTGCCTTTGCACCTGTTATGTCACAGAATAAGGTCTGCATTATTGATAGCGTTGACTCTATGACAGTGTACGCTGCCAACAGCTTTTTAAAGCTATTGGAGGAGCCTCCTGCAGGCTGGGTGATTATTCTATTGTCTGAATCCGAGGACAAGCTTTTGACTACTATTCTGTCTCGTGTGGTCAAGGTACGCTTTCAGCCTATTCCAGAGGAGCTGGTGTATCAGGCGTTGCTTGAACGTGGCGTAGCTAAGGAGCATGCTCTTGTGTTGGCACGCATCAGCGAAGGCTCCTTAGGAGCGGCGGTGAGACTTCTGGAACAGCAGGTTTTTGAAGTTCGTCAGCAGGCAGTAGCCTTTTTGGAGGCTTTGCCCCTAAAGATGCCTATGGACTATGTAGTTGGTCGTCCTTGGGTAGAAAAATATGATAGAAACCAGGCGATTTTATTTGTTAAGCTCTTACAGCTTTTATTGCGTGATTTGCTGATAATCCGCGCAGATGCTAAAATAGCATTATATAATTGTGATATAGAAACAGGTCTGCAGCAGTTAAGCAGGGGGTGGAGCTCCCGCAGTCTTAAGCAGGCTTTAGACATCATTAAAGAGACTTATGCAGCTTTGGACAGCAGTGTTGGCGTGAAGCTGGCGCAGGAGTCCATGGCTCTTAAAATAGATTCAATATACAAGGAGTGATAAAAATGCCAACAGTTGTAGGTATTAGATTTAAAAAGGCATGTAAGATATATTATTTTGATCCGGCAGACACAGGTGTAGTCAAGGGCGATTTTGCCATTGTGGAAACTGCTCGTGGCGTAGAATACGGGGAGGTAGTTATCGGTCCTCGTGAGGTTGATGAAAAGGATATAGTATCCCCTCTGAAGCCGGTTATGCGCAAAGCAACTGCTGAGGATGAGGACAAGCTGATAGAGAACAAGGTACGTGAAAAGGAGGCCTTCAACATCTGTCTGCGCAAAATTAAAAATCATGGTCTTCCTATGCGTTTGATTGATGTAGAGTTCACCTTTGATGTTAATAAAATTATTTTCTACTTTACCGCAGACGGTCGTATTGACTTCCGTGAGTTGGTAAAGGATTTGGCGTCCGTTTTCCGTACCCGTATTGAGCTGCGCCAGATTGGCGTGCGTGACGAGGCTAAAATGCTTGGCGGTATTGGCAGCTGTGGACGTCCCCTGTGCTGCGCTACCTTCCTGGGTGATTTTGAGCCTGTTTCCATTCGTATGGCAAAGGACCAGAATCTGTCCCTTAATCCTACCAAGATTTCCGGTATCTGCGGCAGATTGATGTGCTGCCTGAAATATGAAAATCATATGTACTGCAAAGGCTCCTGCAGCAATCACCGTCGTGAGCGTGTGGAAATTCCTAAAATAGGTGCTACTGTTGTTACCACCATGGGCGAGGGTAAGGTTGTAGGTATTAGCCGCGGTCAGCGTACTGCTTCTGTACAGCTGGCTCCTGACAATATTATTCAGGTGGAGTGGGATGAAATTGTAGATGCGTCCCAGGCTGATAATGTGTAATGAAAGCAGCGTTCGCTGTGACTACGTTCCTGGCTGCCAGTATAAAATCTGGCAGGATGCCAAGGAATTCTGTTTTACTACGGATGCTGTGTTTTTAGGAAATTTTCCCCATGTAGTACGCCAGGCTAAGGTGCTGGAGCTGGGCTGTGGCACTGGTGCCATTAGTATGCTGTTGGAAAGCCGCGGTGCTGCTCAGGTGACAGCCCTGGACGTTAATCCACGTATTACGGAGTTGCTGCGCCGCAGTGTAGCAGACAATGGTCTGGAGGAAAAGTTTAATATTATAGACGGAGATATCCGTAACTACAAGGAGCTGTTTGCCCCTGAAAGCATGGATTTGGTTGCTGCTAATCCGCCCTATCGCAATAGCGGCAACGTGCGCCAGATTGGTACAGCTGCCTGCCATGAGGTATCTGCTAACCTAGAGGACTTTTTTAAGGCTGCTGCTTATGCAGTACGTTATCGTGGACGCTTTGCCTTGGTACAGCTGCCTGAGCGCTTTATAGAAAGCATTGAGCTGGCACTTAAGTATGGTTTGCAGCCCAAGCGGCTTCAATGGGTGCATTCTTCCATTGGCAAGCCTGCCTGGATTTTTCTGATGGAGATGGTCAAGGGAGGAAGCTACGGACTTGATGTTTTGCCTCCTCTTATCATGTATAATGCTGATGGTTCCTACACTGAGCAGGTCCAAAAGTTTTACGAATAAGAAAGCCGCTTAGCGGCTTTTTTACTTACAGATTATAATTTAAGTATTATAGATATATATGGGAAGCCGCAAAAGGCGTAAATTTGACGATTTTTGCCAATTTGTGATAAAATATTACAGATTAAGGAGGAAGTTCCCATGTATAAATTCATGAGTAAAATTCGTTTACAATGTCTTGTTTTGGGCATTGCTATCATTTTGATGACTCCCTTTTTGGCAGGCTTTGATATTACACGTCAGATTACTATTGAATATGATGGTCATAAAAAGGAGCTGCGTACCAACGAAAGCAATCCACAGCTGATTATTGAGGCTACAGGTGTTCCCTTTAAAAATGGTGATAGCTGGAAGCTTTTAGGACCAAATAAAAGTCTGCAGGATGGCAGTGTTATTCAGGTAATACGTGCCAAGGAGTTTACTGTTGTCCACGATGGTAAGGAGGAGCTGCTGCGTTCCAGCAAGGAAACTGTTGGAGAAGCTTTGAAATCCTTAGGCATTTCATTCAAAAAGAGCCGTATTTATCCTAAAGCGGATAAGGAGCTGCAAAGCGGTATGAGAGTTTATGTTCTCAACAAAGGCGAGGAGCTGCACTTTGATGAAGCAGAGGTAGATATTCCAGTAAAATATATTGAGGACTACAGCCGTAATTTTGGCGAAAATCTGATTAAGGACGGTGGTAAGCCTGGTAAGAGCAAGGTTATTTCTAAAAAAATATCTAATGCTGACGGCACTCATTCTTTTACTGAACTGGGACGTGAAATACTGCAGGAACCTGAAAGCAAGGTTGTATTGAAGGGTATGGCTATGAGCGTCAAAACTCCTGACGGCTATAAGCGTTATAAAAAGAAAATTATTGCTGAAGCTTCTGCGTATGTAGCAACCGGTAATCCTACTGCTGTTGGCATTTATCCCTATGTAGGCATAGTTGCTGTTGACCCCAGAGTTATCCCGCTCTACACCAAGATGTATATTCCTGGTTATGGTATTGCTATGGCCGGTGATACAGGTGGTTATATCATTGGCAACCGCATAGATTTATTTTATGATGACTATAATGCTGCCATTCATTTTGGCAGACGCAATGTAGAAGTTTATATTTTAGAGGATTAATTATGTTAAAAGAGGTACTTGTTGTAGAGGGAAAGATGGATACCGTTGCCATTAGCAAAGCGCTGGAGGCAGACACCATCGAAACAGGAGGCTTTACTCTGACTCCCTACACCTTAAAGCAAATAGAGGCTGCCTATAAAAAGCGCGGCATTATCATTCTGACTGACCCTGATGGAGCAGGCGAAAGGATCCGTCGCTTTTTGACTGAGCGTTTTCCTGATGCAGGTCAGGCCTTTATTCCTAAAATTCAAGCTACGGCCAACAATGATGTTGGCGTGGAGCAGGCTAAGCCGGAGGCTATTTTGGCGGCGCTGGCTAAGGTGCGTCACCATGAATACAAGCCTCAGGCAGAGTTCACCCATATGGATCTGTTTGAGTATGGATTGAACGGCTGTGCTGATGCCGCAGAGCGCAGAGATGCTCTTGGCGCTGAGCTGGGAATAGGCTATGGCAATGCTAAGCGTTTTTTAGAAAGACTTAATCATTATGGCGTCACCCGTGAGGAATTTATGGCGGCGCTGACTGTAATTGATAGGAGATAAGAGTAAGTGAACAAACCGATTATTGCTTCTCCCCAGGTTACTAATCATATTCTGCACCGCTTTAAGCTGCGTGCAGATAAAAAGCTGGGACAAAATTTTTTGATAGATGAAACTGTAGTGCGACGTATTGTCGAGGCTGCGGAGCTTACTCCTGAGGATACTGTTCTGGAGGTTGGCCCTGGCATTGGTACTCTTACTCAGGGTCTTGCTGAAAGCGGGGCCGATGTTGTAGCAGTAGAGCTGGATAAAAGACTGCTGCCAGTTTTGGATGTAACCTTAGAGGGCTACGACAATGTGCGCATTGTTAATGGTGACATTCTGCAGGTTGATATTATGGAGCAGGTGCAGAAGCATGATTTTAAATGCTGCGCTAATCTGCCCTACTATATTACTACTCCCATTATTTTTGCTATTTTAGAAAAGCGTCTGCCTATGGAGCGTTTGGTTGTAATGGTGCAGAAGGAAGTAGCAGAGCGTATGGCGGCTAAGCCTGGCAGTAAGGATTATGGTGCGCTGTCTGTAGCGATTCAGTATTTTACTGAGCCGGAAATTGCATTTATCGTACCGCCTTCTTCCTTCATTCCCGCTCCGTCTGTGGACTCCGCAGTAATTGTCTGCAAGCGCCGCAGTACTCCTCCTGTTGAGGTATGCGACGAGAATTTGTTCTTCCGCGTTGTAAAGGCAGCCTTCTCCCTGCGTCGTAAAATGCTCAGCAATTCTTTAAAGAATATGGGCATCAAGGGCGAACAGGTAAGCAAATGGCTGGAGCTTGCTGGTGTAGACGGCAAGCGCAGAGCAGAAACTCTTTCCTTAGAGGACTTTGCGGCATTGACCAATACCTTTGCTCAGGTGAAGGAGTAATTTCATATCTATAATACTAAAGGCACACTGCTTACGCAGTGTGCCTTGTTTGCTGTATCAGTTATTTTCTTTTAGAATTTCAAAGCTGTTTAAGGACCATAGTGCTTGGGAAAGGAGCCTAGCGTAGTCTTTCGTTGGCAGTACATAGATTAGCTCGAAGGTTTTGCCGTTGGTGGGGGCTGTGGCTTCCAGTACTAGCTTGTCACCGGTGTAGTCCTGCTGCCTGCTAAGGCTGCAGTTCCATACTAATTTGCTGCCGTGCTGCCATTGAACCAGGGACTCTTTGTGCGGAAGCTCTGGTAAGGGAGCTGCAGCCTTGAAATAGTGTGAGTCATGTGGGGCCTGGACATTTACTGCGCAGAGCAGAGTTTCACTTTTAGCGCGGAGCTGCATTGGTCCGTCTGCGTGAGGCAGCCCAGCCAGAGGGTCGGTGCCAAAGGCCTTGGGCAGCTGCAGGGAATATCCGCCTGCTTTGTTGGTAAGCAGGTAAAAATCTCCGGCCTTAGGTGGAAGCAGGCTTTGCCAGCTAGCTGTGGCGTCAGGTGCTGCTGCCTGTTTTGCAGGTGCTGCCATTATTGTGGAACTGTGTAGCAGCATAAGACAGGCTGCCAAGATTATCAGCAGATTTTTCATAGCTTAGCACAGGCTTCGTTAATGGCGTCTTCGTCTACACGCATAGCCAGAATAGTTTTTTCAATGAGCTCGTCTACAGTCCAGCCCAAGCGTTCTGCACCTGCGGTGATGACATCGCGGCTGCAGCCTGCGGCGAACTTTTTATCCTTGAACTTTTTCTTTACAGACTTTAGCTCCAAATCCTGTACGCTTTTGGAAGGACGCATAATAGCAGCAGCGCCAATAAGACCGGAAAGCTCGTCAATGGCAAAGAGAACCTTTTCCATTTCGTGGGTAGGCTCAATGTCTGCACCAGTCAGACCATAGCCATGGCTGGCGGTGGAGCGGATAATATCTTCATCAAGACCTGCCTCGCGCATCAGCTCCTGAGATTTTACGCAGTGCTCAGTAGGATATTGTTCAAAGTCCAGGTCGTGGAGCAGTCCTACGTTGGCCCAAAAATCAGCCTCATTGCCATAGCCAAGCTCGTTGGCAAAGTAGCGCATAATACCCTCTACGGTCAGGGCGTGGCGCAGATGAAAGGGCTCCTGATTATATTTTGTCAAGAGTGCCCAGGCGTCATCACGTGTTAATGTCATTGTACTTCCTCCAATATTATTCAATAAAACCAGGGGTGCTCAAATAGCGGTTGCCAGAGTCAGGCAGAAGAGCAACAATGGTTTTTCCTGCCATTTCGGGTCTATGGCTGAGGCGTACTGCAGCGGCCAGAGCAGCACCGGAGGTAATGCCAACTAAGATTCCCTCGGTTTTAGCCAGGTCGTGGCAAGCAGCGAAGGCTTCTTCTGCACTTACTGTAAGCACCTCGTCTACATATTCTGACTTGTAGTTTTTAGGAACAAAGTTTGCACCAATGCCTTGCAGCTTGTGCGGACCTGCCTGTCCCTTGGTAATCAGGGGAGATGCATCAGGCTCAACACCTACTGTCACAATCTCTGGCTTGTGCTCCTTGAGATACTTAGAGGTGCCGCTTAAGGTGCCTCCTGTACCGATACCTGCAACAAAGGCATCTACATTGCCTTCAGTATCATTCCATACCTCAGGACCAGTGGTACGGTAATGAATTTCAGGATTGGCAGGATTGTCGAATTGGCTGGGAATAAAGGAGTTGGGAATTTCCTTGGCCAATTCAGCAGCCTTGTCCAGGGTACCCTGCATGCCAAGCTTACCAGGTGTAAGGACAATTTCTGCACCATAGGCACCAATCATATTTCTGCGCTCTACACTCATGGTGTCGGGCATAACCAAAATAGCACGATAGCCCTTCGCAGCAGCTACTGCTGCCAGACCTATGCCTGTGTTACCGCTTGTCGGCTCAATGATTGTACCGCCAGGCTTTAAAATTCCTTTTTCCTCAGCATCAGCAATCATAGCGTAGGCAATTCTGTCCTTGGCACTGCCACTGGGATTGAAGTATTCCAGCTTAGCTATAATAGTAGCTGGTACATTGTGGATACGAGTATAATTTTCTAAAGCCAATAGAGGCGTATTACCAATCAAATCCGTCATGGTGTGAGCAATTTTAATCATTTTTAACATCTCCTCATTTGAAAAAATAAAAGAATTACATTTTGTTGTTAAAATCGTTAATCATGTCAGCTAAGGTAGTGTTGTTCACTACATCATCTATAGCGGTCTGTATTTTTTTGTAGAAGCCAATAGCTATACATTGTTCCGCTCTTGTGCAGGGAGTATCGCACTCCAGACAGGCAACAGGTGCCAGACTGCCCTCAACGGTGCGTAATATTTCGCCTACGGTATATTCGTCCGGGCGTTTTGCTAATTTATAGCCGCCCTGGGCGCCGCGGGCGCTTACTACAAAGTTTGCCTTGCTGAGCTGGTGGATGATTTGTTCTAAATATTTATCTGATATATCCTGACGTTCAGCAATAGCCTTCAGTGGAATATAGATTCCCTGGTCGTTGACGGCGAGGTCAAGCATGAGCCTTAGCGCATAGCGTCCCCTTGTAGAAATTTTCATAGGCCCACCCCCTTTCGTGTTAAAAACATTTTACTACGAATTCAGTAGGAATTCAAGGATAAATAAGGTGGTATACTGATAAAATAAATACAAAAAATTTCCCTTTGTATGTCTTTTGTGATAAAATACTTCTATATGACATAAGAATTAGGAGGCTCCACATGGACGAGAAAAGCTTAGATAAAAATTTTAAGAGATTACTTTATACCTTTACTGCAGATGAAGAGCTGGCTAAAATTCTGAACAAGGTAAGCTTTCCTGAGCTGTTCAATACTGAATTTATGCAGGCTAACAGCAAGTTTACCTCTATGGATGACATGATTTGGCGCAGTGGCTTTGGCATTATGAACCTGTTAGAGGTTGAAAATGTTAACCAACAAAAATGGAACGAGTACATTGCTAAAAATACTGAATGTGCAACCTGGCACCAATTTGGCAAACTGGCAATGATTGCCTGGATGGAAGCTAAGCTGGAAGAAAATAAAAAAGCTAAAAACTAAAGGCTGATTACCGAGGCTCTAAGCTTCGGTAATTTTCTTTTATGATGAGGGGATAAAATGGATATTGTATTGCATTCTTTAAATGGCGTGCTGACGGTACTTATTATGATAGCAATGGGTGTGCTGCTGGAGCTAAAAGGCTGGTTTGATGAAAAAAGTGTCTCACTGGTCTCCAAGCTGGTGACTCAGGTCTGTCTGCCTACCTATATGCTTACGAACATTTTAGGAAGGTTTCAGCACGATCAGCTTATAAGTATGTCCAGGGGCTTAATAGTGCCTTTTCTGTCTATGATGGCAGGCTATTTTATTAGTAAGCTGATTGCCACGCTCATAGGTGTGCCGCGCAGCCGCATAGGAATTTTTACGGCCTGCGTCAGCTTTTCCAACACTATTTTTATTGGCTTGCCCTTAGGAATTGCCTTATTTGGAGATGCGGGTGCACCATATATCATGATTTACTATATGGTAAACACCACTCTTTTCTGGACTCTTGGTGTATATGAGCTGGCATCAGGCAGTGGAGAAACGGTTTCTCTTTTTAGCCGTCAAACATTGCATAATATACTGTCTCTGCCGCTCTTGGGCTTTATGACAGGTGTGGTTATGGTTATTTTGGAATGGCAGCTTCCACAGCCAGTTTTCAAGGCCTTTTCATATATTGGTGGCATGACTACACCCTTAGCTATGCTCTTTATTGGCATTGCTATGAGCAAGACTAATTGGCAGGAGATTAAGCTTGGCAAAGAGCTTGTTGTTGCTATGCTGGGACGCTATTTTGTTTGTCCCATATTGGTTATCCTGATGTTGCCCTTTTTCGATTTGGAGCCTTTGATGGAAAAGGTTTTTGTGATGATTGCAGCTATGCCTGCTATGACCAATACTGCTATTGTAGCTAAGGCCTATGGCGGCGATTATAAATATGCTGCTATGCTGACGGCGGTGAGTACGGTTTTAGCAATAGGCATGATTCCCTTTTACATGTGGCTTATTCATTAAACGAAAAAACGAACAGAATATTTGCAGGCGGTTCGGAGTTGTCCGAGCCGCTTTTTTGTGCTAAAAGACAAACAAAATGTGAATTTTACGGGGTTTTAGACAAATATTGCTGCTGCACACAATATATGGTAGCTAAAATATAGTGCGAACACCAATGATAAAAGCGAACAAACTTGACAAATATATCTCTATAAAGTAGAATATATTCAAACAGATATTCGCAAAGAGGTGAAGATAATGAAAAAGATTTTAGCGATGATATATTTGAGTGTAGCTTTATATGCAGGATATAATATGGCGTTTGCAGAGGAGCCTGTTTATAAGAATGCAACTGTAGTTGTTGCTTCCGGTGAAACTCTTTGGGAAATTGCTGAGCGTTATCGTGATCCTGAGGAGGATGTCAGAATTGTAGTAGAGCGTATTAGAGATGCCAACAAGCTTAAGCAGTGCTGGATTTATCCTGGACAGGATTTGTTGGTACCTGTAAGGGTAAATAGTGATGGCCCTCAAGTAGCAGTTAAATAATTCACCAATTTGTTGCAAGGCTTTTTATGTTTTACGTCGAATATCTTGAGTACGGGAAATAGTGTGTAATTTTCTTGTATCAAGGAGGCGGAGATTATGGAGAATAAGAAATGGATTGTTGGTGCCCTGGTTTGTGGTTTGCTTTTAGGCAGCAGTGTTGCTCCTGTTCAGGCAAGCTTTTTAGGCAAGATTTTAAAGGGTGGTGCCATTGGTGCTGTTGTAAATGCTACTGCAGGTCCCTTGAATGATGGCATCAATGCTGTTACCGCCAAATATGGCGTCAGCTCTACGGAGGCAACTAAGGTTGTGCCTATTATCGCAGTGGGCGACGGCACTCGTGCCGGTGCTGCTCAGGTGTCGGGTCCGAGGGAAAAGGTTGACCAATGTCAGGCTGCCTTGCAGATTGAGCAGACTATTCTTGGTATTCGTGCTGTAATCCTTATTCCTATTGACAGGCTTGCTATAACTAATATTAACCGCGTACAGGGCGTTGGCGTATGTGCTCAGCTGGACGTTAAGCTGTAATACATATTTCAGTTCGTATTGCTTTATAATGTGCATATAAGGCTAGTGTGTCTTTAAAAAAGAAACGCTGTAGATTAGGCTTAAGACGAGCTTAATTTACAGCGTTTTGTGCTTTATGCAGCTATATTTCAGCTTTTGAGCTGAGTGTTATTTTTGAGCAGGGGGGTTACTGTACTGGCATATTGGAGATGCATTGCAAATATTAAAGCCTAAGGAGCCTTGCTTTTATGCAGACTGCCCTAGGCTTTTACTTTTGGCTATATGTATATTTGTGTGGAGACGGTGTCTTTACTCTACGGCTACATCAGCATAGGAGTGATTGTCTATGTCCATGGTTCCCTTCACCTTATAGGGGAGAGGATGCTTGAAGATGGGGCCGTCAACTGCCAATGTATGGTATTCGCCATTTTCACCGCAAATGTCGATGCCAGATTTTTTCATAATCTCTACTACCTCTAAATCAAGAATGCGTCCCAGGATTTCCTTAGGCAGCAGGTCGTTGCGCAGAGCCTTGACTACGCATTTGTAGCCTACATCGATGAGCTCGTAGACGTTTTCTGCTCTGTCACGCTGCCATAGGGGAAAAACAGACTTGATACCTACATTTTTGCAGCGTTCCTCACACCAAGCACGATTATCTTCAATGTCTATATCACCAAAGCAGGCTGCTTCAGCGCCCATTTCCATCGCCTTGCGCAGGCTGGCCTCCATATTCAAATGGTATTCCTCGCCTTTGGTAGGAGTTAGCAGCAGGGGAATATCCAAAGCCTTGGAATATTCCTCAAGCATTTTATAATTAGCTCCATGGAAGTAGGAGCGGTCAGCATCTGGATTGCACATAACAATGAGGGCTACGGCCTTGTGACCTGCGGTCAGCATTTTATGCAGGGCTAAGGTGCTGTCCTTGCCGCAGCTGTAAGACATGACGAATTTCATAATTACGCCTCCGTTTTATACAGATTTCTGTAAACTTTGATTTGAAATACTGCTTACAGACTAGAGTTTAGGTGGTATCTCAAGATAAGAATACTTCCTTGTATGTCTATATTCAAGATTATAGCACAAAAGCGGTGCTGGAAGAAATACCTTGTATAGTATGCTGAAGACATATTATCAATAAAGATTTTGAGAAAAATTACTTTTGAAGCTAGTGGTGAGAATTAGGAAATATGCCTGCTTTTCCTTTATTTATTACCTAGAGTGTGATAAAATATCATTATTATGGGTAAGTGTTTGTTGCCTAAAAATTAACAGGAGGCGAGGCTGTGACAATGTCAGAAAATACATATGGAAATTTGTATCTATGCGCTACGCCCATAGGCAATCTTGAGGACATGACTCCACGTGCCCTAAGAATGCTGCAGGAGGCAGATATTATTGCCGCAGAGGATACAAGGCATACACTGCAGCTTTTAAATCATTTTAATATTAAGGGACATTTAGTCCGTTATGATGAGCATAGCAAGGAAAAGCAGGGCGCCTATCTTTTGGAGGAAATGCTCAAGGGTAAAAATGTTACTCTTGTCAGTGACGCAGGTTATCCCGGTATTGCCGACCCTGGTGAGTCTTTGGCCAAGGAGGCCATTGAGGCAGGGATTAAGGTTGTTCCTGTTCCTGGTGCTAATGCTGCTCTGTGTGCATTGATTGCCTCTGGTTTGCCTACGTATCCTTTTTTCTTTGGTGGATTTCTGCCTAAGAGCAAAAAGAATAGACGTGAGCAGCTGGAGCTGTGGAAGCATATTCCTGCTACCATGATTTTGTACGAAGCACCTCATCGTATTGATGATGTTTTAGAGGATATATTGACCTGCTGGGGCGACAGACCTATGGCGGCAGCTCGTGAGCTGACCAAGCTTCATGAGGAATTTTACCGCGGTACTGTCAGCAGTACCCTGGCGTGGCTCAAGGAAAAGCCGCCACGCGGCGAATTTTGCCTGATTATTGGTCCTGGCGAGGCAAAGGCTGAGGAAGACGGCGAGCAGCTGGAGCCTCTGGATGAGGTACGCAAGCTGATTGATGAGGGTATGGACAAAAAGTCCGCTCTGGCTCAGGTTGCCAAACAACGTAAAATCCCCAAAAGGGAGCTATATAATCAATTAATAGCAGAAGGAGACGGAAAGTAAGATGACAAAACCCACATTTTATATTACTACCCCTATTTATTATCCCAGTGACAATCTGCACATTGGTCACGCATACTGCACCACTGTTGCGGACTCCTTGGCACGTTTTCATCGTCTGAAGGGCGAGGATGTATTCTTCCTGACCGGTAGCGACGAGCATGGCCTGAAAATCCAACGTAAGGCTAAGGAAAAGGGCGTTACCCCTATCCAATATGTTGATGCTATTATTGCTAACTTTAAGCTGCTCTGGAAACAGCTGAACATTTCCAATAATGACTTTATCCGCACCAGCGAAGAGCGTCATCACAAGGTTGTACAAGACGTACTGCAAAAGATTTTTGAGCAGGGCGATATCTATAAAAAGAACTACAAGGGCCTGTACTGCGTTCCCTGCGAATCCTATTGGCTGGAGCGTCAGCTGGTTGACGGCAAATGCCCCGACTGCGGCCGTCCTGTAGAGGAAATGGAAGAAGAAAGCTATTTCTTCAAAATGTCCAAATACCAAGAGTGGTGGCTGCAATTCATTGAAGAAAATCCTGACTTTATCCAACCGGCAAGCCGCCGCAATGAGATGATTAATTTTGTTAAACAAGGTCTGGAGGATTTGTGCATTACCCGTACTACCTTTGACTGGGGTATTCCTGTTCCCTTTGACAAAAAGCACGTTGTATATGTATGGTTCGACGCTCTCTTGAACTACCTGACTGGTATTAAATATGGCACTGATGATGCTATGTTCAATAAATACTGGCCTGCAAGCCTCCATTTAGTAGGTAAGGAAATTGTTCGTTTCCACACCATTATTTGGCCTATTATGCTCCACGCTATGGGTATGGAGATGCCTAAAAAGGTTTATGGCCATGGCTGGCTGGTTGTTGACGGCGACAAAATGTCCAAATCCAAGGGCAACGTAATTGATCCTTTAGGACTTATTGATGAATTTGGCGCAGATGCTATCCGCTTCTTCCTGCTCCGCGAAATCAATCTGGGCAGCGACGGCAACTTCTCCCGTGACGCTCTGATTAACCGCGTTAATGCTGATCTGGCTAACGATTTGGGCAACCTGCTCCACAGAACCGTAAGCATGATTGAAAAATATCATAAGGGTATCGTAACTGACGCTGGCGCAGCAGAGCCTATTGATGACGAGCTGAAGTCATTGGTTAAGGAAACTGTTGCTAACTATGTTCAGGATATGGACAAAATGGAAATCAACAGTGCTATTAAAGGTGTTTGGGCACTGATCAGCCGTGCTAACAAATATATTGATGAAACTGCTCCTTGGATTCTGGCTAAGGACGAGGCTAAGGCTGCACGTCTGCAGACTGTTATGTACAATCTGGCTGAAACCCTGCGTATTGTAGCAATTCTCATCAGCCCCTATATTCCTTCTACCAGCCCCAAAATCTACACCCAGCTGGGTCTGGAGACTCCTGAGCAATTCCTCCTGGAGGATGCTGTTTGGGGCAAGCTGGCTAATGGCACCAAGGTTGCTAAGGGCGAGCCTCTCTATCCTCGTATTGAGATTGCTGAGGACGGTGCAACCATCATTGGCGGCAAACGCTATGAGCATAAGGTTGAGGTTAAGGAAGAGCCTAAGGAAGAAAAACCTGCTATGGAGCCCATTAAACCGGAAATCACCTTTGATGTATTCGAGAAAATGGACCTGCGCGTAGGCAAAATTCTGGAAGCTGAAAAGGTTAAGAAATCCAAAAAGCTTATGAAGCTGCAGGTTGAAATTGGTGACGAGGTTCGCACTATCGTTAGTGGTATTGCTATGTACTACACTGCTGAGCAGCTGGTTGGCCGCAATGTTATTGTTATTGCTAACCTGGCTCCTGCTAAGCTCTTTGGCATTGAATCCTTTGGTATGCTGCTGGCTGCTTCTGATGGTCAGGGCAACCTGGTTTTGGCAGACGCTCCCGGTATGGCAAGCGGCAGCCGCGTAAAATAATAGCTGTTTTAAAATTGAAAGAGGCGTCAGCATTAGCTGGCGCCTTTTATATAGGCTAATGTGAGGTAGATTATGAGTAGAACAGGCTTGTGGGATTCCCACGCACATTTGGATTCTGATTATTTTACAGATGATAGAGAGCAGCTCATTGCTCAGTTGCAGGAGGATTTGGACGGTATTGTCAATCCGGGCTGTGATTATGCAACCTCTGCCTTTGCTGTGGAGCTGGCAGAGAAATATGATTTTATCTATGCTGCTGTAGGTTATCACCCTGAGGAACTGAAAGGTATTGCTCCCAACTATCTGGAGCAGTTGGAAATTTGGACCAAGCACCCCAAGGTAGTTGCCATTGGCGAAATTGGTCTTGACTACTATTGGAAGGAAAATGAGCCTAAGGACGTACAGAAGCGTATCTTTTTAGAGCAGATTGAGCTGGCCAAGGCCAATGATTTGCCTATTATTATTCACGACAGAGATGCTCATGGCGATATGCTGGATTTGTTCCAGAACGAGGTTAAGGGCGTGGAGGCTGTTTTCCATTGCTTCTCCGGTTCTCTTGAAATGGCTAAGGAGCTGGTAAAACGCGGCTATTATTTGGGCTTTGGCGGTACCTCTACCTATAAAAACGCTCAAAAGGTACGCGAGGTTATGGAATATGTTCCCAAGGAGCTGATGCTCTTTGAAACTGACAGTCCCTATCTGACACCTGTACCCTTCCGCGGCAAACGCAATAATCCTGGCTATGTAGAATATACTGCCCGCCATGCAGCAGAGCTGCTTAAGATGGACTTTGACGAGCTGGCAGCAATTACTGCAGCTAATACTAAGAGACTGTTCAAGAAGATTAGGTGAAAAGATGTATTGTAAAAATTGCGGCAGGGACGTAGGTCCTGATACTAATTTTTGCCCTCACTGCGGCGTTCGCCTTAAGGGTACTGGCGATGAATACAGAAGGCGTAATGATTTTTCCGAAGCTAATAATGAGCAGTTTTATAAGCAGACCTGGTTTGGCATTCTGATGCTCTTTGTATTTTGGCCTGTAGGACTGTATTTGCTGATTAAATACGGCGGCAGCTTTACTAAAATTGTCTTTGGTATATTTGCAGGACTCATAACGCTGCTGTTCTTTGGCCTGTTTTTCATAGGCTGCAGTCTGGATATGCTGACTCCAGATATTCCTGCCAACAGCGATGTGCAGATACGCATAGAGGAAAAGCCCCAGCAGGAGGACGGTTCTTTTAGCCAAAAGGTGCTGGAAGAAATGCGCAAGGCGGCAGTGAGCTTGTAAGAGGGAGAAAATAGAAGGCTAAGAAGTAAAAAGCACTAACCATTTTTTGATGGCTAGTGCTTTTTTGTCCATACTGAACTATAGTTGAGCTTTCGGCTATAGAGTTTTTTACTCTATCACATGGTCTACCATCCCCATATTATTGACTTGACCAACCTCATAGGTTATAATAGATGCAGGTACTTAATGTTTAGCGAACAAAGTTAATAACCAGTTGTGATGTTCCTGCGTGCGGGATTTAGTTGTTTGGTTGTGTGTTCGTTTTTGTGCGATGTGACGCAAAAGTACTGATGAGGTTTTCAATAGGCCTTAAACCATTGTGATATGGGCGTTTTGCTATTTGGTATTGATGGAAAAATGCTGAAAAGTGGCGAAGGAGTCTAAAAATTTGTTTGGTTGGTAAAAATGACCTCTAAAACCCCGACAGGGCGGGGGTTTTGAAGCCCTGCTGTTGCAACAGTGATAACTGCAAGCAGTATTGTGACTGGGTTTGCATCATTACAAAGCCTTCGTCGGTATAGAGCGTTGCAACAGTGATAACTGCAAGCAGTATTGTGACGCTCACCAGCTACATTGCGAATACCGGCCAGGCCTTCAGTTGCAACAGTGATAACTGCAAGCAGTATTGTGACACAGGAGCTTTCAGACCTCCTTTAATGTATGCGCTGAGACCGAGTTGCAACAGTGATAACTGCAAACAGTATTTTAAGAAATAAAAAGGCACAGCTTAAACGCTGTGCCTTTTTGTTGGGAGAAAAAATTAAGGAGCCAATCCGTAAATTTGCGGATTGGCTCCTGTTTTTATTTTTATATGTTATTCCATGAGCTTGATTTTGCGCCAGCCGCCGCTGCGCCAGCGATAGATAAAGACTACTGCACGCAGGCATTCGTCAAGGCACATGGCCAGCCATACGCCTATGAGACCATAGCCCATGACGATGCCAAAGACGTAGGCACCAAGGGTTGCTGTGAGCCACATGGAGATGAGTCCTGTGGTGACAGGCCATTTGATGTCGCCTGCTGCTTGCAGGGCCATGACCATGACCATGTTGACGGCACGTCCCATTTCTAAAAAGATTTCGATGAGGAAGATGTGGCGGCCAAGCTCTAGAACCTCAGGGTTATCTGTAAAGATGCCATAAATAAGGTCGCTGTTAAGATAGAGAACAAAGGTTATGGTGCCGCTTATGAGTACGCCAAGGCGTATGGTTTTCCATACTCTGGTGCTGACTGCGTCCAAATTGCCTGTGCCGATAAGAAAGCCGACAATGATTTGGGTGGCCATAGCCAGAGCCTGTGTATAGACGTAGGAGCAGTTGGCGATGATGTAGGCATATACCTTGGTGGTGATGACTACAATACCCATAAGATTGACAAAGCGCATAATGACCATTTGGGAAATCTGATAGGAAAGTGACTCGCCGCCGGAGGGGAGTCCAAGATAGAGTATTTTAAAGAGGGTATGCTTGGGAAAGGGGGTAAGGTATTTTTTGGAAAGCTTTACATCAATGTATTTGCGGAAGAAGTAGATGATGATTAAAAGTCCCAGCACCTTGCTGCTGTTGGTACTGATAGTTACACCCAGAACGCCCAAGGGCGGAATGGGGCCAAAGCCATGGATCAAAAAGCAGTTGCCGGTGATGTTGATGACGTTCATAATAATGGAGGTCATCATGGTTATCTTCAGCAAGGAGTAGCCGCGGAAGAAGGAGATAAAGGAGATATAGGCTGCCTGGACAATGGTAAAGAGGCCTATGTAGCGTAAGAACAGAGCTGCATCAGCCCATATTTCCTGAGGTACGCCCAAAAGATGCAGAAAGAAGTCGTCAAATATGAATAGTGCAGCGCTGATGATACCGCCTATGGTAAGATTGGTCAGCAGTGCTACGGTGCAGACTTCGGCGACCTTGTCTTTATTGCCGGCACCACGATATTGGGCAATGAGTATGGTGGCTGCCATGCTTATGACGCTGAGGGCCATAATTACAATATTAATAATTTGGTTGGCGTTGCCTACTGCTGCGACGGAATGCTGTGAGTAGCGGCTCAGCATAAATTGGTCTACGTTGCCTACCATTATCTGCAGCAGTATTTCTATGAAGATAGGCCAGGTCATTTTAAAAACAGAAAGCTGTTCCGCTTTTTCTTTAATTTTACTCATTTTCTGAAAATTTCCCCCTAAAAATGAAAATAGGCCGCCAAAGGCGTCCCATAAAAGTAATATATCTGTATATCTATTTTTGTGTTGCCATTATACTGCTGGTGAATGGTGTTGTAAATATGTCGAAAATAAAGTAATTAAAGTTAGCAAGCAGCGGATGCTGGTGGTAATGGGTCTTGTTTGTGGTGCGTATGTGCTGCCTGCTGAGGACTGGAGCAGTTGATGAAAGTGTAAAATAGGATACAATTTTTACAGGATAACGTTGTCACTGGCTTTATTTGAGGAAGTTTTTACAGTTAGCTGTTGACAACTTTGTAGGAAAGGAGTATAGTGTTCTCAAACAGGAACAACAATTAGAAGGGCTGAATGAGGGATTTATGGAACTGATTGAAGGTTTGACACATTTTAATTTAACAAAACAAGAGGCTACCTTATATGTTCTGCTGCTGCGTTCTGGTCAGCTTACTGGTTACGAAGCGTCTAAGCAGACAGGTATTTCTCGCTCCAATACATATACTGCGCTGGCAGGACTTGTGGACAAGGGTGCCGCCTATGTGTTGGAGGATGGTAAGGTGACTCGCTATACTCCTGTTGCTCCTGCGGAATTTTGCTCTAATAAGCTGAGCAGACTGGAAGAAATAAAAAAAGATATTCTAAGCCAGCTGCCCATGCTTACGGGCGAAGTTGAGGGCTATGTAACTATTAAGGGCGAGCAGGAAATTATTAATAAGCTTAGAAATACTGTTCGTCAGGCTCAGGCCCGCATCTATGTTTCCGCTAATACCCGCGTTTTGGAGCTGCTGCGCTCAGAGCTGCTGGAGGCCTTGGAAAAAGGACTAAAGGTAGTTATTATCAGCGACGAAAGCTTTAGACTGGACGGAGCAATTTGCTATGGTACTGTTAAACAAAATGAACAGATTCGTCTAATTGCTGATTCTCATACGGTGCTGACCGGTGATTTGGAGGACGAGGATAATTCCACCTGTCTTTATTCCTGTAAGCGCAATCTTGTGGATTTGTTCAAGGATGCGCTTAAAAATGAAATTCAATTAATTAAATTGCAGAAAGGAAAGAGATAAATGGCTAAGAAGGTACCTTTTATTAATAAAGAAGCATTAGAGAATATTGTGGAGCAGTTTCCTACTCCGTTTCATTTGTATGATGAGGCAGGCATTCGTCGTACTGCTCGTTTACTGAATCAGGCTTTTGCCTGGAATGAGGGCTTTAAGGAATATTTTGCGGTAAAGGCTACTCCTAATCCTTATATTTTACAAATCTTGCGTGAAGAAGGCTGCGGTGCGGACTGCGCCTCTTATACTGAGCTTTTAATGAGCGACGCAGTTGGCTTTAAGGAGCATGAGATTATGTTCTCCTCCAATGCTACTCCGGCAGAGGATTTTATGCTGGCACGCAAGCAGGGCGTAATCATTAATCTGGACGATTTTACTCATATTGACTTTTTGGAGAAGGTTGCAGGCTTGCCTGAAACCATTTGCTGCCGTTATAATCCTGGTGGTCATTTTGCTATTGAAAACAATATTATGGATAACCCTGGTGAAGCAAAATATGGTATGACTCATGACCAGATTATTGAGGCATACAGCATTTTAAAAGCTAAAGGCGTAAAGCATTTTGGCATGCACGCATTTTTGGCCTCCAATACTGTTACTAACGAATACTATCCTGAGCTGGCACGTATTCTCTTTAAGATGGCAGTAGAGATTAAGGAGAAGACTGGCGTAGAGCTGGAGTTCATTAATCTGTCCGGCGGTGTAGGTGTTGCCTACAGACCTGAACAGCAGGATAATGATATTCTTGCTATTGGCGAAGGTGTGCGCAAGGTTTACGAGGAGGTACTTGTTCCTGCAGGAATGGGCAAGGTAAAAATCTTCTCCGAGCTGGGACGCTTTATGCTTGCTCCTAATGGTGCTCTTGTTACCAAGGCTATTCATCAAAAGCATACCTACAAGGAATACATTGGCTGTGACGCTTGCGCTGCTAATCTGATGCGTCCTGCTATTTATGGCTCTTATCATCATATTACGGTTATGGGCAAGGAGGATGCTCCCTGTGACCATAAATACGATGTTACTGGTGGTCTGTGTGAAAACAGTGATAAATTTGCTATTGACAGAATGCTGCCTGAAATCGAAATGGGCGATCTGCTCTATATTCACGATACTGGCGCCCATGGCTTTGCAATGGGCTATAACTACAATGGCAAGCTCCGCAGTGCTGAAATTTTGCTGCAGGAGGATGGCAGTGCCAAGATGATTCGCCGCGCAGAAACTCCTAAGGATTATTTTGCAACCTTTGACAATGGCGATTTTGCCGCAGCTTTGGACAAGGCTATTGCTGACGCTGAGGCGTAATTTGACAAAAATAGTTAATATAGTATAATAAATACAAAGAGACAGCTGGTTGTGGAAGGCCGGCTCTCCTCTAAGTTTTGTGTTTGAAGGAAGCCGCCTGCCATGGTGGCTTTTTTCGTTTATATACTACTTGCGATTAAACGAAAGAATGAGAACTATCATGGTAGCAAAGGCAATCATCAGAGATAATGCTTCGTACACAGTCATAGCTTCACCCCCTACTCATAAGGGAGTAGGAAAACCAGCGCACCAGCTGTCTTGTAGTTATTATAACACTAAAATAACAAAACGTCTTTTCTTTTTAAGAAAAGACGTTTATTTTTATTCCTGCTCACTGCTCATAGCTGTAAGTTGCTGAATATTTTCGTTTTCTGTCAGAATGTAGAGAAAATCACCAGCCATGATTTTAGTGTCGCCAACAGGTGTAATAGTTGTTTCCCCACGCTTTATTTCCACAAGGAGGGTATTTACAGGCCAATGTACGTCCTTGACCAGTTTGCCCTCTACATGACTGCCGCTGCAGACGGACAGCTCAGCGATATTGCGCTGGTGCAGGGTTTGGTAGGAGGGCCTGCTGCTGTTGAGAGTTCGATTCAAAAGCTCCTCATAAATAGGCTTGCTGTGGCACAGCTCGGCAATGGCAAAGGCAATCATGGATGCAATGGCCAGAGTCAGCAGCTGTTGATAGGAGGATGTCATCTCCATAATCAGTACAGTGCCTGTAATGGGGGCACGGACGGAGCTGGAGAAAAGGGCTGCCATGGCAATGACTACAATGTTGGCAGCGTAGATGGGTTGAATTGCTCCTATTACAATGAGTACATTGGAGCAGATGCTGCCGCTTAAGGCACCAATAACCAGCATGGGGAGGAAGAAGCCGCCCGGTACACCGCAGCCGTAGCTGATAAAGGTAAAGAGCAGCTTACCTACCAAAAAGAGCAGCAGAAGCTGCAGGGATACAGGGGTTTTGGCAAGGTGATTAATAAGCTCGTTGCCGCCGCCTAAAACCTCTGGCAGATAGTAGCCAAGGATACCGCCGCAGACAAGAGCAAAAATAATCTTTTGGGTAGGGGTGCGGAAAATAGGCAGGGAGTAAAAGCGTCCTACGGACAGCAGTCCCTTATTAAAGATTACGCCTGCCAGACCTGCAGTAATTGCTACGACAACTACAATACCATAGTCATTAATGGGCAGTATTTGTAAATCAGGAAATTCAAAGATGGAGTCGCGGCCAAAAAGGGCGCGGGAAATGGTGGTTGCTGTAAAGGCTGCTGCCATTGACGGTAATAATACTACAATGGAAAAATTGCGGTGCAGCTCTTCCAGAGCAAACATAACGCCGGCTAGTGGTGCGTTAAAGGCTGCGGCCAGACCGGCGCTGGCACCGCTGGTCATAAGATAGCGTTCTTCCATGCGTGTGCGACCCATAATGCGGCTAATGCCCTGAGCTGCTACTGCGCCTAATTGGATGGAGGGGCCTTCACGTCCCAGTGACAGACCGGCACCAATACCTAAAATACCTGCAGTAAGCTTAACCCACATAATAGAGAACCAGTTCATTTTGATAAGTCCTAAAATAGCACCCTTAACCTGTGGAATACCACTGCCTGCTGCCATTGGTTCCTTAGTATTAAGAAAGTGCAGGACAAAGCCGAGAACAATGAGTATGGCCAGCCAGCCGAGACCAAGACTCCAATGTCCCTGACGCAGACTTTCATAAAGAACGCTGCGCCATGCTTCCGCCTCTGTGAGAGCAAAACGGAAGAAGCTGATAATAAGACCGGCGAAAATACCGGTAAGTATTCCTTCTGCAAATAGACGCAGTCTGAAGCTGTGCCAATCGCTTATGGAACGATATGTTTTTATAACCTGCATACGATTATCCATAAAAATCACCCTTGCGTAAAATTATAGCTTTATTATACAGCACAAGCAATACCTTGACATTTGCTAGGTAACAATATACAATAATACACAAGAAAGGTCGGTTTTGGTAGGTCGGCCTTCCCCAGAAAATTGAATTTAGAAGGAAGCCGCTTACCGCTAAGCGGTTTTTTTCATTTTTACGCTACTTGCGCTTAAATGAAAGAATGTGTATAACAAGTATAGCGAACCCTATCATTAAAGATAAAGCCTCATAGACTGTCATAACAACACACCCACTCTTTTGGGAGTAGGAAAACCGACGCCGACGCAATCTTGTGTACAAATATTATAGCATAAGAAAATACGTTCAGCAAACGAACTGCCACCAAAGGGCTATTGTAGAGCTACTTGAAAATACTCGAAAATTTTCCTGGTATTTTTTCCATTCATTGTCAAATTAAGAAAACTGCATTTATGCAGAAAAAAAGGCCGTGACTGCTTTAGAGGCAATCACGGCTTTGTTTTATTTTGCTTCTTCGTATTCCGGATCGTATTTGGGGTTCAGGTAGTTTTGGAATACCCAGGCCAAAAGAGCACCGGAGATATTATGCCAAGCGGAGAATACTGCACCGGGAACGGTAGCTGCAGGCATTGCGGCAAAGTGTGCTTTAGCCAGGCCAGTTGCTAAACCGGAGTTTTGCATACCAACCTCAACGGAAAGGGCAATAGCCTTTTTCCAGCTCATACCTGTAAAGCGGGCAATCATAAAGCCCAGGAGATAGCCGCAGCAGTTGTGGAGAATTACAACCAGCAGAATCAGACCGGAGGTTTGCAGAATATTGTCACGGCTGGCACCGATGACACCTGCGATAATCAGGGAAATAGCAATACCGGAAACTGCAGGCAGATAATCAGTTGCAGCTTCTGCCAGCTTAGGCAGGAAGGATTTTACTGCCAGGCCCAAGCAAATAGGCACGATAACGATTTGGACAATGCTCCAGAACATACCAATGGGGTCAAAGGAAATTTTTTGGCCGATGATTTGGTAGGTAATGAAGGGAGTCAGAATAGGAGAAAGAACAGTGGAAACACTGGTCATGGTTACGGACAGAGCAACGTCACCCTTGGACATAAAGGTAATAACGTTGGAGGAGGTACCGCCAGGGCAGGTACCAACAAGAACTACGCCTGCAGTCAGAGCAGGATCAAGATTAAAGGCAGTTGCAATCGCATATGCCAGACCGGGCATAATCAAGAATTGCGCAGCTGCGCCGATAAATACATCACGAGGACGGCTGAGAATCAGCGCAAAGTCCTTCAGGTTCAGGGTAGTACCCATACCGAACATAACTATGCCAAGGAGCACACTGAGAACGCCAACTCCGCCTACCTTGCCAAGAACCCATAAAAAGTTTTGGGGCATGGTCATACCAAGCACCAGGAAAAGTACTGCGATAACGCCAAAGTACTTACCAATCATTTGACAAACCTTTTTCATTTTTAAGACCTCTTTCCCTTAATAGAAAATAAAAATTGTTGGAAGGATACTTTGCCCTTCCTTTGTATTTAAATTGGCAACATTATAGCAAAGTTGTTCTTAGAAATAAAGGCATAGTGCATATTTTAAGTTTTTTTCTTTAATACTGAGCAAAATATGTTATAATGTTACACAAAAGGACCATTTTTGCGGAGGTATAGCAAATGTTTACTATTTTGAGGGATTATAGAAATGAAATTGTTATAGAGAAATCTCGCTTTATCTGCTCCTTGAATAAGGTACAGAGTGAGGAGGAGGCCCAGGAGTTTATTAAGGCTGTAAAAAAGGAATTTTGGGATGCTACTCATAATTGCTCCGCATATCTGGTAGACGATTTGGCACAGCGTTCCAGTGATGATGGCGAACCCTCTGGTACTGCAGGCATTCCCATGCTGGAGGTGCTGCGTAAAAATAATCTTACTGGAACAGCTGCAGTAGTTACCCGTTATTTTGGCGGTATTAAGCTTGGTGCTGGCGGTCTTGTTCGTGCCTACAGCGGCAGTGTGGCAGGAGCGCTTAAGGAATGTGGCTTGGCGGAGAAAATACTTATGAGCCGCTTTAGCTTTGTCTATGACGTAAATAGCGTAGGCAAGATTTTGAATATCCTTTATCAGCAAAGCCTTTTTGAAATTGCTGATGTGGAGTATAATATGCGGGCCAAGATAATTTTGCTGATGCGTGACGACCAAAAGGCAGAAGCAGAGGCTTGGCTGACGGAAAATCTTAATAAGCCTATTGAACTGGAATTAGAGGGCAGCGAATATGCTGAGGTACCTGTAAAATAAATAGTAAAAAATAACGCTTCGCAGGAGCAATCAAGAAATGAAAGCTCTGCGGAGCGTTTCGTGCTTTATGGTGATAAAATACTTGGGCTGTTTAAGCCAGTTGATGGCTATGGAAAAGCTTGGCTGTTTTGCTGCAATATCTTTTTGCAGCGCTTATTTATAATTTTAAATGTGGACTTAGAACATCGAATAGTTTATCCAGAGCTGGATAAAGAACCTCATCAGGCAGTCCGCTGTAATTCATCAGCAGGGTGTGGGAGCTGTCGTTTGTGGGATGATAGTAATATTCAGAAAGAAATTTAATATTAAGTCCCTGCTTTTGTGCTGCAGCTTTAATTTCGGTGTCTGAAGCTTCTGTCCTTAGTTTCAAAAGGAAGTGCAAACCTCCGTCCTCTCCTTCTACCTGCAGTGCAGACTTAAGTGGACTATTATCAATATATTTGAGAATTTCATTGCGTTTGTTACGGTAGTAGGTGCGCATACGATTTATGTGGCGCTCCAGGTGACCGTCCTCGATGAATTGAGCCAGAGTGAATTGCTCAAAATTCGATACTGTGCATGAATAAAAGCCCAGTTTATCGTAAAACATAGAGGTCAGATGAGGAGGCAGCAGCATATAGCTAATGCGGAAGGTAGGCGACAGAGTTTTGGAGAAGGTGTTGATATAGATAACCTTTTCCTCCTTGTCGATACTTTGGAGAGGGGGCACAGGCTTGCCGTAAAGACGAAATTCACAGTCATAGTCATCTTCTATTATATAACGGCTGGATTTGGCGTTGGCCCAGCCTAAAAGCTCATAGCGGCGGCTGATAGGCATAAGAATGCCAGTAGGGAATTGGTGCGAAGGAGTTATGTGCAATATTTCTGCTTTACTGCTTTCCAGTACGTCAGGCTGCACGCCCTTTTCGTCCATAGGCAAATGGCGGCAGAAAACATCGTTATGATTATATACCTGTGTCAGCAATGGGTAGCCAGGGTCCTCCAGGGCGTAGATATGGTTGCGTCCTAAAAGCTGCACTACAAGATTATAAAGGCTTTGAGTACCTGCGCCAATGATTATCTGCTCCGGTGCGACGTTCATTCCTCTAAATTCATAAAGATGCTTGGCTAAAGCCTGCCTTAGAGGCAGCACGCCTCCTGCTGAGGTATCGCTCATCAGCGCGTGCTGGTCAAGTTCGCTGAGTGTTTGGCGCATTAGTCTGGCCCAGATATTATAGGGAAAGGTGGCAGGAGGGACACTGCTTTTGACAAAATCAGCAAAATAGCTAGGGCTTGGCAGGGCAGCAGACTTGGGCTCAGGATTACTCCTGATAAGAGCTATGGGTTGGATATGGGATGCATAGTAGCCACGTTTGGGAAGGGAATAAATATAGCCTTCTACCATGAGCTGTGCGTAAGCGTTTTCTACAGTAATCAGGCTGACACCAAGATTTTTGGCCAGACTGCGTTTGCTCGGAAGCTTGCTGTCAGGTGCAATGGCTCCGCTGCTGATATCATTTTTTATACATTTATAGAGGTGAGCATACATGCTTTCCCCTGCCAAATTATCAAAGCTGTAGGTGAGCATAATTTTTCTCCTTGATTATTAAAAAACTGACTATATAAAATTAGCGATATTTGAAACTATTAATATATTCAGTTAGCAGTATACTATGGACTATACACTTTGTAAAGCTCATATCAAGGGAGGAATAATAATGAACGAAAGATATAAATTAAATGCACAATTAGCACAAATGCTTAAGGGTGGCGTTATTATGGACGTTACTACTCCTGAGCAGGCTAAAATTGCTGAGGCTGCAGGTGCCTGCGCTGTTATGGCCTTGGAAAGAATTCCTGCAGATATTCGTGCTGCAGGCGGTGTAGCTCGTATGAGCGATCCCAAGATGATTAAGGAAATTCAGGAAGCGGTTTCCATTCCTGTTATGGCTAAATGCCGTATTGGTCACTTGGCTGAGGCACAAATCCTGCAGGCTATTGAAATTGACTACATTGATGAGAGTGAGGTTCTTTCTCCTGCTGATGACGTTTATCATATTGATAAAACACAGTTCGACGTACCCTTTGTCTGCGGAGCCAAGGATTTAGGCGAGGCTCTGCGCCGCATTAACGAGGGCGCTGCCATGATTCGTACTAAGGGTGAGCCTGGTACTGGTGATGTTGTGCAGGCAGTGCGTCATATGCGCATGATGCAGCGTCAAATTGCTCAAATAGCAGCTTTGCCTAAGGATGAGCTTTTTAATATTGCTAAAGAGCTGCAGGTTCCTTATGATTTAGTGCTCTATGTTAATGAGCATAAAAGACTGCCCGTAGTTAACTTTGCGGCCGGTGGTATTGCCACACCTGCCGATGCGGCACTGATGATGCAGCTTGGTGCAGAGGGTGTATTTGTTGGTTCTGGTATTTTTAAATCAGGTAATCCTGTAAAGCGTGCTCAGGCCATTGTTAAGGCAACTGCTAATTTCCGCGATGCTAAAATGCTGGCAGAGCTGTCTGAGGATTTGGGCGAGGCCATGGTTGGTATTAATGAGCAGGAGATTGAGCTGTTAATGGCGGAGCGTGGTAAATAATGAAGCCGTTGAAAATTGGTGTGCTGGCAGTGCAGGGAGCCTTTATCGAGCATATTCAGGCTTTAGAGGCATTGGGAGCAGAGTGCGTAGAGCTGCGTCAGCTCAAGGACTTAGAGCAGGAGCTGGACGGGATTGTGCTTCCTGGCGGGGAAAGCACCGCCCAAAGCAAGCTGCTTCATGATTTGGGGATGTTTGAACCCCTCAAGGCTAGACTGGAGTCTGGTGTGCCTGTATTGGCAACCTGTGCAGGAATGATACTGTTGGCAGAGCATTTGAGCAATGACAATAAGGTGCATTTTGCTACTATGCCTATAACAGTAAGGCGTAATGCTTATGGCAGACAGCTGGGAAGCTTTCGGACAGCAGCAGCTTTTGGCAGCTTAGGTATATTGCCTATGACCTTTATCAGGGCTCCCTTTATTGAAGAGGTTGGTCCTGGCGTGGAGGTTTTGGCAGTAGTTGATGAGCACGTCGTAGCTGCTAAGTACAAAAATCAAATAGCACTGGCCTTTCATCCAGAGCTGGATATAGAAACTAGTAATGCTATTCATTCCCTGTTTCTTGGACTATGCAAGTCTAAATAGAGAAAGAGCCTTGAATGTAAAGACAAGAAAAATATCTATAGCATAGAGCTGTGATTTTATAGCTATAAAGAAAAATACTAGAATTTGGCAATGCTCAAATTCTAGTATTTCTTTATTTTATGATGTTGTCTTAGTGCAGCTATAGCTTTTATCTTTTAGAGACTATGGCTCCGGGATAATAACTGCTGCGAGAAAGGAACGGTCAGCTTTATTTTTCAGCGAGCTGCAGGATTTTTTCATAGGCAGTAAGACCGCAGCCTATCCCATGGTCGTGCAGTGCCAAAAGCTTGTCAGGCTTAATATCCAGTTTATCAATTTCCAGGGGGATTTGAGGACGGATAATAACAGCCTTGCCTTCCTGCTCCAAGCGTTCCGCCTCTGCCAGCTGTTTATTATAAATGGCTGGTCTTTGTTCCATAATCTCCCATAGCTTAGGATAGTCCTTGTACCAAGTTTTCAGAAGAATTTTGGGAATATGGTTCTTTTTTTGGTAGCCCTTGTTGCGTGTCAGCACAAAGATGAATTTTTCGTAGCCCTCTGCACGTGCCTTTTCGTAGGGAATGGGAGAAACAAGGGCTCCGTCTAAAAGCTCGCGGCCTCCCATATGGACAATGGGAGCTAAAAATGGCATGGAGGATGATGCGCGGACTGGCGTAAAGCTTTTGCCAATAGCTTCTTTGCTAAACCATACATCCTGTCCTGTACGACAATCCGTAGTGCCTACCTGGAGAATACCAGGATAATTGTAGTAGGTTGAAAAATCAAAGGGAAGCAGTGTTTTAGGCAAATCCTCAAAGATAAAGTCAAAGCCAAAGATACTGCCCTGCTTAATCCAGTTTTTCAGGCTGAAGTAGCGCTGGTCAGTGACATATTTTTCTATAATAGCACGGGTGCGCAGGGGCTGGTGGGACATATAGGAAAGAATATTGCAGGCTCCGGCGGAAACAGCGGTAATATAGGGAAAGGTCAGCTCCTTGAGCATAAAGGACTCGAAAACACCAGCTGAAAACATTCCGCGCATGCCGCCGCCTTCAAGGACAAGGGCGATTTTATCTAAATGCATAGGCTTTACCTCCTTAGGAATAGAAATGCTGCTGTAAGCAGCCTAAAGTAATATATGAGAATATAGTCAAAGCATATCTATGCTTATTAATGCTGGGATTAGAAATTTATTCCACCATATGTGAATTATAGGCTATAATATATTATAGCAGGATTTAAGGCTCTTGAACTGTATGAACTAATAAAATTTTCAATCGCTCGTGTAAAAGTATGTTAAAGTAAAAGAACATCAGAATATACATAGCTTAGTAAAGCTGTGATAAAAGGCCATACTGTTTATTCCTATGAACCTTTTAAATAATTCTGCCAAAGCAATGGTCGAGATAATCTTTAAAATAAATTAATGAGGTGAGAAAATGAAAATTGTTGTTATGGAGCCATTAGGAGTTGCCTTGGAGAAAATCGAAGCCTTGGCTGTACCCTTAAAGGAAGCTGGTCACGAATTTATCTATCACACTACTAAGGAAACAAATCAGGAAAAGCTTTTGGCACGTGTTGCTGATGCAGATATTATTATGCTGGCCAATCAGCCTCTGTCTGCAGAGATTATTAATTGCTGCCCGAAGCTGAAAATGCTTTCCGTAGCCTTTACTGGTGTGGATCATATTGCCTTAGAGGTTTGTCGTGCCAGAAATATTCTGGTTTGCAACGCAGCAGGCTATTCTACTAACGCTGTAGCAGAGCTGACCTTTGGCTTAGCTATTAGTGTTATCCGTAATATTGTTCCCTGTGACGGACGCTGCCGCAGTGCTGCAACTAAGGATGGCTTGGTAGGCTTTGAGCTTTTTGGCAAGACTTTCGGCGTAGTAGGCACTGGCGCTATTGGCAGTCGTATGGCAAAAATTGCTCAGGCTTTTGGCTGCAGGGTTTTGGCCTATAGCCGTACTCCCAAGCAGGAGCTTATTGATTTAGGTGTTGAATTTGTTGCCTTGGATGAGCTTTTGGAGCAAGCTGACTTTGTGTCCCTCCACGTTCCTTTGACTGCTGCTACTAAAGGCTTAATCAATGCTGAAGCAATCAGCAAGATGAAGCCTACTGCAGTGCTTCTAAATACTGCCCGCGGACCTGTAGTTGACAGCGCAGCTCTATCTGACGCTTTAAATGAAGGCAGATTAGCTGGTGCGGGTATCGATGTTTTTGAGATTGAACCGCCTATTGCTAAGGAGCATCCTCTTTGCCACGCTAAGAACACTGTGCTTACTCCCCATGTAGCCTTTGCCAGCAAGGAAGCACTGGAAGCACGTGCAGACATTGTTTTTGCCAATCTGTGGAAGTACTTTGCAGGGGAACCGCAAAACGTGGTAGAGTAAAATAGCCTCAATGTAAGATTGATAAATTGCAGGGTATGCTCCTTGTGAGTAATGGATAGAAATAGTGGTAGCTATACAGGAATTTACCATAGTTCATTTGAGCTGACCTAAGCAGGTATAGTTGGCAACAGCCCTATTGCTGGAAAACAAATAGGAGACGTCTCACTGGATTTATTTCCAATGTGGCGTCTCCTTAATTTTTTAACGGTATTTGTTTTTATGCTTTTTCTTTTCGTGACTAGCGCGGTAATCAGCCTGTACTTGGTACACTTGATAAATGTACAGTGCGCACATGGGCAGCGCTACAAAGAAAAAGCCCAGCCATTTGTTATCGAAGAAGTAGCTGCCTGCCATGCCGGCAATCAAGCTGACGATAACTACGACAAACATATTAACCTTGTATCTCATCAATAAGTTTTTCAAGATTTTCAGCCTCCCAAAATAATACTAATCTATTCTACCATATTTTTACGGTTTTGCGTAATGTAATTGTCAAAATAAGTTGAGCAGCTGATTATTTAAGCAGTTCCGCGGTGTTGACCTTAATATTTTCCGTAGGAATTTTGCTCTTGTCAAAAATAGGAAGAAGCTCATGAGCAGTAATTGGTTCTGGTTTTTCCAGCTGACCGGCTAAGTAGGCTAACTGGCCAATAATGGGCTCTGGTGAGCCGTAGTGCTGGCGCAGCTTGGCAATTTCCAAATCACCGTCGCGCTTGGCAAGGCGTCTGCCGTCCATGGCAGTGAGCAGGGGAATGTGGAAGAACGTTGGCGCCTTAAAGCCTAAAAGCTTGTATAAATAAAGCTGCATTGGCGTAGAGTCCAAAAGGTCGCAGCCACGAACAACCTCGGTAATGCCCATAAGGGCATCGTCCACTACAACTGCCAGCTGATAGGCGTAAACGCCATCACTGCGTCGGACAATAAAGTCACCGCTTTCGTGGGCAAGATTATGCTGCTGAGGGCCGTAGTGTTCGTCGGTAAAGCAAAGGGGAGCATCCTTTGTCAGCAGACGATAGGCAGGAGCTCGGTGCTGAGCCTTAGCTTGGCGTTCCTCTGAACTTAGGCTGCGGCATGTGCCTGGATAAATAATACGTCCATCGCTAAGATGGGGAGCTTCGGCGGCGTGGAGCTCACTGCGGCTGCAGAAGCAGGGGTAGATAAGGCCATTATTTTCCAGCTTATGGAAATATTCTTCATAAACAGCACTGCGCTTGCTTTGGAAATATTCATCACTATTTTCATTTATGTAGGCACCCTCGTCCCATGTCAGGCCCAGCCATTCCAAATCAGTCCTAAGCTGCTTAGCGTTCTTGCCAGGACAGCGCGTCACATCTAAATCCTCTATACGCAGGAGAATGGTTCCTCCCTGACTTTTAGCGTGGAGCCATGCCAAAAGGCTGCAGAAAATATTGCCTAAATGGAGAAAGCCGCTGGGAGTGGGCGCGAAGCGACCACGTATTGTTTGCTTCATTATAGATAAGCACATCCTTTTTATTTATATGCTTCATTCTACCATAACTAGGGTACTTTTGCCATTAAATAACCTATGGCGATGAAGTTATAGGTCGCTAATGTACAATTTACACTTTAGGTGTCAAATAATTTTATAAATCATGACTATAAAAACAAAAATGGATGCTGCCTGCAAAATACAGGTAAGCATCCATAATTTTTTTCTAGCCCGTCAATAGGTGTTCGCTATTATGGGGAATATATTGATTTAGGAAAGTGTGTACGCCTTTATAGTGTTTATTTTATTTTGCTTTTGACATCACGCCAGGCATCGACAACGGTTGTTTCAGCCTTGTCCGCTTTACGAGTAACATTATCGAAGATTTCTTGGGAGTCAATATTGAAACGGCGGCTTTCATCGCCCAAGGGAGTATCCTTGCAGTCCAGCTTTTCAAAATCCTTGGCGTGCTTTAGGCCTTCGCTGCGAGCTTCGTCAAAAATTTCCTTAAAGGCAGCAATATCTTCAGGGCGACCAGCCTTAAGCCAGGCATTGGCCACCTTGCCGACTGCATATGTAACAGAAATGCCTACAGGAATCTGCAGGGGTGCAAATGGAATGAGTGTTACCAGAGTCTGACCAACAAAGGTTCCGCCTAAAGAACCTAAAAGTCCCAGCACTGCACCTTCCTCCAGTTTAATACCACGGAGCTCTGCCAGACGGGTAATCATATAAACCTCATTGGCCATTAGTGCCATAGTACCAACTAAGGGAGCGACGACAATAACACCGGCACGAGCTGCGGCCCAGCGACATATTTTTTCGGCCTCCCATTCAATATCCTCAGAATATTTAAAGCCATCAGTAATTCTTTCTTCAGTCATTTTACACCTCACAAATTAAGCTTTAGTTAAATACTTGATGCTGCAGGTAGCTGTGCAGCTATGAATATACGTTATATATTATGATATTCGACTTTTTGACTTTAAATCCTGCCATGTCAAATTTATTTTGCAATTTGAAGGATTTTTCCTATAGCTTGGAGGAATGCTTTCAATGGATTTCTTGAGAAAATGTTGCCAAAACAACGGGACAATAAATGTCCATATAGGACGAAAAACGTCAAATGTAGTTTGGTGGTGGAATGTATGTTTATTTATGTCATATTGTACAGAATTTGTTAAAAATAAGTAAAGAAGTTGTAAAGTGTAAGCAGGAGAATAAAGGGAGTTAGAGAATACCTAAAATAAGGTTTAGAGTGTCTACAACCAAGCTGACATTGATTTTTTTAGAAAAAGGAGTGTATGTCAAATGAAAAAATCTAAATGGGTTCTTGGCGCAGCAGCATTATTGGCTTTATCCGTTGCAGTAGCAGGCTGCGGCGGCGACAAAAAGGCTGACGACAAAAAAGCTGGCGGCGTAAACGGAGAATTGATGGTTTACACCTCTATCTATCCCGATATCATTGATAATATGTGCAAACCTAACGTAGGCAAGGCTTTCCCGGATATGAAAGTTTCCTGGTTCCAAGGCGGCACTGAAAAAGTTGTAACCAAAATCACTGGTGAAATTAAAGCTAAGAAGATTGCTGCTGACGTTCTTATGGTAGCAGATCCTTCCTACTATCTGAAACTGAATGATCAAAAACTGCTGCTTCCCTACAAATCTAAGGAAGCTGCCAATGTTATTAACGATAAAGCTGAAGATGGTGCTTGGCACGCTGTACGTGTAAGTAATATGATTATTGCTTATAATGGCAACAAGCTGTCCGCTGAAGAAGCTCCGAAAAACTGGACTGACCTGACTGATCCGAAATGGAAAGGCAAAATTGCTATGCCTAACCCCATGCTGTCCGGTACTGCTTATGTTACTGTTGGCGCTTTGGCTGACAAATATGGCTGGGAATACTTCGACAAACTGCATGCTAACGGCATTCGCGTTGAAGAAGGCAACTCTGCTATTCAAAACAAACTGCTGACCGGCGAATATGCTGCAGCTATAATTCTTGAAGAAAACATTCTGAAGCTTGCTAATACCAAGAAAGAGCCTCTGAAGGTTTCCTATCCTACTGACGGCGTAGTTCAAGTTCCGTCTCCTATCGCTATTTTCAATACCACCAAGAATCCTGAAGGCGCTAAAGCTTTGGTTGACTGGTGGCTGTCTAAAGAAGGTCAGGAAGCTGTTGTTAAAGGCTGGATGCACTCTGTTCGTGGCGACGTAAAAGAACCTATCGGTGCTGTTCCTACTAAAGAGTTGACTGAGAAGAAAATCAAAGTTGACTGGAGAAAACTGGCTGACAACAATGCTCAGATCAAAGAAGAGTTCCGTAAGAGAGTTATGGACAAATAATGCTTTTTTAGCATAGGTATTTCTGTAGCAAAACAGGGACGCTTCGGCGTGCCCTGTTTTTGCTGCTCTATACGGATGTTTCGTATTTTTGATATTTCTTGTAGTTTTTAATCCCTTATGAAAAGGGGCATATGTAATTTTTATACCATATGTAGCAAATTTTTCGTACTCATATTTATTTGTTGAGGAAAGGAGAAGTATTACTTTCCATGTTATCACGCATTAACAGTAAAACCATCGTCATCTCTCTTTCCGTACTGCTGCTGCTCTATTTTGTAATCTTTCCTATGGGCGTGCTGCTTTACGACAGCATTATGCTTGATGGCGCTATTAACTTTGAAAACTACCGCAATGTTTACAGCCAAGACGTTAACTGGAAGGCTTTGACCAATACAGTTGAGCTGTCATTGATGGTTATGATTGCCAGTGTAATTATTACCTTCCCTCTGGCATGGCTGGTTGGCCGTACCGATATGCCTGGCAAAAAGGGCTTCCGTACTCTTTTGGTTTCCAGCTATATGATTCCTCCCTATGTTGGTGCAATTGCTTGGGTACAGCTGCTTAATCCCAGCGTTGGTTATCTGAACAATATTTTTAAGTGGATGTTTGGTCTTGAGACTGCTCCCTTCGATATTTACACCTTCTGGGGCTTGGCTTGGGTATTGACCTTGTTCTATTCTCCCTTTGCTTTTATTACTATTTCCCGCGCAATGGAGAAAATGGACCCTACACTGGAGGAGGCTGCTCGTGTTTCCGGTGCTTCTCCTTTACGCACTGTGTGGGACGTAACCTTACCCCTGATGGCTCCCTCTATTCTGGCAGGCGGACTTTTGGTATTTATCGCAGCAGGCTCCTGCTTCGGTATTCCCTCCATTGTTGGTATGCCCGGTAATATTGAGGTTATGACTACCCGTATCGTAACCTATATTTATATGGGTGACGAAGCAGGCGTTCGTGATGCAACTGCTTTAGCTGCATCTCTGATGTTCCTGGCTAACTTCCTGCTGATGGGCATGACCTGGATGATGGGCCGCAAGGACTACACTACCATTTCCGGTAAGTCCACCCGTCCTAACATTGTTGAGCTTGGCAAATGGAAATGGCCTGCATTCTGTGCAGTTGGCCTGTATGGTGCTATTTCTGTTATCATTCCCTTGGGCTCCATTGTGCTGACCTCCTTTTTGAAATCCATGTCCCGTCCTGTAGAGTGGTCCAACATTGGTATTGATCCCTGGATTCCTGTTATTACCAGCTCCCAATATATGGAAAGCGTATGGAATTCTGTGCTTTACGGCGTAATCGCAGCTACTATTGGTACTGCTCTGGCAGTATTCGTAGCTTATCTTGCCGTTAAAACCCAGATTAAGGGACGCAGCATTCCTGACCTGCTGACTGTAATTGGCGGCTCCACTCCCTCCATCGTTATTGCTTTGGCATTGATTATCACTTTCAGCGGCAACTTTGGCCTGAACCTGTATTCTACCATGTGGATTATCATTGTCAGCTACCTGGTAAAATATCTGACAATGTCCGTTCGTACTATTGCTGCTGCTTTGAGTCAGGTACACGTTTCTTTGGAAGAGGCTGCTCTGAACTCTGGTGCTAACTGGCTGCGTGTCTGCAAGGATATTATTATTCCGCTGATTGCTCCCTCCGTTATCGCTGGCTGGTTCCTGATTTTCATGCCGTCCTTCTACGAGCTGACTATGTCTCTGCTTTTATATGGCAGTGATACCAAGACTATCGGCGTATTGCTGTATGAGCTGCAAACTTACGCTGATACTCAGAATGCTTCCGTACTTTCCGTAATCATTCTGTTCATCGTATTGGTAGGCAACCTGATTCTCAATAAGGTTTCCAAAGGTAATGTTGGTATTTAACAAGGAGTGAAATAAATGTCTGAGGTAAGAATTGAGCATGTATTTAAGCGTTTTGGCAAGGTAACTGCCGTACACGATTTTAATTTAGTTGTTAAGGATGGCGAATTCGTGTCCATCCTTGGTCCTTCTGGCTGCGGCAAGACTACTACTCTGCGTATGATTGCAGGCTTTGAGCGCGCTACTGAAGGCGAAATCTATATTGGTGATTCCTGTGTAAGCTCCTCTGAAAAGGGCAGCTTTACTCCCCCTGAAAAACGCGACATTGGTATGGTATTCCAATCCTATGCTGTTTGGCCTCATATGACTGTTGCAGATAACGTAGGCTATCCCCTGAAAATTCAAAAGGTTCCTAAAGAAGAGCGTGACCGCCGCGTGCAGGAAATGCTGGAGCTTGTTCACCTTGGTGAATACAGCCAACGCTATCCTAATCAGCTTTCCGGTGGCCAGCAACAGCGTGTAGCTTTGGCACGTGCTTTAGTTGCTCAGCCTGGTCTGTTGCTTTTGGACGAGCCCTTGTCCAATCTGGACGCTAAGCTCCGAGAAAGCATGCGCTTTGAAATTCTGGAAATCCAAAAGAAAACTGGTATTACCGTTGTTTACGTAACCCATGACCAAAGCGAGGCTATGGCTATGAGTGATCGTGTTGTAGTAATGAGTATGGGCTATGTTCAGCAAATTGGTGCTCCCCATGAAATCTATACTCAGCCTGCTAATAAGATGGTGGCAGACTTCATTGGTTTGGTTAACTTTATGGACGGCGAAGCTAAGGGTGACCGCGTATTCCTGAAGGGCAGCAACGTATCCTTCCCCAATACTGCTAACGTTAAGGGTGAAGCTACCATTGCAGTACGTCCGGAAACTATCACTATGTCCACTGTTGGCGGCTCTCTTGAAGGTGTGGTTATGCACCGTTTCTATCTTGGCGACGCAGTTGACTATCGCGTTAAGGTTGGCGACCATGATGTACGTGTCATCATTAAGGGCGCTGACATCAATGCTATTCCTGACGGCTCCAAGGTATATTTAGACTTTGACCGCGTAATGGTATTTGATAGAAACTAATAAGCTTTTACAGACGCTGTGTGCTAAGGCATGCAGCGTCTTTTTATGTTATAATGGGTGTATAAAGCTTTACTATTATAATGGTGATAATTATGAAGAAGTGTTTAAAATATCTTATTCTGACCCTTGCTGTTGCGTTGCTAGTAAGTGGCTGCGGCAAAGATACGGACAATAAACCTAAAGAGCTGTTTTTGTGCAGCTCTCTGGGCAAGACTATGACTGAGGATATTGTGGCGGACTATACTGCTGCTACTAAAACCAAGGTACATGTAACATATCTTCCGGGTGGAACCTCTCAGGAGCGCCTTGATTTTTTACGCAGGCATAAATTTGATTGCTGGTTGGGCGGAACAGGTGAAGAATACTATATGGCTAATAAGCAGAATGTTTTGCAGCCATACATTGCTAAGGAGTCCTACAAGGTTCCGGCGGAGCTGCGCAGTCGTCGCGGTGAGTGGACAAGCCTATATTTGAGCTATATTGCCTTGCTGAGCAATAAAAACAATTTGCGTCAGTATGGACTTTATGCACCTGAAACCTGGGATGAGCTTTTGGCAACGGAGCTGCAGGACGAAATTGCTATTCCTAATCCAGCCTTTGGTGGTGCCACCTATGGTATGATAACATCTCTGTGGCAGCTTCGTGGCAAGGAGCAGGCTTTGGATTTTGCAGCCAAGCTGAATCAGCAAAGACCAATTTATACATCTACCCCTGGCGAAGCCATTGACCTTGTGTATATCGGTAAGCGTACTGTAGCTGTTGTTCCTATGGGCTATGCCCTAATGTTGGAGTCCCGTCATAGACATCTTTTTGCCACTGTGCCTAAGGATGCAAACAGAACTATGCTTACTGGTGCTGCTATCATGAAAAATGCTAATGATGTGGAGGAGGCTCAAAGGTTCCTTGATTATCTTATGAGCGATGCAAGCATAAATTCTCTTACACGAAAAGAATATACTTATATGTGGCACGTTAAGTATTATCCCTATAATGATGGCCGCAGGGAGCTTATTGGCAATGTAAAGGTACCGGTAGATGATTTGAACTGGACTGCATCCTATAAGAACGAGATTATTAAACAATGGCTGAATGCACAGCAAGAAAACTGACTTTTCTAAAAGTTTTAAATCCTAGAAATTTTTGTTGAAGGTAGCTTTTCTTTGTGGTAACATTATAGTGTGTTGAGAAAATTTTTCCGACCGATTCATAAGGAATTTTCAATCTGTTATTTGAAAGGATGTTATTAATGGAGAAGTTATACGAAGGTAAAACTAAAAACGTTTACCAACTGGAAAATGGTAATGTACTGCTTCAATTTAAAGATGATTGCACTGGTAAAGATGGTGTATTTGATCCGGGTGAAAACAGCGTAGGTCTGACTATCGAAGGTATTGGCCGTGCAAATCTGGAAACTTCCATCCATTTCTTTGAAATTTTGCAAAAAGCTGGCATCAAAACTCACTATGTTTCTGCAAATCCTGAAGAAGCTACTATGGAAGTTCTGCCTGCTAAAGTATTCGGCAAAGGCCTGGAAGTTATCTGCCGTCTGAAAGCTACTGGCAGCTTCATCCGTCGTTATGGCGACTATATTGCTGATGGCACCGAACTGCCTGGCGGTTATGTAGAATGCACTCTGAAAAATGACGCAAAGGGCGATCCCCTGATCACTTGCGAAGGTTTGGAAGCTCTGGGTATCATGAGCCGCGAAATGTTTGAAAGCATGAAAGCTCAAACCCTGAAAATCACCCGTATGGTTGCAGATGACCTGGCTACTAAAGGTCTGGACCTGTATGACATTAAATTTGAGTTTGGCTACAACAACGACGAAGTTATCCTGATCGACGAAATCGCTAGTGGTAACATGCGTGTTTACAAGGATGGCAAATACGTTGATCCTATGGATCTGACCAAAATCATTCTTGGTAAATAATAGCCATTTAAGCTAAAATTAAAGGCTCCTGAAGCAAATGCTTTGGGAGCCTTTCTGCATTTATGTGGTATATAGATGACTATATCTATTTCTACAACAACAAGAGACTGCAATGTAGGTTTAAAGGTCTTACACCCAGTCAAGTTCGTCAAGAAGCTTTAAAGACTAACGAACCTAAAGCATATCCCATTGCGGATAACAAACGAATTAAGAATTTTAAAGAGAAATTTGCTGCTTAATAAAAATGAACGCATCCTTGACAGGACGCGTCCAGAGAAAATTTTATATATTTAGTTTGTCTACTTGACCGGGGGCTGATCACAGCTGCTGAGCATTAATAATTTTCCATGATGTTTAGAAAATATTTTTTATAATTTTTGTAGGGCAGATATCAGGCTACTCCTTAAACAGTCCAACTTTTTGACCAACTGCCAAAATTCTGCGGCCAATAAATGGTAGATTATTAAGGTCCTCACGGGTAAGGCCACCGGTGGCCATCAGTGCCAGTGCATAGGTGGGAACGGAGGCAATCATGGCAAAGAGAATGGACCAGGAGCCCATATGACCTGTTACAAGCAGTACACCATAGATAGCAGCACCCATGATGCCGGAAGCAATTAAAGGTCGCAGCAGGCTGCCGATGGAAAATTTAAAGCCAGTGTATTTATAGATGAAAAACATATTAAGTACTGCAGCTGCAGCAAAGTCGGCTACAGTTGCCAGGGACGCACCCTTGATGCCTAGTGCAGGCTGAGCAGTTAAAATCCAGCTCATGATAACTTTTACAGCACAGGCAAAGAGCATGTTGATTACGGGAATAGCAGTTTTGCCTAAGCCCTGCAGGATACCTGTACTAATTTGGTGCATACCTAAAAAGAGAATACCAATACTCATGGTCTGAATGGCACCTGCAGCACCGGGAGCATTGTAGATAAGGGCAGCAACCTTTTCTGCCAAAAAGAACAGACCCATAAAGCAGGGAAAGGTAATAATCATGGCAACGCGGAAGGCGATACGGATTTTTTCAGTAATAGCCTTAAAGTCGTTTAATGCTCTGGATTCGGAAATGGAGGGGACCAAGCTGATTGTCATGGAGGCTGTAAAGATAGCTGCCAAGTTTACCAAGGGTACAGCCATACCAGTAAGATAGCCAAAGAGCTCCGTAGCGTGGCGCACATCAAAGCCAGCTGCTTCCAAGCGCTGAGGTACGATTAAAAGGTCCAGATTGGCGCCGATGGGGAGCATAAGGCTGGACAGGGACACAGGCAGGGCCAAAGCCAGCAGACGCTTGATAATGTGCATGGCGGACTCAATAGGAGCGCTTTCGTCCTGGGACTCAATTTCCTGATGCAGCTTGGTTTTTAAACGGCGGTAGAACCACATAAGGATCAAAAGTGCACAAAAGGCACCAACGCCAGCACCCATGCTGGCACCGCCTGCTGCGTAGGCTAATCCGTAGGGAAGGAACAGATCGGCAAAGACCAGCATCGTAATAACGCGGGTCATCTGTTCTACAATTTCAGATACAGCTGTGGGAGTCATAATCTGCCAGCCCTGCAGATAACCACGGAAGCTTGCCAGGAAGGTTACAAAGAACACTGCCGGGGCAAGAGCGATAATGGAATAGTAGGCACGACTATCACGAATAAAATGATTGTCGATTAACCAGCCTGCGCCAAAAAAGAGCGCGGAGGAAAATATTAGACCGCTTATCAGCAGCAGGCGCAGGGAGACGTTAAAGACTCGTTTTGCTCCGCGATAATCCTTGTTAGCCAGCTTTTCCGAAGTGATGATGGAAATAGCAACAGGAATACCTGCTGATGAAACAGTAATAGCCATAAGATAAATAGGAAAACCCATCTGATACAGACCAATTCCTTCGCCGCCTAAAACACGCGAAAGGATAATCCAGTTTAGGGAACCAATAACCTTTACCACTATGCTGGAAATAGTCAAAATCAGTGTTCCCTTTAAAAATGTATTGTTTGCCTTGGAAGAAGCTTCACTCATAAAATCCACCTTAAAATAATTATAGTCATACATTCTAATTATCCACTTTTTCATTGAATTTTACAAGCTTTTTAACAGATTTGTCATAAAGTGAAGACGTAAAATGCTTGTATATTCCATGGCATATGCTACAATTAATATAATAGTCAAATTAAATGTGACTTAAGCAAAAAGCTTGTTAAGAGGAGTGATTATTTTATGAAGAAAATGTTGACCGCCTGCACAGCAGGTGTATTGTTTGCCATGGCATTTGGCACTACTGTCTTTGCTTCCCCTTTGAAAAACTATGATGCAGGTAAAATCGCAATTGATGCAGGCCTGAATATTCCTACTAGTATGGAGTCTGATAAATTTAGCGTGGACGAGTCCAACAGCGCTTATTTTGGTGGTACTCTGGGCTTAGGCAGCAATATGGCTCTGAACTATAAATGGAACCAATATGATTATGAGCAGGGCAACACCGACACTCATCAGCTGAACTTGATGTACAAGGTTCTGCCTGGTATTTCTGCTTATGCAGGCTATCTGAATGCTGACACAGATTATGATTTTGGCGGCCGCTCCCAGGATTCCGCTCAAATTGGTTTGCAGGCTAGCTACGATATTCCGGCTTTCTGCACCGTATGGGGCAATATTGCTGTAGGCACCAATAACTCTGGCTATGAAATTGGTCTCAGCAAACCAATCGTTAACAATGTAGAGCTGAACCTCTCCTACTATGACCAGAAATTTGATGACGCTATGGGCGACAATAATGATTTGAAGGCTAAAGGCGTCAATATGGGCGTAACCGTTAAGTTCTAAGCTTTTAAAAGAAAAGTTAAAATAAAATCATTCGCAACGGATAATTATTATTGACAACTCAGCTGATTCATGGTATCATAAGCATGTCGATAACGACAAGTTAAAAAAAGATATGCTAACGATATAAAAAACAAAAATTTGGAGGGAATTAATTATGAAAAAATTTGTATGTCAAGTATGTGGTTATGTTTACGAAGGCGAAGCTGCTCCGGCACAATGCCCCCAATGTAAAGCTCCTGCTTCTAAATTCACTGAAATGCAAGGTGAAATGACCTGGGCTGCTGAGCACGTTGTAGGTGTAGCTTCTGACGTTCCTGAAGATATCAAAGAAGACCTGCGCGCTAACTTCAACGGCGAGTGCTCCGAAGTTGGTATGTACTTGGCTATGAGCCGCGTTGCTTTCCGTGAAGGCTATCCTGAAATCGGCCTGTACTGGGAAAAAGCTGCTTTCGAAGAAGCTGAACATGCTTCCAAATTCGCTGAACTGCTGGGCGAAGTAGTAACCGCTTCCACCAAAAAGAACCTGGAAATGCGTGTAGAAGCTGAAAACGGCGCAACCGCTGGCAAAACCGATCTGGCTAAACGTGCTAAAGAATTGGGTCTGGACGCTATCCATGACACCGTTCATGAAATGGCTCGCGACGAAGCTCGTCACGGCAAAGCATTCCAAGGCCTGCTGGATCGTTACTTCAAATAATTCACAAGACCTTATAAGAGGCTGCCTTTTTAGGCAGTCTCTTTTTTGTATGCAATAAAAAGAGCTACCACTTTTGAGGTGATAGCTCTCGTTTGAATAATTTTTACTCTTTTGAGAAATTACATTTAGAAAGTTTGTTCTCTTCAGATTTTATTTTTCGTTCTAACTTTTTAATATCTTTTGCTCTTGGTAATTCTTCCGGACTTATACCTCGTTCTCCTAACATGTTTCGAACAGCTCTATTGTTTTTTATGTGTTCACTAGTGATACTATTCTCTCCGTACAGATTGTTTTGTTAATGACTTTATGAAAATTTTCCCATCTTTCATATCCTAAAAAAGGCATTAACTATCTGGCACTCCAATATTCTGCCCCGCTTTCAGAGTCTAGATGTGACAGAGCATCAAATTGAGGCTTTAAATTTGCTATTTTTGTTTTATCCATAATATTCCTTGTAATTTTATTTATTCATTTTTGTCATCTTGCTATTAGCAATTTTTGCCCACCGACGCAGCATATCAGCACAGGCAGAGGCGTAGGCACCAGTGCTTTCGTAACCGCCGGCATCCTGTTGATAGAGGCGTAGCAGCTGAATATCGTCGTAATATATATCAGCTTCCTCGCCATTGTCATAAACAACAAAATAGTTAGGATTTATTGTGCCGCGCTGGCGTACTGTCCAAAGTCCTCCGGCCAGCATATAGGCTCTATATTTAGCCTTAGTGTTGCCAATGCTTTGGTCAATATTAAAACGCCAGCCATCCTCGGTAACAGCAGCGTGGTCATCATCAGTAATTTCTACTAAAGGTGTAATGTGCAGCTTCTCAAGCTGCTTAGTAACACGCTTAATACGTTCCTCAGGCTCAGGGTGACTGCTGTAGAGGCCATAGTCAGCGCCGCCGCCTTGGGCAGCCAGATCATTAAGCTTATTAACTGTAATTAGGGCTGCATAGGGGTTGAAGCCTGCTTTGACAGTGTTGCTGACGCTTTCCTTATCTGCACCACGCTCATCAGTGCGGCTGTAGCCTGCAAAGAGTGCCTGCTGGGCTGCCTGAACCATGCCAATACCTTGTCCTTTAGTAGCAGCAATAAGCAGCAGAGTAGTCCACATCTGCTTTTCAATGGCGTGGACAGTATGCTTTTTGGCTACGTGACCAATTTCGTGTCCTAAGACTCCTGCCAGCTCCGTATCAGTTGGCATATAGTCTATGAGTCCCTTAAAGACATAGATATAACCACCAGGGCAGGCTAAAGCATTGACCTCATTACTGTTGAGAACCTTAAAGGAATATTTTATGTCATTGCGGCCACATACTGCTGCTAGCTTCTGGCCTATGGCGTTGACTCGCTCCTGCAGGGCAGGGTCCTGGACTACACCATACTGTGCCTCCAGGTATTGACCAGTTTCGCGGCCCATTTCAATTTCCTGCTCCAGGCTGATCATACCTGCGTGAGCTGGTTGTATTCCTAAAAGCAGCAGGGCAGCAAAAAATACACTGCAAATTATTCGTTTTATGGAATGTATCATAGGATACCTCCTCATTTAATATCTAAAGAATTCTTGAGAGTATTTCACCATGCCTTGGTTTTGACAGTAGCTTGCTTTGCCTTTGGAAAGCATCAGTACTCAAGCTAGCTGCTTGAAATTTAGCTAATTAAATTGCATCTTCCTCTTTGAGGGAAGCAATGTCAGCGCTACTGTGCCCAAGCTCTGCCAGAATTTCTTCTGTGTGTTCGCCTAAACGAGGTGCGCGTCGAGTTATTTTGCTTTCTGTTCCGGAAAATTTTACAGGGGAGCCAATATAGCGCAGCTTGCCTAGATCAGTATCCTGTTCAGACAGCATATTTTCCTGCTCAGTCAGCTGACTGAGCAGTGCCTCGTCCAGGGTGCAGACGGGAGATACGCAGAATTCAGCGCTGCCTACTAGCTCCAACCATTCTGCTAAGGTTTTTTCTGCAATGATGCTTTTTATTTTCTCAGTAATTTCCGCTTCGTGCTCAAAGTCAAATTGTCTCTTTTCCAACTCAGGGCAGCTAATCAAATCACAGAAGCGCTGCCAGAATTTAGGCTCTATGGTGCCAACGGTAAGGTAGCGTCCGTCCTTTGTGCGATAAATATTATAGTAGTGGGCAGTACGGCCAAAGGGCTTGCAGCCAGTTTCCTGACAGCCCCAAAGACTGCTGATGCCTGCGACCTGCAGACTAAGGGCAGTAGCAAAAAGATTTACATCGAGATGCTGTCCTTCGCCTGTACGCTGACGTGCCAAGAGTGCCATACAAATACCGCTGAGGGCGTTGAGACTGCTGCCTAAGGCAGATACCTGGACGTCGGATACACAGGCATCGCCTTGACCGTCAAGAGCATTGAGCCCTGCAAGGCCAATGACATTTAAATCATGAGCAGGCTTATGGCAGTTCTGACCAAAGCCTGTAATGGAGCAGTAAACAATACCAGGATTAATTTTTCTGATGGATTCATAATCAAGGCCGTAGCGTGCCAGATAACCGGGGCGGAAACCTTCAAGAAAAACATCTGCGTCTTTTAAAAGTTCCTGCAGTAGTTTGCGTCCGCCTTCTTTTTTTATATTTAAGGCAACACCGCGTTTATTGCGGTTTAGCATAAGATGCCAATAGCTCATGCCTTTTTCTTTCTCTGGGAAAAAGCCTCTAGTGGAGTCGCCGGCTAAATCCTCAACCTTAATAACATCGGCTCCGTAATCGCCTAGCAGCATTCCACAGTACTGACCAGGAAGCCATTTAGAAAAATCTATAACCTTAAGACCTGTTAATAATTGCATAAATTCAACTCCTTTGTGCAAAAATAATCTTATACAGTTAAGTTTATTGTAACACATTTATAGATAAAAATGTTATAATAAAGCAAGCAAGAATATATGAACAAATTATGAAGATATTATTTTAAGAGGACAAGGGAGGATTACTAATGCAAACAAAGAAATTGACATCTGCTGCTCTTTTAGTGGCTATTGGCACCTTGAGCGCCCATCTTATTTATATTCCAGCTGGTGTTTCTAAATGCTTTCCAGTACAGCATGCTATCAATGTTATGGGTGCTGTCCTTTTAGGACCTGATTACGCTGTTACCATCGCTTTTCTGATTTCCTGCTTGAGAAATATGCTGGGAACAGGCAGCTTATTGGCATTTCCTGGCAGTATGATTGGTGCATTCTTGGCTGGCTGGGCCTATAATCGTTGGCATAATGTTCCTGCTGCTATGACTGGCGAGGTTATTGGTACTGGTATTATTGGCGGCTTTGCTGCTTGGGGAATTGCAACCATGGTTTTAGGCAGCAATGCAGTTGCTTGGTTCTTTGTACCGCCCTTCTTGGTAAGTACTATTGGCGGCAGCATTATTGCTGGCCTGCTTTTAAAGAGCGGTGTTTTTAATTTAGTCGGTCTTTCTAAAAGCGAAAAATAATCATGTCCTTTAGCATTATTGTTAACTATATTCTATATGGAATAAGTGGCTTTTGCTTTGGCGCCTTTGCATCGCGCTATAGTGTTCTGGCATCTGCTGCTGTTGCGGAGAAATATCGTAATGAGGGCATAAGTGGTTTACTAAGCTGTCTGCCTCAGCTGTTATTTATTTTTACTGCGTTCTTTTTATTTCCAACCTGGTTTATTACAAAGACCACTGTAGGTGGCTTTGTGTACTATGCTTTCCTGCTTTACTTCTTTAGTCGCGGCTATAGTATCCGCGTGAAAAAGTAAGCTGATAATCATTTTGCTTGAGGTGAATACCTATGACGGAAAATTCTACATTACATAAATTACCAGTACCTGGTCATGAGGACGAAAGATATATTCAGCCCATGGCAGACACCTTTAAGGTGCTCAGTGATCCTACACGTATTCGTATACTTTCCCTGTTGGCTCGTAGAGAAATGTGCGTAACAGATATTGCAGATGCTTTGGATATGACTCATTCTGCCATTTCCCACCAACTGCGTTTGCTGCGTGCAACTAATCTGGTAAAATTCGTTAAAGAAGGCAAGGAGGTTATTTATTCATTAGATGACCAACATGTTTTAGGACTTTTTGATCAGGCTCTTGACCATGTAAAGCATAAATTTGGCTGAGATTTAGTAGAAAATTGCATATAAAAAACGCTCATGCATTGCATGAGCGTTTTTTGTGTGAAGTGATTATTCCTTAATCAGAGCCATACCAGCTTCAAGCGCTTTGGTGTTAGCTTCTTCAGTCCCTTTAGGAACGCGGTTTAGAACAGCTTTGATAATAGCTTCTTTAGATACGCATTTAGTCAGAGCTACTACTGCACCCAGAGCAACGATGTTAGCAAACAGAGTCTTGCCGCAAACGGTGTTGGCAGTGTGGGTGATGGGCAGGTCTAAGCGATGACCGTATTTGCCAGGTACCTCATGTACAAACAGGGTATCGGTAATAACGGTGGTTTTTTCATCGCAGTCAGAGGTGTATTTATTAGCAGCCTCCTGGCTCATCACCAGCAGAGTGTCGGGGCAGATTACACGGCCAAAGTGAATAGCTTCATCAGAAATAATAGCTTCAGCCTTGGAGGAGCCGCCGCGTGCTTCCGGGCCATAGGATTGAGATTGAACAGCCAGCTTGTCATCTAAGAGGGCAGCTTCAGCTAAAATAATACCAGCAGTGATCAGACCCTGACCACCAGTACCAGAGAAACGAAAGCTTTGTCTCATGATTATTTACCCTCCTGTGCACGTTTAATTAATTCGTCGTAGGCAGCGGTGTATTCCTGGATTTCGGTGTTTTCGTAGAGAACGCCGATGGGGAATTTGCCGGCAGCAATTGCTTCTGCCTTCTTTTCTTCGTCCATTCTGTCCCAAACAGCCTTCAGAACACCATGGTCGCGCTGCCAAGCCATCATTTCAGCAGGACCGCCCATTTTGTTTTGACGACCAAAGGAAATGGGGCAAGCACTTACAACTTCGATAATGGAGAAGCCCTTGTGAGCAATACCTTTAGCAATTACATCAACCATTTGCGGTACATGGTAGGTGGTTGCACGTGCTACATAGGTTGCACCTGCAGCCTTAGCCAGGTCCAGCAGGTTAAAGCTGGGCTCAATGGTGTTGTAGGGAGCAGTGGTTGCTTTGGAGTGAATCGGAGTCATGGGGGAATATTGACCACCAGTCATACCGTAGATACTGTTGTTGTAAACAACCAGAGTCAGGTCAATATTACGGCGTGCAGCGTGGATCAGGTGGTTGCCGCCGATAGCGGTGCAGTCACCGTCACCGCTGCAAACGATTACGTTCAGTTTGGGGTTGCCCATTTTTACGCCAGTAGCAATGGGCAGTGCACGGCCATGCAGAGTGTTGGCGGTGTTGAAATCAAGATAGCCGGAGGAACGGCTGGAGCAGCCGATACCGCTGATGATTGCAACATCGTCTTTTGCCAGGCCTTGTTTATCAATAGCCTTTACAATAGCGCCGGTAATAACGCCATTGCCGCAGCCGGGACACCAGATATGAGGCAGACGGCCCGGACGGAAATATTTAGCAATTAAGTCTTCCATTACGCTCATTATATATTTCTCCTCTCATCCAATTAGGCCATAGCCTTTTTGATCTCAGCCAGGAGCTGAGCCGGAGTAGCAGATTCGTTATCATACTTAGCATACAGGGATACAGGAACCTTGCCAGCTACAGCACGTTCTACTTCTAATACATATTGGCCGCAGTTCAGCTCATGTACAAGGATGCCTTTAACCTTACCTGCCAGCTCCTTCATTTGCTTTTCAGCGAAGGGCCAGATGGTAACAGGACGTACAAAGCCAACCTTCAGGCCTTCTGCACGAGCCATGTCAATAGCTTCGTAAGCAGTACGGGCAGCGCCGCCAAATGCTACAACAGCAAATTCAGCGTCCTCCATACGGTAGTTTTCTACTTGTACGATATCGTCCAGATTGTCTTCTAATTTAGTGCGCAGACGGTCTTGTGCAGATTTGGTAGCAGCGCCGGTGCCCTTGGGGAAGCCGGTTTCATCATGGATAAGACCGGTTACGTGCCAGCGATAGCCACTGCCAAAGGCTGCCATCGCAGGAACTTTGGAGCCTTCTTCACAGCCGTATGCCAGATAATCCTCAGGTGCGCAGGTCGGTTGTTTACGCTCTGCCTGCGGAATTTCATCATAGTTATCAGGCAGCTCGATTTTTTCGCGCATATGACCGATGATTTCATCCATCAGCAGAATAACCGGGCAGCGATATTTTTCAGAAAGTGCAACAGCACGCAGAGTAAGCTCGAAGCATTCGGGAACACTGGAAGGAGAAATGGTAATCAGCCAGTGGTCACCGTGAGTACCCCAACGTGTTTGCATAACTTCGCCTTGAGCAGGAGAGGTAGGTTGGCCGGTAGCCGGGCCCACACGTTGTACGTTTACGATAACACAGGGAATTTCAGCGCAGCAAGCTAAGCCAAGCATTTCCTGTTTCAGGGAGAAGCCAGGACCGCTGGTTGCAGTCATAGCCTTTTGACCAGCCATAGAAGCACCGATAACGGTACCGAGACCAGCGATTTCATCTTCGGTTTGCATGAATTTGCCGCCAACCTGGGGCAGACGCAGAGCTAATTGCTCAGCTATTTCGGTAGAAGGGGTGATAGGATAGCCACCGTAGAATTTTACACCGGCAGCGATTGCACCCTCTACAACTGCTTGGTTACCTTGTAACAGCAGGATTCTAGACATGGGTAGTTCACTCCTTTTTATTTATCAACAAAGATAGCAAAATCAGGGCAACGCATCTCGCATTGTCCACATTTGATGCAATTTTCCTCAGCAACGGCTTCGACCTTGCCTATTTCGCTGACGTTCAGCACCTTTTTCGGGCAGAAATATGCACAGATGCCACAGCCCTTGCAGCGTTCAGTAACTATTTTTAAGCTCATATGGTTCCCTCCTTTGATAAAGCTTGGATATAGAGTCATTACTATACTCGCTCAATCTATATTATAGGCAATAACGCAGGTAATTTGAAGAGGTCTATGCAAATTTTCTAAAATAAATAATATAAAAACTAGTAATTGCTTGATTTTATATGTATAATAAAAAATAATGAGGAAAGTGTCGGAAAAAGGAGGTATTACATTGGAGCTTTCTAAAAGCATGTCTAAAGAAGAGCGTATACGCATAGCTGCGGAAAAGGTGTTTTCTCTTTATGGCTACGAAAGAGCTACTCTCGATGAACTTATTGCACATGCAGATGTTGGCAAGGGCACGGTATATAAATACTTTGGCAACAAGGAGAAGCTGTTTTACAAGCTGGTAGCGGATAAGAACGGCCCCTTTGTGGAGTCCCTGCAAAAGGCTGTTGACGGTATAGAGGGCATAGAGCAGAGACTTTTGGAGTATTTTAAAGTTATGGTGGAGTTTTATACGGAAAATGCCTCTCTTTGGCAGATAATTTTCTTTGAAATGCTCAGCGGCGGTAATGGCTGTATCGTACAGTATGTAGATGACCAGCCCATTGTACGCTCACGCTATTCCAATAATGTTATTTCTGAGGAGGTTAAGGAGCTGACCATCCGTTATCATATGATATTGATGGCTGAAATTAATATTCTGAAAAAGATTATGCAGGATGGCATTGAGCAGGGCTTCTTGAAGCAGGGAAATCTTGACATCTCCTGTAAATATCTTTTCTTTGGCGTGGCTATGAGTATTTTTTCTCCTTATCGACCATTAAAGGAGCGTATGACCTCGGAGGAGGTTGCTACTATTATTGTAGATCGTTTCCTTCATGGTGAGCAGGTAAAATAAACTTATCTAAACCTGATGCTTATGTATTTAGGCATCAGGTTTTTTGTGTCTTAAGAGACATTAGTATATTTCTTTAGTAAGCTGCAAATAAAAATACCTGCCGCATATGCAGCAGGTATTGTAAAGGTATTAACTTGGATTAGAATGCAGCGGTGATAGAGCCTTTGAAGTGGTCTTCGATGAATTTTTTGTTGTCCTCGGATTGGTATACCTTTTGCAGGGTTGCAATACGAGGATCCGCAGCATTGGCTTTAGTGGTAACAAAAATATTTACGAAAGGATTATCGGAGCGTTCAATCATCAAAGAGTCTTTAGTGGGGTTCAGTTTTGCTACCAGAGAGTAGTTGGCATTGATAACAGCCAAGTCTAAATCAGGCATTGCTTTAGGAATGGAGGCTGCGTCCAGCTCACGAATTTGGTAGTTTTTAGGATTGCTGGTAATGGAAGCAACACTGGAATTAATATCGTTTTTATCCTTCAACTCAATAAAGCCTTTGTCTGCCAGCATTAGGAGTGCACGGGCACCATTGGAGGGATCATTGGGAATGCCAATAATTGCTCCCTCTGGTACGTTAGCAATTGCTTTGTATTTGGTGGAATAAATAGCCATAGGGAAGTTAACAGTTTTGAAAACTTCTACCAGCTCAAATTTAGGCTCTTTTTCCAAGGTTGCCTTCAGATAAGGAGCGTGCTGCATGCTGTTGGCAAAAAGTTCGTTTTGGCTCAGAGCAACGTTGGGAGAAACAAAGTCAGAGAACTCTACAACCTCAACTTTTAAACCTTGCTTTTCGGCCAGCTTCTTTACGTTATCCATGATTTCAGCATGGGGACCAGCAGTTACGCCGATTTTTACAGGAGCGTTGGGATCAGCCTTTTTGGGAGCCTCTTTTTCACCGCCGCAGCCTGCAGCAAAAATAGTCAGGGCACAGAGTGCTGTTGTAATTAAGAATTTAGCAATTTTTTTCATGATTTTTCCCCTCTTCATAGTAAAATTTAATATTTATCTTAAGAAAACAGTGGCCTAGTGTGGACCTAAAGGTTCTTGCTTTTGAAAAAAGTGTTTACAAAAGCAGGTCAGAATTTCTGACCTGCCAATAGGAGCAGCTATTAAAGCTTGTTTTTGTTAAGCTTTTTGGAAAGATGATCACCTAAGGACTGCATCAGCTGAACCATTACAATCAGTACAACAACAGTTGCCAGCATAACGTCCATTTGGAAGCGTTGGTAGCCATAGCGGATTGCCAAGTCACCTAAGCCGCCGCCGCCCAAGGTACCTGCCATTGCAGAATAACCAATAAGGCTGATAATTGCCAGAGTAATACCAAGCACAATAGAGTGCAGTGCTTCAGGAAGCAGAACCTTGGTAATAATCTGCATAGGACTTGCACCCATAGCCTGAGCTGCCTCGATGATACCAGGGTTAATCTCCAGCAGAGAGGATTCGATAATGCGGGCAATAAAGGGAGCCGCAGAAATTGTTAATGGAACGATAGCTGCAGTGGTACCGATGGAGGAACCTACAATCATACGGGTTAAGGGAATAATAGCAACCATCAGGATAATGAATGGTGTAGAACGGGCCGCATTGACAATGGCACCCAGGACGGAATTAATAGCAGGATTGGGAAGAATGTGATTTTTGCGGGTTACTGTCAAAATTACGCCTAAGGGAACACCAATCAGGGCGGACAGCAGCGTGGAGGCGAAAACCATATAGCAGGTTTCCCAAAAGGATTTTATTAAAAGATTAATCATATCAGGACTCATAGCCAATTACCTCCGTTTTCAGATTTTGCTTATGGAGATAGTCGAGAGCATGATCAATTGCTTCCTTGTCGCCACAAACTTCAATAATCAAGGTGCCAAAAGGCATATCTTTCAGTTGGTCAATATTACCATAAAGAATGCTGATATCTACAGAGAAGCGTTTTACCAGACTGGAGATGATTGGTTCGCCTGCAGAATCACCCAGGAAGGAAACACGAACCAACAGCTTGCTGCCATTAACATATGTCGCAGAAAGGTTCTTTTGCTTAATCATATCCGGGGTTTCAGCATTGATAACACTCTTGGTAAATTCTTTTGTAGTAGGATGCTGCGGATTGGTGAAGACATCAATCATGGAGCCTTCCTCAATAATATCACCATGTTCAATAACTGCAACGCGGTCACAAACTGTGCGTACAACTTCCATTTGGTGAGTAATCATGACGATGGTCAGATGCATTTTTTTATTAATATCCAGCAGCAGCTCCAAAATAGATTTTGTAGTCTGAGGATCAAGAGCAGAGGTTGCTTCATCACAGAGCAGTACCTTAGGATTGCTTGCCAGAGCGCGGGCAATGCCTACACGCTGTTTTTGACCGCCGGAAAGCTGACTTGGATAGTAGTTAGCCCTTGTTTCCAGCTGTACCAGCTCTAAAAGGGGGCGCACTCTTTTTTCGATTTCAGCTTTGCTCAAGCCTTGGATTTCCAGAGGAAAGGCAATGTTATCATATACAGTACGAGATGCCAGCAGATTAAAGTGCTGGAAAATCATGCCAATGCTTTGACGAGCTTTGCGCAGCTGAGAGTCGTTCATGGCGGTCAGCTCAGCTCCGTCAACAAATACCTGGCCTGCAGTAGGTCTTTCCAGCATATTGATGCAGCGAACCAGAGTAGATTTGCCTGCACCGGATAAGCCAATAATACCAAAGATTTCGCCTTCCTTAATATGCAGGTTGGTTTTATTTAAAGCATGGATGTCACCGGCTTTGCTATAGTATGTTTTTTCAACATTAATTAGTTCAATCATCCTGTAGCTTCCTTTCATCATCTTTATTTTAATGGTAACAGTATGTCATAAAAAAATCCTTCACCGACAGGGTGAAGGACATTGCTTGCGCTATAACCTCTTCATCTGCCGGATTACTCCGTTGGAATTGGCACCGTTCACTTTCGCGTGGTTGCCGTAGCTTCATAGGGCCAGTCCCTCGGCTACTCTTGATGAAAACACTGTTTAGTTAATGAACACATAATAACTCTAAAAATGGCCTTTGTCAACAAAAATATATGAAAAAGTCTCAATTATTTAACATAAACACGAAAAAGCATGGAAATAATTCAATAAATGCAATAAATGTTACAAAACAAAAGGGGGACTAGATTTTACGGAACTGATAAGCAAACAGGTTGTTTTTTCAAAAGCTAAAGCTTGGTTAGGAAAATAAATTACTCTTGAATTTCACATAATAAAGTGTTAAAGTAAGTGTTGTGAATTTTGTGATTATGCAGAAGCTAGGAGGAAGCACAATGGCTGCTAATATTCGTGATAATTTGACAGACCAGCTCTTTAAGGCTGTATTAAGCCTGAAGGATGAAGAGCAATGTTATAGATTTTTTGAGGATATTTGTACTGTAACTGAGCTGAAGGCTATGGCACAGCGTTTGGAAGTTGCCAGAATGTTGGATGCAGGCTGCATTTATGAAGAGATTGTGGAAAAAACAGGTGCCAGCACTGCTACTATTTCCCGCGTTAAGCGCTGCCTTGTATATGGCGCCGATGGCTATAATTCTGTAATGGACGCTATTCGTCATCCAGAGCGAGAGGATAAAGAGCAATAAGGAAGTATTAGGAAGGAGATAAAATGGCAGATTATTCTGTGCGTAAAGGCATTGCCCAAATAGAAGATTATACTGTAGAGACGGTAACCGCGGACATTATTGTCAATGCTAATGAAAATAATTTGCCTATGCCTGAGTCTGTGGCAGCTGTAGTTTGTGCTAAAACGGCTAATTTTCCCTTTAACCGCTATCCGCCTGTAAAAGCAGAATATTTAAGTGAAGCTATTGCAGAGGCTTTGGAGCTGGAAGCTGACTGTGTGCGCATTGGCAATGGTTCTGCAGAGCTGCTTCGTCTGGCCTGCTATGCTTTTGGTGGACCAGGAAAGAAGATTGCGATACCTTTTCCTTCCTTTTCTATGTATGGAGAGTTTGCTTCTTTATCTGACAGCGATGTGGTGCGTTATCCCTTGACTGAGAATGGCTTTATTGATACAGAGCTGCTTTTGGAGTTTTGTCAGCAGGAACAGCCTGATGTGCTGATTGTCTGCAATCCCAATAACCCCACAGGAAATTATAATCCACTTTCCGTAATAGAAAAGATCGCTGCTAATGTGGAATGTCCTGTACTTTTAGACGAAGCCTATATTGAATTTGCTGATGGAAGCGAGGTTCCTCCGGGAGATATGCGTCCCTTGAATAAGCTGTGGCTGGTGGCAGGTTCAGGCGTATGCCTGCTTCCCAAGTATGGCAATCTAATGGTGTTCCGTACTTTTTCCAAGGCTTATGGCTTAGCTGGCCTTCGCTGTGGTTACGCAGCAGGCTCCGTAGGAATGATGCGTCAGCTGGGCAAGGCTATCTTACCATATCCCGTTAGCTCCTATACCTTGATGGTAGCTAAAACAGTATATGATAATAAGCAGCTTTACAAGGAGCAGTTCAAGCTTATTCGTCAGGAGCGGGAAAAGATGTCTGCCTACTTGGAAAAGCTTGGCTTTATGGTATATCCCTCAGGAGCAAATTTTGTCTGTTGCAAAGCCATGGGGGAACTGACCTTTAAGCTGGCGGAGAAATATACTCTTCAATATGAGGAAGCGCTGCAGGAGCAGGTGGCAGCAGGAAAATATATATTCAGATATTTGCTGGACAATGGAATTCTTATCGCTGATTTTACTAATCAGCCTTCTCTGGAGGGCTGCTTAAGAATCAGCATTGGCACTCCTGAAGAAAATAACATTATTCTTGCTAAGCTTACGGAGCTGGTTGCAGGATTATAGGATTACGCAAGCGTATGTCATTTATTGGCATACGCTTTTTCGTTTCAAAGCAGTCCTGTGAAGTGTTGGGCTGTATTGGATCGTAATATAGTGCCCTTTTCTGCATAGGAGCACCTTATGACCACAGTTTTGCAGGCGCAGAAGTAAAGCATTATGCGCAGCAATAGTGTGAGCCTAAGCAAATGCATCCCTCAAAAACATAAAAATACTCCATACCTTCAGAAGAAAGTATGGAGTATTAGATAAGTTAAGCTTCTTCATGCTCCTTGCTGATGAAGACGAAGATAACTACGCAGACCATCATCAGGATGGGGTAGTATAGATAGGGCATAATATCCAAAGGAGTCAGCTTAGTCAGAGCTGCAGCGGACAGCAGCTGTGCACCATAGGGCAGCAGGCCTTGGCCAACAGAGGAAAATATATCCAGCAGAGATGCCGCACGCTTAGCGGAAATCTTGTAGGTTTCTGCTATTTTTTTCGCCAGAGGACCAGCCAAAACAATGGCGATGGTGTTATTGGCAGTTGCAATATCCATCATCAGAGACAGTGCGCCAATACCCAGTTGAGCACCCTTGACACCGCCAACATGGTTTTGAACAGTGCCTAAAATCCAGGCAAAGCCGCCGTTTAAACGAACCAGTGCACTGATGCAGGCTGCCAAAATAGCGATAATAGCAATTTCGTACATAGCACTAAGACCAGAGCCTGTGAGCATAAGAATCTTGCTGCTGGCAAAGCTGTCAGTATAAAGGCCAACGAAGATGGAGATAATGGTACCGCCGCCAAGCAGTGCAAATACGTTAACGCCTGCCAGCGCGCCAATAAGAATCATCAGATAGGGAACGACCTGAATGAAATTGTAGTCCAAGTTAGTTGCAGTTTTGTAGGAGCTGCCGCTGCCAATGAAGTAGAACAACGCTGCAGTGATGATAGCAGCAGGAAGTACAATAGAAAAGTTAGCCTTGAATTTATCCTTCATTTCGCAGCCCTGAGTACGAACTGCTGCGATAGTGGTGTCAGAAATCATGGAAAGGTTATCACCGAACATAGCACCGCAGACAACTGCACCGATGCAAAGAGCCATTTCATAGCCGGTTTTTTGGCTGATATCTACTGCGATAGGAGCCAGAGCTGCAATAGTACCGCAGGAGGTACCCATGGAGATGGAGATAAAGCAGCCCATCAGGAACAGGCCCATAACTGCCAAGTGCACAGGTATAAAGGAAAGAGCAAAATTTACGGTACTGGTTACACCGCCTGCTGCACTGACAACAGCAGAGAAAATACCGGCTAATAGGTAAATGATACACATGGTGATGATGTTTACATCGCCTGCACCACTGGCTGCAACGTAGAGCTTTTGCTCAAAGGTGTATTTTTTGTTTTGCAGTAGCGCTACAATCAGAGCTAAGAGAAAGGCCAGAGTAGTTGGCATCAGATAGAAGTTGCCGGTTACAAGACCGCTGCCCACAAAGAGTACAATAAAGACTGCAATGGGGAGCAGAGCCATGACGCTTTTTTCGTCCTCATGCTTTAATAATTTTTCCATTTTATATTATCCCCTTAAAAATTAATTTAGTGCTCTCCCTACAGGAAGAGCATACGTCCTTCTGTAAGCGAGTCATTACACGATTCACTATATCATATCAAATTTTTAGCTCTTTGCCTACAAATTTCTGAAAATTCCACTAGAATTATTTAATTTTTGTTAGTCAGTTATCTGATAAGAATATATAGGCAGATAAGCATTCTGGAGCATAGGATGCAAATAAATTGAGGGAATTTGCTTTGTATCATTGCCAAACATACTATTTTGCTGTAGGATAAGAGGAAATATTTAATTTTGAGGTGATGATTATGCTGCATATTCGCAGAGGAACAATAGATGATTTAAAGTTGGTAACAAGAGTGGAGGCTGAATGCTTTCCTCCTGCTGAAGCGTGTCCAGAAGAGCTCTTTAAGGAAAGACTGGAGTCCTATCCTGAATGCTTTTGGCTGCTTTTTGACAATGAGACAATCTTGGGCTTTATTGACGGTTTTGTAACTGACGAGGAAATCCTTACTGATGAAATGTTTGCTGATGCATCCCTGCATAATCCTAAAGGTGCTTGGCAAATGATTTTTGGACTAAATACCCTGCCACAATACCGCCGCAAGGGCTATGCAGGCATGATGATTAAGGCATTGGTTGATGCTGCTCGTGAGGAAGGACGCAAGGGTGTAATTTTAACCTGTAAGGAAAAGCTTATTCATTACTATGCTTCCTTTGGCTTTATTAATGAAGGCCTGTCCGTATCTAATCATGGCGGCGAAGTCTGGTATCAGATGCGTATTACCTTTCAATATGATAATTTTTTAACAAAAAGTTGCTGGAAAATAAAAAAAACTGGGGGATTTTTGTTGGGAATGTGTACAAATAACATTACAGATATAGTATAATATTCCTAATTGTTGTTAAGCTAATGAATTTATTTTGTAGATAGAGAGGCGTTTTTTATGGAAGAGAAAAACAAACCTATACCCCAGCTTATAGAAGTAGAGCCTATGCAGGATGGCTATCGCTGGGTAGCTATTACAGCTATGCTGTTGGCTATTGGTATTATTCTGCACACTGTCAGCCCCAATATTGGCGGTGTTACTCCTAACTGGACTATTGCTATGTATTCCATTGTCATAAATTTGACTAATCCCAAGCTGAGTCAGGCTGCAGGTATTGGCTTTATTGCAGGATTGACCTTGGTTCCTTCCTCTAAGTCCGCCTTTCCCTTGGGTAATGTAGCCAGCGAGCTGGCAGGTGCAATTGTGTGCTGTCTTATTGTGAAGGCTCTTTTGAGTGCTGGTTTGGGTGAATGGAAGCTGCGTCCCATGGTTTCCGGATTTTTGGCAACTGTTATGAGTGGCGGATTATTTACCTTTATTCTCAAAATTGTGCTTAATCTGCCCTTGCATGTATGGATTTATGCTATGCTGCCCGTTGTTGCTATTATCGGTGTGTTGAACGGACTGATTACCTTCTTCCTGTACGCTCCCGTGCGGAAGCTGTTTTTTGTTCAGGAGGATGAAAAGTAATGGAAAACGTAATTCAAGTAGAAAACTTCTACTTTGCTTATAAAAAATCAGACCTAGTGCTTCAGGATATTAATTTTTCTGTCAAGAAGGGCAGCTTTACTGTTCTTACAGGTCCCAGTGGTGCTGGCAAGACCACTCTTTGCAAGGCTATGACCGGTATTGTACCCTATTATATGGGTGGTCGCTACAGCGGCGACGTTAAGGTGCACGGCGAAACCACCAAGGGCAGACGTGTGTCAGATATTGCCATGAAAGTTGGCTTTATTATGGAAGACTATGAAAGCCAGCTTGTTTCCCTGACTGCAGGTGAAGAAATTGCTTTTGCTCTTCTGAACCATGGCTTTAATCCTTCTGAAGTAGAGGAACGTACTCGCAAGGCACTTGAAGATGTTGGCTTGCCGGGTCGCGAAAGCTATCAGCTGGACGAGCTTAGCGGCGGTCAGCGTCAGCGTTTGCTGTTGGCATCTACCTTGGCTGTTCGTCCTGATGTAATTGTTCTTGATGAGCCTGTATCTGCTATGGACCCTGATGGTGCTATTAGTCTGTACAAGCTTGTTTATGATATTCATAAGCGTTATGGTACTACTATTGTGGCAGTAGAGCATCGCATAGATTATCTTCTGCCCTATATTACAGATATGATTGTGCTGAAGGAAGGACAGCAGATTGCTGCTGATACCTTGGAAAACGCTGCTCCTGCCATGTTTGCAGACCCTGAGCTGCGTCCTCTGCTTCCTGCTTTATGGCAAATAAAGCTAGGAATTGAGGCTAAGCTAGGTATTACTCTTGGCAACTGGCGTTCCGAGGAGGATGCTCTTGCTGACTTAAAGAGACATGGTATTGAAGGGAGGGCTGACTGATGCTTGAAGCTAAGGACGTCAACTTTGCTTATTTACGTGGACAGCCCGTTATTAAGGATATGGACTGCCGTATTGAGGACGGCGAATTTGTGGCTCTCTTAGGTCATAATGGCAGCGGCAAGACGACTCTCAGCCGTCTGTTTATGGCTCTGTGCCATCCTCGCAGTGGTCAGGTACTGGTTGATGGTGAGGATATCATTAAACGCGAGCCTGCTGATTTGGCAGACAAGATTGGCTACGTGTTCCAAAATCCTGATTTACAGATTTTGGAAGATACTGTTTTTGATGAGGTTGCTTACGGCCCTCGTGCCAAAAAGCTGACGGAAGAAACTATTAAGCGTCAGGTTCTGGAAGCACTGGATGCTATGGGACTTACTGATTTGCAGAAGGAATATCCACGTTTGCTATCCTTTGGCCAAAAACGTCGTCTTGGTGTTGCAGCGGCTTTGGCATTGAATCCTCGTACACTGATTTTGGATGAAATTACCAATGGTCAGGATGCTCTGGAAAAGGAGCGTATGATGGCTTATCTGCAGGCTATTAACGAAAAGCGTGGTATTACCATTGTACTGATTTCTCATGATATGGATATTGTTCGTCGTTACGCAAAGCGTGCCGTAGTACTGCACCATGGCCGCAAGGTTTTCGATGGAGCTCCTAAGGAGCTTTTTAGTGGTGCTTATAATGTGGAGCGTTGGGGCTTGCGCCATCCCACAGTAGCATCCTTAGCTGCATCTTTAGGCGTTGATGCTGCAACTCCTGAGGAATTCTGCGCTGCTGTAGCAGGAAAGGGTGGTGAGCAGTAATGAAGCTGACAGCCTTTACTCAAATTATTGTTACCTTGGCCATTACTGCCTGGGTGTTCATCCTGCCTGTTGAAGCAGTTGCGGTTATTTTGGTACTGGAGCTGGCTCTGCTGCTCTATATCAAGCATGATAAAATGACTATGGCTGCTATTGGCGGCTTGGCTGTTTTTACTGGTATGATGATTTTGCTCCAGCTGCTCTTTGGTACTAAGCTGGACGATGCCTTGATTGGCGGTCTGCGTATGCTGGTTATGACTATGGCGTTCCTATGCCTGTTGGCTGCAACCAGAATTCAGGATATTGCCAAGGCTTTAGTTGACAGATTTCATATGCCCTGCGAATATGCTTTTATGCTGACAACGGCACTGCGCTTTGTTCCCAACTTCCTTACTGACAGTGCCATCACTCTTGATGCTCAAAGCTGTCGTGGCTATTCTAATCGTGGCAATATGATTAAGCGTTTTTTAGCATATTTGGTAGTAATTCGTCCCTTGGTTATGCGTGCTGTAGCCAAGTCCGAGACTTTAGCTCTCTCCATGGAGCTTAAAGGCTTTGGTGGTAATACCTATAAAAATATGCCTTCTGATCCCTTAGGCTTTGCTGACTATTTGGTGCTGCTGCTGACAATAGCCCTGAGCAGCTTCCTTTTCTGGAAGGATTATCTGCTGTAAAAATGCAGCTTTTGACAACCCTCTTTACTATTCGTTTGAACAGTAGGGAGGGTTTTCTTTATTGTGGATAGCTGCAAAAATAAAAAGTGATATAAGTACGAAAAGCATTACTACTAGCGCTGCATTCCAGATGCCACTAGCAGTAATGCTTTTATATTTTAGAAGGAAAGCTGTACATTATTATTTTATTTTGCCTTTATCTACTGATCTTTGTGAAACTCTAAAAACAGCTTGGCTGCAGGTGAAAGTGGGTTTTGTGCCGACCAGAAGAGGGTTTGCTGGAAGGAAAGCTCCTTGCCTATGCTGGAATGGAAGCAGGCGGAAAAGGGACTGATGTGGGGTATGTTCTTTCTCTTTGCAGGTGGCTTGGCTCTAGGCAAGCTGGTAACAGAAACTGGCGCTGCTGCTAAATTAGCAGAATTCATTGCTATGCTTCCCCTGTCAGGAGGCTTGAGTACCGTTGGTATTTTTACTGTTTTTGCTACTGTTTTGTCCGAAATATCCAGCAATACTGCAGCAGCCTCCATATCTATTCCTGTGGTAGAAAGCATTGCCAGAGCTTTAGGACTATCACCTATTCCCTATGTACTTATTACTATTGTAGCTGTTAATTGTGCTTATATTTTGCCAGTTTCTACTCGTGCTATTCCTGTTGGTTATGGCTTGGAGCCTGCAGAGCTTTTCCATAAGGGTGCAGTGCTGTCAATTTTGAATATGCTTTTGACTACGGTCATTGGTTGGCTTGTTATCACCTATATTCCTTGGTTTGGAGCCTCGTAATAGCAGAATTTGGAGACAATTTAATATATGAAAAAATACTACAGTTCAGAGCCTTGTTATGGCTGCTGTTGCTGTAGTATTTTTTCGTTTGACGTCCTTGTCAGACTGCCATATTTGTTGTGCTAATATACGTGATTAATTGATTTATCATGCTTCAGCTCAATGAAATTGGTGTTCATCAGTGTGCAGAAATAGTCGGCCATTTCTTCGGGAGTTTTGCGCATTTCTCCGCGCAGCCACCAGTGAATCATGCCAATAAGGCTGTTGGTTATATGGTTGCGGATAAAATCTTCAGGGATAATATTTAAGTGATATTCCTCCACATCTGTAAAGCTGATCTGAATGTATTGCTGCATATATTCCCTCATAAAGCGAAGAAACATACTGCCATGTAGATATGTCAGAATACCAATATAATACTGCCTTTTATCGCGCAGATGGTAGAGAATGTGGGTAATGCGGTTTTTAGTATTAGGGGGAGTTTTAGAAAAATCATGGGTAGAGCATATGGGTATATTTTCTCCGAAGATATGGTCAAATAAGGAATAGCAAATATAGCGTGCCAGCTCGTCCTTAGTTTCAAAATGATCGTAAAAGGTGCTGCGTCCAATATTGGCTTCCTGAATAATATCCTTTACGCTTACCTTTTCGTAGCCAGATTTATTAGTCAGCTTAACAAAGGCGTCAATAATGGACTGACGTGTTTTTTCTGTTCTTCTATCCATAAGCATGCTCCTTCCGTACAATTTAGAACAAGTGTCCGAAAACATACATTTACAAGAGAATGATGCTGGAATTAGCTTCGTGATTATTTTATCATATGGTCAGACCTGATGTACAAATAAATTTTTTGATGGATAGAACAAGCTAAAAAAGGAGGAAGAAGCTATGCTGAAGGATTTGTTGGAAGCTATGCCTGTAACTGGTAGAAGAATAAGAGTTTTTAAGGGAGAAGAATGCCAATGGATTTTTCCTGTGGAGTAGCTTCACAAGGGTGATGTTGTACGCGTACTTCCGGGAGAACGAATTCCCTCTGATGGCGTAATCGTAGATGGATGCAGCAATGTTACTAGTCAGCCTGTGGCACGGATTTCTGTCTATAAGGAAAAGCATGTAGGAGATACTGTGCTATGTGGAACTATTAATTGCAGTAATACTATAGATGTAAAACTGACAGCTGATATCGGTGCTTCATCCTTGCAGCAGAAAATTAACTATCTGCAGCAGAAGTATAATCCTTGCTGGTGGGAACGCTTGCTGGCAGGATTTAGCAGAGCAAATGGACAAAGGGCTTAAAGTATTACATCATATGCAAAGATAGATTAAACATTTTGTAAATTTGGCAGTACAAAAACCGTAGGAATGCGGCTTCTGTACTGCTTTTTTGTTAGAGAGAAAACCATTATTTTTTTAACTGTATAGTCATGATTTAGATTTTTGGTTTAAGAAGAAGTATATGCAGAAATGAGTCGGCTGATTAATTTCTGCGTTTATATATCAATGAATTCTTATCTGAAAACCTTACATTAGAAAAGACAAAACCACGATATATATGTACACCTTTAAAATGTACTATATATCGTGGCGTTTTTGTTAAGAAGGTTGGTTTAGCTTGCTATATTAATTGGTGCCAATAGACATGGTTTCAGGCAGAGTGCTGCCACCGTCAATAACAATCTGAGAGCCAGTTATGTAGCTGGATTCGTCGCTTCCAAGGAATGCAAAAAGCTCGCCTACCTCGATTGGTTTTGCAAGGCGTTTCATAGGAACGCCTACTGCGATATCTGCAATAGCTGCTTCCGGATTTTCGGGATTGGATTCCACTGCCATCTTTTCAACCATAGGAGTACGAGCATAACCCAATTGAGAGCAGTTTACACGGATATTACGGGTTGCATATTCAACTGCCAGACATTTAGTAAGACCGACCAGAGCCGCCTTTGTCATTGCATAAGCAGCCTCGCCTGCATCTGCAACAATATCGCCGGTTACAGAGGAAGCAATAACGATATTGCCTCCGCCTTGCTTCAGCATATAGGGAATTACTGCTTTACAGGTGTTCCATACACCTTTGATGTTTACATCAATATGGAAATCTCTGGTTGCATCGTCCATTTCTTCAAAGGGAGCCAGACGGCATACACCTGCGTTGCAGCAGGCAACATTAATTTCACCAAAAGCCTCAATACCTTTTGCTGCAGCTGCGTCCATCTCTGCACGGTCAGCTACATTGGCGACCACGGTGATAATATCTGCATTATATTCCTTGCGGAGTTTTGCAGCTGTTTCTTCTACAGCAGGGGAGAGGTCTACCATAATGAGCTTTGCTCCGTATTTTGCGTAAGCAGTAGCAATTCCTTCTCCTAATCCAACAGCAGCTCCGGTAATCAGTGCAACTTTTCCATCCAGTTTAGCCATTTTATCTTCTCCTTTTCTTTAAAAATTTATTTTCAGACGTTTCCTTACGTCCGTATTAACTGCTTTATATATACTAGTTTATATAAGAAAGAGTAAATTTGCAATAACATCAGTATATTTTGCAAATTGTTTATTCGAACGTTTCAGAAACGTAACATATTGATTGTACATCAATGCTATAATGTTATAAAGAAGGATAATAGATGAATTTTAATATATGCTTTTTGAGGGAGGAATTGGTATGGCATTCTTTGATCAAATTAAGGATATGGCTAAGGCTGCTGCAGTTAAGAGTGAGGAATTTGCCAAGACTGTAGGCAAGAAGGCTGAGGCTGCTATGGATATGCAGAAGCTTTCTTCTGAGATTGATAAGAAGGAGCATTTTATTAAGGATAACTATATGCAAATGGGTATGGAGATTTATGAAAAGGCTGGTGCCGGCGAAGAAATCCCCGCATATTTGCAGGAGTACTGCAAGCTTATTGATGCTACTCAGGCAGAGATTGACGAGTTGCAGACTAAGATTGACATGATTAAGCAGTCTGAGTTTGGTGCTTCTCCTGCCAAAATTCCCTGCCCTCACTGCGGTGCAGAGATTTTGGCATCTAGTAAATTCTGTCCTGAATGTGGAGGCTCTCTGAAGCAGGAAAAAGCTGCTAAAGAAAATTCTGAAGCACAAAATACTGTTGAAGATGTTCCTGATGAAGCTGTGACCGAGAATGCTGTAGTAGCTGAGCCGGCAGAGACTGACGTGGAAAAGATTGAGCATAATTCTGCCAAGGAAGAGTCTGTCAAGTCTGACATTGGGTTAGAGACAGAAGCTGCAGAGTCCAATGTTCCTGAGGCTGAAGAAGCTAAGGAGGCTGAGCCTGTACTTGCTGAACCTACTGCTGCAGATAATGAGCCCAAAGCTAGTGACGCAGATGACGCAATTACTGATGCAGAAATTGTTGAGCCTGCTTTCGAGACAAAACCAGCAGAAGGAAAGGTTCCTGCGGAGAAAAAGAAAGAAGCCATTGGCGAGGAAGAATTGTAGGAGAAGAAGCAAGCTCTGGAAAATCAAAATCCAACATGATATTGAGTCTGCTTTATAAAGAGCTGTAAGTATTAAAGAAAATTGTACACGAGACTGATTTTTGTGGACTGCAAAGATATATTGAATAGGCTTTATAAAATCCAGGCTTCTCTTTGGGGAGGCTTGGATTTTTTTGCTTTGAAAGCCTATGGGTATTATGGGAAAAGGAGTGTTTTTAAGCAGTTGGTCCTGCACGTTTTCCAGGCTGCTGCTCCTATCAGTATATTAAATTTATTGTAAAAGCTTTTGTAAAGTATTCGTGCAAAATCAGCTATTTTAGGATATAATATAAAATTGATGAAATATAATCTTGCGAGGTAATTATGCGTTTAAGAAAGAAACCCTGGATTGAAGAAGCTATGAAGGACGTACAGGATGAGTACGTTTTTATGCATGATTTAGAAAAATTTAAAGGTCATTGGCAGGAAATGTTCCCTGGCAAGCGTCTATGCCTGGAAATTGGCTGTGGTAAGGGCCGTTTTACCATTGGCATGGCAGAGCTTTTCCCTGACAAGGCCTTCATTGGCATTGAAACTCAGCACGATATTGCTTATTTTCCGGCAAAGGCTGCTAAGGACAAGAAACTGGATAATGTTCGTATTATTTGTGCTAATGCTGAGAACCTGCTGGATTGGTTCGAGCCCGGCGAAATCAAGGAGCTGTATCTGAATTTCAGCGATCCCTGGCCTAAGGCACGTCATGCAAAGCGTCGTCTGACACATCGTAATTTTTTGGCACGCTATGCACAGCTCTTGGGCAAGGGCGGTCATTTGCGCTTTAAGACTGATAACCGTGCTTTATTTGATTTCTCTGTGGAGGAATTCAAGGAATTTGGTTTGGAAATTATTGCCTTAAGCTATGATTTGCACCATTCCGAATATGAAAATCATGTTCAAACTGAATATGAGCAGAAATTTAGTGCTTTAGGTACACCTATTAATTTCTGCGAGGTTGTTTTTTAATTAAAAAGAGGCGTGCTATATGAACAAAAGATGTATGCTGTGGGCCAATCCAAAGCAAGCCATATATTGGATTACAGCCATTCTGCTGTTTATTGGCTGTGTTAATGTTTATAGTGCCAGCTACATTCAGGCCCAATCAGAAAATTTAGAAAGCTACTATTACTTAAAGCGCTACATTATATTTACTGTTGTTGGCATAGGAGCTATTTATGCAGTGCGCAGGTGGTTTAGCTATAAATTTTTTATGCAGCCCCATACTATTATTGGTATCTATGGCCTGAGCGTGGTCTTACTGGTGATGGTACGGCTTTTTGGTCATGTGGCCAATGGCGCTCGGCGTTGGATAAGTATTGCTGGCATAACCTTTCAACCGTCAGAGGTAGTAAAGATTCTTGTTATTTTGATGGCGGCCGCTGTACTGGCACGTTTTGTCAAGCAAGGAAGAATAGTTCCCTTGTTAAGTGGTTTTTCCATAAAAATCTGGGGGCTAATCGGTATTCCGTTAATGCTTGTCGCCTTTCAGCCTGATAAGGGAACTGCAGGTATTATTGCAGGGCTGGCTTTTGGCGTTTTTATAGCAGCAGGTATTGGCGTTAGACAGCTGACAATAGCAGGTATAAGTAGTATTGTGCTGATTGGTCTTGTTGCTCTTTCTTCTGACTACAGTACCCAGCGTCTGCATAGCTGGCTTGATCCCTGGTCTGATCCACAAGGCTCTGGCTATCAGACAGTACAATCACTGCTGTCCATTGGCAGCGGTGGTATTACAGGTGTGAGCTGGGGCGGTGGCTTCGCCAAGTTCCATTATCTGCCAGAGGCTCATACAGACTTTGCTTTTGCTGTTTTTTGTCAGGAAACTGGTTTGGTAGGAGCTCTTATACTGATAGCCCTTTTTCTGGCTTTAGGATATGCTTTTCTGCAGGTTGCTTTTAATAGCAAAAGCGAAAAGGGTTATCTTTTAGTAAGTGGCCTGATGCTTTACGTTGTAGGACAAGCTTGTGCCAATATGGCAATGGTTTGCGGTCTTTTGCCAGTTATTGGTGTTCCGCTGCCGCTTATCAGCTATGGTGGTACATCTATGCTGACGACCATGGGTGCAATCGGTCTGGTGCTGTCAGTTTATGATGACGAGGTTAAGCACGAGTTGGAGGACCGTCGTCCGCCGGAAGAGCGTCGTCAGGATTTGCAGTTTGTAGAAAGCGGGAGGAGGTCTTCTCGTGAATAGAAATCTGCGTAAAAAGCATCCTAATTTAAACGGGCTTTTCATATTGCTTTGCGGGCTTTTTGCTGTAGTTATTAGCCGTCTGTTCTTTTTGCAGATTATTGATGCAGAAGATTTGGCTATTCGTGAGCGTGACCAGCTTATTTGGAATCAGGTTATGAAAAATCCTCGCGGCCCTATTTATGACAGGGATGGAGAGGAGCTGGCAGTAAGCCTGATGACTGGTTCTCTTTATGTTGACCCCAAGGAAATGCGTGATGGTCCGGATGGTGCAAGAGAAAAGCCTCCTGCTGACATTCAACGCAGAGCAGCAAAGCTTTTGGCTCCCGTTCTGAATATTAAGGAGGAAAGCCTGTTTCAGGACTTTTCTGCTGAGGGACGTTTTGCTTGGATTAAGCGTGTCATGGAGCCTAAGGAATACGAAGAGGCAAAAAAAATCATTCAGGATAATAAGCTGACTGGTCTCCATTTCCTGCCTGCCAGCAAGCGTTACTATACTAAAAATCGTGCGGCTGCTCAAATTTTAGGCTTTGTTAATGTTGATGATGAAGGAATCAGCGGTATTGAGATGGTTCTTAATCAGGAGCTGCAAAGTGCTCCCAGTAAGCGTACTATGGTTGTAGACTCTAAAGGTAATATTATTGCTGACAAAAGCTACTTGGACCCTGTTAAGGCACAGCTCCCGGAGGTATATCTGACCCTTGACAGCAAAATCCAGTATGTGCTGGAGGAAGCCATGGACAGAGCCATAGAAAAGACTCATGCTGAGGGAGCGGCAGCCATTATTATGGACCCCTATACGGGCGAAATTCTGGGTATGACCAGTCGTCCGACCTTTGACCCTAATAATGCAGGCAGCTTTCCACCTATAACCTGGAATAATAAGGCTATTTCCATGAACTACGAGCCAGGCTCTGTCTTTAAGCCGATTGTTGGCTGTATGGGCTTGACCGAGGGGATTATTACACCTGATACCCTGTTCCAGGACGATGGCAGCATTAGAATTGCCGACCGTGTTATTCATAACTGGGACGGTGAGGGTAATGGACTGGTTCCTTTTTCCGAGGTTATTAAGTTTTCTATTAATACAGGTATGGTACAGCTTGGTATGCAGCTTGGTGCTGAGCGTATGATTGAGTATTCTAAGCGTTTTGGCTTTGGTAAGGCTACAGGTATTGAACTTCCTGGTGAGGAAAGTGGTATTTTATACGAACCCAAGAATATGTGGGAGCCTGATATTGCTACTATGGCCATTGGTCAGGGTATTGCCGTAACTCCGCTGCAGGTGCTGACTGCTATTTGCTCCATCGCCAATGGCGGCGAGCTGCTACAGCCATATATCGTGAAAAAAATTGTGGCTGCTGATGGTACTGTGATGCGTGAAGGTAAAAAGCACGTGGTACGTAATGTTATTACGCCGCAGGTTGCTGCCCAGATGCGTGGTATGATGGAGCAGGTTGTAGCAAGTGGCGGCGGTAAATCTGCCAGCATTAAGGGCTATCGTATTGCCGGAAAGACAGGTACTGCAGAAAAGCTGGCTGAGGGCGGCGGTTATGCTGCTGGCAAGTATATAGCGTCCTTTGTAGGCTTTGTACCTGCTGATAAACCCAAATATGCTATGCTTGTAATGCTTGATACTCCTAAGGGAGCCTTCTATGGATCACAGGTTTCTGCTCCTGTGTTTAAGGATACTTTGCAGCAGGTGTTGGTTGCTAAGGGTATTCAGCCCTCTATGAGCGAAGGCTTACCGTCCTTTACGGAGCTGAGCAAGGCTAATTTAGACAAGAAGCCTCAAAAGCTTCCGCAAATGCAGATTCTGCCCAATGGCAAAATTAAGCTGCCTGATTTTAAGGGTATAGATATGCGTTATGCTGCAGAACTGGTGCAGCAGGGCCATCTGTGTCTTAAGCCCTATGGCAGCGGTAAGGCAGTAAACCAAAAGCCCCCTCCGGGAACAGAGGTTGCTGAAGGTTCAACGATAGAAATCTGGTTTAAATAGTTTATTGGCTGGCCTAGGCTGCTAGTGAAATAAAATTGCTCTCATGCTCCTTAAACAGCAGGAAATATGCTGTTTGAGGAGAAGTACCTATGAAGAAATCTTTAATTTCTTAAATTTAAGGAGGAGATGTACAGATGTTGTCCGATATCGAAATTGCTCAACAAGCAAAAATGCTCAAAATTACTGATGTAGCTGCAAAGCTTGGTATTGGTGAAGAAGATATTGAAATGTATGGCCGTTATAAGGCTAAGCTGTCCATGGATTTGATTCGTCGTATGGAGGATAAACCGTCAGGAAAGCTGGTTCTGGTAACCGCTATTACTCCTACCCCTGCAGGCGAAGGCAAATCCACCACCACCGTTGGTCTGGCTCAAGGTCTGGCAAAGCTTGATAAAAGCGTAATCGTAGCTCTGCGTGAGCCTTCCCTTGGTCCCTGCATGGGCGTTAAGGGCGGCGCTGCAGGCGGCGGCTACAGCCAGGTGGTTCCTATGGAGGATATTAACCTGCATTTTACTGGCGACTTCCACGCTATTACCTCTGCTCATATGCTGCTGTCCGCTATGCTGGATAACCATATCCAACAGGGCAATGCTTTGAATATTGACCCTCGTCGTATCGTTTGGAAGCGTGTAGTTGACATGAACGACCGCGAGCTGCGCAATATTGTTGTAGGCTTGGGCGGCAAGGCTCATGGCGTACCTCGTCAGGACGGCTTTGATATTACCGTAGCTTCTGAGGTTATGGCTATTTTATGCCTGGCTAATAGCCTGCATGACCTGAAAGAGCGTCTGAGCAAGATTATTGTTGCTTATGACTATAATGGCAAGCCTGTTACTGCAGGTCAAATCAAGGCTCATGGAGCAATGGCTGCTCTCTTAAAGGATGCAGTAAAACCTAACCTTGTACAAACTCTGGAAAACGTTCCTGCTATTATTCACGGCGGCCCCTTTGCTAACATTGCCCATGGCTGCAACAGCGTTATGGCAACTAAAACCTGCCAGAAATTGGCTGAATACACTATTACTGAAGCTGGCTTCGGTGCTGACCTTGGCGCTGAAAAATTCTTCGACATTAAATGCCGTTACGCTGGTCTGAAGCCTGATGCTGTTGTTCTGGTAGCAACTGTACGCGCACTGAAGATGCACGGCGGTGTCCCTAAATCTGAACTGCAAACTCCTAATGTGGAGGCAGTTAAGAAGGGTATCGTAAACCTGGAAAAACACATTGAAAATGTTAAGAAATTTGGTGTGCCTCTGGTTGTTGCAATCAATATTTTTGCACAGGATACTCCGGAAGAGCTGGAAGCAGTACGTGAGCACTGCGCTAAGCATGGCGTAAATGTAGCTTTGTCCGACGTATTTGCACGCGGCGGCGAAGGCGGCGTTGAACTGGCTAAAGAGGTTATCGCATTGGCTGAAAGCGGTCAGGCTGATTTCCATCCCATTTATCCGTTGGAAATGTCTCTTAAAGAGAAAATCGAAACCGTTGCCAAGGAAATCTATGGTGCAGAAGGTGTAAATTATTCCAAAGATGCTGAAAAAGCATTGAAGGAGTTTGAGGAACTTGGCTATGGCAACCTGCCTATCTGCATGGCTAAGACTCAATACTCTTTCTCCGATGACCAAAATCTCTTAGGTCGTCCCAGCGGTTTTACCATTACTATCAAAAACTGCCGCATTTCTGCAGGTGCAGGATTTATCGTAGTACTGACTGGTGATATTATGACTATGCCTGGTCTGCCTAAGGTTCCTGCTGCTGAAAAGATTGACGTTAGTGACGAAGGCGTAATCAGCGGCTTGTTCTAAAAAATATTCGAGGTGACCTATGGAAGCATTATTAATGAAGGGCAAAGCTGTTGCCGATGTTTATAGAGAGGCTATTGGTGCAAAGATTGCCGCTGCTAAGGGAAATGGCAAGCTGGTGACTTTGGCTATTGTAGTAGCTGGTGATGACCAGGCCTCCCACGTGTATAAGGATAGATTAGTAAAGCTGATAGAAAGCCTTGGCGGTGCTGCGAAGGTTGTTCTGTGCCCTGCTGATGCTTCTGAAGCAGATGTTATTGCTGTTATTGAAGAGCTTAATAGTGACGAAGCAATCACAGGTATTTTGCCTATGATGCCAATGCCTAAGCACATCAACGGAGATGCTGTTGGCGTTGCAGTTGCTCCTGAAAAGGATGTAGATTGTCTCAATCCTGAAAATATTGGTGCTGTATTTATGGGCCGCAGCAGCTGGGCTCCCTGTACTCCTCGTGCCTGCATGGCTGCACTTAAGCATTACGGTGTTGAGCTGGCCGGTAAGAACGTAGTTGTCATTGGTCGCAGCAATGTTGTAGGTAAACCTGTAGCAGTACTGCTGCTGAAGGAAAATGCAACTGTTACCATTTGCCATTCTAAGACGCAAAACCTGTCTCATATTCTGCAGCAGGCAGACGTAATTGTGGCTGCAGTTGGCGTGGCAGCCTTTGTAAAGCCTGATATGGTCAAGGAGGGCGTTGTTATTGTAGACGTTGGTATTAATGTTGTTGATGGCAAGCTTGTTGGCGACGTTGCTCCTGAGGTGGCAGAAAAGGCATCTGCCTTTACTCCTGTGCCCGGTGGTATTGGCGTTATCAGCAATATGATGGTTATGGAATGTCTGACACGCAATTTATAAGAGGCGTTTTATGAACTATGTATGGTTGTTTTTGACAGCCCTGTTTACTATGTTTATCTTCTACAATTCCTCTCTGCCTGGCACAGAGTCAGGGCATCTGAGTGCCTTGGCTGCAGGCTTTGTTGTGCATGTAGCAGATTTTTTGCAGGTAAGTCTGTCGGGAGATGTGGAGCATATCCTGCGTAAGCTGGCTCATTTTTTGGAGTTTGCCTGCCTTAGCTGGCTGGTATGCAAAACATACTCTTCTTTTGGAGTCAGTGACAGAGCATCTAATGGCTATATCCTCTTTTTCTGTCTTTTGGTTGCAGTTGTAGATGAATATATTCAGCTTTTTTCTCATGGACGTACCAGCATGGTAAAGGACGTGCTCCTTGATTTTAGCGGAGCATTCTGCATGTGGTTGTTTTATAAAATTTATCAATGGCGCTAAGCTTAAAAAGAACGCAGTCGTGTGGCTGCGTTCTTTTTTTGCATGAAGCTGGAAAGCAGCTGATTTGGTCTAGGCTAAGTATACTATATCTTGTTTCTCTATTACGTAAATAGCTGCGTGTGTCCTGCAAGTGCTTTTAGAGTACACTTTGTCCCAGTAATTTTAAAGATGCTGATTTATTAATACAGGCCGTTGTAGGGTTGCTGCAATAGGTATAATTAAGGCATTTTTTTGTCTTTTTTATGTACAATATTTGAGAAAACTACTAATCTAGGCTATAATGAATACTGAAGTGGTCTAAAACAACTAGACCTATAAATACTTTTAGAGTCTATGAAATGGAGGAAGCAATGAATATCAGACTGTTTAACAGGAGCGTCAAGATTTCCCTGTTCAGCATTGTTATCTTTGTCTTCTTTTTACTTGTATCTTTGGTAAGCCTACATGTAGTACGCAGTAAAATATTAGAAAATTCTCATGTCATGGGTCAGGCTATTGCTGCCCGTTTTGCGACTAAGGAAACCATGAAAATAAAAACTCAGGAAATGCTTTTACGCAGTGTTGCTCAGAATTTGGAGCAAATACTTAAGGTGCGTCCTGATTGGAGTGAAGAGGAGATTGCTGAGGAGCAGCGTCGCTTTGTAGAATATATTGAGGCTAATTCTGAGGTCAGCCGTTTTGAAATGTCTGCTGTCATTGGTGGACGTTTAATTGGTATGCCTTCTTGGGAAAATGAAACAAATCCGGCTGAGCTGGAGTGGTATCGGTCTGCTATAGAAAGCAATGGCAGAGTTGTATACAGCAATCTTTACAAAACAGGTCAGGCCGAGGCTCGTGTACTGACCATGTCCATTAAGATTGGCAATAGCAATGATGTGGTGGCAATGCATATATATCCTGAAAAGCTCAATGCTTTATTAGCTGATAATAAGCTGCCTAATCACAGCTACTACTATTTATGCGATCCTAATGGAAATATTATGTTTACTATAAATGAGCGTGACCTTTCCTTGGAGGAGCAACAGCCCTATGTAGACCATATTTTTAGTGAGGTCCGCAAAAGCCTGCAAAATGGTGAGCATAGCTATATTACCGACTATGAGGGCTATAAGCGTGGTATTTATTATGCAGTTTCTGATAAGGGCTGGATTTCTATTGTAACAATTCCCTACAATTACCTTTTAGGGGATTACCAGAATTTGCTGCAATGGTTTATCATTACCTTAGGAATAATGCTGCTATTGATGCTGCTTTTAGCATTGCGTGAGCGTATGCTGAACCAGCAGGTAGAAATTGTCAATGAGGTAGTTCGCGTTTTAGGCAGCTCCTATAATGCTATTTACAGAATTAATCTTGATGAGGGCAAATTCTTTAAGGTTAAGGCAGAACGCTTTGATGGTATTGAAGCTTCTGAAAGCGGAAGCTATGATGACTTTTTCAAAGATGTTTTAGAATATGTTGAACCTGGTGCTGTGGACGAGTTTTCACGTACATTTTCTCTGGAGCATGTGCGTAGATTAGTGGAAAACGGCGTCTATGATTTTGGAGGCGAATTCAGACAACGCTTTGGCAATGAGTACAGATGGGTGAATGTACGCTTGATTTGTGATTCTGGACTGCGTAATGGTGAAGCCATATTGAGCTTCCGCGAGGTTGATGCAGAAAAGCAAAAGCAGCTGGAGCATATGCAGCTTATTGAAAGAGCCCTGCGTGTAGCACAGCAAAATGCCAAGTCCAGAAATATGTTCTTCTCTGCGATGAGTCATGATATGCGTGCTCCCTTAAATGGTATGATAGGAATGGCAGAGCTGGCAGCTCTTCATAAGGAGGAGCCTCAGGCAGTTGACGACTATGTGCAGAAGATTAAATCTGCAGGCAAGCAGCTGCTGACTTTGATTAATGATATTCTGGAAATGGCTAAGATGGAAAATGGCAAGGTAGAGCATCTGCAGGAGGACTTTGATATTTATGCTGTAGTTAATGACATTAGTGCCTTGTTTGAGGCTCAGGCCAGCGTGGAGAAAAAGCAATTCATCAAAAAAATGAAAGTGCGTCATGAAATTGTCAATGGTGACGTGCAAGCTCTCCATCAGATTCTGAATAATGTTCTTTCTAATAGCGTCAAATATACAAAGGAGCAGGGGCAGATTTCCTTTGAGGTACGCCGCGGAGAGCTTAATAAAAAGGGACGTCGCTGCTACTGCTTTGTTGTACGTGATACAGGCTGTGGCATGTCTGAAAAGTTCTTGGAAAAGATTTTTACTCCCTTTGAGAGAGACAGTCTTTTTGGTGCACAGAATGTTATTGGCACTGGCCTGGGTATGACTATTGTAAAAAGCCTTGTAGAAAGAATGGAGGGAACCATTCTTGTAGAAAGCAAGCTTGATGTTGGTACTTCTGTTACCATTACCATTCCTTTTACAGTCGTTCAACCGGAAACAGTTAATACTCCAGAAACAGAGTGTCATGTACAGCTTAAAAATTTTGCAGGCAGTACGGTGCTGGTGGCAGAGGATAATGATATCAATATGGAAATCATTACGGAGCTGCTGCAAATGAACGGCCTGAATGTTTTGCAGGCAGCTAATGGTCAGGAGGCCGTAGAAAAGTTTTCCGCTTCCAAGACTGGTTCCATCGACATGGTTCTAATGGATATTCAGATGCCTGTTATGGGCGGCTGTGAGGCAGCTAAGTCTATTCGCGGACTGGAACGTGAGGATGCAGCAGTCGTGCCCATTATTGCCTTAACAGGTAATGCAGGAACTAAGGATGTGGAAAAAGCTATGCAGGCTGGTATGAATGATTATATGGTTAAGCCGATACAGATGAAGCTGCTAGCCAAGATAATGAGCGAATATATTCAGGCTGATGCAGAGGAAGACTATAGTGCTATTTGATTGATAAGCTAGGGGAGGCTTGGCAATGAAATTGAATGATTTACCTTCTTTTCTGGAGATAGACGTTCAGGAAAGTCTGGAAGAGCGTTTTATGGAGAGCGAGGCTTTATATGTGCGCTTCCTGAAAAAGCTATTAAATGATACTAATGTAGCAGAGCTAAAGCAGGCTGTGACTGCTGCTGATTGGGAAACTGCACTGCTTAAGGCTCATAACCTTAAAGGAGTGTGTGCTAATTTGGGTCTTACCAAGCTAAGCAGAGACTTTGCTGCTATTGTTGCAGAGCTGCGCAGTGATGCTTACACCGCTCAAAGCGTTAAGACTTTATTAAATGAGGCATTGGCTGAGTGGGAAAAGACCATTGCTTACATAGGTGAGTTGGAATAGTTTAGGACTATAATAATTAAAAAGAATACTTTTTTAAAGAGCACTGGGGCGTAAGCTTTAGTGCTCTTTTATTGTACAGAGATAAAAATAAAACGCCGAAGCTTAGCTTCAGCGTTGGTGTATTTTAATATTATTTTGTAAGCTTAAGATTTCTCACTGGCAGGTTCAGTAGAATAATGGCAGCAAAGATAAGTCCCATACCAACAAGCTTTTGCGCAGTCAGCGGCTCTTGGAAATAGCAGATGCCGATGACTGCTGCGACAAAGGGTTCAATGGTTGCTAAAATAGAGGCCTGACCAGGATCAACATAAAGCAGGCCTTTGTTGTAGAGCAGGTAGGGAATAACTGCACAGATAAGTCCAAGTCCTAACACATTGGCTATGGCCTCTGTATTTATCCGTGCCAGCGTATCTGCAGGAAAGTTGGCAATAGGGATTGCTGCTACTGAGGCAAAGAAAAATGTATAAATTGTAATAGTGGCTGAGGAATACTTTTCAACAGCGTATTTGCCAAAAATACTGTAGAGAGCATAGCCAAAGCCACTGCCAAGACCGTAGAGCAGACTTGTGAAAGTCAGGCTAAGACTTCCGCTGAAGGCACCGGTTACACAACCGCAGCCGGCAAAGGTCATGATCAATGCTGCTGCCTTTTTTGCGGTAAAGCTTTCTCTGAATAGAAAGACTGACATAATCATAACAAAGATTGGCGCAGTGTATAAAAGCAGGGCTGCAACCGCCAAGGAGCTGGCGGCAATACAGTTAAAATAGCAGTAATTAAAAAAGGTAAGGCTAATAACTCCTGTGCCAACAAACATCCAGGCATCGCGCCAGTCTATTTTGAACAAAGCTTTTACAGAAGGCGCAAGCGCTAGTACTGCGCAAATTGCAGAGGAGATGGAACGCAAAGCTACAATCTGAATAGAAGTAAAACCAAGTGATGCTAAATGCTTGACAAAGAGACCTATAAGTCCCCAAAGTGCTGCTGCACTGATAATGTAAAAATAAGCTTTTGTTTTCATAATCAATAACCAGGGCCAGGATACGTGGCCCTTTTCATTTCCGTGGTATTTAGAAATTATTTCTTCTTTTTGCCCCAAAATTTGTGGAATTTTTCCAGCAGCTCCTTTTGATTTTGCTTTTGGGGCCACAGCTCCCAGTTGTCGCTGTTGCGCATGGCAGCGCCCAGATGGTCATAAACCTGTGGATAGCGGTCATTGAGCTCTGCAATATGTTCCTTAACCTCCTGCCTGGTAGTGTTACCGTCGTAGGGACAGGGGTTTTTGAGGGGCTTTAGCTGCAGCAGCTCTATTAGCTCGCGTACTTCTGATTCACGGTAATAAAGCATGGGGCGCAGGACAGTGATGCCTGTTCGTGATAGAGGCGTTACTGGCAAAAAGGTGCGCAGCTGCCCGCTGGTCATGATGTTCATAAAGAATGTTTCCACTGCATCATCATGGTGATGGGCAAGGGCTACCTTATTAAAGCCAAGCTCCTTGGCACGTCTGTTGGTTACTGCACGACGAAAATAAGCGCAGGTAAAGCAAGGGCTGCCGCCTTTTTTCTTATGGGCTTCCATTACGTCCACATCGTCACTGTAATGTTCCAATCCGTAGTGAGCACAGAATTTTTCTAGTTCCTCTTTGGGAAAGTCAGGGGAGAACATTGTGTTAACTGTGTAGCAGGCCAAATCAAAGGGGATGGGTGAGTGGAGGCGGATTTCTGCCAGCATTGCTGTAAGCAGCATACTGTCCTTGCCACCGCTGAGTCCAATTAAAATGCGATCACCGGAACTGAGCATATCAAATTCTATAATTGCACGCCATAGCTTACTAAGCTTGTCGGCAGGTACAAAGGGTTGTCGTGACATAATTACTCCTTGTTATTTTGATTCAAAACGCTTTTTATTTTAGCACATTTTTTAGTGCTGCTCAATGTTCTAGGCTGTAATATGAGGGACTGCAGTTCAAGAAATGTTGAGGTTCTGCATATGAAGAGCAGGGCCATTTGTGGTATAATAAAAAGGCTGATTATATTTTAAAAGAGAAAGGCGCAGGCAGCGTCTATGGTTTATGGAGGATACTTTGATATGACTGATACTATTAGAGGATTGAATCAGCAGCAGGCTGACGCAGTGCAGACTACGGAAGGACCTATGCTGATTTTAGCGGGTGCAGGCAGCGGCAAGACTAAGGTGCTGACATGCCGTATGGCACATCTTTTGAATCAGGGTGTGCGCCCATATAGAATTTTAGCAATTACCTTTACTAATAAAGCAGCTAAGGAAATGCGTGAGCGTGTTGATAAAATGGCTGGCTTGGCAGCTAAGGACGTGTGGCTCTTTACCTTCCACGCCTTTTGTGCTAGAGTGCTGCGCCGCGATATTGATAAACTGGGCTATGGCAATAATTTTGCTATTTATGATACTACTGATACTAAGAACCTGATTAAGCAGGTTCTGAAAGAGATGAATCTGGACGAAAAACGTTTTCAGCCTTCAGGCATTGCTTCTGCTATCAGCAATGCTAAGAACCAGCTGCAGGATGCAGTTGCCTATGCTAAGGAAGCTGCAGATTTCTATCAGCAAAAGGTCGCAGAGGTATATGCTCTTTATGAGAACAAGCTGAAGGCCAATAATGCTGTGGATTTTGATGATCTGCTTTTGTTGACCTTAAAGCTGTTCCAAACTAATGAAGAGGTACGCACCAAATATCAGGAGAAATTTGACTATATTATGGTGGACGAGTATCAGGATACTAACCATGCACAGTATCTGCTGACCAAGATTTTGGCTGCTAATCATCATAATCTTTGTGTAGTAGGCGACGCTGACCAAAGTATTTATGGCTGGCGTGGTGCGGATATCCGCAATATCCTTGATTTTGAAAAGGATTATCCTGAGGCCAAGCTGGTGAAGCTGGAGCAGAACTACCGCAGTACTCAGGTTATTCTTGATGCAGCTAATGCTGTTATAGATAATAACACAGGACGCAAGCCCAAGAATTTGTGGACTGACAACGGCAGCGGTCGTAAGATTACCTATTTCCAGGCTGCTGATGAGCGAGATGAAGCACGCTTTGTTATTGAAAAGACTCAGGAGCTGCAGGATAAAGAAAATATTCAGTTAGGTGATGTAGCTGTACTTTATCGTACTAACCCTCAGTCCCGCGTATTCGAGGAAATGCTGGTCAAGAGTGGTATTCCCTACAACATTGTTGGCGGAACTAAGTTCTACGATCGCAAGGAAATAAAGGATATTATTGCTTATCTGCGTGTTATCTTTAATCCTAATGATGGTTTGAGCCTGCTGCGTATTATTAATGTTCCTCGTCGTGGTATAGGTGATGCAACCTTGGCCAAGCTGGAGGCCTTTGCGGCGGAAAATGATATGAGTCTGTTTGACGTAGTATCCAATTCCAGCCAGCTGCCCGGCCTTAGCAGCCGCTTCGTAAATAAGCTGGATGAGCTGGCAAGTACAATTTTTGACCTGATTGCTAAAGCTCAGGAGGTTCCTGTAAAGGAGCTTATTGATGATGTAATGACTAAAACAGGCTATCTGGAGGAGCTGCAGCTGAGCCGCAGTCCTCAGGATCAAAGCCGTATTGATAATCTGCAGGAGCTTTTAAGTGTTGCTGAGGACTTTGCCAAGAGCGGCGAAGAGGATACCTTGGAAAACTTTTTGGCTCACGTAGCTCTGGTGTCAGATATTGACAGTGCAGAGCTGGGAGAACAGGCTGTGACCTTGATGACGCTGCATTCTGCCAAAGGCTTGGAATTCCCCGTAGTATTCCTTGTTGGTATGGAAGAAGGTATTTTCCCCCATGCCCGTACTCTTTTGGACGAGGAAGAAATTGAGGAGGAGCGTCGCCTTTGCTATGTAGGTATTACCAGAGCGGAAAAGCATCTGTATCTGAGCAATGCACGTATGCGTATGATGTTTGGCCATACTGTTTCTTATCCGCCTTCACGCTTTCTTGACGAAATTCCCGGCAAGCTGATTAATACCTTTGAGCGTCCCGTGCTGCAGCGTACTACCTTCAGTCACGTAGAAAAGCCTAAGGAAACACGCACGGCAGGAAATTGGTTCCTGCAGCCAAAGACAAGCTTTATGCCTAAGGAAAGCAGTGCCAGCACCTCCTTTAGAGCAGGAGATAAGGTTGAGCACGCTAAATGGGGCGTTGGTACTATTGTTAGTGCCAAGGATGCAGAGGACGGACAGGAAATCAAGGTTGCCTTTGCAGGAGCAGGTATCCGCTGTCTTTTGACAAAATATGCTAAGCTGAAAAAGCTGTAATAGATTTATCATTGGAGGAATGAACATGAACGAGCAGGATTTGTTTGCTGATGAACGAGCCGAAGCATTAGCTGAGGCGGAGGCTCTGCGTAAGGAAATTCGCCATAATGAATATTTATATTATGTTCTTGATGCACCTGAGCTTACTGACTCTGAATACGATAGGCTGATGCTGCGTTTAAGAGAAATTGAGGCAGAATATCCTGACAGCATTCCTGCTGATTCTCCTACCCAGAGAGTTGGCGGTCGTGCGTCCTCCCAATTTGCAGAGGTCAAGCATTTGCAGCCTTTGCTTAGCCTGGGCAATGCCTTTTCCGAGGACGAGCTGCGTGCCTTTGATGAAAGGGTTCGCGGCGGCCTTCCTGCAGGCAGCAAGGTGGAATATGTTATGGAGCCCAAGATTGATGGCCTGGCCTGCAGCTTGATTTATGAAAATGGCAAGCTGGTCCGTGCTGCAACTCGTGGTGATGGTGTTACTGGTGAAAATGTTACGGCTAATGTACGCACTATTCGTACTGTTCCTTTGGTGCTGAAGGTACCTGAGGGAGAAGAAATGCCGGAGCTGCTTGATGTTCGTGGTGAGGTCTACATGCCTCGCCATGAGTTTATGCGTCTTAATGAAGAACGTGCAGAGCGTGGCGAAAGCGAATTTGCCAACCCTCGTAATGCTGCTGCCGGAAGTCTGCGTCAGCTGGACCCACAGGTTACAGCAAGCCGGTCCTTAAGCTTTTTTGCCTACTACTTAGTAGGCGAGGGAGCTAAGCCTAAGCATGGTGATTCCTTAGATGAGCTGAAAAAATATGGCTTTAAGGTTAATAGTCACAAGGTTGTCAATAATATTGAAGAGGCTATTGAGCTGGTTCATGATTTTGATATGAGACGTGGCAGTCTGCCCTTTGATACGGACGGTGCTGTAATTAAGGTTAATGATGTGTATCAGCAGAATATTTTAGGCGCAACAGGCAAGGATCCTCGCTGGGCTATTGCCTTTAAATATCCGCCTGAGCAGGCCGAAACTACTCTGGAGGATATAGATTGGCGTGTCGGTCGTACAGGTGTGCTGACTCCTACTGCTATGCTTACTCCTGTTAAGCTGTCAGGAAGTGTCATCAGCCGTGCAACACTGCACAATGAAGATTTTATCAAGAGCAAGGATATTCGCATTGGCGATAGAGTAATTATCAACAAAGCAGGCGAAATCATTCCTGAGGTACTGCGAGTAGTTTTGGACAAGCGCGGAGAGGACGTTAAGCCTGTGGAAATTCCCTCTAAATGCCCTGAATGTGGCTGGAGCGTGGAGCGTCAGGGTGCGGAGGCAGCTATCCGCTGCACTAATCCCCATTGTCCTGCACTGGGACGTGAGGGCCTCATTCATTTTGTAAGTCGTGATGCTATGAACATTGAGGGCTGCGGTCCCTCCGTTATCAATCAGCTTATTGATGCAGGTCTTGTTCGTGATGCAGCAGATTTATACAGCTTAAAGCGTGAAGAGCTGCTGCAGCTGGAGCGTATGGGCGAGAAGTCTGCGGACAATCTTTTGACGGCTCTGGAAGCTAGCAAGGCTAATCAGCTGGACAAGCTACTTTTTGCTCTGGGCATTCGTCACGTTGGCGCTAAGGTAGCACGTATTTTAGCGCTGGAATTTGGCAGCATTGACAAGCTGTTGGAAGCGGAAGCTGAGCAGCTTGCTGCAATTCGTGATATTGGCAGCAAGATTGCAGAAAGCGTCGTAACGTGGCTGTCAGTACCTACTAATAGGGATTTACTGGAGCGTTTGCAGGCAGCAGGTCTTGATATGACCTTTACTGCTCCGGAAACAAGTCAGGAAAATCCCTTCTTTGGCAAGACTTTGGTATTTACAGGAACAATGCCAACCTTAGGACGAGCTGAGGCTAAGACTATGGCTCAGGACGTTGGTGCCAAGGTCAGCGGCAGTGTCAGCAAAAAAACTGACTATGTTATTGCAGGCGCTGAAGCAGGAAGCAAACTGGAAAAGGCTGAGCAGCTTGGTGTTACAGTAATTGATGAAGCTGAATTCCTGCGAATGCTGAAGGGCGAATAAAATATATTTTGAAAATTTGACAGAATATATAAATAAGTGATACTATGAGCTTAGCCAAATGCAGGCAAAGTGTTAGCATGCGCTACACGCGAAAGAAAAACCCCGGGACGGCCATCCCGGGGTTTTTGTTATGCTGGCTGTGTGCTAAGTGTTTCTATCCAGCCATTTGCAAATGTAGTGGCCAACTATACTTGCTACGACAGAAACCAAAAATGCAGATAAAGCTTCCAACATGGCTACACCTCCCTCCCGCTGTAGATATAGGCGAGCGGAGCCACAGTTTTTTACTTTAACATAAAATATTGAAAATATAAATAAATTATGCTTCATAGGTATGGTGAGAAAAACTTATTGGCTTTCTGCTATAATAAAAATATGAAGCTATCAAAGGAGGAGAAGCCTATGAAAATATACGTGTTGGTAGAAAACACTACCCATAAGGAAGACATGCTGACGGAGCATGGGCTGAGTATGTACATTGAAACAGCCGAGCACAAAATTCTTTTTGATACTGGCTGTGGTACTGCTTTTGCAGAGAATGCAGAAAGAATGGGTGTTGATTTAAGTGCAGTTGATATTTGCATAATTTCTCATGGTCATAGTGACCATGGCGGTGGTTTAGCTAAGTTTATGGAACTGAACGAAAATGCTCCTATTTATATTAGTAAATTAGGCTTTGAGCGTCATTTTGCTGCTGATGGCAGGGAGATTGGCCTTGATAAGGAGCTTATGAAAAGTGGACGCTTCATTCTTACTGATGCTGGAGTGAAGATTGATGGGGAGCTTGAGCTTTTATCCTGCAATGAATTGGAACGCAGTCACAAATTTGGCAGCTTTGGCCTTTTTAAGCAGGTTGAGAGCGAGCTTATTGCTGATGACTTTCTGCACGAGCAATATCTTCTGGTTAAGGAAAATGGCAAGCTCATTCTTTTTAGCGGCTGCTCTCATAAAGGCGTGTTGAATTTGGTAACTTGGCTGCATCCTGACATTCTTATTGGCGGCTTTCATTTTATGAAGCTGGCAACTGAAGGGGAGGACAAGACTGTTCTTGATGAGGCAGTAGAATTTTTGAATAAGCAGCCTGTCAAGTACTATACCTGTCACTGTACAGGAATTGAGCAGTATGAGTATCTAAAAGAAAGAATGCCTAAGCTGGAGTACGCTGCCAGCGGCGATATTATTGAACTGTAATTTTATTGTAGTGCTGTGTTTGCTGTTTCTGAAAAAGAATTTTGCAAAGCAGCCCTGCTGTATAACTGCTATATTATCGAAACGTCAAAGATATGTTGTTCCTTTAACAGAATGCCGTGGAAATAATAAAGGTTTCTGTGCAGCATTTTTCTGCAACCTGGAATACACTATCTAAAGGGAATATTACTACTTAAATGTTCCCTTTTTTAGTATGAATGTGATATAATAAAACAGGTTATTACTTAAAATCAATATAAATTTTTTAGGATGGTGAAAAAATGAAAGTATCTGCTGAAGACGTTAAGCACATTGCACAGCTTTCCCGTTTGACCGTTCCCGAATCCGAGATGGAATTGTTCACCGAGCAATTCAACCAGATTCTGAACTATGCTGATATTCTTGAAAAGATTGATACCACCGGTATCGAGCCGACTCCTTACGTTCTGCCTGTAAGCAACGTACTGAGAGAGGATGTTGTTAAAGAGGGAGTTACTCACGAGGAAGCCCTGCTGAACGCTCCTGCTGTTCATAATGACGGCTTTAAGGTACCGCGTGTAATCGACTAAGAAGGAGGCACAACTGTGGAATTGTATAAACTTACTGCCCACGAGCTGCATGACAAGCTCGTTAACAAAGAAGTAAGCTCCGTTGAATTGACCAACGCTCTGTATGCGCGTATCGACGAAGTTGAAGATCAGGTTAACGCTTATGTTACCCTGGATAAAGAAAATGCTTTGGCACAAGCTGCTAAGGTTGATGCTAAAATTGCTGCTGGCGAAGCTATTGCTCCCCTGGCAGGCATTCCCGGTGCGATTAAAGACAATATCTGCACCAAGGGTCTCTTGACCACTTGCTCCTCTAAAATGCTGAGCAATGTTACTCCTATTTATGATGCACACGTAATCAAAAACCTGCGTGCTGACGAAACGATTTTCTTGGGCAAGACTAACATGGACGAATTCGCAATGGGCTCCACCACCGAATCCTCCTTCTATGGTCCTACCCGCAATCCCTGGAACTTAGAGCGCGTTCCCGGCGGTTCCTCCGGCGGCAGTGCTGCTGCTATTGCTGCAGGCGAAGCTATTTGGACTTTGGGCTCCGATACTGGCGGATCTATCCGTCAACCGGCTTCTTTCAACGGCTGCGTTGGTATTAAACCTACCTATGGCCGTGTATCCCGTTATGGCTGCGTTGCATTCGCTTCCTCTCTGGACCAAATCGGACCTATCACTAAAGACGTAACTGACGCTGCTACTGTTCTGAATACCATCTGCGGTAAGGACGAAATGGACTCCACTTCTCTGGATGTAGAAGTTCCTGACTTTACCAAAGCACTGGTACAAGACGTTAAAGGCCTGCGCATTGGTCTGCCTAAGGAATACTTTGGCGATGGCATTGATGCTGAAGTTAAAGCTGAAATCTTGAAGGCTGTTAAAAAATACGAAGAGCTGGGTGCTGAAATCGTAGAAGTATCCCTGCCTCATACTGAATATGCAGTAATCACCTACTACATCATTGCTCCGGCTGAAGCTTCTGCAAACCTGGCACGCTATGACGGTGTTCGCTATGGCTTCCGTAATATGGACGCTTCCTCTGCTCCGGAAATGACCACCCTGAGCCGTACTGAAGGCTTTGGCCTGGAGGTTCGCCGCCGCATTATGCTGGGTACTTATGTACTGTCCAGTGGTTACTATGATGCATACTACAACAAGGCTATGCAGGTTCGTACTCTTATCCGCCGCGACTTTGAAGCTGCCTTTGAGAAATGCGACGTACTGCTGACCCCGACCTCTCCTGTTCCTGCATATAAGATTGACGGCCATATGGATCCGCTGACCACCTATATGCTGGACGTTACCACCATTCCTGTTAACATGGCAGGTCTGCCTGGTATCTCCATTCCCTGCGGCTTTGCATCCGACGGTATGCCCATTGGTATGCAATTAATCGGCAAGGTATTGGACGAAGAGACCATTCTGCGTGCTGCTTATACCTTTGAACAAGCAACCGAATATCATAAAGTATTCGCACCGCTGGGAGGTAAAAAATAATGACTAAATATATTACTGTTATCGGCCTGGAGGTTCATGCCGAGCTGAAAACTAAAACTAAAGCCTTCTGCAGCTGCTCTACCGCTTTCGGCAGCACTCCTAACACCCATGTATGCCCTGTTTGCCTGGGTATGCCCGGTGCTCTGCCTGTGCTGAACAAGCAGGTTGTAGACTTTGCTATTAAAGCTGGTCTGGCTCTGAACTGCGATATTCAAAAGTTCAACAAATTTGACCGTAAAAACTACTTCTATCCTGACCTGTCCAAAAACTATCAGATTTCTCAGTTTGATAAACCTATCTGCCTGGGCGGTCATATCGATATCGTTGTTGATGGCGAGCACAAACGCATTGGCGTAACTCGTATCCATATGGAAGAGGACGCTGGTAAGCTGAACCACAGCGGTGCAACCATCAGCACCTCCGACTCCTCCGCAGTTGACTACAACCGCGCTGGCGTTCCCCTAATCGAAATTGTATCCGAGCCTGATATGCGCAGTGCTGCAGAAGCTCGTGCTTACATGGAAAACCTGAAAGCTATTCTGGAATATACTGACGTTTGCGACTGCAAAATGCAGGAAGGCAGCCTCCGTTGCGACGCTAACATTTCCATCATGCCCGAAGGTGCTAAAGAATTCGGTACTCGTGCCGAAATCAAAAACCTGAACTCCTTCCGTGCTCTGGAACGCGCAATTAACTACGAAGTTGAGCGTCAAAAAGAGATTCTGGAAGATGGCGGTCATGTTGTTCAAGAAACCCGTACCTGGGACGAAGCTAATGGCGTAACTTTGTCTATGCGTTCCAAAGAGGAAGCTCATGACTATCGTTACTTCCCTGAACCTGACCTGGTTCCTGTACAACTGGACGACGCTTGGATTGAGCGCATCCGTCAAACCCTGCCCGAGCTGCCTGCTCAACGTCAACAACGTCTGATGGACGAGCATGGTCTGCCTGAATACGATGCTTCTCAAATCGTATCCACCAAAGCTATGGCTGAGTACTTCGACGAAGCTGTTAAGACTGCTAAGGACAGCAAGGGTGTTGCTAACTGGCTGCTGGGCGACGTATCTGCATACCTGAACAACGAAGGCATTACTATTGCTGAGTTCAAGGTAACTCCTGCTCATCTGGCAGAACTGGTTAACCTGACCAAAGAAGGCGTTCTCTCCAGTAAGCTGGCTAAGAAAGTATTTGTAGAAATGCTTAAAGAGGACGAAGCTCCGAAAGCTCTCGTTAAAAAGCTGGGCTTGGAGCAAGTAAGTGACGAGGGTGCAATTCTGAAGCTGGTTGAAGAAACCATTGCAGAAAATCCCCAATCCGTTGCTGACTATAAAGCAGGTAAAGACCGTGCTATCGGTTTCCTGGTTGGCCAAATCATGAAAAAATCTCGTGGTAAGGCAAACCCCGGCATGGTTCAAAAAATGCTGAAAGAAAAAATGCAATAATATAGTGCTGTAGGCTCTATATAAAAAAGACACCAAGGCGTGGCGATGCTGCGCTTTTGGTGTCTTTTTGTTTTGTGTCTAAATGCTGTATGATTATCTGTAAAGATGCTAGTATATGATTAGTATGAAGCTATAAATATGAGCTTCAAGGCTCAGCTTTACACTTTTAATAAAACGACTTCACAAATTGTTCATTTGCCAAATTGAGCTTAATGGCGTATAGTTTAATTAGTTAAATAATTACCATAAGCTAACTATGTGGGTTATTATAGAGGGAGGATACAAAATGCATGACATTAAATTCGAGGGCAGCGGCTTTGGCTTTTGTTGGCTGCTTTTATGGACCAGCGTACTGACAGTCATTACAGGTGGCTTGTTCTTTCCTTGGGCTTATTCAGCTCAAAGACGTTGGATTTGCAGCAACACCTATATTGAAGGACGCAAAACAGAGTTTGTTGGCACAGGTCTGGGATTTTTCTTCCAATGGCTTGTTATTATGGTGCTGACATCCATAACTTTTGGCTTGTACGCTCCTTGGGGCTACTGCCAATTCAAGCGGTGGGAAACAGAGAACACCATCATTACTAAGGAATATTACTGATTTTAAATAAAAGAGCCAGGTAATATAGATGGCAAATTATATAGTAGGAATCGTGCTTTTGGTGGCTGTAATCCTTGCGCTGCGAAGCTATTTTGGTAAAAAATATCAGGGGTGCAGCGGTTGCGAAGGATGTGCTTATTCTCAAAAGTGCAAAGAACGTAACAAAATTAAAGATTGACAAATCAGTCCGATGGTTATATGCTAATAATGTGGCTTGAGCACAATGCTGAGTCATGGTTATTAGTACAGTCTGCCGCGGCGAGGCCTATTGTCCGCGGCTTATTTTGTTTAAACAGCAGGCTGTTTTTGACAAGGAGATTTTATTAATGCATATACAAAGAGGGTCCTGGGCGGAGATAAATCTTGATGCTGTTGCCCATAATGTGCAGCAGGCCAAGGCTAATCTAAAGCCGGGAACCAAGCTGTGTGCAGTTGTTAAGGCTGACGCTTATGGTCATGGAGCTATTCGTGTGGCACAGGAGGCTGCTCGCAATGGTGCTGATTTCTTTGCTGTGGCACTTTTGCAGGAGGCAGTGCAGCTGAGGGATGCTGGCATTGACTTGCCTATTCTTGTTTTAGGCTCAATGCTGACTGAGGTTGCAGACCTTGTTGTTCGCTATAACATTAGTCATGCAGTTTTTGATGAAGAACGATTATATGCCTTAAATGAGGCTGCCCTTAAGCAGCACACTAAGGCTAAAATACACATAAAGATTGATACTGGTATGCACCGCATTGGTGTACATGTTCGTGACGCAGGTAAATTTGCTAAGCTGGCAGCATCATTGCCAGGAATTGAAATTGAAGGAGTGTTTTCCCACTTCGCCACAGCAGATGCGGACGACAAGCAGTATGCGGCTTATCAGTTTGAACGCTTTCAGGAGGCTTTGCGCCTGATTGAAGCAGAGGGAGTAAAGATTCCTCTGCGTCATATTGCTAACAGTGCAGCCTTAACTGAGCTGCAGGAATATCAGCTGGATATGGTGCGTCAAGGTATTACTTTGTACGGACTTCATCCCGCTCATATGATTGACTGCTACAAGGATTTTGAACCGGTTATGACGGTAAAAACCAAAGTAGCTTTTCTTAAAACACTTCCTGCCGGTGAAACAATCGGCTATGGCAGAACCTATACTCTGGAAAGGCCTACTATCGTGGCAACCTTGCCCATTGGCTATGCTGATGGCGTAAGCCGCCGCTTGTCCAATAAGGGCTATATGATAGTAAATGGGGAGCACGCTCCTATTATTGGCAAGGTGTGTATGGATCAGCTGATGCTGGACGTAACGGATATTCCTGACGTCCATGTAGGCAGCGAAGTAATTGTTTTTGGCGGCAGAGAGCTGCCAATGGAGCTGGTCGCAGAATGGGCAGATACTATCTGCTATGAGATTATCTGCGGCGTAAGCCCGAGAGTTCCGCGCGAATACGTGCGCGGCAATTAAAACGCTTTCCCTTATTTTATGACTGCGAAAGGTCTGACCAACCTGAGCAGTCATCTTTTTTTGCAATAAAAAGTCCTGCCTTGCTTGAAGTGGCTTTTCATTATCAGTTGTTGCTTTCTATAAGTCAACAACTGATAATGAAAAGCATCTACGGAGCACGCAGGACTTTTAGTTTTTATTCAGTTTCTACAAGACTTTCCAGATAATTTTTTATGGCGAGAGCCAGATGCAGCTCAATGCATACTGTGGGATTGGAAAGACTGCGTCCTAAAACCTCTTCTATTTTTGTAATACGATACAGCAGTGTGTTGCGATGAATTACCAGCATTCTGGACGCTTTGCTGATATTATTGAAGCAATCCAGAAATACTTTAAGTGTTTCGACACATTCGGTATTATACTTTTTGTCATAGTCTATCAGGTTATCAAGCTGGCTGTGATAATAATACTGCATTTCTGAGGGCTTCATTTGCAGGAAAAGGCGGTAGAGTCCCAAATTTTTATAACGACAAATTTGTTTGATGCCTGTTTTTTGCAGTATGGTTATAGTAGCAGCAGCCTCTTTGGAGCTGGTGCGAATTTGAGCAGGTCCCTTATGAATATCCCCCATAGCTAGGAGCAGCTTATTATCATTGCAAAGTATGGAGAGACTTTCGTGAACCTTTTCCAAATAGGAAATGTATATTTCCAGCTCTTTTTGAGTACGTGCGCTGATGAGCAGTACAACCTTGTTGCCATATATCATGGAATGACAGGGAATATTTCTTGCATCGCAAAGCTCTTTAAGATAGTGCTGCAAATCCGTTTCCTGAGTGTCGCTAATTTGGGACAGTGATTTTGAGGAAACAAAAATAGCCACAAGATTATAATTGCTTATTTTTAGGTTTACCAATGCTTCATGGTCGAAGGTTGGTTTGTCTTCAGTATCTGCTGTGAAAATAAGATAGTTTAAAAGTCTATGAATTTTTTTGCTTTCTATTTGGTCATAGTCTATGAGTCGTGTTATTTCTTTGGTTACATCAATAAGTCTTAAATCCCAGGGCATGGAGAAGAGAGGAAAGTCGGCGTCATTGGCCATATCTAAAAGCTCTTGGGGCAGTTTTTCAATATATTCGCTGCCAGTCAGGACGACAAGTCCGGAAAGCTTTTTAGCAATGCATTCCTGCAAAAGCTGTGGAAGACTATTTATATCATGAGCTACGCCGGTGATAAAAAGCAGTTCACCACCATGAACCCATTCGGAAACGGAGGCTGTTTGGCCTACGTAGGGATAGGTTATGACACGTTCAAGACCTTTTTCGCCTGCGTGAAGCTTTACTTTTTGAAATTGTTTTAAATTAAGCAAATCTTTACAGGTAATAGACATATTAACACCTCCACAGCAATAATTATAGCATATTAAAAATTTTTGAGTAGATGAAATTTAATGTAAAATAAATGTTTTATGCACAAGGAGTATTACCCGATAGGACAAAAGAGCAGTAAATATAGACCATATCTAATTCATGAAAATTAGCTCAGAGTATGGATAGAATAAGAAATGGTTCTGCATAGATATGATTTTATGCTATAATAAATGTAGTAATCTAATCTGATTGAGGCTTGCTGCCTTGGTCAATATCTATATAAAGGAGGATTTCATTATGGAAATTCAAGAATGGCAGGGATACGTAAATAAAATCGCAACTTGTGATTATCCGCTTCCCTCATATATGATTTCTGATTATGATAATTGGCATTGCCGCAGCATTGTAGGCAGAATGCTGTGGATTTTAAAGGATGTTGAGGGTGCTATGGCGGTGCTGAACACTGTCAAGGACGTAGAAGTAGATATGGAAGACGCACCTGAGATGGGACTCAGCGATGCTGAGCACAAGGTGCTGTGCCTGCGTGATATTGCTGAAATTGTATGGCAGCTCACTGGTATGGGCAGTGCTTCTTTGTATTACCTGCGCGATGCTGACAAGCTGTGCCGTGAATATAAGCATATTTTCCGCAGTGCTGACAGAGGCAGGATCTGGGTCCGTCGTTTGGAAATTTTGCGTGACAGCGGCGAAGGCGAAAAGGCTACTGCTGAGGCTTATGCTGCTCTGGAAGCTGAAAAGGGCAAGGAAGGCGTAAATTCATATATTTTCTATGCCTATAGATTTTTGGCAGAGGACGCAGCGTTGAAGGAAGAATATCTGAAGGCCTGTGAGCTGCTGCAGCTTGCTTATAAGCATTTCCCCATGACAGAGGCTGCTGAACGCGATATTGCTAATGCTCTGGCTATTGCTGAGCCTAAGGAGCGTTATGAAGCATTCCATCACTGCACAACTATTCAGTACCAGCCATGGGAGCGCGGCAATGTTCCGACATTGGAGGATGTGCGTCGTCTGCAGGATGAAAAATATCGTGAGCGTCAGGCTAAGGGCGAGGCAAGCAAAGCAGCAGAAATGTTAAACAAGCTGTAAGCTGAAAATTTTATATTGCAGATACTAAAAGACTGGAGTGTGGCTTTTGGGATAAATAGCACCCTGCTAAAGATTTTTAGCGGACGTTCTATTGTCAAAAGCAAGTCATACTTCAGTTTTTTTGCGTATATAGGTAGTTGGAACAGCGTAGGGTAAGAAAAATTAGTCAATAAGAAATTTTTAATCAAGCGTTTAAAATGAACGATTAAAGTTTTTAGTACCAAGTCATAAAGAAAACTGATACAATGTATACAATATTTTCAGAATTTTTGTGAGAAGGGAAGTTTAGATATGAAGAAATCTTTATTAGCCGCTGGCTTAGCTGCAGCACTGCTTGCACCCCAAGTAGCAGGCGCAGAAGGCTTTGGCATTGTTGAATGGAGTGCTGAGGGTATCGCTATGGGCGGCGCTCGCATGTTTGCTGAGGGCGATGCTGCTAACGTAGCTTATAACCCTGCTTCTATTACTAAAATTGAAGGTAAAGCTTTAAAATTTAGTGCGACTTATTTGAGTCCCCATGGTGAATATGAAATGTATAAAAATGGTACTCAAATTGAAAAAGGTACTAATCGTGTACATCCTGCATGGGCTCCTGGTTCCTACTATGTGCGTCAATTAGATGAAAAAAACTGGTTTGGTACTGGCACATTCGCTCGTTATGCAATGGTTTCTGAGTTTGAAGGTACATCTATGGCTGCTTTTAACTCTCGTTTGGCAAAGCTGAATGGTATTAGTTTTACTCCGGTTTTTGCTCATAAATTTGACAAAAAGTGGTCTGCTTCTGTAGGTGCTGAAATTAACTATGTCGGTCTTGAATTACAAAAAAATATGCCTTTGGGATCTAGTGTAGCTGAAACTCAAACTAAAGGTGAGAGTATTGCATTGGGTTGGAACGCTGCTGCAAACTATGCTTTTGACGATAAAAATGAAATCGGTGTGGTATATCGCAGTCGTATGACTCATTCCTTAGAAGCTGATTTTAAGATGAATGGTAAGAAGGTAGCTGATGCTTACGGTGTAGTAACTCTGCCTGATACCTGGTCCATTGGTTACAATCATAAATTTGATGATAAGACTCGTGTTGAATTAAATGCTACCCGTACTATGTGGAGTACTTATGATGCACTGGATATTTATTTCAGTAATGATATTACTGGTAACCTGCCTCCTGCTGTTCTTAGCCCTAAAAATTGGGAGAGTGGATGGCGTTACGCTATTGGTGCTGAACATAAGCTGAGCGATAAATATTCTGTAATGGCAGGCTTTGCTTATGACGGCTCCTGCATTCCTTCTGATGGTGCAGACTTTATCGTTCCTACCGGTAACCGTCGTACCTACACCATTGGTGGTCAATATCATGACAAAAAACAAACTCTGGGTGTAACTCTGGGTTACATGGATGTTGGTAGTTTGGATATTGCTAACCCGATTGGCGCTAGTACTCGTGCTCATACCCATGACAACTATGTTACTATTTTGGGCATCAGCTATCAAAGAAACTTCTAATAGCTGGCTGTTAAATTAAATAAGGGAAGCTGTTTTATGGAGAGTCATCCTTCGGGATGGCTCTCTTCGAATTTTGAAAGTTTAATAAGTAACATTTGCTACGTTCTTTTTACATATAAAGACAAGACAAAAGGTGGATTTTATACTATAATTAGACGATAGATACATTTTGATAATGTGTGGTGGGACAAATGTCTGTAATTTTTTACTTTAGTGGCTCAGGCAACAGTTTATATACTGCTAAAATGGCCGCACAGTCTTTAAAAGACTGTAGATTAGAAAACATTGCTAATTATATTAAAAATCCCTATAAGGTGGAGGATAAGCTCGTAGGCATTGTTTGCCCTGTGTACTGCTTTGCTCTGCCTCCTATTGTGGAGGAATTCTGTAAGGCTTTAGATGCTGCTCCTGAATATACCTTTGGAGTTGTAACTATGGGCGGCAATCAGGGCAGAGCTCTTTTTCAAATGCAGGAGTTGCTGCAGGGCAAGGGGATAACCTTGGATTATGCCAACGTTGTTATTATGCCTGACAATTTTTTTAATATGGCTCAGGAAAAGCGTGCCAAAATGGTGGAAGACGCTGAGCCTGTTATTAAAGAAATCTGCAGTGATTTGGTAGAACGAAAAAAGAGCACCGCTCTTTGCAAGGAGGCTGCTTTGTGGAAGCATGTAGGAACTCCTTTAAGCTGGTGGTTTATCCGTACCTTCCAGCATCTTGATGTTGTTCACGTGCTGGAATTCCGCTGCATTGGCTGCGGCCTTTGCGAAAAGCTATGTCCTGTTGATAATATTACCATGGATGGTGAATATCCCAAATTTGATATGCATTGTGCCCATTGCTTTGGCTGTCGTCACTGGTGCCCTGGCGAGGCTATCAGCATTGGCAGCAAGACTACCTACAAAGGCACAAGTTACACTCATCCCAAAATTACAAGCAGTGATATTCTCAATGCTCTGGCAGGAAAATTGCATACGTAATACTAGAAAGTAAAGGCTTATGCCTTGGACCTATTTTGATAATCAATATGCTGAAAGACTGATTGGAGGAAAGAAGATGAAAGAATACTCTGCTTTAAATGAAGCAATGTTGGAGGAGCTGGTTGCTGCTCTTAGCGCTGATTATGTAATTACTGATCCAGAGAAGCTGGATATGTACAAAACAGATGAGGAATACGACCCTCGTCGTTTCCGCGTGCCTGAGGCTGTAGTAAAGCCTGGCAGTGCAGAGGAGGTTGCAGCTGTTGTAAAGCTGTGCAACAAGTATAATGTGCCCGTAACAGTTCGTGGTGGCGGTACTAGCCTTGCTGACGGTGCCATTGCTGTATGCGGAGGTATTGTGCTTCTGACTGAACGCTTAAACAAAATTATTGAGATGGACAAGGACGCTATGTACATGGTTGTTGAAGCAGGTGTACGTACTGTTGATATTCAGAAAATGGCTAATGAAGCAGGCCTTTTATATGCAGGTGATCCCTGCTCCGCAGAAAGCTGTCTGATTGGCGGCAACCTGGCAACTAACGCAGGCGGCAATAAGGCGGTACGCTATGGTGTAACCCGTAATCAGGTGTATAGCTTAGAAATGGTAACTCCTACTGGTGAAATCGTTGAAGTGGGCGCACGTCTTAAGAAATGCTCTACAGGCTACTGTATGGAGCAGCTGGTAATGGGAAGTGAGGGTACTTTGGGCATTATTACCAAGGCAACCTTGAAGCTTCTTCCTCTTTGCCCCTATCGCTTTGATGTGCTGGCTGTTTTTGATACTACGGAGAAGGCTCTTGATTTGGTGCCTATGATTATGCAGTCCGGTATTGATCCTACCAGTATTGAATATATGGATAATTCATATGTACGAGATACTGCAGACTTTTTGGAATTTAAAGGTGCACCTCATTATGAAGATGGTATTTACGTAATTATTACTGTAGAGACATATTCTGAGGACGAGCTGGACAGCAAAATGGAGCAGCTCAGCGATTTGTGTGATGAAGCTGGTGCTATTGACGTACTGGAGGCAGATGACAGAATTTGGGCTATGCGCCGCAACTGTCAGGAATCTGCAAGTATGCTCAGCAAGGTTTCTCTTACTGATGATGTTGTTGTTCCTGTAAATAGAATTGCATCTACCATTAAAGAAATCATGAAGATTGGCGAAAAATATCCTTTCCCAATTCCTGCCAAGATCAATGCACATATTGGCGATGGCAATCTGCACATTGTTCTTTGCAAATGCGACCTTGAGGATGATGTTTGGGAGAAATTGGTTCATGACTTCCATGAGGAGGTTTATGGCTACGCTTATGCTCAGGGCGGCAGACTTGCTGGTGAGCATGGTATTGGTGCTAAAAAGCTCAGCTATATGGAGGAATTCACTCCTGCAGGCGAGCTGAATTTAATGCGCAAGATTAAATTGGCCTGGGACCCCAATCTGATTTTGAATCCTGGCAAGATTTTTAATGTATAATTTTTAATATATTTTGTTTGCAATGAGGGAATGTTATGACTAAGTACAATTCTGTAACAGATGAATTTGTAGCAGTGCTTAAATCTGCCATAGGTGCAGAATATGTTTATACAGATGCTGCTACTCTTGATAAATATAAGACTGACGAAGAGACTGACGAGCGTTATTTTCACTTGCCGGATGTAGTAGTAAAGCCTGCTAATGCTGAGGAAATAGCTGCTGTTGTCAAGCTGTGCAATAAGTACCTTGTTCCCGTTACTGTACGTGGCGGCGGCACTGGTATCAATGATGGCGCGATTCCTTTTTTTGGTGGCGTAGTGCTGCTGATGGAGCGCTTGAACAAGATTATTGAGCTGAACAAGGAGGGTATGTACCTTGTTGCTGAAGCAGGCGTACGTACTATTGATATTCAGAAGTTGGCCAATGCCAATGGCTATCTCTATGCAGGTGATCCCTGCTCTGCCGAAAGCTGCCAAATTGGCGGTAACCTGGCAACTAACGCAGGCGGCAATAAGGCAGTACGCTATGGCGTAACCAGAAATCAGGTTTATGGAGTAGAAATTGTAACTCCAACTGGCGAAATTGTTGAGCTGGGTGCACCTCTGAAAAAGTGCAGCACTGGCTACTGTATGGAACAGCTTGTTATTGGCAGCGAGGGAACCTTGGGTATTATTACTAAGGTAATATTAAAGCTGCAGCCTCTGCCTCCCTATCGTATAGACCTTTTGGCTGTCTTTACTGATCCGGTGCAGGCTATGAGCGTGGTTCCTAAAATTGCCAAGGCTGGTATTAATCCTACTAGTATTGAATATATGGACAACGCCAATGTACGTACTACTTCTCAATTCTTGGATTTTGCTGGTGCACCGCACTTGGATAAAGGTATCTACGTAATCATTACTATTGAAACCTTTGACGAGGACGAGCTAGATACAAAAATGGAGCAGACCAATGACATTTGCGAGGAATGTGGTGCCATTGATGTATTAGAGGCTGATGACAGAATTTGGGCAATGCGTCGTAACTGCCTGGAATCTGTCCGCTTAGTAAGCCTTGTCTGCACAACTGATGACGTAGTTGTACCTGTGGACCAAATGAGTGAGATGGTTAAGCATATTATTGCAACAGTTGAGAAATATCCCTTTCCGCTGCGCATAAATGCTCATATTGGTGACGGTAATCTGCATATCGTTTTATGTAAGATGGATTTGACTGACGAAGAATGGGAAAGCAATTTGGCAAGCTTTACCAAGGAGGTTTATGATTATGCCTATGCTCACGGCGGTAGACTGTCCGGAGAGCATGGTATTGGCGCTAAGAAGAGCCGCTTTATGGAGGAATATACACCTTCTGGCGAGCTGGAGCTGATGCGCAGAATAAAGGTAGCCTGGGACCCGAATTTGATTTTAAACCCTGGCAAGGTATTCAATCCTTGAGCAGCAAGGAAGAACAGTAGAAAAGGAGATTGAATAACATGACTAAGTACAACCCTGTAACAGAAGAGGTGCTGGAGGAGCTGCGAGCAGCTTTAGGCGCTGAGTATGTGAAAAACGACCCCGAAACTTTGGAACGCTACAAAACTGACGAAGAGCCTGATCCTCACTACCATCATTTGCCTGAAGTAGTAGTTTTGCCGGGCACTACTGAAGAAGTAGCAGCTGTAATGAAAATTGCTAATAAATATCTTGTCCCTGTAACTCCTCGTGGTGGCGGTACTAGCGTTTCCTGCGGTGCTATTCCTACACATGGCGGTATTGTACTGCTTATTGAACGTATGGATAAGATTCTGGAAATGGATGCAGATGCTATGTATATGCGTGTGCAGGCTGGCGCCCGTACTGTAGAAATTCAGCAGGTTGCTAATGAAGCAGGCCTTTTATATGCAGGCGACCCCTGCTCCGCCGAAAGCTGCCTGATTGGCGGTAATCTGGCAACTAACGCTGGCGGCAATAAGGCTGTGCGCTACGGCACTACTCGTCATCAGGTTTATTCTATTGAGGTTGTAACACCGACTGGTGATATTGTTGAGCTGGGCAGCCGTTTAAAGAAATGCTCTACTGGCTACTGCTTAGAGCAGCTGGTTATGGGCAGCGAGGGTACCTTGGGTATTATTACTGCAGCTACCTTAAAGCTTTTGCCGCTGTGCCCCTATCGCCTTGACATTCTGGCTGTATTTACTGATGTGCAGAAGGCAGTTAATCTTGTACCAATGCTGATAAAGGCTGGTCTCAATCCTACTTCTGTAGAATTTATGGACAACGCCTTTGTCCGTGCTGCTTCTGACTATACAGAAACACGTCTGCCTCACTACGAGGATGGCAGCTACGTTATCGTTACCGTAGAAACCTACAATGAGGACGAGCTGGATATGAAGATGGAGCAGCTTGACAAAATCTGCACCGCTGCAGGCGCAACTGACGTTTTAGAGGCTGATGAGCGTGTATGGAGAGTACGCCGCAACTGCTTAGAGGGCTCTAAAGCTCTGAGCAAGGTTTCTACATCTGATGACCTGGTAGTTCCTGTTGACAAAATTGCAGTTTGCCTCAATCATCTGATGGAGGTTTCCAAGCAATTCAAATTCAAATGCATGTGCCTGGCTCACGCTGGTGACGGTAATCTGCATTTCAATATTTTGAAAATGGATATGACTGATGAGGAATGGGAGCAGCAGGTTGCTGAATTCCATGCAATCTCCTTTGCTTATGTTTATAGTCTGGGTGGCAGATTGTCTGGTGAGCATGGTATTGGTTCCAAAAAGGCTGCTGCACTGGAAAAGTATTGCAATCCTGTAGAAATGGAAATCATGAAGACTATCAAGAGAGCTATGGATCCCAATAATGTCCTTAATCCTGGTAAGCTGATTAATGCTTAAGCGCATCGGACCTAAAACCATGACTTGAGTAGTGGCGGCGTTAAGGGTGTGCTGAGCATACTCCTAACGTCGCCTTTGTTTTCCTTAACAGAATCTTAACATCATGTTTAGCATCTTAACATCGTCTAAAGAAGGCCTATGGTATAATCAAAATGAGTAAAAGTACATGGAGATGTTATGTTGGATAATCTAAATAATTCTTACACAGGACAACAAAATAATCACGGACAGGGCAACCTGAAAATTTTCTTCGGTTATGCTGCTGGCGTGGGCAAGACATGTGCTATGCTGAAGGCTGCTCATAGAGCCAAGGAGCAGGGACTGGATGTGGTTGTAGGTTATGTGGAACTTCATAGCAGACCAGATACTTTGGCACTTTTGGACGGCTTGGAGCTCATTCCTGACCAGGTAATTGATTATAAGGGTATTAAGCTGAAGGAGTTTGACCTTGACGCTGCCTTGAAGCGCAAGCCTCAGATTATTTTGGTAGATGAGCTGGCCCACAGCAATGCAGCAGGCTGTCGCCATCTTAAGCGTTATCAGGATGTGGAGGAGCTGTTAAGAGCAGGTATAGATGTTTATACCACTATTAACGTACAGCATCTGGAGTCCTTAAATGATTTGGTGGCCTCCATTACCCATATTGCTGTTAGTGAAAGAATTCCTGACTATGTTTTTGATTCTGCAGAGCAGGTGGAGCTAGTTGATATTGAGCCTGACGATTTGATTGAGCGTATGCAGGCTGGTAAGGTTTATCGTGAAAAGCAGGCTGTGTGCGCTCTAGAAAATTTCTTTACGAAGGAAAATTTAGCGGCCTTAAGAGAAATTGCTTTGCGTCGTACTGCGGACCGTTTAAATCGTAATGCTCAGAAGGAGGGGCAGGACAGAGCCGCTAGAGCAGGCGAGCATATTCTGATTTGCTTATCAGGCTCCCCCTCTAACGCACGAGTAATTCGTACTGCTTCGCGTATGGCTGAGGCGTTCCACAGTGGTTTTACGGCGCTGCTTGTTGAAACTCCGGAAACAAAGAAGCTGAATGGTCCTAGTTTGAAGCGTTTGCAGGATAATGTGCGTTTGGCAGAGCAGCTTGGCGCCAGAATTGCTACTGTTTATGGTGATGATGCAGCAACACAGATTGCTGAATACGCTAAGGTCAGCGGTATTACCAAAATTATTCTGGGGCGTACAAATCATAAGGTTTCTTTCATTGCCCAGGAAAAAACTTTAGCAGACAAGCTGATTCAGCTGGCAGGCGATATTGATATCTATATTATTCCTGATGCTCAGCCACTATATAAAAAGAAGTATTCCCTGCCGCATCATGCAGATTTACGCTTTGATTGGTTGGACGTGCTAAAGGTTATTTGCACTACCGTAGCCTCTACTATTATTGGTTATGGATTTTACGCAGTTGGTCTGCGTGATGCCAATATTATTACTATCTATATTTTAGGCGTGCTTTTGGCGGCTATCTGGACTAACGGACATCTTTATGGCGCATTGGCGTCCTTTCTTAGCGTTATTGCCTTTAACTTTTTCTTTACGGTGCCGCGCTACACCTTGCAGGTTAATGATCCAGACTATCTTGTAACCTTTTTGATTATGCTGCTTGCCAGCGTAATTTCTAGTACCTTGGCAACAAGGGTTAAGAAGCAGGCACGTCAATCTGCTAAAAAGGCCTACTATATGGAGCTTTTGATGAATGGTAGTCAAAAGCTGCAACAGGGCAGGGATGAACAGGAAATAATCCGCATTGCTGCCGAGCTGGTTGGTAAGCTTTTAGATAGTCCTGTGCTTTATGCCTTGTCTTTAAAGGGTAAGAAGCTTGATTTTCATGTGGAGCCTGTTAACGAGGCTGCTAAGCTTTTAGCAGCTCTTAATGCAGAAGAGCTGGGCGTTGCTGATTGGGTAGTTAAAAACAATAAGCACGCAGGAGCTACCACCAATACTCTATCTAGTGCACAAAACTTGTATATGTCCATTAGAGGCAATCAGGAGGTTATGGGCGTTATTGGTATTCCAGGCAAATATTATCCTGCACTGGATGTGTTCGAGAAGAATATCATTATCTATATTCTCAATGAATGCGGTCTTATTTTGGAGCGTCGTCGTCTACACTCCGAAAAGCAGGCCATTGAAATGGAAACTCAGCGTGAAAGGCTACGCTCTAATTTGTTACGGGCTATTTCCCATGATTTGCGTACTCCTTTGACTAGTATTAGCGGCAATGCAGGTATGTTAATGGAAAATAGTATCACACTAAGCAAAGAAAAGATGCAGGAAATATATACTTCTATTTATGATGATTCTATATGGCTGGTAAATCTGACAGAAAATTTGCTGTCGCTTACCTGTTTGGAAAACAGTACCATGCATTTGCAGATAGGAGCGGAAATTGTAGACGATATTTTTCAGGAAGCGATTTCTCATGTTGATCGGAAAATTGCGGAACATAAACTATCTGTAGAGCTGGAAGATGATTTGTTAATGGCTAAAATGGATGCTCGCCTCATAGTGCAGGTTATTATAAATATCATTAACAATGCAATTAAATATACTCCTGTGGGTTCATCTATAGTTCTAAGTGCTAAAAGACATGAAAAAATGGTTTGCATCAGTATAGCCGATGATGGTCCAGGTATTTCTGATGAAGATAAGAAACATCTTTTTGATATGTTCTATACATCAGGCATTGCGGCTGATAGCCGTAGAGGCTTGGGCCTAGGCTTGAGCTTGTGCAAATCTATAGTTGATGCTCACGGTGGCAGTATTGAGGTTAAGGATAACGAGCCTCATGGAGCAGTATTCTCCTTTACATTACCATTAGAGGAAGTGAATTTAGACTATGTATAAACCGAAGATTCTTGTGGTTGAGGACGACCCGGCCATTGTTAATTTAATTAGAACTACGCTCGATACTCAGAATTATCAGTATCACATTGCTAATAACGGTTCAGGTGCTTTACTGGGCGCTGTTTCCTATAATGCTGATGTAATGATTCTTGATCTTGGTTTGCCTGATATGGATGGCGCGGACATTATCCGTAAGGTTCGTGGCTGGAGTAAGCTGCCCATCATCGTAGTCAGTGCTCGTAGTGAGGATCAGGATAAGGTTGATGCTCTTGATGCTGGTGCTGATGATTATCTGACTAAGCCCTTTAGCATTGATGAGTTTTTGGCCCGCCTGCGTGTGGCCTTGCGCCGTAGCAGGGCGGAAGAGGCAGCTGCTGATTCCGCCGCAGGACAGTACCACAATGGGGAGCTGACCATTGATTATGTGGCAGGCTGCGTATTTATGGGTGACGAGGAAATTCATCTTACTCCCATCGAATATAAGCTGCTGTGCGTTTTGGCCAAGAATACGGGCAAGGTGCTGACTCATAATTATATCCTTAAGGAGGTTTGGGGCAGTGCCCTTGATTCTGATACCACCTCCTTAAGGGTGTTTATGGCAACACTGCGCAAAAAGATTGAGGGCAGAGCCAAGGATACAGATAATAAATACATTCAAACTCATATTGGAGTAGGCTATCGTATGTTGCGCCGCTAAAGACAAGCATAACGCTGTTCGTTCGTAAAGAATGGGCAGCGTTTTTCTTTTTCTACAAAATCTTAACATCAGCTTAACACGGAGCGGTAAATGTTAAGACGAACTTTATTACAAAACTGCTAAAATAAACTATGCAATTAGAGATAATTGGCAATACTATTTGGAATGAGGAGGAGATATACCATGATGGATATCTTGATGATATTAACTATTGTTGGTTGTGTTGCATTAGTTTTTCTCCTGTTGCATTGGTGCACGGAGCAAGTAGACAGTGATGAGTAAGGAGAAAGAAAAATGTTAGTACTTGAAGGTATTGTTTTGGCTTTGGGCATGTATCTAGTTTATGCGTTGGCACATCCCGAAAGATTTTAAAAAAGGATAGGAGGATGATTTTATGCTACAACTGATATTGACCATAATCCTCTATCTGATTATGGTTGTTCCTGTTGGTTTTTATGTTTACAAGATAGCAACCAATAAGCCCACGCTTATGGATCCTATCTTTGACCGTCTTGATGGCCTTATCTACAAGGTCTGTGGTATTGATCCTGAGGAGGGTATGAGCTGGAAAAAATATGCTGCCGCTCTTTTAGGAACTAACTGTGTAATGATGCTAATTGGTTACGCTATCCTGCGTCTCCAAAGCATTGACTTCTTTAACCCCAATGGTATTGGTGCAATGGAGGAATCACTTTCCTTTAACACCATTATCAGCTTTATGACTAATACAAACCTGCAGCACTATTCCGGTGAGTCTGGTTTGTCCTATTTGTCCCAAATGCTGGTCATCATCTTTATGATGTTCGTTTCCGCATCTAGCGGCTATGCAGCCTGCATTGCCTTTATTCGTGGCATTGTTGGTAGCCGCAAGGAGGACGTTGGTAACTTCTTTGTTGATATGGTACGCATTACTACCCGCGTGCTGATGCCCTTTTCCATTGTTGGTGGCTTACTTCTGGTATGGCAGGGCGTTCCGCAAAACTTCTCTCCTAACGTAGTAGTTGATACCTTAGAGGGTGGCAAGCAGATTATTGCCATGGGTCCTGTAGCGGCGCTTGAGATTATTAAGCACTTAGGTACTAACGGCGGTGGCTATATTGGTGCCAACTCTTCTACACCTATTGAAAACCCCACTATTATCAGTAATCTGATTGAGCTTTATTCCATGATGCTGTTCCCTGGTGCCTGCGTAATTACCTTTGGTAAGATGGTGCAGGATCGTAACGAAGCAAGAGCACTGGCTGTTGAAGAAGGCGCTGCTCCTGCCGATATGGCTGCAAGAAAGTGTGCTCACAGCAGTATGACTGCTTGGATGTATGGTCGTGAGGGCCGTAGCGTTTTTGCAGCAATGGGTATTTTGTTCGTATTAGGCTTAAGCCTGTGCTTCTGGGCTGAAAGTCAGGGTAATCCGCTGTTGGCAAATGCAGGTCTGAGCCAATCCATGGGCAGTATGGAGGGCAAGGAAGTTCGATTCGGTATTGCTCAATCTGCAATGTTTACTACTACAACTACTTCCTTTACTACTGGTACTGTTAATAATATGCATGATACCTTAACTCCTTTGGGCGGTATGGTGCCCCTGCTGTATATGATGCTGAACGTAGTATTTGGCGGTAAGGGCGTTGGCCTGATGAACATGATTATGTACGTTATCTTAGCTGTATTCATCTGCGGCCTGATGATTGGCCGTACTCCTGAATACCTCGGCAAAAAAATTGAAGGCCGTGAAATGAAGCTGACAGCACTGTGCATTATCATTCATCCGCTTTTGATTCTGTCCTTCTCTGCTTTGGCAGTTGCAACTGAAGGCGGTCTGGCAGGTCTGACCAATCCTGGCTTCCATGGCTTGTCCCAGATTCTGTATGAATACTCCTCTTCTGCTGCTAACAACGGCTCCGGCTTTGAAGGCTTGGCAGATAACACCGTATTCTGGAACGTAACCACCGGTCTGGTAATGTTCTTTGGCAGATTCCTTTCCATTGTTATTCAATTAGCTATTGCAGGCTCCCTGATGAAGAAATGCTTTGTTAATTCTTCCTCCGGTACTCTGCATACCGATAATTTCGCATTTTCCGTAATTCTGGTATTTGTAGTATACATCTTTGCTGCACTTACCTTCTTCCCGGCGCTGGCTCTCGGTCCTATTGCTGAGCACCTGATGCTGTGGTAATAAGGAGGCCTTGATATGAGTAAGAAAAATCAAAAGCTGATTACTAATGACATACTGCGTCAGGCAGTAATCGGCTCCTTTACTAAATTAAATCCCGCCTACATGATGAAGAACCCCGTTATGTTCGTTGTTGAAATCGGCTTTTTCATCACTTTGGCTCTGAGCTTCTGCCCGAGCCTCTTTGGTGAGGTGGGTGACGAACCTGGTCTGCGTACCTATAACGCTATTATTAGCGTCGTCCTCTTTGTTACTGTACTCTTCGCTAACTTTGCAGAGTCCGTAGCAGAGGGCAGAGGTAAGGCGCAGGCTGCAAGCTTGAAGAAAACCCAAAAGGATACTCAGGCCTGCTTAGTGGCTGAGGATGGTATTGAAACCATAGTTATGTCCAGCGAACTGAGAAAGGGCGATGTAGTTCTGGTAACGGCTGGCGAAGTTATTCCTGGTGATGGTGAAGTTATAGAAGGTGTGGCTTCTGTTGATGAATCTGCTATTACCGGTGAATCAGCTCCTGTAGTACGTGAATCCGGCGGCGATTTCTGTTCTGTAACAGGTGGTACTACAGTAGTATCTGACTGGCTGAAGATTCGTATTACTTCTGAACCTGGCAATAGTTTTCTTGACAGAATGATAAAGTTAGTTGAAGGTGCTTCTCGAAAAAAAACGCCTAATGAGATAGCTCTAAACACACTGCTTGTTTCTTTAACTATTATTTTTCTGATTGTTATCGTTACCTTGTATCCTATTAGTTTATATTCCGGTGTACATCTGCAAACTTCAACGCTTATTGCCTTAGCGGTATGCTTGATTCCTACTACTATTGGCGGTTTGCTTTCAGCTATTGGTATTGCTGGTATGGATCGTGTTACCCGCTTCAATGTTATTGCCATGAGCGGTAAAGCTGTAGAGGCTTGCGGTGATGTGGATACTATGATTTTAGATAAGACTGGTACTATTACCTACGGTAATCGTTTAGCCTCTGACTTTTATAATGTGGGCAATGCTCAGCTCAGCGAACTTATCAGTTGTGCAGCTATGACAAGTTTGCATGATACTACTCCTGAGGGTAAATCAACTCTGGAACTTGCTAGTCGTTTGGGATATACAAGTAAAGATGTTTCTGGCGCAGAGTACGTGCCATTCACTGCACAAACCAGAATGAGCGGCGTAAATCTGCCTGATGGCACGAGACTACGCAAAGGTTCAGCTGATGCGGTAGAGCGTTATGTGAAAGCTCAAGGAGGCAAGATCCCTGCTGACTTACATGAACAGGTTGAAAAAATCGCTAATTTAGGCGGTACACCTTTGGTTGTCAGCAGAGATGCTGAAATTCTTGGCGTAATATACCTGAAAGATACTGTTAAGCCTGGTATGGCAGAACGTTTTGAACGTTTGCGCAGCATTGGAATCAAAACCATTATGTGTACGGGAGACAACCCTCTTACAGCTGCAACTATTGCAAAAGAAGCTGGTGTAGACGGCTTTATTGCTGAGTGCAAACCTGAGGATAAGATTGCTGTTATCAAAAAAGAGCAGTCCGAAGGTAAGATTGTTGCTATGACTGGTGATGGTACTAACGATGCTCCTGCTTTGGCTCAGGCTAATGTTGGTTTGGCTATGAACAGTGGTACTACAGCTGCCAAAGAAGCAGCCAATATGGTTGATTTGGATTCTGATCCGACTAAGATTTTAGAGGTAGTGGAGATTGGTAAACAGCTTTTGATTACACGTGGCAGTTTGACAACCTTTTCCATTGCTAACGATATTGCCAAATATTTTGCGATTATCCCGGCAATGTTTATGATGGCAATTCCTGAACTGGAAATTTTGAATATTATGGACTTAGCAACTCCATATAGTTCGATTTTATCGGCACTGATTTTTAATGCCATTATTATTCCTTGCCTGATTCCTATAGCAATGAAAGGTGTGGAATATAAGCCTATGTCTTCTGGAAAAATGTTGGCTAGAAATATTATGATATATGGCGTTGGTGGCGTAATAACTCCGTTTATAGGTATTAAGCTTATTGATATGCTGATTTATCCCTTGCTGAGTGTTTTAGGTTTATAAAGGGAGGATTTTAATTATGAAACGTACTGAGGATAACTTTTTCAGTTTATCGCGTCAGGCAATAATATCTACAGTTTGTCTGATGGTGCTTTGCGGTTTGATTTTTCCTTGTCTGATGACGGGTTTGGCTAATGTTTTATTTCCAGCTCAGGCTAGCGGCAGCCTGATTAAATATCAGGGCAAGCCTATTGGTGCGGAATATGTTGGACAAGAGTTTACTAAAGACTACTTTATGTGGAGTCGTCCTTCTGCTTATCATTATAACGTGTATGTTGAAAAAGCAGATGGTAGCAAAGTTTACAATGATGGCTCAGACTTTGCAGGTCTTAGCTCTGGTTCCAATAACTATGCTCCCACTAATCCTGCTTTAGTAGAGCGTGTAAAAAATGATATGCAGAAATTCCTAATTGCCAACCCCCATCTTAGTGCTGCTGATATTCCTACGGACCTTTTGACTGCTTCCGGCTCTGGTTTGGACCCTCATATTTCTCCCGAGTCAGCAACTGTACAGATTCCTAGAATTGTTGCTGCTTCTGGCTTGAGCAAAGCTCAAGTAGAAAAAATTGTTGCCGAAAATACTGATGAGAAGGTTTTAGGGGTGTTTGGCGAAAGAGTTGTCAATGTATTAAAGGTTAATGCTGCTATTGCTGAAAAATTACAAGTTAAATGATGAAATACTTTATGGATAATTAGGCTCTACCTTTGCCTGTTTTAGATGATAACGGACTTTTCTGTGGTATAGTTACTAAGGCTTCAGTGATTTCGTCTATGATTCAGAGTTAGAAAAGTTGCTAGTATGGCTTAAATGGTTGAAGCCTCATCACATTCTGCGTATGTGTAGAGCTGTTGTTGATGGATGTAGAAGTGTAAAATTTTTTGCGGTATTGCAAGTTACGTTCTTTGCTTACACATTTCCCTTGCAAATTATTCTGCTTATGATAAACTAATGATAATAATTTAATCTAAGGCTGTAGAAGGAGTTTTGCTTTTTGCAGCGAAATAAATAGATTAATATATTTTTTTTAAGGAGCAGATGATGAGTACATTCGCCAAGGTACTGTTGGCTACAGATTTAACGCCGCAGGCCGACAAATTGACTGAGTGTCTGTTTAGCTTGTGTCCCGATACAGAAACGGAAGTGGTTTTAGCGCACGTCTTTGATGATGACGATGACGCTGACCCCGATGGTAGTAGCTTTAAAAAGGCTCGTAGTCGTCTGGAGGGCTATCAAAGCGATTTAGAACAGGCAGGCTACGAAGAAATTTCTATAGAAACACCTGTAGGTGATACCTGTGAGGTTTTAGAGTCCATTGCCGAGCAGCAGGATGCTGATTTGATGATGGTAGCTTCTCATAACAAGGGCTTTTTTGAAAGAGCTCTGATGGGTAGTACCACATTGAAATTAGCTCGTAATGCTGTGCTGCCTTTGTTTATCTATAAGGGTGATGATGAAGATAAACATGAAGCAAGACTTTTGAACACTGTTATGGTTCCTACAGATTTCTCCAAAAAATCCTTGGAGGCTCTTAATGTTATCCGCACCTGGCGTGAAGAGGTAGGGAAGATTGTTTTCGTTCATGTTATAGAGCGTGTTCGTAACAAGAAGGACTATAAGGAAAAATATGGCAATGCCATGCTCTTTTTAAAGGAGCTGGTTGATGAAATGAATATTTTCGGCATTAAGGCTGATTTTCGTATTGCCAGAGGTGTAGCTTCTAAGCAGATAGTCAAAATCGTCGGCAAGGAAAATGTCAGCATGATAATGATGGCTAAGTCTGGTTCCGATGTGAACAGTGGGCTTACTTTGGGAAGCACTTCTGAAAATGTGATTCTTAATGCAGAATGTCCTGTTCTCCTGCTTCCGGCAGAGGATGATGAGGACTAAAAGCATATTGCTTGAAAAATTTGAAAAAATGTTAGATTTTTTATAAAAAAAGCCTTGACTTTATGATTAGAAATAAGTATAATACTACTTGCAGTCAGCCGATTGCAGGTGCGTATTGTACTTGAAAATTAAAAATTAAAAATGTCTTTAGTTTTCAACCTGGAGAGATGACCGAGCGGTTGAAGGTGCACGCCTGGAAAGCGTGTGTACAGGAAACTGTACCGAGGGTTCGAATCCCTCTCTCTCCGCCAATTTAAAAGAGTGCCGCAGTCAGCGGCTTTTTTATTTCTCTGTAGGACCGTAAAATTGGGTCCTGCGCAATGGGAGCCTGTGAACCAGGTCAGGTCCGGAAGGAAGCAGCCTTAAGCGGATACTTTCATGTGCCGCGGGGGTGCCCAGCTTTGCGGCCCTACAGGGAAGTAAATTCGAGCGTCGATTTATATCGACGCTTTTTTATTTGCAATTACTGCTTTTGGCTCTATAAATTTATTCAGAAATATACTATAATAGATTAGATTATAGTATTTAGCTTTTATGGAGGAGGTAGTAAACGTGGCATATGTGGCTCTCTATAGACGCTGGCGTCCTCAGGATTTTGACACGCTGGTTGGACAGCAGGCTGTAAAAACAGCTTTGACCAATGCACTTACAAGCGGCAGGATTGCCCATGCGTATTTGTTTGCTGGACCTAGAGGTACTGGCAAGACGAGTACAGCACGTATTTTGGCAAGGGCTCTAAACTGCGAGCAGGGCCCGACAGCACATCCCTGCGGCACTTGCTCTAACTGTCAGCGTATCGCTGATGGAACCTCCATGGATGTTTTTGAGATAGATGCTGCTTCTAATCGTGGTATTGATGAAATCAAGGCTTTGAGAGAGCAGCTGGCTTTTGCACCTGTCAATGGACGCTATAAGGTGTATATTATTGACGAGGTTCATATGCTGACAACGGAATCCTTCAATGCTTTGCTGAAAACTTTGGAGGAGCCTCCTGCTCATGTTATTTTTATTCTGGCAACTACAGACCCTCAAAAAATTCCTGCGACTATTCATTCCCGCTGTCAGCGCTTCGATTTTCGCAGAGTAACGGTCGATGAGATTACTGACCATCTGGCTATGGTGGCTGAAGGCAGTGATATCTCTGCTGACCGCGAGGCACTGCGTCTCATCGCTATTCAGTCAGAAGGCGGCATGCGTGATGCGTTAAGCCTTTTGGACCAGTGTGGTGTAATGACTAAGCACATATCTGTAGAAACGGTTCAGGAGGTTTTGGGTATTGTTGGTCGTACTGCTCTGCGTCAGCTGGTAGAAGCAATTGGCAGGCAAGATTTATCAACTGCTCTTGCTAAGCTTACCTATTTGTTAGAGCAGGGCAAGGATGTTAGTCAGGTTTTAGTAGAGCTGGCTGAATATTTGCGAGCTCTGCTGTTGTTTAAGGCTGCTCCTTCCTATGAAGAGGTTTACCTTACTGACAATAAAGAGGCCCTGTCAGAGTTAGCACCGCTTTATGGAAAAGAGCGGATAATGGCGGCGGAAGAAAGACTTCACAGTGCTATTTACGAGCTTAAGGGAACTATGCGTCCCCGTATTACTGCTGAATTGTGTCTGTTTGATTTGTGCAGGATGGAGGGAAGTACTATTGCTGTCCTGCAGGCTAGAATTGAGCAGCTGGAGCAGCGCATTGCTTCAGGTAGTTTTGCAGCATTGCCAAAAAATGAGCAGCCTGCTGTACAAGCTCATACTTATGCTGCCAAGGAAGCTGTAACTCAGCCTCATGAGATAGTAAATACTTCTGCACCTCAAGCTGTTAAACAGTCTGTGACTCAGGAGGCTTCTGGTGTAGCTGCTAAAAATATTCCCAGTGATAAAATATGCGATTTTGACTTTCCGGATTCCATGTATGAGGATGAGGGCCAATATCTGAGTGCTGATGAGCTGACTATGGCTACTGCTAAGCCTCCTGCTCCTAAGCAGGAAACGCCTGTAGCTCCGAGTTCTGTGGCCCAGACCAGGAATGAAGCTCCGCCTGCAGCAAGTGCTGCACAGCCCAAACCGCAGGCTAAACCTGCTGCGCCTCAGATGCAGCCCGCAGCCAGACCTGCTGCAGCAAGCTCTGCTACAGTTGAATATGGCGGTGACTGGGCTCAGGGTGAAGAATATTGGAAAAAGACTTTGGAAATCCTTAAAGGAGAAAAGAAGCTTTCTATTGTCTCATGTGCCAAAAACGGCAGGGCAGTAAGCTTTGAAAACGGGCTTTTAAAGGTTGCCTTCAAGGCAGAGTTTATGTGTACCCGCATGAATAAGGATGATTATCGCTCGGTTCTGGAAAATATACTGCTGCGGCTGTCAAGACAGGAAATACGCTTAGAGTGTATTTCTGAAGCTCAGCTGGCGGGGGCTGCACCTCAGCGTACTGCGAAGGCTTCAACACCGTCGGTGGTACAAAAGGAGCCAGAGCTTCAAACAGGTCAGCTGCCTGATAATGTTCGTAAGGCAATGGATGTATTTGGCGGCAGTGTTCGTGAGCTGAAATAAAAATCAGAAACTGCGGAGTGAGGAGCAGGACTCCAAGCTCTGTTGCATATACGCTTCGAAAAATTTGCGGAGCAGAATTAATTATTAATAATCAAGAATTTTAAGGAGGAATTTTATTATGTTTAACGGTGGCATGGGTAATATGGGCGCTATGATGAAAAAGGTGCAAAAAATGCAGGCTGATATGCTGAAAATGCAGGAGGACCTGAAAAAACGTACTGTAGAGGCTTCTGCTGGCGGCGGTGCTGTAACTGTTGTAGTAAGCGGAAAAAAAGAGGTTAAATATGTCAAGATTGATCCTTCTGCTGTAGATCCGGAAGATGTAGAAATGTTAGAAGATATGATTCTGACTGCTATTAATGACGGTATGAAGCAAATTGACGAAATGACCGAGAAGGAAATGGGTAAGGTTACCGGCGGTATGAAACTGCCTGGTATGTTCTAATAATGGCCAGAGTTATTAAGCCTTTGGCTAATCTTTATGAGCAGCTGCGGCGTTTGCCCGGAGTTGGCTCTAAGACAGCCATGCGCCTGGCCTATCATATTGTTGATATGCCTAGGGAGGATGTGCAGCTTTTGGCAGATGCTTTGCGCAATGCCAAATCCCAGATACATTTCTGTCCTCGATGCTTTAATCTAACTGACGGCGAGCTATGCGAAATCTGTAGTGACCCATCTAGAGATAGAAGTATTGTCTGCGTAGTTGAGCAACCGCAGGATATTGCGGCTATGGAGCGTAGTCGTGGCTATCATGGACTATATCATGTTCTTCATGGGGTACTTTCTCCTTTGGATGGCATTGGCCCTGATAAGCTGCGAATTCGTGAGCTTTTTCTGCGTTTACAGCAGGAGTCTGTAGCGGAAATAATTATCGCTACTAATTCTGATGTAGAGGGTGAGGCTACAGCTACATATCTGGCACAGCTGTTAAAGCCTGTCGGTATTACCGTCAGCCGTATCGCTCATGGTTTGCCCATGGGCGGTGATTTGGAATATGCTGATGAGGTTACCTTGTCCAAGGCATTGGAGAACAGGCGGGAAATATAGCTTTAGAAAGGCGATTAGTATGGAAGCTTTGAATAGTTTTGCTGCCAGCATAGGCTTAGGCTCTTTGGGCCCCTTAGGAAGTCTTATTGTTGGCATATTACTTGTATTTGTTGTTGTACAATTATTTACTCTTCCCTTCAGATTGGTTTGGAATGGTATCTGCGGCGCAGTCCTTTTATGGGCTGTAAACTTTTTTGGTGGCTTTGTAGATTTTCATATGCATATTACCATTTTTAAGGCACTAATTGCCGGATTTTTTGGCGTTCCTGGTGCCATTGCTGTAGTTCTGTTTGAAATCTTTGCCTGAGACTAGAGTGAAATGAGCGGGGGTATAAAAATGACTGCTTTACATAAAGCTATGACGATTGCCGGCAGTGATTCCAGCGGCGGCGCTGGTATGCAGGCTGATTTAAAAACCTTTGAGGAGCTGGGTGTTTATGGTATGACTGCATTGACATGCATTGTAGCCATGGACCCTGATAACGAATGGGCTCACAACGTATTCCCTATTGATATGCATATTGTTGAACAGCAGCTGAAAACTATTGTCGAAGGCATTGGTGTTGATGCTATGAAGACAGGAATGCTTGGCAGTGCTCAGCTTGTTGAGCTTGTGGCTCATACTATCGATAAGTATCAGCTGAAGAACATTGTTATTGACCCGGTTATGGTATGCAAGGGCTGCGATATGATTCTTGTTCCGGATGCTGCTGCAGTAATCAAGGAGCAGTTGGTTAAACGTTGCGACATTATTACGCCTAATGTAATTGAAGCTGCTTATTTGGCAGATATGTCTGCAGTTAAGACTCTTGATGATATTAAAGAGGCTTGTGGACGTATTAAGGAAATGGGCGCTAAAAATGTTGTTATTAAGGGCGGCGAGCGTATGGAAAGCGACGAGGCAGTGGATGTATTCTATGATGGTAAAGACTTTGTAGAAATGAGTACTGCTAAAATTTATCCTTCCTACAACCATGGTGCTGGCTGTACCTATTCTGCAGCTGTAACTGCAGGATTAGCTAACGGTCTGACTGTAGCAGAGGCAGTGGCTCAGGCTAAACGCTTCATTACAGCGGCTCTTGAGCATTCCTTTGCCCTGAATAAATTTGTTGGCTGCACCAATCATACCGCATATAAAAAATACTCTCTTTAAGCTGTAGAGAGCTTTAAAACAGTGCTGTTGTTCTGATTTCAAGTCAGATGGCGGCACTGTTTTGTTTTTATCTTGTATTTTTTGTACATAAAAGCAGCGGGAAATGGATTTCTGTATAATTGCTGAAAGTTGTGATAAAAACTATGAAACCAAGGCTGTAGAAGGGGTTTAGGCATATGCTCGGATGGGAAATATTGTCTGTGCAAGAATAATATTGTATACAAAGCAATAATACTGTATACAATCAGACTAATTTAAAGTTATTTGGTATAATACCTACAAATGAATTTTAATTACTTAATTTAGGGGGATGAATTATGAACTTATCTACAAAAATTCTAATCGGCCTGGCCCTCGGTATTATTGCTGGTCTGGAGCTGGGAGCTGAAGGTGCTGATTTTGCAAAAAACTGGATTGGACCTTTAGGCACCATTTTTATGAACATGATCAAGATGATCATTGTTCCGTTGGTTTTCTCTTCTTTGGTTATTGGCGTATGCAGCTTAGGTGATATTAAAAAGGTTGGCCGTATCGGTGTTAAAACTGTAGCCTACTATTTAGTTACCACTGCCTTCGCTATTGTTATTGGTTTGGCTATTGGCACTATCATGCAGCCTGGTGCTGGCATGACCCTGCCTGGTGCTGACGTAAAGGTTGCTGCTAAGGCTGCACCTCCTATTATGAAGGTTATTATTGACATTTTCCCGACCAATCCTTTAGAGGCAATGGTTAAGGCTAATATGCTGCAAATCATCGTATTCGCACTGTTCACCGGCATTGGCATTACCGCAGTTGGTGAAAGAGCTGAGTATCTGAGACGTACTATTGACGGTCTGGCTGAGGTTTCCTATAAAATCGTTGGCATCATTATGTCCGTTGCTCCTATCGGCGTGTTTGGCTTGATTACTCCTGTAGTTGCTGCGAATGGTCCTGCTGTTCTGCTTCCTTTGCTGAAAGTTGTTATTGCAGTATACATAAGCTGCCTGCTGCACGCTGTACTGGTATATGGTGCACTGGTTAAATTTATTGGCGGTATGGGCTTCTTTAAATTTATCAAAGGTGTTGCTCCTGCATCCCTGATGGCATTCAGCTCCTGCTCCTCTGGTGGTACTTTGCCTCTGACTATGAGCTGCGTTCAAAAGCTTGGTGTTTCTAAGGAAATCTCTTCCTTCGTACTGCCTTTGGGTGCTACCATCAATATGGATGGTACTGCTGCTTACCAAGGTGTTTGTGCACTGTTCATTGCACAGCTTTACGGCATTGACCTGACGGGTGCTCAATACATGACCATCATCCTGACTGGTACTTTGGCATCCATTGGTACTGCAGGTGTTCCTGGTGCAGGTTTCATTATGCTGACCATGATCCTGACTGCTCTTGGTCTGCCTTTGGAAGGCTCTGCTCTGATTGCAGGTATCGACCGTATTCTGGATATGCCTCGTACCTCTGTTAACATTACTGGTGACGCTTGCGTAGCTATGCTGGTTGATAAGAGCGAACGCGTAGAAGAAAAGGAACCTCTGTACTAATACTTGATTAGAACAAAATAAAATTGCACCGATTGCTGCGGCGGTCGGTGCATTTGTTATTTTCACAACTTTTTAACATTTACTTGGCAGGATATGAATAATTTATGTAGAAAGTTTTTATGTTGAATAATATAAAATGGAAATATTAGTGAGAAGGAAAAGGTAGCTTTATGACCAGCATAGATATTTTACAAGAAAAAATTACCGCCAAGCTTAAGTCCAGACCAGCAGGTATTGATAAGCTGGACCGACTTTGGGAGGCGGCGGTGCTGCTGCCAATAGTTGAAACAAAGGATGGACCGGCGCTGCTTTTTGAGGAGCGTGCTCATACTCTTAGACGTCAGCCTGGAGAGATTTGTTTTCCAGGAGGTAAGGTGGAGTGTGCTGACAGCAGTCACGCTATGACAGCTGTGCGCGAAACCTGTGAGGAGTTAGGTCTTGATGAGCAGCAGATTAAGGTTTTAGGCGAGCTGGATGCTCTTGTTACACACTCAGGTCCTATTATTCACCCTTTTGTAGGACTTATCAGCGAACCGGAAAAAATAGCCTTTAATTCTGATGAAGTGGAACGTGTCTTTACTGTGCCGCTGAAGTTTTTGCTGGAACAGGAACCTCAGCGTTGCTCAATGAAGCTGGCGGATCATCCTGGTGCAGATTTTCCTTTTGATTTAGTCCCTCAAAGACAGCGCTCCTGGCGTATGAATAAGGAATACTATGTTTATTTTTACAGATATGAGAATTATGTTATTTGGGGACTGACTGCGAGGATTTTGTACGGCTTTTTACGACGCAGCCGCAGAGTACTGCAGGAGCTGCTGTAGTCTGACTGAAATGGAGAGGAATATCTTATGAAAAAATTTTTTACAGGTACTGCCTTAGCTGTAGTGGCTGCTGTATGTATTATTGGTTACGCTGTATTCAGCTTCCTTAACCCTGAAAAGGGTCTGGATAATCTGGCTCCCAGCGATAGATTATCATTAAAGAAGAACATTGTTGTTTTAGGTGTGGATGAACGTGCTGAGGAGCATGATGTAGGCCGCAGTGACACGCTTTTTGTGGTTATGTTTGATACACAAACCAAGAATGCTTCTCTGCTGTCTATCCCTCGTGATACCCGCGTGCGTATACCTAAGCATGGCTGGGATAAAATTAATCATGCGTATGCTTATGGCGGTCGTGAGCTGACTCAGAAAACAGTAGAGGAGCTGCTGGGCCTTCATATCAACAACTATGTGATGATTGATTTTAAAGGATTTAAAGGATTAGTAGATGCTATTGGCGGTGTAGATATTAACGTAGAAAAGGATATGTACTATCGTGATAGCTGGGATGGTTTTACTATTGATATCAAAAAGGGTATGCAGCACATGGATGGCGAAACTGCTATTCAATATGTGCGTTATCGTGATGAAGAGGGCGACATTGGTCGTATCAGACGTCAGCAGCATTTCATGATGGCGGTGTACGATAGAATTAGCTCTGCTGATATGCTGCTTCATATTCCTGGTCTGGCACAGCAGCTTAATGCTATGATCAAGACTGACCTGCCTATCAATGATATTCTTAATTTGGGCAAAGCGCTGCATTCCATGGTAAGGGAAAAAGGTCTGTCCATGGCTATGGTGCCCGGTACTCCTGAGTATATTGATGATATCAGCTATTGGCAGCCTGATATTACTGATTTGCGTGAGCTGATGGTCAAGATGCAGGGTGCAGAAATGACTGAACGCTATAGAAGTGCGGCTGAGCTGATGGAGCGCGAATATAATGAAGCTGTAGAAAGAGCACGCCAGGGTGACACCAGTGATGAAAGCAAGTCTGATGACGACAAAGATACGCTGGAGAATAAAGACGGTAAGGATAATGACAAGGCTAAGCTTTCTGAGGACGAAAGTACTGATGCCAAAGATGAGAAAAAGGTTTCCGATGATAAAAAATCCAGCAGTGATAAGAAACGTGCGGCCGCAAAGGCTGGTGCAGCCAATATTTCCAGTAACCAAAAGAGTGGTGGCAGTGTTGTAATGCTCATTAACTGCAGTGGTAATAAGGACGCAGCACAATCTGCCAAGGCACGTTTGCAGGCAGCAGGCTTTACTGTAGTTAACGGCGGCAGCGGTGATGTGATTGCTGAAACAAAGGTTATTTCCAATACTAATAATGGTGCGGTTATCAGTCGTTTGTCTAATATTCCCTTTAGCCATAAAATTAGCGTAACTAGAGATGGAGATAAAAGCTATGATGGCGTGGTTATGCTGGGTAAGGATTATCTGTGAATTGTTAGAAAATTTACAAAAAACACTTGAATTTTGTATACAAAAATGATATACTAAGATCATCAAAACAGCCCCTCATTTGGCCCTTCTTCGTAAGGGCTTTTTTTTTGTCCAATTTTAAGTTGCTGAACCAGGAATGGAAGGTTTGGTACAGACTTCATAGTAAATTAAAGCTTTTTGTAAATAAAAAGTATCTTTTAGTAAGTTAATATTGAAACTTTGGCTGATATTGTAGCAAAAGTAATCAGAATATGGTAAAATATAAGATAATATTGGATAAGTACGGAAAAAATTATAGGAGGCTCTTATGCACGACGATATACATGTTGTTTTAGATAGTGTTGCCTGTTCTGTAGAAACAGAGCTGAAAGACAATCCTCGCTGCCATGTAATGCGCTTAATTGTCAATCATGGTAAGGAGGAATGGATTGATGGCGACCGTTCCTTAAAGGAAATGTTTGATATGGTAGAGCGTACCGGCGAATTGCCGCGTACATCTCAGCCGCCTGTTGGTGGGTTCTTGGAAACCTTTACTGATTTGGCGAAGCAAGGCAAAAAGGTTTTAATGATCTGTGTTGATAGTGTTCTCAGCGGAACCTATCAGACTGCCTGCATGGCTGCAAAGCAAGTTATGAAGGATATCGAGGGGGCGGACATTCGCGTTGTTGATAGCCGGACTGCTGCTTGTCCTATTAGCGGCTGTGCTATAGAAGTTTTACGTAAGACTGCTGAAGGTATGTCCTTGGATGAAGCGGAGAAATACGCTAATGACATTATGGACCGTACTGAGACCTATTTTACTGTGAACACCCTTGATTATTTGCAGAAGGGTGGACGTATTGGTGCTGTTGGTGCCCTTGTAGGCAATATTTTAGGCATCCGTCCTATTGTACATCTTGATAATCTGGGTCGCTTGGAGATTGCGGATAAAATTCGCACTCGTAAGAAAACATTGAAAAGAATGCTGGAAATGGCATCTGCCAATGCACCGTTGGAGGCAATATTTATTGCTCATGGCGAAGCACATGAAGATGCTGAAATGTTTAAAGCAGAAATGCATTCCCGTTTTCCTGAAGTACCCATTATGATAACTGGTATCGGTACAGTTTTAGCAGCTCATCTTGGACCTGGCGCAATTGGTATTTTTGTACGGCGCAAGGCTTAACGGAAGGGTGTGGGTGTAATGAAGGAAGAAGTTCAGGAAATTACTGGTAAGCAATTAAAGGATATGCTTTTAGGTGCTTATCACAGCTTTGAAAAGAATTTTGAGTCAATTAACGATTTAAATGTGTTCCCCGTTCCTGATGGCGATACGGGTACTAATATGATGCATACCATGTCTTCCGTTGCGAAGGAACTCAGTGTCATGAGTGACGATGCTGAAGCTGGAGAGGTTGGTACAGCAGCTTCTCGCAGTGCTATTATGGGTGCAAGAGGCAATTCTGGCGTAATTTTGTCCCAGCTCTTAAGAGGTATTGGCAAAGGTGTAGCCGGAAAGAAAACCTTGAATAATACTGAAATTGGCAAGGCCTTTCAGTTTGGTATTTTGTATGCTTATCGTAGTGTATCCAAGCCTGTAGAAGGAACAATTCTGACTGTTGCCCGTGGCATGGCTAAAGGTGCTTATAATGCTGTCCGCAGTAATGTAAGTCTGGAGGAGGTATTGCTTGAGGCAATCCGTACTGGTAAGCAGGAGCTGGCGCTCACCCCTGAAAAGCTGCCTGCTCTGAAGGCAGCTGGCGTTGTTGATGCTGGTGGTCAAGGTCTTATTGTCTTTTTTGAAGGCTGTCTGGCAGGGCTGCGCGGTGAGGACTGTGCTGTCTTGGATGTAGCACCTCCTAAGGCTGCAGGCAGAATAATCAACGCTGAACCTATAGATTTGGAATTCCCTTATTGTACGGAGTTTATCGTCAAGGGTGCTGATGTAACCAAAAAAGAGGTTACCGAGGCCTTGGAGGGTTTTGGCAACTCCATAATTGTTGCTACTGTTGAAGATATTGTCAAGGTGCATATCCACACCAAAAATCCTGGCAATGCTTTGAATAAAGCGCAGGAGTGGGGCGAGCTTCATGATATCAAGATTGAGAATATGCGTGATCAGCATGAGCATAGGCTGTTTTCTGCTGAGGAGGCTCAGCCTCCCAAGCATGGTATTGGTGTGCTTACTGTAGCAGCAGGTGATGGGCTTGCTGCAATTATGCATGAGCTGGGCGCTGCTGAGATTATTAGCGGCGGACAGAGCATGAATCCTCCTGTTGAGGAGTTTGTGAATGCTATTAATGAAGGCAGCTGTGAGCAATATATCATTCTGCCCAATAATAAAAATATTATCCTTGCTGCAGAGCAGGTGCGTAAGCTCTTAGGAGCTTCCAAGGTATCATTTGTGCCTAGTACTAATATGGCTCAAGGATTGGCAGCACTGCTGCGTTTTGACAGCACTCGCAGCTTAGAGGAAAATACTGTACTTATGACCAATGAAGCTAAGGAGGCACATGGCGGTAGTGTTACCGTTGCTGTTCGTGATAGCGTAGTTAATGGTATGCAGGTACATGAAGGGGATTATTTAGGCATTCTTAATGATAAAATCGTTTGCACCGGCAGCAGTATTGCTGAGGTGCTTAAGGAAATGCTGTCTGATGGTGATTATGAGGCTATCAGTTTATATTATGGAGCTGGATTAAGCGAGGATGAAGCTGAAGAGTTAGCGGAAGGGTTGGAAAATATCAATGAGGATTGGGAGGTAGATGTCTTCTATGGTGGACAGCCTCTGTATCCTGTTTTGCTGGCAATGGAGTAAAAAATTATGCTGACAAATGTTGAGCTGACAAAAATTCTACGTGACAATGGCTATAAAGTAACCCCGCAGCGTTTGGCTGTGTATGAGGTCCTGGCAAGCAAGCGCTGGCATCCCAGTGCAGAGATGCTGTATAATCAACTGCAGCCAAGATATCCTGCTATGAGCTTTGCAACTGTTTATAAAACAGTTGAGATTTTGGAAAAGCTTAAGCTGATTCAGGTCTTGAACAGTGGTGAGGATTGCTTCCGTTATGATGCCTATATTGAAGAGCATTATCATCTGCAATGTGAAAAGTGCGGGGAGCTTTATGATGTAGAGCTTCCTGGAAGTGCTCGAGAGCTGACTGCAATGGTAGAAGCAGAAAGTGGTTTTGAGGTTCATAGCCGTCAATTCTATTTCTTCGGCGTATGCCAAAAATGCCGCGGCGCACATTAATCTAGTAGTTGAGAGGTGTATTGACATTATCAAGTCAGTACACCTTTCTTATTTTTACTTATTATTGTTTACTGAATTGCCACAATAATAATACAAAACTTTGCTATAATTAAGTCATTGAAGGATGGGAGAATTATCCATGAGTAATTTTAAGGTGGCTATGCTGGCCAGCGGCAGTAAAGGAAATGCTGCTCTTATAAGCACAGCAAGCCAAAGGTTTTTAGTTGATATGGGAATCAGCTGTAGGGCCCTTGTCGGACGACTGAAGGAGGTTGATTGCCAGCCTCAGGATCTGTCCGGAATCTTTATTACCCATGAGCATGTTGATCATGTGAAGGGGCTTGTTACGTTCCTTAAGAAATATCAGGTGCCTGTTTATAGCAGCGAAAAAACCTGGAGAGCAATTTTAAGCAAATATACTGCTTTGGAAAGACGTAATTTACAGATTATCAATAGTGGTGTTGTTTGCGGCGATGTAGAGATTCGCAGCTTTCCTATACCTCACGATGCAGTAGATCCCCATGGCTACGTTTTTACACAACGAAGTACAGGAGCACGTTGTACATATCTTACTGATACAGGCTTTCCTACGGATTTTGCCAGAGAAGCTGCTGACGGAGCGGAAACCTTGATTTTAGAGGCTAACCATGATTTGGAAATGCTGAAAAATGGGAGCTACCCATATGTCCTCAAGCAGCGTATTCTTGGAACAAGAGGACATTTGTCAAATGCTAGTGCAGGCTGGCTTTTAACGCAGCTACGCAGACTGCCTGAAAATATTATTCTTGCTCACCTGAGTCAGGAAAATAACCTTCCTTCGTTAGCACTTAAGACAGTTGAGCAAAGCTTGGATGAGGTGCATCGTTTAGGTGATACCAATCTGGTGGTGGCCTCTCAGGAGCGTATTGTTACAAATTATGGAGATATTCAGTCCGCCATTTTCTAATTCATAGGACTATAATTTTATTTATGAACTTATATTTGAGGTGAATAGCATGAGAAAAAGTATTTGGAAGAAAACTGCTAATATTCTTCTGTGTGGTGTAATTGGAGCTGCTATCCTTATTGCCGGCTGCGGTGATAAAAAAACTGAGGCTGTACAGCCTGCGGCTAAGGCTGAGCAACAGCTGAGTCCGGCACGTAATACTCCTATTGTTGCAGCAGCTAAGCGTGTAGGACCTGCTGTAGTAGGTATTACCAATAAAGCGTATGTAAGAGACTTTTTTAATAGAGTAGAGCTGCGCGAGCGTGGTACAGGCAGCGGCGTAATTTATGACAAGAATGGTTATATTGCAACTAATAATCATGTTGTAGAGGGTGCATCTGAAATTATTGTAAGCCTTACTGACGGTCGTACTGTAAAGGGAAAGGTTTTAGGTGCTGATGCTGCTACAGATTTGGCAGTTGTAAAAATTGACGAAAAGGATCTGCCTGTTGCTGTATTTGGCGATTCTGACACCCTGCAGGTAGGTGAGCCTGCTATTGCTATTGGCAACCCCTTGGGACTGGAGTTCCGTGGTAGTGTTACTGCAGGCGTAATCAGTGCCTTAAACCGCAGCATTGAAATTGGTGAACGCAAATTCCAACTGATTCAGACTGATGCAGCTATTAATCCTGGTAACAGTGGTGGTGCTTTAGTTAATGCTGATGGTGAGGTAGTTGGTATTAATAGTGCTAAGATTGCTTTAGGTGGTGTAGAGGGAATTGGCTTTGCCATTCCTGTTAATACAGCGAAACCGATTTTAGATGAGCTGGCAAGTCGTGGTCGTATTGCAAGACCTTATCTTGGTGCTTCCCTCCTGGATAAGGAAACTGCAGATCGCTTCGGCTTTGACATGGATCTGCAGGGTGGCATTTTCTTAGTCAAGGTTGTAGCTGGCAGTCCTGCTGCTAAGGCTGGCCTGCGTGCTGGCGATATTATCCTGAGCTTTAATGGCACTAATGTTTCCTCTGCAGTTGAATTGAGAACTAAGCTGGCAGAATGCAAGGTTGGCGATGTGGTTGCAGTGGAATATATACGCAATGGCATTAAACGCACTATGAACGTTACTCTGGAAGAAGTTCCCAAGGATTATGGTAATAACAGATGAAGATAACAATTGCTTGCGTAGGCAAGCTTAAGGAAAAATATCTGACCGCAGGCGTAGAGGAGTTTACAAAAAGGCTGACCCCCTTCTGTAAGCTGGAGGTAGTTTCCATCAACGAGGAAAAAATGCCGGAGAATCCATCGCCCGCTCTTAAGGAACAGGTGCTGGAAAAGGAAACGCAAAGGCTAATGGCGATTATTCCGCAAAATTCCTACGTTATTCTTTTGGACGTAATTGGCAAACAGCTCAGTTCCCCTGAGCTGGCAGAAAAGATAGATGCTTTGGCCATTAGCGGAAATAGTCACATTACCTTTGTCATTGGCGGTGCCTTTGGCTATACAGATGCCTTGCGCAAAAGGGCAGACTTTGCCTGGAGCTTTTCCAAGCTGACTTTTACGCACCAGATGATAAGACTGCTTTTAGTTGAACAGCTCTATCGTGCGTTCAAGATCAGCAGGGGAGAAAAATATCACTGGTAGGGCTAGGCTTGATACTGAAAAAATAATATCGGGATAAAAATGGAATCCTCAATCATACGCAGCAGTAAAGGTATGGTTGAGGATTCTATCTTTTTGAAAAGGCAGTACAATGGCTTAGTAGCAGTCTACTGATATTGGAAGAACACTTATGATTATATTTCAGGATTTTTTAAGTATACTGCCTATAGTATGAAAATAAATAGGGTCAGTGGGTTTTGCTTTTAAGGCTAAATTAAACATATATATACAATAAAAAATATAAAATATGTAGATTATGTGAAATATGCAATAAATTAGCACTCTACTGTTGACAGTGCTAACAAGAAGTGGTATAACATAATCAACAAAAGAAAAGAGCTACTACGACAAGTAAGCTACTCAATTCCGAGTTAAAAATCAAATATAACTTGCAGCATCTGATGAATACTACAAGCATAAAAATTGGAGGAATGACTTATGATGATGCCTAGAATGTTTGGTGAAAGCTTATTTGATGATTTTATGGATTTCCCGTTTGAGAAGGAGTTTTTTGGTCATCACAATCCCTTGTACGGCAAACATGCTAAAAATATTATGAAGACCGATATTAAAGAGACTGATACCACCTACGAGATGGATATTGATTTGCCGGGCTTCAAAAAAGAGGATGTCAGTGCTAAACTGGAAAATGGTTATCTTACCATTACAGCATCTAAAGGCGTTGATAAGGATGAAAAAAATGACAATGGCGTATATATCCGTCGTGAACGCTATTCCGGTGAATGCTCCAGAACCTTCTATATTGGTGAAGCTATTAAGGAAGAAGACATTAAAGCAAAATTTGAGGATGGTATCCTTAAGGTAACTGTTCCTAAGGTTGATCCCAAAAAGGTTGAGGGCAGGAAATATATTGCTATTGAAGGCTAAGTGATACATCATAACAACATACACACACCTTTCTGGTAAAGGACTCCGTGCATTGAGCACGGGGTCCTTTGCTTTATTTGGGCTGAATCGAGGCTTACGCATTTAAATCGTGCTTATGAAAGGCTTATGCAAGCATTATTAATCCTTGTAAAAAAGGAAGAATCCCTGCTGGTGCTGTTTTGACTTTGATTGCAGGACTCTTTTTCACATATATTTCACATATGTGAAATCCGTATCAAGGCAGAAAAAATAAATTGTCGAATATATATAGCAAAGAGGGAGGTGAAAATAATAAAATACGTTATCTGCAGCAGAAGACCTAAATTTACTGTACGTCAGAGAGTAGTACTTTTTAGACAGCTGGCACTAATTTTAAACAGTGGCTTAGCTTTGCTTCAAGGTCTGGAGCTAATAGAAAAGAGAGCTGATAAGGACACGGGTATCATATGCAGAAGCTTAAAAAGATGCCTGGTCAGAGGTAGCTCCTTAGCAGATGCTATGAAGGAAAATAAGGAGTTTTTTTCACAGCTGGCTATTGCTCTGACTGTGGTCGGAGAGGAAAGTGGTAGATTAAGCGAGGTGCTAGAGGAGCTGGCTGACTACTATAGTAAGCAGGAGGAAATAAAGTCCGTTATAGTAAAGGCGTCTCTTTACCCACTTTTTCTGATAGTAGTTTCCTTAGTAGTTTTAGGCTTTTTTTTAGGATATGTTTTACCTATTCTAGGTAATGCCTATCTTTCTTTGCAGGTAAGACCCCAAGGTTTGCTCTCATTATTCCTAGGCTTTAGTGAATCAGGCTTTGCAAGTGCAGAAGTATTCCTGATAGGGTTAGTAACCATAGGTGTATTAACATTATATGAACGTAAAGGTTTATGTGAGCACATCTTGGCTTTTGCTCCCGTCTGGAGCCTTTACAAAAAGCTTTTGGAGCTGCGTTTCTGTAAGCTGCTTTCATTAATGCTGAGCAGCGGTGTTGATATCACCAAGGCAGTGGAATTATGTGAGGATGCTCTTGGTCATAATAGGGCACACTGTATTGTCAGGCTATTTAATCAACGTCTGCAGCGTGGAATGGATATTGGCAGTGCTGTGAGCGGTTGTGATAGCTTTTTCAGCCCCGTAACTATAGAGCTGATTACAGTTGGTGCTGCAACCGGATATTTACCGGAAATGCTGGCGGAGGCAGCCAACTTAGGCGAGCAGGAGCTGCGTTCTAAAATTGATAAGCTGAGAGAGCTATTGGCTCCATGCCTGTTGTTAGTGGCAGCCTTAGTAACGGGAGCAGTTGTATGTTCTGTTGTAGAACCTTTATTTAGTTTGATAGGACAAATCTCTTAATGATGAAAGGGTGGTTAATGGATGAAGGGCTTTTTTAGGAAGCAGGGAGGATTTACGTTAATTGAAGTAGTTGCAGCTATAGGTCTCATCGCTATTATGGCGACTATGCTTATGCCGTCATTGTCTGGAGTTGGCATAAAGGCCAAGAATGCTAAGCTGAAAAATGATTTTGCGATTATTGATCAGGCGATGCAGCTTTATATTTTAGATAATGGCACCTACACTACTGACCTTACTAAGCTTCATGGTAAATATATCAGCGGCAAGCCTGATTTTGAGGATGCATCAGGTGCAACAATTACTGTAGTTGCTAATGATGACGGTACCTATTCCCTGCAGGGAAAGGACGCTGCAGGCAAAACAGTAACTTATCCATATGATGAAGCAAAGGGAGAATGAACTTAGAATTATGGTCTAGCTTGATTTATGGGTAATGCTGAAAGTACAGGAACAGAAGTTAAAGATAGGCAGCGTGGCTATTTGCTGTTGGAAATGCTGGCAATGATTTTTGTTATGCTTACAGTAATGGGAGGGATATTTCTGGAAGGCAGATCTTTGGAGAAGGTGTACTATAAGCAGCAGATACGGCTGGCTGCACAACAGTTAGCCGGAGATTTACGGCGTTTGCAAAGAGATGCTGCATACTTTTCCATTTCTTATCTTGATGTTGTAAGACCAGATGGTTATCAGATATCGAGAAACGCACTGGTTAGGGAATCATATCTTTTTAAGAATTATGGTTGTGATGGAGTGTATTTTAGAGCACATTTGTATAGCTTATCCTTTAGTACGGACGGAGTACCACGTTCTAGCGGCAGCTATGTTCTTGGACATAAAAAATTGCCTGACTGCAGATATTTCATAGAGGTGCAGCCCGTTAGCGGAAGAGTATTGGTTTATGAAAAAAAGTAACGGTTATATCCTGCTTCAGGATATATTCATTTTTATGTTATGCTCTGTGCTTATTATTTCTGCCGTGACTGCATGGAAAAACTCTATTATGAAAAGGCAGCAGTATCAAAAGCTGTCCAGATCTATATATACCTTAGAGAATTATCAGGCTGACAGGAGCTTATCATCTGAGTACGAAGTCAAAACCGTAATGCTAGGGACGGAGATAGGTAATCTTATAGAATTGCAGGCGTGGGATAAAAAGGACCATGAACAAATGGTATGTAATTTCTTTAGGTTTAAAAAGGAAGGCTAGTCAGGGATTTTTTCTTCTTGAACTGCAGCTGAGTCTTTTTCTTACTATGCTGATGCTAACTCTTTTGGCAAGCGGCATAGGCTTAGGCTGGCAAAGCTGGAGCCGGATTTCGACTGATGCAGAACTGCGTGACGCAGGACGGTATATCCTCAACCGCATAGAAAAAGATATTTCTATTAGTTCTACTGCTGTAAGAATTACAGGTACTGCTGAAAAGTCTTGCTTTGATTTGCAGACCGTTGAAGGAAAACACGTGATACAGATTTATTGTGATAAGAAGAGATTGTATAGAAAAATCTTGAATATATCAGGAAGCGGTGTTAATCCTTTGTATATTAATAAAATACTTGTCGAGCAATGGACAGTCGAACCACTGGATACTAAAAGTGTACTAGTTAGCTTTTGGCTTAGCTATAATAATAATCGTCAATATTTTCAGCGAATTGTTCATTGTTACAATGGAGTAATTGTTGATTATGGCGCATAAGCTAAGATTATGGTTAATATCCAGGCAATGGACTGCAAGCAGAGGCAGTGCTTCTTTAGTATTGCTGATTATTTGTCTTTTACTAGTTGTAATAGCGCAGCTAGCCCTGTTTTTGACGGGACAGGAGCTAAAGCAGACCATAGGAGAATTGCATGGTCGTCAGCTGCAGGAGCTATGTTATTCGGCTATAGGGGCAGCAGAAGCTTTGGAAGGAGATAATAGGCAGGGGTGCCTGGGAGAAGTGGCCTTGGAGCCTGGAAGCGTAAAAGGGACGCTTATGTACGATAGCAGATGTAGTGCTGACGGTCTTGTTTCCTGGCTGCAACTGCAGGCAAAAAGTGATGATGGTATGGTAAGGACAATAAATCACTGTACTCTTAATTTACCGAAAGAGCTTATATGGTTAGAAAAGCATCATCAATTAATTTATAAAACTGAGATAGAGGGAAGTGAATATTTGATGGATACCAAGATATATGCAAGCAAGGAAGAAGTAAGGGTTCCACAAGTAGAACTATTCCGTAGTATCGGTTTAGATCCAGTTAATGATGAAAGGCTTTTTAAAAATGGCTTTGATAGTCGTTTTTATTATCTGCAAGATAAGACTTCAGGACGCAGGTTCAGGTTTTCTGCTGAAAAAACCTTTTATGGCAGTACTGTATTTAGCTGTCATGGCAATATTTATATAGGCGCAGGCTGTAAATTTCCGGGAAGGGTGGTGTTTATTGCGAGAAAGGGCAGCATAGAGATTGGGAGAAATGTACAGCTAAGTAACGCTGTTATTATGGCTGACCGTAGTGTTGTCATTAATTCTGGCTGTAGGATCAAAGGTGTTGTTTATGCTGATATTATTCGCATAAAAGGTCAATCTGAATTTTTAAAGGATGAGAATTTTGTAGCGCATTTCTCATCAAATCGTTTCATTTCGTAAAAATTTATACCGCATATTTGGCGCAACCTCGTGTTTTGCAGTAACTAAAGGCAGATTCACGAGGTTGCTTTATTGATTGCAAGTGAAGTGATACGAAAAAGGTAGACTGAATTATATTGTTATTTCTATTGCATATAGTACAGCGGCCAAAAATAAGCGTGTATAATTCGCTTTGAGTATTGTTTTTTTGAAGAGAAAAGAATGTTTTTCAGAGTTTAGTAATAAAAGTAATTGACGGTATTGTTAAAAATGTTATACTATATAGGGAATAACTGTTACATGATTTTGATGGTTTGAGGGATTATAATTAATTTTTTGGAGATATAGAGAAAATGCTTAGTGCTTATGGTTTTCCGTTTCTGCTTGCAATGTTTGTGAGCTATGTCCTGACTCCGTATATTAAGAAGTTGGCTTTTGCAATAGGTGCAATTGATAAGCCTGACAATCGCAAGGTGCATAAAAAGATCATGCCGCGTTTGGGTGGCCTAGCTATTTATATTGCCTTTATGGCAGGTGCCATTGCCAGTCTGGAAATGACCTGGGATATAGTTGGTATCCTGATTGGCGGAACATTTATTGTAATAATAGGTATTTTAGATGACAAATATCAGCTTCCTGCCAAGGTCAAGCTTTTAGGTCAGATTGTGGCAGCCTGCATATTGGTGCTGTTTGATATTCGTATTGAATGGGTGAATAATCCTTTCGGTGGATATTATTATTTAGATTTATTGTCCATACCGCTGACAATATTTTGGGTAATCAGCTTTACTAATGTTGTAAATCTGATTGATGGATTGGACGGTTTGGCTGCAGGTGTTTCCGCTATTGCGTCGGTAACTGTAATTCTTGTTTCTGTGCAGATGGGATATTATCACGTAGCTGTTATGACTGCTGCTCTTGCCGGTGGTATTGTGGGCTTTATACGTTATAATTTTAATCCTGCTACTATTTTTATGGGTGATACAGGCAGTATGTTCATTGGGTATATGTTGGCTGCTATTTCCGTATATGGTGCAGTTAAAACAGCTGCAACTGTTGCGCTGATAGTTCCGGCTATTGCTTTAGGTCTGCCTATTATGGACACTGCTTTTGCTATTCTGCGTCGTTATAGTAACGGCAAACCTATTTTTCAGCCGGATAAAGGTCATCTGCACCATAGATTATTGGCTATGGGTATGAATCAAAAACAGGCTGTTCTGCTGATGTATGCAATCACCGCAATGCTTGGCATTGCAGCTGTGCTGTGGGCTGAATTTGATGGTTTTTATGCTGCACTGATTATCGCAGTAATTATTACTGCTGTGGCTGTGGGTGCTAAAAAAATTGGTATTCTGAACGAACGCTAAGTGGGAGGAAGAGCCGTGAAGAAATTAAAGATTATGACTGTCTTCGGTACTCGCCCGGAGGCTATTAAAATGTGCCCGTTAGTATTGGAGATGCGCAAGTATCCTGATTATATTGAGCCGATCGTTGCTGTTACAGCTCAACACCGTGAAATGCTTGATCAGGTTCTGGAGCTTTTTAATATCGTTCCTGACTACGATTTGAACATTATGACTAGTGGTCAGACACTTTATGATGTTACTACTCGTGCACTTATGGGACTTAAGGATGTAATGGAAACAGCTAAGCCAGACATTGTACTAGTTCATGGCGATACCACTACTACCTTCGCCGGAGCGTTGGCTGCATTTTATGCACAGATTCCTGTAGGACATGTTGAGGCAGGGCTGCGTACTGGTAATAAATATTCTCCGTATCCGGAGGAAATGAATCGTAAGCTGACAGGTTCTTTGGCAGACATTCATTTTTCGCCTACCTCTACCAGCAAGTCTAATCTCTTAAAGGAAAACGTTAATCCTGAGGCTATTCTTGTTACTGGTAATACTGTTATAGATGCGCTGCAGACCACTGTACGTGCTGACTATAAATTTGCTGATGACGATTTCAATAAGGTATTGTCCAGCGGCAAGCGCCTGATTCTTATGACCACTCATCGTCGTGAGAATTTAGGAGAGCCTATGCGTCATGTTTACAGAGCTTTAAAGAGCGTGCTGGAGACTCATGATGATGTAGAAGCAATTTTCCCTGTGCATAAGAACCCCAAGGTACGCGAAATCGTACAAGAGGAGCTGGGACATTTATCCCAGGTACATCTGATTGAGCCTATGGACTACGAGCCTTTTGCTAATCTGATGGCCAAGGTTGATATTGTTCTTACAGACAGCGGCGGAATTCAAGAGGAGGCTCCTGCATTAGGCAAGCCTGTACTTGTTCTGCGCGATACTACTGAGCGTCCCGAGGCTGTTGAGGCAGGTACTGTTAAGCTTATCGGCACAGAATATGAAGATGTGTTGAGGGAAACAAATTTGCTTTTGGACGATGCTGAGCATTATCAGTCCATGGCAGAGGCTGCTAATCCTTATGGTGATGGCAGAGCCTGTGAAAGAATTATCAAGGCTATTTTGTCTAAAAATGGCTATGAAGTTGAAAATTTTTCGGAATTTACTCATAAGGCATAGACAAAAGTTGTGAAAAATATTAGAATTATAGAGAATAAGTTTGATAAATTTGTGAAGTATAGCGGCGGTGAGCAATATGACTCAAAAAGGTCCGGATAAGGAGCATATGCGCATGCTGGAGGCCTTAGCTACGGTTTCATCCTTGGCTTTTATGGCGGTAATTGACTTTTTGCTGGCATATTTTGGCGGTAATTGGTTGGATCAGCACCTTAATACGGGCGACCATACAATGCGTGGACTTTGTATAGGTTTAGCGATTGTGTCACTTGTAATGACGTACTACAATCTTATTCAGAAAAGTATTCTTTCACGAGAAGAAGATAAAAAAGATGAAAAATAGTTTTGATTTAACTTCTATCGCATCAGATGGTGGTAATAAGTTTGTGTTTAAGGTTGCTTTTTGCGCCCTTCTGATTGCTCTTCCGCTGTGGTTGTGGCAAAGAACAGGCTTTACTCATGGATTGCTCTGTGGTGTTTTAGCCGGTACCATTGATTTGTCAATTATGTTTTTAGGGATCAAAAAATCACTGCCATATGTGGATGCTCCAAAGCAGGGGCTCAAAATCATGAAGCGCTTTCGCTGGTGCAGAGTTGCAGTAGCTGCGGCCTTTGTTATAACGATGTTAAGAATGAAACTTGCCGTGCATGGTGCATTTGGTGGGTTTCTTCTGATACATATAATTTTTTTATTAAATTTATTATTTATCGCGTACCAACATAATCATGAGAGGGCGTGAAGAAAGGAGTGTGTAAAAATGGGAAATGCAGCAGCTGAAGGTGCAGAAAAATCCGGAGAAATTATCCATTATCTTACCCAAACAACCTTTTTAGGTGAAGTAAATATGCAGACCATGTATATGACTTGGGTAACTATGGCTATCGTTCTGGCTCTGTTCCTCTTGGTTTGTAGGAATCCGAAAATGGTTCCGTCTGGACTGCAAAATGCAATGGAAATCATTCTTGATTTCTTGAATGGTCTGATGGAAGACAATTTGGGAACCAAAGGCCGTAAATTTATGGCTCCGTTCATTGTTACTTTGTTTATGTTTATTCTGGTATCAAATGAATTGGGTATTTTGCTTCCGCAAGTTGGCGTTCACTGGACTTCACCTACTAATGACATCAATACCTGCTTTGCGCTTTCTTTGTTAATTGCTGTTACAGCATATGCTGTTGGCGTGATGAAACAAGGTATCGGTCATTTTAAACATTTTATTAGTCCTAGCCCGGCGTTCCTGCCGTTGCATCTGTTAGATGCACTGACTAAACCGCTGACCATGGCTCTTCGTCTCTTTGGTAACATCCTGGCAGGCGAAATTCTGCTGATTGTATTATATCAGCTGTCTCCGTGGATCATTCCTGAACTTTGGGTAATGTTCTCCCTGTTCATTGGCTTTGTTCAGGCCTTTATCTTTACCATTTTGTCTCTGGGCAGCTATGCACTGGCATTTGCTAGCCATGACGAACACTAATTTATTAGTACAATACTAAAGTCATATTTACTTTGAAAGGATGAATCAAATGTCTGAAAATGCAATCATTACTGCCGCATCTGTAATCGGTGCTGGCCTTGTATGCTTGGGTGCTGCTGCTGGCGCTGGTATCGGTAACGGTAATATGTGCGGCAAATCTATCGAATCCATGGCTCGCCAACCTGAAGAAGCTAGCAAAATCTTCACTAATATGCTGGTATGCGTAGGCTTGATCGAATCCATGCCTATTCTGTGCTACGTAATCGCAATCGTTCTGGTATTCGCTAACCCCTTCATTAAATAATTTTATTTTGCAAGATTTAGAAAAGGAGAGTGCTATAATTGGTTAATTTTAACGCAACACTTATCGCGCAGATCCTGAACTTTTTGTTCCTCGTGTTCGTTCTTGCGAAATTCGCTTACAAACCTGTGGTGAACATCATGGAAGAACGTAAGGCTAAGATTTCTAGCGACCTGGACGCTGCTGATAAAGCTAAAGCTGAGGCTGAAGCTATCAAGTCTGAATATGTTGCTAAACTGGCTGAAGCAAGACAAGAAGCACAGGCAATCATTGAAAATGCCCGTAAAACTGCTCAAGCAGCTCATGACAAAATCATGGCTGAAACCAAAGCAGAGCAAGAAATGGTTATTGCAGCTGCAAAAGAAAACATCGCTTCCGAGAAGAAAAAATCTCTGGACGAAATTCGTGCACAGGTTATCAGCCTGTCCATGATTGCTGCTAGCAAAATCGTAGAACAAAAGTTGGGTTCTGAAGAAGACAAAAAAATGGCTGGCGAAATTGTTGATTCCATTCTGAAGAAATAATTTTGCCGTTTTCCCTAAATAGGCCGGACGATTTCAGCTGAAATGCGAATCAGCAAAGAAAGAGAGCCGGTATTCGGAGGTGATTGGTACAATATGAAGAGCGAAGAAAATATTGCTTTGATTAAGCAAGAATTATCCAGCTTTAATATGGATCTGGGCTCTATTAAAGAGCTGTTAGATGTTAACGTTACTACAGCAAAGAAATTGACTGTAGAAGAGTATCAATCCATTTCTGCAATTCTTACCGAGAAACTTGGCCGTGAAATTTTCATGAACAAGAAAGTGGATCCTGCACTTCTCGGCGGTATCGTTATTCAAATTGGCGACAAGGTATTTGATGCTTCCGCAGCTCGTAAGCTGAAAAAAATGGAAGTTGCTCTGAATGGCATTGACATTCATGAGTATGAAAAACCTGAAGCTATGGGTAACGCTCTGAGCCAAAAGCTTGAGAATTACAATGTGGATGAAACTGATCTTGAAGAAGTTGGTGTTGTTGAGAAGATCGGTGACGGTATCGCAACCGTTATCGGTATGAAACACGCAATGGCTGGCGAGCTGGTAGAGCTGCCCCACAACGTATCCGGCATGGTTCTGAACCTGAACCCTGATTCCGTTGGTATCGTATTGATGGGTGGCGAAACCAAGATCAAAGAAGGCGACCTGGTTCGTCGTACCGGCCGTATCATGGAGGTTCCTGTAGGTGAAAACCTGTTGGGTCGTGTAGTAAGCGCTATTGGTAATCCTATCGATGGTAAAGGTGAAGTAGTAGCTGCTGAATATCGTCCTGTTGAATCTCCTGCACATGGTATTGCTGATCGTAAGTCCGTAGATACCCCGCTGCAAACAGGTATTAAATGTATCGATGCATTGGTACCTATCGGACGTGGCCAACGTGAGCTGATCATCGGCGACCGTGGCACCGGCAAAACCGCTGTTGCTATCGACACTATCATTAACCAAAAAGGCCTGGGCGTTATCTGCATTTATGTAGCTATCGGTCAAAAGGCTTCCAATATCGCACGTATTGTTCGTACTCTCGAACAACATGGTGCGCTTGAATACACCATTATCGTAGCTGCTACTGCTGCTGACTCCGCTCCGTTGCAATATCTGGCTCCGTACGCTGGTGTAACCATGGCAGAATACTTCATGGACCAAGGCAAAGACGTTCTGTGCGTATACGACGACCTGTCCAAACATGCTGTTGCATACCGTGCAATGTCCCTGCTGCTCCGCCGTCCTCCCGGACGTGAAGCTTACCCTGGCGACGTATTCTATTTGCACTCCCGTCTGCTGGAGCGCGCTGCTAAACTGAATGATACCGAGCTGAGCGGTGGTTCCATCACTGCACTGCCTATCATTGAGACCCTGGCAGGCGACGTTGGCGGTTTCATTCCTACCAACGTAATTTCCATTACCGACGGTCAGATCTTCCTGGAGTCCGAGCTGTTCTACTCCGGTATTCGCCCGGCTATTAACTCCGGTCTGTCTGTATCCCGTGTAGGTGGTGCTGCGCAAATCAAAGCTATGAAACAGGTAGCAGGTACTCTGCGTCTGGATCTGGCTCAATTCCGTGAACTGGCAGCATTTGCTCAGTTCGCTTCAGACCTTGATAAGGCTACTAAAGCTCAGCTGGATCGTGGTCAACGTCTGACCGAGATCCTGAAACAAGGCCAATACAGCCCGTTGTCTGTAGAAAAACAAGTTATGGCTATTTACCTCGGCACCAAAGGCTATCTGGATGACGTAGCTGTAAAAGACGTAACTCGTTGCGAGAGAGAATTCCTGGACTTCATGGAAGCAAACCATCCTGAAATTGGTGCTGATATCCTGAATACCAAGAAGATCACCGATGAGAATGAAGAAGCATTGAAGAAAGCTATCGCTGAGTTCAAGGACACCTTTGTATCCAGTGAAGGCAGGTGAGTAACTAATGGCTACTGCACGCGAGATTCGTCGCCACATGAAGAGCGTAGGTAACATTGGTAAAATCACTAAAGCTATGAAGATGGTTGCTGCTGCTCGTTTGAGAAGAGCTCAAGAGCGTGCTGCTGCAAGTCGTCCCTATGCTATTAAGATCACCGAAGTGTTATCTAACATTGTGAGCGACGCTAGCATTCTTGCTGGCTTAGATGTTAAGAAACACCCGCTGCTTCAAAAACGTGAAGTAAAAAAAGTTGGTTATCTGGTGCTCTGCTCTGATAAAGGTCTGGCAGGTGCTTATAGCTCCAACGCTCTGAAGAAGGCTGTCGCTGAAATTTCCCAATGTGATAAAGAGGTTGTTATTATCGCTAGTGGCCGTAAAGCTAGAGACTTCTTTACCCGTCGTGGCTATAAAGTACTGAGTGCTCATTTTGGTTACTCTGACAGACCGTCCTATGATAATGCAGTTGAGGTTGCTAAAGATGCAGCAATTCGTTTTGCTGCTCAAGAGTTTGACGAGCTGCATATCGTTTATACTATTTTCAAAACTGCTCTTACCCAAACTCCTACCAGCGAAAAAATTCTGCCGGTAGAAGCTCCTACAAATGGAAAGGGTAAAGCAGAAGCAAGCTTTATTTTCGAGCCTAGCGAAGACGAGGCACTTGAGGTATTAGCACCCAAGTATCTGGAAACCGTTGTATACGCTGCATTGGTACAATCCGCTGCCAGCGAATTAGGTTCTCGAATGACTGCTATGTCTTCTGCAACTGACAACGCAGCTAAGCTGGTACAAAATCTTGAATTGTCTTATAATAAGGCACGTCAAGCAAGCATTACCCGCGAGCTGAACGAAATCGTTGGCGGTGTAGAGGCATTGGCACAAGCTCAAAATTAATCTGAATAATTCGTAGGGAGGCTAAAACCTTGAATACAGGTAGAATCGTACAAGTTGTTGGTCCTGTTATCGACGTAGAATTCCCTCCGAAAAGCATGCCTGCTATCCTGAACGCAATTAAGATCGATGGTACTACCGAAGACGGCAAGGTAAAAATTCACCTGACCGCTGAGGTTATGCAACATATCGGCTACAATGTAGTTCGTGCTGTTGCTATGAGTTCCACTGATGGTCTTGTTCGTGGTATGGAAGCTGTAGATACTGGTGCTCCTATTAGTGTACCTGTTGGCCCCGGCGTACTGGGCCGTATCTTCAACGTGCTTGGAGAGACTGTAGACCATGACGATACTCCGGTTGAAGCTGCTGAATACTGGCCTATTCATAGACCTGCTCCTAGCTTCGATCAACAGGCAACATCTACTAAAATTTTGGAAACCGGCATTAAAGTCGTTGACCTTATCGCTCCGTATGCAATGGGCGGTAAAATCGGTCTGTTCGGCGGTGCTGGTGTAGGTAAAACCGTAATTATTATGGAGCTTATCCATAACATCGCAACTGCTCATGGTGGTTACTCCGTATTCGCTGGCGTAGGCGAGCGTACTCGTGAGGGTAATGACCTTTGGGGTGAAATGAAAGAATCTGGCGTTATCGGCAAAACTGCTCTGGTATACGGTCAGATGAACGAGCCTCCTGGAGCACGTATGCGTGTAGGTCTGACCGGTCTGACCATGGCAGAATACTTCCGTGATGTTGGTGGCCAAGACGTACTGCTTTTCGTAGATAACATTTTCCGTTTCATTCAAGCTGGTTCCGAAGTATCCGCTCTGCTGGGTCGTATGCCTTCCGCAGTAGGTTACCAACCTACTCTGGCAAACGATATCGGCGCACTGCAAGAGCGTATTACCTCCACCAAGACCGGTTCTATCACTTCCGTACAGGCTGTATACGTACCTGCGGACGACTTGACTGACCCGGCTCCGGCAGGTACCTTCGCCCATCTGGATGCAACCACCGTATTGTCCCGTCAAATTGCAGAGCTTGGTATTTATCCGGCAGTTGACCCGCTCGACTCCACCAGCCGTATCCTGGATCCGCTGGTAATTGGCGAAGAGCACTATAAAGTTGCTCGTGGCGTTCAAGCTATTCTGCAACGCTATAAAGAATTGCAAGATATCATCGCAATTCTGGGTATGGAAGAATTGAGCGAGGAAGACAAAGTAACTGTTGCTCGTGCTCGTAAAATTCAAAAATTCCTCAGCCAGGCATTCTTCGTTGCTGAACAATTTACCGGTACCCCCGGTCAATATGTTCCTCTGAAGGAAACTATCCGCGGCTTCAAAGAAATTCTGGAAGGTAAGCATGACGACCTGCCGGAAGGTGCTTTCTACATGGTTGGTACCATTGATGACGCTGTTGCCAAGGCTGCAACTATGAAGGAATAATAATGGCTACACCTTTTAAATTTGAAATTGTCACGCCGGATAAGATGCTTTTTGTATCTGAAGAAGTAACCTATGTAGGTTTCCGCGCATTATCTGGTAACTTAGGTATTAAAGCAAGACATATACCTATTATTGCTACTCTGGATATTGCTCCGCTGAAAGTTGAATTCGTTGATGGCTCTGTCAAAGAATTTGCAGTTTGTGGTGGCTTCCTGGAAATGATGAACAACAAATGCACTGTATTAGCAACTGTTGCTGAGCTGGACGAGACTATTGACGTTGCTCGTGCAAATGCTGCTAAAGAACGTGCAGAAGCTCGTTTGCAGGCTAAAACAGAGGACATTGATGTTAAACGTGCTAGCTTAGCTTTGAAGAGAGCTATTATGCGTATCCGTACTGCATCAACTAGATAATATCAGAGGACAAAGAGTACTCAAGACAATGTAAAATAACATTACCCCCGTTCGTAAGAACGGGGGTTTTTGTATATACAGAAAAGCTTGAGTTGGAACAGTTATAGATAGTAAAAGACTAAGCTGAAGATATAATAGAAAACAATTTAGGGGAGATTATAAATATAGAGACCTAGAGTGGAGAGGAATAAGAGTATATTGCAGTTTCTTAAATAATATCCTTGCAGAAATGAAGCGTTTATAGTATCCTATAAGAGTAAAAGGAGGACTGTAAGATGGCTGATGTACTTGAAAATCTGGCTGGAAATAAAATGTTTCAATTAAAGCAGGATATAGCATACTTGCGCGAGCGTTTGGCAAGCTGTGAAGATGAAGAAATAAAGACTTTGATTCGCCGTGAGCTGATGGAAAAGCAAACCTATTACAATATTCTTGCAGACCGCCAGCGAGTTAACTACTAAGCCGGATTATTTACCGGCTTTTTTTGTGTATCTTCTGTGAAACTATTGAAAAGTGACAGTTGATAATGATAAAATAATAATATTATAATAAATTTTAATTAGCTTCGCATTGCGGGAGGATTATTTTGGAGAAACTAGTTGTTAAAGGTGGCAAACGCCTTGTTGGTACGGTAAAAACCAGTGGTGCGAAAAACGCCGTTTTACCAATTATTGCAGCTTCAATTTTAGGTGTAACACCTAGTCATTTAAATGAGGTTCCGATGCTGGAGGATGTACATACCATCAGTGAGGTATTAAAATGCTTAGGATTGACTGTAACTAACCCTGAAAAGAATAAACTTGAAATAGATAGTACAAAAATTACCTCTTGTGAGGCACCTTATGAGCTAGTACGTACTATGCGTGCTTCATTTTTGGTTATGGGACCCTTACTGGCCCGTATAGGCAGAGCACGTATTTCTATGCCCGGTGGTTGCGCCATTGGAGCTCGTCCTATAGATATTCATCTGAAGGGCTTTGAAGCTTTAGGTGTGAAAATTGAACAGGGTCATGGCTATATTGAAGCCAGCGCACCTGATGGCTTAAAGGGTACAAGCATTTATTTTGATTTCCCCAGTGTTGGTGCAACTGAAAATATTATGATGGCTGCTGCCTTGGCAGAGGGAACCACTATTTTAGAAAATGCTGCAGAGGAGCCTGAAATCGTTGCATTGGCTAACTATTTGAACAAGATGGGTGCCAAGATACGTGGTGCAGGTACTAACCTTATTCGCATAGAAGGTGTAAAGGAGCTTCATGGCGCTGACTACACTATTATCCCTGACCGTATCGAGGCAGGTACCTATATGATTGCTGCTGCGATGACAGGTGGCGATATTATTGTAGAAAATGTGCTTCCAGAGCATCAAAAGCCGTTGATTGCGAAGCTGCGCGAAGCAGGTGCAATCGTTGAGGAGGATATTGACAGAGTGCATGTTGTTGGTACAGGTAAGCTGAAGGCCGTTGATATCAAGACGTTGCCCTATCCTGGTTTCCCTACAGATATGCAGGCTCAGATGATGGCGATGATGGTTGTTTCTGAAGGTCGCAGCAAGGTTACAGAGACTGTTTTTGAAAATCGTTTTATGCATGTGGTAGAGCTGAACCGTATGGGAGCTCGTATTTCTACCGAAGGCCGCAGTGCTGTAATTGATGGTCCCTGCAAGCTTACTGGCTGCGATGTTCGCGCTACTGACCTTCGTGCAGGTGCTGCCATGATTTTGGCTGGTCTTGTTGCTGATGGCACTACTAGAATTGGCGACTTGTTCCACATTGACCGTGGCTATGAAAATATTGTTGAGAAGCTGAGGCTTTTAGGCGCTGATATAGAACGTATCAGTGTTGACTAAGCCGTTTAATGTAATGAACAGGAGATAAGAAATGTTTAAAAGTACTGATATCGGCATTGATTTAGGCACTGCTAATATTTTAGTATTTGTCAAGGGTAAAGGTGTTGTCTTGAAGGAGCCAGCAGTAGTTGCCATTGATCAGGTACGTAATAAGGTGCTTGCCGTTGGCGAAGAAGCAAGAGAAATGCTGGGGCGTTCTCCGGGAAGCATTACTGCAATTCGTCCTTTGAAGGAAGGCGTAATTGCAAACTACACTGTTACTCAAAAGCTTTTGGCTTATGTTATTGAAAAGGTAGCAGGCAGAAGCCTGTTCTTTAAGCCTCGCGTTATGACCTGTGTTCCCATTGGCATTACTTCTGTTGAGAAGCGCGCTGTTATGGAAGCTACTATGCAGGGTGGCGCAGCAAAAACATATTTAATCGAGGAACCTTTGGCTGCAGCCTTGGGTGCCGGTATTGATATTTCTGTACCCCGTGGTAATATGGTTGTTGATATTGGCGGTGGTACTACTGATATTGCTGTATTGAGCCTTGGCGGAATTGTTGTAGATTCTTCCATTCGTATTGGCGGCGACCATTTTGATGAATCCATTGTACGCTATGTAAAAAAGGTTCATAATGTTTTGATCGGTGAACGTACTGCAGAGGAAATCAAGATTAGTGTTGCTACTGTTTCCCACAATGGACGGAATGAGTCCATTAGTGTTCGTGGTCGTGATTTAGTTACTGGTCTGCCCACAACCTTTAGTGTTACTTCCGAGGATTGCCGTTTGGCTTTAGAGGATTCCATTGCTTCTTTAGTTGCTACAATTAGAGGTGTATTGGAAAAATGTCCTCCTGAGCTTGCTGCAGATATTGTTGATAACGGTATTTATCTGACTGGCGGCGGTGCTCTTATGGATGGTCTGGCTGAGGTTATTCAAAAAGAAACCGGCATTGTCACCAGAGTTGCGGAAAATCCCTTGGATTGCGTAGCTTTAGGCACAGGCAAGGCTTTGGAGAATTTGGATAAGCTTCATCCTGGCAGCATTTACACTGCTTCTAATTTGGACATGTAAAACACATATACATCTACTTAAATACACAGCGCAAGCTGTGTATTTTTACTTATAAAAGCTGAGGTTACAAATGAAAAAATTATTTTTACTATTACTAAGCGTTTTCTGTATGGATTTGTCCGCTGTTGCCTATGCTGCACCTGTTGAAAAGCTGCGTACTAGCATTAGTCCTGCCAGAGTCCGTGTAGTATTGGACAGCGAATCACCTATTGATTATAAGGTGGAAAAAAATGGACTTAAGCTGCAGGTGGAAATGCCCCATAGCAGCGCAAAAAAACAGCAGCTGCAAATCAAGGATACAGCAATAAAAGGTGTTGATTTAAAACCTCTTGGACGCAATTCCAGCCTTTTGAATATAAATCTTACCAAGGATTGCCAATATAAGGTTTATCGTCTTACAGGACCTGATCGTCTTGTAATTGATATTTTCCGCATTAACATTATTGCTCAAACCAAAACATTAGCTAAGGGTGTTACCTACTCCTATCGTCAAGATGAATTTAATGGTAAACAGGTCCATGCTTTTGTTTTAGCCTTGTCTAAGGATGCAGTTTGTGAGCTGCGTCCCTTCTCAGCAGCAGGTCCATATAATGGCAGAGGCTCTCTGGCTGCTGCTACAGTTAGAAGCGGAGCTCTGGCTTCTATTAATACATCTTATTTTGATACAGATGGCTGGGTAATTGGCAGTACTAAGAATAATGGACAGTTTATTAGTATGGACTCAACACCTCGCAGCGGTCTAGTTGTTCTTAAGGATGGAAGCAGTATGATTGTCAAGGATTTATCCTATAATGGTACTGTGCATCTGCCGAAAGGAAAGATATTAAATATTAAGGGTATGAATCGTAGTCGTATTGCTGATGATTTAGTACTTTACAATGAGCATTACGCTCCCAGTACTAAAACCAACAGCTATGGCAGAGAAATAAAGATTAAAAATGACAGAGTTGTTGCTGTTTCTACAAAAGGAAATATGACCATTGAGCCTGGTAGCGTTGTTATATCAGGCCATGGCGTCAATGCGACAGCTCTTGCAGGTGTACGCGTAGGTGACAGAGCCAACGTTCTGGAATCCTTGGGCAATCAAATAGCTGATGGTGCTAAAATGGTCGTAACCGGAGGACCAATGCTATTGGAAAATGGCAAGGTTAATGTCCGCAGCAGCGAGGAATATATTCCTGGCGATATTGCCAACGGTCGCGCTCCCCGTACGGCAGTAGGTGTTAAGCGTGACGGAACTGTACTTTTACTAGTTGTTGATGGACGCAGCTTTTCTTCTTCAGGTATGACCTTAAAGGAGTTAGCCCAATATTTTCTACGTCTCGGTGCTATAAACGCAGTAAATTTTGATGGCGGAGGCTCTAGTGAGATGGTAGTTAATGGCTCCATCGTCAATAAACCATCTGATGGCAGAGAAAGAAAAGTAAGTATGGGTTTAGGAGTTTTTCGTAAATAAAATTTGACTTTCAGGATGAAGATATGCCTTACAGCAAGAGTTTTATAGCATAATACCTGTGCTTTTCTCAATAGACTGCTAAATGTGGCTGAAATACCCCTTAAAAGTTACAAATAAGTGAACTGCTTGAAAAAAGCATTTTTACGTTGTATAATTTATTTTAGAAAAGTGTATAAAGCCTACAAAAAAGGAGGCAGAGAAAATGCGTAAGAAACTTATGTCTATTACAGCTTTAGCTGTCGCCGGCTTATTGAGTGCCTATGCACTGGCTTATGCTGCTGTTACAGAACAGCATGCAGTAGTCAGCGGTGTTGTGGCTGCTGATGGTTTGGTTCAGCCCGGTACTATGGTGCAGAAGGGTGATGTGCTGGTTAGGGTGAATTCTCTTGCTGGTGGCAGTGTTGCTGCAGCTAGAGCATCCGCTGCCGGAAAAATAACTGATGTTTTGGTTCAGCCCGGCGATAAGATTATAGCTAAACAGGCGGTAGCAAAATTATCTGAGTAAATTTTCGCAGCCGGCGTGGTTTTCACGCCGGTTTTTGCGATATATAGGAGAAGCTCATGTTTATTAGATTACTTTTTATTTTTTTGATATGTGTTAGTCAGCTTGCTTGGGCGAATGTTCCCATAATGCCTATTAAGGATTTACAGCCTGGTATGCAGGGTGTGGGCAAGACTGTTATTCAGGGAGATACTATTGAAGAGTTTAATGTGGAAATTTTAGGTGTCAGCGGTACGGAAACCTCTGGCTACAGTATTTTTGTACGACTGTATGGACCGTTGATTGAAAAGACAGGCGGTGTTGCTCAAGGTATGAGCGGCAGTCCTGTTTATGTTGATGGTCGTCTGGTGGGAGCCGTGGCTTTTGGCAAAACCTTTAATGATCCACACTACTGTTTTTTGACTCCTATTGGCAATATGCTGCAGCTTATTGACGAGCCTGCAGTAAAGCCACATAATTGGCTGCCTAAGGGTACGAGTCTGATGGCAGGTGGCTTTACGCCCTTTGGTCTAGAATATCTGCAGGAGAAACTGACACCTCTGGGACTTGATGCTATGGGTGCAGGCAGTGCAGGCGGTGTAGGCAGCTCCAAGGCATTGGAGCCTGGCAGTGCTGTAGGTGCTGCTATTATGCAAGGCGATTTAACCTTAGGAGCCTTGGGAACAGTTACTTGGACTGATGCTCAGGGTAAAATTCTGGCTTTTGGTCATCCTTTTATGCAGAGGGGAAACAGTAACTTTTTTATGAATAAGGCATGGGTTCTTGGCTGTATTCCTAATATGCAAAGCAGCTATAAGGTTGGCAATATTGGCGAAGCCATAGGTACATTTACCCAGGATAGAGCAAGTGGCATTGGCGGTGCAGTAGGAAAGCTGCCGGAGACAATTCCAGTGCATGTAACATGCAGTGATCTGACTCGCGGTCTTAATAATAGTACGAGAGTTCAGATTATTGATGACGAACAGCTGGTACCTGCCATAGTAGATGCTGCTGTAATAAATTCTATTAGCAAGACTGTGGATCGTAATGGCGGTGGAACTGCTAAAATGCATTTTACAGTTACTGGTGTGGACAGCAATGGCAAGCAGCTGAAGCTGGATAGAGAAAATATGTATTACTCCAATCAGGGGTTATTGAAAAATGTTAATTTGGAGCTTGTTGAGGCTGTTAATACTCTTATGCAGAATAAGCTGGACAAGGTTAATATTTATGGTATTTCTGTAGAAGCTGAGGTAAGTGAGGAAGTACAGGTTGCAGAAATTACTAATGCAGTTGTTAAGGAGCGCAAGGTAAAGGCTGGAGCCAAGGTTCCTGTTTCTGTTATAATGAAGCCCTATAGGGGCAAGGAATTTACTGAGACAGTTTATTTTGCGGTTCCCAAGGACCATCCCGGTGGTCAGCTGGTGCTCAATGTTCGTGGCGGCAGCAGCATGGCGTGGATTATCAATACTCTGCGTAAGCAAAAAGAAGAAGGATTACCTGCTGCACAAAAGCAGGAGCAGCGCCGCAGTCTGGCGGATTACGTCAAGAGTGTTAATGATGCTGACAAAAATAATGAGCTGATTATTGATATTGCAGCCTTGCCTATGAAGCCTGCTGAAATGGCCAATGATGCTGGTTTGGCAGGACTGCTTCAGGGATCTCCTTTTAAACAGAAATATCCCTATGATTTTATAATTGATGGAGAATGCGAAATTGCTCTTCAAGTAGAAAAATAAGTAAACTTGTAAAATTTTTATGATGTCAGCAATTTGACATAATTTTGGTTTATAATAAATAAAAAAGACTGGTCAGTCAGTTGCTGGCCTTGAATAAGGATATGCTATGGTAAATAAGCTTTGTGGTTTTCTCGGAAATAGAATACTTAATTTTACTGCAGCCAGTGGTCGCATTACCCTATTGTTCTTAGCAACCATGAAAAGGCTAAGGGATGCTGATTGGCGCGAGGTTATCAGGCAGATGGCGCTTTTAGGCGCTGACAGCCTGCCTATCGTGCTAATGACTATTCTGTGTACTGGTATGGTTTTTTCCATTCAGACGGCTAAGGAATTTGTGGAGCTTGGTGCTGCTTCTACTGTAGGTGGTATTGTGGCTATTGCTATGGGGCGTGAGCTTGTACCTGTTTTAACAGGTGTTGTAGTGGCAGGACGTATTGGTGCAGCTATTGCAGCTGAGCTTGGTACGATGAAGGTTACGGAGCAGATTGATGCCTTAAAGGTTATGGCTGCAAATCCCGTCAGCTTCTTAGTCGTACCTCGCTTTATTGCTATTGTATTGATGATGCCACTGCTGATAGTTTGTGCCAACCTGATCGGTAATATTGGCGGATGGTTTGTTGCTCACTATTATGCAGGGATTGGCAGCTTTACTTACACTAATTCTATCCAGACCTATGCGGAATTTTATGATATCTTTGGCGGTATGGTTAAAGGTTCCGTTTTTGGTGCCATAATTTCCATAGTTGGTTGCTATAAGGGACTTAATGCCCCCAATGGTGCGGATGGTGTAGGTTTGGCTACAACGGCTTCCGTAGTATTATCCATTATCTTGATTTTCATAGCTAATTACTTTTTGTCCATTGTATTATATGTATAAGGAGCTGGCAAAGTGATGGAGAATAAGGGAATTATCAGCGTCCGCCAGCTAAAAATAGCTTTTGGACCTAAAGAGGTTTTAAGCAGTGTAGACTTTGATGTTTTTCAAGGTGAGACCTTGGCTATTATAGGACCTTCTGGCTCTGGCAAGAGTACGATAATGAAGGTACTGACAGGGCTGCTGCCTCCTACTGCAGGAAGTGTCGTTATCGATAGTCAGGAAACTTGCTCCTTTTCAGAGGAGCAGTGGGACGAGCTGCGTAAGGAAATGGGTGTTGTTTTTCAATATTCAGCTCTCTTTGATTTTCTCGATGTAGGCGAAAATGTTGCCTTTGGTTTACGGCGTTACTTTAATTTTACTGAGGAAGAAATAGTCAGCAAGGTTGCGAGCCTTTTAGATATGGTAGGCATGCCTGGAACAGAGCGTATGATGCCATCTGAGCTCTCCGGCGGTATGAAAAAGCGTGTTGGCTTGGCTAGAGCTTTGGCTATGCAGCCACAATTCATATTTTATGATGAGCCTACATCTGGTTTGGATCCTGTCATGACAATGACAATTAGCCGTTTGATTCGTAAAACTCAGGAGTTGGGAATTACATCTATCTTGATTACTCACGATATGGAGTCAGCCTTTTATGCAGCTGACCGTATCGCAATGCTATATAAGGGCAAGATTGTGCAGGCAGGCACAGTTGCCGAAATCAAAAACAGCGAAAATCCTATAGTAAAGTCCTTTATTAACGGATTAGAGCTGAAAGAGGAGGATGCAGCAGATGAATAGCAGTGAGGTTAGGGTTGGTGCATTTGCGTTAGGCAGCGCTGCTGTTCTGGCGGGCATTATTACCTTTATGGGAGCCTTTTCCTTTGGCAGCAGCGGCTACCAGCTGAATATAAATTATCCTAGTGTTAATGGCCTTATGCAGGGACATGTTGTGCGTTATGCAGGTGTTCAGGTTGGTGCAGTTAAGGGGATTACAGTAGAAAAGGATAAGGTGTCCGTACTGGTAGAAATTAATGATGATATTAAAATTCCTCAAGGTGCGACCTTTACCATAGGTGCTGATGGTATTATGGGTGAAAAATTTGTCAATGTTATTCCGCCTCAGCAATTTGGTAATGGTTATATTACTGAGGCTGCTACTATAAATGGCATATCCGGCGGCGGTATGGACGAATTCTTTGCTAATTCAGGTGAATTGCTGAAACGTCTGGAGAATATTGCCATTGCTTTTGAGAATATTTTTGGTGATCCAGAGGTTCAGACAGCTATGCGCAGCGGTTTTAAGAGTATGGGCGGCGTTATGGATAACATGAACACCTTCACTAAGGTTATGGCAGATGTTGCTATTGAAAACCAGGCTCAGCTTAATGAGATGGTAAGGAGTATGAGCGAATTAAGTAAGCGCATGAACAGTACTGCGCAGCACTTAGAAAGCATTATGAGCAATGTTGATAATAATGGTGCTACGGGCAGAAATATAGCAGCTATGGCACAGAACCTTGCCGATACCAGCCAGCGTATGGAAAATATTGTTCAGGTGCTGGAAACAGTAGCTCAGGATCCTGAAACAAGCAAGGTTATTAAGGAAACCTTAAGCAATGTCCGTGACACCAGTGCCAGTGCAAAAAAGATTCTTGGTACTGTTGCTGACGCAGAGGTTTCTGCTGATGTAAGCCACAGTGCGAAAGGCAGCGATTGGCGTACTAATATGGGAGTTACCCTGCGTCCCTCTGAAGATGGCTATCTGTATATGGGAGCCTATGATATGGGTGATAAAAACCGCTTTGACTTTATTGCTGGCAAAAACTTTGGTGCTGCTGGTTTAAGTGCAGGGGCTATGCAGGGCGATTTTGGTGTAGGCCTTGATGTAAACGTTGGACCAAGCTTTAAGGTGTACTCTCAGGTTTATGATTTTGATGATACCAAGGTACGTGTTGGCGGCGAGCTGAAGCTGCAGGACAACCTTTCATTGTATGGCGAAACCATGGACGTCAAGGGAGATAAATCCGATACCTATGTAGGCGTGCGTTCACGCTTCTAGATAAATTTTATTTGACTTTTTTTTAGAAAATCAATATAATTCTGTTATACTGACTGATTAGTCAGATTTGAATGGAGGTTTAAAAATGTCTAGAAATAAATTAAGCAGACGTCTTTTGATGCTGTCTGCAGCTCTGACTTTGGCAATGAGCCAGACTGCTTTTGCCGGAGAAACTGTAGAGCTGAATTTGCAGGAAGCAATGGAGCGTGCTTTCAATACAAATCCCGCTATCAACATCGCTGGTTATAATGTAAAATCTGCGAAGGCTAGTTTAGATGCAGCACGCAGCAGCCATTTGCTGAGCATTACAGCACAGCATCAATCTCAGCGTGGTGGTGCTGATGATGAGCGTTTACAACAAAAATATAATCCTGTAGATAATAAGTTTGAACCAGTAATGACTAAAGGGATTGGCAATCAACATTCTAACAGCTTAACCGCTAGTCTGCCCATTTACACTGGCGGCGAAATTCGCGGTACCGTTCGTAGAGCTAAAGCTAATTACAACTCTGTTTTAGAGGGCAAGCAAAAGGCCTATAATGATATGCGTGCTACTGTTACTAATGGCTACTGCGATTTGCTGCAGGCTGGCAATATGCAGCAGCTGGGCCGTGAATCCGTACAGCGTCTGGAAGACCATCTGAAGAACGTACAGGCTCAATATGAAGTTGGCGTAGTTGCTAAGGTTGACGTACTGCGCAGCCAGGTGGAGCTGTCCAACGCTAAACAAAGTCTGATTCAGGCTGAGAATGCTTATCAGGTTGCAGAAGCAAATCTGAACCGTATTGTTGGCTTGCCAATGGATACAACCTTGAAGCTGGACAATATTCTGACCTACAGTGAATATGCTGAGGATATGGCTTATTGTCTTGATTATGCTTCTCAATACCGCCCTGAGCTGGAGCAGGCTCGCCAAGGCGTAGAGGCTGCTAAAGGTGCGCTGATGGTTGCCCGCAGTGGCTATATGCCTAAGATTGCTGCTAGCGCTACTCAAAACTGGAGTGATACCAACTGGCCTGGTGATGAGAATGGCGAATGGGGTGTAGGTGTGTCCGTATCCATGAATGTTTTTGACTCTGGTGTAACCTGGAGCAAAATCAATGGTGCTAAGGCAGACCTTGCTGTCGCAGAGGAAACCTATCGCGATACTGTAGATGCAGTAAATCTGGATGTACGCAACTGCTATCTGAATTTGCGTGAAGCTGAAAAGCGTATTGGCACTACCGAAACTGCTGTTTCTCAGGCAGAAGAGGATTACCGTATTGCCCAAGTACGCTACATGGCTGGCGTAGGTACCAACACTGATGTTCTGGATGCTCAGGTAGCACTGACTCAGGCTAAGACCAACTATCTGCAGGCTATGTATGACTACAACACTTCTAAGACAGATTTGGAAAATGCTATGGGCGTTCCCATGATGTTCCCTACAAAGGTTACTGTAGAGCCTCAAAAGGAAGCTCTTGCTAAGGCTGAGGCAGAAGTTAACAACACTGCAGAGGCAGAAGAACAAGCTGCTGAATAATCTATATTGTAATTGAGGGCTGTATCAGCATTGGCTGATGCAGCCTTTATTTATGCCTATGGAAGATTATGTCAGTATTGTAATAAAATTGTGAATTAGTTACAAATAAAAGGAAGTTTTTACTTTGTGTCGAAAGAATATAAGTCAAAGTGTTTTGTTAACTAATTTTCATGATTGTTTATGGTGGAGAGCTTATGAAAAGGTATTTTCGTTTTTTAGGACTAATTATAATCCTTCTTACGGCAGGCTATTTTTTCATAGTATATACTGTAGCCCCGGATTATATAAGTAAGCAGCTGCCCTTAATAGAACAGCAGGCTCAAGGATATATTAATGGTCAGGTTAAGATAGGCAGAATTAACTGGGGTGGTGGCCTGACTGTAGAGCTGGAGGACATAGAGATTACAGACAGCGCTCAGGGAAAGGTGGCAGAGCTGCCTCACACCCTTATAAAGCTGGAGCCATGGCGTGCAATAAGTCATCCCTTGGCTGCTTTGGGTTGCATTGAGCTGGATAAGCCAGTTGTTTATCTTACTATGAATAATGAAAAACAGTGGAATATGCAGAATTTGCTGAAACCGTCTGAATCCGATGAAACTCCTTTTTATGGCCTTTTGAAGCTTAAAGGTGGTTCCTTGGAGGTAACTATGCCTCAGGGGCAGTGGCGTTTTGGGGTAGATGGCAGCGTTAGTGGTCACGCAAACCCTGATTTTGCTCTTGATACCAAGATTGCTGCTGGCAGCGACGTTATAGAGCTTAAGGGCTTAGTCACTATGGAGGGCAAGGGCAAGATGGCCATTACCTCTGACAGTGTCAAGCTTGCTACCTACCAGGCTGTAGTTAAGGAATATACTAAAATAGATAATTTTGAGGGTGCTGTCAATAAGCTGCGCCTTCTGTACGATAATAACGGCGAGAAAATTCGTTATTCCGGTGAAGCTCAGCTGGCTTCTCTTAAGGGTACGATAGAATTTGATGGTGCAGCTCATAGTATTTTTGCAGACGGTATTGTCAAGGCAGCTGATAGTATCGTGACTATTGCTTCCTTGGAAGCAGGCTTTGATGATGAAAAACTGCATTTTACTGGCGAGGTTGATTTACAGGAACTTGACAATCCAAGTGGTACAGGTCTTATTACTGCTGAAAAGCTTACCTATGCAGGCTTTAGCGTAGCAAATCTCAGTCTGCCCATTGCTTTGACTGAGGAGGAGCTGCAACTGCAGCAAGGCGTGTTTGATTACGGCGGCGGACGAATTACTGCAAATGGGTCCTATGCTTTAGAAGAAAAGCTTTTGGCAGCTGATGTGAGTCTGGCTAATGTTGGCTATGAAGTGCTCCCTGGAGAAGTTGCTCATGCTAATGGTACATTGGCAATCAAGGCTGACGCATCAGGGGAGAATGTAGCTATTGAGGCTGCTGCTGACACTTTTGATCTTGGATGGAAGGGCGTAAAGATAAGCAAGCTGGCTTTAGATGGCAACTTAGATGATAATGGATTGAATATAAGACATTTTAGTGCCTTTTCCGGAAAGGGTACCTTGGCTGCTGACGGTACTATCCATAAGAACGGTACGCTGGCGTTCAAGGGACGTATGGCTGAATTTCCTATAGACCCATTTCTGGACCTGATTAATGATAATGGTGGAACAGGCTTGTGCTCCACTGGCTTTGATATTGGCGGTACTATAAATGCGCCTGAGTTTTCTGGTATGGTACAGCTCAGTGAAGTTAGGTTTATGGAGCAAAACATCAAGGAGGCTCATGGCCTGATTAGCCTGAAAAATAATATTTTGGGTATTGACGGTTTTAAGGCTAATATGGAGCAGGGATATCATCTTATTGATGGCAGCATTAATCTGCAGGGGAAGGAGCCTGTTTTTGATGTAACCGTAGAAACTCATGGCGTACGTATAGAGCCGTTGATGCGAATTGCAGCTCCTGATGTTTCTGTGACTGGTAATTTAAACAACATTGTCCAGATTACAGGGCCGCTCTCTAATCCTACTGTTTATGGTGAAGTACTGGCTACAGATGGCAGCGCTATGGATCAGCTTTATACAAGCGTAGCTGGTCGTTATACATATGTAGACAAGGCCCTGGGTCTTAATGATTTTGTTATTAATGCGTTCTATGCAAAGGTTACTCTTGATGGCAAAATGTCAGCTGATAATGAGCTTCATTTTACTATGGATGCACGTAATGTCGATTTAGCACATTTGCCTATTGATACTGATGATGTAGCTTTGGCAGGTCTTGTCAATGCTCATGGTCAGCTTAGCGGTACTTTGACAAAACCGTTTTTCCGCGGCGATATAGACAGTGATCTTTTCACAATTAATGGTGAGTCCATTACTGAGCTGAAGGGCAGCTTAAGCAGTAATGGTCAGGATGTGAATAAGCTTAATGTTACCTTTAAGCAGCCCTATAAGGATAATGAGGTTGGCTATGGATTGTATAGTGCAGATTTGAATTTGAATATTCCTGCCAAGTACATGAAGGGCGAGCTTATGACTATGTGGGGCGATATTGGTGGACTTCTGAGAATGTGCCGTCAGGATTATGATATTAATGGTTACATGCAGGGCAAGCTGGATATTAATCCTAAGGGTATTGGCAGTGGTATTGATATTAATATTACTGCAGATAATGTAACTGTCCACAAGCTTCCTTATCATAAGATGAACTTTAATGGACGTCTGCAGAAGGGTGTACTTTATTTTGATGATGTTAAGCTGCAGGAGCAGGAAAACATTACGGATAGAGGCATAATTGCTGTAGGCGGCAAGGTTGATTTCAAGGAAAGGCAGTACGGTATTGAGATAGGTGCCTTTAAGGCAAATCCTGCTATTGTTACTGCTGTAATGAAGGATCCTCCTGAAATTACAGGTGAGGCTGATCTTCTGCTGCAGATCTCTGGCAGTTTTGACAATCCTATGGGCGTTGGTTCTTTGGAGATTGTCAATGGTGCGGTTTCCGGTGTAGGCATGGACAGAGTAATAGCCATGCTGGAGCTGAACAACGATAATATTCATTTAAGTCAGTTTATTGCCTCCAAGGATATTTACAGTCTTAAAGCTGAGGGTGACATTCCTGTTGACTTATTCCGCCTTAAAGAGGAGCGTCGCAATCCTAACGCAGAAATGAAGATTGAAATTGATATGGATGAGGCACGTCTTGGTATGCTGCCAGCAATGACTCCCTTGGTAGAATGGGGCGTTGGTGATACCAAAGGCAAGATTACTTTGGCCGGAACTTTGGAGCAGCCCTTGCTTTATGGCAACGTTAAACTTGATACAGGCAGTATTAAGCTCAAGGATATCGACACAGTAATGGAAGATATTCATCTTGACCTGGCATTTGACGGCACCAAGGTGCTGTTGAACGATGTTTCTGCAAAGCTTGGCAAGGGTAAAGTTGCCGCTATGGGCAGCTATACTATTGATGTCAATGCTGATGAAGCTTATAGTCTAAAGGTTACTGCAGCTGATGCTGAAATTGAATCCGCAATTCTTAAGGGCAGATTTAATGGTGAAATGGAAATCATTCCGCAAAAATACCGTGATTATGCAAGTCAGAAAGGCAATAAGGCTCCGCCGGAGCGAGTACGTCCATTAATTAAGGGCAATATACGTCTTGATGATGTATTGCTGAATATGCCTACTATACCTGAGCTTGGTGAAGGAAGCAGTAATTTTGGCTTAGATGTAGCTGTAGAGCTTGGCCCTAAAATCCATATGTTCAACAGTTATCTGTACGATATTTGGCTTAGTGGTCGTGTTCAAGCTAAAGGCAGTACCTTATTCCCTGTTGTAGACGGTATTATCAAGGCAGAAAAGGGAACTGTAACTTATCTGCGTACTAACTTTAAGCTGGAAAAGGCATCTTTAGTTTGGGTAGATGTTGGTACTTTCCTGCCTAACGTAAACCTGGAAAGTACAGCACGCTTTAGCCGTTATAACATTAATATGCGTATTAATGGACCTGTAGAGAATATGGATTTACAGTTAATCAGCAATCCGCCGCTGCCAAGTAATACTATTATCAGAATGCTGACTTTGCAGCGTGATAATGCTGATGGCGGTAACTCCGTAACAGGTGAGGACATTAATAATCTGATGACCGCTGGTCTGCAGATGACAGTTCTTGGTGACGTGGAAATGCTCATTAAACAGACACTGGGTCTTGACCAATTCCGTGTTTATACGGGTAAGGTTCGTGCAGGTATTGGCTTTGAAGGTCTGGATGATAAGAATCGCGAGCTTACCGAAGAAGAGCGAAACCAATATAATATTTTGGTCAGCAAATATTTGACAAATAAATTCCTTGTAGGCTATACTACAAGCTTTGACGGTATTGACAGAAGTGTTTTTGGGCAGTACGATATTAGCAGACATTTAAGCTTGACCTATACTCGCAGCTACGAGTTGGATAACGATCCGGATGATTGGTATGGTTTGGAGTATAAGGTAACATTCTAAAAGAAGGGAGGTGAACAGATGCTGCAGCGTTATTTGGAGGAGCTAATGAAAACTCCATTATTGCAGCCCGAGGAGGAGTATGCTCTGTGGGAGCAGGCAGAAAATGGAGATTTAGAGGCTCATCTTAAGCTTATGACTGCATATCAGCCTTTGGTTTTTAAGCTTGCTACAAGTTTTAAATTACCGGAGGCGGAGACAATGGAGCTGATTCAGGAGGGTATGGTTGGTCTTCTGGAGGCGGCAGAAAGCTATGATTATAAGCGTAAGGTAGCGTTCAGCCTGTTCGCCACCTATCGTATACGTGGTTCCATGCTTGATTATCTTAGGAAAAATCATGATAAAGGTGTAGTATATCTTGAAAGTGAGCTGTCCGAGGGCTTTACTCTTAGTGAGGCGTTGGCATCTCCTTTGGCTTCGCCTACCGAGCTGGCTGAGCAGCAGGTGCTTCTAGAAAAGGTTAATCAGGCTTTGGAGCGGCTGCCGCAAAAGGAACAGCAGGTTTTAAAGGGCCTTTATATAGAAGATAATACTGCTCAGGCTATGGCTGATAAAATCAACGTCAGCCTGGGTCATGTTTATCGTCTGCAAAAGCAGGGAGTCAGACGTATTAGAGGTATGCTGTCACGTTTCGTACATGATTTCAATAAAGAGTAAAGACAAAAGGATAATTAGTAATTTTACGTAGTAAATAGAAGTAAAACGCACGAAATGTGTGATAATCAGCTGTAATCTCCGAATACGGCAGGATAAAAAGAAAATATTTTTTTGACTATACATCCTATAGCTATTTTATTTTTATTACAGGTTCGGAGAAAGGAGATTGAGCATGGCAAAGTCAAACGGTTCTTTGTATCAGCGAATTCGCTATATTAAAAGCAGTTTGGACAACGCAGAGCAAAGCTTTTTGGATAATAAGTCTATGCGCGGCGAGTTGGATTTAATGCTGGCTGAGGCAGAATTTAAGAATTTGCGGCGTAAAAAGGACGTGCCTTGGAATTGGAACAGACAGCTGTTGGCTTGTTGTGCAGCTCTGATGCTGCTTTTAGCAGGCTTTGGCGGTTGGTATTATGCCAAGGACAGTTATGCACCTGTACCTGCGGCAGTCTCTGAGCAAAAGGGTGAGTCCTTTAAGGCCGACGCCACCAAGGTTACTTCTGAAAAAGTGATAGATAATAGGGCAACAGCTCCTGAGCAGCCTGCAGTTAAGTCTGCAGCTCAAGATGACAATGCTCAGGATGTATATATTTCTAAAGCTGGCATGCGAAAACTAGTGCAATCAGCTAGAGTAGAATTAAGCAGTTCAAAATAAATCATTGGAGGAACATAATGAAAAAAAGAATTTTGTGGAGACAAATGGCCATTGGCCTGACTGCTATGATGTGTGCTGCACCTGCATTTGCTGAGGAGGCTCCTGAGGCTGCTGTTTTAGCACAGCATGTAGCAAATGGCACTGCTGCTGAAAAAATGGAGCAGCCTGCTCCTGTAGCGGCTGTAGCTGAAAATACTGCACCTGCTGCAGAACAAAATGATGCTAACGCATCTGTTAAGGAGGCTCAGGCAAAGGCTAAGGCGAGCTTGGCTCCCTTTATTGGCAAAACCATTACTAAGCAAATGGTAACTGGCAATATCACTGTACCTGAAGCTGAAATTTTAGCAGCTCTTAAAACTAAACCTGGTATGGAATTTACTGAAGCTGGCCTGACCGAGGACTTGAGTTCCATTTATGCTTTGGGTTGGTTCTATGATCTGCGTCCGGAATTCAAGCTGGTTCCTGAAGGTGTTCAGGTTATCTATCATGTTCTGGAAAACCCTGTTTATAAGAATGTTGACATTAAAGGCAACACTGTTATTAAAAAAGATAAAGCAGCCAGCCTATTTGACCTTGAGGAAGGTAAGATTGTTAACCTGAAGCAGGTGAATAAATGCGTACAAAAGCTGGAGGAGGAATATCGCTCCAATGGCTATATTTTGGCACGTGTAACTGACGTGCATATGGAGCAGGACGGTACCTTAAAGGTTACTGTTAACGAAGGTCTTGTAGAGGGCTTTAAGGTTAAGGGCAATGTAAAAACCAAAGACTATGTTATTACCCGTGAAATGCGTCTGAAGGTTGGCGAACCCTTTAATGCCAAGGATGCACGCCGCAGTATGCAGCGTATCTACAACCTGGGCTACTTTGAGGACGTTAACGTTAAGCTGAACCCTGGTCGTGAACCCAACTCCGTTGAGGTAGAAATTTCTGTAGTAGAAATGAACACCGGTACCTTTGGTATTGGTGCAGGCTACAGCAGTGCTGACGGCTTTGTTGGTATGATTTCCTTGGGCGATAAGAACTTCCGCGGTACTGGCGACAAAGTCAACATTACCTGGGAATTCGGCGGCGAGGATAATAAGAACTATGACTTTACATATACTCGTCCCTGGCTGGACAGCAAGGAAACTGCTGCTACCCTGAATTTATACGATATTACTAACGAATACGCTGACTATAATATTGATGCTGAAGAAATTGCCCGTTACGACAAAAAACGTACTGGTCAGGAGCTGACCTTGAGCCGCAAAACTGACAGCGAATTTGTAACCTACTATGTAACCTTGAAAAACCGTAAGGACACCTATAAGGGTGAAGCTGACGGTTATGAAAATGATAAGAATCAATACTATGAAGATCAGTTCCATAAGCCTGGAGATGCTCCTGATGCGGATAGCCCGTATTATGAGGACTGGATGCCTGAAACTGCAGCTGAGCGTCGTGCAGAAAACTTCGGTACTACCCGCAGCGTAACCTTTGGTACTATTTTTGATTCTCGTGATAACGTATACGATCCCCATGAAGGCAAGCGTATGAGCTATAGCTTGGAGTGGGGCGGTGCCTTTGGCGGTGACTTTGACTTTGTTAAGCTGTCCACAGACTACCGTTACTACTACCGTGCTGGCGGCGAAAATGTTTGGGCACTGAATTTGGGCGCAGGCTATGCTAACGGCGATATGCCTCTGAGCCAACGCTTTGCAATGGGCGGCAGTGATACACTCCGCGGCTTTGAGGATGACCAGTTCCGTGGCAACAGCATGCTGAAAGCTACTCTGGAGTATCGTTTCCCCATCGTAAAACGTGTTCAAGGCGTACTGTTTACTGATAATGGCTACGCTTGGGATAAACGCCATGAGGATGAATTTGATTTGGGCCTGATTAAGAATAGCTTCGGTGTAGGTCTGCGTATTAACTCTCCTCTGGGTCCTGTTAAGCTTGATTATGGCTATGGTGATGATGGTGGCAAGTTCCACTTCAGCTTTGGTGGCCAGTTCTAAAATAGCGGAGTATTTTTATGAAGCTGTATAGGGTTCTTATGTTTGCTGCAATGACAAGCCTGTTGCCATTGCAGCAAGCTTTTTGTGCAACAATTTCAAATGTGAATGTACAGGTTATTGATGTTGACGGTGGGACTAGCGGAATACTGCTCGATAGAATGAGCGCCAGTATGCAGGTTGTTTCCAATCAGCTCTTCCTGGAAAAGGATGTAGATGCTGTAGTTGCAGCAGAGCATGAATATGAACGGCTGCTTACAGAAATAGGCGACAGGGTGTTTACAGGCTATGAGCTGGAGAGCGTAGACTGCAGCATAGGTCCGTCTATGTCCATTACTATGTATGCTAGGGCCTGGAGCGGCAGGATTGATAAGCCTGAAATAGATTTACAGTTTTCAGGAGTAGAGCCAGAAACAGCCAAGCTTTTAGAGGAGAGGCTACCAACTCTTAGAGGCGAGCTCTATACTGCTATTAAGGGAGCGTCCTATGATGCCGGAAGCTGGGCAGGAGGAATTCTGCGTAAAATAGTTCGTGCGCATGTTGAGAAAAATCTGCCTGAATTTAAGGCTGCAGTTGATGTAGTTCAAGAGGGGAATGGAACTGTAATTCAAGTAATTATTTATCCTGTTGGGCAGCTGGTAACAGAGGTTGCTTATGAGCTGCGCAGTGATGATATTCCCAATATTCTTCTTATGGACCTAAAATATAAGTATCAGTCTGAGTGCAACAAGCTGCGTGGACTTCCTGTAGAATATGTGAAGACTCATAAGGATGAGCTTGAAGAAAAGCTGGAGCTAGCTATTGCTCAGGAGCAGACGGTAAAGCAGTATAATTTGCGGCCTCATGTTACTCTGAATCCTACATCTAAGCTGGGGATAAGCATTATGCTTGATTCAGGCGAGTATAAGATCTGGTTTGAAGGCTATGGCGATATTGGCCGTGACAAGGATAATCTTTCAGGAACTGCGCATTTAGGTAAGTTTGTCTCTCCTCAGGACGAGGTTTTTGGCGAGGGAAGAGTTTATCTTGATGATGTACGTTGGCGATTTGGACTTGGCTACACCAGATACTGGGGAAAAAGCCTGTGGACCTATCGGCGTATTATGCCTACAGGGGAAAACAATTATAAGCTAGAGTATGAGCTTAGTCCTAAATGGCGTCTTCGCGGAGAATTCTATGATGCTGATAATCGTAAGGAGTTCGGTGTACGTTATCGCATTCATGAATTTTTGGGCGTAGAGGGTGTTTATGGCGACGATGAGCTCTACTTAAGGGTAATAGGCAATCTTTAAGGATAAATTTAGCATAAAGTTTAATAAATGAATTCTTGACAATCCTGTTAGGAAATTTGCAAACTTCTTGAAAGAATCTGTATAGGCTGATATAATAAAATATATAATTGTAATCAAATATGAATTTTAGAAGGTAGGGATTTAATTATGATGCAGCAATTGCGCAATCCTAAAAATGTAAAATTAGTTTCTCTCTTTGTTGCAGCAATCTTTGTATTGGGATGCTTTGCGCTGTCTTTGACCCAAAGTGGTTTTGGCAGAGTTGCTTCCGCAGCTTCCAGTGAGTCTGCTATTGGTGTAGTAAATTACCAGATGCTGGTTGCTCAATCTCCGGATATGGACGGTGTGAGAAATGCCATGAAGACCGAGATTGAAAATGCTCAAAAAGACTTTGCTGAAAAGAGCAAGGCAATGAACGATCAGGAAAAACAACGCTACTATACACAAACTCAGGAGCGTTTGGAAAACAAGCAGAAAGAGCTGATGGATCCTGTTTTAAAGAAAATTGAGGAAAATATCCAAAAAATAGCTAAGAAAAAAGGTTTGTCCGTAGTTGTTGAAAAGAGCACCGTTGTTTTTGGTGGTGTGGACATTACTGACGAGGTAGCTAAGGCTCTGCAAAGCGGTAAATAATAGCTGTTAAGCCGAGGCCCATGCAAGGGCCTCATTTGCTGTTCATGGGAGGATTTTATGAGCAGACGGTCATTGATGTTTTTAGGGACTGCTGTCCTGGTTACTCTGCTTATTTCTGCCTGTGGCACTTCCCAGCAGTCTCAGCAGGAAAAGATTGCTGTTGTTGATTATGCCAAGGTTGTCAAGGTGCACCCTGATCAGTCACGATTGGAAAAGCGTGAGGCAATTTTAGAGGATTTGCTGCAGCGACGCAAGCAGCAGGAGCGTGTAGCATTGGCACAGCTAAAAAGTCTGCAAAAGCTTAGAGAACTTACAGCTGCAAGTCAGAGGAGCTATCTCTCTGCTGATTTCAATACTCGTATGGTGGAAATGCAGGCTATTGAAAATGATAAAATGCAGCGTATTGCTGCTAAGGTCGAAGCAGAAGCAGATCAACTGATTGCTGATCGTAAGAATGCTGTGGAAGAGGCCTATAGGCTGGAGCTGTTTAATCTGCGTGTTCAGCTGGAGTCTGTTAAACTAAAGCCGGAGCTGCGTGACCAGATTCAGCTCAAGCTGGTGAAGGTAAAAGAGGCCAGAGAGCGTGAATTGGCAGCGCTTATGGCAGAGAAGAACGCTTATATGGAGGCTGCCCTTAAGCCTTATATAGATGCCATGAATAAACGCTTGTCAGATTATGCGGCGCAGCAGGAGTCTGTAATAGACAGCAAGCTTTCTGACTCTAAAGCTAGTCAGGAGGAAAAGCTTAAGGAGGCACCTGGAGCGTTACATAAGGCTTTATCCATTATGGATAAGGAAATTGCTAAACAGCAGGCCGAAAAGGACGAGCTGAAAAATAAAATCGATAAGGATATTGTTAGTATATCGTCCAAACTGGCCCACGAGCGGGGATATACTATAGTCTTTAAAGAGGTTAAGGTTAATGTACAAGCAGCGGATATTACTGATGACGTAATAAAACAGCTGCAAACGACACAAAACGCAAGTAAGTGAGGTTAAAGAATTATGAAAAAATTAATTGCAGGTTTGATGATTGCCGCTTCCATGCTGACCTTCGGCTGTGGTGGCCGTAATGCTGATTTCGGCACTGTAGACACTAAAAAGGTTTATGAGGAAGCTCCTATTGTAAAAACTATTACCGAAGATTTTGAAAAGCAAAAGGCTGACCTTGAGGTTCAAATGAAAAAGGACTTGGAGGGCAAGAGCGGAGAAGAGGTTCAAAAGGTTTATGAGGACTACTCTGCTAAAGCTCAGCTTATTCAGAGCGAGGCTCAAAATAAACTGAAGGCAAGCTTTGAAGCTGCTACCAACCAGGTTGCTCAGGAGAAGAAGCTTGGCGCTATTCTGAATAAGGGTGCAGTTGCTCAAGGCGGTACTGACGTAACTAAAGATATTATAGAAAAAATGAAGTAAGCATCACCCTAAGCGGGCGGGAGCGTCCGTCCGCTTTAGCTGTTTTGTGGAGGTAGAAAATGGAGAAGAGTGTACAAGAGTTAGCTGAATTTTTACATGGCACTGTGGAAAATAATAATCCTGAGCTGAAAATTACTGGCGTAAACGGTTTGGTTGAAGCAGGTCCCCAGGATATTTCCTTTGCCGTTCCCCCTCATGTTGAGCATTGCCATTTGAGCAAGGCAGGAGTTATGGTTTTAAGCCCTGCTGATCCTGAGCTTGATGGTCGTCCTGTTATTCGTGTGGAGAATCCTCGTGCAGCCTTTGCTGCGCTTTTAGAGCTGTTTAGAGCTCCTGAAGAGGTTGAGCGTGTTATCAGCGAGCTGGCTTATGTATCCCCTGAAGCAAAAATTGGTAAGGACGTAGCTATTGAACCTTTTGCTGTTATTGAGGCTGGTGCAGAGATTGGTGATGGCTCCATCATTTATCCTCATGCATATGTCGGTAAACGTGTAAAAATTGGCAAGGATTGCATCCTGTATCCTAACACTACTATTCGTGAGGATTGCATTCTGGGTAACCGTGTAATTTTACAATCTGGTGCCGTAATTGGCGGTGATGGCTTTGGTTATATTACCCAAAACGGCAAGCACAGCAAGGTTCTGCAAACCGGCAATGTTATTCTTGAGGATGACGTGGAGGTAGGCAACAATACCTGTATTGACAGAGCTACTGTTGATAGCACTATTGTAGGCAAGGGAACTAAGATTGATAATCTTGTTCATCTTGGTCATAACGATGTGATTGGTGAAAACTGCCTGCTGGTAGCTCATGTGGGCATTTCCGGCAGTGTAACTGTTGGTAACAACGTAACCTTTGCCGGACAGGTTGGTACTGTTGGTCATATTACTATTGGCGACAATTGTCTCTTTGGCGGCAGAACCGGTATTACTAATGATGTTCCCTCAAATTCCAAGATGGCTGGCTTCCCTGCAATGCCCTTTAAGGATTGGCTGCGTCATGAAGCAAATCTGCGTAAGATTGGCGATTTGATGAAGCGTATGAAGGAAATGGAAAAGGAACTGAAAAAGTTACAGGAACAATAATTTTACGTGGATGTAGAGTGGAAGGCAAAGTAATTTCTGCTCTTTATCCTATTTAAAGTAAGGATGTGAAGCTGTGCTAAGCTACTATATTGTGAAGTTGTTCAGCAAGCTTTTATGTATTGCTCCGGGATTTATCCGTAGAGCCTTTGCGTCATTTTTAGGTGGTGTTGCTGTTTTGGCGGTGCCTAGCTGGCGTATGCAAATGGCACAGGCTAATGTAAAGGAGTGCCTTGGCGTTAGTGATGAGCGTGCCGCACAAATTGCAGAGGACAGTCTGCGTCGTTTTGGACGTATGGTGGTTGAGGTAATGCGTTTCCCTCTTCTTACACCGGATAATATCGGTCAGCTTGTAAAGGTTGAAGGACTAGAGTATTTAGATGCTGCATATAAGCAGCATAAGGGCGTTATTATGGCAACAGGTCATTATGGAAACTGGGAGCTTTTAGGTGCTACAGTTGCACTTCATGGTTATCCCATGCTTTCTATTACACGTAAACAGAATAACAGCCATATGGATAAATTTATTAATGAGTACCGCCAGATGGTGGGACAAAAGGTTGCTTATAACAGAGGCAAGGAAGGACTGCTGTCCATTAGTCGTATGCTTAAGGAAAAGCATCTTTTAGGTGTTTTGTATGATCAGGATACTAATGACGATGGCGTAAGGATTGATTTGTTTGGCAAGGACTCCATTATTCCTATGGGGGCTGCCGCTTTGTCACGTCTCCATGGTTCTCCCATACTGCCTATCTTTATGCATAATAATGATGATGGAACCTGTACAGCCAAAATTTATCCTCCACTCTATACACCTAAGACAAAGGATAGAGAGCAGGATTTGTATCAGGTAACAAGAGAACTGGTGCTCATTTTGGAGCATGAAATAATAGCTCATCCTGAGATGTGGTTCTGGGTACACGACCGTTGGAAGGATGGACGTCAACGATTTGGCAAGAAAAAATAATGATAGGAGGAAGAATATGACTGAGAAAGCATATCAGCATACTATATGTAAGGCTTTGTCTTATTCTGGAATTGGTCTGCATTCCGGCAAAGAGGTTCTGATGACCTTAAAGCCTGCTGATGTTAATACTGGTATTGTGTTTGTTCGTACGGACCTGCCTGGTTGCCCTCAAATTAGAGCTTTAGCGGAAAATGTAAGCTCCACTGTTAAGGCAACTACATTAAGTGAAAATGGGGCTGAAGTATTTACTGTAGAGCATCTGATGGGTGCCTTAGCAATGATGGAGATTGATAATATAATTATTGAAATGTCATCTCCTGAACCTCCTGTAACTGATGGCAGCGCTAAGGTTTTCTGTGAGCTGCTGGAGGAAGCAGGTGTTGAGGAACAGCAGGCAGAACGCAAGGTATATGCAGTAGATAAAGCATTTGCTGTATATGACAATGACCGTTATATAACTATACTGCCATATGATGGTTATCGTATTTCCTTTACATCCATTAATAAGCATCCCCTGCTTGGAACACAATATTTTGATGTTTTATTGGATAAGGAAACCTTCAAAAAGGAAATTATGGCAGCAAGAACAGTTGCTTTTACTGAAGAGCTGGAGATGCTCAGAAAGATGGGCTTAGGCTTAGGCGGAAGCCTGGAAAATGTAGTTGTTTTTGATAAAGACAAGATTTTATCAGAACCTCGTTTTGAGGATGAGCTGATTCGTCACAAAATTTTGGATGTGATTGGCGATTTGTATTTATTAGGACCTATTAAGGCTCATGTTATTGCGGTTAAAACGGGACATGCCTTTAACTCACAAATTGCTAAGCAGATTCAGGCCTATAGAGCTAAGGAGGAGTAGCAGATGACAGTTTTAGATATCAATGAAATTAAGAAAATTCTTCCCCATCGTTATCCTATGTTATTGGTAGATCGTATTTTGGAAGTAGAGCCCATGAAGCGTGCCGTAGGCATTAAAAATATTACTGCTAATGAAATGCAATTCTTGGGTCATTTTCCCAATGAGCCGATTATGCCTGGTGTTCTTTTGATTGAAGCTATGGCTCAGGTTGGCGGCGTTGCAATGCTTTATCCCGAAGAAAACCGTGGTAAAATTGCTGTGTTCGCTAAAATCGATAATGTACGCTTCCGTAAGCAGGTAGTACCTGGCGATCAGGTAGTAACTACTGCAGAGGTTATTAAGATTATGCGCGGCAGCATGGGTGTTATTCACTGCGAAGGTAAGGTTGACGGTAAAGTTGCTTGCGAATGTGACTGCACCTTTGCTATTATGGATCCCAAAGAAGCGTAAATTTAATAAAAAAGGTTAAATTTAGTCGGAATTAGCAGAAAAAAGAAGCTAATAAGCTTAAATGGAGCTTAATTCCCCAAAAGAGCAGATTTTCACGAGTAAAAAAATCATGACTTGGCTGACTTTATAATATATGTTTAATCGATTGATTAATTTGAGAGATTTTTTGGGGAGTGAAGATAATGTGTTCGGTTGTAATGCCTACTTGTAATATTCATGAGACTGCCATCGTGCATCCTGATGCTAAAATTGGCAAAAATGTATCCATTGGACCATATGCTGTAATTGATGAAGAAACAGTTATTGGTGATGGTTGTGTTATTGGCGCTCATGCCGTAATCCATAGATATACTACTATTGGCAAGAATTGCCGCTTTTTCCCTGGCTGCTCTATTGGCGGCGAGCCCCAGGACCTGAAATTTGTTGGCGAGAAGTCGTATACCTTCATTGGCGATGGTGGTACCTTCCGCGAATGTGTTACAGTTAACAGAGGCTGTGGCGATGGTGCAGAAACTCGTATTGGCAACAATATTCTGATGATGGCTTATACCCATGTTGCTCATAACTGTACTGTAGGCAATAATGTAATTATGTCTAATGTTGCTACATTGGCAGGTCATGTTATTGTTGAGGATCGTGCTGTTATCGGTGGTTTGTCTGCAGTACATCAGTTCTGCAAGATTGGCCGCAACGCTATGATCGGTGGTATGGCACGTGTTACTCAGGATGTGCCTCCCTTTATGATTGTAGCTGGCGATCCTGCTGTTGTTTCTGGTCTGAACAGTGTTGGCCTGGCACGTGCAGGTATGGCTGCAGAGGATAGAAGCGAGCTTAAGAAGGCTTTCCGTATTCTTTATCGCAGCGGACTGCCCCTGCAGGAAGCAATTTCTACTATGGAAACAGAGCTCAATAGCTGTGAGCCCGTAGAGCATTTGCTGCGTTTCCTGCGCAACGTAGAGCGTGGCATCATTCGTACTCGTAGAGGTTAATTTATGGAAGTCTTGGGAGTTCTTTCTGGTATTGGTCATTTACCGGTTGAAGTGGCTCGCTCAGCCAAAAGTCTTGGCTATGAGGTAGTCGCAGTTGGCGTGGTTCCCGATATTGATCCAGAACTGGCTAGCTCCGTTGATCACTACTATGATATTAATATAGGTAAGATTGGAAAGATTATTTCCACTCTGAAAAAGCACAAGGTAACAAAGGTTACCATGATTGGCAAGGTTACTAAAGAGGTGCTTTATAAGGCTGGTGCCATTGTGCCTGATTTGCGCGCCATTAAGATATTGGCAAGTGTTCCTGACCGTAAGGATGATACTATTATGCTTGCCATTGTCAAGGAGCTGGAGGGTGAAGGTATGGAGGTTATGGATCAGACTATTCTGATTAAACCGCTGCTGCCTGAGCCTGGTGTTCTGACTAAGCGTAAGCCAACTGCTGAGGAACTGGCAGATATGGAGTTTGGCTTTGAAATGGCTAAGGCTATTGGTGGTCTTGATATTGGTCAGACTGTAGTTGTCAAAAATCGTGCTGTTATGGCTGTGGAAGCTATTGAAGGTACGGATGCCTGCATTTTGCGTGGTGGTTACCTTGGCAAGGGCGACGTTATCGTCTGCAAGGCAGCCAAGCCCTCTCAGGATCAGCGCTTTGATATTCCTGGCTTTGGTCCTAAAACTATGGAATCCATGATTTATGCAGGAGCTAAGGGAATAGTAATCGAAGCTGGCAATACGTTGATTGCTGAGCGAGAAAAAACCATAGCAATGGCTGATGAACATGGTATTACCATCGTAGTCAAAGAAAATAAATAAAAATATCGTAAATTTTTCGCAGATATTTAGCGGCTGATAGCATATGTCAGCCGCTTTTTGTGTTATAATATACAATGAGAATGTGTTTTTAGAAATAGATTGCAGTGAAAGTTTGGACAGACTTCACGGTTAGGAGCTGTATATGGCTAAGATATTAATATCCGCAGGTGAGGCCTCCGGAGATATTCATGCAGCGGCTGTAACTGCTGCCATAAAAAAACTAGATAGCTCTGCTGAGGTCTTCGGCATGGGCGGTGACGCTTTGCGCGCAGCAGGCGGTGAAGTAATTTTTGATATTAAGGACCATGGCGTCATGGGCTTTGTAGAAGTAATCCGCAAGCTGCCGGCAATCTTTAAACTGCGCAGTGATTTTGGTAAGCTTATGGATGAGCGCAAGCCGGATTGTCTGCTAGTTGTCGATTATCCAGGTTTTAATATGAAGCTGGCTAAGCTGGCTCATGATAAGGGTATACCTGTTGTATCATACATTGCACCTTCTGCATGGGCATGGAATAAAGGACGTGCCAAGAATGTAGCTAAAATTGTAGATAAGGTTGCCTGCATTTTTCCTTTTGAATATGATGTTTATAAAGAGGCTGGTGCTCCTGTAGAATTTGTGGGACACCCTCTTATTGATATAGTACATCCTGAGATGGACAGACAGGAGGCAGAGACTTGGGCTGGTAAACAGCTTGGACGCAAGCTTATTCTGCTTATGCCTGGAAGTCGTTTGATGGAGATTGAAAAAAATCTGCCTACTATGCTGGCTGGTGCTAAGCTTTTAAAGGAGCAAATGCCTGAGGTGGACTTTGTTATGCCTCGTGCAGGTACAATTCCCAAGGAGCTATTGGAGCAGCGCATTAAGGAATCAGGCCTTGATGTTCGCATTACCGAGGGCCATAATTATGATTTGTTCAGTGTGGCAGATTTGGCACTTGCAACTAGCGGTACTGTTACCTTGGAGGCTGCTTTGTGCGGCTTAGGCAGTGTAATTCTTTACAAGACATCTGCCCTGACATATTTCATTGCTAAGCTAGTTGTTAATATTCCCTATATTGGTCTTCCTAATATTGTTGCTGGCAAGCATATTTTACCGGAGCTGCTGCAGGATGATTTTACACCTGCCAAATTGGCAGCTACAGCTAAGGAGCTGCTGGAGCCTAAACGCTATGCCCAAATGAAGAACGACCTGGCTTATGTAAAGGAAAGATTAGGTAAGCCTGGTGCAGTTGGTCGTGTAGCTCAACTAGTATTAAAAATTGCTGAGGAGAAAAAATGAATCTATATTTACGCGCATTACTATACGTAAAACCATATTTGTTTAGAGCAATGTGTGCAGGTCTCTGTACTATTATTGCTGCTGGCGGTACAGCATATCTGCCATGGGTAATTAAGGATATGGTTGACCAGGTGCTGAGAGATAAGAATACGGAAATGCTCAACTATATTGCCTTGAGCATTGTGGTTATTTTCGTTATTCGTGGCATCGCCTTTTATGGACAAAGCTATTTAATGAGCTATGTAGGTCAAAGAGTTATTATTGATATTCGTCGTGCAGTATTTACAAAGCTGCAGCGCTTAAGCATGTCCTTTTATGACAAGAATAAAACCGGTACTATCATGAGCTATGTTACCAATGACGTTAGTGCTTTGCAGGGTGCTTTAGTTGATAACGTGGTGGAGATGATTACCGAAAGCGTAATTTTGATTGCTTCCATTGTTATGATGATTTACCTTGATTGGAAGCTGTTTTTGGTAACCTTTGGCACTTTCCCCTTTGTTTTGGGCTTTATTGATATTTTTGGCAAACGTATTCGTAAGTCAGGCAGCCGTATTCAGGAGGCTGCTGCCGATATTACTTCTGTGCTGCAGGAAACCGTATCCTCCGCACGTGTAATTAAATCCTTCGTCCGTGAGAACTATGAGGTTGCACGCTTTGACAAGGAAAACATGAATAATTTCCGTGCTAATATGAAAAACGCGCAGCTTATGGCAACATTGACTCCTACCATCGAGTTTGTGGCGGCCATTGGCGTAACTATTATTCTCTGGTATGGTGGCAACAGCGTAATTAATGGCGAGATCACTGCAGGCAGTCTGGTTGCTTTTCTGACTTATGCTGTTAATATTTCTAATCCTATTAAAAGATTGAGCCGCGTAATTGGTAACATTCAAAAGGCCTTGGCTGCAGCTCAGCGTGTATTTGATGTACTCGACCTTCCTGAAACTATTAAGGATGCAGAAAATGCTAAGCTGCTTCCTCCTGCTAAGGGTCAGGTAAGCTTTAAGAATGTTTCCTTCTCCTATAATCCTGGAGAACAGGTTATTTCTAATATCAGTTTTGATGTTAAGCCTGGCCAGATGATTGCTTTTGTAGGTCCTTCTGGCGCAGGTAAGTCTACCGTAGCAAGCTTGTTGCCACGCTTCTATGATGTAGATAAAGGCAGCATCACTATTGATGGTGAGGATTTGCGTGGTGTGACTCTTGATTCTCTGCGTGAACAGGTAGGCATTGTGCCTCAGGAGACGGTACTCTTTAACGGCACAGTTTATGATAATATACTTTATGGTCGTCTTAATGCTACTAAGGAGGAGGTTGAGGCTGCTGCTAAGGCAGCTAATGCACATAACTTCATCATGGAGCTGCCTCAAGGCTATGAGACTAGACTTGGTGACCGTGGTATGAATATTTCGGGTGGTCAACGTCAAAGAATTTCTATTGCCCGGGCAATACTAAAGAATCCGCAGATTCTTATTTTAGACGAGGCTACCTCTGCTCTTGATACTGAAAGCGAGCGTGTGGTACAGGAGGCACTTGACAGACTGATGGTTGGTCGTACCTCCTTTGTTATTGCTCACCGTCTGTCTACTATTAAAAATGCAGATAGAATCATGGTACTGGAAAAGGGCCAATTAGTTGAGCAGGGTACACATGATGAGCTTATGGAAATGAATGGTCTGTATGCTCACTTGTACCAAATTCAATACCGTAGTAAGGAAGCCCAATAAGTCGAAAAGAGGTTAGTAAATGTATTTTTTATATAATATTCTGATATTAATAGTGTTTGTGCTTTTTGTACTGCCCTATTATACCTATCGTCTTTTCACAGAAAAAGGCTTTGGGCGACGTTTTAGACAGAGCCTAGGCAATATTGACGAAAAGGAAATAGAGAAGGTAAAGGGGAAGGATTGCATATGGATTCATGGCGCGTCTGTAGGTGAGATAGTCGCTACCAGTCCTCTGGTAAAGCAAATCCGTAAGGAAATGCCGGAGCGCCCGATTCTTGTTTCTGCCTTTACTGTAGGCGGCTATAATATGGCTAAGCAGATTATTCCTGAAGCAGATGCCATTATTTATTTCCCCTTGGATCTGCCCTTTGTAGCAGAATCTTTGGTTAAGCGTATTCATCCTGGCGTGTTTATGCCTGTTGAAACAGAGCTGTGGCCTAACTTTTTGCGTGCTATCCGTGAACGCCATATTCCTGTAATGATGGTTAACGGTCGTATTTCTGAAAAGTCCGTTAAAAGCTATCGTTATTTGTATGGTATTTGGGACGATATGCTGAATACTGTGACTCGCTTCTGCATGCAGTCCAGCATTGATGCTGAATATATTACTCATCTAGGTGCAGACCGTGATAAAATTTTTGTTACAGGCAATACTAAATTTGATCAAACCTATGCAGAGGTTACTGCTGAGGATTTAGGCAAGTATAGAGAAGAGCTGGGCATTGGTGATGCTTATCCTGTAATCGTGGCAGGCTCTACCCATCCTGGCGAAGAAAAGGTTCTGTTCCAAGCCTTCCAAAGCGTACGCAAGGAGTATCCTGATGCGCGCTTAGTAATTGCCCCTAGAAAAACTACCAGAGCTGATGAAATTGCTAAGCTGGCAAGCAGTTATGGTTATGAAACAGGCTTCCGTTCTGTTATGAAGGAAGAAAGCAGTTCTCGAAAGAGCTATCCTGTACTTTTGATTGATACTATTGGTGAGCTGGGACGTATTTATGCCATTGGCGATGTAGTATTTGTAGGCGGTTCTTTCAGCAACACTGGTGGTCATAATGTATTGGAGCCTGCAGCTCACGCTAAGCCTATTTTAGTAGGACCTAGTATGCAGAACTTTAAGGATTCCTATGCACTTTTGAGCAAGGTTAAAGCTTGCAAAATGGTCAACAACACTACTGAGCTGACTCATGAATTTTTGGACATCATGAAAAATGACGAACGTCGTAAGGCTATGGGTGAAGCCTCCATGCAGGTTATTCGTGAGAACCGTGGCGCTGACGTTCGCAGTATTATGTATCTTAAGGACCTGCTTGACCTGACTGCGGTTCCCGCTAAGGAATATCCTGTTTATCCTATCAATACCCGCAACCTTACTGATGAAGGCGGTGCTCGTCTTCGTCATGGAGATGCTGTTATTCAATATATTCTTCAGCTTGCCTATGGTCCCGATACTCCGTTTTTTGGTTGGCTGCTGCTGGCACTGCTCCGTGGTATGTCCTATTTGTATGAATTTGGTGTAAGCTGTAAGCTTGCTATGTATAACTCTGGTATTATGCACAAGGAAAAGCTTCCATGCTGTGTAATTTCTATAGGTAACATTACTGTTGGCGGTACTGGTAAAACTCCTACTGCACAAAAAATGGCAGGTATTGTCAAAGCAATGGGCTATAGAGTTGTCATTTTGAATCGTGGCTATCGTTCTCATTGGGGAAAAGAGATTGGCGTTGTGTCCAATGGCGAAAAAATCTTCATGACCGCTTATGAGGCTGGTGACGAAGCTTATCTGATGGCTAAAACCTTGCCTGGTATTCCTGTAATCATCGGTAAAAACCGTGCTGTAACAGGACGCTACGCTGTAGAGAAGATGAATGCTGAAGTTATCATTATGGACGACGGCTATCAGCACTGGCAGTTAGAGCGCGACCTTGATGTTGTGCTTGTAGATACTCTTAATATGTTTGGTAACGGCTGCGTTCTGCCACGCGGTACTTTGCGTGAGCCTTTGGAAAATCTGAGCCGCGGTAATATTTTCCTGCTTACTAAGACTGACCAAAGCAGCAAGCTGAGCCGTATTCAGCTGCGCAATACTATTGCTAAATATAATGCTGGTGCTCCTGTAGTAGAAAGTATCCATCATCCCAAGAATTTTGTGGAAATTGCTGATTGGTACAAAGGCATATCCAATAACTACAGAGATTTGGAAGAGCTTCGCGGCAAGAACGTTATGGTCTTTTCCGCAATTGGCAATCCGTCTTCCTTTGAGCAGACCTTATCTAGTATTGGCCTGAATATTCTGGAAGCAGTTCGCTATCCGGATCATCATGATTATGGTATGCTGGAAATGCAGTATATTAATGAACGTGCAAGTAGCCTTAATGCCGTAGCCATGGTTGCTACGGCTAAGGACGCAGTAAAGATTCCTACAGAATTTATTTATTCTGATAGAGAAATTCCCCTGTACATCCTTAATATGGATATCTGTATTACAGAGGGTATGGATAAATTTAGAGAATATATTGATAATGCTATTCAAAAAGGAGCGGATAAATAATGAAGGTTTTATGTGTAATTCCTGCACGCTATGCTTCTACTAGACTTCCTGGCAAGCCTCTTTCTTTAATTGCTGGCAAGCCTATGATCCAACATGTATTTGAACGTGCAAGTCAGGCTAAGCTGCCCAGTGAGGTTGTTGTAGCTACCGACAACGAGCTGGTAAAAGAGGCTGTAGAGAAAGCTGGCGGCAACGCAGTTATGACTTCTCCCGACCATCCAAGCGGTACTGACCGTCTGGCGGAGGTTGCTCTGATGTATCCTGACGTTGACGTTATCGTTAATGTTCAAGGCGATGAGCCTATGATTCCGCCTGAGGTTATTGACAGACTGGCTGCATCTTTTGAGGAGGATCCTGAGCTGCAGATGGCGACTATGAAAACCCTGATGAACGAAGAGGATTACGACAATCCTGCTGCAGTTAAGGTTGTTACTGATTTAAATGGTTATGCGCTGTATTTTTCCCGCAGCCTGATGCCCTATCCTCGTAATAAGCCTGCAGACTATAAGGTATTCAAGCACGTAGGAATTTATGCATATCGTCGTAATTTCTTATTAAAATATGCTGCATTAGCACCTACTCCCTTAGAGAGAGCAGAAAGCCTGGAGCAGCTGCGTGCCTTAGAAAATGGCTATCGTATTAAGGTATTAGAAAGTGATTTCCAGGGTATCGGTGTTGATACTCCGGAGGACTTGGCAGCAGTTAATGAGCTGTTCGCCAAAATGAAATAAACATTATTCAGGAGGTATACCATGCATATAGTTAAAGTTGGTGATTATCAGGTTGGTCAAGGTCATCCGTTGATGCTGATGGCTGGCCCCTGTGTTTTAGAGGGCTATGAGCGAAGCCTGATGATTGGTCAGCGTACTAAGGAAATCTGTCAGGAGCTGGGTATTCCCTATGTATTTAAGGCATCCTTTGACAAAGCAAACCGTTCTTCCTATGCATCTTTCCGTGGTCCTGGTATTGAAGAAGGTTTGAAAATCTTGGCTCAAATCAAAAAGGACTTAAGCGTTCCTGTTGTAACTGATATTCATGAGCCCTGGCAGGCGGAAAAGGTTGCAGAGGTTGCTGATATTCTGCAGATTCCTGCATTTTTGTGTCGTCAGACTGATCTTGTTTATGCAGCTGCAAAAACTGGCAAGACTGTAAATGTAAAAAAAGGTCAATTCCTGGCACCTTGGGACATGAAAAATGTTATCAATAAGGTTGAGGAAGCTGGCAATGAAAATATTATGCTTACTGAGCGCGGCGCAAGCTTTGGCTACAACACTCTGGTAACAGATATGCGCGGTCTGGCTGTAATGCGTGAGCTTGGCTACCCTGTAGTTATGGACGCTACTCACAGCGTACAAATTCCCGGCGGTCAGGGTACCTCCAGCGGCGGTCAAAGCCAATATGTCCCCCATATGGCAAGAGCTGCAGCTGCAGTAGGTATTGATGCTCTCTTCTTGGAAGTACATGACAATCCTGCTGAGGCTCTGTCTGATGGTCCTAATATGGTTCGTCTTGATTCTTTGAAAAAGCTGCTGGAGGATGTTCTGGCTATTGACAAGATCGTTCGCGGTTAAACGAGGGAGGTTTATAAATGGAAGCAATGCTTAAACACGCGCAGGATGTTCTGCGTATGGAGGCTGAAGCTATTCTGGAGCTGGTACCTCGAGTTGATGAAAATTTTGCGGCAGCAATCCGTTTGATTTTAGATTGTGAAGGTCGTGTTGTAATTACCGGTATGGGTAAATCCGGTATCATTGGCAGAAAAATGGCAGCTACCTTAGCAAGTACTGGTACACCGTCCTTTTATCTCCATCCTGCAGAGGGTATTCATGGTGATTTAGGTATGGTAACCAGCGGCGATGTTGTTATTGCTTTGTCCAACAGCGGTGAAACAGGAGAGGTTTTAAATATCCTGCCATCTCTGCGCAGAATTGGCGCTAAGCTGATTGCTATGGTAGGCAATGCGGCGTCAACTTTGGGCAAAAATGCTGATGTTGTATTAGATGTAGGCGTATCTAAGGAAGCATGTCCTTTAGGCCTGGCGCCTACCAGCAGCACTACTGCAGCTCTTGCCTATGGTGATGCATTAGCGTTGGCCCTGCTGCAGAAGCATAACTTTACTGCAAGCCAATTTGCTATTTTCCATCCAGGTGGTTCTCTTGGCCGCAAGCTGCTGCTTACTGTTGGCAGCATTATGCACAAGGGTGAAGAAAACCCTGTTGTTTTAGGCAGTACTACTGTTCAGGAGGCGCTGTTCGTAATTACCGATAAAGGCTTAGGTGCAGTTTCCGTAGTAGATGAAGCTGGCATTATGCAGGGTGTTCTCACTGACGGCGATATTCGTCGCGGACTGAGCAAGGGCGTAGATTTCCTGCAGCGTCCTGTTACTGAGCTCATGACCAAGTCTCCTAAGACTATTACTGAGGATAAGCTGGCGGCACAGGCTCTGCATCTTATGGAAAGCAATAAGCCTAAACCGATTACTGTATTGCCCGTAATTGATGCTCAGCATAAAGTTATCGGCTTACTTCACATGACTGATCTTGTAAGACAGGGTGTGGTATAAATGGCAATGGATCACAAGCTTGCTGCTATTAAGCTGTTGGCTCTTGATGTGGACGGAGTCCTAACTGATGGTTCCATCAATATCAGCAGCAATGGAGAGCTGTTTAAGGCTTTTAATGCCAAGGATGGTATGGGTATAAGCTGTGCTCTGCGTAGTGGTATTCAAATAGCTATAGTTACTGGACGCAAGAGCCAGATTATTCATAATCGTGCTCAGGAGCTGGGCATTACTCTGCTGAGAGAGGGCGTAAAGGATAAGTTTGGTGAACTGCAGAGTTTATCTGAGGAGCTAGATTTAAGTCCACGTCAGGTTGCCTATATGGGCGACGATCTTAATGACCTGCCTGCTTTTAGGGCTGCAGGCACAGCCTTTGCTCCTGCTGATGCAGTAGGAGAGGTAAAGGCAGCAGCTGACTTTGTTACAACTGCAGGCGGTGGCCATGGCGCTGTTCGTGAAGCCATCGAAAGAATTTTACGGGCCCAAGGAGTTTGGGAGACAATAGTTGCCTCCTATTTTCAAAGTGGCCAGGGAGATAGACAATAATGTGGTTATATTATTTGCTGAAAACTATCAGTACCATAGTGTCCTGGATGCCATATAAGGCAATTGTAGTTATTGGCAAGGGCATAGGACATTTATATCATAAAATTGCCAAAAAGCAGCGTATCCGTGCTGAAGAAACAATTCGTGAACGACTGGGCTATAGCCAGGAGCAGGCAGAAGCGACCATTGAATCACTGTTTGTAAAGCTGGGTATTACCTTTATGGAAATTATGTATATGCCTGCTTTAAATAAGGATAATATTCGTGGTTTTGTATCATACGATCGACCTGAAGTGCTTTGGGAAGCCTTAAACGAGGGTAAGGGCGTAGTCATGCTGGCTTGTCATATGGACAACTGGGAATGGCTCGGTGCCTCCCTTGCATTGAATGGCTTTCCGTTAAGTGCTGTGGAAAAACCGCAGCCTAATCGTGTGTACAGTGATTTTATGAATGAGTTGCGCAAGGGTGCAGGTCAGGAGATTTTCTCCCGCGGCACAAGCGAAATTCTGGGCTGTGCCAGAGCTATGAAGAAGGGACGTATGCTTGGTCTTATTGCTGACCAGGATGGAGGCTATGACGGTATCTTTGTTCCGTTTTTAGGAAAGATGGCTTCTACTCCGTCCGGTCCTGCGTATTTCTCTCGCAAGTTCAAGGCACCCATTGTTCCTATTTTCATTGTGCGAAATGAAGATGGTTATGGCCATAAGGCAATTGTAAGGGACCCCATCCGTTATGAATTTACCGGTGATCAAAAGCTGGATGATTATAATGTGACCTTAAAAATGACCCAAGAGGTCGAAAAAATTATTAAAGAGTATCCTGATAACTGGCTCTGGTTCCAACATCGTTGGAATACACCCTATACACCACCGGAGGAGGAAAAGCAGTTAGATGACAAATAAAAAGGTTATACTAGCAATAGCAGCAGGTGTTGCCATTACTGCAGCCATAATTGCCTGGTTGGTGTTTGGCAGTAAGCCTGTAGAGGTTGAAACAGGAAATGGTGTTACAGCTCAAATCAATGCTACTTTGAAGAATACCGTTGTTAAACGTGAACAGAACGGCAAGCTTTTATGGGAGTTTAAGGTTGGGGAGCTGGAAAACGACCATGTCAAAAAGATTGGCTACTTAAATGGCATTAATGGTAAGATCTATCGCAGCGATGGCAGCTATATTGATGTCAAGGCTGATAAAGGTTCCGCTAAGCTAGACATGAATGATTTTGCTCTTGAGGGCAAAGTAGTAGCTGTGCTGAATACAGGCGGAAAAATTTCTGCTGACAATATTTCCTGGAATCAGAAGGACGAGCTGATTACAGCAGAAGGTAATGTTGAATTCTATAAAGGCGAATGGATGGCGAAGGCTGATTACGCTGAAACCACTAGTGCTTTTGAAAAACTTAAGCTAAAGGGCCATGCTAAGGTTGAGAAAGGCGGCGAATATAATGATAAATAAGAAAAAAATTATGTTGGCGGCAGCTGCAGTTTTACTGAGCTTAGGTATGGCGGCTACTGCCATGGCCGCACCGGGACAGTTTAGCGTGCAGGCTGATGAGCTGGAATATGATATGAAAACAGGTGAGGGTACTGCCAAGGGCAATGTTGTGCTGCTGCAGGATGGTGGCAAGGCAACTGCCGACTTTGCAGTATTTAATAGCAAGAGCAAGCAGGGGACTCTGAAAGGCAATGTAGTTGCTGACAGAGATGGTTCTCATATTGTTTGTGACGAGTTTATTGTTCATAATGAAAACGATATGTCTGCTGTAGGTAATGCTGTTATGAGTAAGGGCGGAAGAACACTTGCTTCCAGCAGAGTGGACTACTATAAGCTGAGAGAGTATGCTGAAACTGCAGGTGGTTGGGCTCAGCTTACTGACTCTGATGGCAGTGTTGTTAACGCAGCAAAAATTGATTATGATATGAAGCTTGGCATTGCTAATGCAACTGGTGGTGTAACCATCAACAGTTCTGCACGCAAGCTTACTGCATCTGCAGATAGAGCAGTTTATGAAACTAGTAAAAACGGCTATGTAGAGCTTATCGGTAATGCTGTTGCCACTCAGGACGGAAATACTGTTTCCGGCAACAAGCTCCGTTTGACAAACACTAATGTTGCAATTGCTGACGGTAATGTTAGGGTTAAGTATATTCCTAAGCAGCAGCCTGCAGTAGTTAACAAGGAGCAAGCTTCTGATAGCGAATTAGCATAAGCGGAGGGAAAATTAGCATTGATTATTGAAACTAAGAATTTAGTGAAAAACTATTCCGGACGCAATGTAGTCGATGGTGTAAGCTTTACTGTGGAGCAGGGAACCGTTGTTGGTCTGTTAGGTCCTAACGGTGCTGGCAAAACAACAACCTTCTATATGATAGTAGGCTTGGAAAAACCGGACGCAGGCATAGTAATGCTGGACGGAAAGAATATTTCTCATCTGCCCATGTATGAAAGAGCTCGTGCAGGTATTGGCTATTTGCCTCAGGAGGCATCAATTTTCAGTAAGATGACAGTTGAAGAAAACCTGATGGCTATTTTAGAGACTACTGAGCTTAGCGAGGCTGAACAGGAAAAGAAAATGGAGGATTTGCTGCAAGAGTTTAGACTTACCCATGTACGTAAAAGTGAGGGCAAGGCTTTGTCCGGCGGCGAACGTCGTCGTGTAGAAATCGCAAGAGCCTTGGCAACTGATCCTGCGTTTATCTTACTGGATGAGCCTTTTGCAGGCATTGACCCTATTGCCGTTGCTGACATTCAGGCCATGATTGCTCATTTGGCAAAGCGTGGCATCGGAATTCTAATTACTGACCATAATGTTCGTGAAACCCTGAGTATTGTAGACAAGGCCTATATTCTGGCTGAAGGACATATTCTGATTCACGGCGACAGTGAGACTATTGCCAATGACCCTGTAGCTAGAAAATACTATCTTGGCGATAATTTCAGCATGTAGGAGGAAGAAAATGCGTTTAAGAATTTTAGATAAATATGTCTTAAAGGAGCTTTTGTATCCTTTTGTTTTCGCAATCGCTGCTTTCTCCAGTATTTTAATTGCCAGCACAATGCTGTTTAAAATGACTGAGTATATTACTAAATATGGTGCTCCTATGGGAACCATCGGTCGTTTCTTTATGTATAACTTGGCAGAAATAATCAACTATACTTTCCCGATGTCTATGCTTTTAGCAGCTCTGATGGCTTTTGGCAAGCTTTCAGGAAGCAGCGAGATTATAGCTATGAAGGCCAGCGGTATCAGCTACTATCGCATAGTAGCTCCAGTACTGGTAGTTGGCTTTATCGTGAGCATGTTCTCTGTTGTATGGGCGGAAAAGGTAGTGCCGTCAGCCAAGGCTGAGGCAAAGCGGATACTTAACTATGAGATAAAGCAGCAGGTAGTCCCTGAAACACAGGAACATATAGTCATAAAGACCTCCAGCGGCAATATTCAGCGTGTGACCTATGCTGCTAAATTTGATGAAGATACCAATATGATGACTGACGTAACCATGGAAGAAATTCAAGATGGCAAAATCGTTCGCATTCAGACTGGTGAAAAGGCTTATTGGGAGAATGGCTCCTGGCGAGTAGTCAATGGTAAGATTTTTTCCATTAATGATAACGACGGCGTGCAAAGCTCTGCCTCCTTTAAAGAGCAGATTATTCCTCTGAACTTTAATCCCAAGCAGATTTCCTGGGAACAAAAGAAGATGGATCAAATGACCATGGGCGAGCTGAGAGAATATATTCGACTGATGGAGCTGCAGGGTCGTCCTACTAATGAGCAATGGTGTGAAATCTATATGCGTTTCTCCATTCCTTTAGCAAGCTTCCTGTTTGCCATGATTGGTGCCTGCCTTGGTACTCAAAAGCAAAGAACCAGTTCATCTATTGGTTTAGGCATTAGTATTATCGTTATCTTTATCTATTATGCTATTATGAGCATGACCTCTGGTTTAGGAAAGGGCGGCGTTATTCCGCCGCTGCTGGCATGTTCTATTCCCAACCTGCTCTGCATTGCAGCAGGTGTTTATCTGATGCGTCTTAAGAACGCTTAATCACGGGGATGGAGTATTATAAGGAGGTGAGCACTTGGTAGGCATACGATTAATTATTATTATGGCCATCGTTGGTGGCCTTATCGCCTATATTGCAGATAAGATGGGCAGTAAAATAGGCAAGAAGAGAATGTCCATCTTTGGCCTTAGGCCAAAGCATACATCTATTTTGCTGACTGTGCTCAGCGGTATTGTTATTTCCGTACTGACTATTATAGTTATGGCTATAGCTTCACAAAGTGCACGTACTGCTCTTTTTGGTATGGATAAGCTGCAAAAGGAGCTGCGTCAGCTCAATAAGGACAAGGTTGTTGCTGCAGAGGCACTTTCCTCTGCTAAGCTTCAGGTAGATGAGCAGAACAAACTTATTGGTCAGCTAGATGAAAAAATAAAGGAAAGTACTGCTCGTAATAGCGCCATTGAGCAGAAGCTGACCAGCATGAACGAAAAGTACATTCTGGCTCAGAATGAGGTTCAGGCACTTAGTGAGGCCAGAACAAAGCTTAACGCCGAAATTACTGAGTTGGAGGAAACAACCAAGGAGCTTCGTAAGGGCATTATCAGTATGCGTGAGGGACAGGTTTTCTACCGTACTGGTGAGGTTATCTATGCTGGTGTTATGCATGGCGGACTTAGCCACGAGGAAAATATTGTCCAGGTAAATTGGCTTTTACACAGTGCCAATGGTGCTGCTTTGCAGCGTCTTGGTATGGAGCAAAATAAGGAACAGCCTTTGCAGGCAATCTGGATTGCTCAGAGCATTGTAGACGAGGCTGTGGCTATGCTGGACCAAAGCAAGGGCAATATGTTTTTCCGCGTTCGCGCTGTTGCCAATGTAATTGTTGGCGAGCTGGCGATTTGTGATATTGAGGTTACAGAGAATCAATTCATTTATCCTGACGATAGCCTTATTTACAGTGAGGACTATGATTTAAACGGCAAAGATATTAGCTATGAGAATGTAATTATGTCCTTCCTCTATCATATTAACGTAGAAGCTGTAAAGGCAGGCGTTCTGCCTGATCCTCTGACCGGAAAGGTAGGCAATATTGATGCTGCAACTATGATTGAATGCAGCAATGAAATCAGGGAAACTAAGGGTAAGTTTACTCTTAAAGCTTACGCTGATGGTGATATTACTACTGCCGGCCCTGTTCGTGTACGTATGGAGGTAGTTCCTAGAGATGACGACTAAACTATTGGGAATTGATCCTGGGCGAAGCAAAACAGGACTTGCTTTAACCGATGAGCAGGGAAAAATTCTAGCGCTGCATATAGCATCTACTTCAGAGATGCGTCGGGAGCTGGCGGATTTTGTAGGAACTGCATCAATCAAAGCCATTATTATGGGTGATGGAACCAATAGTCAAGTTATTATGAATGACGTGGCAGCTGTTTTTCCGCAGCTGCCATTACATTTAATTGGCGAAGCTCATAGTACTGAAGATGCGAGAAGCCTGTATTGGGAGGAAAATTCACCTACAGGCTGGCGCCGATTAGTGCCTTTAGGCATGTTGGTTCCTGACGAGCCCTTAGATGCCTATGCTGCAGTGGTGCAGATAAGACGATGGCTTAAAAATCAAGACCGTTGATGGAATGAAATATATAAAAATAGGAGAATTGAATGGAAGCACTAACCAAATTATCTTGCGAGGAATTTTTAGAGAAGCTTGCCTCTGGCAATCCAACTCCTGGTGGCGGTGGCGGAGCTGCTGTGGCCGGAGCGTTAGCAGCAGCTTTATCCTCCATGGTTGCCAATATTACCGTAGGTAAAGAAAAATTTGCAGAACAGGAGCAGGAGGTACAAGAGCTGCTGCAGTCTGCAGAAACATTGCGTCAAAGGCTTTTAAAGCTTGTAGATGCAGATGCTGCCGTATTTGACAGCTTTATGGCATGCTATAAGCTGCCCAAGAATACTGACGAGGAAAAGCAGGCTAGAATCCAAGCTATCAGAAATGCGGCAAAGCAGGCTGCTGAGGTTCCTTTTTCTGCGGCTCAGGCTTGCCTTGAGGTATTGAGAGTTGCTGTAAGAATAGTAGAAATAGGCAATCCTAATGTGATTACTGATGGGACCATTAGTGCGCTGCTGGCAAGAGCAGCTATGCGCAGTGAATTCTATAATGTACGTATTAATTTAGGCCTGACAAAGGACGATTCGTATAATGCAGAGCTGTTAGCCAAGCTTGATGCTATGGAAAAAGAAGCCTTGGCTTTGGAAAATAAGGCTTTACAGACTACGGATGTTGCTATAGATTAAAAAGCTTGACGTAAAAAGAATTTTAACGTATAATAATCCTGTATGGAAAGGTGGCCGAGTGGTTGAAGGCTCTAGTCTTGAAAACTAGCGAGGTTAACAGCCTCCGTGGGTTCGAATCCCACCCTTTCCGCCATTTATTGCCAGCTAAGTAGCTCATATTGGCGTAGGAGTCTCCTACGCCAATTATTTTTATATGCTCATAGGAAATTGTGAATTATATGTGAAATGTGATCTGAGTGACAAAAACTGACATATAATTTTGTTAGAATTACAACATGAAGAATAAAAGCTGTCGGCTTAAATTTTAGGGTTGATAATTTGGGGGCGGCTTTGCTTATTGTCTCGGCAGATGAATACTCGTACGCGAGTTTCTGATGCCAATTCGCGTAGCGACCAGTGGTATGTGGGATGTCCGCTGGTCGCTATTTTTTATGTTTTATAGATGTCTTTATATTTTTATAGTATTATAATATTGTAAAAGGATTTTTTTAGAGTAAGAGCTTGAAAAAAATGATATATTCAATTAAAACAATAAATATTGTCAGATATGCATTAAATCGGGAACCTAAACCTGAGCATAGAGAAATTAGCGTAAATGTTTTTATAAGAGCAATGGTTTAGACTATATTAATGCTTAAAATGTTACGATTTTTGTTGTTTTATGATTACAGAAATAGCATTTTTATATAAATTACACGTTAGGAACAAATGCTATGATAAAACGTTCGTGTTTTTACAAATGTGAAAATAAAGGAAGAAAATATGAGAAATTTGAGAAGAATGAATAGCTACTTTATTATTAACAAAAAACATAATCATTATTCATTTGTTAAAGTATTCAAAATCTTGACATAAAATACCAAATATGTGTTGGAATACAAAATAAATAGTGTAAAAATAGTGAAATTTATAAAAAATTTGGCTAAAAACGTTGACTATCTAATTAGTCAATGATAAAATGAATTCGTCAAGTGGGAAGCTTCTGAAGAACAATTGTAAAAAATTGTTAATGCTTTAAGTTTTTCTATCTTCGTCTGAAGATAATAAATTAATGTACTTTGTTCATTTCAGTAAAACTTGGTTAAGGTTAAAGATTTATATGTAGCATAATATTTTTGAAATGTACATTGATTTTTAAGGCGTATCTTAGAAGCTTAACAAAGAATAGGCGTATTATTGCAAGGCTGCTTGGATGGATTTTAAAGGGATGACAAGGGGTATTTCTTGAGGAACTGTTGTTAGAGGGCGCAGAGCCTGCGGAATTGTATCGATTGCCGAAGCTTTAAAGTTCATATTGTAGACGCTTTATTGTTTTTGGGCATAATTATGGAGGTGCTAGTATGGAAAAAATTGTAACGAATGCGGAATGCAAAGAAGAAATGCAGCGTGTTGCGTATAGAATTAAGATGTTGAGAATCAAGAGAAAGATTTCTCAATCAGATTTGGCTGCAGCTATGGGCATCTCCAATTCAAACCTGAGCAATATTGAAAATGGTAAGATTGCATTAACTCTGGAGAATCTCTTCAAGATTAAAAAGATTTTTAACTGCGAAATGCGTGAGCTTCTTGAGGATAAGGAAGAAGAGAAGGGCAAGAATTCCATTACTGTGGATGATCTTGTGGAGGCTCTTTGCCTTGTAAAAGGAAGCAAAAGATAATTAAACCTATTCTTAACCGTATATATTGTGCTGCTTAAATGGCTTTCAGAAATTGTTCTGAAAGTCATTTTTTTGTGCTATTCGTCTGTAAAGTGAAAACAACCGCTATGATTTGTATAAAAATAGTTTACATGGTTTACATTTATTATTAAAAGTGCTTCAAATTGATAAAAATGAGAAAAAATAATTAAATCTGATTAATCTTTACGAGTTTCCTCGAACTATGGTATAATGTAGGTGAATTTTTATTAAATTTATTGTAAAAGGGGAGTTTATCATGTATGCTGAAATGATTAGTGCCATCAGTAATTTCATGTATGGCTATCTGTTGATAGTTATGCTGCTTTTTACTGGTCTCTACTACACCTTCCGTACAGGTTTTGTACAACTGCGTATGCTGAAGGAAACTATTCGTGTTATTTTGGAGAAGCCGGTTGGTGAAGAGGCTGTTTCTTCTTTCCATGCTTTGATGGTTTCTACTGCGTCACGCGTTGGTACTGGTAATATTATTGGTATTTCTACTGCTATTTGCTTTGGTGGCTATGGTGCTGTGTTCTGGATGTGGGTTATTGCCATAATTGGCGGTGCGTCTGCATTTATCGAAAGTACCTTGGCTCAGATTTATAAAAAACGTGGTGAGCACGGCAGCTATGGTGGCCCTGCTTACTACATTGAAGCTGCTTTAAATAGCCGTGCTCTGGCTGTTATCTTTGCTGCAGCTCTGATTATGACCTACGGTGTAGGCTTCAATATGCTGTGTGCCTATAATCTGCAGTCTACCTTTGCTGCTTACAGCTTCTATGTACCTGAAACCACTCCTTGGATTATTGGTGCTGCTCTGGCTGTTATGGTTGGCTACTGCCTCATGGGCGGTGCACGTCGTGTAATTAAAGCAACCTCTACATTGGTTCCAATCATGGGCCTGATTTATATTGCAGTTGCTTTTGTTCTGACCATTATGCACATTGATCTGGTTCCTGGTATTATTGGCAGAATCTTCAGCGAAGCATTTGACTTCCAAACTATTTTTGCAGGCTTTGCAGGCTCCTGCGTAATGTATGGTGTAAAACGTGGCCTGTACAGTAACGAAGCAGGTGTTGGTTCTGCTCCTAACGCTGCAGCTTCCGCAGATGTTTCACACCCTGTTAAACAAGGTCTGGTACAAATGCTATCCGTATTTATTGATACCTTGCTTATTTGTACTGCAACTGCATTTATGTGCATGAGCTCTGGTATCGAGCCTACTCCTGAGCTGGCTGGTGCTCCTTATGTACAAGCTGCTTTGGCTGTATCCCTTGGCGAATATGCAAAGACCTTTATTACCGTATCCATGGTTCTCTTTGCCTTCACCACTCTGCTGGGCAACCTGTACTATGTTGACAACTGCTTTGCTTATATTCTGAAGAAAGTTCCCGGGAAAACCTTTACTACCGTATATCGTGTTATTGCCTGCGCAGTAATTTACGTTGGTGCTGGCTCCAGCATGGGTCTGATGTGGGATACCTCCGACGTACTGATGGGCTGCATGGCCATCATCAACCTGCCCGTTATTATCATTTTGGGCGGTCCTGCTCTTAAAGCTTTAGAGGACTACATTGCTCAGCGTGATGCTGGCAAGAATCCTGAATTCAAAGCAAGCTCCATTGGTATGGACGCAAGCAAGCTGGATTACTGGCAAGACTAAGCTTAGGGTTTGCCCTAACGCTGATATGAGACGCACTAGATTTCTGGTGCGTCTTTTTTTCGTTCTAAAGACGGAATGATAAAAATATGCTATAATTATTGAATATTATTTACTTAAAGCTGATTTAGGAGGATTTGTATATGCAACGTATTGTGGCACTGCTTGTAGGTGTGTTCTTTTGCCTTACCATGCTGCTTGGCTGCGGCAATGAAAAACAGTCTGCTGAAAAGAATAACGTATCACAGAGTGTTTCCGTTGAACAAAAGGCTGCAGATAAACAGTATAATACTCAGGGCAACTATGGTAAGCTTAAGCTGGAGATTGATGGCAGCTATACTGATAAGGAACATGTAGCAGCCTATATCAATCAATTTAAGAAGCTGCCCAATAATTATATTACCAAGGGCGAGGCAAAAAAGCTTGGCTGGCAGACCAAGGGGACTTTGGATAAGGTTGCTCCCGGAAAATCTATTGGTGGTGACCGTTATGGCAATTATGAAGGATTGCTGCCTAAAAAGGACAAGCGTACCTGGAAAGAATGTGACATTGACTATATTAAGGGAAATCGCAATGCTAAGCGCATAGTATTTTCAAATGATGGCCTAATTTATTATACAGGGAATCACTATAAAAGCTTTATACGATTATATTAGGAGGATTTATGCGTACTGTTAAATTGAATGTAGAAAAAATGACTGGCTTGGCGTCTCTCCATAAATATCTGCGCAGTGCATTAGCGTTGCCTGTATATTACGGATCCAACCTTGATGCTTTATATGACTGCCTGACTGAAATAACAGAAGAAACGGAACTGATTGTTCCTAAGGATGTTACCAAGGAGGAATATCTTGGTTGGTATGGTAACCAGCTTTTACAGGTACTGCAGGATGCGGCGGAGGAAAATCCGTTACTGAAGGTAAAAATTCAATAGGTTACTACTGGGAGGTCGCTGAGGCGGCCTCATTATTTTCTATAGCATAATGCTTTCTTAAGTTTTGCAGTGATTTTTCATCAAAAGCTGATAACATATGCTATAATATTCTGTAGAATTAATGAAAGTAGGCTTGTAATTATGATTTTAAGTGTAGAGAACCTATCCCATAGCTATGGTGATAGAGTTTTGTTTGAAAATATAAGCTTCAATGTTGAAGAAGGCGATAAATATGGCATTATTGGTGTAAACGGTACTGGTAAAAGTACGCTGCTGCGTTTAATCGCCAATCGTGAGGCTGGAGTTGGTAAGCTGACTATTCCTGGTGGTATAGTTATGGAGTATCTGCCTCAGGACCCTCCCTTTGAAGCTGATGCTACAGTTTTAGAGCAGGTTTTTAAGGGGGATTCTCCTCTTATGGTACTGCTGCGTGACTATGAGCTGGCAGTGGAGGCTATGAATGCTAATCCAGATGACGATCGTCTGCAACGCCGTTTGCTTGACCTGCAACAGCAAATGGATAATGAATATGCATGGCAGCTGGAAAGCGAGGCTAAGGCGGTACTGACCCAGTTAGGGATTACTAATCTGCAGCAAAAAATGGGTGAGCTAAGCGGTGGCCAAAGAAAACGTGTAGCTTTGGCAGGTGTTTTGGTGCGTCCCTCTGACTTGCTGATTTTAGACGAGCCTACTAACCATATGGATAATGCGACAGTAGCCTGGCTTGAACAGCAGCTTATGAAACGTAAGGGTGCACTTTTGATGGTTACACATGATCGTTATTTTTTCGATAGAGTTGTCAACCGTACCTTGGAAATTGACGGCGGTAAGGGATATGTATATGAGGCTAACTACAGTACCTTCTTGCAAAAGCGCGAGGAGCGTCGTATTGCTGAGGCTTCTGCTGCGCAAAAGCTGCGTAATATTTATCGTCGCGAGCTGGCGTGGATTAGCCGTGGTGCTGAAGCACGCCGTACTAAAAAGAAGGATAGAGTTGAGCGCTTTGCCCAAATTGAAGCAGAAGTCAAAAATGTTAAGACTGAGGCTAATCTTGAGATGTCCTCTGTTTCCAGTCGTTTAGGCCGCACTGTTATTGAGCTGGAAAATATTGGCCTTAATTATGATGGTGTAGATTATATCAAGGACTTTAACTATATTCTGCTTCGTAATGATCGTATTGGTATTGTTGGTCCTAATGGCGTAGGCAAGTCATCCTTAATGGATATTATTGCAGGCCGTCTGCAGCCTTCAACTGGTAATATTACTGTGGGTCAGACCGTTAAAATTGGTTATTTTGCTCAGCACAGCGAGTTTACTGATTTGAATATGCGTGTTCTGGAGTATATCAAGGAAGCCAATAATTATATTGAAACAGCGGATGGTCAGCGTATTAGTGCTGCTCAGATGCTGGAGCGCTTTTTGTTTCCTCCGGAGCTGCAATGGGTTCCTGTAAGCAAGCTGAGCGGTGGTGAGCAGCGCAGACTTTATTTGCTGCGTGTGCTGATGACGGCTCCAAATGTTTTGCTTTTGGACGAGCCTACTAATGACCTTGATATTCCTACATTATCTGTATTGGAGGACTATCTCGATACTTTTGCAGGTGCTGTTATTGCAGTATCCCATGACCGTTATTTCCTGGACCGCTTTGCACAGAAAATTTTCGCTGTGGAGCAGGGAGGACAGCTGACTCCCTATATTGGCGGCTATAGCGATTATGAAGAGACTTTGCATCAGCAGGAGCTGGAGCAGGCAGAGCTGGCCAAGTCCGTTAAGCCTGAGAAAAAGCAGGCTAAACAGGAGAGTGCGCCTCAGGAAGCACCTAAGCAGGAAAAGAAGCGTCTTACCTACGGCGAAAGGTTGGAGCTGGAAAAAATTGACCAGGAAATTGCTCGTGCTGAGGCTGAGGTAAAAATGCTGGGAATAGAAATTAATCGCTGTGGCAGTGACTTTGTTAAGCTGGCAGAGCTGACGAAGGAGCAGGAGGCTGCACAGAGCAGAGTAGATGCCCTTGTGGAGCGTTGGGCTTATTTGTCTGAATTGGCAGAGCAGGAATAATAAGAGCTGTCAAAGTTTTTTTGTGTTATTTTGGTTAAGGAGTAAAATGTTAGCATTATTTAATAAAGAAAATCGCACTAAGGTTGATCGTCTGTTGAGCATTATGCTGCCTACGATTGGTACTCAGATGGCGATTATAGGTATGAACTTTTTTGATGCCAGCATGTCTGGACAGGCTGGTAATATAGATTTAGCAGGTGCTGCCATTGGCGGTAATATCTGGATGCCGATTCAGACCGGCTTTAGCGGCGTTCTAATGGCGGCTATGCCTTTAGTGGCTAATCTTTTAGGTGCAGGGGAAAAGGACAAGATTCCTGTTGTTATTAAGCATGGTCTGTTTTTGGCTACAGTTTTTGCCGTCCTGATTTTGGCTGGTGGTATTTTGTTTTTGCCAGCTTTTCTAGCTACTATGGGCTTGGAGCCTGCGGTTTATGATGTGGCTTTATGGTATTTGGCTGGCTTGGGTTTAGGCGTAGTACCCTTCTTTTGGATTACTCCCCTGCGCAGTATGGTGGATACCTTTGGCTATACAAAGCTGTCCATGAAAATTTATATGCTGGCGCTGCCCATTAATGCTTTGCTCAACTATATTCTTATCTTTGGCAAGCTTGGCTTGCCGCGCTTAGGCGGTGTTGGTGCCGGCATTGCAACGGGTATAACCTATTGGCTGCTGTTTTTAATGTTTGCCTTTTTTGTAATCCGTTATCAGCCGTTTAAGGAGTTTGATGTTTTAGGTGCAGTAAAGCCTATTGGCAGCTGGCTGAAGGAATATCTGCGTATAGGTGTTCCTATGGGCTTCTCCATCTTTATGGAAACTAGTATTTTTGGTGTTGTAGCTATTTTTGTAGCTAAATTTGGTACTGCCGTAATTGCAGGCCACCAGGCAGCATTGAATTTTTCGTCACTTATTTATATGTTCCCTATGAGCTTTAGTCTGGCATTGACTATTGTAGTTGGTGTAGAGTATGGTGCTAAGCGTTACGAGGATGCCAAAACCTATACTAAGATTGGTCTGCAGCTGAGCATGCTCTTGGCTGTGTGCTATATGATTCTGGAATATCTTAATCAGGATTTGATTGCCCTGATTTACTCCACGGACCCAGAGGTTATTGATTTAATTAAGCATTTTATAATTTATGCTATACTGTGGCAGTTAGGTGATGCTATAGGCTGTCCTATTCAAGGTATACTCCGTGGCTACAAGGAGGTTAATTCCATCTTTTGGGCGTCTATGCTGGCGTTCTGGGGAATTACTCTTCCTTTAGGCTTGTATCTGGATTATTTCTGCAATCACGGGGCTTATTCCTATTGGCAGAGCCTTGTAGTAGGCGTTGGCATTAGTGCGGTAATTTTAACTTATCGTCTGCGTCGTTTGCAGAAAAAGCTGGAGCACGGGGAGATTATTTAAGCTGCTGCATAATGATTTTAAGGGAAGTGTGTTATGTTAGATGGGAGTGAAGCAGTAAAGAAACGTTTTACTGCTCTCGATTCATTGAGGGGATTTATCATCTGGCATATGGTTGTTTTTCATGGCCTATATGATATCAATGTAATTGGCGGACTTAATCCTCTGTGGCCAAGTTTGCTGCCCATAGCTCTTTGGCAGGAGATAGGTCTTTGTATTTTTGTTATTCTGGCGGGAAGCTCCTTTCAGCTGATGAAGGCAGGCAAGCGCTGGTTCCATGGTTTAAAGCTTAATACAATGGGACTTGCAATTACAGCTATAACTTATATTATGATTCCTGAGGAAGCAATATTTTTTGGTGTGCTGAGCTTTATGGGCTGCGCTGTGTGGGTGACTATGCTGCTGGAAAACAGTCGTTGGCAGCTATTAAGCAAAGTGTCTGCCCCTATGGGTTTGTTAGTCTGTATATTGCTTTATTTCATTACCATGCATATCAGTGATGGCTATCTAGGCTGTGCCAGATGGAAGATAGCAGAGCTGCCAGAAGCGTGGTATGGATGCTGGACTGCAGCTTTTGGCTTGCCTGGGGCAGAGTTTTCCTCTGCAGACTATGTACCCTTATTGCCCTATATTTTTATTTATTGGGGCGGTGGCTTTGCTTTTAGACTAATAAAAATTCATTGTCCTGCATTTTTGCAGACTATGAATTGGCCAATTCTGCTGTGGCCGGGTAAGCATAGCCTGGCGGTCTATTTTCTGCATCAGCCAGTGCTTCTGTTATGCTTAGGACTGCTATAGAAATTTATGCAAAACAAAAAAGCTGTGTTTGTAGCTATCGTAAGGATAAACTACAGACACAGCTTTATTTATTAATATACATATCATATATGAACTGAAATTCATGTTATACGGATTGATTAAACATAAGTTTATATGTTATAATTTCATATACACAAGAGATGCTCCGATGTCGGTTTTCCTACTCCCTTATGAGTAGGGGGTGAGACTATGACAGTATACGAGGCGTTGTCTTTAATGATTGCTTTCGCTACACTTGTCGTTCTCATTCTTTCATTTTATCGCACTAGATAAATGAAAAAAACCGCCTTGCGGTGGGCGGCTTCCTTCTAAACTCAAAATTTTACGAGGAGAGCCGACTCGCCAAAATCGGACATCTCTTGTGCATTATTTTATATGTTTACAGCATAAATGTCAACATTGACTATTGCTTAGGTAAGTTATAAGCTTTAGGTTATCAGTAGTTATATGGTATAATGGGACATATATTACTTGTGACGATATGAATACTTTATGGGCTTCCTAAAAGGATGGATATCAAGAGTTTGAAAAGTTAGAAGAAAAGGATAATATAAAATAGGAATTAAAGGTATTGTTGTAATCTTAGCTTGTGTAGTAATAGTAAATACCGCAGACAAATGCAATCCCTAAAAAGCAAGAACAGTGAGGTGTAAAATATGGCAAAAAATATTGATCCAAGTCTAGTAAAAATAGGCAATTATCTTAAATTAGACGATGATACATTATTTGTTATTCCAGAATATCAGAGAGCTTATTCATGGAGCGTAGATAATTGTGATAAATTATGGCAAGATATTTTAGATTATTCAGAAAGTGATAACAAAGAAAATTACTTTTTTGGAACAATTATTGTTAATTGTCAAGATAACGACACAAAATTTTGCCTTATTGATGGTCAACAGCGTACAACTACTTTTCTGTTGCTTTTGAAAGCATTGCTGTTAAGAATTAATACAGCTGTCATTACAACTTCAAACGATGAAGATTCTGTTAGTCTATCTAGAGCATTAAAAGAACGTAGAAGAAGGATAATGAGTATCCTTTATAAGGTTGATGCAGAAGATGTAGATGATATACCAGACTTAGTTAAAGATAAAAAAATTTGTGGGAAAGCTGATTTAATTGAAAATTACTCGATTAACGAGCAATACAAAACGGAATTAAATACTATTTTGAAATCTGTAGAATATAGTGAAGCAGAAAGCAATGTCATTAAACTTCCGAGAAAACAAAAAGATAATAAATATACTAATTTCTTTAGGAATTTCAAATATTTCTATGGAAAGTGTAGTGAGCTATCCGAATCTAGGGCTAACAAGATTGCAAAAACTATTGTAGAAAATTGTGATGTAATTGAAATTAAAAGTTGGAATATTGAACAAGCAATCACTATGTTTAATTCCTTAAACTCAGATGGACTTCCACTTTATGATTCTGATATTATATCAGCTAAGTTATATGCAGTAGCAGAAAAGAATGGCAAGGGCGATGAGTTTACATCAATGTGGAAAGAGCTAATGACTATTGTGGGTGATCTTAAAGATAAGGGGATTGCGGATATTGATGCTATTCTTACACAGCAGATGTATTATGAAAGAGCTAAGAATAAAGATATTATAAATAGTTTAGGTTCTATTAATGTCACTGTTCCAGGTGTAAGAAGATATTTTACGAATTTAAATAAGAACATATTGAATAATCCAATAGAGTTATGTGATGGAATGATAAATCTTGCTAAGATTTGGAGGAAGATTGCTAGATATCCAATAACCCAAGTTTTGCTTAAATTCAATGAAAATAGCAAATTGTTTTTAGCAAGTTATTTTTACAGATTTGATGAAAATAGTATAACCGAGGAAAAGATTCAACCTCTTTTGGAAAATTTCTTAAGGTTATTTGCTATTATTGAATTGGTAGATACAGGATATTCAAGCAAATATTTTAAGACATTTCTTTTTGGAGAAGAAGCCAAATTGGTTGATAGTTCTATAACATTAGATGAAATTACAACTGACTTCAATCTACATATAAACACTAATTGGGATAAAAGTGCATTCCTTGATTCTATCATAGATTACGATAAACATATTCTTGTTTATTTAAATGAGTATTTGGTAGCTAAGGAAACAGGAGTTCCTTTTAGTTTGACTTCATCATATGACATTGAGCATATTATGCCTTATAGTGGTAGCAATATTCAAACCATTCGTAAAGACGCTGGGATTGAGAGTGAAGAAGAATTTTACAATGTTGTAAATAAACTTGGAAATAAAATTCTTCTTGAGCAGAAGATAAATCGTTCTATAGGTAATGAATGGTTTAGAACAAAAGTATCTACGAAAATCGAGGATAAAACAGGATATATTGACAGTAATTATCCTATAGCAAAAAAACTTGTTGAAAAATATAAAAATGATTCAAAGCCATATTGGAAGAAAGACGATATTAAAGCGGCAACTGTAGAAGCAAGCAATAGGATTGTGAAGTTTATCTTCAATGACTAATGTTTTATGTGTTTTGTTGAAAATACTATCAAGTGGTCTCATTTGTCTGAGAGATAGCTAGAAATTCTTGCTGAAGAAGTCAATTCTAAACATAGTGTTTAGCCCGCTTACAAAACAAAAAAGCTGTGTTTGTAGCTATCGTAAGGATAAACTACAGACACAGCTTTATTTTGTTCTTACAGGCCAGCCTGCTCAATTCCGCTGAAGAGGAAGCCTAAATGATTAGTGGAGTTTAAGAGTACTAGACGCCAAATACCGTCATTGCATTCTAAAACATTGATGCAGGTATTATCCTGCTTGATTTGCCAAAAGTGCTCCATACCAGTGCCCATCAAATCGCAGATAATAGCCTTGTTAACAGCATCGTGAGCGGCTACAAGAACAGTTTCATCAGGATATTTTTGGGCGTACTCATCAAAGGCTGCTCGTACGCGGCGGCGTACATCCTCAAGGTTTTCGCCGCCGTCTGGCATTTGGACAAGATGGGGCTTAGTGTGCCATAAAGCAAATTCCTCAGGATATTGGGCTGCTATTTCAGGTGCGAGCACTCCCTCCCAGGAGCCGTGGTTAATCTCCAGCAGACGTTCATCGGTCGCTACAGGCAGATTGTGAAGCTCAGCACAAAGCTGACAGGTTTTATAGGAGCGCTGCAAGGGGCTGGAGATGCAGCGGTCAAGGTGGACATTGCGCAGGCCTTCCGCCAGCATTGCACCCTGTTTTAAGCCTCTTTCGCTTAGGGGAGTGTCCTCCTGACCTTGGTAGCGTCCTTCTATATTCCAGGTTGTTTCGCCATGGCGTACTAAAATTATTCTAGTCATAAGCTTCGTCCTTTATTTAGATTAGCATTCGCAGTTAATGAGCTTGGCGTCCAGGATGCCTTCAATACCGCGCAGCTGGAGCATAATATCGTTAGGAATATCATCACCAACAGCAATAGCCATAATGTTGGTGCCCTTGACAGGAGTGCTGCCAACCTGCATACCGTTAATATTAATGCCTGCACTGCCTAAGATAGTAGCAATTTGACCAATCATATTAGGTTTATCGGTATGAGGAACAAAGAGCATATAGCCCTCAGGAGTAAAGTCAACTCTGAACTTGTCGATTTGAACGATTTTAGGCTCCTTGCCGTCAAAGAGTGTACCTACCAAAGTGTGCTCGCCCTTGCTGGTAACGATTTTAGCAGTAATAGCAGTTGTAAAGTAGCCTGCTTTATGGGATTTGCTTTCCTTGATATCAATATTGCGCTTTTTAGCAATATTAGGCGCATTGACAAAGTTTACGCTTTCCTGAAGAATGGGGTTCAAAAGACCTTTAAGGAAGGCAGTGGTTAGTGCCTGAATTTCTGTATTAGCCAGCTCGCCGGTGTATTCTACTTCAACGGCCTTAATCGGACCTTCAGCAAGATAAATGCCTACGGTACCCATACGCTCTGCCAGACCAAAGTAGGGTTGGATAATATCAGCAACGCTCTTGGGAATGGGAGCCATATTAACAGCGGTCATGACAGGTCTGCCTTCCAAAGCATCAATTACGCCATAGGCAACATCTACAGCTACACCGATTTGAGCTTCAACAGTGGAGGCACCAAGATGGGGAGTTTGTACTACGTTAAAGAGACCATGGAAAGGATTATTTTCTTTAGTCAAGGGCTCAAAGGGATATACGTCAATGGCGGCACCGGCAATCTTACCGGACTTGACTGCTTCTGCAACAGCGTACATATCCATGCAGCCACCACGAGCAATGTTGGCGAAGCGGACTCCGTCCTTCATTTTTGCAATAGTCTCGGCGTTAATCATATTTTCTGTTTCCTTAGTCAAAGGAGTGTGGATTGTGATATAGTCAGATTTTGCCAGCAGGGTATCAAAATCAACCAGCTCTACGCCAATTTGACGAGCACGTTCTTCCGTAATATAGGGATCGTAACCAATGGTGGTCATTTCCATAGCCTGCATACGCTTAGCAACGCGGCTGCCAATACGGCCTACGCCGATAATGCCCAGGGTTTTTCCCTGTACCTGGATGCCATCGAAGCTTTTTCTATCCCATTTGCCTTCCTGCAGGGATTGATGAGCCTGCGGAATATGACGAGTCATAGCCATAATCATAGCAATAGTGTGCTCTGTAGCAGCAATGGTATTGCCTTCAGGAGTATTCAAAACTACAATGCCGCGGGCAGTTGCTGCAGCTACATCAATATTATCAACGCCTACGCCGGCACGACCAATAACCTTCAAATTATCAGCTGCATCAATAACTTCTTTAGTAACCTTAGTAAGACTGCGGGTTACAAGGCCATCATATTGGCCAATGATTTTCTTCAGCTCTTCAGGCTGCATATTAGGCTGTACATCTACATCAAAATGTTGGCGGAGCAGAGCCACACCTTTTTCACTTACGTCATTGCTTACAAAAATTTTCATTTTTATTTCCTCCTTAAATCAGGTAATTTTCTTATTGATTATCCTTTTGGTATTGCTTCATGAATTCAGCCAGAGCCTGACATGCTTCTATAGGCACTGCGTTGTAGGCAGATGCACGGCAGCCGCCTACAAGTCTATGACCGCCAATGCCAACAAAGCCGGCAGCCTTGCCTTTGGCGACGAAGTCCTTTTCCATTTCCGGTGTCGCCAGATTAAAGGTAATATTCATCAGACTGCGGTACTCCTTTTCTGCATGACCTTTGTAGAAGCCGTTACTGTTGTCAATAACATCATAGATTAATTTAGCTTTAGCTGCATTATTCTTAGCTACAGCGTCCACACCGCCCTGTGCCTTAATCCACTTCAGGGTTTTGTTTACCATATAAATGCAGAACACTGGGGGAGTATTGTAGAGGGAATCGTTGTCAGCGAAGGTGGAGTAGCGGAGCATTGTTGGCAAGTTTTTATTGGCAGTTGCTAAAAAGCTTTTATTGGCAATGACAATGACTACACCAGCAGGGCCAAGGTTTTTTTGTGCACCTGCGTAGATAAGGTCAAAGTCTGCAACATTAACTCTGCGGGAAAGAATATCACTGGACATATCACAGATAACAGGAACATCAAATTTGGGGAATGTTTTATATTCAGTACCATAAATAGTATTATTGGCAGTTAAATGCACATAGGCGGTATCTGGTTTAATATCAAAGCGCTGGGGAATATAGCTGTGGTTCTTATCAGCACTGCTGGCTGCTTCATAGGCTTCACCATAGTATTTTGCTTCAGCCATAGCCTTTTTTGCCCATACGCCTGTATTTACATAGGCAGCGTGTTTTTTGTTAAGAAAGTTGGCTGCAGTCATTAAGAACTGGGTGCTGCCGCCGCCCTGGATAAACATGACCTCGTAATCATCTGGTATTTCCATCAGCTCCTTCAGCAAAGCTTTAGTTTCTTGATGCAGGGCATCGTACTCCTTGGAGCGATGGCTCATTTCAATAATGCTCATGCCAGTGTTGGCATAATTAGTAAATTCAGCTTGAGTCTCTTCAAGAACCTCTAGAGGCATGGCGGAGGGTCCGGCGTTAAAATTATATGCTCGTTTCATTTCTTTCTCCTTTGATGATGGTAATATTGCACACAGCGAGTTAAATAAAAATAGAGAAGCCATCCCTTTGGGACGAGCTTCTCTTCTCGCGGTACCACCCAAATTGCACGCAGACCAGGGTAAAAAAATAAGCCCTCCATCCCAAAATACTTGGGACGAGAACTTTCTCGCGGTGCCACCCAAATTGCCTGCGGCCATCTCTTGTTCGCTGTATCGGGCTAACCCGTCGGATTCCTCATTCGCCGCTCCTGAGCGGAACATATTCGCCTTACTGCTGTCTCGCATCATCCGACAGCTTTCTGAAAGCTTAGCAAACTGCTTCTCATTCATCGCGTTGGTTTTATAACGTTGTAGACGATTATAGCACTTTCTTTTTCTGCGTCAAGGAATTTTAACTAAAAAATTTTGTATACATGATTTTACAGATGTTTTGTTAGGAAGTTTACAGAAAATGTAATTTTGCTTCAAACATAATATTCTATAAATTTTTGGACGTAAAATTCAGATTTTTCTTGCTATTTTAAGTGAAAACTGTTATGGTATAGAGGTAGTATTGTAAGAATGTTTTAGGTTTTTACAAATTTTTAGTAGTGCAGCTAGGCTGCAGCGTAGAAAGGAAGACGAAATTGAAACAGAATAATAATGAATCTCACCAAAACGGAGGTTTTACCTCATCATTCGGCTTTGTAATAGCCTGCGTTGGCTCAGCAGTTGGTCTGGGCAATATCTGGATGTTCCCCTACCGCTTAGGTGAGTATGGTGGTGCAGCATTTTTGCTGCCTTATTTATTTTTTATAGCTTTATTTGGCTGGGTTGGCCTTTCTGCTGAGTTTGCTATTGGACGCAGAGCGGAAACAGGTACCCTTGGTGCTTATGCTTATTGCTTTGCAAAACGCAAGCTGCAGGGCTTAGGCCGTGCTTTAGGCTGGATTCCTCTTATGGGCAGCTTGGGTATTGCTATTGGCTATGCTGTTATTCTTGGCTGGATTTTACGCTCCCTGTGGGGATCCGTAACAGGTGTGCTTATGACTGCAGATCCTGGTCAATACTTTGCGATGGCGACAGGCGAATATGGCAGTGTACTTTGGCACGTGCTGGTAATTGGCTTTACTGCTGCAGTACTGCTCTTTGGCGTTAGCGGTGGTATTGAAAAGGTCAGCAAGATTTTAATGCCTTTGTTCTTTGTACTCTTCCTGTTTTTGGCAGTGTGGGTATTCTTCCTGCCTAACAGCATTGAAGGCTACAAATTTCTCTTTATTCCCCAATGGGAAAAGCTGCTCCGTGTTGATACATGGATTATGGCTATGGGTCAGGCCTTTTTCTCCTTGTCCATTACTGGTAGTGGTATGATTGTTTACGGTGCTTACCTGGATAAGAAGGAAGATATTCCCAACGCATCCCTGCGTACTGCCTGCTATGATACTATAGCAGCAATGCTGTCCGCTTTGGCAATCATGCCTGCAGTATTCTCCTTTGGCATTGGTGCTGACCGCGGTCCTTCTCTGATTTTCCTGACTCTGCCCAAGGTGTTCCAACAAATGCCAATGGGTCAGTTCTTCGCAATCTTCTTCTTTGTGGCAGTTTTCTTTGCAGGTATTACCTCCCTTATCAATATGCTGGAGGCAGTAAGTGAAAGCTGGCAGAAGAACTTCAAGCTTCCTCGTAAGCTTGCTGTTGTAATCGCCAGTGCTCTTGCTCTCGGTGTTGGTATCTTCATTGAGGCAGAACCTAAGGTTGGTGCTTGGATGGACTTTGTTTCCATTATCATTGTTCCCTTTGGTGCAGTGCTTGGTGCTATTTCCATTTACTACATTCTGGGTTGGGATGAAATTCGAAAAGAGCTGGAGCAAGGCCATGGTCCTTTAAGCGAGACCTTTGGTAAAACCGCCAAGTTCCTGTATGTGCCTCTGACTGTTGTAATCATGATTTTAGGTCTGATTTACGGCGGTATTGGCTGATTAGCAGATATAAGAAATATGATGAAAGACATTGCTCCTGTAATTGCAGGGCAATGTCTTTTTTGTGTTTCAAAAGGGCGAACGGCTTTGATACAGCAGGGCTCTGTAGCTTTAAGCATAGATAGAATATATAGCGGAGATTGTGTGTGCTTAAAATAGGCATAAAAATAAGGGTGTGACTTAAAAATCACACCCTTGCTTTGTTCTTATGGATTTATTGGCATTTAGCCAGGTCTTCCTCATTGATGGTAAGAGGCTTTTTGTTGTTTTGGGAGTCAACCAGAACGATATCGAAGGGAATGCGGCTGCCGGAGAATACCTTGATTGGGAATGCCCAAACCTGATTAAGGGGAATATTAGCCGCAGCAAATGCTTCTTTAGGAAAATATTTGTCACCATCCAGATTATGCAGGAATTCGTTGCCGTTAGTACGGATAACAATATCCTTTACAGTCGGAGGCGGATTGTTGTTGAGAATATTGTAGCTGCCGCTGGACCATACCCAAACCCAAGCAACGTCCTTCAAATCTCTGATTTCATCAATAAGCTTTTCATCAGGAGTAGTAAGGTCCTTGCCTGCAGTATAATACATGTATTTAATCAGGGAATAAGGAGTAATGAGCTGTACACGGAGCGGAGACCACAGGGTAGTCAGAGCATATTCCTTAGAGCCCAGGTAGTAAGCAACCTGACGGTTCCAGTCGCTGATTTCCTCCAGCTCAGGAGCAGTACGTTTTGCTTCAATGAGGTCAATGTCGCTGAGAGTGGACAGAGCGGTTTTGCCAACAAGTTTGGGATAGTTGTGCATGGTAACTTTGTCAGGAGCAGCCTCTGCGGTGGAGATTGCGTCACTGGACCAAAGGGGGGCAATGGTTAAAGCACAGGCACATAATCCTGCAGCTAAAATCTTCTTAAACATGTTCATCACCTTCCACATAAAATTTCTTTCCTTTAATTATAGCATAGAATGGACTAAGAGCCTAATTATCTCCATATAATTTTTATGAACATAAGACGTAGATAAATACAACAAAGCCATCAAAGACGAAATGTCTCTGATGGCTTTAATTTTATTCTGCTGTTGCCAGCATCAGCTTAATACGGTTTTCCTGATTTACCTTGGAGGCGCTGGCATCATAGTCTAATGCTAGAATGTTGGCTTCTTGGGCAATTTGTTTGATTTTATTGATCATGCCTCGTCCTGCGATGTGATTGGGCAGGCAGCCAAAGGGTTGGGCACAGATAATATTAGCATAGCCGTTTTTTGTAAGCTCCAGCATTTCTGCTGTCAGTAGCCAGCCTTCGCCCATATTGTTGCCATAGCCGATAACGCCTTTGACAAGACTTTTAGTTTCCTCATAGCTGGCAGGAGCGGTGATGTGAGCCAGACTAAGAGCTTTGCGCATGGTAGATTCCAGTTTTTCTAAATACCACATGGCACCCTTGTTGGCACCATATTTTAAAATGCTGCCGCCGTAAAGCTTGTAGTCAGTAAGATATGTATCTACACAGTACATGACAAAGCTGAAGAGACCGGGAAGCATGTATTCGCAGTCCTGTTTTTGCAGGAATTTTTCCAGATTGTTATTACCAAGACCTGCGTATTTGATGTAGATTTCACCAACGATACCAACCTTGATTTTTTCCTTTGCCTGTACAGGAATAGCAGCGAATTCTTTGGCCAGACTGCTGGTCAGATTAAAGACTGTGGACAGTGCTTGTGCTTTGCCATCTTTGAAGGCAATATCCAGCTTTTGCAGCCATTTTTGCGCCAGCTCGTCAGTTTGTCCTGCTGTTATTTCGTAGGGGCGAATTTTATTAGTCAGATACATAAGAGCGTCACCGTAAACAACAGCAGCCAAGAATTTGCGCAGCATTTCCAGGTTCAGCTTAAAGCCAGGCTGCTCCTGCATGCCGTTTACGTTCAGACTGATAATGGGAATATGGCCCAGACCTGCTTTTTCCAGTGCCTTACGCAGCAGGTAGATGTAGTTGGAGGCACGACAGCCACCGCCTGTTTGAGACAGCATCAGGGCTGTATGCTCCAGATCATATTTGCCGCTTTGCAGGGCGCTGATGAGCTGACCAATTACCAGCAGTGCAGGATAGCAGATATCGTTATTAACATAGCGGAGACCGGTTTCAATAACATCGCGGTCGGAGTTTTGCAGGATTTCAGCCTTGTAGCCACAGCTTTGCAGGGCAGATTTCAAAAGATTGAAATGGAGCGGCAGCATGCCGGGAATCAGAATGGTATGAGTTTTTTTCATTTCGGCTGTAAATACGGGATAAGTATTTGCTTGTGTGGACATAAGAATTCCTCCTTATTCCTTTAGGTCATCCAGCTCAAAAAGTCGTGCTGCAGAGAAAAGACTGCGCAGACGGATTTTGGCGGCGCCTAAATTATCTATGTCATCAATTTTAATTTGTGTATAAATACGACCCTTATCCTCCAGAATACGGCGGCATTCATCAGCCGTAATAGCATCACAGCCACAGCCAAAGCTTACAAGCTGTACAAGATGCATATCAGGATTTTCTGTAACATATTTAGCTGCAGCATAAAGTCTGCTATGGTATGTCCATTGATTGAGAACGTGCAGGTCAGTATTAAGCTCCTTGTGTGAAATATGACTGCTGATAGCATCCTCACTGACAAGGGCAGCACCCATAGTGGTTATAAGTCTGTCAATGCTATGGTTGACTTTGGGGTCAATGTGGTAGGGACGTCCTGCCAATACAATAATGGGACGATGCTGTTGACGGGCTGTATTGATGATTGTCTGGCCATAGTTCTTAACCTGAGCCTCATAGGCATCGTAGGCTGCAAAGGCAGCGTCAACGGCTTTCTGTATTTCACCCTTGGTGATGTCTGGGTAAAGGGGTGAGAGCATTTGCTGCAGTTTGCTGATAAGATTTTTCTTGTTTGTCAGGCCAAGATAGTCATGGAGAAAATGTACCTTGGACAAATCCTGAATGTTGGCAGCAAGTGCCTCAGGATAATAGGCAACTACAGGGCAGTTGTAGCAGTTTTCAGTACTGCGGTCATCAATATTATAGGTCATACAGGGATAGAAAATATGATCTATGTTCTGCTCTAACAGCCATTTGATGTGACCATGCATCAGCTTGGCAGGATAGCACACAGTGTCACTGGCAATGGTGCTTTGACCACGGCTGTAGATAGTTTTATCTTCGATGGGACTGACGATTACCTTGAAGCCTAAGCTAGTCAGGAGCCCCTGCCAGAAGGGAAGGAGCTCATACATATTAAGGCCCATAGGAATACCCATAGTTCCACGTTTTGGCTCTTCAAGATTAGGCAGCGTCTTGAGAAGCTCCAGCTTTTGGCGGTAAAGGTTTAAGTCATCCTTGGGCGCCATGTGGGTAATGGGGCGTTCGCAGCGATTGCCGCTGATAAAACGCTTGCCGCTGGCAAAGGTGTTGACAGTCAGGTGGCAATGGTTGTTGCAAAGCCCGCAGGTAAAGCCCTTAACGGTATGCACAAACTTCTCCAGCTCGTTCGGGCCGATAATAGTAGTCGGGTGGGGGTTTTCGCTATAACGGCGCTGAGCGTACAGGGCGGCGCCATAGGCACCCATAAGTCCTGCAATATTGGGGCGTACTACTTCAAGGCCCATTTCCTGTTCAAAGGCTCGTAGTACGCAGTCGTTTAGGAAGGTTCCGCCTTGGACAACGATATGCTTGCCAATAGCCTCCTTGCTGCTGGGACGAATTACTTTGTACAAAGCATTTTTTACGATGCTGATAGAAAGGCCTGCGCTGATGTTGGCAACGGAGGCACCGTCCTTTTGAGCCTGCTTAACGCTGCTGTTCATGAACACGGTACAGCGGCTGCCTAAATCAACAGGCTTGTCAGCAAAGAGACCAAGCTTGGAAAAGTCCTCAGCGCTGTAGCCCAAGATTTCGGCAAAGGTTTGCAGAAAGCTGCCGCAGCCGCTGGAGCAAGCCTCATTGAGGAAAATATTGTCAATACAGCCATTATGGATTTTCAGACATTTCATATCCTGTCCGCCAATGTCGATAATAAAATCAACCTGGGGCTGGATATGCTGAGCTGCGTAAAAGTGAGCCATGGTTTCGACGATACCGTAGTCAATACCAAAGCCGTGGCTGATTAAATCCTCACCATAGCCTGTAACACCACCGGCAAGCAGCCTGCAGTTAGGATATTTTTCATAAAAGCTAGTAAGATATTGGCGAACTGCAATAACAGGATTGCCCTTATTGCTTTGGTAGAAGGTGTCTAAAAGCTCGCCATTGGGACTGATAACAGCTATCTTGATGGTAGTGCTGCCAGAATCTATGCCAATAAAGGCTTCCTTAGCATTGTGTGGGTTCCCTACGCTGACACTGTCCGTGTCATGACGAGACTTGAATGCAGAGTATTCCTGTTCGTTCTTAAAAAGAGGAGCGAGATGGACAAAGCTGCGCTCAGCATCGGCCTTTATAAGCTTGTCAGGTAGTTCGTCCAGATTAACGGTGCGTTCTGCGCTAAGTGCAGTACCCATAGCTACATAGTAGAGACTGTTTTCGGGGCATTGACCCTTGATATTAAGAATTTTATCAAAGCTGTCACGCAGGCAGCTCATGAAGGTTAAGGGGCCGCCAAGATAAAGCACATTGCCTTCAATTGGGCGTCCTTTGGCCAGACTGGTTACAGCCTGACTGGCAACGGCGTTAAAAATGCTGGCGGCTAAATCCTCCTTAGCAGCTCCTTGATTAAGCAAGGGCTGAATATCACTTTTAGCAAATACACCACAGCGGCTAGCTATTGTATAAAGGTTTTTAGATTGGGCTGCAAGACTATTCATGTCCTCTGGGTTGACATTTAGGAGAGCTGCCATTTGGTCTATGAAGGCTCCTGTGCCACCGGCACAGCTATCGTTCATGCGTGCATCAAAGTGACGTCCCAAAAAGAGAATTTTAGCATCCTCACCACCTAGCTCAATTACGGCATTTACGTCGGGATGCAGTTTTTCAGCACAAACCTTTTCTGCGAAAACCTCCTGGATAAACTGCAGGTCACAGCTTTCAGCAATACCAAGACCAGCACTGCCGCTTATGGCTAGCTGTACATCAGTGAGCCGAGGAAGCTGCTTATGCATATCTTTCAGTAGTTCTAAAATATTGGCAGCAATTTGGCTGTAATGACGGCGATATTCACTGAAAATCAATGCGTCCTTATCATCGAGTACAGCAATTTTAATAGTAGTGCTGCCAACATCTAATCCTATTCGCATGGGTACCTCCTGTAGATTAACAAAGAAAAATTATTTATCGTATTTTGCAATGTATATTGTAATATATAAGTCGTTCCCGCAAAAGGGAAAATAACTATTATATAGTTTAGTAAGTAATTAAAAACTCAAAACTAAAAATCCAATATTTTGGCCGCTGCAATTAGTGATGGATTATGCTTTCCTCAAGCAGATTAAGTGAATAGTCCATCTGGCTACGGATTTCTTCATCAGTAAGGGTAATATCAAAGAGATATTTCTGCAGAATGAAGGTGACAGCCAATCCTCCTAGCAGTCGGATAATCGTTTCAGCCTGCTCCTCAGTAATTGGAGCCTTGTCCATAAGCAAATGGCGAACATGGCTAAAATGGTCGTATATTCTAGGTAAAAGCTGCTTAGTGAACTTTTCCTTCATTGCAGGGGAATACTGCATTTCTATAAGGAGTATTTTTACTGGTTCAAAATGCTCGTCAATGAAATGAAGCCTTTCCAATAAAAGAGCTTCTATAAAAGGCCTTAATGAATCATCGCGGGAGCTGTTCAAAGCGACTTCCAGAGGCTCGCAGGAAAACCAGTCGCTGATTTGACAGATAGCACTGCTGCCAATCTGGTGGAGAAGATTGTCCTTGCTTTGGAAATATTTGAATATTGTTGCCTCTGAAATGCCTGCCTGGGCTGCAATCAGGCTGGTGGTTGTGCCTGCGTAGCCAAGAGAACAAAAAAGCTTAGTTGCTGTATGTAAAACTAATTCCTGAGTTTGTTCTTTAGTATGTTCTTTTCTAGATAACATTTATACCTCCACGTAAGTAAGTAATTACTCACTTACCGAATCAGAGTGTATACCTGTAGCTAGTGAAAGTCAAGCTTACAATTGTTACATAATTATTACAATATTAAATTGTTTGCTGATTTTTAAGAAACATAATATAATGGAGTAAATTAGTGCGGTTTATGGAGGTGTTTTATGTATAATCTGGAGCTGCATAAAATCTGGCTGTGCCAGAATGAAAAAGGACCAATTTATCTGACTCCTAAGATGGCTAATCGTCATGGACTTATAGCTGGTGCGACAGGTACAGGAAAAACTGTAACCCTCAAGGTTATGGCGGAATCCTTCAGTGAAATGGGAGTACCTGTTTTTCTGGCGGATATTAAGGGCGATGTATCTGGTATGTGTCTGCCGGGTGAGGACAGTGAAGGCTTTCAAAAACGTATTCATAATAAGCTGGGGCTGGATATTAAATGGAGCTTTGCTGGTTATCCTCTGCGTTTTTTTGATATTTATGGAAAAAAAGGACATCCTGTCCGTACTACGGTGTCCGATATGGGACCTGAGCTTTTAAGTCGTCTGTCGGAGCTGAATGATACACAGACAGGTATTATGAGCATTGTCTTTCGTGTTGCCGATGATAATGGCTTGCTTCTCTTTGACTTGAAGGACTTGCGTAGTATGCTGCAGCATGTAGGAGAGCACGCCGCTGAGCTCAAGAGCCGATATGGCAATATTTCTGGTCAGAGCATTGGTGCTATACAGCGTTCACTTTTGCGTCTTGAGGATCAGGGCGGAGATATTTTCTTTGGAGAGCCGGCCTTGGATATTCAGGACTGGTTTGCGGTGGAGCAGGATGGTCGTGGTGTAATTAATCTGCTTCATTGTACAGAACTGTTCCAAAACCCACTGCTTTATTCTACCTTCCTTTTATGGATGCTATCTGAACTTTATGAAATGCTTCCGGAGGCAGGCGATCTTGATAAACCTAAAATGGTTTTCTTCTTTGATGAAGCCCATCTTATTTTCAAGGATGCTCCTAAAAGCCTGCTGGAGAAGGTGGAACAAATTGTACGCCTGATTCGTTCCAAAGGTGTAGGCATTTACTTTATTACCCAGCAGCCCTCAGACATTCCGGACAGTATTCTTGCTCAACTGGGCAATAAGCTGCAGCATGCTTTGAGAGCATATACCCCTCGTGAACAGAAGGGCCTTAGAGCAGCTGCTCAGTCCTTCCGTCCCAATCCTGAGCTGGATACAGAGAAGGTTTTAGGTGAGCTTGGTACTGGTGAGGTTTTAGTTTCCCTGCTGGATGAAGATGGTGTTCCTTCCATAGTTGAGCGTGCTTATGTTATGCCGCCTCGCAGCTTTCTTGGCGTTGCTGAAGAGAATTTGCGTCAGCGTTTGATAGCTATTAGCCCCTTGTATGAAAAATATGCTAAGGTCATTGACCGAGAATCTGCCTATGAGATACTGCAAAAGCGTGCTCAAGAGGCAGAAGCTGCTGAAGAAGAGGAAAGTCTGCAGGAGGAAATCCGACGTAATGCAGGCCAGGGAAGCAGTAATAGGACGAGCCGTCGCAGCAGCGGACGACAACAGAAATCTGCAGTAGAAAAGGTCGTGGATAGTGCCTTGTCTACCTTTGGCAGAACTATAGCTTCAGGTATTGCCCGTGGCATACTTGGCAGCATTTTAGGAAAACGTCGTTAAATAAAAAACCGGTACTTCAGAATTGATGTTGAATACTGAAGTACCGGTAAATTTTTCTTAGGCGTTGACCTTAACTACAATGGCTTGGAGAATCAGGTCTTCCTTAGCATCTGCGGCGTTGCCAATGCTATGGGATTCTCCGTTGGGACAGTGCATTACGGTGCCGGGCTGGAGCTCCATAGCAGTACCGTTATCATTATATTGGGCGGTGCCTTGGAGCACAACGATAGTTTCGCTGTTGCCATTGTGCTGATGATAGCCAAGGCTGCAGCCAGGCTTTAGGGTAACCTTAGCATACATTGTGATAGCATCGTTTAAGAGTGCTTCGTCAATGTAGTGTTCCATTATTACATCGCCGTTGCCGCCAAAACGATTAGAAAATACATCTACCTTTTTATCATTAAGAATCATAGTAATAACCTCCTTAATAAAGCTGTTTCCATTATAATATTAGTCTTGCCAGAGGGCAAATGAAAAAGTTGAAAATTTTTCAATTTACCACTTTACAAATTTAGTGTACTAAAGTATAATGTAATTGTCAACAAGATATGATGCTTTTCACATAGAAAAGGCACAAAGAAATTAAAAGGATGAGAGGGGTTTTGATTATGAAAAAGTTATTAATGATGATGAGCTTGGCAATGGTTATGATGCTTGCTGGATGCGGCGGCGACAGCCAAAAGAAATTAGTAATTGGCTTAGATGATAACTTTGCTCCCATGGGCTTCCGTAATGATAAAAATGAAATTGTCGGCTTTGACATTGACCTGGCTCGTGAAGCCTGCAAGCGTCTGAATATGGAGGTTGAATTCAAACCTATCGATTGGGGTGCTAAAGAAGCAGAAATGAAATCTAAACGTATTGATGCGATTTGGAACTGCTTCACCGTTAACGAAGAACGTGAAAAAGCATACGGCTTGTCCGAGCCCTATATTGTAAATGCTCAGCTTCTTGTTGTTCCTGCTGGCTCTGACATTAAGACCAAAGCTGATCTGGCTGGCAAGGTTGTAGCTGTTCAAGACGATTCTACTGGTGATTATCTGATGAATATGGAAGAGAACAAGGCTTTAAAGGCATCTCTGAAAGACTTAAAAAAATATCCTGACTTTGCAGCAGCTTATATGGACCTTGACAATAAACGTGTAGATGTTATGATAGTAGATGCTGTTCTGGCTCGCTACTATGACAAAAAAAATCCTGGCAAATACACCATTCTTGATGAGAACATGGGTGACGAGGTTGTAGCAGTTGCATTCCGTAAGGAAGATAATGAACTGCGTGAGAAATTTAACAAGGCTTTGGCTGAAATGAAGAAAGATGGCACCTGCAAAAAGATTTCCGAGAAATGGATGGGTGCAGACATTACTAAATACTAAGATTAGAGTAATTAAAGGGGCCGTGAACATCGGCCCCCATATTTTGTTTATTGGAGATTATTATGGATTACGTTATTAGAATTATACCTCAGATGTTGGAGGGCAGTATTGTTACAGCGCAGATTTTTTTCTGCACTATTGTTTTAAGCCTTCCCTTAGGACTTATCCTCAGTATGGGACGTGCTTCCCGCTTTAAGGTTTTGCAGAGCATCATTGCTTTCTATGTATGGGTTATGCGTGGTACACCTCTAATGCTGCAATTATTGTTCTTTTACTTTGCACTCCCTGCAGTAGGTATTCGTTTTGATGATTTTACTGCAGCAATGATTGCCTTTGTCTTAAACTACGCAGCATATTTCTGTGAGATTTTCCGTTCTGGTATTCAGGCTATTCCTAAAGGACAGTACGAGGCTGCACACACTCTTGGCATGAACTATGTACAAACTATGCGCCGCATTATTATGCCGCAGGTTTTCCGTATCATTCTGCCTCCTGTGAGCAATGAAACTATTACCTTGGTTAAGGATACCTCCTTGGTATATGTTTTAGCAATGAACGATCTGATGCGTACTACCAGAAATTTGGTGCAGCGCGACTTTGATATTACACCGTTTTTAGTAGCAGGCGTATTCTATCTGCTGGCTACTCTGGTTCTGACAGTTATGTTTGAGAAGCTGGAACAACGCTTCTCCAGATATGATCAATAGGAGAAGTATTATGAATAAAATTAAAGCTCAAAACATTTGGAAAAGATTTGGTGATTTAGAGGTCCTGAAGGGCATTGACGTAGAGGTCAATGAAGGCGAGGTTGTTGCCGTAATTGGTCCCTCCGGCGGTGGTAAAAGTACCTTGCTGCGCTGTCTCAATAAGCTGGAAACAATCGATAAAGGCACCATTATTATTGATGGTGAAACCCTGTGCCAAGATAATGGCAAGGGTTCAGAATATGTCAGGAAGGACGATGTTAGCCGCATTGCCTGTAAAATGGGTATGGTATTTCAGCAGTTTAATCTTTTTCCTCATATGACGGTTCTGGAAAATCTTATTGAAGCACCTGTCAATGTACAAAAACGTGACCGTAACGAGGTTATTAAAGAGGCCGAAATCCTTTTGTCCAAGGTTGGTCTTTCTGATAAACGTGATGTATATCCCCGCAAGCTCAGCGGTGGTCAGCAGCAGCGTGTAGCTATTGCCAGAGCTCTGGCAATGAAGCCGTCTATCATGCTTTTTGACGAGCCGACGTCCTCACTGGACCCTGAGCTGACTGGTGAGGTTTTGAAAACTATGCGTGAGCTGGCTGATGAGCAAATGACCATGGTTGTTGTTACCCATGAAATGGGCTTTGCTCGTGAGGTTGCCACTAAGGTGCTTTTCATGGCTGATGGCTATGTTCAGGCTGTTGGTACTCCTGAGGAAATTTTTGATAATCCTCAAAATGAACGCTTAAAGGCCTTTTTAAAGGTAATTCTTAAATAATCTTCTGCCTTCTTCATCTGTTGATGGAGAAGGTATTTTTTTCAAATTCACAAAGATGTTACGCCTTGGCCCTACTTTGGCCATAATGATTTGTTATCATATAGTCACGGAAATAAAGAACAACAGAAAACAAAGCAAAGACAGGTGATAGTAATGCACGTCAAGATTTTGGGACCTATGACGAAGCAGGCCGAGCTGCTGATGCAAAATACCGCAATAGCTTTGAAGAAGCTAAAAGTTAAAGCTAAGTTTGAGCAAGTTTCTGAATTCCGTAAGGTAGTAGCTTACGGAGTAATGGCTCTTCCTGCACTGGTCATTGACGAGAGAGTGATATCTTTTGGCAGCGTCCTGAGTGTTGAAGAAGCGACAACTCTAATAAAGCAACTCCAATAAAACACATCTTTTCATCATACACCTCTCCTTTTTTACGCCGTACACGGTCGCTGTGTGCGGCGTAATTATTTTTGTTGGACTGCTTAGTATAATGTGATTTTTTTGCACGATACACTATTTGTCCCAGCGGGTAAATTCTAAGTAAAATAAAAGTAAAAAATTTTACATTTTTTTTGCAAATACACTGCACTTTCGAGTATAATATAAGCACTAAATTAAAATTCGAGGTGCAACGTATGTTGGTATATTTTCTTGGCTTTTTAGGCGGCATTGCTTTGTTTATGTATGGTATGCAGTTAATGGGGGATGGCCTGCAAAAGGCTGCTGGCGCAAAGCTGCAAAAAATTCTTGAGGCAATGACCGGTGTCTTGGCTTTAGGCGTTCTTTTAGGCGCTGTAGTTACTGCAGTGCTGCAGGCAAGTGGTGCTACCACTGTTATGACTGTTGGCTTGGTTAATGCAGGTCTGCTGACCTTAAAGCAGGGCTTTGGTATTATCATGGGTGCCAATATTGGTACTACTATGACTGCTCAGCTTATTGCCTTCAAGCTTTCTGACTATGTTCCTGTACTTATTTTCATCGGCTTTTTGGTACAGCTGCTGGCTCGCCGCAGCCGCACTAAATACTTAGGTCAGGTTCTGCTTGGCTTTGGTATTCTGATGATGGGTATGGATATTATGGGCAAGGCCGTTATGCCTTTGCGTAATTATCAGGGCTTTGTTGATTTTATCGGTGCCTTTTCCAATAACCCTATTCTTGGTATTGGTATCGGCGTAGTTATGACTGTGCTGATTCAATCAAGTAGTGCGACCATTGGTATCTTGATTGCCATGGCAGGTCAAGGCCTTATTCCCTTGGAAGGTGCTATTCCTGTACTTTTGGGCGACAATATTGGTACTTGTATTACTGCTGTTTTGGCATCTATGCGTGCTAATCAGACTGCAAAGCGTGTTGCCTTGGCTCACGTAATGTTCAATGTTATCGGCAGTATAATCTTTGTAACCTTTATGTCCATGTTCCTCAAGCTGGTCATTGCAATTTCTCCTGCTGGCGATATTGCCCGTCAGATTGCAAATGCTCACTCTGCCTTTAATATTATCAACACTCTGCTCTTTATGCCCTTTGTTGGCTACTTTATTAAGCTTATTGAGCGTATTCTTCCTGACAAGGGTGAGATTATTTCCCTGCGTCCTGTTTATCTTGATGAAAAAATGCTTAATACTCCCTCTATTGCGTTGAGCTTAGCTGTTAAAGAGGTAGTACGTATGGGCAATCTGGCACGTAAGAATGTTGGTATGGCACTGGAGTCTATTGGTAAGTTTGACGAAACCAAGGTTAAATATGTTCTGGAGCATGAGCCTGTAGTCGATGCTCTTGAAAGAGATATTACAAATTATCTGACAGAAATGAGCTCTACTACTATGAGTGAAAGCTTATCTGCCCGCCATACTGGTCTGCTTCATGCCTGCAATGATATTGAACGTATTGGCGACCATGGTGAAACCTTGGCAAAAAAGTCTCGTATGATTTTTGAGGATGATGTACGCTTTTCTGATGAAGCTAGGGAAGAGCTGCGCATTTTAGGCGAAAAGGTACTTTTGGCCAGTGGTCGTGCTCTTGAAGCATTGGAGAAGAATGACAAGGATATTGCAGCTGATGCTATCCGTCTTTGCCGTGAGGTTAAGGCTTACCAAAAAGAGGTGCGCAAAAATCATATTGTGCGTCTGAACGAGAAACGCTGCGACCCCATTGCCGGATTTGTAATGCTGGAGCTGCTCATTAACATGAAGCGTGTTTCTGACCACTCTAAAAATATTAGCCAGCTGGTACAGGGTACATTCTAAAAGGATATTGAATAATAATGGTATTTCTATGTTTAAAGCTAAAGCATGGAAATACCATTTTTTATTTTCCGAACTTTCGATAGAAGTGGAGAAGATAAAGGGGTAAAAGGCATGAACTTCTTGTTTTAGGATAGAAGAGTGGTTTAGAAATCTGGTTGTAATAAAATGCTAAGTTTTTAACATACACTGAGATTTCCTCTGGCATAAGATATACGACTAGGGTGTGGCAGGCTGAATTGGGCATAAAAAAACGCTGACTACATAAAAATATGTAATCAACGTTTATTCTGCTAAACAGTTAATAGGAGCGTTTGCCAAATAGGGGATGCGCACAGGGCTTAAGGGAAAGATGATGTACCAGCTCAGACGCTTCCTCTACGTTCAAGTCCTCTTTATTGCCATGACGTTCCACAACGCACAGAGGGTTTTCGGTACCAACTTCACCACCGGGCAGATAAATGTATTCATTGTTTTCAGCATCGCCGAAAATGATGCCTGCTAATAGCTTTTCTGCAATAACCTTAGACATAGATACTCCTTTTCTAAAAAAAACTAAAGCCTGCTTTTTGCTAAAGCAAGCTTAAAATATTGTTGGAAGCTAGAACATACGACGTTTCCACAGCAGGAAGCCTGTGAGACAGGCAATGCTAAGAGCTAAAGTAAGCACAAAGGCGAAGCCGTAGCTGCTTTCTGCAAAGGGAACAGGTACGTTCATTCCCCAAAGACCGGAAATCAATGTAGGAATAGCCAAAATAATAGTTACAGATGCCAAAAACTTCATTACAAGGTTCAGGTTGTTGCTGATGATGCTGGCGAAAACCTCCATCATGCTGTTAAGAATGTGGCTATACATTTCAACCATTTCTACAGCCTGCTTATATTCGATAATAACGTCATCAAGCAGGTCTTCGTCCTCTTCGTAGACCTTGATAATACGATTAGTCTGAGTGGAATTGCGCAGACGCATCAGTCGCTCCATGACAATGGCATTGCTGCGCAGAGAGGTGGAAAAGTAAGTCAGAGATTTCTGCAAATCAAGCAGATTAAACAATTCGCTGTTTTCCATGGACTGACGCAGGTGATTCTCCAATTCATCAGTTCTGCGGATAATGATACGAATATATTTCAGATACAATGTTGCGGATTTGTAGAGTATTTGGAACAGAAAACGAGTCTTTTTGAAGGTAGAGAACAAGCGGCTGTTATGAGCACCAAAATCTGCTGTTACAGCATTGGGCTCCAAGCAGACGGTAATAATATAGTTTTGATTGACAACAATACCCAGAGGGAGTGTGTCATAGTCTTTATTACTGCGCAGAAAAGGAATATCTACCAGAATGAGAATCTGGTCATCTTCAACTTCAATACGTGATTTTTCCTCTTCGTCAAGGGCTGCGGACAAAAAGTCCATTTGGAGCTCAGTTGCCTCTGCAATTTCCTGCAGCTCCTCCTCAGAAGGTGCCACTACGTCAATCCAACAGCCTTTTTCCAGGCTTTCCAGCTCTACTTCGTTTAAACCTTGTTCAGTGCTTTTTACGATTTTATACATAATGACCCTCCTTTCTCTAAGCTCGTCAGCAGTTATTTATATTTTTTCCAGAATTGCTTTGCTTAATTGGTCCGCACAGCTTGTTCCGCGGCCACCGCAGTCATTACCGGCAAAAAGCTCTGCAACCTTACGGGCGTCCATGCCTTCGACTAACAGGCTGATTGCCTTAAGATTACCGGGACAGCCGCCAATGAAGGATACATTATGCAGCTTACCGTCTACAATATCAAAGTTAATTTTTTTGGCACAGGTGCCTATAGTGTTATAGGTATACATAACGAAAATCTCCTAAAGGTACTAATTATATACTTTATTAAAATTCGACGTAAATTACTAAAATCCTCTTATAAAGCAGGGAAACGAGGAAATTTTCTTCAGGATATTTTTAAAAGCTGTTACGGATTTTACACTTAAATAAAGGGGCGTGCCGATAGCTGGGTATGTCGTAGTAAAATTTTTAGTAAATGCTTTAATTTGTTGGTGAAAGTTGGTATAATGAAAATGATTTATTACCACAATGCACGATGGTAGTATGGTAGGGCTCCTTGGGAGCAGTGCAAAATTTTGTAGTATGCTCGAAGCATGGAAGAAAGGTAGTGTATTTTATGTCTATTCAGTTGGTAATTGTATGTCTGTACATAGCAATGCTTTTTGGCATTAGCTTTTGGGTCAAGAGAAGGGCTGATAAGGGCGCAACAGAGTATCTTTTTGCGGGACGCAAGCTTAGCAGCACCCTGATAGCGGTTAATATTACAGGATTGGCAGTCGGTGCTGCTTCTACTGTAGGTGTGGCGGAAAGAGCCTTCAGTATTGGTATGGCAGCAGGCTGGTATAATGCAGCTTGGGCAGCAGGCTCCGTTGTTATGGGCCTTGTGGCAGCAGGTAAGCTGCGTGCTATGAAAGTTTCTACTATTCCGGAGTTTTTTGAAAAATACTATGATGTTAAAGGCCGTGTAATCAGCGCTATTGGCCTTGTTATCATTATGTGTGTAATTACAGCGCTGCAGTATCTGGCAGGCGGAGCGATTTTGAGCAGTCTTTTGCCCGAAATTTTCTCCTTCCAAGGCGGTATGCTGATGAGTGCTGTTGTATTTATTGGTATTACCTTAATTGGTGGTTTATGGTCCAGTGGTCTGGCAAATATTGTCAGTGTAACATTGATCTATCTTGGTATTTTGTACTCCTGCGTCAGCTCTGTACGCAAAGTTGGCGGCTGGGACACTTTGGCTGCTAAGCTTCCTAATGCAGCAACTATGGTGGATCCGTTGGCAGGTATTCCCCTTGTTGTTATTATAAGCTGGTTTGTTGTAATGATTACTCAAGCTATTACAGCACAGGGACCTGTGCAGATTGCCTGCGGTGCTAAGGATGCTAAAACTGCACGTAATGGCTTCCTCTTAGGTGGTCTGCTGATTTTGCCTGTAGGCTTTTTGTGCGCGGTGCTTGGATTGGTAGCTAAAGTTATGTATCCTGAAATTCCTGTGGAGAAGGCAGCGTTGGCTATGCCCAAGGTTGTTATGGAACTAAATCCTGTGGCATCCGGTCTGACCTTGGCAGCTTTGTGGGCAGCCGATGTTTCTACTGCCTGCACAATTCTTTTAGGTGCTGGTACCTTGTTCTCCCAAGACATTTACAAGCGCTTTATTAATCCAAATGTTTCTGATGATAAATTCTTAAAAATCAGTCGTCTGACTATTTTCTGCATTGGTCTTATTACATTGTGGTTTGCCTTTAATGCAGCAGGAATCCTGAAAACAATGATTGCAGGCCTTTCCATGACAACTGCTTTGACCTGTATCTTTTTCTTTACAGTTTTTGCTCCTGGTATTTGCCGCAAAAGCAGTGCTTTTTGGACAACTCTGGTAGGTATTGTGGGTATTGTGCTGTGGTTTATGCCAGGCAATCCTTTAGGAAGCATCAAGCCTATTTTCCAAGAGGTTGTATATTTTGAGTGGGTAATTTGTATTGCCACATTCTTGATTGTAGCTGTAATTGACAAAAATAAGATTCAAGAATTAGATATTGTAGAAGAGGACTGATTTTATGAGCGACTATAACTATGGTAAGGGACCTGCAAGCAGTATTGATATTGGACGTGCGGCTCTGCGTATTGCATTGACCGCCAATAGAACAGAAGAAGCACAGATGAAGGATCAGCTGCAAAAGCAAGGCATTAAATCTACCGCAGTTGATTTTGGCGGCGAGTTTATTCCCTCCATTGTCAAGATTATCGAAAGAGCAGTTGTTGCTGCTCAGCGCCAGGGCCTGGTGACAGAAACTCATGTTGGTGCAGGCGCCGTTGCCGGTGCTGCTCATGAGGCCTTGGAGCAGGTTAAGATGAAGGCCGTAGGCTTTAATGTAGGTGGTAAAATAGGTCTTGCCCGCAGCGGTGAGCATCTTTGTGTTGCTATTTATATGGGCGTAGGTGTTCTTAATTTAAATGAAATGTGCGTTGGCCTTGCTCATCGTTCTTTGGCCAGTGATGAATAGTTTGTTTTATAGCTCCTGCTTTTAGGCAGGAGCGGTTTTATCTGTATAGAATTAATTTTTTAAATATTTCTGAGAAAATTTTAAAAAGAGGTTTGTATGAATATTATTGATGTTATTGGTCCTGTAATGATAGGTCCATCCAGTTCCCATACTGCAGGAGCAGTACGTTTAGGCTTATTGGCTGCCAGCATTGTCGGCGGCAAACCTGTGAAGGCTGAAATTCATTTGCACGGTTCCTTTGCTGAAACCTATAAGGGACATGGTACTGATGTAGCTCTTTTAGCAGGTCTTATGGGCTGGCTTACTGATGATGAGCGTATTCCTAAGGCTAAGGAATATGCTGCGAAGGCAGGATTGGAATATAGCTTTCAGAAATGTGATTTAGGACCTTTGGCTCACCCTAATACCGTATTATTCAGATTGACTGGCGCAGATGGCAGTGAATGTGAAATTATAGGCTCCTCAGTTGGCGGCGGTCAGGTCAAGGTCACAGAAATTGATGGTTATCCTGTAGAGCTGACCGGCAGATTGCCTGCCATTCTTACTGTCCACCATGATACTCATGGCATTATTGCCTTGGTTACCAGTGCTCTGGCCAATGTTGGCATTAATATTGCCACTATGCGTGTTTTCCGCAGCGATAAGGGTGGTTTGGCATCAATGGTAATAGAGTGCGACCAAGATGTACCTGATCATATTATTAATTTAATTTCACTGATAAAGCCTATTGAATCTGTACGCTTTATTGCAAGTGTTTTGTGAGGATACCGATGAAACAAGAAATGCTTTCTCTTAATAAATGGATTGCTGAGGCTGCGTCCAAGGGACAATCCATGGATGATTTTTTGCTGGACTATAATACTGCTCAGCTGGAGTGTTCTAAGCAGGAGCTGCTTGAAAAAATGCAGGCTATGTTAGAGGTTATGGAACGCTCCGTAGAGGTTGGAATGAGCGGTGTACGCTCTAACAGCGGACTTACCGGCGGTGATGCTAAGCGTCTGGCAGGTGCAGTAGGAGCTGAAGGTTTTGCAGGTCTTTTAGGAGATAAGGCTCTTGATGCTGTTATTTATGCAACTGCTGTAGGTGAGTGCAACGCTGCCATGGGCAGAATCGTAGCTGCTCCTACGGCTGGTGCCAGCGGTGTGCTGCCAGGAGTATTCTTTTCTTTAAAGACGCATTATCAGCTTTCTGATGAATGCCTGCAGCGTGGTCTGGTTGTTGCTGGCGGTATCGGTCTCGTTATTGCCGACCGTGCCTCCTTGTCAGGTGCTATGGGAGGCTGTCAGGCCGAATGCGGCAGTGCTGCGGCAATGGCTGCTGGTGCAGCTGTAGCCATGCTGGGCGGTTCTCCTGCTCAAGTAGGTACTGCAGTATCAATTGTGTTCAAAAACGTTCTAGGCCTTGTTTGTGACCCTGTAGCAGGCCTTGTTGAAGTGCCCTGTATCAAACGCAACGGCTCCTGTGCATTGCAGGCTTTGCTAGCTGCGGAGCTGGCTTTAGCTGGTATTGGCAGTTTTGTTCCTGCAGATGAGGCTATTGACGCTATGAAGAGTGTTGGCGACAGTATGTGCTGCTCCTTGAAGGAAACTGCAGGCGGTGGTATTGCTGTTTCTCCCACAGCTTTGGCATGGGCAAAAAATTATTTCCGCAAGGAAGATAAGTAATTGATGTCGAATTAAGCAGTAGGTTAATTTAAGCCTATGAAAAAATTAAATATCAGGAAGCTCTCATAAGTCCTGAAATATATTTATAAGGAGTGTTAATTATGCAAGCAATTTCCACTAACAATGCACCTCAAGCTTTAGGTCCCTATTCCCAAGCAGTTCTGGCTGGTGCCAATCTGTATCTGTCCGGTCAAATCGCTATTAATCCCGAAACCGGTGCTATGGTACAGGACTCTATTGAGGCAGAAACCGAGCAAATCATGAACAATATTGAGGCTATTCTCCTCGAAGCTCGTTACAATTTCAATTACGTTGTAAAAACTACTATTTTTGCTACTGACATTGCATATTTTGACGCAATCAACAAGGTTTATGGCAAGTATTTCAAAATGACTCCGCCGGCACGCTCCTTTGTACAAGTTGCAGCTCTGCCGAAGGGAGCTCGTGTAGAAATCGAGGTTCTGGCTATTAAATAATTAAGGCTGCTTGTGTAAGCTGACAGCGTATAAAAACTCCGAGAATTTTTTGGATTTTCGGAGTTTTTTTATATTTTATGGGACTGGGAGGCTTCTGCTAGACCTAAATTCCCTTGCATTATAGCTGTTAACAAAAAAATTTAAAAATTTTTCGAAAAAGACTTGACGATATGAGTGCCATATTGTATAATAACATTCGTCGCCAAGCTATTAAGTTTGGAAACAATTTGGTGGCTGTGGTGAAGCGGTTAACACGGCGGATTGTGGCTCCGTTACGCGAGGGTTCGAATCCCTCCAGTCACCCCACCTGTTAATTTATTTCTTATTGGGGCGTAGCCAAGTCGGTAAGGCACGGGACTTTGACTCCCGCATGCGTTGGTTCGAGTCCAGCCGCCCCAGCCAAGTGATCCACTAGCTCAGTCGGTAGAGCACCTGACTTTTAATCAGGGTGTCCCGCG
>ERZ773243.18-NODE-18-length-223150-cov-10.227432_pt1 | contig 223150 bp, 184 predicted proteins | sample MGYA00580520_ERZ773243 | MGnify/ENA primary metagenome ERZ773243 (study PRJEB29015, sample SAMEA2737747) | human gut metagenome | biome: human gut; feature: human-associated habitat; material: faeces | place: China | collected 2012 ... | reverse complement strand
GGGAGAAAGGAGAATAATCCATTACCCTCAAAAGAGGATAATTGGATTATACGTGTTGACATGAGGGTATTAGATTTGGATATGGATTATTTCATGACAAAAATAGCAAACACACCATTTTCTTGTAAGGCAAGACTTACTGAAGAGGATTATGGCAATTCAGTATGGTCTGAAGAAGAAGTTCGACAATTTTTAGAGCAAAATTTGGGATTATCAAAAAAACACAAAATACATGGAAGAATTGTGAACGGGCATAATGAAGCGCTGTTCTTCTGGGAAGAACTTATTAATTGCAAAAAGCTTTCAGATCCATTTGATGTTGTTCATGTTGACTCTCATGCTGATCTAGGATTGGGGGATTCATCATGGATTTTTTTGCAAAGTGATTTTCTTACACTTCCGGTTGAATCAAGAAGAAAAATAAGTGAGTATGAACTTTGTGATAAAATAAAAAGAATTAGCATAGGTGATTATTTGCTTTGGGCAATTGCTTACAAAATGGTTTCATCTATTATATATTGTGCAAATCCTTATGGTAGCAAGAATGATTACATATTTGACACTCTAAAGGATTTTCGTGAAGAGTATATTTGGGATAAGCCTGTAAAAAATTATATACAGTTAAAGTATAATAAAACGATGAAAATGCCGGAGTATAATTCGTCTGATGCATATAAGAAAAAATACCTTGAGGGTGCAATAAAAGATCCTGTAGTGGAACTGCTAATAATTCCAACGATTGAGGATGTGAAATTTGAAGGAGACTTTGATTATGCGGTTATGGCACAATCGCCCAATTACACTCCGGCAAGTGCGGATTTCATATTAGATATTTTCAGAGAATATATTGAAGAAGTATAATAGTTGCTAATTTGCCTATACAAATTATAGGACAATTTAAAATCCTCACAGGCTTGATGCCCCAGTATTTTGGAAAAAAGGAGCGTTCCACCATTCCCTTGTACAATAGGAGTGGGTATGTTTGTTTTCTATTGAACAATCGAGCCATATGGACACGGTGTGTCTCCGGTTGATGGAAAGATAAATGAGGGCTAGAAAATGGATTATTTCAGGACATTTTCGGACAGTGGAATAGATGTTAGGAGGAATGAGAAGTGAGCAATTCGCAAATTACAATTTTTTATTCATGGCAGTCAGATTTATCCGGAAGCGAAACAAGAAACATCATACAAGACGCAATAAAGGATGCTGTAAAATTATTGAGGGATACAGTTGATATTGAAGCAGACCGTGATACCAAGGGTGAATATGGTTCACCGGATATAGCTCAGACAATTTTTTCTAAGATAGATGATTGTGATATTTTTATTGCAGATGTTAGTGCGGTATGTCAATACGAAACAACTGATAAAGATGGAAATAAAAAGGTAAAATATATGCCCAATCCTAATGTGATGCTTGAATTAGGATATGCTACTCATGTTGTAGGTTGGGAAAATGTGATTTGTGTATTAAATGCTGATTATGGTGCGCCGGAAGACATGCCATTTGATATTGCAAGTCGAAGATTAACACCTTTTTCAACAAAAGATGGTAAAAGTAAGGGAGAGATAAAACGGTATATAAAGGGAGTAATTCAAGATACCGTTGAAAACTTGTTAGAAAATGGGAAGCGTGTCAAAACAGGATTCTCTGACTTACGCATGGGTTGCTACGTTGATGGTACTATCTCAAAGTTTCTTTATCCGATTGAGATATCTAAATCGGCAGCTTTTGTTAAGCATAGAGAGCAAATAATAGAAGAATGTTTGCAACTGATAGAGCAAATCAAGAGTATAAAAATTACAGAGCCATCTGAATTATTAAGTGAAGCTGAGGGAAAAAATACAAATGTGGAAAAGGATGTCGAAGAAACTTCTATTATTAGAAAAGATGGTTCGGTATTAACACCAATTAAGAATTCCTTAACACTAAACCTTTTTAAATTACAGAAAGTGACTATTAAAGACGATGATAAGAAATCAATAATAACTTTATGCAAAGATTATTTAGGTATAGACATATCCGATGAAATAGAATTCTTCAATATCGGTAATTTGGAAAGGAAAAATGATTTATTGTTATCATACACCTATGAGGGGACAGAAGAGGAAGAACGTAAATATGACAAGATAATGGAGTTCGAATATAAATTGCATCGCATACAAATGATGGATTGGTATGTAACAACTTTTGATGGAATGCTTTTTATACCACTTGCAATTGAAAATGCATCTACAGTGTATGATGAAGATATAGATATACATATTATAATACAAGAAAATGATGCTGAAATAATTTATCCGTCAAAGAAACTGATAAATCCGGATATGCAAGGTTCGGAGGGAGTAATTTTTGAAGAAGGCATTTTAAGAGAGCTTTTGTTAATGGTTGAAACATCAGACATTTCATATGATAGTGATATATCATATAGTATTGCTGATAGTTTAGTGGGAAATCAGAAATCAATAGGGGCATATTTTGATACAGGTGGAATAAATGGAAATCCAAGGTATGATGAAGAGGATTACGAAAGAGAAATATCCAAATATATTGCAATGCCAAATTCTGATAGCAAGAGTGAGTTTGAATTCACCATTAGTTCTCTTAGACCAAAAGAAAAAAAGTGGTTAGGTCCTGCGTTATTGATAAAACCGTTGAAAGATAGTTTTGATATTAAATATTCAATAAAATCAAAGCACTCAGACGGTAATTTATCAGGAATAGTACAATTTAATCAATAAGAAAGCTTCTCATCTCTGGATTTATTTCACGTGGTGAGGAGTCTTTTTTTGCTTCTATGGTCATCAACCTTCAATATCAATTTTTCGTCCGGACTTAGCAAGGGAATGGGGTATGAACTATTTCGCAAAAGATGACGGTTTCACTAGTATAGATGCTGGTGGCATAAATTGGTGGACATGAAAATGATATTATATTAAAATAATATTCAAAAGAAAGCATATAAAAGTAACCCATCAACTGTTTAACAGAGCCAACAAAATTAAGGTTTTTTCACGAAGATATGAAAAAGAATAGAGAGGAAATTCAATTTGAAAAAGAAAAAAGACGAAATTACCATCCGTTCCAGCGCAGCGGAATACTTAACCTATATTGCCTCTATTGGTGATCAGCAGGACAGCATCGAGATGCGCTATGAAGATGAGAGTATATGGTTGACGCAGAAGATGATGGTGACATTATATGACGTTGGATTACCGACCATAAATGAACATATTAAAAAGATTTATGCGGATAGTGAATTAGAAGAGACTGCAACTATTCGGAATTTCCGAATAGTTCAAAAGGAAGGTTCTCGTCAAGTGACTCGTGATACAAAGCACTAGAATCTTCAAATGATTATCGCAGTCGGCTTTAAAGTGAATAATGAGCGTGCAGTGCAATTTCGCAAGTGAGACAATGGTATCGTGAAGGACTACACAATCAAAGGCTGGGCTATGGATGATAAGCGTCTGAAAAAAAGGTGGAGTATATTAAGGACGTATTGAGGAATTAAAAAAAGAATACTTTAAATGTATAATTGACATTATGGCATATATACCATATAATATATACAAAGGAGATTATATGACGGAATTTGAGTTAATAGCATATGAAAAGGGAAATGGCGAAGTTCCAGTAGAGGAATTTCTTGATTCAGTTAATCCTAAAATGCGAGCTAAGATATTTGGATTATTGGGGATTCTTCAAGAGAAGGGGAACATGCTTAGAGAACCGTACAGTAAGCACTTAGATGATGGAATATTTGAATTGCGTTGTAAATTTGGAAGTGATATCACCAGAGTCTTATATTTTTTCTATTATGAGGGAAAAATAATACTGACGAATGGTTTTGTTAAAAAGACACGGAAAACTCCAAAAGAAGAGATACAGACTGCAAAGGATAGAAGAAAGGATTTCATAGAAAGGGTGATGAAAGATGAGAACATTTGATGATATGCTTTCTAAGCAGTTACAGGATGAAGAATTTAAAAAAGAATATGATGCAATCCAGCCAGAGATGGATGTTATAAGGGCTATCGTAGATGCTCGTACTTCTCGGAATATGACACAGAAGGAACTGGCTGAGCGTACTGGTATTAATCAAGCAGATATCAGCAAACTTGAGAATGGAACAAGGAATCCTTCTGTTAATTTGCTTAAAAGATTAGCAGATGGTATGGGGATGGTTCTCAAGATTGAGTTTGTGCCAAAACAGAAAGTGTAATTATATGACATCACTAGTTTGTTGGCTGGTGATGTTTTTTATAAGTTTTGAGTTAAGTGTGAAACGTATTAGAAGCATTAAACTTGGGCAGCAGCTCCGGAAGGAAAAGTGGTAAAAAGTGATGTAAATATAGCAAAAAATTATCTTTCAGAACAGGAAATGCGGTCATTAGAACGTATTGTATCAGCTTATCTGGATTTGGCAGAGGATCGTGCAGAGCGTCATATTCCAATGACGATGGAGGACTGGTCAAAGCGTCTGGATTTATTTCTGATGGCAGATGACAGAGAAGTCCTTCAGGATGCAGGCAAAATTACAGCAGAGATTGCAAAGGCAAAAGCTGAGACCGAATTTGAAAAATACCGCGTCATTCAGGATAGATTGTTTGTATCTGACTTTGATAAATATATGCTAGAATTGGAAGAGAATGCAAAGAAGTAGAGTGTCGCTATTAAAATTTTCTGCTAAATTTCCGGCTTGCCAAGGTCAAGTGCATGGAGGTTGGGATATCCGTCAGGGGTAAAAATAGCCGTTGATCTGTACTCTGTACGAAGAACAGACAATGAGGAGACGATGGCAGTTCTGTGTCAAATTTGACTTTTATGTTGGAATCGCTATAATAGTAGAAACGAATAAAAAAGTTGAACTTTTTCCGTGGATAGGCGAGGTTCAGACGGTGATATGGATAGCGAATTGTATCAATACTTTTTTGCTACAGAATATGTTGATATGTTTCCGCAAACAAACGGAGATATTTTGCAATATTCTATATTAGTCTGGATCGGTTCCCGAAAACTGTCATCAATCAGGACGTATCGTGCCATGTGGAGACGGTGTGCAAATTATCCCTCAAAAAAGATACACCTAAGATTGAGGTTGCAATGGAGCCGGATGAAGAGAGTAATTATATACCACAGGAAAAGACTACTTATTCGAAGATTAAGGAATATGTGAAGGAGAAGTATGGTGCGAATGTGCATACTTCTTATATTGAATAGGTAAAGCGGATGCGTGGTCTGGAACATGGGCGAGAATTATAATAAGTCCAAGAAAGAGAATCCAGAGGTAAAGCAGTGTCCGCAGGAGAAGGTGGAGTATATTAAGGATGCGTTGAGACATTTTGAATTGATTTCAAAGACTGAAAAAGTAATTTAGGTGAATGGAGATGGAGATACTATGTTAGATAAGATTTTTGAAACTGTAAAGAAACCATTAAATGGAGATAAGCCATTTTTAAGAAAATTAAGAATACTTAGGTATATGGCGTGTATAATAATATTGTTTATTGTATTTTGCAGTTTATATTGGAATGTATTGGAATACATAAATTTGCCATGTGTTCCATTAATAGCTGAAAAATACAGAGCACTATTGCATAGAGGTGTAATAGTTATTTTTGTAGCATGGATAGTGTATAAACTGTTATTTCAAAATTTATATAGATGTGATGAGAAATATTACATGAAATTATTATATATAGACAAATTAATTGATTGCATTTTTACTATATATTTTTTATCATACGCAATAAATCTGTGGATAGAGTATGCAAATGGATTGAAAATAAAAATTAAAATGCAAGCTTGTATTGCTATTGCATATTTAATCTATGGAGTACTGAGTACATCATATGCATTGCATCGAATTAAATATGAGAATAATCAACCTGTTAAATATACTGGATATTGTGACAACGAAGGAAAACCTATACCTATTGAAGCAAGGATTTTTTATAAAGGCAAAGAATATAAAGTTGTTAGGCATGAAAGAGTATACAGGCTATTACCATATGATGAGAAAATAATAAATTCAGGATTGATGAAACTAGAAGATGCTGCATGTGATAGAGAAGGAAGTCTGTTAATATATAAATAAAGTTCATTTCCTGATTTATCGAAATATGGTGGACTGCTGAATTATATGTAAGAGTTGAAGAATTTGGAGAGTGGGGGTGTTTTTGAAAGGAAGAACATCAATATCATTGGCACCAAGGACGGGGTATTTCTTCCCATTCTTTCTTTGCTAGTGCAGGGGGCGATAGCAGTTTTGTTTCAGAGAATTAAAAAACGGAACTTAACGTCACGGGAGGCTACTAGACTGAAAAATCTTCCGGAAACATTTATTCCGAATGATAATGATTTTCAAGCATATAAACTATTCGAAAACGCTGTTAATGTAAATTGTGTTGAATATTTGGAAAAACAGTTATTTAAGTACGGAATAGATAAACAGTAGTTGAATTATATTATATGTTATTATTAAATGCTTATATATGATGGTTGACGCAGAAGATGATGGAGACATTATATGACGTTGGTTTACCGACCATAAATGAGCATTAAAAAATTGTGCAGATAGTGAATTAGAAGAGGCGGCAACTATTCGGAATTTCCGGATAGTTCAAAAGGAAGGTTCACGTCAAGTGAGCCGAGAGGTTACACATTCCTATCTTCAAATGATTATCGCAGTCGGCTTTAAAGTGAATAATGAGCGTGCAGTGCAATTTCGCAAGTGAGACAATGGTATCGTGAAGGACTACACAATCAAAGGCTGGGCTATGGATGATAAGCGTCTGAAAAAAAGGTGGAGTATATTAAGGACGTATTGAGGAATTAAAAAAAGAATACTTTAAATGTATAATTGACATTATGGCATATATACCATATAATATATACAAAGGAGATTATATGACGGAATTTGAGTTAATAGCATATGAAAAGGGAAATGGCGAAGTTCCAGTAGAGGAATTTCTTGATTCAGTTAATCCTAAAATGCGAGCTAAGATATTTGGATTATTGGGGATTCTTCAAGAGAAGGGGAACATGCTTAGAGAACCGTACAGTAAGCACTTAGATGATGGAATATTTGAATTGCGTTGTAAATTTGGAAGTGATATCACCAGAGTCTTATATTTTTTCTATTATGAGGGAAAAATAATACTGACGAATGGTTTTGTTAAAAAGACACGGAAAACTCCAAAAGAAGAGATACAGACTGCAAAGGATAGAAGAAAGGATTTCATAGAAAGGGTGATGAAAGATGAGAACATTTGATGATATGCTTTCTAAGCAGTTACAGGATGAAGAATTTAAAAAAGAATATGATGCAATCCAGCCAGAGATGGATGTTATAAGGGCTATCGTAGATGCTCGTACTTCTCGGAATATGACACAGAAGGAACTGGCTGAGCGTACTGGTATTAATCAAGCAGATATCAGCAAACTTGAGAATGGAACAAGGAATCCTTCTGTTAATTTGCTTAAAAGATTAGCAGATGGTATGGGGATGGTTCTCAAGATTGAGTTTGTGCCAAAACAGAAAGTGTAATTATATGACATCACTAGTTTGTTGGCTGGTGATGTTTTTTATAAGTTTTGAGTTAAGTGTGAAACGTATTAGAAGCATTAAACTTGGGCAGCAGCTCCGGAAGGAAAAGTGGTAAAAAGTGATGTAAATATAGCAAAAAATTATCTTTCAGAACAGGAAATGCGGTCATTAGAACGTATTGTATCAGCTTATCTGGATTTGGCAGAGGATCGTGCAGAGCGTCATATTCCAATGACGATGGAGGACTGGTCAAAGCGTCTGGATTTATTTCTGATGGCAGATGACAGAGAAGTCCTTCAGGATGCAGGCAAAATTACAGCAGAGATTGCAAAGGCAAAAGCTGAGACCGAATTTGAAAAATACCGCGTCATTCAGGATAGATTGTTTGTATCTGACTTTGATAAATATATGCTAGAATTGGAAGAGAATGCAAAGAAGTAGCAATATTTTTTGTCAAGGTCCATATTGGTTCGTTTAGGTGCGTAATTTTGTTATGTCAATAAATTATATATAAGTTGCGACATGGATTGGAGGATGTATATATGGAAGTTTCAAAGAAAGATTGGAAATTATTCAGGGCTTGTATTGGCGAATGGCAGGAAGCATATATGGAGCGTTTGACTAAAGAATATATAGATTTGTTAAGTGGAGATGAGAACGCTTCTGATAAGTTTTGGGAGCTGGAAGAGCGAATAAAAAAGGATAAGAAACATCCGGGAGTAATGCTTGAACTAAGTAAAGAAAATATGATTTTTGATATTGTGGCACTGATTAATAGAGATGTAATTACGGTTGTTGATTTGAAGGATTTTAGTGATGAATTAAAAGAATATGTGAATTACCTTTTGCATAGATAACGGAGGGTATTAAGCACATAAGAATTGCAGGTGATATTTGTGAATATAGAAGCATATGATGCGGAGTCTTTAAGAAAGCTTGTCCGAATTCTTGAATATGAAAATAGGATATTGAAAGACAAGCTAAAGAAAGAAAATATTCCATATGACGAGGTCAATCCTTTCGAAGAGACAATTGATAGCGTAGAAGAGTATGACCCTGACCAGGGTGGTCGTATTGTCAACCCATCGTTTATAACAGAGAAAATGGCAACACACTTCTTTTCTATGTTTTGGGGACGCGAGGATGTTTATGCAAAGCGTGGCAAGAATGGAGGCTATTTTCCGCAATGTGATAACAGATGGGATAACAGACAGTGTCCAAAACAGCGGGGTGAGAAGATATTCTGTGATGAATGTGAAAACACTAAGTGGACGCGGCTGGATGCTAAGAAAATTATTTCACATCTATTAGGGTACAAGGAAGATGGATCGGATGTAATAGGAGTATATCCGCTGTTGACAAATGGGATGTGCAGATTTATTGTATTTGATTTTGATAATCATGAAAAAGGCGCAGAGGCGACAGATTTTGCTAACACGGATAATGAATGGTATAAGGAAGTAGAAGCCCTTAGGAAAATGTGTGAGATAAATGGTATTAAGCCGTTGGTTGAGCGTTCTCGTTCGGGTAAAGGTGCTCATGTATGGATTTTCTTTAAGAAAGCAATACCGGCGTCGGTGGCAAGAAATTTTGGGTTTATGTTATTGGATAAGGGTTCGGCATCTATTAACTTAAAATCATTTCATTATTATGACAGAATGTACCCATCTCAGGATGTAGTAAGTAGTATTGGAAATCTGATTGCATTGCCATTGCAGGGACAGGCGCTTAAACATGGTAACAGTGCATTTGTGGATGAAAATTGGAATGCCTATCCAAATCAGTGGGATGTTTTGCTAAATAAAACAGAAAAACTGGGTATGGAGGATATCGAAAAATATATGTCGAGATGGCAGGCAGAGTTGGCAGAAAGCAGGGGAATGTTTGCCGGTACAGATATGAATTGCAGACCAAAACCATGGAAGAAAAAATGTAAGTTTTTTAAGGCGGATGTTGTAGGCAAGCTACATATGGTACTTAGCAATGGTGTCTATATCGACACACTAAATCTTATGCCGAGAATTCAAAATCAGATTCGTAGTCTGGCTGCTTTTGATAATCCGGAATTTTACAAAAATAAAAGATTGGGATATTCCAATTACTATAATTTTAGTGCCGTATATTTGGGCAAAGACGTTGATGGGTACATACAGGTTCCGAGAGGGTTAAAAGAACGGATTATCGAGGAATGTAATAAAGCTGAAATAGTTGTAGATATATCTGACCAGAAAGAAAAAGGTCGTCCAATCAGAGTTTCTTTTAAAGGAGATTTGAGGATGCAGCAAGAGTTGGCAGCAGAGAAGTTATTGGCATATTCGGATGGTGTATTAAGTGCAGCAACTGCATTTGGAAAAACAGTTGTTTGTAGTTACCTGATTGCGGAACGCAAAGTAAATACTCTTATTTTGTTACAGAGCAAGGATTTGCTGAATCAGTGGGTGGATGAGCTGAACAAATTCCTGGATATTAGGGAAGAGCCGCCAGAATATGAAACAAAAACTGGCAGGAAGAAAAAGAGAGATAGTGTTATAGGTATTTTGCATGGTAATAAAAAAGCTTTGACAGGTATTGTAGATGTTGCTATGGTTGGTTCTATGTATAGTAAAGGTAAGTTCAATGACTTAATTAATTCTTACGGAATGGTAATTATGGATGAATGTCATCATGCAGCATCCAATACCTCTATGGAACTGTTACAGAGAATTAATGCAAAATATGTATATGGTGTTTCTGCGACGCCGAAGCGTGGGGATAGTTTAGATAAAATTATCTATATGCTGCTTGGACCGCTTCGTCATAGATTTACAGCATTGGAGAGAGCACAGGAGCAGGGAATAGGACATTACTTTGTGCCAAGGTATACAAGGGTAGTAGACACAGTTGACAGCAAAGATGATATTAACAAAGCGTATAGTCTGATTAGTACTAGCAGGGTTCGTAATGAAATGATTATAGATGACGTAAAGAAGAGTGTTGCGCAGAAACAAACACCGGTTATATTAACCAGATTTAAAGAACATGCAAAACTTTTGTATGATGCGTTGAAAAATGAAGCTGACCATGTATTTCTTTTATATGGGGATAATTCAGATAAGGAAAATGCAGAGATACGTGTTAAGTTGAAGCAGATTCCTAAAAATGAAAGTCTTATTTTGGTTGCAACTGGACAAAAAATAGGAGAAGGATTTGACTTTCCAAGACTTGACGTATTGATGCTTGCTGCACCGGTATCTTTTGAGGGGCGTCTGGAACAGTATGTAGGAAGATTGAATCGTGACTATGAGGGTAAAGATTCTGTTTATGTATATGATTATATTGATGCCCATGTGAGATTCTTTAATAAAATGTATGGCAAAAGGTTGAAAACTTACAAGCGTACCGGATTTTCCATATGGACGGGCGATGTACGGTCTAAGCAGATAATTAATGCAATATATGATTCTGGTAATTATAAAGAAAAATTTGAGCAGGATATTGTGGAAGCAGAGAAATCAATTGTAATTTCCAGTCCGGACATACGACAGGTCGAGATTGACAGACTGTTATTACTGGTCAAAGATCGTCAGGAACAAGGGGTAAATGTGACGGTTATTACAACAGACCCAGAAGAAGTGATTTATGGTAGTGCGGATGTATGTTATCACTTGATTAAGTTGATGAAACAAGTGGGCATAAATGTAGTGGCCAAAACAGAAGTCGGAGAAAGATTTGCCGTTATAGATGATGAGTTGGTATGGCATGGCGGAATGAATCTGCTTGGCAAGGTAGATATATGGGATAATTTAATGCGAATTAAAAATCATCAAGTAGCGGCAGAATTGTTAGAAATTTCGCTTGGTACCACAAGAGAATTTAGAGGAGGCTAATAATTGTTATTCAAATTATCTCGGTTCGGGTGAATGCAGCAGACGTATTATATAATACAGGATTTTGGCGTTGAGTTTTCGAAAATATTTTTTCGTGTTCTTGACAAAAATACATGTAGCAACTATAATCTAATTACCTGATAGGTAATGTGGCGAAAGGAGGGAGGACTTGGAATTAGTTTATACAGATGCAAAAACTGAGAAACAATGTACGAGTTTAAAGGTAGCAAGAAAGTTGTTTGGTGGAAATGCTGCACTTGCAAATAGCCTTTTTGCAAGAATAAATGCTTTGAAGCAGGCAGAAACTATTAAAGATATTATAGTCCAACCAACCTTTCACTTTCATAAACTTGAAAATAAAGGTGGAAGAAATTTGGATGGATATTTTGCAATTGATGTGAAATCAAGAAAGGATCAGTGGCGTATAATAATAGAACCACTAAATGAAAATAAGGAACCATATGTTCCGTGTAATATTAATGAGATATCACAAAATGTGAGGATTGTTGAGATAACGGAGGTGAGCAAACATTATGAGTAATTACATTGAGTATAATGATACGATTGCATTTCACCCAGGATATTATATTAAAGAAATTGTGGAAGAAAGTGGATTGACTCAGGAAGATTTTGCAAAGAGATTAGATACTACGCCGAAGAATTTAAGTTTGTTGATTCGTGGGGAGCAGAGCTTATCTATTGATATTGCAATGAAGCTTTCTAGAATGCTTGGTACTAGCGTAAATTATTGGCTTAATTTGCAGAATTCTTATGATGCTTTGATTGCAGAATTTAAATCACAAGAAGAATTGCTGGAAGAAAGAAAAGTATTTGAATTATATGACTACAAATATTTTAGAGAGAATTATGGGCTTCCGGATTTGCCTAGAAAAAAGGATGAACAGATTAAAGCGGTTCGTGAATTTCTGAAGGTTGCAACATTAACAGTGTTTACCAAGAGAGATATGGCAGTAAACTTTAGAAGTTCAACAGAAGCATTAGAAGAAGCTAGTACAGTTAAGGCAAATACTATGGTTCAGATCGCAACTAATAAGGCATTGGCTGTAGATGCACCCAAATTTAATAAAAAGAAATTTGAAACTGCGGTACATTATGCGCTGACATTGACTAAAAATCATAGCGAATTTTATCCATTGATTCGAAAAGCTTTCGAGGAGGCTGGTGTTATCTTTGTAATACTTCCTAATATTGTTGGCTCAAAGATTAATGGAGCTACCAAAAAAATTGGTGATAATATAATGTTGATGGTTAATGATAGAAGACTTTATTCAGACTCATTTTGGTTTACATTGTTCCATGAGATTGGTCATATTATTAATGGTGATTATGGAATATCGTTTGAGAAAGAATCTGGGGAACAAGAGCATGCTGCTGACTTGTTTGCGGAGGATAGTCTCATTCCAAGAGAACAGTATAATAATTTTGTGGCAAGAGGAAGATTCGGATTAAAAGATATTATTTGTTTTGCAGAATCGATTAACAGAGATCCTGGCATTGTATTAGGAAGATTGCAGAATGATGGTTTGGTCGGATTTGATGATTGGACAATGAAGCCAATAAGACATAAGTATAGGGTTAAAATGGCGTAATATCATAGTAAAAGATTGAAGAACCGATTATGTGAGTTGGGTTCATGATGTGAAGCAGCGTTATGTGTCTGCACAGATAAAATCAGCGGTCAAAGTAAATACAGAGCAGCTTAGTCTTGATCTGCAGAATGAATTTCCCAAAGCGAAAGGATTTTCAGCAAGAAATCTTTGGAATATGAAAAATGGTATCTATTCTATTCCGAAAATGAAAGTTTTTCAGAACTTACATATCGTATGGAGGAAAGTCTCGATATGAAAAGCCTAAAACTGCACCAACTTGGTGCAGAAATGGAATTTCCTTCTGTTTTTGGGTTTGTTTCATTACCGGCAGGATATGATGAAAAAGAATTAGAGGATGCTTTGGAACAGAACATAACAAGATTTTTGCTGGAACTTGGCTCTGGTTTTGCCTTTATAGGACGTCAGAAAGAGATTATTGTAGCAGGAAAAACCAGAAAGATTGATATGCTTTTTTATCATATAAAACTTCGATGCTATGTTGTCGTTGAGTTAAAAGCGGTATCGTTTGAACCGGAATTTGCCGGAAAACTGAATTTTTATGTGAATGCAGTAAATCAGTTAATGAAAACGGATGATGACAATCCGACGATAGGATTGCTTATATGCAAGGATAAGGATCAGACGGAGGTACAGTGGGCATTTCAGGGAATTGAAACTCCTATGGGGGTTGCAACCTATGATAACATTCGGATGAATGAGATTAAGTCTCAGCTGCCATCGGAGGAAGCTATTCAGAAACGCCTGGAACAGGCAGAAGAAGAATATCTGCTGAAATTGCAGGAAAAGAATAAGTAGATTTGATACAATGGCATCGTTATAAAGGAGTCACTAAAGTCGCTAAGTGGCTCTTTTTTTAATGCGATAAATCGCACCAATATACTGCGAAACATGATTCTAAAGAGATTATTTTTAATATTACCCCCCACAAATTTGATAAAAACTCTCACCTTCACCTATTGATTTTTACCCCAAAATTCAGTAATATAAAAGAGGTTAGACAAGACTAACCAAAATGTGAATAAATCATGTGGACTCCTCGTATTAGGTTGTGAATCCTGAACGCATCCTATGCAGAATTGAATGAAATTCTTGCGGGGAGTACTATTATTTTGTGAAAAAGGAGATAATGTTACGATGAATTTTTTGGGAATTGAAAAAGTAGTTGGACGTGAGATTTTGGATTCGAGAGGCAATCCGACGGTAGAAGCAGAGGTGACTTTGGTAGACGGAACCGTGGGAAGAGGTACTGCCCCAAGTGGTGCGTCTACAGGTGAGTTTGAGGCACTGGAACTGAGAGACGGTGACAAGGACCGTTATCTTGGCAAGGGTGTTGAAAAAGCTGTCAACAACATCAATACTGTGATTAATGAGGTTCTTACCGGTTTAGATGCGTCTGATATTTACGCTATTGACAAGGCAATGATTGATGTAGATGGTACGAAAGACAAATCAAAACTTGGTGCCAATGCGATTTTGGCTGTGTCGATTGCAACAGCAAGAGCGGCATCTATTGCGTTAGATATTCCGTTGTACCGCTTTTTAGGTGGCATTTCCGGCAACCGTCTTCCGGTACCTATGATGAATATTTTAAATGGTGGTGCTCACGCAGATTCAGCTGTTGATACGCAGGAATTTATGATTATGCCGGTTGGCGCACCATCGTTTAAAGAAGCGCTCCGCTGGTGTGCAGAGGTTTTCCATAAGTTGAAATCTCTGATTAAAGATATGGGAGATGTAACAGCGGTTGGTGACGAAGGTGGATTTGCGCCAAACAAACTTACTTCCGATGAAGAAGCCATTGAGAAAATTCTGGAGGCTGTTAAGGCTGCCGGATTTGAACCGGGAAAAGATTTTATGATTGCTATGGATGCAGCTTCTTCCGAATGGAAATCGGAAAAAGGAATTGGTTACTATAAGCAGCCAAAATCCGGCAAAGAATTTACTTCGGATGAGCTGATTGCACATTGGGAATCTCTCATTGACAAGTATCCGATTATTTCTATTGAAGATGGTTTGGATGAGGAAGATTGGGAAGGCTGGAAGAAGATGACTGAGAAGATTGGTCATAAGGTTCAGCTTGTAGGAGATGACCTTTTTGTTACAAATACAGAGAGACTTTCCAAGGGTATCAAAATGGGAGCAGGTAACTCCATTTTGATTAAATTAAACCAGATTGGTTCGGTATCAGAAACATTGGAGGCTATTAAGATGGCGCACAATGCAGGATATACAGCCATTTCTTCCCACCGCTCCGGTGAGACAGCGGACACAACTATTGCAGACCTTGCAGTAGCGCTGAATACATGTCAGATTAAGACAGGTGCTCCTTCGAGATCCGAGCGTGTAGCAAAATACAACCAGCTTCTCCGCATTGAAGAAGAATTAGGTGCCAGTGCAGTGTACCCTGGTATGGATGCATTTCATGTAGGTAAATAATAGAATTAAAAACAGACGATGAAAAAGATTTCCGGTACATGAATATATGTGCCGGAAATTTTTGTACGTTAAAATTGAAAAGAAGGGCGGATGGTTTTGGTGCAAAGCTCAACGCAGGATGTTGCGAAAACCATATTTTGGTGATATGATTATTGCAGTGTTGTGATAAAATGTTGGCTAAACGCTGTTAAAGTTCTAGATATTTATGGGTACGGACAAAATAATACAAGGAAGGTGAATCTATGTTATTCATATGTTATCCAAAATGCTCAACCTGCAAAAAGGCAAAAAAGTGGTTGGACGAGCATCATTTAAATTACACGGAGCGTCATATTGTAGAGGAAAAACCATCGTATGATGAATTAAAAGAATGGGTTTCTAAAAGTGGGCTTCCTCTAAAAAAATTCTTTAACACAAGCGGATTGTTGTACAAGGAGATGAAGTTGAAGGATAAACTTCCGACAATGAGCGAAGACGAGCAGCTTCAATTGCTGGCAACCAATGGAATGCTTGTCAAACGTCCGCTGGTTATTGGGGATGAAGCAATTCTTGTTGGTTTTAAGGAAAATGAGTGGAGTGAAAAATTGGAATGAAAATATAAGTGAGGGGGAATAGTATATGGAGAAAATATATATATGGATAATTGCATTAATGGTGCTTTCTGCGTTAGTAACCATTATTAAGCCGAGGATAAAAGGAAAAATGGGTGAAGCAACGGTAAGTATGTTGTTGAAAAAGTTGGACAAAAATAAGTATCAGGTAGTTAATGATGTTTTGTTGAGTGCAGAGTGTGGAAATACACGTACAACGCAGATTGATCATGTGGTTGTTTCAATTTACGGTATATTTTCAATTGAAACCAAGAATTATAAAGGACAGATTTATGGTTTGGAGTCTTCGGCAAAGTGGACACAAAACATTTATGGTCACAAATATTCATTTATGAATCCCATATATCAGAATTATGCGCATGTAAAGGCGTTAAATGCCTTGCTTCAAAGTCATGGTTATGAAAATATTCCGGTTTTCTCAATTGTGACTTTTCCCGGGGATGCTGTGCTAAAAATAAAGACAACAAAATCGCAGGTTGTGAAGTGGGGAGCAGTTACAAAGACGGTCAAAAAACTTTCTGTCCAATCGGTTCTTTCAAGAGAGGATATGGATAAGATTCTGGCAATACTTACAAATTATATGAGTACCAGGACAGATACGTGTAAACATGTGAATGAAATAAAAGAAGCAAAATATGTTAAGAAGCAGAAAGAGAAATCAGGAATGTGCTCGAAATGTGGGGGCGCGTTAGTTTTACGCAAGGGCAAATATGGCAAGTTTTATGGATGCAGTAATTACCCGAAATGCAGATATACGGCACCGGTAAAATAAGATACTTTTCAAAGCTAGATAAAACAAAGAGGACTTGACAAATAAAAATCTTTCTGATATGTTGTAATGATTTAGCAAAGATGTTAAATGGGAAGGTATGGGGATAAAAGGAGGAAAAAAATATGTATCATTTTCAGTATGTAGCAAAAAGAGAGTTTGAACCGGAAAAAAAACAGCTTATGGAACTAATACACAAGGTGCAGGATGAAGTTCGAGATAGTTTTACCTTTCAGTATAAATTTGTTGGGAGTGTACAAAGAAATATGGTAACGTGTGATGTAAAGAGTAATGTTGGTTTTGATTTTGATGTAAATATCATTGTAAATGACTATGACGGTGATTTCGATGCAAGAAACATTAAAAACATACTTATGAGTGCATTCAACAAGTATGCTAGAAAGTACGGGTATGATTTTTGCGAGGATAGTACTAGAGTTTTTACAATTAAAGTGAAAGATAGAAAAAATTCTAGGATTAGTTATAGTTGTGATTTTGCAATTGTGAATGATTATGGTAACAATCAGCCGGAGTACATACGTTACAATAAGAAAAGAAAAAATTATACGTGGGAAGAACAAACAAAAGGATTTTGTTGCCTCCCTGAAAAGATAAAATTTTGTAAAGATAATCAATTATGGCAGGAAGTTAGAGAGATATATTTGGATAAGAAGAATTATAATACGGACAGTAACAAGAAATCTAGATCGATATTTGCGGAAACAATTCATGAAGTCTGCCATAGAAATGGATTTTACGATTAGCACAATAAAGGAGAGGAGAAAGTGATGAGGACGGAGACAGTAACATTAACGAATATGTGTATGGTTTACGATGATGCGGGAAATGTTTTGGTTCAGGACAGAGTGGACAAAAAGTGGTCAGGACTTACGTTTCCGGGCGGACATATTGAGAAGGGCGAATCTTTTGTAGATTCAGTTATTCGTGAGGTATATGAGGAGACTGGACTCACGATAGAAAAGCTAAGAATCTGTGGCACAAAAGACTGGCTGCGGGATGACGGCTCAAGGTATCTTGTTGTTTTTTATAAGACGAATCAATTCAGCGGTGAACTCAAATCCTCGCATGAAGGGGAAGTAAAGTGGATGCCGTTAGAAGAGATGAAAAAGGGAAAGCTTGCAAACGGAATGGACGATATGCTTCGCGTATTTTTGGAAGAAGATATCAATGAATTTCATTACCGCAGAGAAGATGGTGTCTGGAAATATGAGCTGAAATAATGGAGGGTGTATTATGCAAATTGAGACGGAGCGTTTAATTCTTCGTGAGATGAACGAAGAAGATTTTGATGACTTATATTGTGTGCTTGCGGATTCGGATATTATGCAGCATTATCCGTATACTTTTGATGAAAAAAGAGTCCGTGGATGGATTGAAAAAAATCAGGAACGGTACCAGATTTTTGGTTTCGGATTGTGGGCTGTGTGCCTAAAAGAAAATGGAAAAATGATTGGTGACTGCGGGCTCACACTGCAACCGATTGGAAATACGATTAAGCCGGAAATTGGTTACCATATTCAAAAAACATATCAGAGAAAAGGATATGCAAAAGAAGCAGCAATTGCCGTAAGAGACTGGGCTTTTACACATACACCGTTTCAGACGATTTATTTTTATATGAAAAGCACAAATCTCCCATCGATGCAGACGGCGCAGGCGTATGGATGTCAACGGGTTGATGAATTTGTGGATGCAGAAAAAGAAAAAACGACAGTGTTTGCCCTCTCGAAAAAAACATGGCTTGAAAAGTATAAAATGAGGCAGGAAAAAGGGGCGCCTCTTTATCAGTATTTTCCATGTCAAAAAGAAAAAATGGCGATTGAACAAATTGAAAATCTTCGACAGGGAAACCTGCCTTTTCAGATAACGTCTGCAAAAAATACATTTGATGGTATTTGTGTGGAATATGATTTGCAGTCTGCGTATGCCGGATTTCCATGTGTGAAGTCGCTTACTTTTGGTGGGAAAACGGATGCTGTTTGCAAGCGGGTGCTCTGGAATCTTTGCAAAGAAAAGCAAATTGATTGTTATCAATTGATACCGCAGGCAGAACAGGAAAGAGTGCAGTTAAAGGATGCGGATTTTAAAATTAATGACGAGGAAGAAGTAGATTTGCTGATTCGGCTTGCTGAGCGAATTTGTTATAGTCAGGAGAAAATTGATGAGTGTTGTGAACACTTTCAAGTTATGATTTCGATGGGAAATGTGGACGCCGGAATTATTGAGGAGATTCTTTCGGTTGTTGCTGACCAGCTGACAGATACTTATTTTTTGAAAATTTCGATGAATCAGTTGTGCAATAGAATGCAGAGAGAAGCGCAGAGAGTTTCACTTCCAAAACAGGTAGAGAAGTTGATTGAAGATGTAAGTCAGATGGTGGAACGCGTAAATCAATCGCTGCAGGAATTGACGGAGTCTGTGCCGGACGCTGCGAAAAAGGGCTGGATTCACAAAAATGATGTAGAGCGTATTACAAAATCAATTGAGAGCGCTAAAAAGATTTTGCAAATTGTCAATCAAATTGAGTGGTATGCAGACAATATGCATTGATTAGAAGGAATCACATGAAAAATAACACACAAAAGATACTAAAAACTAATAGTAATTTTATAGAATGTTCGTTGTATAATTCCCACAAAGTATTAGAATGAAGTTAGAGAGTTTTGAGAGGAATGAAAGGAGTCATTCTATGAAGAGAAAAAGTCAAAAGGCGATGGCACTTCTCACGGTAACAGCACTTAGTATTTCGAGTGTTTTTACAATGCCTGCAAGTGCTAAATCAGCGAAACCAAAGTTAAGCAAGAAGCGTATTACCATGTGGGCTGGGACTAAGAAAAAAGTAACGATTAAAAATGCAAAAGCAGTAAAAAAAGTGGTGTGGAAAAGTAGCAAAAAATCGGTTGTTATCCTGAAGAAAAAGACGAAAAAGTCAGTTCAGTTAGTTGCCAAAAAAGCGGGGAAAGCTACGGTGACAGCGAAGGTAAAAGCAGGATGGAAAATGTATAAACTTTCGTGTAAAGTTACGGTTAAGAAAAAGACAGGAACTACCGTTGTTCCACCGGTGAATACACAAGAACCTGCGGTAGTAAATCCGGGGGATTCTTCCTCTGCGGTAAAAACTGCGGAGCCTGTGAAAGAGCCGACAGAAGAGCCAACAAGGAAACCGGCAGTGACAGCAACTGCAAGTCCAACGGCGACCCCGACTGCGGTGCCAACGCAAAAGCCGACGGCGACCCCAACTGCGGTGCCAACGCAGAAGCCGACTGCGACTCCGACTACAGAGCCGACAAAGAACCCAACGGCAACTCCGACTACGGCACCAACTGCGGTGCCAACGCAGAAGCCGACTTCGACCCCGACTACGGCACCAACAACGGTACCGACTCAGACACCGACGGCTGCACCGACCCAGAAGCCGGCGACGGAGAAAGTGACGCTTGCAATTGACAATACGTTTATTAATTCTCCTGCGTATTCGAGTGCGTGGAAAGGAACGGTATATAACCTGCTTCCACTGATTACGGCATCCGGACACAAAGTATCGGATTTTACACAGGTAAATGTTACAATCAACCTTTTGGATGCAAACAAAAATATTATTGAAAATACAGGTGGCGCATCGATTAAGTTGTCAGTTAAAAACAGCGACTGGGCTGGTTTTGTTGATGCCAATGGTATGCAGAGCGGTAAGGAGCAGGGCTTACAGTTAGATGCTTACCCGAGCGGACAGACGGCACTTTATTTGGTTGTTCAGAATTCTACAGAGGCGGTGAAATACATTCAGATTACATCTGTTGTTATGGAGAACAAAGGGAAAAAAGATGCGACGGAGGCAATTGAATCGTATCAATCGCTTGCGTCTCTCGGTGAGAAATATGGTTTCAAATTTGGAACAAATATCAACGAGGCGGCACTGAAAAATACTGAGCTTACCAAACTCATTAAGTATCATTTTAACAGTACGACGTTCAGTAATGAAATGAAGGCGTATTCGCTTTTGAGCCAGTCTGCTTCACAAAATGCATATGTGGATGAAAATTCACCGGCAGTTATGAACTTTACAAAGGCAGATTCGATGGTTGCGTATGCGGTTGAAAACGGATTATCCATTCGCGGTCATGTGCTGACCTGGGATGCCGATATGTGCGATTGGTTTTTCCGCGAAGGCTATAAGACGGATGGTGCTTATGTCAGCGCAGACGTCATGAAAAATCGTCTGAAGATGTATATTGATGAAGTAATGACGCATTTTGAAGAAAAATATCCGGGCGCGATTTACTGCTGGGATGTTGTTAATGAAGCGGTTGCCGACAATGCGGGTGAATTTGCGGATGATGATGTGCGTCATGTACGACAGGTTCGTGGTGGCAAGACGAATCTTTTCTACGATTATATTGGCAGTGATTATGTGGAACTTGCGTTCCGGTATGCATATGAGACAAGAGCAAAATTACAGGCGGCAAACAGTAAGACAAACATTAAACTGTTCTACAATGATTACAACACGTTTGCAACCTACGGCGCAAATAAGAGAGATGCCATTATTCAACTGGTAAAGAGCGTCAACAGTTTTGCATCCGATGGAAATGGCGGTTACCTGAAGCTCTGCGATGGCATTGGTATGCAGAGTTACATCGGTGGCTATGGACAGCAGAGTGGATGTATGAACGACAATGACATTACCTTAGTGAAAAATGCGATTGAGAAATTTGCAGAAAATAATGTTGAAGTTCACGTAACAGAACTTGCCGTCCGCAATTACGATAATGATGCAGAGCCGGAGCATGCAGCCTTTTACAAGAAACTCGTGCAGACATATGTGGATATTAACAAGGCGGCACAGGTAGCAGGAAAGACCGGACCGATTACGAGCCTTTCCATTTGGGGCTTGTTTGACGCACCATATCTGTCAACGGCAGATTACAGCTACAAAATGAACGGACCATACTGTGGTCTGTTTACGGAATTGTATCAGCCGAAACAATCCTTTAAGGAAGTTTATGAGGTATTGGCGGCAGAGTAAAATACAAGCAAAGTCTTTCTACGAAATTACGGAAAACAAAAAAAGTGCCGGAGCATCGCAGTGGAAAATGCGAATTTCCGGCACTTTTTTCTTTATTATTTTGCAGCTATTACGCTGACTTTAATTTTAGCGGTTACACCATTTTGGGCAACGGCATAAATTGTCGCATGCCCTGCTTTTTTTGCTCTGATTTTACCCTTCTTTGATACGGTCAGTATAGAGGAATCGCTCACAAGGTAGCGGATTTTTTGAATGTGCCAGCAGGTTTTTTTCCCTTTTGGTACAATTACTTGTGCTCGTATTTTCTTAGTGCTTCCGGCCTTTAAAGAAAGTTTTTTACCACTGCGGATTTTTACGCGCGAAGGATTTTCATAAGTTTTACTTCCTTTCGTCAGCGAATGTAATTCCAGTGATTTACTGATTGCAGTTTTTTTCTTCCCGATAATGCGGTAAGCCGTAATACGGTATTTATACCACGTATCTTTTTCACAGTTTTTGTGGGTGTAAGAAGTGGTTGTTCGGTTTTTAATGTCGGCAATTTTCTTTACTTTACGCTCTTTTCCGTTTTCATTGCAGGCAGAGGCGTAAATGAAATATCCGTCCGCATTTTTTACCGGATTCCAGGAAAGTCTGTTGGCATTTTCGCTTGCTTTCACCGGTTGAATCAGCTTTTTACTTACGGAAGCTTTGACTGTTTTTTTTGTCGGTGCAGCGGTTGGTGCAACGGTTGGTGCAACGGTTGGAACCTGAGTTGGAACAGTAGTCGGTGCTATGGTTGGTGCCACCGTCGGAGTCGCTGTTGCCCGCTGCGTTGGAGTGACAGTCGGCGTAGTGGTTGGTGTAGCAGTCGGTGTAGCAGTTGGAGTCGGGCTTGGTGATGGTGATGGTGTCTGTCCCACCTCGGTTGGTTCCGGCAGGGGTATGTATTTATCGTAATAAACCTTAAGTATCGTGGCATTGTTTGGCTTAACAATTCCAAATGTAGTAGTATCATCTCCACCCTGCATATATCCATCGGGCTCCTTAATTTCTGCATAAACGGTCTTCCCAATGTAGGTTGGGGGGCTTACGTATTCGTTCAGCAGTTTATAGTTACCATCTTCTGTTTCCTGATAGTAGAGTACCTTATAGGTTGTTTTCTCCGGTTCATAATACAAATTCATTTGGTAATGTGTATCCGCGTTTTCGAGTGTGACGCGGGAATCCTGCGGTGTGATCGTGCTTATGTGATAGTAATCATTACTATATTTTGTCGCATAGCTGGCATCTGCATCAGCTGCAGTGACAGTGTCGCCAACGGCACCTGTCATAACCTCGGAAGATTCTGCCTTTTCATAATTTTCTGTGTCCGGATTTAACTTCCAGTAATTGATTCGATAAGATGCCTCTTCGTCAATTGGTTTATACTCATTGGTAAACTGGAAGGCGTGCAAAGTTGTATTTGCCTTGGAAAAGTTTAGTGATGATGCAAAACCAACGGCAACCGTTTTGTTGTCAAAACGGGAGTGAAGGTCAATCTCTTTTTCAATCTGCGGTTTGGCAGGTCTTTTCGCATTGGCAAAATCGCCATTGGCATAGCGGACATACATTTTTTCACCATCATAGTCAATCCATACGGTAAAAAGTCTGTCATTTACCCCTGCGTCTGCAAAACGGGTGGCACAGGAGGAAGAATCGCTGACCTTGTTACTCTTTTTCGAGGTGTCCTGATAGGCAGCCTCTAACTTATCGGTGTCATCTAAAACGCCACCTGCACAGGCATCAAAATAAGCAAGATTTTCGTACGCCGTATAGGTTTTACTGTCTTTTGTTTTTTCTACCGTTTTCATCGGGTCAAGACCGTTTAGGTAATAAATGGCATCGTGACGGGCATGGTCGCTGTTTAGCGTGATGCCGATATGGTCAAAGCGCTCGGCATACTTGTAATTGCGGTAAGTCACGTACTCTCTGCCGTCCGCGCCTTCAAAGGGATTCTCTTTGTTTTCGTAGTCGTTTTTCCCTGTATAGGTTTGGTCTTTATGGAGGTATAATTGATTATCATAATCCCAGCTTGCATAGTAATACATGCGGTTTACATCATATCCAAGGCCTGTATGTTTCATGTCGCAATAAGAACCATTATACTGGGAATCCATTTCGACCATGAGGCTTTTTTCGTTATTTTGCATGCCGAATGTATAGGTGTTTCCACCATAATCCATGTCCGAAAGATAATCCGTTTGATACAGAAGAAAGGCAAGACCATCGCCACCGACTTCTCTGGCGAATTCTTTACCCCCTGCCTGTTCGGTGTTGACACAGGCATCCGGAAGTGAAAAGGTGAATTTTGTGGAAAACTGCGATTTGCCATTTAGTGGAACCAGTTGATTTAACATAGCGCGTGTGGAACGGTAGTCAGTAAAACTATTATCCGGATCTTCCTCAGCTTTGGATTCAGGTGCAGAATACGGTTTTATCAAATCAAACAGCCGGATTACTTTTTCCGGAGTTTCCTTCTTGGAATATGGATTTTTTCGTATGCCGAAAGTATCATTACTGGGCGAACGAGTCTGAGTTGCATCTTTACCCTGTCTTCTTTGAGAGGCAAGCATCCAGGATTCTTCCTTAAATTCCTCTCCGGTACCCTCGCCCTCGGCAAAAGTCATTACGGCAGGCTCTGCTGCCGCCGCTTTTTTGGTCTGATTTAAGGATGATGTTACCGGTACATTTGCCAGGGGGAGTACCAGCCCCAGAAGAAGAGACGCAATCAAAAGTCTCTTGTGAAATTCTTTCCTTGTCATAATATCCCTCATTTCTTTTTAGTGTTTACCCAATGAAATGTAAAATCATATTTCTTCGTGTCTCAAAGCAAGAACAAAAATCGATTTGGGTTGCAACTCAATTATAACATAAGAGAAATTATTGCGTCAATGAAAGAATTGCCTGCTCAAATCACCAAGATGCCCTTGTGGTTTATGAAAAATATAAAACACCGATTTTTCCTTGTATTTTATATACGCTTATGATACTATTGGAATAGATAATATTTTATACAAAACACATAAAAATACCACAAATTAGATAATATATTATCTGTAAAAACAACACATAAAGGTGACATAAAATGGAGAAATTAATATGGGAGACAGCAGAGGAAATCGATATGAAGCTGGCGGGCAGAATACGAGGGATTCGCAAAAGGCGTTCGATTTCCCAGAAAAAATTATCGGAAATGAGCGGTGTAAGTTACGGCTCAATTAAGCGTTTTGAGACGACAGGGCAGATTTCACTACTCTCTTTAACGAAGCTGGCATTTGCTCTGAATGAGGTGGATGAGATACGGAATTTATTTACGGATGTTCCGTATCGAAGTATTCAGGAGGTTATCAATGAGGGAAAATAATGTGTTACATGTTTATTACGGGGAGCGGCTTGTAGGGACGATGGCACTTACGGAATCAAAAAAAGCAGCATTTGAATATGCTGATGAATGGCTGGCGGACGGTTTTTCTATCAGCCCTTTTTCGCTTCCTTTGGAAAAGAAGGTTTTTGTTCCCACAAAAGATTATTTTCGAGGTTTATTCGGCGTGTTTGCAGACAGCCTGCCGGATGCGTGGGGACAGTTATTGTTAGATAGAATGTTAAAAAAGCATGGGATAAATAGAGATGAATTTTCAATTATTGACCGTTTGGCAGTAGTAGGAAATCAAGGGATGGGAGCACTTATTTATCGCCCCGAAAGAAATCTGTCCTATGGTCAGGACGTAGATAATCTGGATGAACTGGCAGAAGAATGTCAGCGCATTTTGAATACAGAGGAGACAGAAAAACTGGATGAATTGTATCGTTTGGGCGGAACCAGTGGCGGAGCCAGACCTAAAGTTATGATGGAAATGGATGGGGAGCCATGGATTATTAAATTTCCGGCGCATGTGGACCGTGCGGATATTGGAAAAATGGAATACGATTATTATCTGTGTGCCGAGCAGTGTGGAATTACGATGAGTGAATGTAATTTGTTTCCGTCAGATAAATGCAGCGGCTATTTTGGTACGAAACGCTTTGACCGGAAAAATCAGCATGGAGAAATGGAAAGAGTGCATATGTTGACAGTGGCGGCACTTTTGGAGTTGGATTTTGAGCAGCCTGTTCTTGATTATCAGGATTTGATGAAACTTACGAAAATAATAACCAATAATTCACCGGAGGATTTGGAGAATATGTACCGCCGTATGTGTTTTAATGTGTATGCTCACAATCGAGACGACCATGCAAAAAACTTCTCTTTTCTTTATGAAGAGGAGAAAAAGTGCTGGCGGCTGAGTCCGGCGTATGATTTGACATATAGTACGACATATTATGGAGAGCACACGACAACTGTGGCTGGGAATGGGAAAAATCCGGGAAGCAAAGAATTAATTTTTGTAGGAACACAGGCCGGCTTATCAAAAGAAAAGTGCCGGAGCATCGCAGTGGAAATCAAAAATTGTGTTTCTGATATGCTTTCAGAATATTTGAATCCATAAAAATGCGAATTTCCGGCACTTTTTTCTTTATCATTTTGCAGCTATTACGCTGACTTTAATTTTAGCGTTTACACCATTTTGGGCAACGGCATAAATTGTCGCATGCCCTGCTTTTTTTGCTCTGATTTTACCCTTCTTTGATACGGTCAGTATAGAGGAATCGCTCACAAGGTAGCGGATTTTTTGAATGTGCCAGCAGGTTTTTTTCCCTTTTGGTACAATTACTTGTGCTCGTATTTTCTTAGTGCTTCCGGCCTTTAAAGAAAGTTTTTTACCACTGCGGATTTTTACGCGCGAAGGATTTTCATAAGTTTTACTTCCTTTCGTCAGCGAATGTAATTCCAGTGATTTACTGATTGCAGTTTTTTTCTTCCCGATAATGCGGTAAGCCGTAATACGGTATTTATACCACGTATCTTTTTCACAGTTTTTGTGGGTGTAAGAAGTGGTTGTTCGGTTTTTAATGTCGGCAATTTTCTTTACTTTACGCTCTTTTCCGTTTTCATTGCAGGCAGAGGCGTAAATGAAATATCCGTCCGCATTTTTTACCGGATTCCAGGAAAGTCTGTTGGCATTTTCGCTTGCTTTCACCGGTTGAATCAGCTTTTTACTTACGGAAGCTTTGACTGTTTTTTTTGTCGGTGCAGCGGTTGGTGCAACGGTTGGTGCAACGGTTGGAACCTGAGTTGGAACAGTAGTCGGTGCTATGGTTGGTGCCACCGTCGGAGTCGCTGTTGCCCGCTGCGTTGGAGTGACAGTCGGCGTAGTGGTTGGTGTAGCAGTCGGTGTAGCAGTTGGAGTCGGGCTTGGTGATGGTGATGGTGTCTGTCCCACCTCGGTTGGTTCCGGCAGGGGTATGTATTTATCGTAATAAACCTTAAGTATCGTGGCATTGTTTGGCTTAACAATTCCAAATGTAGTAGTATCATCTCCACCCTGCATATATCCATCGGGCTCCTTAATTTCTGCATAAACGGTCTTCCCAATGTAGGTTGGGGGGCTTACGTATTCGTTCAGCAGTTTATAGTTACCATCTTCTGTTTCCTGATAGTAGAGTACCTTATAGGTTGTTTTCTCCGGTTCATAATACAAATTCATTTGGTAATGTGTATCCGCGTTTTCGAGTGTGACGCGGGAATCCTGCGGTGTGATCGTGCTTATGTGATAGTAATCATTACTATATTTTGTCGCATAGCTGGCATCTGCATCAGCTGCAGTGACAGTGTCGCCAACGGCACCTGTCATAACCTCGGAAGATTCTGCCTTTTCATAATTTTCTGTGTCCGGATTTAACTTCCAGTAATTGATTCGATAAGATGCCTCTTCGTCAATTGGTTTATACTCATTGGTAAACTGGAAGGCGTGCAAAGTTGTATTTGCCTTGGAAAAGTTTAGTGATGATGCAAAACCAACGGCAACCGTTTTGTTGTCAAAACGGGAGTGAAGGTCAATCTCTTTTTCAATCTGCGGTTTGGCAGGTCTTTTCGCATTGGCAAAATCGCCATTGGCATAGCGGACATACATTTTTTCACCATCATAGTCAATCCATACGGTAAAAAGTCTGTCATTTACCCCTGCGTCTGCAAAACGGGTGGCACAGGAGGAAGAATCGCTGACCTTGTTACTCTTTTTCGAGGTGTCCTGATAGGCAGCCTCTAACTTATCGGTGTCATCTAAAACGCCACCTGCACAGGCATCAAAATAAGCAAGATTTTCGTACGCCGTATAGGTTTTACTGTCTTTTGTTTTTTCTACCGTTTTCATCGGGTCAAGACCGTTTAGGTAATAAATGGCATCGTGACGGGCATGGTCGCTGTTTAGCGTGATGCCGATATGGTCAAAGCGCTCGGCATACTTGTAATTGCGGTAAGCGGCGTACTCTCTGCCGTCCGTGCCCTCATAAGGATTAAAGCTTTTTTCGTAGTCATTTTTCCCGGTATAGGTTTGGTCTTTGTGAAAGTATAATTGGTTATCATAATCCCAGCTTTCATAGGAAAATGGGCGATTTTCATCATATGGATATACGTCGCCCGTTCTATTCATGTTACAATAGGCACCATTATATTGGGAATCCATTTCGACCATGAGTCTTTTTTCGTCACATTGCATGCCGAATGTATAGGTGTCACCACCGGAATACGTATACGCTAAATCTTCCGGATCGGATATGTAATCTTCCATGAAAAAGGCAAGGCCGTCGCCGCCGACTTCTCTGGCGAATTCTTTCCCTCCTGCCTGTTTGGTGTTGACGCAGGCGTCCGGGAGTGAAAAGGTAAATTTTGTGGAAAACTGCGATCTGCTATTTAGCGGAACCAGTTGATTTAGTGTGATGATTGTGGAACGGTAATCAGAGGTACTTTTATTCGGATCTTCCTCGGCGGCGGATTCGGGTGCAGAATACGGTTTTGCCACGTCAAACAGCCGGATTACTTTTTCCGGGGTTTCCTTTTTTGAATATGGATTTTTTTTAATACCATAAGTGTCTGAGCTGGGTTGGTAGCTTTCAATAGCCAGTGAACCTTTGTGTGGCTCTCCAGCCGCATTAGAGTCCATCACCCAGGATTCTTCCTTAAATTCTTCTCCGGTACCCTCGCCCTCGGCAAAAGTCATTACGGCCGGCTCTGCTGCCGCCGCTTTTTTGGTCTGGTTTAATGATGATGTTACCGGTACATTTGCCAAGGGGAGTACCAGCCCCAGAAGAAGAGACGTAATCAAAAGTCTCTTGTGAAATTCTTTCCTTGTCATAATATCCCTCATTTCCTTTTTGTGTTTGCCTCATGAAATGTAAAATCATATTTCATTGCCAGAGCCATAAACAATTTATTCATGACCTGACCGGTGATTTCCCGGATTTTTAATTTTCCAATATAAGCGATGGTTTCACGCTGTATGTCATCCGGTACATGATATGCGCCAAGCGTTACTTTTAGAAACCGCTCAAGTTTCTTTTCCAAAGTAAAATACATATCACATTTTTTTGCAATATAGGCACGCATACATCCGGCTGTCCCAATTTCCATTTCGTAAAAATCACTTTCCTGAAAGTCTTTATTATACTGCCTGAAAATTATCGCGATTTTTTTTGCTGTATGCTTGTGAATATAATCCATCAATGCCGGCTGCGTGTAGGCTTCCATGTAAATATCGCGCAGATGTTCATTCATCTCGGTAAGCGTCAACTGAATACAGGTTTCAACGGCGTAGAGAAGCACCGGATTTTTCCCGGTTCCGATAATATTTTCTGCTACACCAAACTGATTTTCAAACATGAATTCTGTCAGTTCTGCAAGAACGCCATCTTTTGTGTGAAAAATGGAGTGAAAACTGCTGCCGGATACGCCTGCATCATGAAGAATTTCCGTCATCGTTGTCTCGTGATATCCCTTTTCTATAAACAAGCGGACACTGGATGACAGAATTTTCTGCTTCGTTTCTTCACTGTCGTATTTTCTTGCCATGTACTTTGCATTCCTCCTTCCTTTTTTTATTTTATGTAAAATCCCTTCGTGTGTCTCGAAACAGAAATGAATTGCTGTTTGAGTTGCAACCCAATTATAACATGAGGGAAATTATTGTGTCAATGAAAGAATTGTCTATGGACAGAATTTGCCGGAAATCCTATAATGAAAGGGATTTATATACAATAAGGGGAAAAGGTATGACATTACAACAGTTAAAATATTTGGTGACAGTTGCGGAGTGTGGGAGCATTTCGGAGGCAGCACAGAAACTTTTTATTTCGCAGCCAAGTCTTAGTGCGGCAATTCAAAATTTGGAAAAGGAAATGGGCGTGACTGCTTTTTCACGCTCCAGCAAGGGCGTTGTGATAACAAGAGAAGGTGAGGAGCTGCTTGCTTATTCACGGATGCTTTTGGAACAGGCGGACATTATGCAGGAGCATTTTGGCAAGGATAAAAACCGGACGCCGAAATTTTCAGTGTCGTGCCAGCATTATTCTTTTGCGGTCAATGCGTTTGTGGATTTGGTGAAACAGTACGATGCCAGCCAGTACAATTTCATTTTGCGCGAGACGCAGACCGGAGAGATTATTGATGACGTGGCGCAGGGGAAAAGCGAGGTTGGAATTTTATATTTGTCGGCGCACAACGAGGAAGTTCTGACAAAACTTATGAAGAAAAACGGACTTGTATTTGAAGAATTGTTTGTGGCAGAACCGCACGTGTTTATCTGCCGTGAGCACCCGCTGGCAAATAAGAAAGAAATTACACTGGATGATTTGCAGCCATATCCGTATCTGGTATATGAGCAGGGCGAGCGGAACTCTTTTTATTTTGCTGAGGAGTTTTTGAGTATGCTGGATTTTCCGAAAAATATTCAGGTGCGCGACCGTGCAACGCTGTTTAACCTTGTCATTGGGTTAAATGGATTTACGGTTTGTTCCGGTGTCATCGACCAGAAGTTAAATGGTGAAAATATTATTGCAAAGCCCCTTGTGTCGGATTGTGATATGCGGATTGGCATGATTCGTAAGAAAAATACGATGTTAAGCCGCTACGCTTTATATTATCAGGAGGCAATAAAAAATTATCTATCTATAGTTTGAAACTATAGTGAAGGCATGGTTATATGTATTTCACAAAAGAAATAAACAATGCTACACTATCCTCATCAAAGAAAAACGGAGGATTTGAAGATGAAAGCATTGCAGGAACCATTTCGATATGATTATGTAGGAAGTTTTTTACGCCCGGAAAAAGTAAAGAATGCGAAAGCGCTGTATGAGGATGGGAAAATTGAAAAAGAAGAATTAGACGAGACAATCAATGAGGCAATTCGTGAAGTTGTTGCCAAACAGAAGGACTTGGGATTTCATGTGATTACTGATGGTGAGTTTCGTAGAACTTACTGGCATTTGGATTTTATGTGGGGATTTGAGGGAGTTGCGCATGAATTAACTGGAGGCGGCGTACAGTTTGCAGGCGAGCTCGCTTCTCTGGAAGATACTTATGTAGTTGGAAAAATTAAAGCGAAAGCACATCCATTTGTTGAATACTTTAAGTTTTTGAAAACTTTGGAAGATGAAAATACAGTTGCAAAATATACAATTCCAGCACCGGCACAGATGTTCCAGCAGTTTATTGTTCCGCAGAATGTGGAATCAACAAGAAAATTTTATGCGACAGATGAAGAGCTGATTCATGATATTGGAGTGGCATATCAGGATGTTATCCGCCAGTTTTATGAGGCAGGCTGCCGCAATTTGCAGTTGGATGACTGTACATGGGGTGCCGTTGTGGGTGATGCCGCAAAACAGCGTTACAAAAGCCTTGGTATTGACTTAGAAGAAGTGAAACAGAGTTTGCTGGCTGTGAATAATCTGGCATTGGAAGGAAAGCCGGAGGATATGGTAATTACTTCACATATCTGCCGCGGCAATTATCATTCAACATATTTCACCAGCGGTTCTTATGACAGTGTGGCTGATTATGTATTTGCCAAAGAAAATGTAGACGCTTTGTTCTTAGAGTATGACGACGAGCGTTCCGGCGGTTTTGCACCACTTGCTAAAGTTTCACCGGACAAAAAAGTGGTACTCGGACTGATTACCACGAAAACGCCGGAGCTTGAAGATAAAAAAGAAGTTATTGAAAGAATTCATGAAGCAGCGAAATATATTCCACTTGACCGCTTGTGCTTAAGTCCACAGTGTGGATTTGCTTCCTGTGAAATCGGTAATAAATTGACTGAGGAGCAGCAGTGGGCAAAATTGAAACTCGTAAAAGAGATTGCAGAAGAAGTGTGGGGATAAAATATAAAATAAAACCATTGGAAAAAATGGTTTTATTTTGCGATGGTGGCGAAAGGAGGGGAAGCAATGCAACGCTATTTTAGGGAATTGACATAAAGAGTTGTAATTTTTCCTCGTTTTCCGCTTTCAACAAGTCGTTTCGCGACAAATCACATTGAAAAAACAACGTTTAAGGCACAATTTGCCATAGAGCGTTGCATTGAAGCAAGAATGATTTCGTTATGTTGCAACTCTTTTGGGCGTTGGAGCAAAATAACGTTGCATTATGCAAGTTGCCATCCCTAAAATCCATTGTCCAGCATTTGCGATAAAAGTGGCGACACAACTTTTCAGCTTTCCAGCAGCTACAAGACTCCCTTAGTGGTGAGGGCACTACAAACCTCGCAGAGGTTTGTCAAGCGGCAGCGGTGCACGAACCACTAAGGGAGGCTTGTAACTGCGGAAACTAAAAACGGTGTCTCCCCTACTTGAAATAAATTCTCCATTCCCAATTCTTGTCCTCTCCCTCTATTCGTTGTATAATAAAAGTTAGCGAACAAAGGAAAGAAGATGTGTAATTTACATGATACAGGAACTTGACAGGTTAAATATTGATGCCTACCATGAAATTGTGGAGTGCATAACAAGTGCATTAGATGCCAGAGACCCTTACACGGCAGGACACTCGGAGCGGGTCAGTGACTTGGCTCAGATGATATGCGGCGAGATGGGGATTACCGGGGAATGCCAAAACGATATTCATGTGGCGGCGCATTTACATGATATAGGAAAAATTGGAATCCCGGATGCCGTGTTAAATAAACCGGAGCGGCTGACGGATGAAGAATGGGAGATTATGAAAGAGCATCCGGCGATTGGAGCCGAGATTTTGAGTAAATCCAGTATGCTTTCAGGGCTGATTGATATTGTGCTTCATCACCATGAGCGGTTTGATGGAAAAGGATACCCGGATGGATTGAAAGGGGCAGAAATTTCGGTGGGAGCACGAATTATTGCGATTTGTGATTCCATTGATGCGATGACTTCAACAAGACGTTACCGCAAGGCGCTTGGATTTGATATCTGTTATCAGGAAATAGAAAAGAATTTAGGAAAAATGTATGATCCGGTAATTGGCAGATTTGTACTGGACAATTGGGATAAAGTGATTACTGTTTTGCAAAAGGATGAGAACTCACCGGAAGTTCTAATTCAATGACATATTCGCTTTCGCGGTTCGTCTCATAACTGTCGATGTGGCAAAGTTCCATCGGGTGGCCGGTGACGGTTAAGTGATGTTCTTTCGCATAGGCATAGAGAGAAGGCATCAACTGTTTGGTCTGCTTCAAGGAGCCGTGGTAGTACAGACACAGATACTCGCCGGCAGGGAGAAACGTGTCCGTCTTCGTTTTTGTGCTGTCAGTCAAAAAGAAAACATTTTCCGTGCGGTAGTAATCGGAGTCTGGATTTGATTTTTCTAAATCCAGCGTGTAACAGTCGCAGAAACCGATGGTATCTAATTTAATCCGGTTCTTTTTCATATATTGAACCATTGTGTAGTCGACATAAGCGTCCGGCAGATTTTCCGTGGAAATCATGGCAATCGGGCGTTTTTTGAATGTCTTTAATTGAATGGAAGTGTCCGATGACTCATTCTGCACGGCTTGCAAAGACTGAATCCGGCTGACAATCTGCTCCTTTTTCTTTTGAAGAACTTCCATCTTTTCCTTTATAATAGAAAGCTCCGTATCTAACATTTCCATTGTGGTGGAAATATTTCTATTCTTTAAGAACTCGCTAATCTGCTCTTTGTGAAAATCAAGTCCCAGCAGTTCACGAATCATCACCAAGGTCTGGAAATCATCCAGAGAATATTCCCGGTATCCGTTATTTTCATTTCGTGTCGGGCAGATTAATCCCTTTTTTTCATAATAACGAATCGAATCGACACTGATATTAAATAAATTTGATAATTCTCCGATGTGAAATGTGCTGTTTGCCATGATCATTCCTCCTAATATAAAGGTAGTGCCCCCTCACATGCGCCAGACGGCAAGTCGTCGGAACCGATTTCAAGCAAGAACTTCGTTCTTGGCGGTTCCTCCTAAAAAAGGCGCTATTTCATAGAAACAGCGCCGTTGCAAGTGCCTTTATTTTAGCAAAGATGAAAAAAAATGTCAAATTTTCAAAAAAAGCCCTTGACCCTAGTATGGTTCTAGGGTTTATACTTCCCGTAAAGAGTCAATGGTGACCGCGTTTGGTGCCAGTGGCTCTTTTGTTGTTTCTAAATCAATTTGAATTTTGGAAAGTGAGGATTACGGTATGGAAAAGAGAATTGAAAATCATCCGATTTTAGGGGAATCTCCAAAAGGAAAATTAGTGAAATTCTCATATGACGGAACAACGTTGGAAGGGTATGAGGGAGAGCCGATTGCAGCAGCTCTTCGCGTAGCAGGTGTGATGGCACATCGTTACACAGCAAAACGCCATGAACCACGAGGCGTCTTTTGTGCGATTGGACGCTGTACCGACTGCGTTATGGTAGTTGATGGAAAGCCAAATGTGAGAACCTGCATCACCCCGTTGAAAGAGGGAATGGTAGTAGAAACCCAGTATGGAGCAAGTGCAAAGGAGGAAGCGTAAATGAAAAGATATGATTTGATTGTAATTGGAGCAGGACCAGCCGGATTGTCCGCAGCAACCGAAGCAGCAAAACATGGATTGCATCCTCTGGTACTTGATGAAAATGAAAAACCGGGCGGACAGTTATTTAAGCAGATTCATAAGTTCTTTGGCTCAAAGGAGCACAAAGCAAAAATCCGCGGATTTAAAATAGGAGAAGAACTTCTCGCTGAGGCAGAAAAGTACGGCGTTGAAGTTATGTTAAATGCAACGGTAATCGGTTTGTATCCGGAAAAAGAAATCACGGTGCGAATCGGAGATGAAGTAAAACATATGAAAGGGGATGCCATTTTAGTGGCAACCGGAGCCAGTGAAAACATGGTAACGTTCCCTGGCTGGACACTTCCTGGTGTAATCGGAGCAGGTGCAGCGCAGACGATGATGAACCTTCATCACATCAAAGCCGGAGAAAAGATTCTGATGCTTGGAACTGGTAACGTAGGATTGGTTGTCAGCTTCCAGTTAATGCAGGCTGGATGCGAAGTGGTTGCCCTCGTTGATGCAGCACCGAGAGTTGGCGGATACGGGGTACACGCTGCGAAAGTAGCAAGACTCGGGGTGCCATTTTATCTGTCACATACCATTGTGAAAGCGGAAGGTGAAGACCGTGTAACGGGTGTTACAATTGCAGAGGTCGATAAAAACTTCCAGTTCATTGAAGGAACGGAAAAACATTTCGATGTAGACACCATTTGTATGGCAGTTGGTTTGTCACCGATGTCACAGTTACTCAAACAGGCAGGCTGCGAAATGAACGACACACCGGGTGGTTATGTACCGGTTTGTGACATCCTTGGCGCAACCAGCGTACCGGGTATTTACGCCGCAGGTGATGTATCCGGAATCGAGGAAGCAAGTTCGGCAATGATTGAAGGACGAATTTCCGGAGCGGTCATTTCTGAGTATCTGGGTTACATGACAAAAGAAGAAAGAGAAGCCCGCGTAAGCGAATTGGAATCCGCACTGGAAGCTCTTCGTCAGGGAATGTTTGCTCCGAAAAACCGAGGCAAAAAAATCGAGAAAACAGAAGAGGGCATTGATATTTCCGAAAACCTTCTCGCAAAAGGTTATGTAGCAGATGATGAGATTGAACGGTATCCGGGCGTTACCCATGCAGTCGGTGTTCATCCGGTTATGGAGTGTACGCAGAACATTCCGTGTAACCCATGTCAGGATGCCTGTGCAAAAGGATGTATTTCCATCGGTGATAACATTACATCATTGCCGGTTGTTGTGCCGGGTTCCAAATGTATCGGATGTGGTATGTGTGTCGCTTCCTGTTCCGGTCAGGCAATCTTCTTAGTCGATGAGGAAACGGAGCCCGGATTTGGTACCGTCACTCTTCCTTACGAATTTCTTCCGCTGCCGGAGGCAGGTGAAAAAGGAATTGCGCTCGGACGAGACGGACAGAAAGTGTGCGACTGCGAAGTGGTATCCTGCAAAACTGCCAAAGCATTTGACCACACCAATCTGTTGACGATTAAGGTGCCAAGTGATATGACAATGAAGGCACGCTTCTATAAGAGAGCATAGAAAACGCGAAAATAACGCGCGAGACAGCGCAGAAAAGAGGAAAACGATATGATGGATATTCAGGAAAAATTAAAAGAAATCGGTCCCTTTGTACCTGGCGCAGATGATGATATGCTGATATGCCGATGCGAGGAAGTGACCAAAGGCGAAATTCGAAAAGCCATTCACGAGGGCATTGTGACAATGGAGGAAATGAGACGATATCTGAGAAATGGCATGGGACTCTGTCAGGGACAGACCTGTGGAAAATTAGTAAAAGGAATTATGGCAAGAGAGCTTCACGTAAGACCGACGGATATCGAACCGGCGGTATCAAGAGCTCCGATGAGACCAATTGAGATGAAAGTTTTAGCAAGGGATGGAGGTGACTGCAAATGAAAAAAACAGCAGACGTAATTATTATCGGTGGCGGTATTAACGGTTGTGCAACCGCATATTACCTTGCCAAAAGAGGAATCAAAGATGTTTTAGTATTAGAAGCAGATGACAGTATCGGACACGGTGGTTCATCAAGAAACGGTGGTGGTGTCCGTCAGTCCGGACGTGATGTCAGAGAACTTCCGTATGCGATGTATGCGGTCAACAATATGTGGCCGACACTTTCCGAAGAACTTGGTGTAGACGTTGAGTATTACCAGAGAGGAAACTTGCGTCTCGGTAAAACGGAAGCACATTTGAAAAAACTTGAAACCTTAGCTTCCAATGCCAGAAGCGTAGGACTGGATATGCATGTAATTGACGGCAAAGAAGTCAAAGAAATCTGTCCGCATCTTTCGGATGAAGTCATTGGTGCAAGCTGGTGTCCAACCGACGGTCACGCAAACCCAATGAAAACAACCCTTGCCTTTTATACCCGTTCACTGGAACTCGGTGCACGTTACATAACCGGAGCAAAGGTAAAAGCCATTGAAAAAGTAAAGGGAAAAGCAAGAAAAGTAATTCTTACAACCGGGGAAGTATTTGAGGGCGAAACCATTATTCTGGCTGCCGGCTACGAGAGCCGTTTTATCGCCCGCACGGTAGGAATTGATGTGCCGATGACAAAATTCTTTGAAGAATGTCTGGTAACGGAAATGCAGCCACATATGTTTGATATCATGTTAGGAACCGCAGATGCCGATTTCTATGGACATCAGTCACAGCATGGTTCATTTGTATTCGGTTCGGATTCCGGTTTGGAAGAATCGATTGATAAATCGTTTGATGATTTGCGCACAACATCAATTACTGCTTCGGCAGGATGCCGCGCAATTATGGGCTACATTCCGAAACTGGCAGATGCCAAAATTGTCCGCACATGGGGCGGCTGGTGTGATTTGTGCTTTGACGGCGTACCGGTTATCGACCGTGTAGATGAAGTTCCGGGACTGATTCTTGCCTGTGGATTTACCGGTCATGGATTTGGTACTGCACCGGCCGTTGGACTGATGTTGTCCCAGATGGTAGCAGGAGAAGACACAATAGTTGATATTTCTTCCTTAAGCTATGACCGATTTAAGAGTTTGAAATAAACTGAGTGAAAGTCAAAGGAGATGAAAGGCATGAGTGAATTAGAGGCTGTAATTGCAGAAGAAAAAGCAAAATTAGTAGAATCGAAAAAACTCCGTATGCTTTATTTAGATGAAGAGGATATGATTGAGGCAGGAGTTATGGATGCTGCCAAATGCGTTGATGTGATGGAAGAGACAATGGGACTTTTGGAAGACGGCGACTTCATCATGGGTGGTCCGGAGCATAACTCTCACGGAATTATGCTGGAATTTCCGAAAAAATCCGATATTGACGGATTCCCAATTAATGACGGCGCGGACCGGCGGTTTATCGCCATGCCGGCGTACTTAGGAGGTAAATTCCATGTTGCAGGATGTAAATGGTACGGCTCAAACGGAAATAACCGCCCGATGGGAATTCCGCGTTCCAATTTGATGTTTGCCCTAAATGATGTGGAGACCGGAGCGCCACTTGCTTATATGTCAGCGAACTTGTTAAGTTCAATGCGTACCGGGGCAATGCCGGGACTGGCAACCAAACTTTTGGCGAGAGAGGATTCAAAAGTTCTTACGATGTTGGGGGCAGGACCGATTGCGAAAGCTTGTTTCCGTGCCATTATGACAAATGCAAAAAAAATAGACACGGTAAAAATCAAGGCAGGTTCCTTAAAATCCAAAACGGCGGCTGCGCTTAAGGAGTTTATTGAAACCCATTATAAACAGGTGAAGGAAGTAATCATCTGTGAGACGTTAGAGGAAGCAGTCCGCGGCTCCGATATTATTAGCGAGTCGGTTTCTGTGAAACCGGGGCAGTATCCGACCTACAAAAAAGAATGGTTAAAACCGGGTGTTACCCTGATTGCGACGAGCTTTTTCAACATGGATAAAAAAGAACTTGTTGGCATCCGCAAAGTTGTCGATAACTGGAAGATGTATGAGGAGTACGGCATCGAGGATGAAGAGGGTTACGATGAAAATGGAATGCGTAAGGCGACCGGCTGCATGGGTGAGGAGTTCTATTACATGGTAGAGGATGGCCTGATTACGAGAGATTCCATTGACCATTTGGGTGAAATTATCCGCGGCAAAAAACCGGGAAGAAAGTCCGACGATGAAATTATTTTTGTTGCCATTGAAGGAATGCCGATTGAGGACGTTGCATGGGGGTCTGAAATTTACCGCAATGCCGTCGACCATGGCATTGGTACGCAGTTAAAAATCTGGGATCATTCATCCAGGTAGTAAGTTTTTTGTGTGATTGGAGTGATTGATATGGACAGTAAAAACATTTTTAAACGAATTTTATATTACATGAATCCGAAGCATATCGAGCCGAAAATGGTAAAACTCTGGGCGTTTTGGATTGTGTTCTGGGTTGTCTTGTTTTTGGTGCCAACAAAAATGGTGACAGGAAGTTTCTGGATTCTTGTTCCACTGGCAGGGCTGTTTGTATATGCTCTGGTCACAAAAGATGTTATGCAGTCGCTGGTTTTAGGTACATTTTCATGTTACATATTGTGGTATAAGGGGGCCTGTTTTGGCGGCTTTATCAATGATTTATATACCGTGCTTGGTGACCCGGAAAATATCGAGATGTATATGTCGTTTTTCCTTTGCGGCGGCTTGATTATAGCTATGAAGCGAACCGGAAGCACAAAGGCATTTACCGAGTTTGTGACAAGCAAGGAAAAGGGAAAAGCAGCTGCCGTTATGGTGACAGCGGGTGTGTACGCCGGTGCGACATCGGTGGATGACTATGTGTCGGCACTGACTGCCGGTGCGGCGTTTTCTCCATTGATTGATGCACTGAAGAAGCCGAGATTGGCACTTGCCTATATCATTCGTACAATTAGTATCTGTGCGTCGGCGATGCTTCCGTTTGGTGCGTGGGGATACTTTATCATTTACCAGATTGTAGAAGCGGATAATGTCGCGGATAAAGCACAGGCAACGGATATTTTCATCCAGTCGATTCCATTTATGTTTTATGCGATTGTTGCGATTGTTCTCTCGCTCTTATTTGCTACCGGTAAAATTCCGATTATCGGACCGATGAAAAAAGCGTACCGGATGATGAAAGAAAAAGGAATCCAGATGGGCGATATTAAAGGGAGCGATGAAGAGGCTGACGCAGAGGAAGAAGAGGATTTTGATGAAAATAATGAGAGGACAAAACACGTCAGTGTGCTAAACCTTATTTTGCCGCTTGTGTGCATTGTGATTGCTCTGTTAGCAACGGGACTTAACTGCTTTACGGCGTTTGCCATTGCGGTTATATTTACCGGATTTTTATATGTTATGCAGGGATTGCAGACGATTTCCGAGTATGTGCAGTGTATCGTGGATGGTTTTATTGACATGGTTGACATGGTAATTATTCTGATGCTTGGCTATGCGATGCAGGAATGTATGTATGCGATGGGAATGGAAGATTTTGTATCCGCTGTCTGCGGAGCAATTCCGGTTGCCAGTCTTCTGCCGTTTATCTTCTTCGTATTCTTTAGCTGTTCGGAATACTTGTTCAGCTTAAATTATACGTTGTATCAGATTGCGATTCCGGTTATGATGGTAGTATTACCGGGCGTTGGTGCAAATGTTCCGTTGTGCCTTGGTGCGATTATTTCTGCCGGATTATTCGGCGCAAATGCGTGTGTTGTTTCTGACCTAGGCGTTGTTTCGGCGCGAGCATGCCGGGTAACGATATATGACCAGTATCGGACGAGCCAGCCGTATGTGCTGATTGCCGGTGCGATTTCTGCGGCACTTTATTTGGCGGCAGGATTCATTTTCTAATGTTTTGAAAAGGAGTGGATACGATGCAGAATTTTTATTATGATATTCCAACGAAAGTATTTTTTGGTGAGGGACAGATTCAAAATCTGCCGGAGCTTGTCAGTGAATTTGGACAACGTGCCCTTTTGGTGTACGGTGGCGGCAGTGTAAAGCGCAGTGGTTTGTATGATACGATTGTGTCGCTGCTAAAAAAGGCAGGAATTACAACGTGGGACCTTGCGGGCGTGGAGCCAAATCCACGGCTTAGTACCGTGTGCCGCGGTGTGCAAATCTGCCGTGAAAATCAAATTGATGTGGTGATTCCGATTGGCGGCGGCAGTACGATTGACTGTGCGAAGGCGGTTGCAGCGGGATTTTACCATGAGGGAAGTCCGTGGGATTTGGTGCTGGATAACAGTTTGATAACAAAAGCACTCCCGATTATTACGGTGCTTACGCTGGCGGCAACCGGTTCTGAAATGGACGGGTTTGCGGTAATTAACAACGAAGAAACTTCGGATAAGCAGGAGATGTGCAGTATTTTACTGTATCCGAAATATTCTATCATGGACCCGGTTAATACATTTACTGTGCCAAAATACCAGACGGCAGCAGGTACGGCAGATATTATGAGTCATATTTTTGAATTGTATTTTGATGGAACACCGGGAAAATATATGCAGGACCGTGTGATGGAAGGGCTTTTGAAAACGTGTATCCATTTTGGACCGGTTGCTTGCGAGAAGCCGGATGATTATGAGGCAAGAGCCAATTTGATGTGGACGTCAAGCTGGGCGATTAATGGATTTTTGGCGTGTGGTCTTACGTCTTTGTGGCCGGTGCATGCGATGGAACACCAGCTCTCGGCGGTGTATGATGTTACACATGGACACGGGCTTGCTGTGCTCACTCCGGTGTGGATGCGCTATATTTTAAATGACGATAATGTGGACCGTTTTGTGAATTACGGAGTGAATGTATTTGGTATTTCGTCGGACAAAAAGCCGTATGAAATTGCGGAACTTGCCATTCAAAAGACAGAAGAAGTTTTTGAAAAAATGGGGCTGAAACTGTCGATGCAGGACCTTGGAATTACGGACGAAAGCCACTTTGAGAGTATGGCAGAGCGTGCCGCGGATGGACTTGATGAGTGCCAGGTTCCGCTCGATAAAGACAAGATTGTAGAAATTTACCGTAAATGTATGAAATGATGAAAATGAAATCGTTACATTTTCACAAAAAATAAAAATTAGCATTGACAGAAAAATAATTTGGTGCTAGTATCGCTTTAAAGTCAACGGAGACTCGTGGAGTTTCCGCTGGCTTTCTTTTTTTTTGTAACAAGTAAAACTTATCAATCAACGTAAGGAGGGCATGATTATGAAAAAGAAAATGAAACATTTAATAGCAGTTACGATGTGTCTTGTACTGAGCATAAGCGTTCTTTCGGGATGCGGCAGCAGTTCAGAGAGTACCGGTTCAAAAGAAAAAGCAGACAGCTTAAACATTATGGTCTGGGAAGGAACCTGGTCGGAGGAGATGTTTCAAGACTTCACCAAAGAGACCGGAATTAAAGTCAATATCAGTTACATCGACAATACGGATACTTTGTTAGCGAAGATGATTGAAGGAAGCGCCGATTACGATTTGATTGACTTAGAGGGTGCTTATGTAAAATCCTTTTTGGATGGTGAATTGTTAGCCCCAATTGATAAGAGTAAGGTCAAAAATGTGAAAAATATTCAGGAGAGTTTTTTGAAAGAGGGCCCAATTGGAGATACCGAAGAAAAATATACAATTCCAAATATGGGATGCAGTTATACAACGATTGTTTATAACAAAGAGACCTGTCCAATCAAAATTACCTCGTTTAAGGATTTGGCTAATCCAAAACTGAAAGGAAAAATTGCGATGGTCAATTCAACGATTTCCCTTTACGGTGAAGCGTTAGCAGCCTGTGGATTTAAGCCGGATTCGACAAACGAAGAAGAGATGAAAAAAGCCAATGAACTTTTGACACAGATTAAGGCAAATGTAAAAGCGTTTGTTGGTGAGAGTGCCGTATCGCAGCTTGAAAATGGTGAGTGTCCGGTAGCGTTCTGCTGGGATTATACAACACTTTGTGTAGACTCCAAAGATAACTGGGATAAATTCGAAGCCGTTGCTTTGAAAGAAGGATGTGAGCGGTTCCAGCAGTATTGGGCGATTCCGGCAGCATCAGAAAAACAGAGTGAAGCAACCGAGTTAATTGATTTTCTGCTTCGTCCGGAAGAAAATGCAAAAAGCAATGCCGAGTACGGCGGTGTGCCAAACTTAAAACAGGACTTGTTAGCACCTCATCTTGACAAAGATTTTTATGAAAGTCCGGCATTGAAAAAAGAGGAAGAGTTATTCCCGATTTCCTGGAGCATTGCCGTAAGTGATGAACAGATTAACTTAATGGATACTTACTACACGGAATTGATGGGAAATGCAGCAGAATAGGAGGATGATACCATGAAAAAGATTGAAGTAATTACAAGACCGGAAAAATTGGTCGGTTTGAAAGAAATATTTGCCACTCACAATTGTCAGGGTATGACGTGTTTATCCGTTATGGGATGTGGACGTCAGAAAGGATATCTGCCGGAGATGAATTTCACCGGCGATGATATCAACCTGCTTCCGAAAATCATGGTTTTCGTCGTTGTGGAGGATGACCAGATTGAGGAAATTTTAGCGGATATTGCGACCGCGATTGGAACCGGTAAAAATGGTGATGGTAAAGTATTCGTTACGGAAGTTTTAGATGCGATGCGTATTCGTACCAATGAACGAGGCGATGATGCACTGATGTAGACCGTTCTTAGAAACAGTCGGAATGGAGGGAACTATGAGTAAACCTATTGTATCTCTTGTAAATGTAGAAAAATGGTATGGAACCAATCATGTGGTAAAGAACATGAATATCAATATTGCCGAAGGGGAATTTCTGACACTGTTAGGACCATCCGGATGTGGAAAGACAACGACACTGCGTATGATTTCCGGTTTTGAACTGCCGACTTCCGGTGTGATTAAAGTCCAGGGGGAGAGCGTAGAGAAAAAAGAGCCGTATCAGCGCGATGTCAACACGGTATTTCAGAATTATGCGTTATTTCCGAATATGAATGTTTTTGACAATGTAGCGTATGGACTTAAGGTGAAAAAAGTTCCGAAAGCTGAAATTAAAGAGAGGGTAACGGAAATGCTTAAGCTTGTCCAGCTTGAAGGTTTTGGCAAGCGGCGCATCACTCAGATGTCCGGTGGACAGAAGCAGCGTGTGGCAATTGCAAGGGCACTGATTAACCGCCCGAAAGTATTGCTTTTGGATGAGCCGCTTGGCGCACTTGATTTGAAATTGAGAAAGCAGATGCAGATTGAGTTAAAGCGTTTGCAGAGAAAGCTTGGTATTACCTTTGTTTATGTAACGCATGATCAGGAAGAGGCGCTTACGATGAGTGACCGCATTGCGATTATCAATCAGGGTGTTTTGGAACAGGTGGATACAGCATTTGATATTTATGAACATCCAAAGACAAGGTTTGTTGCCGGATTTATCGGCGAATCCAATATCTTTGATGCTGTTGTAATCAGTCAGGATGGCGATACCGTAACCGTAGGTACGGAAGTCGGAAAGGCGCAGGCATCCGGCTTTACCGGTGAACTGGCAGCAGGAACTGCCGTTTCGGTATCGGTTCGTCCGGAAAATATGCTGTATTCGAGAGAGCGGGTAGAAGGATTTCATATCAAAGGGGTGGTGAAAGAACATATTTATGTCGGAAACCTGATTAAAACCATTGTTTTACTAAATGATGGAACGGAAGTAAAAATTAATCGATTTTCGATGGATGACCTTCCAAAAGAGGGAGAGATGATTTATCTGTACTGGCATCTGGAAAAGGGAATTGTACTGCCGGAGAAAAATCTGGTAGATACGGATGCTTCCCGTGATATTGAAGGAGGCGATGAGGATGAAGAAGAATAAAGAAGGAACGCAGGTTGCAAAACACAAAGACAAAAAATCGTTTAAGGCGAGACTATCTTCTATTATAATGTGTGCGCCTGTTACAATTTGGTCGGTTCTGTTTGTGCTTGTGCCGGTCGGAATGCTTTTGTTCATGAGTTTTATGACGAAGGGACCGCTTGGAAAAATCGTGTATAAATTTACACTGGATAACTACGCAGAAATTTTTAAACCGGTTTATGTAACGGTTGTGAAACAGTCACTTTTGATTGCCGTGTGGACGACCGTTCTCACCATTTTACTTGGGTATCCACTGGCTACCGTGATTGCTCATGTGAAGAAAAAGACTTCCGGTGTTCTGACGGTGCTTCTGATGCTTCCTTTATGGGTCAGCGGTTTGGTTATTTTGTATAGTTTTGTTGTTATGTTAAATAATTCCGGTATCATCAATACGGTGCTTATGTCACTTGGTATTATCAAAAAGCCGATTGACCTTTTGTATAACAATTTTGCGGTTATCGTCGGTATGATTTATATGTTTCTGCCATTTGCGGTACTGCCTATGTATTCATCGATTGAAAAACTTGATCCGGGTCTGATTGAGGCATCAAAAGATTTGGGAGCGGGACCGATTAAGACCTTTTGCAAAGTGACTCTGCCGCTTACGGCACCGGGAATCTTTGCCGCAGTAATTCTTACATTTATCCCTTGTATCGGATATTATATGGTAACGGATATGCTCGGTGGCGGTACCTCGATGATGGTTGGTAACTTGATTTACCGTCAGTTTACCATCGCGAGAAACTGGCCGTTTGGCGCCGCCCTATCCATTATTCTGGCAGTGATAATTTTGTTAATGGTATTAATCTACACGAAACTTGGTGGAGATTTGGATGATTTGGGGGCTTAGTCTATGGAAAAGAGAAAGAAGAAAAAACGAGTGATGTCAATCCTCGGAAAAGTATATGTCGTCCTATTGTTTTTGTTTATCTACGCACCGGTTTTTGTCATGATTGCCTTTTCGTTTAACGATAGTCATGCCAATGTAGTGTGGTCGGGATTTACAACAAAATATTATGTGAAACTGTTTAGTGATTCCGGGATTTGGGAAGTACTTGGTACGACACTTTTGATTGCCGTAATTTCCACTTTGATTGGTCTGGTTGTCGGAACAACCGGAGCGGTCGGATTGCGCAATGCAAAGTTTAAAGGAAAGAAATTGATTATGAATACCATTTATTTTCCGATTGTAATTCCGGAAATCGTGCTTGCGGTTGCACTGTTGCTTGTCTTTAACCTGTCAAATATCGGATTAAGTATCGGTACTATCATTATTGGTAATACAACGTTAGTTCTTCCGTATGTTTACATTACGGTAAAGGCAAGACTTGTCGGCATGGACCCAAGTATTGAAGAGGCGTCCATGGACCTTGGTGCAGACCGTGTGTACACATTTCTTCATGTGACACTGCCGGCGATTATGCCGGGAGTTATGTCCGGCGCATTTATGGCATTTTCTCTGGTACTGGATGAACTGATTGTAACGAGTTTCCTTGCCAATGCCGAGACGACGACACTGCCGATGAAGGTGTACTCAATGATTAAGAAAGGTATTTCGCCGGAAATCAATGCACTGACAACGATTATTTTTGGTGTTTGCCTGCTTGGACTTTTCGCTTATCTCATTCACTGGATGCTGCATGCACATAAGGTGAAAAAGGTTCGTGCTAATGCGATGATGTAACTGTTTTCTGGAAAAGGAGGGTGTTTATGTCAGATACAAGAATTGATTTTTTATATTTAAATGAAAAAGATATGATAGATGCCGGTGTTTTGGATGCCGGACATTGTGTGGAGACGATGGAAGAAGTGCTTTGTCTTTTGGCAAAAGGTGACGTTTTGATGGGCGGAAAAAATCGGAGAGAGCATGGCATCCAATTGATTTTTCCAAAAGAATCAGAAATCCCAGGCTTCCCTCTTGAGGATTCGCGTGACCGAAGATTTATGTCGATGCCGGCATATCTCGGTGGACGGTTTCATTTAGCCGGTGAAAAATTTTATGGCTCAAATGGGCGAAATGTGAGGAAAGGACTGCCCCGTTCCATTTTGATGGCAACACTAAATGATGTGGAGACCGGACAGCCGCTTGCCTATATGTCAGCCAATTTGCTGTCTGCCATGCGCACCGGCGCGGTGCCGGGGGTGGTTGCCAAACATTTGTCGGTAAAAAATCCGAAAGTGCTGACACTTTTGGGACCCGGCGTTGTGAACAAAACATGCCTGATGGCATATATGTCCCAGTTTGATTCTATTGATACCATTAAGATTAAAGGAAGTTCTGCGGCATCCGCAACAGCGAAAGAAATGGAGCGTTTTATTAAAGAAAAGTATCCGCAGGTTTCCCAAATTGTTTTGTGCGGTACGGATGAAGAAGCGGTAAAGGATGCAGATATCATCAGCGAGGCAACTTCGGTCGAAAAACGCCGGTGGCCGGTGTTGAAGCCCGAATGGATTAAGCCCGGCTGTTTGATTATTTCCTCCGGCACAATGGATTTTAGTGATTATGATTTTATGGTGAAAGATATCCGCAAAATTGTGGATAACTACCCGATGTATGAGGAGTACATAGAAATTTATGAGGAGTGGGATGAAAATGGAAAGCGTCTCTCATCAGGAATCCCCGGCATGTATTATGTCAACATGGTGGACGATGGCAAAATCGACCGCTCGGAAGTGACAGAACTTGGTGAGATTTTGCTCGGTGAAAAAAAAGGGCGCAAATCAGATGATGAAATTATTATGGTCAGTGTCGGCGGTATGCCGATTTTAGATGTCGGCTGGGGGTATGAATGTTACTGCAAGGCGAAAGAAAAGGGCATTGGAACGACATTGAATTTATGGGAAAAACCGTATCTTTATTAACAAAGGGGGCGGTTAGTATGAATCGAAGAATTACGGTGAAATACTGTTTTTTGCAGGGAGGATACTGGACGCTTGCAGCTGTAGCGATGGCGTTTACAACACCGCTTTTAGAGGCAAAAGGTTTTTCCGGAACAGAAATCGGAATTTTGAGCGCTGTCAAATATCTGGCAGTGCTCATTTTTCAAATGGTATTAGGAAGTTTTGCGGATAAACATGCCGAAAAGGTTCCGTTGCAGCGCATGCTGATTCTCATGACTTTTGTAAATATTATTTTTTCTTTTTTATTTTATTTAACCGGACATACGATGTGGATGGCAATGCTCACGCTAATTATTTTTGGCATGACAATTCACTGCGCTTCGCCGCTTGTGGATTCGCTGTCTATCCAGTACATGAACCACGGCGTGAAAATGAACTACGCCATATCGCGTGCCTGCGGTTCTTTGTGCTGGGCCGTTTTCTGCGTTGTGGTTGGTTTGATTGCCGATGCGTTTGGGGCAAACCGTATTTTGATTTTCCAGATTGTCGTAAGTTTTTTATTTGCTTTTTTTGCGTTTAATATGGATGCTGTCGATTTTTCAAAGGAAAGAAAAAAGAAAGAAAAAACGGGAGACTTAGCCTCCGAAAATTCAGACACGAAATGCGAAACAGGAGAAGTCCATTCGTGTTTTTATCTGCTGAAACATTTTCCTAAATATTCATTATTTTTGCTTGGACTTGTGTTTGTCTTTGCTGCTTATAATATGAACAGTACATTTCTTATTGACTGGATTGAGGGCATGGGAGGAAATCACGCGGACTATGGGATGGCTCAGTTCGTGCTTGCAATGGCGGAAATTCCGGTGGCACTTGTCTTTTATCGGATTCGTGGACGAGTTTCCATTGATAAACTGATGGTAGTCTGTGCATTCTTTTGCTTCCTCCGCGCCACGGCAACGACATTTTCCGGCAGCGTAACACTTGTCATTTTGTCGCAGGCTTTGGAACTGTTAGGACTCAGTATTTATTATGTCGGCACGGTGTATTTTGTCATGGACTATCTGCCACAGGCAGATGCCGTAAAAGGTGCTTCCCTCATTAACCTCGCCGGGATGGGGCTTGGGGAGATGGCAGGAAGTATCTCGTGTGGTTTGATTAAAGATGCGTTTGGCTTGAGAAATCTTATGCTTTTGAGTAGTGGTGTCGGGCTTGTGGGCGTTGTGGTTATGGTGTGGATGTGGCGGAGGTTGGAATGATGGGGTTGCCACAAACGTTCTTTTTCCTTGCATAAAAATAACATCTTCTGTTATGATATAATCAATTGGGGAATTTATTTGAAAGACGAGGAAATAGATTGATGGAGCATGTGTATAACGGAAAGGAAAACACAAAATATTTAAAACTATTAAAACAAAACTATTCATCAAGTCAGGCGGTAATCCGGGAAATCGTAAATTTAACGGCCATTACAAACCTGCCGAAAGGGACGGAGTTTTTTTTAAGTGATATTCATGGTGAATATGAAGCATTTTTGCATATTATGAATAACTGTTCCGGAGTAATCAAAGAAAAAGTGGACTTGATTTTTAAAGATACCTTATCGGAGTTTGACAGACAGGAACTGTGTACGCTGATTTATTATCCGAGAGAAAAAATGACGCTGCTCGGGGAAACGAACAGAATTGATGGCAACTGGTATGCCATGACATTGAATCATTTAATTATGATTGCCAAGTTATTGTCGTCGAAGTATACAAGGTCAAAAGTGAGGAAGGCATTGCCGGAGGACTATGCTTATATTATTGACGAGCTGCTGCATGCGCAGGAAGATGAAGATGCAAACCAGATTCGGTATCATAAGCAGATATTACAGACGATTATTGAGCTGGAGGATGCAGATGAATTTATTATTGCACTGTCGCAGTTGATTAAGCGACTGGCTGTTGACCACCTTCACATTGTCGGAGATATTTTTGACCGAGGCGGGAGTGCGGACAAAATACTGGATTTATTGTATGATTATCATTCACTGGATATTGAGTGGGGAAATCATGATATCTTATGGATGGGTGCTGCCTGCGGAAATGATGCGTGCATATGCAGTGTGGTTCGTAATAACCTCAAATATGATAATGTTGAAATTTTAGAAAATGCCTATGGAATCAGCTTAAGGCAGTTGATTCTTTTTGGTATGAAAACGTATGGAATTGAGGATGGCATAAAGGCAGCATTGGCAGCGGTTACCGTTATCCTTTTTAAGTTAGAGGGGCGGTTGATAAAGGCACATCCGGAGTATGAGATGAGTGACAGGCTGTTATTGGGGCAAATGGATGATACAAAAAATAAGGTTATGATTGAGGGCGAATGGGTTGCTATGAATACCAATGCGTTTCCAACCGTAGATTTAGAAAATCCTTATGAATTAACAGAGGAAGAAACGGAAATTTTGCGGAAACTGCACCGGAATTTTGTGTCGAGCCAGCGTCTGCAAAAACATATTCGTTTTCTGTATGAAAAAGGAAGTATGTACAATGTATACAACGGAAATTTAATTTATCACGGGTGTGTTCCGGTTGATAAAAACGGAGCTTTTGATAAATTGTGCATTGATGGAAAATATTATCATGGAAAAGCGTTGTTGGATAAGTGCGAGGAAAAAGCAAGAGCCGCTTATTTGGACAACCCGGACAAAGATGATATTGATTTTATGTGGTTTTTGTGGGGCGGAGAAAAGTCGCCTTTGTGTGGAAGAAAACTTAAGACTTTCGAACGTGAATATGTGGATGAAGAAAGTTTGTGGACAGAGGAGTCAAATCCTTATTACAGCAAGTATTATGATGAAAGTTTTTGCTGCCAGATTCTTCATGAATTTGGGCTTTATGATGACGATTCCCATATCATCAATGGACATACACCGGTCCATGCCATTGAAGGGGAAAATCCGGTCAGGGCAAAAGGAAGGCTGTTTGTAATTGATGGCGGTTTCTGCCGCTCCATGAATAAAGCGACAGGGATTGCCGGCTATACCTTGATTTTTAATTCGCATGGGTTAAGGCTGAAAGCGCATACCCCATTTACTTCAGTGGAAGACGCCTTGATGAATAATACGGATATTGAATCCTCTTCTGAGATTATCGAAAAAGATTTGCAGCGTATGTTTGTAAAGGATACGGATATCGGGAAACACTTATTGGAAGAAATCAGTGATTTGCGTAAACTTCTTGAAAATTACCGCAGATTATAGAAAAGGCAAAACTTGCCATTTTTTCTCATGCTTGTTAGAATAAAGTTATTAAGTTGCGTGTACGCGGAAAAGAGGAATTATTATGAATACAGATACATCGAAGCAAACTTTTTTGTTAGTTGAAGGGGCATTAATGATTGCCATGGCGTTTGTCCTTAGTTATATTAAACTTTATGATATGCCGATGGGCGGAAGCATTACACTGGAAATGATTCCGTTAGTCATTATGGGACTTCGTCATGGAGTGAAATGGGGAACATTTACGGCAGCCGTACATGGTATCATTCAGCTTATATTAGGCTTTAGTAATGTAATGTACTGCGCTACGATTCCTGCGATGATTGGATGTGTATTGTTAGATTATCTTTTTGCTTTTACAGTTCTTGGACTGGCAGGGCTTTTTCTTCCGCTATTTAAGAATAAGCTTATAGGTGCGGCAGTTGGAACGGCGATATGCGGAGCACTGCGCTTTCTGTGCAGCTTTTTATCCGGATGGCTTTTGTGGGGAAGTTATGCACCAAAGGGTTGGAGCGTTGCTTACTATAGCTTAATCTACAATGGTTCTTATATGCTGCCAAACATTATCATCGGAGTAATTGTTATTTTGATAATTGGAAAAACAGCACCGGGATTTCTATTTCAAAAGAGGGAAAACGATAGATAAAACTGGTGCAGGAAAGAGGGGGTTTTATGTATTGGATTTTACTGGTAATTCAGTATGTGGGAATGGCAGCACTGTTTTTTGTAATTTTATATGTAAGCAGACAGCACAGTTCGCGGATTCAGACGCTTCTTGTGATGCTTTTATATGCTACGGTATTTAATATTGCCGGGTATACGCTGGAAATGCAGGCGGCGACCAAAGAACTGGCAATGCAGTCTTTGAAATTTACATATTTAGGAAAACCGTTCATTATATTTATTATGTACCTCTTTGTAATGGAGTATTGCGGGGTAAAACTTAGTAAAAAAAAGGTAAATTTATTTTTTGGCATAAGCGTGTTTGTGGCGGCATTGGTATTTACCAATGAACATCATTCGCTTTTTTATTCATCCATTTCTTATACAAAAGAGGGACTTTTTCCGCATTTGGTACTGGGACATGGATTGTTTTACAACTTGTATATTATTCTTGTACTATATTTCGTTTTTTCTACCTTTTACGTGTGCGTTCAGAAATATCGGAAAGACAAATCAGAAATTATGCGCAAGCAGGTAACGGTACTGCTTGTTATGGTGCTGCTTACGTTCCTTTGTCTGGTATTGTTTTTGTTTAAACTGACAGACGGATATGATTCGACAACATTGGCGTATCTGGTGGCAGTGTTTTTGTTTCAGCGGCTCATTCGCAAGTATAAGTTATTTGACACGCTGCGTCTGGCACAACAGGAAGCGGTGGAGTATATGTCCAATGGCTTAATTGTTCTCAATATTTATGGTGGGTTGGTTTACACGAACCCAGAGGCAGAAAAGATATTGGAAAAGCTGCAGAAAGAGCGGAGTGAGGGGTTACAATATTTAGAAGATCTTGCTGCGAAGTCAGAAAATTTATTTTTAGATGAATGTTCACTTCTAGAACACAAAAATAGTGAAAAATGTGTATATGAAGTATCCAAGCATGGTATTTACCGCGATGATAAATATTATGGGCGAATGATTGTCATTACAGAAATTACGGACAACTATTATTATACGGAGCGTTTGCAGCATGACTTGGATGTTAAGACCAAAGAGGTAGTCAAAATTCAGCGTGATATCATTGCCAGTTTTGCAGCGATGATTGAGGCGAGGGATGGAATTACCGGACTTCATATTAAAAATACTGGAAATTTAGTGACGGTACTTGTCAATGTGATGAAAAAAGATGCGAGATTTGCCGATAAAATTACGGATGAATATGCAGAGATGACGGCGGCAGCCGCACGTCTGCACGATATTGGAAAGATTGCTATCCCGGACCGTATTTTGCAGAAGGAAGGAAAACTTACGGATGAAGAATTTGCCATTATGAAGGCGCATCCGGCGGAAGGAGCCAAAATATTAGAGAATACAATTCAGGGAATGGAATCCGATGCTTATTATCAGATTGCACATGATATGGCACTGTACCACCATGAGAAATATGATGGCAGCGGCTATCCGTGTGGAATTCGCGGTGAGGAGATACCGCTTTCTGCACGAATTATGGCGGTGGCAGATGTATATGATGCGCTGCGTTCCAAACGCCACTATAAAGATGGATTTTCCAAGGAAAAAGCGATGGCGATTATGAAGGAAAGCCGGGGAACGCATTTTGATGCGGAAATTGATGATTTGTTCTTGGAGCATATTGATGAAATGGAGGCCGTTTTAGATACGGGAACTGATTTATAAATACACAAGATAGGAAGTGCCGGAATGAAAAGGAATTATGAAAAATTTATTACAGATATGATACGATATGCATCATCGGCGGAGTCACCGGATTATATTATACAGCAGATTATAAAGTATATTTGTGAAAATCTGGATTCCGACCGGGCATATATTTTTGAAGATAATTTAGATGGTACATTTCGAAATACCTACGAGTGGTGTAGAGAAGGTGTATCCGAGCAAATTGATAATTTACAGCGGGTGCCTTATGAGGGAATGCTGGATGCGTGGTTTTTAGAGTATGAAAAATCACACAACATTATGATACATGATATAGAGGAGTATCGGAAAGTGAGTGAGTCACTGTATCATATTTTGAAACCACAGGGAATTCGGACTTTGGTGACAGGGCCAATTGAAGTTAATGGTAAATACATTGGTTTTTATGGAGTGGATAATCCGCCGGTGGAATTGATGGACAATATTTCTACTATGATAAATATGATGGAGTTTGTCATTTCCATGATGATTCGTATCCGAAATTATGCCAGAGAAGTTGAGGAAAATGCGCTGCGTGACCAGCTTACCGGCTGCCGGAGCCGAAAAGCACTGTCGTTTGCCTATGATGGAGACTTTGCCAAAAATCAGTCGATTGCCCTCATTATGTGTGATTTGAATGGACTGAAAAAGAAAAATGACACGAAAGGGCACGAGGCAGGAGATAAATATTTGTGTGATGCGGCAGAAGTTTTGTTTGCCTGCTTTGGCAATGAGAATGTGTACCGCGTGGGCGGTGATGAGTTTGTGATTGTGCTGTTTGATGTGGATTTAAATGCAGTGAATGAAAAAATTGATAAAATGCTTGTATATCTTGAATTGAAGGAAGTTAGTATGGCGTATGGATTTGCTTACCGGAAGAATGCGAAAGAGCCATTTGAAAATCTGCTGCGAGAAGCGGATAAAAGGATGTATGAAGACAAACGCAGATATTATGACAAAATATCAGGAGGAAAGCATTAGGAAGGAGCTGCGAGTTGGAGAAGAAAGGAAACCGGTTTCAGATTATTTCAGCAATTGCGGCGGTTGTGTTGTTATACTTAGTTTTAGAGGGCTTTGGCATCACGTGCCCGATTAAATTTCTGACCGGGATTTCGTGTGCAGGGTGTGGCATGTCCAGAGCATGGATAGCAGTTTTTCATCTGGATTTTGCACGGGCATTTTATTTTCATCCCTTATTTTTTACGCCACCGGTTATATTACTTGTCATTTTATTGAAAAAGCGCATAAAACCAGTGTTTTACAAAGGTTTTATATTTACAATGATAGCGTTATATGTTATTGTTTATTTGTATAGAATGATATGGGGGGACCATCAGGTGGTTGTGTTTGAACCGGCAAAGGGATGTATGGTTTTACTCGTTCAAAAAATTTTAAGCTAAAGGAGGAGACATATGTTTTGTGCAAATTGCGGTGCACAAGTCCCGGATGGAACGAAATTTTGTCCGTCTTGTGGTAAACCGTGTTCAACAGGAGAAAAGGTAAAACAGGCAGCAGAGGATGTGTTTAACAAAAGTGAACAGGAATTAGGAAATGCTTTTGAAGATGTGAAGCAGAATTTCCAAGGAGGAACGGGAAGTACACCTCCACCATATTCCGGCGGCAGATTAAAAGAAGACCGCTCGCTTGTTACATACATTTTACTTTCACTGGTTACCTGTGGCATATACGGTTATTACTTCATTTACAAATTGGCTGAGGAAGTTAATATTGCCTGCGAGGGAGATGGTGAGCAGACTTCAGGACTTGTTGCATTTATTTTACTGTCATTCATTACCTGCGGTATTTATGCTTATTACTGGTACTACAAATTGGGAAATCGTTTAGCGGCAAACGCCATTCGTTACAATTTAAATTTCCAGGAAAATGGTACGACCGTATTGATGTGGTGCATTTTTGGCGCTTTTCTGTGTGGTATCGGACAGTTTTTTGCAATGCACATTTTGATTAAAAACTCAAATATGATTTGTGCTGCATACAACCGTTCCAAAGGATTATAAGAAATAAGATTGACACTTTCAAGGGGGAAAGACATTTGTTTTTTCTCCCTTTTTATGTGAGGTTATGAAAAAGTCTGGGAGGAGAAACTAAGATGAAAAAGAGAATTATTGCCACGGCGATATCAGCGAGCGACAATGCATTGACGCCCGGTGAATTGAATCAGTTATTATCAGATAATCAGGTATATGACGGCGAGGGAAATCTTCAATGGGGGCTGCTTGATGCCATCAATGGATTTCACACGAAGGTTTATTCGGATGTTTCGGCTGCTCATATAGATGAGTGCCTGAAGCAAAATCATTATCCGATTGTGAAGGTTCATAGGCAGACACTCACAAGCTATCACCATTTTATTTTAATTGTGGGGACAAAAGATGGAGAGTATATTTGTATGGACCCACTGGAGAATAAGCTTACAAAACTGTCAGATTATGGCAGTAAAGTATATGCTGTCCGCTGTGTGTGGTATGAATAAGAATGAGTTGTCATTCCATAAACTTTTATGGAATTTCAATCAATAAATATCTTAAGAAAGGAAGGAACTGTTATGAGAAAAAATTTTGGAGCAAAACCTTACACGTATCCACAGCCGGTATTTATTCTGGCAAGTTACGGAGAAGACGGTACACCGGATGCTATGAATGCTGCCTGGGGCGGTATTAGTGGTGGCTCTGAAGTAACCATGTGTATTAGTGCCCGTCACAAATCAACGGAAAATATTTTGAAAAAGAAGGCGTTTACCATCAGCATGGCAGATGCTGCACATGTGAAAGAATGTGATTATGTAGGACTTGCTTCTGCAAATGACACACTAGATAAACTGGCAAAGGCAGGCTTCACGGTAAGCAAGGCTGAGTTTGTTGATGCCCCTGTTATTAACGAACTGGCTGTTTGTGTAGAATGTAAGCTTGTCAGCTATGACGAGAAAAGCGGCCACATGGTAGGCGAGATTGTAAATGTCAGCGTGGATGAAAGTGCTCTTACACCGGACGGTGAGGTTGACGTTGCAAAAGTTGAGCCGATTTCATTTGACCCTTTTAATAATAAGTATGTGAAAGTTACAGAAATTGTAGGAAATGCTTTTTCGGATGGAAAAGAATTGATGTAGGGATTCATTGCAACTGTTTACAAGGAAAAGAATATGTGATAAGATAAGAACAACCCGCAAAGAGGGAGTAGTTCCACGCCAAAAGGCGAGGTGTAGATTTCGTCAGTACGATTTGAAAGAATCCGGAATTTACGGAACAAATTAGATTTGTTGAACAAGACTTTTTGTGCATGTGTTTTGCATGCACAAAAAGTCTTTTTTTATTGAGGCGGGTTGCGAACTTTGAAATTGTTATTAATCAGAGAAAGGAAAGAAAAGATGAAAGAAATTTACCGGATGACCAAGGAAGAAATACTCCAACACCAACATGTCTCGGAGAAAGGCCTGACAGAAGGCAGGGTGCAGGAGATAAGGCAGAAAATAGGGGAAAATCAATTACAAGCAACAAAGAAAAAAAGTCCGGTGCGCATTTTTGCGGAGCAGTTTCAGGATTTGCTGGTTATTATTTTAATGATTGCCGCAGTTGTGTCGATGTTATCCGGAAATGTGGAGAGTACGGTTGTAATCTTTGTTGTTATTGTGATGAATGCTGTGCTTGGAACGGTTCAATATCTCAAGGCAGAAAAATCACTTGATTCTCTCAAGGCACTTTCATCACCACATGCAAAAGTACTTCGTGATGGTAAAAAAATGAAAATCTTTTCTAAAGAGATTGTACCAGGGGATATTCTTCTTTTGGAAGCAGGGGACATGATTGCAGCAGATGGACGTATTTTGGATAATTATTCACTTCAGGTTAATGAAAGTTCTCTTACCGGGGAATCCACAAATGTGGATAAATCAGAAGATGCTATTGAGGAAGAGGTGGCATTGGCAGACCGAATCAACATGGTATATTCCGGTACATTGGTTGCACAGGGACGTGCGACGGTGTTAGTAACGGCGACAGGAATGAAGACGGAGATGGGAAAGATTGCGGAACTCATGAATGCCACGCAAGAGAGGAAAACACCTTTGCAGGAAAGTTTAGATGATTTTGGGAAAAAGCTTGCTATTGTAATCATGATTATTTCCACAATAGTGTTTGTGCTGAGAATTTGTCAGAAACAGCCAATACTGGATTCATTAATGTTTGCTGTGGCTCTTGCTGTGGCGGCAATCCCGGAGGCACTTAGTTCTATTGTTACGATTGTGCAAGCCATGGGAACAAGGAAAATGGCAGAGGAGAATGCCATTATTAAGGAATTAAAAGCGGTGGAAAGCCTCGGGTGTGTGTCGGTAATCTGTTCGGATAAGACAGGAACGCTGACACAAAACAAAATGACGGTAACAGATATATATATTAATCATACTGTTGTTAAGCCAGAGAGCCTTAAGCTAACGGAACCGCTTCACAGAATTTTTTTGTACAACGCGATTTTGAATAATGACGCCTCCGTTCAAATGAAAAAGGAAATTGGAGATCCCACAGAGAGCTGTCTTTTGACAATGGCACAAAAAGCCGGATTGACAAAGGCTGGAATTTCGGAAGAGGTCATTCGTGAAATGATACCAAGAATGGAAGAACTTGCTTTTGACTCAGAACGTAAGCTTATGAGCACCAAATACCGCCTGCATGGTATAACGATGATACTAACGAAAGGTGCAGTGGATGTTTTACTGGAACGATGCGTAAAATGTGCCGAGATTGGTGGAAATCGTGATATGACTGACAAGATGAAAGAGAAAATTTTGCAACAGAATCAGAAGTTTTCTGAAAATGGTCTCCGAGTACTTGCTTTTGCATATAAAGAGGTTAATGAGGGCAAGAAACTGACGTTGGAGGAGGAAAATGGATTTATCTTTGTCGGTTTGGCAGCAATGATTGATCCACCGAGAGAGGAAGCAGTGGATGCTGTACAGACAGCCAGACAGGCTGGAATTCGCACAGTTATGATTACCGGAGATCATAAAGTAACAGCAGAGGCAATTGCAAAAAAGCTGGGCATTTTCCAAAAAGATGATTTGGCGGTGACGGGACAGGAATTAGATGCTATGAGTGACGAAGAATTAGATGGGCTTTTGGAAGAAATTTCTGTTTATGCAAGGGTTTCACCGGAAAACAAAATACGAATTGTGAGAAACTGGCAAAAGAAAGGCCGCATTGTAGCTATGACAGGAGATGGAGTAAATGATGCACCGGCACTAAAGAAAGCAGATATTGGCGTGGCAATGGGAATTACAGGAACAGAAGTATCAAAAGATGCCTCCTCTATGATTTTAGCAGATGATAATTTTGCTACCATCATTAAAGCTGTGCTGAATGGAAGAAACGTGTATCGCAATATAAAAAATGCAATACAGTTTCTGCTTTCCGGAAACATGGCTGCAATTATTGCGGTACTTGTTTGCTCGGTAGCGGCACTCCCATCACCCTTCAAACCGGTTCATCTTCTTTTTATAAATTTGTTGACAGATTCGCTGCCGGCACTTGCCATTGGAATGGAGCCATCGGATCCCGAACTATTAAAGCAAAAGCCGAGAAACCCGGAGGAAGGTATTCTTACAGGAAAATTTGTGAGCCATCTCTTTGGCTATGGTGCGCTTATTGCAGCAGCAACAATGGCAGCTTTTTGTATAGGGTTGAATAGGAGCGATGCAATGGGGGCTACAATGGCATTTGCTACCCTGACATTGGCACGGTTATTTCACGGCTTTACCTGTCGGAGCGAGCGTTCGCTGGTAGATTTGAAATTTTCTACAAATCTATGGAGCATCGGTGCTTTTGCAGCGGGAACATTACTACTTGCTGCAGTGCTTTTTCTGCCGGGATTGCAGACACTTTTTGAGGTGACTCCATTAAGTGGAATAGAGTATGCAACTATTCTGGGATTGGCAATTACACCCACCATATTTATTCAAGGTTATAAGTTCATAACTAGCAAAAAAAGAAAGAATTTGTTAAAATAAGAGAAAGAAATGCGGCGCAAAACATACATTTTGAGAAAAGAGGCGATGATATGAATACAAAGCGGGAATTTTGGCAGCGAAATGTGGTTGCAGTGGTTGGTATGTTAGTTTTTTCAGCGGGTATTAATCTTTTTATCGTACCGGCAAATCTTTATAATGGTGGTGTTTTGGGAATTAGTCAGGTGATTCGTACGGTATTGGTGCGTTATTTTCATTTGGCATCCGGGACAACGGATATTGCGGGTATTATTAACATGCTTTTGAATATTCCATTGTTTGTACTTGCCTATGTATTTGTCGGTAAGAAATTTTTCTTTCGGACATTGGTTTGTGTGGTGAGTCAAACATTGTTTCTTAGTTTGATTCCGATACCGGCGATACCAATTGTAAGGGATTCCCTTACTGCAAGCATAATTGGTGGAATTTTTGGAGGAACAGGAATTGGGATAGCATTGCAATCCGGTGGCTCAAGCGGTGGTTTGGATATTGTTGGTATGATTTTTACCAAACGGTTTAAAGGATTTAGTGTTGGTAAAGTGTCACTGTCGGTAAATGCAGTTATTTATATTGTTTGTGCAGTATTGTTCGGACTTCAAACGGCAGTATATAGCATTATATATTCGGCAGTAAGTATGTTGATGACGGATCGGGCTCATACGCAGAATATTAACACGGAAGTGGTTATATTTACCAAAAAGAAGCCTTTGAAGATTATTGATTACATTGTCAATGAATATCACCGCGATGCGACCTGGTGGGAAGCAAAAGGCGGTTATACCGAAGAAAATACATATATGGTTATTGTTGTTTTGTCCAAATATGAATGTGCTCATTTAAAGCGGGAATTAAAAGGAGTGGATGAGCATGCATTTGTAATTGTAAAAGATGGGATGTCTGTGGTTGGAAAATATGAAAAGCATTTACAAGGGTAAGAGTTGTTGCATTCATACTGGAAGCTTATGATACAGAACTTGCAGAAAAGATAGCAATGATGGTAACGGAATCACCTTACCGTGTGACCGCAGAAACCATAAGCAATTCCTGCGGAGTTTGTGACAATTGTTCGCTGCTAGTTTCTTTGGTTTCCAGTAATTTCGTAGAAAAGCTTTGTGACTCGTGGGTTTGAGTACGTCGGTATGTGGCACTGGTAGTTTCAGTGTCCATACCGCTACGCACTCAATTAGTGGGAACGCCCACGAGACGCAAAGCTTTTCTGCGAAATTACGGAAACTAAAAAAGTGCCAATGAACAATTGACACAAACAGGCTTATTTTCAAACTTGACAGAACTAAACCTAAGCGATACAATGTATTTAGTAATACTAAATAGTTAAGAGGTGAGGGCATACGGCGAGTTTTGAACAACAGTTAAAAAAGGGTGTATTAGAGATGCTGGTTCTTGAACTTTTGGCAAAAAAGAGTATGTATGGGTATGAGATGATACAAACCTTGAAAGCGGCGAGCGAGGATTTTTTCGCTTTAAAAGAAGGAACGCTGTATCCGATTTTATACCGCTTGGAGGACAATGATTTTGCAAAAAGCAGCTGGTCTGAGCCGAAAGATGGCAAGGCACCTAAGAAATATTATGAAATAACAAAGAAGGGGAGAGAGAGACTTTTGTTTCAAAAGGAGCATTGGACTTTGTTTGAAAAGAAAGTGGATGAATTATTAAGGGGGAACGGCAAATGACAGAACAACAATTTTTACGACAGATAAAGCGGCTCCTGCATTGTAAAGCGGACAAAAAACGAGAGATACTGCGACAGCTTGAGTCAGACATTGCGAGTGCGAAAGAAGGCGGAAAGAGCTGGGAGGAGATAAGGCAGGAGTGGGGAACACCGGAGCAGTTTGTTAGTGAATTTAATGAAGATGGACGGAGCATACAAAAAGGGAAAAGAATCCTGATTGGCAGCGTGGCAGTGCTTGTTTTATTTGCTTGTGTGGCGGCAGGTGTTTGGTTTGCACACTCGCACGAAAAAAACAGCGGGCAGCAGTTGACAAAGAATGTTGAAACTCAGAAAATCGAGAAAATTCCTGATGTTGTACGAGAGGTAATTACCGATTTTTCGGATGGCGCATATGAAAAATTTATCGCTCGGTGTGATGCGAAAATGCAGGCGGCATTTTCTAAGAAAAATTGGGAAGATGCACAAAAAATAGCTTCATCACAGATGATTGAAAAAGCAGAAAATGAGAAGTTATTAAGTGTGACACAAACTACTCAGGCAGGATGGGATTTGAAGGTTTATCAAGTGGCTGTAGACTATGGCAAGCGTCAGATTGTGTATACGATTTCTCTGGATACAGAAAATTTAATTGCCGGATTTTATTTTAAATAACGGGGGTGTTTGTATGGAATGGCATGGAGCAATAGCAATTTATGTGATTGGTACACTGGCACTTATTATAAGTGCAGTTCATACGGCGGTAACAAGTCAGGAAAAAGGAACCTTAATGAATGGTTTTGAACTGGAAAAAAATCTGGATGAGAAAAAATACAGGCAGGTAAAAACACTGCTTCTTGCGCTGCAGTGTTTCCTGTTAATTTTATATGTTGTTTTATTTATTTTCTTCCGTCATTATCTGGTGGCACTAATCGGTTTGTTTTTCTGCGCAATTCTGCCATTTGCGCTTACGCTTCTGGCGGTTCCGAAAAATCAGAATTAGTTTAAGCATAAAAAATAAGAAAAAAACTCGACGCAAATCCATTGCCAATTGTATATTAAGTGAAAGGAGGGATGAAAGTGGAACATTCTTTATACGACGTCGATAAGGAAGCGAGATTTCAAAAGGTATACGATTCTTATATGCAGGATGTGTACCGGCTTTGCTTTTCGTATATGAAAAATAAGATGGATACGGAGGATGCCGTGCAGGAAACTTTTTGCCGCTTTTATCAGGCAATGGAGCGCGTGAAAGAGGAAGAACATGTAAAAGGGTGGCTCCTTGTCACAGCAGGAAATGTCTGCAAAAATATTTTGAAACATTGGTGGCGGAAAAATCGAAGCTGGCAGGAAAATGAGGAGACAAAAGGGCGCTATGATGAATATGAAATTGAAATGCTTGAACTTGTGTTAAATCTCCCGGTGAAGTACAAAACCGTTGTGTATCTTTATTATTACGAGGGCTATAATAGTGTGCAGATTGCAAAATTATTGAAAAAGCCGGAGTCTACGATACGAACGTATTTGCAGAAAGCAAAGAAATTGTTGAAACAGGAATTGAATGAAGGAAATGCTGTCGGAGTTAATCGAGGCAGTGTATATCAGACCAGGGAGGAATAGAAATGGAGATTAAAGATATTTATCAGAAAATGGAGTGCTCGAAAGAAGATAAAGAGAAGATTTATCGAGCAATTTTACAGAAACGCCGGAGAAATTTTGCCGGCAGTCATTTTATGAAAGCAGCGGTCATTGCGTTGTGCCTGCTTGTTGGTGGAACGACGGCCTATGCAGCGGTTCATTTGCTCACGGCAAATGAGGCAGCAGAGCAGATGGGAAATGATAAACTGGCAAAGGAATTTGCCGGATTATCGGAGCAGGTCGTAACGAAAAAGTCAGGTGACTATAAAATTAGCTATCTCGGAAAAGTGAGCGGAAAGAAATTGCTTGACGAGGAGATTAATTCCGGTGTGTCGAAGGAAAAATCGTATTATGTTGTGGCAGTAGAAAATACAAAGGAAAAGGATGAACGGATGATTGCATCGCCTTTTGTAAAGGGAAAGGCACCGTGGCAGTATAATCTTTTTGTCATGGGCGGAAGTTCGGAGAGCCAGTTAATTGATGGTATCCGCTATTATATTTATGAGTGTGATAATCTCGATATTTTTGCAAATTATGGTGTTTATTTAGGTGTGAGTGACCAGACACCGGGTGCTGAAAATTTCTGTTACGATAAAAAGACAGGAGAGATTTCGGCAAATCCGAAGTACAAAGGTGTCAGTGTTTTATTTGAAGTGTCATTGGATAAGACAAAGGCAAATGAAGATAAAGCACAGGAAGCATTCAAAATGGCGCAGGGGGAAACGCAGAGCGGGGACACGCGTGATACGCAGGTTACACAAATGCATAAAATCATGAAAAAATGGAATGAACTGCCGGAGCAAAAACGGATTCAATTTGCCAAAGAAAACGGAGTGAAGACAAAAGAAGAAACCGTTTATAATGAAAATTATGCAGAAAAGATAGGCAAAGAATTTATACCGGGCAATTCCTATACGGAGAAGTATCTGGATATAAAGGTTGCTGTTCTTGTAAAGAAGAAAACCGCAAAGATTACACATTATCAGGTTTCACTGGATGAAATAAAGCATTGTCTAAGGTAATAATTTCTAAATCATCTGGATTCTCGTAATGAGACATGTTCAGAGCATTGTATAAACTCAATAATTCTTTTTCCCTCAATGTTCTTTTCCGTGTTTGCAAAACAAGCCGGATATGTTACAATAAAAACCACAAGTAAGATGAAGGAAATAAGGAGGATAAACCATGTTTTGTGGAAATTGTGGGAAACCATTAAATGAGGGGGCTTTATTTTGTCCGGAATGTGGCACGCCTGTAAAGAAAATTGAAACTGAGAATGTGAATGTGGAGGAAACGACAGCATCACAGGCGCAGCCAAATAACATTCCGATACGGAATTACGACCCGCGGTTTGATTACACACCGCTTGGCGCATGGAGTTATTTCTTATATACATTACTGTTCAGCATTCCGATTATTGGATTTATTTTTGCAATTGTATTTGCCGTGGGTGGTACAAACCGCATTAATTTGAGAAACTACGCAAGGTCCTATTTTTGCTGGCTTTTAATTACGGTAGTTCTTGTGATAATCCTTTTAATTGTCGGATTTGCGATAGCAGGAAGCGTGTATAATATTTTTGGACATTCGGGATATTATCACTATTACATGTAAGAAAATACAACCAGAATCTAAGAAAATAAAAATGACCCGGGGGTATCTTAAGATGCCGCCGGGCGTTACATGTTGGTAACGGAAAGGATGAGGAAAATGTTTTTAATTGTTGGACTTGGAAATCCGGGAACGGAATATGCAGCGACGAGACATAATATTGGTTTTGATATGGTGACTTATCTGAGTGATAAATATGGAATTGCACTTCGCAGTAAAGAAGGAAAAGCGATTGTTGGAAAAGGTGTGATTGAGGGGCAGAAGGTTATGCTTGTGCAGCCGCAGACGTATATGAATCTGAGTGGAGAGAGTGTGCGTGCACTCATGGATTATTACAAGCTGACAACGGATGAAATCGTGATTATTTACGATGATATCAGCATGCCGGTCGGACAGGTGAGGATTCGCCCAAAAGGAAGTGCGGGCGGGCACAATGGAATCAAAAGTATTATTGCACATCTGGGAACGCAGGAATTTCCGAGAATTAAAATTGGCGTGGGGGCAAAACCGGAAAATGGAGATTTGGTAAAACATGTGTTGGGACGTTTTAGCAAAGAAGATGATGCAAAAATCCGCGATGTGTTTGCATTGGCAGAAGAGGGACTTCTGGCCATTTTGCAGGAAGATGTAAAGACGGCAATGAATGCGGTAAATGGAAAGAAAGTAGGAGAGTAAACGGTGGAGACATTATTAGCACCCCTTCGTGAAATGGAGGAATATACCCAATTAAGGCTTGCGGTTGATAAGGGGGAGACTCCGGTTACCGTAGTGGGCGGTATGGAAGCACAGAAGTGTCATATGATTTACGGCATGGAAGATTTGGCTGACGTCCGCCTAATTGTCACGTACAACGAAATCCGTGCCAGAGAGCTTTTAGAGGATTATCGTTTGTATGATAAAAATGTGATGTATTATCCGGCGAAGGATTTGATTTTCTATAGCGCAGACGTCCACGGAAGTGCTATTGTAGCAGAGCGGTTAAAGGCAATTCAGGCGCTTGCCGGAGACAAACCTGTGACTATTATCACGACGATTGATGCGGGTATGGATGCCTGTGTACCTTATGAAAAATATGAAAGCCAGCGGATTCGGATTGAACCGGGTGATTTGCTTGATTTAGAAGAGATGCAGCATAAACTTTCCGCAATGGGATATGCAAATGTTTCCCAGGTGGAAAGTGAAGGCGAATTTTCGGTAAGGGGCGGGATTATAGATATTTATCCGTTGACTGAGGAGTGCCCGTGCCGAATTGATTTGTGGGATGATGAAGTTGATACGATTCGCCGGATTGATGTGGAGAGCCAGCGTTCCGTGGAAGACCTTTCGGAAATCGAAATTTACCCGGCGGCAGAAGTGTTTATGACCGAAGATACCGCGGTGAGAGGCCTTAGGGAAATACGGCTTGATATGGAAAAGACCGTAAAAGAGTTAAAAGAGCAGGGGAAAAATGAAGAAGCAGCAAGACTTCGCCAGAACATTGAGAGTTTTGAGGAAACATTTCATGCTTATCACGGCATGGTAAATCTTGAAAGTTATATTTTGTATTTTGAAAAGCACGTCGTTTCCTTTTTTGATTATTTTGTCCATCGAAAAACGCTTGTTTTTCTTGATGAGCCGGCGCGTTTAATAGAGCGTGCGGAGACGGTGGAATATGAGTTTCGAGAGAGCATGAGTACGAGATTGGAAAAGGGATATATTCTGCCCCGACAGATGGACATTTTGTATTCTTTACCGGAAGTGATGAAACGGCTGCAGGACAATCCTCTTGTTTTGCTGACGACTCTTGATACGCCGATTTCCGATTTGACCGTGAAGCACAAATTTTTCATTTCTGTGCAGGCGGCACCTTCCTATAACAATAATTTTTCGATGCTGGCAAAGGATTTACAGCGGTTTAAGAAAAACGGATACCGTGTGCTTTTGCTGTCCGGGTCGGAGACAAGAGGGCGCAGACTGTGTGAGGACTTGCAGGATTTTGATTTGACGGCATCTTATGAAGGAAATTTTGAGCGTGAAATCATGCCGGGAGAAATCATGGTGGCAAGAGGAAATCTGCGAAGAGGATTTGAGTATCCCACGCTTCGTTTTGTCGTTGTCACAGAAGGTGATATTTTCGGCGCAAAGAAAAAGAAAAAACGAAAAGTAAAGCAGTATAATGGTGCTGCGATTCACAGTTTTAACGACTTAAAAATCGGTGATTATGTAGTTCATGAAAATCATGGCCTTGGCATTTATCAGGGAATTGAAAAAATTGAAAAAGACCATGTGACAAAAGATTATCTCAAGGTGGCGTATGCGGCAGGAAGTAATTTGTATGTGCCTGCGACATCACTTGAAGTGCTGCAAAAATATGCGGGAAGTGATGCCAAAGTTCCAAAGCTGAACCGCTTGAATTCGCCGGAATGGAAAAAGACCAAAACGAGGGTGAAAGGTGCGGTTAAGGAGATTGCCGGAGAACTTGTCGAACTGTATGCCAAAAGGCAGGCAAAAAAAGGACATTGTTTTGAAAAAGACACGGTCTGGCAGAAAGAATTTGAAGAGCTTTTCCCGTATGAGGAAACGGAAGACCAGTTAAAGGCAATTGAGGCGACAAAGGCAGATATGGAAAGCAGCCGCATTATGGACCGTTTGATTTGCGGCGATGTTGGCTATGGCAAGACAGAGATTGCGATTCGTGCCGCGTTTAAGGCGGTGATGGATGGCTGCCAGGTTGCCTTTTTAGTGCCGACAACGATTCTCGCGGCACAGCATTACAATACTTTTTCACAGCGCATGAGAGATTACGGAATTAACGTGGAATTACTATGCCGTCTGCGAACACCGTCGGAGCAGAAAAAAACGATTGAGGGTTTGAAAAAGGGCAGTGTTGATATTGTCATTGGAACTCACAGGCTTCTAAGCAAAAGTGTTTCTTATAAGAATCTGGGACTTTTGATGATTGACGAGGAACAGCGGTTTGGTGTGACGCACAAAGAAAAATTAAAGCAGATGAAAAATGATATTGATGTGCTGACGCTGACGGCGACACCAATTCCGAGAACCCTTCATATGAGTTTGGTTGGAATCCGCGATATGAGTGTTTTGGAGGAGCCACCGGTAGACCGTATGCCGATTCAGACATTTGTTATGGAAAAAAGTGAGCCGATTGTAAGAGAAGCCATTTTACGAGAAATCGGAAGAGGCGGTCAGGTGTACTATGTATACAATCGTGTTGGCAATATGGATATTGTGGCAAATGAAATTGCGAAACTTGTGCCGGAAGCGGTGGTTGCCTTTGCCCATGGACAGATGAATGAACGTGAACTGGAGCGGACGATGTTTCGGTTTGTTGAGGGCGAGATTGATGTTTTGGTAGCGACTACGATTGTGGAAACCGGGCTTGATATTCCGAATGTAAATACGATTATTATTGAGGATGCAGACAGGCTTGGACTGTCCCAGCTTTACCAGTTACGCGGACGTGTGGGAAGAAGTAACCGCACGGCTTATGCATTTCTCCTTTATAAACGGGACAAATTGCTAAAAGAAGTGGCAGAAAAACGTCTGGCGGCGATTAAGGAGTTTACGGAACTTGGTTCGGGATTCCGCATTTCCATGAGGGATTTGGAAATACGAGGGGCAGGTAATCTTTTGGGTGCAAGCCAGCATGGACACATGGAAGCAGTCGGGTATGATTTGTACTGTAAAATGCTCAATGAAGCGGTGAAAAAGTGCAAAGGAGAAGAAGTGCCGGAGGAAGAATATGAAACGAGTGTCGAAATAAAGGTTGACGCATTTATTCCGGTCAGTTATATTAAAAATGAATTCCAAAAACTGGACATTTATAAAAGAATTGCGGAACTTGAGACGGAAGACGAAAAAACAGACATGATTGATGAGTTGGTTGACCGTTTTGGTGAGCCGCCAAAGAGTGTAATGAATCTTTTGAATATTGCCATTTTGAAAGCAAAGGCGCATGAAGCGTTTATTATGGAGGTGGCAAGTAAAAAAGAGCAGCTTCAGTTTGCGATGTATCCACAGGCGAAAATTGATGTGGAAGGAATTCCTAAACTCATCGCATCGATGGGGAGAAAACTTCGTTTTGTGCCGGGGGCAAAACCATATTTTGTTTATCAATATACGGGTAATGTGCTTTCGGAGGCGGAGAAAATAGTAGATGAAATTCGTGCACTTAGCATATCAAATAAAGAATGAGGAGGAACGATATGAAACGATTTATTTTGGCAATACTAGTATGTGTCAGCATGTGTATTGGTGTTGTTGGATGCGGAAGCGAGGCGGTGGAGGAAACAAGCTCTTCCGAGTGTGCGGCATCGGTATCAAATAGTAACTTAAAAGAGGATTCTTCCGTTATTGCAGTAGGAAAGACGACAGTTTCTTATAAGGAATACAAGACCTACTATTATTTTATGAAGAATCAGTATGAGAGTATTTTAGGAACCGATATTTGGAAGTACAATAAAGCGGTAAAGGATAAGTCTGTCGGACAGGAAGCAATTGAGTCGGTGCTTCGCCAGATTATTCAGGTAAAGGTAATTGGCAAAGAGGCTGCTATCGAGAAGGTGCAGCTTGCAACGGATGAAAAGGAAGAGGCAGATTACCGGGCAAAGACGGTGTTTGATTCGATTCCGGCGAAGGACAAGCAGACGCAGGGAATTGAATTAAAGGTACTTTCTAAAATTTTCGAGGAAAACAAACTGGCGCAGAAAATGTACAATGTACAGATGGGAAAACTCAAAATTGATTATGCGGCCAATACACTTTCGGCGGCAAAGGTGGAATTGATTTATCAGGCAGCGAACGCGAAAAATAAGGAAACTGTGAAAAATACGATGTCACAGATTCTGAGTGAAGTGACAAGCTCACAGAATAGTTTTTATACGGTGGCAAAAAACAAAACACAGGCAGATGCGATTGAGTATGTAATTGGAAATCAGGACAGCCGTACTAATCTTGCAAAAGCTGTTGTCAGCCTGAAAAAGAATCAGACATCTGCTCTTATTGAGGAAAAAGACGGTTTTTATATTGCGCATTGTATTCAGACCAATTCAGCGGCGTTGCAGCAGCAGTACCGGAATCAGCTTGTGTCTGAAAAACAGACGGAAAGTTTTCAAAAGATATACAAAACGTGGTCAGATAAATTTGATGTGAAAGTAAGTAAAGCGTTATTAGCAGCAAATTAAGTGCTGCCACAGACAGAAGGAGCATAGGTTATGAAAAGAAGCAGTGGTGTTTTGCTTCCGGTTGCCAGCCTCCCTTCCAAGTATGGGATTGGCTGTTTTGACCGGTGTGCTTATGATTTTGTAGACCAGTTGGTGAAGGCGGGTCAAAGTTACTGGCAGATTCTGCCGATGGGACCGACCGGCTATGGAGATTCGCCATATCAGGCATTTTCTACTTTCGCCGGAAATCCGTATTTTATTTCACCGGATGACCTTGTGAAAAAAGGATACTTAACCGAGAATGACTGCATTCGCGCCGCCGAAGGAACGAGTGGTATAGAAGTACACTATGATGTGTTGTTTCAGAAGCGGCTTGGTCTGTTACGGAAGGCATATGCAAACAGTAGTATTGAAGCGGATGTTTCTTATCAGGCGTTTGTGCAGAAAAATTCTGAGTGGCTTGCTGATTATGCCTTGTTTATGGCAATTAAAGATAATAAGTCCGGAAAAAGTTATTTGGAGTGGGAGGACGCTATTAGGCTTCGTTCGCCGGAGGCAATGGTGTCTTATCGAAACCGTTTGCTGGAAGATGTTAATTTTTACCAATTTGTTCAGTATGAATTTTATACTCAATGGGCGGCGTTGAAAAAATATGCCAATGACAAAGGGATTTCAATTATTGGGGATATTCCGATTTATGTTGCCTTAGACAGTGCGGATACCTGGGCACATCCGGAATTGTTCCAATTTGATGAAAATGGACTGCCGACGGCAGTTGCGGGATGTCCGCCGGATGCATTTTCTGCAACCGGGCAGCTCTGGGGAAATCCATTGTACCGCTGGGATGTTCACAAGAATCAGGGGTATTCGTGGTGGATTTCAAGAATTAAAACGTGTTACGAGTTGTATGATATGCTCCGCATTGACCATTTTCGAGGCTTTGATGAATATTATGCGATTCCGTATGGAGATGCAACCGCAGAATTCGGTGAGTGGGAAAAAGGTCCGGGCATTGAGTTGTTTGAGACTTTGGAGAATCAAATGGGAGAACTTCCGATTCTTGCTGAGGATTTGGGATTTTTGACTGATTCGGTCCGCAAACTTTTGGCGGATTCCGGTTTCCCTGGGATGAAAGTGTTACAGTTTGCATTTGATTCCAGAGAGGACAGCGATTATCTGCCGTATCATTATGACAGAAATTCGGTCGTTTATACCGGAACGCATGATAATGCAACAACATATAGTTTTTTTGACGAATTGAAAAAAGAGGATAAGGATGTGGCACTTCGCTATATGAACCGCAGCCGGTTTACCTCGAAGAAAAAATTGACATGGGATTTGATTGCGCTGGCGATGGGAAGTGTTTCGGATCTTTGCATTATTCCTGCACAGGATTATCTGTGTCTGCCAAATTCGGCAAGAATAAATACACCATCGACACTTGGCGGCAACTGGAAATGGCGAATGGCCGGTGGCGTGTTTGATGATAAACTTTGTGAAAAAATCAGAAAAATGACGAAATTATATGGCAGACTCAAAGGACAATCGGCGAGTGCTGATATTCATTAGGCAGTGTCTGATTGTATTTGTGACAAAAGACTTGCCGGTATAAATCGGAAGCGAGTAAGTCCTTTGCGAAGAGTTTTTTTGCAGTATCGTCCATTTTTGGCACATCAAAGGCAAGTTTTGTGAGAATCTGACAAGAAGCATTTTCTTTTTGTGAAAGCAGGGAAGATGCTTCTTTTTTCATGCCTAAAACACGCAGATACGGCATAACCGGTTCTTCTTTTTCGATGTCAAACAGGCACTGAAAGAAGCTGCGCTTGATTCGTCCGGTTGTGAGGGACGGATTTTTAATTGTCTTTACGAATTCATTTATCTCCCGGTATTTTGGCAATTCATTCCGGATGCGGTCAGACAAATCCGGCGTAATATCTTTTATCCGGCACAAATCTTTTGCGGTTAAAAGAGAGTAGCCAATCAGGGATGAAAAATCGCTTAGCGAAAGGTTTTCCTTTTCCCCGGCTTTGCGAATTTGTTTGCGCAGAAAAGTAGCAGAAGGAAAATCGGAGAGTGCCGGTGTGTCATTGTCATGGTATCCCTGCCCCTCGCGCCGTATGGTAAAAGGTTTAATTTTAGAATGAAGCTTTTGCAGGGCGACGCAGTATTCTAAGCCAAGAATGTTGTTTGGCGAGTCCCAGGTTTCTGTCGGCAGTCCGGATTCAGCAGCCAAGGCAAGTGAGCGGGCTTTTGGATAGAGAATACCCTGTTTCACAAAGTGTTTCACGCGCGTGCGGTAGGAATCGGGTTCATCGCAAAGAAAGGAGGCGGCCTGCAAAAGAGGGGTGAGGTCACCGGTTTCCGTGCCAAAACATAAATGCGTGACAAATGGAAGAGCGTTCAGCGCAAGAATGCCGCCCATGGCAAAATCACCGGCGCTTGATAGACCGAACCGAACCGGCAGTTCAAAAATGAGGTCGGCACCTCCCAAAAGTGCTTCTTTTGTGCGGGTGTATTTGTCAAAAATGGCAGGTTCACCACGCTGGACAAAATCACCGTTCATTACGACAACGGCGAATTCTGCACCACATTGTTCCTTTGCTTTTTGAATCTGATAGGCATGTCCCTTATGAAAGGGATTGTATTCTGCTATAATTCCTACTACATTCATATGATTGCCTCGCTTATTCTAAGATTTCTTTTACTTTTTTGGCAAGTGCTTCGGCAAGTGCCAGATGTCCTTCTTTTGTTAAGTGAAGACTGTCTTCTTTTGATGGCAGGGTGACTTTTGCGGCATCTAAAAATGGAATGTCCAGTTGTCTTGCAACTTCTTCAAGTGCACCGCCAAGTTCATGCGAAATTGCAATGGAAGATGGCGGAAAACTTGCTGCAAAGTCGGAATCTGCCATGTTATCGCCCAGATAAATCGGGCTTACTAACAGAACCGGTGCCTCGCTTACCATTAGGATTGTTTGGCATACTTTGGCGAGACTTCCTGCAATTTTTTCGACGGAAGGCGAGAAATAAACTTTCATATCATTGCTTCCTAACATAAGAATCGTTAAATCCAATGGCTTATGCGAGTCTAAGCAGGGAACCAGACAGTCCATTCCGTTTTTGTATGGTTCAAAGGGGTCATCAAAGGAAGAGGTTCTGCTGTTTAGTCCTTCCTCGATAATCCGGTAGTCGCTGCCGAGTAATTTGGCGAGAATACCGGTATAGCGTGTATCGTCATCATAGCGTCCGCCACCGGGAATGTATCCGTGTGTGTTTGAATCGCCATAGCATAAAATGTGTTTCATAACGGTCTCCTTTTTGTGTGGTTGAGTTTATTTTACAATGAAAGGGGGGATGGTTTCAAGCGGAGATTTTATATCTTTTTGGTATTCCTGCGCCGCTCCCGCTGATAAACGCGCAGGGGTATCGGCATGCAAGCATGCTAGATACCCGCGTGTTTATACGCAGGATACCAAAAAGATATAAAATCTCTGCTGTGTGAGGGAAGATGGGGTGGTTTAGCCGGGGGATTTTGGCTGGGGTGTCTAAAACAACGCTTTTGTCTTGATATGAGGTAAAGGGTTGCATATTTTTCTTGTTTTGCGACGTTTTTAGGCGTATTGCGACACAAAAGCAACTCTTTTTTGCTGATTTGAGAGATTGCGTTGCATTGGGAATGGAATATTTTTCTGCGTATGCAACGCTTTTGGACTTTGGAGACAATTTGCGTTGCATGAAGCAAGTTGCCGGCTCGCTGGTGCGCCAAGGAATCTCCCAATCTGTCGCCTCACAAGCTGCGCCATGCAACCTCGCAGGCAGAGCCTGCTCGGTCACGGGCTGTCGCCCTAAAAAAGCAAAGCCACGTTGCTTCCTATTGCGGGCAGTGCCCGACGAAGCAGTGTGGCTTTGCTAAAATATAAATATTTAATTTGCAAGAATTGTTTGCTGTCTGAAATCCAGCCGGCAAAACTTGTTATGCTCTTGTTGCTTTCAGATATGCAAGATGAGGTATCCATGATTTTCTGGCATCCGGCAAATCTCCTGTGTACCCAATTTCTAAGGAATCCCCTTTCTGCAATGCTGTTTTATCGACAGTTTTTCCGTTTAACGTGATGGCAACATTTGCACCAATTGACTGATACGAAATGGAGTAGGTTACACCGGATGAATCTTTTGTGTTTACCAAAATCCATGTGTCGGTATTGTTTTGCAGTACATTTTTAATATACAGATTAGTCAGACTTTTGACCGCACTGTCATTTGTGTTGGTGTTTGTATTTGCTGAAGTGTCCGGTGTTGACTTGTTGCCGGAATTTGATTTATCTGGTTGCTTCTTTTTGACTTTTACTGTTACTTTGCAAATATATTTTTTCTTCTTGATTTTTGCAATTACTTTAGCCTTTCCTTTTTTCTTTGCTTTTACGATTCCCTTTTGGGAAACTGAGATTATCTGTGGTTTATTTACGGACCATTTACATTTTTTCTTAGTCCCTTTTAGTTTTAATTTTACTTTTGTTCCTGTGTACATGGTAATACTGGTTTTGTTCAACTTGCTCTTTGATTTTGCACTTGTTTTCCAAGGGGTAAGCATGGAAAATAACATGAGTAAACTTAAACAAGACAAAATAATACGCTTCATATTTTCAATTCTCCTTTCAGTCAAAATAGCCATTTTGGTTAAGCCAAGTCGTAATACCATTATCAAGTTGGACAGAAAACATAGACCGGTCGTTTGCATTTCCAGAAGTTATGCCAATGGCATATCCACCTGGGAGATATAATGGTGAGCCACTCTGTCCCGGCATGCAGTAGTTGTTGGAGTCAATAACACAGTCATCGATAGAGTTAATTGTGCTTGTTGATTTATACAAGCACTCGCCATTCTCTTTATCACTCGGGTATCCTGCTGATAAACAAGTATTTCCTGAAGAGTAGGACCACGAAATTCCAAAGTGTCCCACATTGTTTGCTATATCTTTATTCCAATGTAAAAAAGCGTAATCAATCTCAGGACTCCAGTTTTTTCCATCAAATTCACCATGGAGAACGTAGCCTGCCAGATCGTCATCTGTCGCTGTATAAATACAAGTACCATTATTGTATCCAAACTCGGCTTTAATAGAGTTAAAGTATTTTCCGTTTGAGTTTAGCAAACAGTGACCTGCTGTTGCACATAGTTTATTCCATAGTTCATAGCCTGTTCCTAAAGTGACATATCCGGGTGAATCTGGAAATGTCATTGTTAATTTACAGATTGAATAATATGGGAAAGAATTAATTTGTGATGAACTTACTTTAATTCTATTATCTGGTAAATAGGAATATAAACTTGTACCTGTAGTATTGACATCACTCGTGAAATTAGTATTTAGTAGTTTGGTCGGTGTATTAACGCTTTTTACCTTATAACGTTGTATCAGCTTTTCGTCTGGCTTTTGCGGTTTATAATTCATTTTTTTTTGGAACTTTTTCGTAGGAATCTCATTCTTATCGTAATATGTAGTTTCCTTCTTCTGGAAGTCATAGTAAGCAATAAATTCACCCTTTAAACCAGCCGGTTTTTTATGCTCCTTAACTTTGTAGATTTTAGCGCTGCATACGGTGGGCTGTGTAATGAACTGTGCGCATAAAAAATACGATAGAGCAAAACACAGTAACGCCCTTAATAAAATACCTTTACTATTTTTCATAATAAACCCTTGTATGATAATGAGGCAATGAATTATCATACTTTTCTTTCTTTTTGTATCAATGGTTAAATACGGTTCGCGAACCATTGCGTTTATTTGCATCTATACAAAATTTATTCGAAACACCCCCCTTTTTTATGACTGTTTTGAAAAATAAACATAGTGAAAAAAACACGTACAAGATTAACATAACTTAATATTACATCATTAGAGATTATATTGCAATGGGAAAATGTCAAGTTTTGTAAAAAAATGTTGCGTTGTTACGCCATGCAACCTTTTTTATGTTTTTTGGGGGAAAGGGTTGCAATTTTTCTTGTTTTGCGATGTTTTTAGGCGAATCACGACACAAAAACAACTCTTTTTTGCTGAGAGATTGCGTTGCATTGGGAATGGAAGTTTTTTGTGTGCATGCAACGTTTTTGGACTTTGGAGACAATTTGCGTTGCATGAAGCAAGTTGCCGGGCTCGCTGGTGCGCCAAGGAATCTTCTAATCTGTCGCGTTATACTACACAAGCCATGCAACCTCGCAGGCAGAGCCTGCTCGGTCACGGGCTGTCGCCCTATAAAAAGACAATCTCCCACTGCTTCTTACGTGAGCGAGCTCCCGACGAAGCAGCGTGAGTTTGTTTTTTGCATGGCTTGTAGCTTTCGTGAAAATTTAGCATTGCTGTCTTGACAGTGCCAGATGGATGGAGTAAGATAGAACAAGGACAAAAGTCAGTGAAATGACAGAAGAAAGAAGGAATTCCAGATGGAAAAGAAAGATATCGATTGGTCCAATATTGGCTTTGGTTATTATCAGACCGATGAGCGTTATGTATCAAATTTTAAGAATGGCGCTTGGGATGATGGCGTGATGACAAAGGACGCCAATGTCGTTATGAATGAATGTGCCGGTGTATTGCAGTATGCACAGACTTGTTTTGAAGGTTTGAAAGCATATACTACGGAGCATGGCAAGATTGTTACGTTCCGCCCGGATTTGAATGCTTCCCGTATGGCAAATACGGCAAAGCGTTTGGAAATGCCACCATTTCCAGAAGATAGATTTGTAGAAGCAGTTGAGAAAGTAGTGGCAGCCAATGCGGCTTATGTACCGCCTTATGGTTCTGGTGCCACCTTATATATTCGTCCGTACATGTTTGCGAGCAGTTCGGTAATTGGTGTAAAACCGGCAGAGGAATATCAGTTCCGTATGTTCTGTACACCGGTAGGCCCTTACTTTAAGGGCGGTGCAAAACCGATTACGATTCGTGTTTGTGATTTTGACCGTGCAGCACCTCATGGTACCGGTCATGTAAAAGCTGGTTTGAACTATGCGATGAGTCTTCATGCAATCGTAGATGCTCATAATCAGGGCTATGATGAGAATATGTATCTGGACGCTGCTACCCGTACAAAGGTAGAAGAGACCGGTGGTGCAAACTTCATCTTTGTTACCAAAGATAACAAGGTGGTAACACCGAAGTCGGATAGTATTCTTCCATCCATCACCAGACGTTCTTTGATGTATGTAGCGAAAGAGTATTTGGGATTAGAGGCAGAGGAGAGAGAAGTTAAATTCGATGAAGTAAAAGACTTCGCTGAGTGTGGTCTTTGCGGAACAGCTGCTGTTATTTCGCCGGTTGGTAAAATCGTTGACCATGGTAAAGAAATCTGTTTCCCAAGTGGTATGGATGAGATGGGACCGATTACAAAGAAACTTTATGATACATTGACAGGAATCCAGATGGGCCGTATCGAAGCTCCAAAAGGCTGGATTCATGAAATCTTGTAATTTTAAATTGTTTACAAGTGCTTGCTTTTCAATAAATCCTTTTTTATGTGAGAAAGTTTATCTGGATATCCGGGTAAACTTTTTCGTTATTTGCGGATTGATGGGGACGGTTTTGAAAACTTACAAATTACACTTTTTTAGGAAGGAAGGTGCTGATGCGCTACTATATTTCGGATTTACATTTTTACCATGAAAGCCTGCTTACAAAAATGGATTGCCGCGGGTTTGAAAACTGTGATAAAATGCATGAATATATGATTGAGCGTTGGAACAAAAAAGTCCGGGAAAATGACGAGGTCGTTATTCTTGGGGATGTTTCTATGGAACGTGGAAAAAAGACGAATGATATTTTGCGGCAGTTAAATGGCAGGCTGTTTCTTGTGAAAGGAAATCATGACAATTATCTCGAGGACCGCCGGTTTGATACAACCCGTTTTGAGTGGATTAAGTCGTATGCGGAGCTGAATGATAATAAAAGAAAGATTATTTTGTCGCACTATCCAATCTTTTGCTACAATGGGCAGTACCGCCGTAATAAGGAGGGAAATCCGAAAACGGTGATGATGTACGGACATGTACATGATACACACGATGAAGTTCTGGTAAATGAGTTCATCCGTATGACACGAAACACGAAGCACCAGAATCCGGGGCAGAATGAACCGATGCCGATTCCATGTCAGATGATTAATACATTCTGCATGTTTTCTGATTATACGCCGTTGTCTCTGGAAGAATGGCTTGTTTTAGATGAAAAGAGAAGGCAGGAAATATGGGAAAAGGATGGACTAAATTATTGTAAAAGTGCAATAGAATGATTGGATAATCCATTTTCTAGGTGTGGGGCATATGATACAATGACGATGAAAAAGGTTTAGTAGGCACTTTTTTGAATGTGGGAATAGGCTGACGGTGTTCGTTTGTTATTTACAAATAAATGCTGTCAGCCTGTTTCGTTATTTATGATTGATTGAGGGAGGTTACTATGGAAAAATATGAAGTTTATCAAAATGAACCGGTCATGTTTCACAACCGCGCATTTTCCTGTATTGGAACGGGACGCATGGATTTGGCGCTTCACAAAGAATATTTAGACCAGTTAGCACTGGTCCAGAAAAAGATTGGATTTGACTATATCCGTGGTCATGGACTTTTCTGTAAGGACATGGCAATTTATCAGGAATTTATTACGCCGGATGGTTCCGTGAAAGAAGAATATAATTTTACTTATTTGGATATGGTGATGGATGCTTATCAGGATTTGAAAATCCGTCCATTTATTGAGCTTGGTTTTATGCCGGAACAAATGGCAAGCGGCGAAGAGACGGTATTTTACTGGAAGGGTAATATTACGCCCCCGGCGGATTATGATAAGTGGGCGCGCCTTGTGCAGAACACGCTTCGTCATCTTATGCAGCGTTATGGGGAAAATGAGGTTTTGCTGTGGCCGATTGAAGTCTGGAATGAGCCGAATCTGCCGGGGTTTTGGAAAGATGCTGACAGACAGGAATATTTTCATTTATATGAAGTTACGGCAAAGGCAGTGAAAGAAGTGGATGAAAGACTTCTGGTTGGCGGACCGGCGATTTGCGGTGTTGATGATGTATCGTGGCTGCAGGATTTTCTTGATTATGTAAAGGAGAAAAAACTGCCGCTTGACTTTGTAACGAGGCATCATTATACAAGTTATGTACCGGACCGGGTAGGACATTATGGCTATATTGATTTGCATGATCCGGACGATGCATTTTCTGTGTTGGAAAAGTCGCGTGAAATTGTGGACAGTTATGAGGAGTTTGCCGGCAAAGATATTCATATCACAGAATATAACACGTCGTATATTCCGAATGCACCGGTACACGATACCTGTTATAACGCTGCGTATGTGGCGCATATGCTGTCGAGACTTGGGGACTGCCACACGTCATATTCGTATTGGACATTTGGCGATGTGTTTGAGGAACTGGGGGTTCCGTTTACTCCGTTTCATGGTGGATTTGGACTGGTAGCAAATGGCTGTATTCCAAAGCCGACGTTCTGGACATTTGCCTTTTATAAAAAATTAACCGGCACCTGCATTCACCGCTCTGAGGATTCGCTTATTACAAAGCAGAAAGATGGCAGTTATTATGGTGTTATCTGGAATCCGGACAACGATGGAAAAGGCGAGAAGAAGGAAGTCACTTATACGATTCATCTCCCGGAGAATGATGGACAATCCGAGTACTGCAATCTTGTAAAAATTGTAGATGAAGAGCATGGCAATCCACTGAAAGTCTGGCACGACCTTGGAGAGCCGGCAAATCCATCGAAAGATGAGGTGAGTTTGCTGCGTGAAGTGGCGAAGCCATGGATTACAACCCAGACGGTAAAAGCGGAAAAAGACTGCTTGGAAATTTCATTCTGTTTGGAGAAAAATGCGGTTGCAGCATTTGAATTGAAACCGGTCGAGAGGCAGCAGGACACCGGGTATGATTATGAGCGCGTGATTTCGCAGAAGGTTAAGAAAGATACTCCTTGACAAAGAAATGGAAATTCGGTTACACTTGAAATAAATAAACGATAAGGAGGAGAAAAAATGGATGAACAGATGAATAATAATGGCTACCAGAGTCAGCCGAATCCGTATCAGCCAAATCCGGGGCAGGTACCAAATCAGAATAAAGATGGTATCGCTATTGCAGTTTTGGTGCTTGGTATTGTTTCTATTTGCCTTTTTTGTCTTGTTTGGGGAGTAATCAGTCTTGCGTGCTCTATTGTAGCATTGGTATTATATTCACGTTATAAGACAATGTTTTCACCGGAGAAAAAAGGACTGGCAACAGCAGGATTTGTTACATCAATTATCGGCTGTGTGCTTGGTGCAATTATATTTGTGTTTTGTATAATTGCGGTGTGTACGTCAGTATCAACATTATCTACATATAGAAAGTTTTTCTAGAATTGTTAATATGTAATAATTGGAACATCCCTTTTTGAAAAGAGAGGGGTGTTTCTTTGTTATAAGTTAAATTCATACTTGGCGTATGTAAAAACGTACGCTATAATATAAATGACATAAAAATATAAGGAATAATAAATTGTTAAATATGATAACGTAGAACAAATGGATAATAACAGGGAGAATTATTATGTCAGCAATTAATATTACAAAGGCAAGAAAGGAGCTCTACAATCTAGTAGAAAATGTGAACCTTTACAGTGAGCCGACTTTAATTGTGAGTAAAAAAGGGAATGCGGTTCTTGTTTCTGAGAGTGATTGGAATGCAATGCAGGAAACAGTATATCTTAACTCAATTCCAGGGATGGTTGAATCAATGAGAACAGAGTTGGAAACATCGATAGAGGATTGTGTACCAGAGGAAGATGTAGAATGGTAAACACATTATGATAAAATCAGATAAGCCTCAGCCACAATTCATAACCAAATCGCAGTACACCAAAACTGAGGAAAATCCATACAAGTATATAAAGGATATTCGCACTTAGGTGCATACCGCGAAAATGAGAAAAATGATGAAGAAAACATCCCTTTTTGAAAAGAGAGGGGTGTTTCTTTTTTATGCCATTTATGAGTAATGCCAGTGTATGAGAAAGGACAAAGGCGGTATAGACAAGAGCGCAGTAAAAGATTGTCGGTTGAAGTTTTAAACTGGTGAGTAAGTCAAAACGGAACAGAGCGGAAACCGCACGTGTACTGCCACAGCCGGGACAGGAAAAACCGGTCAGAGCATGGAACATACAAGGTGGAAAAATCTTAGTAGGAATAAAAATCCCTGCCTGGTACAAAAGGGAAAGACCAAGCATAATAGGAAGAAGTGCCAGACTAATGCGGTAGCATATTTGGGTTGATGATATTTTCCTTTTTGCCATGTCTGCTTCCTCCTTTTGTATTGTGTGGGGCTTTTGCTGCCCTGATAACACATTATTTTAGCACGTGAAAAAGAGAGTTGCAACAAATTCTATTGTTAAAAAAGAGTGTTGACAAAACAGGTCTATTGTTATAGACTAAACACAAGGTTTATAGTTGTAGACCAAAAGGAGGCTGTAATGGAACAATTAAAATTATGCGACAGTGATTACCGTTTTATGTCAATTGTATGGGACTATGCACCCATTCCCTCTGGCAAACTTGTGAAATTATGCAATGAAATACTTGGCTGGAAAAAGTCTACGACATATACAACGATTAAAAAAATGTCAGAAAAAGGTTACATTAAAAATGAAAATGCAGTTGTAACAGTATTGATTTCTAAAGAGCGAGTGCAGAGAGATGAATCCGATTATTTTGTTGAGCGGACATTTGGAGGTTCTCTTCCAAATTTTCTTACTGCTTTTCTGGGTGGAAAGAAAATCTCTGCGGAGGAGGCACAAAAAATTAAAGATATTATTGACCGTTATAGTGATGAAAAATAGCAGAAAGGGAGGAAATGATGATAAGGGATATTTTTGAGAAAATTCTTTTCATGGGAAGTCAGGCAGTTCCTGTCATGGTGATTGTTTTTGCTTTGCGGATTTTACTATACCGCTTTCCTAAAAAATATTTGTATTTTTTATGGCTTTTAGTGGCGGTACGTCTAGTGGTGCCGGTATCCATTTCTTCGCCGATGAGTATGTTCCGTTTGTTTGAGTCGATTCCGATGCCGGGGCAGTCAACAGTTGTTGTGGAGAAAGAGCAATTGTCGGAAGTACCAGCAGGCAGGACGACCATAAAAGAAAAGCAGACATCGGGCAATGAAAAACAAGCGGAGCGGATAAAGTCAGAAGCCACAAGTGAGTTTTTCGTAACGGGTGTCGGGAACAGTTCTGCCTGGGAAAATATTTGGCAGATTTTCTTATATGTATGGCTTGCGGGAATGGCAGTTTTTCTGGTGTGGAATCTTTTTTCGTTCGCACAAATGCAAAGACGAATGAAAAAGGCGGTGCGGTTAGAAGATAACATATGGGAGTGTGAAAATATTTCTTCCCCTTTTGTTATAGGGGTATTTCGACCGAAAATTTATCTTCCTTTCCGATTGCCGGAGGAAGAAAAAGATTTTATTTTGTGTCATGAAAAACATCACATTGCAAGAAAAGACAATTGGATTCAATTATTTGCCTTTTTCCTTGTGTGCATCTATTGGTTTCATCCGCTTGTCTGGCTTTCGTATTTTGCCATGATTCGAGATATGGAAATGAGCTGTGACGAGTATGTGATGAGTAAAAGTGGCAAAGATATTCGTGCCGTTTATGGAAGAGCACTTTTGGGATTTGCCATGAATAAAAGAATTTTAGCGGCAGGGGCACTTTGCTTTGGCGAGTCGGGTGTAAGAAGGAGGGTAAAGAATATTATGACATATCGAAAAAATAAAAAATGGATGGGCGCAGTAGCAGTGGTTGTTTTTCTGCTGGCAGGCTGTTCGTGTCTGACCGATGCTGTGGGACAGCAGGATACAAAAGATGCAGCCCAAACGGAAAGTGTTAGTGAAAAGGAAAAATACACAAAGTCATTAGCAAAGGCAGAAATAAAGGGTGTAACGGTAGAGGTAATGTATGCTTCTCAGAAAAAAATCGAAAACAATCCGAAATCAATGTATTATGATGACGGCGAGTTTTATATACAAACGAAAAAAGGAAATGATATTCTGGATACGATGAAATTAACGAAAGAACGGTTTGGGGTGGAAAATAAAATAGCATTCACACCGGAATTTTCATTGCAGATAAGTGATTATGATAAGGATGGAGAGAACAACGACTTTTCACTGGGACAGGGGCAGACACCGGTTACTGAACTTGGAAACTGGATGAATTATGCATTTTTTGGCATAGGGGAAAATGGCAGCATAAAACAGTATTTGCTGGGGAAAAATAAAACACCGTATATCGCTACCATTCCCAGTGGATATTCAAAGGCATTTGATAGGAAGAAAAAGAACATTTTATATTATTCCTTGGAAAAGGCTGAAGTCGCATCAACATATATTGCACTGTCCTAAATATAATAAGAATCATTCCTCCCTTTTGGGCACATCTCTTGGCGGCTCAAAATCAGAAATGTCGTCGTAGTCCGATTCAGTCTCGGCTATGTCGTCCTCAAAGAAATCGTCATAGTCGTCACAGGAATAATCCGTATTTTTTGATTTCATTTTATCTTTTTTCATAAGAATCCCTCCATGAGAAATACTATTTCCTATGGAGGGTATTATTATACTCATAATCTAAAATTTTGCTTTTTATAAGGTCAAATTTTCAACATTAATACCGACGAATAAAAAAACAATTTATGGGCATAACACAGAATATAAAATCAGTGGCAGATGCTTATGGATTTATTATGTAAAAAATGGAGGGTGTTATGTCAGAGAAGTGTGAATGTGTCAATGTCAGAAAAGTAGTAATTGTCGGCTGCGGTTTTGTTGGCTCGGCGTCAGCGTTTGCGCTTATGCAAAGCGGACTTTTTTCGGAAATGGTATTGATTGATGTGGATAAAGACCGTGCGGAGGGCGAGGCAATGGATATCAGCCATGGTGCCTCTTTTGCCGGTCCAATGAAAATATATGCGGGCGGATATGAAGATGTTGGCGATGCGGCAATTATCGTAATTACGGCGGGTGCCAATCAGAAGCCAAATGAAACAAGGCTTGATTTGGTTCAGAAAAATGCCAAAATAATGACAGATGTTGTGACACAGATAAAAGAACAGGAGTACAAGGGAATTTTACTCATTGTCTCAAACCCGGTTGACATTATGACGCAGGTTGCGATGGAAGTGAGCGGATTCCCGGAATACCGTGTGTTCGGTTCAGGAACCGTGTTAGATTCTGCGAGACTTCGGTATCATCTGGGGCAGCATTTAGGAGTTGACAGCCGGAGCGTGCATGCCTTTGTAATCGGCGAGCATGGTGACAGTGAAATTGCGGCGTGGAGCAGTGCCAATGTGTCGGGTGTTCCGTTAAATTCTTTTTGTGAAATGCGGGGGCATTATAATCACGAAGGAAATACCGAGAGCATTGAGGAACAGGTAAAAAACAGTGCCTATGAGATTATTGCCAAAAAAGATGCCACATATTATGGAATTGCGATGGTGGTAAAGCGGATTTGTCAGGCAATTGTGCGGGATGAAAAATCGATTTTCCCAATTTCACTCCGTATGCATGGCGAGTATGCTCTGGAGGATGTTGTGCTGAGTATGCCGGCAATTGTCGGAGCAAGAGGGATTGAGACAACGATTCCGATTTCGCTGGATGAAAAAGAAGTTTCAAGACTTCATGAATCTGCGGAAATGCTGCGGGAGACAAGGAAAGAAATTCGGCGATGAATTCCCTTTGTTTGCAGGTACAGGAGATTTTGCTCCTTGAGTGCCCTGCCCGTGCAAGTATAAAAAAACAATAAAGTTATTGAGTTAAGCCTCTAACAATGATATATTAGTTGTTAGGGGCTTTACATGGATACACATAAATTTTACATGACTTTACAAAACGTAGAGAGAGGATAATGAAATGTCTATATGGAATGTGATTAATTTGGCGGGTGGCCTTGCAATGTTCATCTTTGGTATGAACCTGATGAGCGATGGCTTGAAGTTGGTAGCAGGCTCTTACTTGAAAAAGATTCTTGAAAAACTGACCAAAAACCGCATTATAGCGATGATGGTAGGTGCGGGGCTGACCGCATTGATTCAGAGTTCCAATGCCATGTGTGTCATGGTGGTTGGTTTTGTAAATGCCGGTATGATGCAGTTGGAGCGTTCCGTTGGAATCCTGATGGGAGCAAAGATTGGAACAACGATTACCGGACAGTTGATTGCCTTTAATATTTCCGAAATTGCACCGGTGATTGCGTTCGTTGGTGTGGCAATTACTATGTTTTCGAAAAAACCTAAGGTAAAAAATGTAGGACAGATTATTGCCAGCCTTGGTGTATTGTTCATTGGACTTGGTACGATGAGTGCAGCAATGAAGCCGTTAGCAGGCGAGATTTGGTTCCAGAGTTTGCTGCAGGAGTTTTCTAATCCGATTTTGTGCGTTATTATCGGTGTTATTTTCACCGTTATTATTCAGAGTGCATCGGCATCCGTCGGTGTTTTACAGATGTTGGCACTCAGTGGTGTTATGGCATTCCCGGGTGCCTTTCCACAGGCATTTTACATTATGCTCGGTATGAATATTGGTGCGAGTGTTGCACCGGCACTTGCTTCCCTTGGTGGACGCAAAGATGCTAAACGTGTAGCCTTTATTGTTATTTTGTTTGAGAGTATCGGCATGGTGCTGTTCATGATACTTACGCAGATTTTCCCGGTTATCTTCGATTGGATTTTAAATACAGCTCCGGGAAATCCGACCAGACAGATTGCCAATGCTAATACGATTTTCAACCTTGTGACAGTAGCGATTCTTTTGCCATGTGCGAAATATCTGGTTAAAATTTCTGAATTTGTCATTCGCGGTGAGGATGACAAAGAGGAAGCAGCACTTCATTATATTGATGAATCCGGTTATCAGTCCGGTACGGTTTTGATTGGACAGATTGACCAGGAAGTCGGCAGAATGCATTCTTTGGTTCGTGAAAATATGGAGGCTTCGACAAAAGTCTATTTTGGAAATATGACGATTTCCAAAGAGCAGTTCGAGAGAAATGAGGAAGCAGTGGACTTTTTGAATAAAGAAATCGTGGCGGCACTGATTCGTACAAACCAGCTTGGAGTTTCTGAGAAAGAAGCGACCCATGCCGGTAATCTGTATCATATTGTGACGGATTTGGAGCGTATCGGCGACCATGCGGAAAATGTTCTCGGATATGCACTGCAGATGAAAGAGGACAAGCGTAAGTTCTCTGATAAGGCATTGAAGAACTTGAAGGAATTGTCACAAGCAGTTTATAAGATTTACGATTTGGCATGTGAGCATTTCTCAAATCCAAGCGAAGAATTGTACCGCGTTATTTATGATTTGGAAGCGGATATTGATAAGATGGTTGACAAGATGCGTGCATCCAACAGTAAGCGCTTGAGCAAAATGAAATGTGAAGCAGTTCAGGGCTTGTACTTTAATGAGATTTTAGTGGACTTGGAGCGTGTGGCGGATCACTCATTAAATATCGCGCAGGCAGCGAAAAAATATGAAATTTATGATGAAGATGAAGATTTATAAAGATGTCTAAAAATGTAGTCTTTTGCTAGGATAATACATTGCGTTATTGCCTCCTTGTTTCGTATAATATCCATAATGATGGATGTTATGAAACAAGGAGGTTTTTGTTATGAAGCAGATAACAAAAAGAGTTGTGGCGTTTTTTGCGGCGATGGGGCTGATGGTTTCCGGACTTTCACTGAATGAGCCTGCGTCAGCCGATGCAAAGGCAAAAGCAAAAGTAAAATCAGTAACAATTAAAAATGTAAAAAAGAAGCTGACATTGAAAAAAGGAGATTCTTTCAAACTGAAAGTATCCGTTAAAGTTAAGCCCAATAAGGCGAAGTATAAAAAGGTGACATACAAATCGTCAAAGAAAAAGGTAGTAAAAGTTTCGTCAAAGGGAAAACTTACTGCCTGTCAGGCGGGTACGGCCAAAATTACCGTGCGGTCAAAGACGAATAAAAAGAAAAAGGCTGTTCTCACGATTGTGGTAAAGAAAGCTCAGCCAGAGAAGAAAACACAGAATGTAACGGTGGCACCGACAGCAAATTCGACGGCGGGCGCGACAACAAAACCGACAAATGGCACAGAAGAAACGCCATCGCCGACCGACAAGGCGACAGCGTCTCCGACGGCAAAACCGACGGAAACTCCCGTACCGGATGGCACCAGCACATTGATGCGAAAGCCATTTGCGGCTCAGGCTGAAGTGGGACAGAAGCTTTCAGAGGTTGCGATTTCTAGTGGAGAGATTGCGGACAGCAATGGAGAAAAAATCTCTGGCTCCTACGAGTGGGAACAGCCGGATGCCGTATTAAAGCAAATGGGGAAAAGCCATGCGACAGCAAAGTTTGTTCCAAAAGACAGTTCTTTTGAGGAGATTAAAGGAATTTCACTTCCGGTTTATACGGTAAAGAAGGCGGTAGTTGTTAAGACAAAGCCAAAATATACGGGAGCCGTGACCGGGAAAAAATTGAGTGCGGTTACACTTTCCGGTGGAAAAGTAACCGATGCAGACGGTGTGACGGTGGCAGGAAAATTCTCATTTGCCAATCCGGAACTTATGCTTACAAGTCCGGGCAAAAAAGACTATATGGTAGTATTTACACCAAGTGATAAGGAAACATATAGAGAAGCATCTATTTCTCTAAATATTTCCGTGACAGGGACAGCGGTTGCGAGCACAACAGCGGATAAAAAATTAGATTTGTCCGGTGGTATCTGGAAAAATGAAAATGCGTACAATGGTCTGTGGTCCGGCAGTATTTATAATTTGACATCCTATTTGTCGGGAATTGATATGACAAAGTATTCTACCGTTACGGTTACGGCAGAGGTATATGATAAAAATGGTGTCGAGATTTCGGATACTTCCGGAAATTTGGTTGGATTTAAGCTGGCCAATAAAGATGGTGACTGGGCCGGATTTTCGGATGCTTATGTAAATCGTACAGCGGAACTTTCACTTGCAGGATACGCAGGCGGTGATTTATATCTTGTGGTACAGAATGCGCAGGCATCAGTTGGTTATATTGAGATTTTGTCTGTAACTCTGGGAAATGGTGAAATTACAAACATTGTGGACGGAAGTTCTTTGAAACGAGCTTATGGTGATATGTTTGGCAAAGTGGGAAATGCGATTGGCAGTTATGAAATGAATAATTCCGGAAATATGAGTTTTGTTGCATCCCAGCACAATTCCATTACTATGGGAAATGAGATGAAACCGGATTACTTGCTTGGTGGTGCAAAGGCTACGTTGTCGAACACAAATCCGGATGGATATGTAGACACCGCTAAATTTACCTACAAGTATAAGGATACAACCTATCCGATTATTAATATGGATTCCATTGATAACTGTTTAAACACCGCTTATAAAAACGGACTTAAAATGCGCTACCATGTGTTTGTGTGGCATAAGCAGACACCGCAGTGGTTCTTTAAGGAAAATTTCAGTAAGTCGGGTGCATACGTTTCGAAAGATGTTATGGATGGACGCTTGGAGTATTTAGTGCGTAATGTTATGACTCATATTTACACATATCAAAACGCGGATGGTGTTTATGTGGGACGAGAGGTAATTGATAACTGGGATATTGCCAATGAGTATTTGCACAATAACGATGGCGGCACAAAGAGTTACTGGGATGAAGTTTATTATCCGGAATATACGTATAATAAAAATAAGCATAGCGGCATTCTCACCCCTGTGTATATCAAGGAAGCATTTGCAATTGGACATTCGATTCTTGAAGATTTTGGACTTACGGATGATGTGAGTCTGCTTTGCAATGAGTATAATACCTATCAGGTGAGTGACAAAATGGTCAAGATGATTCAGTATTTTAATACGAAAGATGAGGTAAATAAAACCGGCGAAATCATCTGTGACGGTGTTGGCATGCAGACACATTTGGACATGGGATATCCGGCAATTGAGGATATTGGTACCAATGCGATTGATGTCTTTAAAGCGGCAGGTATTGAAATTCAGTTGACTGAGATGGACTTGACGGACAAGGTGCAGAGTGAAACCTCACAGATTAATCAAATTGCTAAATGGTATAATCTTATGATGCTTTTGATGACGGAAAAGGACAGTGGTGCGAAAATTACCGGCATTGTCTGGTGGGGAATGAGTGATAAGTATTCTTGGCGAAGTGAGGGAGTTCCTCTTTTGTTTAGTGATTACTGGAAAGCAAAAGAGCATTATTTTCAGGTGATTGAGGCCATTTCTTCCTATAATCAGGGAGATTCTGAATGGCAGATTTATGTATAGGAACGCCTTGCTCTAAATAGACGAATAATCCCCCTCTTTGGTGCATAGATTATACAAACACCAAATCAGGGGGATTTTTTTGAAAGGATATCATATTCAAAAAACACCGATTGAAGAGCGTGCGGTGGCGATTGCTGAATATATTGTAAAGAATAAGGCAACCGTACGGCAGGCGGCAGGCCAGTTTGGCGTGAGCAAGAGTACGGTACATAAAGATGTAACGGAGCGGTTACTTAGGATTAATCCTTCCCTTGCTGCAAAAGCAAGGAAAATACTTGATGTAAATAAATCCGAACGGCATATCCGCGGGGGGATGGCGACAAAGGAAAAATACAGCCATCTTCATGCAGAAAGACAGATGTTTCCGGGAAATCGAATGAGTTAATAAAACGGCGTTGGTCCGGTCTATCCGGGGTGGCGCTGTTTTTACATATTCAAACGGTAAAAAAAGGGAAAAATGTGTACAAACTTTGAAAATTGAGACGATAACTTGTCATTTTTGTCGAATGTGCTATAATGATAAATATGTATCAAAAACTCGGTAAAGGAGGAAGTTTCATTGGGACAGTCAACCTTTAAAGGGGGAGCACATCCTTATGAGGGCAAGGAACTCAGCATGGATTCTCCAATTCGTGAAATGGATGCGAAGGAGGAACTTGTATTTCCTATGAGCCAGCATATTGGAGCCCCGGCAACACCTGTCGTAGCTGTTGGTGATACAGTGAAGATGGGACAGATTATTGGCGAAGCAAGTGGTTTTATTTCCGCCAACATTGTAAGTTCTGTATCCGGTGAGGTCAAAGCCGTAGAGCCAAGACTTTTGTCATCGGGAGCAAAAGCAACCTGCGTTGTAATTGCAAATGATGGGGAATATCAGCCGGTTGAAGGACTTGGCGCAGACAGGGATTACACCCAGTTGACAAAGGAGGAAATCCGTCAGATTATCAAAGATGCCGGCATTGTCGGTATGGGAGGAGCCGGATTCCCGACAAACGTTAAAGTTACGCCGAAAAATGAAGAAGAAATTGATTATGTCATTGTAAACGGAGCAGAGTGTGAGCCGTATCTGACTTCGGATTACCGCTTGATGTTAGAGCGTCCGGAGGATTTGATTCAGGGACTTCACGTTGTATTATCTTTGTTTGACAATGCAAAAGGTGTCATTGCCATCGAGGATAACAAACCGGAGGCAATTGCAAAACTTCAGTATCTCACGGATTCCGATCCGGATATTGAGGTAAAGGTATTAAAAACAAAATATCCACAGGGAGCAGAGCGTCAGGTGATTTATGTAACGACCGGACGTAAGATTAACTCCAAAATGCTGCCGGCTGATGCAGGCTGTATCGTGGATAATGTACAGACGGTACTTGCTATTTATGATGCCGTATGTAAGACAACACCGTCGATGAGCCGCGTGGTAACACTGACCGGTGATGCGATGGCAGAACCACAGAACTATAAAGTCAAATTTGGTATGAGCCATGCCGAGCTGTTAGAAGAAGCAGGCGGACTCAAAGAAAATGCGAAGAAACTGATTTCCGGCGGCCCGATGATGGGTATGGCAATGTATGATTTGAACACGCCGATTACGAAAACAAGTTCTTCCATTTTGGCAATGAGCGAGGATGAAGTTGAAAAATTTGAGCCGACGAATTGTATTCGATGCGGCCGTTGTGCGACGGTATGTCCGAGCCACCTGGTGCCACAGATGATGGCACAGGCTGCTGAGCGCAATGATTTGGATTACTTCCAGAAGCTTAATGGTATGGAATGTTATGAATGTGGTACTTGTACATTTGTTTGTCCGGCGAAGAGACGCCTGACACAGATTTTCAAACAGGCAAGACGTGCGGTTATGGACCAGAACAGAAAAAAATAAGCATGTTTAGCCATGAAAATATGCTGCAAAAGCAGCAGAATGGAGGAAACAATGGAAGAGAAATTATGGAACGTTTCTTCATCTCCTCATGTACGTGACCATTCTTCTACGCAGTCCATCATGAGAGATGTCGTAATTGCCTTATTGCCGGCTACCATCATTGGTATTTATAATTTCCGGTTAAGTGCAGTATTAGTAATTTTAACCTGCTGTGTATCCTGTATGTTGGCAGAATACATTTGGCAGAGATTGATGAAACAGAAGGTGACAACAAATGACTTTAGTGCCCTTTTGACCGGCTTATTGTTAGCATTGAATCTGCCGGCTACGATGGGAAATCCAAAGTATCTGTGGATGTGTGTTCTTGGCAGTGTATTTGCCATTATCGTTGTGAAACAGTTATTCGGAGGACTGGGTCAGAACTTCATGAACCCGGCACTTGGCGGCCGCTGCTTTTTGATGTTGTCATTCAGTAGCGTCATGACAAGTTTTACGGTAAAAGAAGGAAGTAACTGGTTATACGGTATTTCCGTTGACGCAGCAAGTTCTGCCACACCACTTATGGATGTTAAAGAAGGCGGTTACCCAAGTCTTTTGAAGATGTTTTTGGGAACAACGACAGGAACCATTGGTGAGACATCGACAGCAGCACTTTTGCTTGGTGCCATTTACCTTTTGCTCCGTCGTGTTATCGACTGGAAAATCCCGGTTATTTACATCGCAACATTTGCCGTATTTGACATTTTGTATATGGTAATTGCCGGTGCGGCTGCTTATCCGCTTTTGTATGAACTCTGCGGTGGCGGCTTGATGCTTGGTGCATTCTTTATGGCAACTGATTACGTGACGAGTCCGATTACTTCAAAGGGTAAAGTGATTTATGCAATTTTACTTGGTCTTTTGACCGGCTTGTTCCGATTCTTCGGTGAGTCCGCAGAAGGTGTATCCTTTGCCATCATTATCGGCAACTTGTTTGTACCATTGATTGAACGCTATACCGTTCCAAAGGCATTTGGAAAGGAGGGCAAAGCAAATGGATAAGAAAAGCAGTATGATGAAGGACGCCATTATCTTATGTGCGATTACCCTGATTCTCGGTGCCGTGTTGGCAGGTGTTTATATGCTGACAAAGGACCCGATTGACAATGCTCAGAAAAAAACAAATAACGAAGCCTGCGCTGTTGTTGTCGCACAGGGAGATTCCGTAAAGGATAACGATGCAGAAGCGGTATCCGGTGCGGCTGCTTATTTAGGTAAGCATGACCTTTCAAATGCAGAAGTAAAAGAAGGCGATTTGCTTTCCGAATATGTAGAGATTACTGAAGTACATCCGACGGCAAATGGCGGGAAAGTATATCTTGCCAACGCACTCAAAGGTTATGGTGGTAAAATCAGTTTTGCTCTTGGTGTAGATGCACAGAGTGCGATTACCGGTATTCAGATTACCAGTGAGAGCGAGACCGCAGGTCTTGGTGCAAACTGTGAAAACGATGAGTTTAAGGCACGTTTCAAAGGAATCAAAGCACCGGAGAGCACATCGGAAGAAATGTATAATAAAAATGAGACAACAGATACCCAGGTACAGGCATTATCGGGCGCTACGGTTACTTCCCGTGCGATTACGAGAGCGGTAAAGGGAATCTTGTTCTATGATGCATCCGGAAAGGAGGCTGGTCAGTATGAGTAAAAATGTTTGTGGCGAGCGCCTTATTAACGGTATCGTTAAAGAAAACCCTACGTTTGTCATGATGCTTGGTATGTGCCCGACTTTGGCGGTTACATCCTCGGCCATGAATGGTCTGGGCATGGGATTATCGACAACGGTTGTATTGATTTTATCAAATATGCTGATTTCAGCATTGCGTAAGATTATACCGGATAAAGTTCGTATTCCGGCATTTATCGTAATTGTAGCATCGTTTGTAACGATTGTTCAGCTGCTTTTACAGGCGTACATTCCATTTTTGTACTCGGCACTTGGTGTTTACATTCCGCTGATTGTAGTAAACTGTATCATCTTAGGACGTGCCGAAGCCTATGCTTCCAAAAATCCGGTTATCGCATCGGCATTTGACGGAATTGGTATGGGTCTTGGATTTACGATGGGATTAACGCTGATTGGTATTTTCAGAGAAATCCTTGGAAGTGGTTCCATTTTTGGATTCACAATCCTTCCAAGCGCAGTAAATATCTCAATTTTTGTTATGGCTCCCGGCGCATTCTTTGTTCTGGCAGGACTTACTGCCCTTCAGAATAAACTGAAAATGCCGAGCGCAACAAACAAAGAAGAAGAGGACGAGGAAGAAAAGGAGGTTGAAAACGCATGAGTATTTTTACCATTCTTTTTACGGCGGCACTTGTGAATAACTTCGTATTGAGTCAGTTCCTTGGCATTTGTCCGTTCCTTGGTGTATCCAAGAAAGTGGAAACCGCTGCCGGTATGGGCGGTGCAGTTGTATTCGTAATTACGATTGCCTCCTTTATTACCAGTTTATTGTATAACTTCCTGCTTTTGCCAAATGATTTGGTATATTTAAATACTATCGTATTTATTTTGGTAATTGCAGCTTTGGTTCAGTTCGTTGAGATGGTATTGAAAAAAATGATGCCGGCTCTGTATCAGTCACTTGGTGTATACCTTCCGCTGATTACGACAAACTGTGCGGTACTTGGTGTGGCACTGCTCAGCGTACAGAACAACTATGGAGTACTGGCTAGTACCGTAAACGGTATTGGTGCATCACTTGGTTTCCTCCTTGCGATTGTACTGATGGCCGGTATTCGTGAGAAACTTGAAAATTGTAACATTCCGAGCGTACTGAAAGGAACACCGATTGTGCTGGTAACAGCAGGTTTGATGGCGATTGCTTTCTGCGGTTTCGGCGGCGTTAGCTTTTAGGAAAGGAGGAACTTGAAATGACAATATTTATTTTCTCAGTAGTTCTCCTTGCGGTGCTTGGTATCCTGATTGGTATTCTTCTTGGGGTAGCAGGTAAGGTATTTGCCGTAGAGACCGATGAAAGAGTTGAAAAAGTACGTGAGTGTCTGCCGGGAAACAACTGTGGCGGCTGTGGTTATCCGGGTTGTGATGGTCTGGCAGAGGCGATTGTGGCCGGAGACGCACCGGTCAATGGATGTCCGGTTGGTGGAGCACCGGTAGCTTCTAAGATTGCAGAAATTCTTGGCGTGGATGCCGGAAGTTCGGAAAAACAGGTAGCATTTGTAAAATGTGCCGGGACTTGTGATGTGGCAGCAAATAAATATCACTATGTTGGTGAGATGGACTGCCGCCGTGCAGCGATGGTACCGGGACGTGGTGAAAAGGCATGTTCATATGGCTGTCTTGGTCTCGGCTCCTGTGTGGAAGTCTGTCAGTTTGGTGCATTATCCATTCAGAATGGAGTTGCTAAAGTAGACCGTGACAAATGTGTTGCCTGCGGTCAGTGTGTAGCAACTTGTCCGAATCATGTGATTGATTTGATTCCATATTCTTCTGCCTATGCGGTACAGTGTAGTTCGAAGGATAAAGGTAAAGCAGTTATGGAAGTCTGCCAGTCCGGCTGTATCGGTTGTGGACTTTGCGTAAGACAGTGTGAATTTGGCGCCGTAACATTGGAAGACAATATTGCTGTAATTGATGGCACAAAGTGTCAGGGCTGTGGAAAATGTGCGGAAAAATGTCCAAAGAAAATTATTCGTCCACAGAAATAAAAAGAAAAGATAGAAAAGAAGCTACAGAGCGTCAGCCGATTGATAGGCGATGCTCTGCAGCTTCTTTTTTTCGTAGTACTTTTTTGGCTTTGTACTTGAAGTTGTGCTGTCCGGAAGTACGGTTACGACGCATGATGCCGTTAAATTACGTGAAAGTAAGGTGGCAGTGATTGTTACTGTACCGGGAGAAACTCCCATTACTACACCGCGGGAATTTACAATGGCAATACTTTCATCGGAACTTTCAAACACCGGTCTTTCGGCAGAAGTATTTGGTTTAATAATGGTTTCAAGTCTTGTTCTCTGGGAGAGAGGAACAGAAACCTCATTTTTCATAAATTTGATACTTACTGCATTTGGTGAAACACGAACCCGGCATTTGAGGTTGCGGACTACTTTTTTTCCTTTTTTGACAGTAACGGTAATGACCGAAGAACCAACGGCAAGGGCAGATACACTGGCATATCTGGCATTTTGCGTTTCGGTCTTTACTGTTGCAATCGAAGGTTTTGAGGAAGTGAAAGTAATCTTATGCTTCTTTTTTGCGTTATAAACGCGAAGCGAAAAGGTGCTTCCAACAGTCATATTTAATTTTTTCATGTTCAGCTTTGGCCTTTTTCCTGCGGCGAAAGAAGTGCCGGCCGGTAAAACCATACTGATTAGAAGTACAAATACCAAAAGAGAGGTAAACTTTTTCTTCATGAAAAGGCTCCTTTCCATTGCATATTTACTTTGTACTGTAACTATATTATGTGCTTGTGGCACAAACTTGTCACTTTGTGAGGGGGTCTTGAAATTGGTTTTTGAAACTGTTATGATGGAAAAAAACAATAGGAAGAGATGGGAAAGGAGAAAGACCATGCAGAGAATTTTAATTGTAGATGATAATGAAGATATTCGAGAGGTTTTAGGTACTTATGTAGCAAAAGAAGGTTTTGAGCCGGTTGTGGCAAAGGACGGATTTGAGGCGCTTGACCTGTTTAAGAAAGCCAATCCGGCAGTTGTACTGCTTGACGTTATGATGCCGGGCATGGATGGTTACAAAGTTTGTGAAAAAATCCGCGAGCAGTCGGATGTGCCGATTATCCTTGTTACAGCAAAAGGAGACGATTACGACCGTGTGATGGGATTGGATATCGGAGCCGATGATTACATTGTCAAACCTTTTAATGGAGATGAGGTTATGGCACGTGTTCGTGCGGTGTTACGACGTATGGGACGTTCGGGGGCTACAGAGGAAAAGAAAATCTTAAACATCAGTGATTTGACGGTAAATATTGAGACTTACACCGTTTATGTAGGAGCGGAAAAACTTCCGATGACGAAAAAAGAAGTGGAGACCATGTGGATTCTTGCCGGAAATCCAAGCAAGGTATTTACCAGAGATAACTTGTTGGACAGTTTGTGGGGGCAGGATTATTTTGGTGACAGCCGTACCGTGGATTCCCATATCAAGAGACTGCGTGCGAAATTAGATAAAGTACCACATCCAAATTGGGAGATTAAGACGATTTGGGGCTTAGGATATAAGTTTGAACTGACTGTATAAGGAGCCGCTATGAAGAAAATATTTTGGCGTGTGTTCGTTGCCTTTGGCGTAGTACTTTTGGTGTTTACAATTCTGATTGGACTTATGTTTACACGGTTTAACCGCACGAATATTGTCGGGGCGTACAAACAGCAGTTAGGGGATTTGGCAGATGGCGTTGTCACTCGGACAAGTCAGGCAGTAAAAGACCATGAAACGGATGAATTTATGGATTATCTGCGCGCAATGGAAGATTTTGGAAAGATGCAGAATGTTGACATCTGGATTGTAGCAGACGAATCAAGTAAACATAAATTATCTGACGCATATACCAATGTGCAGATGGATGGATTGGATATTCCGAAGGAAACAGAGAATATTATCAAAACGGCATTTCGGGGGAAAAAGAAAAGTTACAGCGATTACGATGAAGTTTACCAGAAGGTTATGCTTCATGTGGCAGTGCCGGTCCGTGATAAGAGTGGTGACGTGTCGGGAGCAGTTGTCGTATCGGGACCGATGGAAATGCAGGAAAATACCGTGATTCAGTACGAAAAATACATGCTGATTTGCGTTATGGTAGGAGCATTTTTGGCACTCTTATTATCCTTTTTCTTCTCTAGGCAGCTTGTCCGTCCGATTATCCGGATTAAAGAGGCAGCACTTGTGCTGGCTGCCGGAAATTATGCTCATAAAACCGGAATCCGTCGAAAAGATGAACTGGGGGCGCTGGCAGAGAGTATGGATACCCTTTCGGATAAATTGGTGGAAGCGGAAGAATTTCGCGAGGACTTAGAGCAGAGCCGCCGGGATTTCTTCTCGAATGTATCGCATGAACTCCGCACACCGATTGCTGTTATGAAAGGTTATGCTGACACGCTGGTGGCTGGTTATGTAACGGATGAAACCAAGCAGAAAGAATATTTGCAGAGGATTCAGAGCGAGTGTAACGGTATGGAACATCTGGTGTCTGATCTTTTGATTTTGTCACGGATGCAAAATCCGGATTACGAATTAAATGTCGAAGTGTTAAATGTGATTGCCGTGGCACAGGATGCGATGCGTGGAATGCGTATTCTTATGCAGGAGAAAAAATTGACGGGCAGTGTTACCTATGACGACGAATGTTCCCTGATGAAGGGAGATTACGACAGAGTCCGCCAGTTGTTTACCGTTCTTTTGCAAAATGCCGTAAAATATTCGGACGAGGGAACAGAGATTACCATGCATGTTGCAAAAGAAGAAGGACTGATTGTGACAACGGTGCGCGATTTTGGTATTGTAATTCCGGAGAGTGAATGGGAAAATGTTTTTGAAAAATTTTACCGGGCAAGCAGCCACGGTGAAAAAGAAGGCTCCGGACTTGGACTTGTTGTGGCAAAGAATATTGTGAGCCGTCACGGCGGGCATATTTTTGTTCGAAGCGATGAAAAAAATGGAACTATTTTTACGATAGAATTTCCAGAAACTTCTGAAAATATTTCTTGATATATTTCGCTGTTTTCAGTATACTAATAGTATCAAGAAACGAACATCTCCTGGAGTGTTCGATACCTTCTGAATTTTTGAACCTACAATACTTTAAACGGGATTCTTATATCTGTAGTTGGATGTCGGGCCGTCACTGCCGCAAGGTACTATGGTGACATAGCAACGGAAGACAGAAGGCTGCATGCGGTTGCCCACCTAGCCGATAGCTAGGAGTCAAAAATCAGAAGCCGGCATTTCGGGTATTTACGAAAGAGTTGGGCAGCGATTGGTCGCTGCCCTTTTCTATATGTGGAAAAAGAAATGAGGAAAAAACGATGAAAAACGGATTTTTAAAAGTAGCGGTTACGACACCGGATTTACGTGTGGCAGACTGCGAATATAATAAAAATCAAATGGTTGAAAAAGTGAAAAAAATGGCGGGCGAAAAAGTCTCTCTCGTTTGTTTTCCGGAATTTTCTCTGACCGGATACACGTGCGGTGACTTATTTTTGCATGACACTTTAGTAGAAGGCGCAAAAGATGCTTTGGCTGCATACTGCGAGGAGACGAAATCGTACGAAATCGTCAGTGTAGTCGGACTTCCGCTTGACCATAACGGAAAACTTTATAATGTGGCAGCGGTTATTTATGGCGGTAAAATTCTTGGGTTTGTGCCAAAAAGCTATCTGCCAAACTATAGTGAATTTTATGAAGCACGTCAGTTTGTAGAAGCACCGGCAGAAAACGGAGAGCATCGCTGGAAAGAGGGTGAGAGCGTTCCGTTTGGTGCCAATCTGATATTCACGCACAAAAAATACCATCGTTTTTCCTTTGGGATTGAATTATGTGAGGATTTGTGGACACCAATACCGCCATCCGGTGAACTTGCTATGGCGGGAGCACATATTATCTTGAATTTGTCGGCGAGCGATGAGCTGACCGGCAAGGCAGGATACCGCAGAGAACTTGTGAAAAACCAGTCAGCACGTACGCTTTCGGCGTATTTATATGCGGATGCCGGTGAGGGAGAATCCACGATGGATATGGTGTTTGCCGGTCATAATCTGATTGTGGAAAATGGCGTTGTTTTAAAAGAGAGCAAACCATTTGCCGGGGAAAAAGATTTAATTACGGAAATTGACTTGGGGCGTCTTCACAATGAAAGACGGCGTATGACGACCTTTACCAAAGGGCAGAAAAAAGACAATTTTACGACAATTTGGTTTGATTCAAATGTGCCGGAAGAAACAAAACTTACGAGAAGTTTTGAGAAGACACCATTTGTTCCTTCGACCCGTGCTCACAGAGAAGAACGATGCGAAGAAATTCTGGCAATTCAGTCGTATGGACTTGCCAAACGCTTGCGCCATACCGGCTGCAAACATGCCGTAATCGGGTTGTCCGGGGGTTTGGATTCGACCCTTGCGCTGCTTGTGACAGTCCGTGCTTTTGATACGTTAAATTTAGAAAGAGAAGGAATTGTCTGTGTCACAATGCCATGTTTTGGAACAACAAACCGAACTTATGACAATGCGGTTCAGTTAGCAAAGCAGTTAGGCACGTCATTACGTGAAATTCGGATTCAGGATGCGGTTATGCAGCATTTTAAGGATATTTCACATGATCCGGCGGTGCAGGATGTAACATATGAAAACGGACAGGCAAGAGAGCGCACGCAGATTTTGATGGATATTGCCAATCAGGTCTGCGGTATGGTAATTGGAACCGGCGATATGTCAGAACTTGCACTTGGCTGGGCGACATATAATGGAGATCATATGTCGATGTATGGCGTGAACTGTTCTGTGCCAAAGACGCTTGTCCGCTATCTGGTACAGTTTTTTGCCGACACCTGTGAAAATGACATTTTGAAAAAAGTTCTCTACGATGTGTTGGATACGCCGGTCAGTCCGGAACTGCTTCCTCCAAAAGAGGGCGAAATCGCACAGAAAACAGAGGATCTTGTGGGACCTTATGAACTTCACGACTTTTTCTTGTATTATACATTAAGGTTAGGTTACGGACCGGAAAAAATCTTCCGTCTGGCCTGCGTGACGTTTGAAGGAGCATATGACAAAAAAACGATTGCCAAATGGCTAAATACCTTCTTTCGCCGTTTCTTTGCACAGCAGTTCAAACGGTCGTGTCTGCCGGATGGTCCAAAAGTTGGTACGGTATCGGTATCGCCGCGCGGTGATCTGCGTATGCCAAGCGATGCCAGCAGGGCACTGTGGCAGACGGAGTTAGACCGGATTTGTGACCGCCTTGTTTAAGGCGGTGCGGATGCCTTCAATTAAGAGTGATTCGGTGTATTTACTTTTGTCCGAGAGAGGAACATCCTCCAATTTAGTGCCGGCAATCAACTCTTTTTCGATGGATTCCAGTGACGGCTTCACAAGTGGGTACATGGTTGTCACGGATTCTTCCAAGTTGACCAAAGCAACACTTTTTACCTGGTCGGCATCCACGGCAACTTCGAGGTTTAATGTGGTATCTCCAAGTTTAATCTGTGAAGTATAAACACCGGGCGTATAAATCTGCTTTGTGGAACCGGTCTTTTCTTTGTTTGATTTGTCCGGAAGAAACATAATAATAAGCAAAACGATGAGAAGTATACCAAGGCCGGCAAAAATTGCCGTATAAATTAATTCTTTCATTTGAATGACTACAATTTTAGTTTTTGCCATGGAAAAACCTCCTTATGGATTTTGTGCTTGCGTGTGCTTACTGTTAATATATGAGCGGCATGCTGCCGCTATGCATTCTATTTTTGAGAGGAGGAGTTTGTTTGTCATTGCACTTTATTTTAGGCGGGAGCGGCAGTGGAAAAAGCACCTGGCTGTTCAAAAAAATTCAAAAAGATGCGTCAGAAAATCCGAGTATCAATTATCTTGTCTTAGTACCGGATCAATTTACATTAGAAACCCAGAAAACATTAGTTTCCCTCAATGGAAATAAGGGGATTTTAAATATTGATGTGCTCAGTTTCCACCGTTTGGCATACCGTGCCTTTGAAGAGGTTCCGGCGCTGCGTCGAACGGTTTTGGAAGATATGGGAAAAATCATGATTTTGTATCAGGTATTTTCCAAAAAGAAAAAAGAAATGCTGTATTTTAAACGTGGGTTAAATGCAGCGGGATTTTTGGATGAATGTAAATCCCTTTTATGTGAATTGGCGCAGTATGATGTGTCGGAAGAAGCTTTGGAAGAACTTATGGAGAAAGTCGGAGAGGACTCACTGCTTGGCTTGAAACTGCATGATATCCGTCTGGTGTATCAGGCGTTTACAGAACGGATGGGCGATACGTATATGATGGCAGAGGAACTGGTGCCACAGCTTACACGGGTAGTTTCCTCACTTGAGATGATGAAACACTGTGTGGTCTGTTTAGATGGTTTTACCGGTTTTACACCGACACAGTATGAACTTTTGCGCGAAATTTTAGGGGTATGTGAGGATATGTACATAACGGTAACAACGGACCGCACCGGACACAGAGACCGTGTGTTTTCCATGAGTGCTGATACGATACGCCGTCTGACGCAGATGGCAGGAGAACGAGGTGTCCTTGTAGAGGAGCCGGTTATTACAGGGGCTGGTAGGGAAAAAATTCCTTACCGGGTAGCGAAAAATGAGGAACTTGCCTTTATGGAAGAGCGGTTATTTACCCATGGACTTAAACCGTGGGAAAAAGCACCAGAGTCCATTCACATTACGATGTGTCACAGGGAGCGTGATGAGGTTTCCTATGTGGCGAGACGCATTTACTGGCTGATGAAAGAAGAGGGGTATGAGCCGGAAGACATTGCGGTTGTGACGGCAGATGAAGCGGCTTATGAGCCGCTTTTAGTGCAGGAGTTTGAAAAACTTGGAATCCGATACTTTTTGGATAGCACGAAAAGCATCGGGGCAAATGCGATGGCTGAATACCTCTTAGCCTTTATTCATATGGCGCAGCAGAGACTTGATTATGAGAGCACGTTCCGTTTTTTACGCTGTGCCCTGTCACCGCTTACAAGAGAGCAGACAGACTGCATGGAAAACTATGTGATAGCCAGAGGATGCCGGGGGATGGCAGCCTATCAGAGTGAATGGGAGTATGCTGTTTCCGGACTGGATTTACTGGAAGTCAATGAATACCGGAGAATTTTTGTGAATTCCATTGCGGAGACGCTGCAGGCATTAAAAGGCGGTAAAAAGAGTGTTCGTGAATTTACGGAAATTTTCTATGGATTCGTTGAGAAGAACGGAATTTATGAGCGCCTTCTTGCCATGAGCGAGAATTTTGAAAATGATGGAAAGCTTATTTTAGCGAGAGAATATAAGAGCATTTACCGTCTGATGATTCATCTGTGGGATGAATTTGTGGAACTTCTCGGAGATGAAATTGTCACATTTAAAGAGTATACACAAATGTTAGAGGCCGGAATTTCAGAAGGAATTGTCGGGTTTATTCCACCAACGGCAAAGCAGGTTATGATTGGCGATGTGACAAGAAGCCGTTTGAAAAATATTAAGGTTCTTTTCTTCCTTGGTGTCAATGATAACTGTATTCCGAAGGCGAAAGGGGCACCGGGGCTTTTGACCGAGCGTGAGAGGGAGCGCATGGAAAAAGAGGGCGTGACGTTAGCACCGGATGCGGAAAAAGAATCGTATAACGAGCAGTTTTACTTATATTTAGCGCTTACGAAAGCGTCTGAGCAGGTGATTCTAACCTATTCGGTTATGACGTCAAAAGGAGAGAGCAAAAGACCTTCCTATCTGATTAACCGCGTCAAACAGGTGTTTCCAAAGCTTGTTGTGGAAAAAGAGGAAATGGATACTTCTTATGAAAAAATCATAGGAAGTGACAAGGGAAAGAGTTATTTAATTTCGCATCTGGCGGACGGCACTTATGCAAAGGATGTTATCTGGTGGGAAATTGCATCCCATTATGAAAAGAAAACGCCCGGTATTTTAAAAGATTTGCTGCGGATTCGGGAAAAACGTGCAGGAAATAATTCACTCAAAAAAGAAGCGGCAAAGCGGTTGTTTGGCGATGTTTTGTATGGAAGCGTGACAAGATTTGAGCAGTATGTGCAGTGTCCGTTTGCATTCTTTGCGCACTATGGACTTTTACTGAACGAACGGCAGCAGTACGAAATCAGCAGTCTTGATCATGGAAATTTATTCCATCAGGCGATGGAACATTTGTCACATGAACTGGAACAAAGGAACAAAAACTGGCAGGATTTAAGTGAAGAAGAGGCGGTTTTACTGGCGTCTGAGTGTGTCGATGCCGTGGCAGAGCGCTACCAGGGCAGAAAATATTTTCAATCGAACCGAGTGTCCTTTATGTTAAAGCGGTTGAAAAACGAGGTGGTTCATTCGGTCTGGGCGATGTGGCATCAGATGCAGGAGGGCGACTTTGTGCAGACCTACACGGAAAAAGGATTCCGGGGCAGTGACAAAGAGTGGGAATCGATGTGTATTCCGTTTGGTGAAGATGCAAAAATCTGTCTCAATGGTGTGATTGACCGCGTGGATTTATGTTCTCTTCCGGGAGAGGAATTGATTAAGATTATTGACTATAAGAGTAGTGACTCGCAGGATTTGTTGTTAGCAAAGGTATACTATGGATTGCAGATGCAGCTTTTGACCTATCTGGAGGCGGCAAAAGAAATGGTTGAAAAGGAGCATAAGGGCAAAGAGGCGGTTCCTGCGGCGATGCTTTACTATGCCATTAAAGAGAAAAATTTGGATTGGAAGCCGGAGAGCGAAGAAGAATACGAAAAACGTGTTCTCGACAGCATGAAGTGCAAAGGGTATGTGAATGAGGAGCCGGAAATTATTGTGCATCTTGACAAGTCGGTAGTAAATGGCGGTGAGCTCATACCCGGACAAAAATCCGGTGTGGTTCCGGTGGCTGTTGACAAAAAAGGACTTTTGAAAAAAAATTCCGGAACACTTTCCACAAAGGACTTTGAAACATTGATTGCTCACACAAAGGAAAAAATGAAAGAATGTGGAAAAGCTATTCTAGACGGTAAAATCGAAGCTATACCATATGTGTATGAAGATAACGATGGATGCACCTATTGCCCGTATGGAAGTGTGTGCGGGCATGAGTCGAAAAAAGATGGTGTGCGTGAAATGAAAAAAATGAGTGATGACGAAGTATGGGAGGCATTGTATGGGGACGATTAATTGGACAAAAGACCAGCAACAGATTATTGATATGAGAGGCTGCAATATTTTGGTTTCGGCGGCCGCCGGTTCCGGTAAGACAGCCGTGTTAGTGGAGCGCATTTTTAAGCGGATTACGGACAAAAAAGACCCGGTAAATGTGGATCAGTTTGTTGTCGTGACATTTACGAAACTGGCGGCAGCCCAGATGAAAGACCGCCTGCGGGAACGTATTGAACAAGCACTGGCGGAGGACCCGTCGAATGAACATCTGCTGCGGCAGGAGGGGCGTCTTTCGCTTGCACACATTTCTACCGTACATAGTTTTTGCAGTGAAATCGTAAAACGGTATTTTCACCGGATTGGTCTTGACCCGGCTTTCCGCATGGGAACCGAGGCAGAGACAAGACTTCTTATGCAGGATGTTTTGGATGAACTGTTAGAGGAGGAGTATGGAAAGGGTGAAGAAGATTTTCTGGAACTGGCGGGGATGAGTGAGTTTAACCGCCGTGATGATGAACTGGGAAATCTGATTGGAAGAATTTATAATCAAATGATGGGGCAGCCGTTTCCGCTGGATTATTTGGATGAGATGGAGGCATTTTATGACGCCCGAACGGTGGACGAATGGGAAAACTCAGAATTTATGAAAAACTTACTGGCTTCCACGAAAACATTTCTTCAGGGAATACTTAAGGAATACAAGGCACTGAAAGATATTTGCCGTGGACCAAACCAACCGCTGTTTTATGAGCCTTATCTGGATGAGATGCTGGCATTTTTGTCGGATTTGCCGGAGAACTCAGGATATGAAAAGTATCGTGCTTATTTTGGCAGACTTCCCAAACTTACAATTCGTGCACCAAGAGGCCTGACGGAAGAGGAAAAGGCAAATAAAGAAGCCGTTCGTTTAAGTTGCAAGGATGCTGAAAAACGTATGGTGGAATGGAAAGAGCAGTATTTTGATAAAGAGGCAGATGAGCATCTTGATGACTTAGAGGATTCAAGCCGGAAGATGAAGGCGTTATTCCGCCTGACTAGAAGGCTTCATGAATTGTTTGTGTCAGAAAAAAGGGAGCGGGGGATTCTCGACTTTAATGACTTAGAGCAGTTGACGATTTCGATTCTTTTACAAAAGGATGAGGAGAGCGGCGCATATGTCCGAACGGATGCAGCGAAGGAACTGGCGAATGAATTTGTTGAAATTATGATTGATGAGTACCAGGATAGTAACTATGTGCAGGATACGATTCTTCATGCGGTTTCGAGAGATGGGCTTGCCGGGGAAATGCCGAATATTTTTATGGTAGGTGATGCCAAACAGAGCATTTATCGGTTCCGTGGTGCACGTCCCGAATTGTTTGCCGAAAAACTTTTGTCCTACAATAAAAAAGAGGGAACGTTATACCGTAGAATTGATTTACAGAAGAACTTCCGAAGCAGAGAAATTGTGTTAGAGAGTACGAATGAAGTATTTTCACGTATGATGCATACCGATATCGGCGGCGTGGAATACGACGACGAAGCCAAACTGCATTTGGGAAGTGATTTTGAAAATACAGACAAAAAAATTGCGAAAAATGTGGACGTCTATGCGATTTTAGGAAAGCAGAATATGGAGGCGGAGGGCACACTTGCAGCACTGAAAATTCAGGAAATGGTATCGGGGGAAACGCCGCTTTATTTGAAGGATAAAGAAGGGTACCGAAAGGCTGAGTATGGGGATGTTGTCATCATCGTCCAGACAAATTCACAGGGACAGGCGTATTTCGATGCACTGAAGGATTATGAAATTCCGGCAGTGATGGAGAAAAAGAGAGGATTTTTTGATACGAGAGAAATCGGTCTTATGGTTTCCATGCTTCAGGTGATTGACAATCCGCATCAGGATATTCCTTTGGCGGCGGTTTTGCTTGGACCGATGTTTTCTCTGACCGAGGATGAACTTGCTGTTATCCGCATGGAAAATCGTTCGGCCGATTTGTATGATGCCATTTTAACCTATGACAAAAGTGATGCTTTGTATGAAAAATTGCAGCACTTTCTAGAGGCACTTTCACATTTTAGGAAGAAGGCGTCTTATGCGGCCGTTGGAGAAATTGTGCAGGATATTTATGACCATACAGGAATTTACGAGGCGGTCCGCCTAATGCCAAATGGTGTGCAGCGAAATGCGAATATGGACAGTTTGATGGCGATTGCCTGGGAATTTGATGGGACGACCTATCACGGATTGTATTCGTTTGTTCGTTATCTGGAAAAAATTTCACAGCAGACCGAGGAGATGGGCGAAGTAAATCTCTCAGGAGAAGAAGAAAATGTTGTGCGGATTATGACAATTCATAAAAGTAAGGGACTTGAATTTCCAATCTGCATAATCGGCGGCATGGGGCACGCAATTCATGTTTCGGATAAAAGCATCCTTACGATTCATCCGGATATTGCGATGGTAATGCCGGTTGTGGATAATGCAAAAAGGACAAAGAAGAAAACGATTTATACCCATTATCTCAAATACGTAAACGCCCAGGATGAACTTGGCGAAGCGATGCGTAAACTTTATGTTGCGATGACGCGTGCAAAGGAAAAATTGATTTTATTGGGATGTGCAAAGAATACGGATTCAGCGGCGGTAACTGGGGAAAACAGGCAGAAAATAAAGACCTTTTTCGATATGGTCTTGCCGGCGGTACATATCCGGACAGATTTATTTCATCTGGTAGAAGTCGAGACGGATGATTTGATTTTACAGGTGGAACATGGTATGGTACAAGAGACGGTAAAGGAGCAGGCTCTTTATAATTTTGACACAACCATCTGCTATGATAAACCTTTACAGGAGATGTATGAATGGATGGATGCGGCGGATGAGCCGGAGCCGGAACCACTGCCGGTAAAAGTGTCGGTATCCGATTTGAAAATTCAGTCGATGGAAGAACTGGACATGGAAGACTTTACCATTCTCACACATGAGGAGAAGGAGGAAGAAAAGCCGGTTCCTGCGTTTATGCAGACAGAGACAAAAGAAAAATCAGCAAACCGAGGTGCTGCTTATGGAACAATCTGGCATCAGGTGATGGCGGTAATTGATTTTGCAAATACGGAAGATGAGGCACAGATTCGTAAAGAAGTAAAACGGTTAGTTGAGACCGGCAGACTTTGCGAAAGTGATACCGAGGTGTTAAATTATAAACGGCTGTCAGCATTTTTTGACTCGACATTAGGAAGAAAAATGCGGCAGGCGCAGAAGGAAGGGCGTCTTTACAGAGAGCAGCCATTTGTTATGGGGTATCCGGCACGTGATTTGTTTGATGAACGCAGGGAAGATGAGACGGTTTTAGTTCAGGGAATCATTGATGGATATTATGAGACCGATGACGGAATTGTGCTCATGGATTACAAAACCGATTCGCTTAAGCCCGGGGATGAAAAAGTGCTTATATCGCGTTATCGGAGACAGATGGAGTTATACCGGGATGCACTGGAAAAAATGACAGGAAAAAAGGTGGTAAAATGCCTGTTGTATTCTTTCTCACTGAGTGAGACAATTGAATGTTAGGAGGATATTGAGATGATGTATGAAGGATTTGCCAATGTATATGACCATATGATGAATCATATTCCCTATGAGGCATGGTTTGAAAATCTTTTACAGTATTTGCATGAGAAGGGCGTTTTGAACGGAAGAATCTGTGAACTGGGATGCGGTACCGGCGTAATGACGGAGAAATTTGCGGCTGCCGGATATGACATGATTGGTCTGGATAAATCGGTGGATATGCTTGCGATTGCGAAGCAGAAGCAGGAAGAGAGCGGTTCCGATATTTTGTATCTGCATCAGAACATGGAAGAAATGGAATTGGACGGCCCGGTAGATGCGATGCTCAGTGTGTGCGATTCCGTGAATTATCTGCTTCATGAGGAGGAAATGAATAAACTTTTTAGCCGGGTGAAAACGTATGTTAAACCGGGCGGTTATTTCATTTTCGATTTGAAGACGGCGTACTGTTACCGAAACATCATCGGCAACCAGACATGGGTTGAGCAGGATGAGGAAGTCAGTTATATCTGGGAAAACTATTTTTATGAAGATCAGGATATTAACGAATATATGCTCACAATTTTTAGAAAACAGGCAGATTCCGAACTGTATGAGCGCACGGAGGAAGCGCATTACCAGCGTGCCTATGATATGGACACATTAAAACGACTGATTGAGAAAAATGGGCTTGCGTTGGTTTCTTTTCTGGATGAAGATATGAAACAGATGCCAAATGAAACCAGCGAGCGCATTTATGTAATTGTACAAGCATGAGAAGGAGAGATTCGATGAACCGGAAAGTCTTTTACACCATTTTAGGAATGACAATTTTATGTGGACTGGTGTTTTTTCACAGCGGTAATTCACTGGCGGCAAACCAGACGGGAATTGTGACGGCATCGTCATTGAATGTACGCACGGGGGCAGGTACTTCCTATGATATTTTACAGTATAACAATGCCAATGTTTTGTTGGCGAAAGAAGATAAAGTGACTATTTTGGAGAAATTGTCAGGCTGGTATCAGGTTAGTTTTGTAAAGGATAACACGACTTTGACAGGCTTTGTCAGTTCCAATTATATTGCGATTGAACAGGCGTCGACTGCGGTACCTGCACCGACAGTAACGCCGGCATCTACATCAGAACCAACGATTACCTATCGCTATGAGACATCCTACCAGCCGGTTTCAGTGGGTGCAAAGGTGCTGAAAAAATCCAAGCTTTACAAAGCAAATGGAAAGAGTGTTTATAAGGTTGGCAGGAAAAAAATGTCCCTTGCAAAGGGAAAGAAAATAAAAGTAATTGGTGAAAAGACGCTGAAAGGGAAAAAATGGTTCCATGTTTCTTTTACATATAAAAAGAAAAAAAGAAAGGCATATCTGCAGAATAAATATGTGAAACTGACAGCGGGAAAAGGTATATATGCACAGATTTTCAATGTGAAAAAGGCGGCGAATATCCGTAAAAAGAAAGGAACCGGTTCAGCATATAAAAAGGTAGGCGGGAAAAAAGTATCCATTGCCAAGAAAGCGGCAGTTACGATTGTAAGTGATGTGGCAGTAAAGAGTACCAGATGGTATAAACTGCGTTTTAACTACAAGGGAAAGACTTATACCGGATATTCCAATGCGAAATATGTAAAACTTGCAAAGAAACCGGTGACGAAAAAAGTTGCGGTAGTTGCCATGAGCGATGCGCAGTTTGAGCAGGCAATGAAAAACGAAGGATTTCCGGAATCGTATAAACAGAGTTTACGTGCACTTCATTCGGCATATCCGTATTGGCAGTTTAAAGCCTATAAAACCGGTCTTGACTGGAATACGGCTGTAACGGAGGAATCGAAAACGGGTGTGAACCTGATTTCCAATGCGAGAGCAAAGGCATGGAAGTCAACCGAAAAAGATGCATACGATGCATCTACCGGCAAGTGGAAGGTATTTGACGGAAGCACATGGGTTGCTGCATCGAAAGCTGCGGTGGCATATTTTATGGATCCCAGAAACTATTTAAATGATCGAAGTATTTACATGTTTGAGTTACTGGAATATCAGTCGCAGTACCAGACAAAATCCGGTGTCAATACAATTTTGTCCAACACACCATTTTATAACAAGAAGTTTTCCTATACGGATGTCAACACCGGTGCGGCGAAAACAATGTATTATGTGACCGCATTTATGGAGGCAGCGAAGATTAACAAGGCAAGTCCTTATCATCTGGCCAGCCGTGTCAAACAGGAAGTCGTGACAAGTGCGACAACAACGAGTACGGCAGTTACCGGTACAGTGTCCTCTTATCCGGGGATTTATAATTTTTATAATATTGGTGCGACCAGTAGCAGTACACCGGTGTTAAACGGACTAAAGTGGGCGAGTGATAAAAAGGCGGGTACTTATTTAAGACCTTGGACCGACCCATACCGTTCGATTGTCGGCGGCGCACAGTACATAAGTTCCGGCTATATTGCCAAGGGACAAAATACGTGTTACCTTGAAAAATTTAACGTGACAAGTTATAAACGCTATTCCCATCAGTACATGACAAATGTGGAAGCGGCGTATGAAGAATCGATTAAGACGAAAAAGGCATATGCCGGTATGATGGACAAATCTCCATTGGTATTTTCAATTCCGGTTTATGAAAATATGCCGGCGGCAAACAGCCCGATGCCAAAATAAAAAGGAAAAGAAAGGGAAGGGACGATATGATGAAAAAAAGAATGACAGCAGGAATTATTTTGATACTTATGATGGCATTTTGCCTGCCGGTTACGGCAAAGGCGGCGAGCGGTTCGCTGCAGTTATCGGCACTGTCAGAGACGGTAAGCAAGGGAAGTCAGGTGACGGTAGTATGTCAGGTGGCATCTACCGAGTCCTTTGCGGATGTTTCATTCCGTCTTTCCTATGATGATTCGATTTTAACTTTTCTTTCCGGTGGCAAAAAGGTAAGCGGCGGAAATGGCATGCTGGAAATTGCCTCCACGGGAAATACGGTCGAAGTGCCGAAAAAGACCTTTTCCCTGCAATTCAAGGCAAAGAAAAAAGGAACCACGATAATCCGGGCAGACGGAGATATATCGGTGACAAATGCAAGCGGCGAAAAATTTTCCATGTGGAGTAACCAGGTGGCGGTTTCGGTTGTGAAAAAGAAGAAAAAGACGGGAAATACTGAGGTACAAACTACACCGAAGGCAACAAATGTTCCGGTAGTGACGGCACCGCCGGTAAAATCCAAAGAAAATCGTCTGAAAACGCTGAAACTTGACGCTGTTTCGATGACGCCGGAGTTTTCGCCGGAAGTTACGGCTTATGAGGCGATGGTAGATGCGAATTCGGATTCTTTGTATTATTCGTATGCGCTTCAGGATGAGAAAGCGAGAGTTTCGGTGCGTGGCGGCGAGAATCTTTCTGAGGGAAATAATGATGTATCGTTTGTTGTGACGGCGGAAGATGGCAGTGTGAGAGAATATAAAGTGATGGTTACGAAAGAAACAAAGGAAGAGACCGAGAGCCGGGAAGATGAGGCAGATACAACGCAGTCCGTTGGATTTGCGGTCGAGCAGAAAGGGGATAAAAAGATTATCAAAAATTCTTATGAATTTGAGGTTGCAAATCCCGATGATTTAGAGCGGGTGCCGGAAGGATATATTCAATCGTCCGTTGTGCTTTCCGGTGTTACTTTGCCGGCTTTTACGATGGAACATGATTTGGATAACAATTATCTGCTTTTGTATCTGAAGCCAAAAGGCGGGGATGCGGCACTTTACCAGTATGACCGCACGGAGCAGACGATTCAGAAATATACCGGAACGATGGTAGAACGTGTGAATAAGGGCGAAACGGCAGATGACAGTGGTTCATTTCCGATTTCCACGACAGTCCTTATGGCAGTGATTATTGTTTTGATTGTTACGGTATTGAGCCTTTTGATTGCCATGCTTAAGATGGCGATGAAGCGCCGGGATAAAAAAGGGAAGGAACTTGATTTTTAAGAGGCTATCTGTTATACTGCGGATAGAACAAAGGAGGAAATAAAAAATGTATATATCCATTGATTTTAACAGTGATGAAGCATTGTATCTCCAGCTTAGAAATCAGATTGTTTATGCGATTGTTAAGGCAGAGTTAAGAGAAGGGGAAAATCTTCCCTCCGTCCGTGATATGGCAGAGACGGTTGGGATTAATATGCACACGGTAAATAAGGCATATGCGATGCTCAGACAAGAAGGATATCTGCAGCTTGACAGGCGTCACGGTGCAATTGTGGCGGTTGATGTGGATGAAATTAAAGCACGCATGGAACTGGCGCAGACAATGGATTTGATTTTAGCACAGGCGATTTGTAAAAATGTATCGCGTGAAGATGTACACGAGTTAGTAGACGAAATTTATAATCAATATGAAGGATATCGAAATGGAGAATCATTATGAGTAGACAGTTTACTGCGGAAGCAGAAAAAGCATTGAATAAAGCTGCTAAATTTGCCATTCGTATGGGCCAGAGGATTGTCGGAAGCGAACATCTTTTGTTCGGTCTTAGTGCGGCACCCGGTGTGGCAGCGAGAGTATTAAAAGAAAATGGCATGGACAAAGAGCGGATAGATATAGAAGTTCGTGAATACTGCGGCATGTCAGATGTTGTCGAAATGGAGCCTTTGCGGGGCGAGACTTCGCCGAAACTGGAGGAACTTTTACTGGCAGCAGCAGAGGAAGCCGGGAAAATGCAGTTAAAAGAGACCGGAACCGAGCATATGCTGTTAGCAATTTTAAAAGACACGTCATGTGTGGCGTATAAGATTTTGCTGGCGTCAGGTGCGCCGATTCAGAAGCTTTATACAGACATTATTCTCACGACCGGCGGTGATATGGTACAGGCAAAAAATGAACTGATTGCCAGCCGTTCCCGCAACAAGAAAAATTCGGGTACTCCGACATTAGACCAGTATGCCAGAGATTTGACGCAGTATGCAAAGGACGGAAAACTGGATCCGGTATTAAATCGTGACGATGAGATTGAGAGTGTGATTGGAATTCTCAGCCGGCGCATGAAAAATAATCCGTGTTTGATTGGTGAGCCGGGTGTTGGTAAGACGGCAATTGTGGAAGGACTGGCATCCCGTATTGTGGATGGTGCGGTGCCGGATACATTGGAACAAAAAAGAATTCTTACATTGGATTTGTCCGGCATGGTTGCCGGTTCGAAATACCGTGGCGAATTTGAGGAGCGGATTAAACGTGCCCTTCGTGAGACGAAAGCGGCAGGAAATATTTTACTTTTTATCGACGAACTGCATACCGTTATTGGTGCCGGCGGCGCAGAAGGAGCAATTGACGCATCAAATATTCTGAAACCGGCGATGGCGCGTGGTGAGATTCAGGTGATAGGTGCGACAACGAGAGAAGAGTACCGTAAGCATATTGAAAAAGATGCTGCCTTAGAACGCCGTTTCCAGCCGGTTGTCATTGAAGAACCATCCGCTGTTCAGACGATTAGCATGTTAAAGGGGCTTAGAAGCCGCTATGAGGAATTTCACAAAGTGGAAATTACAGATGCAGCCATTGAGGCAGCGGTCCAGTTGTCGGAGCGCTATCTGAATGACCGTTATCTGCCGGATAAGGCGATTGATTTGATTGATGAGGCATCTGCGAAATTCCATTTGCAGACTGTTTATGCACAGTCTGACCGCACGCAGGAATATGAAAAAGAGCGGGAAGATTTGTATGAGCAGAAAGAGCAGGCCTTGATTGCCGGTGACTTGGAGCACGTGAGAGAGCTGCTTGCTGCGGAAAAGAAGTTAGAAAAGAAAATAGAAAAAGAAGAAGAATTAAAACAGGAACAGCGACAGAAAAAAGATAAAATTCTGCCATCTCACATTGCCCAGGTGGTTGCCAAGTGGACACACATTCCGGTAGAGCAGATGGAGGAAGCGGAAAAAGAGAGACTCAAAAAACTGGATGCCATTTTGCATGAGCGTGTCGTTGGACAAAATGATGCTGTTAAGGCTGTGGCTCGTGCAATTCGCAGGGGGCGCGTGGGCTTAAAAGACCCGAAACGTCCGATTGGTTCATTTTTATTCTTAGGACCTACAGGTGTCGGAAAAACAGAACTTAGCAAGGCTTTGGCAGAAGCTGTGTTTGGTTCGGAAAAAGATATGATTCGCGTTGACATGTCGGAGTACATGGAGAAACAGAGCGTGTCGAAAATGATTGGTTCACCTCCGGGATATGTTGGTTATGAAGAGGGTGGACAGCTCAGCGAAAAGGTTCGCAGAAAGCCGTATTCAGTTCTTTTGTTTGACGAAATTGAAAAGGCACATCCGGATGTCTTTAATATGCTTTTGCAGGTGTTAGAGGATGGTCACATTACGGATGCCCACGGCAAAAAGGTGGATTTTAAAAATACGATTATCATTATGACATCAAATGCCGGCGCAAACCGGATTATTTCTCCAAAAACACTTGGCTTTGGACAGGCGAAGACGAGCGAGGAGGAATACCAGAAAATGAAGGAAAGCGTGATGGAAGAAGTAAAACATATTTTCAAGCCGGAGTTCATTAACCGTGTGGACGAAATGATTGTTTTCCATGCCCTTAATAAGGAAAATATAAAAGATATTACAAAGATTATGTTAAAGCAGTTTGCAAAACGAGTGAAAGACCAGATGGATATGGAACTTTGCATAGCAGACGATGTGGTTGATTTTATTTCCGATAAAGGCTTTGATAAAGATTACGGCGCAAGACCAATCCGCCGTGCTTTGCAGACCGAACTTGAGGACGTTTTGGCAGAGGCTGTGCTTATGGGAGATATTTCTATCGGAGATACGGTGGATGTTTCGCTTTCTTGTGAAGGAACGAAGAAGAAAATTGTAGTAAAAAAGAAGACTTTTGCGGATGAGAAAAAGTGAAGAAAAAATCACAAAAAAGTAATGGCAAAATAAGTCGAAATATTGTATACTTGAAGTATAAAAAAGATGCTGCAATGAAAAGGCGTCAACGAGTGAACGAAGGAGGAATCACAAGATGGGCGTAGTAGAAGAATTGATTCGCAAAGATGCGGATGGGACGTTAAGTTTTGGCAATTATTTGCTGGATACGAAGACGAAAAAATCGGATTTTGCATTCGAGGGTGCAACCTACAAAATCAAGACTTTTAAGGAAATTACCAAATTGGAGAAGAATGGTACGTTAGTGTATGAATCGGTACCGGGTTCTACAGTAACAAAGTTTAAGGGTAATCCGGATGTGGTTGAGTTTGAAGTGGAAGCACCAAGCGATATCAGTTTCACGCTTGAGATGGAGCCATCGACCGAGTATAAATTGGTTGTTGATGGTGTGTCGGCTGGAAGAATCCCGACGAATGTCGGAGGTAAACTTAATGCGAGTTTATCTTTGAACGAAGGCGCGAAATCCAGCGTTAAGATTGTAAAGTGCTGATAAGTATGGATACCTCGGAAAAGGAAATGAAGTGATTTTTGGGCACCGGCAAGAATTTGCCGGTGCTTCTGCACATTATATCGTGGGAAAGGTGAATATGGCGAAAGAAAAGACAGTATTTTTTTGTAAGGAATGTGGTTGTGAGTCCTCAAAGTGGGTTGGGCAGTGCCCGGCATGCCATGAGTGGAATACGATGGTGGAAGCACCTGCTAATGGCAAGCGGGGAAGGACTTCTTTAAGTGGCGGACGACGCTCTGTGCCGATGGCAGCAAAGCCTGCTAAAATGAATGAGATTGAGACGCAGAAAGAGTGCAGACGACCGACCGGTATGAAAGAATTGGACCGGGTTTTAGGCGGTGGTATTGTGCCCGGCTCTTTGATTTTGGTAGGTGGTGATCCGGGAATCGGAAAATCCACTCTGCTTTTGCAGATGTGCCGTCTGGTGTCCGCTGAAGGTACGAAAGTGCTTTATGTCTCCGGTGAGGAATCGGCAAGACAGATTAAACTCCGTGCCGAGCGGATTGGCAAATTTACGGATGATTTGTATTTGTTTTCAGAGACATGTATCGGTACCATTTTACAGGCGGTGGATGAGGTGAAGCCGGAGGTTTTGATTGTAGATTCGATTCAAACCGTTTTTGAGGAAAGTGTGGATGCGGCACCCGGCAGTGTAAGCCAGGTGCGCGAAATTACTTCGATACTTTTGCAACTGGCAAAAAGTCAAAATATTACGATTTTTATTGTCGGTCATGTGACGAAAGAAGGAAATGTGGCTGGTCCGAGAATGTTAGAGCATATGGTGGATACGGTGCTTTATTTCGAGGGTGATAAAACGGCGATGTACCGGATGCTCCGGGGTGTCAAAAACCGTTTTGGTTCGACAAACGAAGTCGGTGTTTTTGAAATGCAGAATCAGGGCTTAGTGGAGGTGCCAAATCCTTCGGAATATCTGATGCAGGGACGTCTCCCAAATGAAGCCGGTTCTGTGGTTGCCTGTACGATGGAGGGCAGCCGGCCATTTCTTCTGGAGGTTCAGGCTCTCGTCTGCCAGACCAGTTTCCCGATGCCAAGGCGTACGGCGGTAGGGACAGATTATAACCGTGTGAATCTTTTGATGGCGGTACTGGAAAAGCGAATGGGGGTGCGGATGGCAGACTGCGATGCCTATGTAAATGTAGCCGGTGGCATGAGAGTGGTTGAACCGGCGTTAGACCTTGCCCTTGTGGCAGCACTTTTGTCGAGTTATCATAACCGGAGTCTCCAAGACGGCATGCTTTTGTTTGGAGAGGTTGGACTGGTTGGCGAGGTGCGTGCGGTATCACAGGCAGAGCGTCGTGTAGCAGAGGCAATCAAAACGGGCTACACGGTGTGTGTGCTGCCGGAGAGTAACCGTGTCTCTATTGAAAAAGCGGGCAATCTTGATACCCAAAAAATTAAACTTATTGGCGTTAGGCACGTGAGAGAACTGTTAGACTGCGCAGGTTTATAGAATTGTGTGTGCAGCTTGTGTAAAATATGATTGGACAAAGGAAGGATAAAAGAAATGAAACAACTTAAAGAATTATGGACACTTGTAAACAACTGGCTTGGTAATGGGAAAAAATGCATCATTGGTTTGGCATTTCTTTTCGTTGGTCTTGTCATGAACTGGTTTTCTCATCCGGTAGAGGGACTTTCACAGATTCCGTTTACCTTGATGACCGCCGGAGGTTTGTGCCTTGTCAATGCGCTGTTTTCGAAGTGGACAGATAAAAATATCAATTTGTTGTTCTTTGTCCTTGCTTTTATTTGCGTAATGGACCTTGGAATTGTTCTTCTCGATGGTGATTTCTCACAGTTTACCACGATGGTTACTGTTACCTGTGCCTGCACAGGTTTTTCATGGGCATTAAACTTTGCCCTTTTGCAGTCGGTAGAAGTAGACGGTGCTGCCAAGAAGATTGTAATGTCGTTTTTGGCAACGGTTTGCAGTGCCGTGATTATGGCAGCAGTGTTTGTTGGTTCGATTTGGCTGGCATCGTAAAATCTGTGGATTCTTTCAGTGAGACAACGTTATTTGTCTTAAAAGTCAAAAAGAGTTGCATATTTAAGAGAAAATTTTTCTAAGGACGTCCTGAAATGCAACGCTATGCACGAAATCAGTCAAAAAGAGTTGCAGAAAATAAAATAGTAATGGAAACAAACGCAAATAAAACAACGCTTTTCCTTCAATTGATGAGAAAGCGTTGTTTTTTTGTCGGTTCTAAACTTGTTGGCTCCTCCCGCTTCGCGAGCCCCTCCTCATAATATTAATTATCAGGACTCCTCCCGCTTCGCGGGCCCCTCCTCATAATATTAATTATCAGGGCTCCTCCCGCTTCGCGGGCCCCTCCTCATAATATCAATTATCAGGGCTCCTCCCGCTTCGCGGGCCCCTCCTCATAATATTAATCAATATCATCGAAGAAGATAGGGAGTCTTTTTTTGAATAAGTCGAGGGCAATATTTGCTACTTCGCGCATCTGCGGATGTGCATGGGAGTCACAACGCAGACGGAAGAAATTACGCCAGGAGCGAAGATTCATTGTCACGACGATTTCTGTCTTTAAACTGTTTGGAAGTACCGAACGGGCCTCTTGTGGTGTGGCACCCAGTTCAATCAGCTCAAAGTAAGATTTCTCTGCATTTTCCATGGCACGCATCCATGCTTCGTATTTCTGTAAATCAGTTTCGTTGTTTAAATCATAAGAAAATCCACCGGCGATATCGATAACAGTAATTTCGTTGCCAAATTTGTCACCGGAGTAGTTACAGTAACGTGTGCTTTCCTGGCTGTAGCTGGCAATGCGGTGGCGTACAATTTCATGGGTAATACCGCGGTCACAAATCATACGGACTGTAACAGCCTCATGTTCGATGACAGATTCATGTCCTCTTTTCAAAATATTGCGGATAAAACGTTCCGCGGACTCTTCCGTAATATTTCCCTCGCTCTTGTAGCATACACGTCCGATTTTCTCTATTTTACGAATCATTTCATCGTAATCTTTCATATCAATAATTTCTACACTGGGTTTTGTTACATTCATGATTCTTCTCCATTCTGTTCATCAATTTCTTAAGGCTAAGTATATAGTATGTGTCAGTTTTTTGCAAGCATAATACATTGACTGGGTTTTTAATTATAGATAAAATATTATCAGGTATTAAAATAAATTAATGCAAAATTATATGTAAAGGGGAAATGTTGGAATGAAAAGCAGAAACAAAGAAATGACAGCGAAAGCAGTACTTATCGCACTTTTGGTAAGTACAGCAGCCAGTCCGTTCCAAAGCAGCATGGCATCATCAAAATCTGCAGCAAAAAAGATTAGTGTGACGCTTAATAAAAAAACACTATCGCTAAAGACCGGACAAAGATTTCGATTGAAAGTGAAAAAGAAACCGGCAAAGGCGAAAGTTTCTTTTTCATCGTCAAAGCGCTCGGTGGTGTCAGTAAATAAAACAGGACTTGTCAAAGCAAAAAAGCCTGGAAAGGCTTCGATTACCGCGACTGTTAAATACAAAGGAAAAAAGAAAAAGGCAGTTTGTAAAGTGAGGGTTGTATCAAAAAAGAAGACAATCAATAAGCAGATACAACCATCTGCACCGGCAGCAAATACACAGCAGCCAACACCAACGGCAACTGTAAAGCCGGTAATAACCGCTCCGACTGCAACACCAAGTGCTACGCCTAAAGGAACACCGCGCGCAACGAAAACACCATCGCCTACGCCGGTAGAAATTACATATAAGGCGGATTATACGGTAGAACTTGGAAGCACCCTTGATGTGAAGAAAGAAGTAAAACCGTCGGAGGGAGTCATTACGGATTATAATGTTTCTACGTCGAATAGTTATGTAGCAATTATTGATGCAAGAGGAAAGATAAAACCTCTGCACATCGGCAAATGTACTCTCGTTTTGACATCAAAGACAGATGATACAAAAAAAGAAACTTATAAACTTTGTGTAACGGATGAATTTGTTGCGGAGGATGGCTATAACTTCTATAAAGAAGATATTGCACATGGCGAGGTGTCAGATTTTACATATCCTTCCCAATACCGTGAAAGCGGCGAAGGGCATGCCAAGATTTATTTTCCACCGGATTATGATCCTAAAAAGAAGACATATAATTTGTTGTTCTGTCTGCACGGTGGCGGACAAAATGAGGATTATTGGACTTGCGGAAGAAAGACTTCAGCCGGAGCCGGATGTCATGCAAACAATATTATGGACTATTTGTATGATACGAAAGAGGCGGAAGAGTGTATTGTAGTATTTCCGAATGGCAACATTAACTATGATAAAAGTAAAACATATCCAAATACAGAGCCTAATCCGGTTGTTCAGAATTCGTGGAGTAACTGTTATTTGTTCGAATATGAAGTGATTTATGATTTGCTTCCGTATATGGAAAAAAATTATCCGGTAAAAAAAGGCGCTGCTCATACAGGTGTGTGCGGGCTGTCTATGGGCTGTGGAGAAGCCATTGAACTGGGGTTAAAACATCCGGATTTGTTCCAGTATATGGGATTCTTCTCGGCTGGACCATTTGCTTCAACCAAGCAGACGATTGTAACGACACAAGAGGATGCCAATCGTCTGAACAGTCAGATTAAGTTGTGTTTCTTTATCACCGGACAGCAGGACCATATGATGGATGATAGTGCAAGAAGATTTGTTAATCAGTGTGATTTGCTTGGGTTAAATAATATGTTTTTGGAAGTAAAAGGAACCGGTCATGATGACAGGTGCTGGGATCGTGCCTTTTATACTTTTATGCAATATGCATTCAAATAAAAATTATTTCAGAAAATGATTGACATTGGTTTTGTTTTTTGGTAATATATTATTCGCTGGCAGTGATTGTCAGCGAAAATGCGGAGTTGCTGGAATTGGCAGACAGGCATGACTAAGGATCATGTGCTCGTAGGGCGTGTGGGTTCAAGTCCCATACTCCGCATGTCATATAGATGCTGTATAGACGATGAAATCGGCTGTACAGCATTTTCTTGTTTTAAGGAAAATGAGTGGCGTGATACGCTGTCGATGTTTCTTTACAGATAGGGCGTGATATGATACACTTTTTTATGCGGTACAAGGCTTTTGTATCACGAAAAAAATTAAGAAAATGGATAAGCAGCAAAATAGGAGGAACAGGATGAAACGAATTATTTCTATGTGTTTGTCAGCAGTGCTTTTGTTATCCCTTTGTGTGACGGGAGCAGCAAAGACAAAGACAGCACAGGCAGAAGAAAAACAGAAAGTGATTGTAATTGATGCAGGACACCAGATTCGTGCGATGAGTGCAACGGAGCCGATTGGACCGGGCTCAAGTCAGAGAAAGGCAAAGGTGACCGGAGGAGCGAGTGGCTGTGTGACACATCTGCCGGAATATAAATTGAATCTTCAGGTGGCTAAAAAGTTACAGAAAGAATTGGTAAATCGTGGCTATAAAGTAATCATGGTGCGTACAAAAAATAATGTCCGCATGTCAAATGTGCAGCGTGCTAAAGTAGCGAACAAATACAAAGCGGACGCTTTTATCCGAATTCACGCAAACAGTGCGGGAAGTTCGAGTGTCAAAGGGGCACTGACGATAGCACCGGCGTCTAATAACCGTTACATGACAAAAGCAAACCGTAAGGCAAGCCAGAAACTCTCCAAAAAGGTTTTAAAAGCAATGTGTAAAACGACAGGAGCAAAGAACCGTGGTGTTATGTACACGAACAGCATGACAGGCATCAACTGGTGTAAAGTTCCGGTTACAATTGTGGAAATGGGCTTTATGAGTAATCCAAGCGAGGATAGAAAGATGGCAAAAGCTTCTTATCAGAAGAAGATTGTCAAGGGAATTGCGGACGGAATTGATAACTTTTTTTAACAGAATATAAGTCCCTAAAGCACAAAAACCGCTTGCGAATCTCTGCTAAAATGGTAAAATAGAAAGTATAAAAAAGAGTTCTTTTTAACAGAAAGGCGGGGATTATCATGAATAAAATAATTACGATTACAAGACAGTTTGGCAGTGGGGGAAGAGAAATCGGAAAGAAGTTAGCAGAGGCTTATGGAATTCCATTTTATGATAATGAAATCATTTCTCGTGCGGCAAAAGACACCGGTTTTGCAGAGGCGGCTTTTGAGCGCGCAGAAGATAAAGCAAGCAACAGTCTGCTTTATTCCATTGCGATGGGAATGAATGTATTTTCCAGTCAGGATGTCGGATTTTCCGGTTTGTCGTTAGATGACCGTATTTTCTTAGCGCAGTCGAAGGTAATTCGCAATGTGGCAAAAGAAGGTCCTTGCGTAATTGTTGGCAGATGTGCGGATTACATTTTGAAAAATCAGGAAAATGTAGTCAATCTGTTTATTCGCGCAACACTCGATTTCCGCATTAAACGTGCGATTGAGGTAGAGGGAATTCCGAAAGAAAAATCAGCAGAAATGGTTATGAAAAAAGATAAAAGCAGAGCGAACTATTATAAGTATCACTCTGGTGAACGCTGGGATAACGTGCTTAATTATGATTTTGCTATCCGTAGTGACTTGTGCGGAATTGATGGCACCGTTGCGTGTCTGAAAGCATATTTAGACCAGATGTAATAAGATTAAAGGAGAACGAAGACAATGAGTAAAAAAATTAGAACAAGATATGCACCGAGCCCGACCGGTAAAATGCATGTAGGCAATTTAAGAACAGCGTTATATGAGTACTTGATTGCAAAACATGAAGGCGGAGATTTCCTTCTACGTATTGAGGATACCGATCAGGAGCGTTATGTTGAAGGTGCTCTTGATTTGATTTATAAAACGATGGACCAGGCAGGACTTAAGCATGACGAAGGTCCGGACAAAGATGGCGGCTATGGCCCTTATGTACAGAGCGAGCGTGTAAAAACCGGTATTTATCTTGAGTATGCGAAAAAACTTGTAGAAAAAGGAGAGGCTTATTACTGTTTCTGTACAAAGGAAAGACTGCAGAAACTTCATGATGAAGCAGAAGCAAGAGGGGAAAAGGCTGCAAAGTACGACAAACATTGTCTTCACTTGACCAAAGAGGAAATTGAGGCAAATCTGGCAGCAGGTGTGCCGTATGTTATCCGCCAGAACAACCCGACGGAAGGAGAAACATCCTTTGATGATGTAATTTATGGAAAAATTACAGCACCGAATGATGAATTGGATGATATGATTCTGATTAAGTCAGATGGTTATCCAACCTATAACTTTGCCAATGTAATTGATGACCATTTGATGGAGATTACACATGTTGTCCGTGGAAATGAGTATCTGTCTTCCGCACCGAAGTACAATCGCCTGTATGAGGCTTTTGGATGGGAAGTGCCAGCCTATATTCATTGTCCGATTATTACGGATGAGGAGCATAAAAAGTTATCCAAACGCCGTGGTGATTCTTCTTTTGAGGATTTGGTAGAACTTGGTTTTCTGCCGGAAGCAATTGTAAACTATGTTGCTTTACTTGGCTGGAGTCCGGCGGATGACCGTGAGATTTTCAGCTTGAAAGAATTGGAAGAAGTGTTTGACTATCATAGAATTAATAAATCACCGGCAGTATTTGATATTGTGAAACTTCGCTGGATGAATGGTGAATATATCAAGGCGATGTCCGATGATGCGTATTATGAACATGCACTTCCGATTATCAAAAAAGTGATTACCAAAGATTTGGATTTGAAAAAAATTGCGGATTTGGTAAAAACACGAATTGAAGTATTCCCGGATATTACAGAGAAGATTGATTTCTTTGAAGAATTGCCGGAATATGATGTGGCGATGTACACTCATAAGAAAATGAAAACAAACAGTGAAAATTCATTGGAAGTATTGAACGAGATGCTTCCACGATTAGAAGCATTACCGGATTTCTCATTTGAAAATGTAGAAAAAGTAGTAAAAGATTATGTGGCTGAAAAAGAATGTAAGAATGGATTGGCACTGTGGCCGCTTCGTACAGCGGTTTCCGGTAAACAGATGACACCGGGTGGTGCTTATGAGATTATGGACATTCTTGGAAAAGAAGAGTCATTAAAGCGAATTAGAAAAGGAATTGAGTTGCTTAATGGAGTGCAATAAAGAACAAAAAGAGGCAATTATGCACCGGGATGGACCTGCTATGGTATTAGCGGGTCCCGGTGCAGGAAAAACCTATGTTATTACCAATCGTGTGAAAGCATTGATTGATGAATATGGAGTTAAGCCGGAACAAATTCTTGTTGTAACATTTTCAAAAGCAGCGGCAGTGGAGATGAAGGAACGTTTTGAAATGATGACGGGTGGACGGCGTCTGCCAGTCAGATTTGGAACGTTCCATTCTGTTTTTTTTCAGATTTTGCGGCTGGCGTACCATTATGAGGTAAAAGACATTGCAACTCCGGCATTAAAATACCGTTTTCTGGAAGAAACACTCAATGAAACCGGATACGAGGTGGACGATAAAAAGGAATTTCTTTCCGATATTGAAAAAGAAATCAGCCGTGTAAAAGGGGAAGGAATCGAGATAGACTGCTATTTTTCCTCGGCGTGTTCCGCTGAAATTTTTCAGAAAATGTACCGGGGATATCAGGAAAAACTACAAAGACACCGTTGTCTTGATTTTGATGATATGGTAGTATATACATATCAGCTTCTAAAAGAGAGAGAAGATATCCGCAGACGCTGGCAGGCACAGTTTCGGTATTTACTGATTGATGAATTTCAGGATATCAACCGTTTGCAGTACGAGACGGTTTGTATGCTGGCAGAACCGGAGAATAATCTGTTTATTGTCGGGGATGATGACCAGTCAATCTATGGATTCCGCGGTGCTAAGCCGGGTATCATGCTTTCTTTCCCGAAACGCTTCCCGGACACAAAACAGATTGTGCTTGGCGTAAATTATCGTTGTTCGGATGAGATTATGAAAGCGGCAGAACGGCTGATTGGAAAAAATAATGAACGGTACGAAAAACATATTGTTGCAAACAAGGGCAAGGAACAGCCGGTGCATATGAAAAAATGCGAGAATTTACCGGATGAAGCCGAGAAGATTGTGGCACAGATACAGATGTATCAGAAAGAAGGCATTGCGTATCAGGAGATGGCGGTGTTATTTCGGACGAATATGCAGATGCGTTTGCTGGCCGGGAAACTGATGGAACATGGAGTTCCATTTACCATGCGGGAAAATCTTCCGAATTTATTTGATACTTGGATGGCAAAAGATATTATGTGCTATTTGCAGCTTGCACTTGGAAACCGGAGCCGTGAGAAATTTTTAAAGATTGCAAACCGCCCGGTCAGATACTTAAGCCGTACGGCTTTTACAGAATCAGAAGTAAGTTTTGATAAACTCCGTGCCTATTATGCGGTGAAAAATCAGGAGTGGATGGAAGAGCGAATCTGGAATTTTGAGTATGATTTAAAAAATCTGGCATCGCTTTCACCCTATGCGGCAATTCATTTTATACGAAAAGGCATTGGTTACGATGAATTTTTGAAGACTTATGCCGATGAGAGAAATGTAAATGCCGATGACTGGTTTGATGTGCTGGATGAAATGCAGGAGATGGCACGCGACAAAAAGAGCATTCCGGAGTTCCTTTCTTTTGTAGAAAATTACGGGGATACGCTGGAGGAAATACGGCAGGAGCAGAAGAAGCAGCAGGTCAAAGAAGAACCGGGTGTTTCATTGATGACGATGCACGCCTCCAAAGGCTTGGAATTTCCGGTTGTGTTTGTGCCGACATTAAATGAGGATATTGTACCGTACCGCAAGGCTGTTCAAGAGGGAAATTTAGAAGAAGAAAGACGTATGCTTTACGTGGCAATGACACGTGCAAAAACATATTTGCATCTGTCATTTGTGAAAGAGCGTTTCCATAAAGAGGCGGAGCCGTCACCATTTTTATATGAAATTTCGCCGGCTCTGAAGAATAAAATAAATAAGAAGCGAGGTAGATGAAGGTGAAAAAAGCAATAGCTTATGTGCTTGCCGGAGTAATGATGTTTGAAGTGGCAGGGCTGACAGCATCAGAACAGGCACAGGCGTCTGTAAAGGGAAAATTAAATGTGAAATCGGTTACCTTGGCAACCGGAAAATCGGTTACGCTGAAGGTGAAAAATAAAGGAAAGGCAAAGGTGCGCTGGAGTTCATCCAAGAAAAAGATTGCGAGTGTTTCTTCACGTGGTAAAGTGAAGGCAAAGAAAAAAGGAAAAGCAACCATAACAGCAACCGTTTCCTACCGTGGAAAAAAGAAGAAATTAAAGTGCCGTGTTACGGTTTTGCAGGGGGCAAAGAAACTTCGTATTGTGGACGAAGACAAAAAGAGTGTCAATTCCATTGTTTTAAATAAATTTGATTCTGTGAAATTGACCGGTGTAGTTTCACCAAAGAAATCAAACGACAAAGTGATGTGGAAGTCTTACAATCCGGAAGTGGCTACCGTTACAAGCAAAGGTGTTGTAACCGGTCAGTATGTCGGAAAAACGACGGTTCGTGCAAAGACCTACAGCGGCAAGCGCATCAAGGTAAAAGTTACGGTAAAAGCACCGGTGCTTAGTGATACGTTAAAGACCGCTTACATCAAAGATTTTAAGATTGGTGCAGCGGTGAATACGTGGCAGCTTGAGGGAGCCGGAGCCTACGCAAAAGCGAAGGCACTGATTACCAATCAGTTTAATTCGATTACAATGGAAAACCAGATGAAACCGGAGTCACTTCTGAGCAAAGAAAATCAGACACGCGGAACCGACACCAATGTTTTGATTAATGAAGAAATTCTTCAGAAAGTATTGAAACTTGCCAGTGATAACGGATTAAAACTGCGTGGACATACGCTTGTATGGCACAGTCAGACGCCGGAATGGTTCTTCCATAAAGATTATAATGTTGACAAGTCACTTGTTTCTAAGGATGTGATGCGTCAACGAATGGAAAGCTATATCAAGAAGGTTCTCACATACTGCCAGGAAAATTATCCGGGTGTTGTCTATGCATGGGATGTTGTAAATGAGGCGGTCAATGATGATGGTACGATGCGCACATCATCCAACTGGTATAAAGTATATGGTGATGCCGGCTATGTGACAGATGCGTTTACTTTTGCCCGTAAATATGCAGATAAAGATGTGAAACTTTTCTTAAACGATTACAATGAGTATGCAGCGGCAAAAAGAGACCGTATTTATCAGGTGGTAAAAGACTTGTATGACAAAGGCTTGTGTGACGGCGTTGGTATGCAGTCTCATTACTCCATGACAAGTCCGACAATTGCTGCGGTAAAGGTAGCAATTCAGAAGTACAACCAGATTGATCCGGGCAAGATTGAAATTCAGTTGACGGAGTTAGATATTCACAATACGTTTCGGACGGCAGCAGACCAGAAAAGTGTAGCAACAAAATACCAGTCATTATTTAACATGCTGGTAGACAGCAGAAGAAATCAGAAAATCAATATTACCGGTGTTACCTTCTGGGGACTTACCGATGGGGATTCCTGGTTGTCTGATTTCAAAGGAGAAACGAGTTATCCATTGCTCTTTGGAGCAGACTATGCAGCGAAATCAGCTTATTTTGCTGTGCTGAACGCTGCCAAATAAGGAGGGATTGGTTTGAATCCAATTAGTGTTCTGATTCTTGTGTTAATTGTAGTTGCGGCTATCTTTGTGATTACTTATGTGGCACATGACCGTGGTTCCTCGATGTGTTCCGGATGCCATGGCGATTGTGCAAACTGTGGCAAAAAGCCGAAAAAGAAATAGAAAAAAGAGTTCCCTTGTGCAGAGACGAGATAACGCTTTGCGTTATAGTCTCTCACAAGGGAACTTCTTGTTCTAGGCATCTACTTCAAAGGTAACGAAGATATACTTTTTGTCTTTGTTAAATTTTGAATTTTGAACTTGTGCTCCTGTTAATTTCTGGTGTTTTACTTTGATATTCACGGATTTCTGTGTTCCATCATTAAATGTAGCAGTGCAGGTTATGGTAACATTGCCAAGTGCTTTGTTTCTTGCGTGTAATTCCGAATCGCTTTCTGCTTTTCCATCGAAAAGTGCCGTTGCATCGGCAGAAGAAATTTTACAGTCGTCATCGGTTATACTTACAGTAAACTGCTTTTCCGGCGTTTCTTTTGCGTTTATGGTGAAGAAACGGTAATTTGATTGAGAGCTTCCTTTGCACAATTCGCCCTCCTTGAAATATTTGGAGTGTTCTGCTTTTGTAACAAAGAAATGCCCCTTATTGATGCGGTATGTGACCGTTTTAATGTTGTTTCCCTCAAACTGCAACGGGGCATTTATACTGTAGGAAACAAACTGTTTGCCTGCCTCGCCGCCACACCACATCGAGGTATAACCGGGATTGGCATAGACCCTCATCTGATTTTTCTTTGTGTGTTTGATTTCTGCTGCGTTGACTTTCACAACAAAGGAATTTGTGACGGCTGTGTTCTGGGCTTTTTCCGGTTTAATAGTTTTATATCCAATGCCCCAAATAAGTGCCAGACAAGCGGCTGCGGCAATGGCGCTTTGTATTATTCGATGTTTTCTCATAGTGCTTTTCCTCCTTTTTGACCTAGACGGAGTTTCCTTTATGAGGATTTCCTCATCGGAAATATCCGGTCTGAGTGCTTGTTTTAAGATGTTTTCAAATTCAGTATCATTCATCATAAGGCAGCCTCCAATTTCTTTTTAAGAATCATTTTTGCGCGGCGCAGTCGGCTCTTTACCGTATTTTCTGAAACTTGCAGACAAGTGGCAATTTCTGAAATTTTTAAATCGGCAGAGTAGAATAGTTCGATTACCGTGCGGTACTTTTCCGGTAAATCAAAAACCATTTTTTGCACCAGTGCATTGGTTTCATTTTGCACTACCGTTTGCTCCGGTGTTTTAGTGTCAGCCGAAATAACTTTCAAATTGCCGCTCTCATCCTGTGCTTCATAACTTTCAAAGGATGCCAGCCGCTTTCGCCTTGCATATTTTCTTCTTTGATTTTTCCAGAGGAAGATGGCTACAGACAGCGTGTAACTTTTGAGGTTTTTATCAACATTCAAATGCTGTAATTGTTCCAGCAATTTCAACATCGTATCTTGATAAAGTTCATCCCCCTCTATTTTGCTCGCTGTTGTCATGCGGCAGAATCGAAGGATGTCAGCACCCTGCGCCTGCACATATTCATCAAACTCTTGTTTTGTCACATGAATCTTCCTTTCTTTTGCTCAAAAGACATCTTTCACAAGTATATTGTCATGGGAGGGGAAAAAGTTTCAAGAAAAAACTTTCCCTTTATTTTAGTCAGTGAAAAGTGTACACAAACAAATAAAAAAAGCCCCTTTGTGAGAGAATATATCGCGAAGCGATATCCCGTCTCTGCACAAAGGGACTTTTTTAGTCCTCTAATTTTTTATTAATAAATTCATCCCAGACGCTGTCGTCTTCATCCTCTTCTGCATCGTCCTCATCTTCGACATCGATATCCGACATCTCGGAATCAATAATCTGCTGCAAAACATCGACAAGCTGTTCTAACAGGGCATCATCTTCGACCGGCGCAATTTCTAACTCGGTTTCTCCTTTCCAGTTTGTACTGCCATCAATGGAGAAGAAATAAAACTCACCGGTTTCATTCTCTGCCTCACAAAAAGCACCATAATCCTGTCCATCATATTCAAACACAAACTGAAGTTCGCACTCTGTCGTTGTGCCGTCTTCATCTTCCATGGTAAGTGTCAAATCTTCTAATTCTTCATAATTAATATCTGCCATAATTTCCTCCAATTCAGATTTCTAATTTGTTTCTTAAACTGTATCATGTTTTTAGCGGAAATGCAACTATTCTGGCGCAAACATTGTATTTTAACCCCTTGCGTCCGTGCCATCCTCGTTTTATACTATAGGTATGAGCAAAGAAAAGACGATTAAAATATCCGTAAGAAACCTAGTGGAATTTGTTTTCCGCGAGGGAGATATTGTAAGTGGCGGCGCGGGTGTGAGAAATGTAGAGGCAATGCAGCTTGGCAGCCGTATTCACAGAAAAATACAAAAAAGTATGGGCGTTGGGTATGAATCCGAGGTTCCTTTATTTACAATACAAAAATTTAAGAGCGCCGAATATGAAGAAGATTTTTCCTTGAAAATTGAAGGGCGTGCGGACGGCATTTTTACCGATGGCGATTTGACAGTGATTGATGAGATTAAGGGCGTGTATCTGCCGGTGCAGGATCTGGAAAAGCCGTTGTTTATCCATCAGGCACAGGCAATGTGCTACGCCTATATCGTGGCGGAAAATGAAAATCTGGATGAAATCGGAGTGCAGCTTACCTATTGTCATCTGGAGACCGAGCAGGTGGTGCGGTTTCGGGAGACATTTTCACGAATTGAGATTGTGCAGTGGTTTCGGAATTTGATGGATGAATATGAAAAATGGGCGGTTTATCAGTATGACTGGAAAAAGCAGAGAAATGCATCCATTACGGAACTTACCTTTCCGTTTTCCTATCGTCCGGGACAGAAAGAACTGGCGGCGATGGTTTATCATACGGTGGAAAAAGGAAAGCGGTTGTTTGTTGAAGCACCGACGGGGGTAGGGAAGACGATTAGTACAGTCTTTCCGGCGGTAAAGGCAATGGGAGAAGAAGTTTGCGATCGGATTTTTTATCTGACGGCAAAAACGATAACAAGAACGGTGGCGGAAGACTGTTTTGAACTGCTTGGAAAACAAAAACTGCTTTTTAAAACCCTAACGATTACTGCAAAGGAAAAAATGTGTGTAATGGACACGGTTTCCTGCAATCCGGGTGAGTGTGAGCGTGCGAAAGGGCATTATAACCGAGTGAATGAGGCGGTTTACGACATGTTAATTCATGAGCATAAAATGAGCCGGGATATGATTGAGAAATATGCCGAAAAACATCAGGTTTGTCCGTTTGAAATGGCGTTGGACGCCGCCCTTTTTGCAGATGCCGTGATTTGTGATTACAACTATGTTTTTGATCCGAATGTGTATCTGCGGAGATTTTTTTCGACTGAGAAAAAAGGAAATATGGTGCTTTTGGTGGATGAGGCACACAATCTTGTGGAGCGCGGCAGGGAAATGTATAGTGCGAGGCTTGTGAAAGAAGATTTTCTTGCAGTAAAGAAGATTGTGAAGGCGATGGAACGACACGAAAAACGTCCGGAAGTACATTATATACTGCGGAAATTTGAAAAATCGCTGGAGGCGGCGAACCGTGTGCTGCTTGCATGGAAAAAAGAGTGCGATGAATTTGAAGTGATTTCGGATGCGGGAACGCTGGAGTTTGCTCTTCTTCGTGTGGCAGGAGATTATGAATTGGTGGCAAAAGAATATCCGGTACTGCCAGAGCGTGACACGATTTTATCGCTTTATTTTGATGTCCGCCGGTTTCTTGCGGTGCTTGAGAAATTTGATGAGAGTGACCGGATTTATCTGGATTATGATGAGGAGCGGAAGTTTCGCATTAAAATCCAGTGCATGGACCCGTCCGGCTGCCTGAAAGAAGTGATGGAACGGGTGCAGAGCACCATCTTTTTCTCGGCGACTCTTTTGCCAATCCGCTACTATAAAGAACAGCTTGGCGGGGAGAAGGAAGATGCCGCGGTTTATGCTAAATCCGTATTTTTACCGGAACAGAGAAAAGTGATGATTGCCCGCGATGTGACGACAAAATATACAAGGCGCGGGGCGGCAGAATACGAAAAGATTGCGTCGTACATTGACAGTTTTATCTCAGCAAAGGAGGGAAATTATCTGCTCTTTTTCCCGTCGTACCGTTTTATGGATGAAATTGTAACAAGACTTCCTAATAGAGAGAATCAGAAGATTCTTGTACAGATGCCTGAAATGCGTGAGCGGGAGAGAGAAGAGTTTTTGGAGGCATTTTCTGAGGAAACAGGCAAAAGCGTGATTGGATGCTGCGTTATGGGAGGCATTTTCAGTGAAGGAATTGATTTGAAAGAAGAATGTCTGATTGGCGCGGTCGTAGTAGGAACCGGGATTCCGATGGTCTGCCATGAAAGGGAGTTATTTAAGGATTATTATGAGGAGAAAAAAGGGGATGGTTTTTCGTATGCCTATTTGTATCCGGCAGTAAATAAAGTGTTTCAGGCGGGTGGACGCGTGATTCGTACAATAAACGACAAAGGGGCAATTCTTCTTTTGGATGAGCGGTTTATGCAAAAGCAGTATCAGGATTTGTTCCCGAGGGAATGGTACCCATTTGATGTTGTGAATTGTGAAAAGATGAAAGAACTGCTTGCAGAGTTTTGGCAGGAATAAAAACGACGGATTCCATATTCTTTGGAGTCCGCCATAATTTTAGTATGCATTTTTATTTACGAAACCTTTGAAAATTGTCAGAAATAAAATTTTAATATCCAGTCCTAACGTCCAGTTTTCAATGTAATACAAATCACAGTCGATTCGCATGCGGATGGATGTATCACCGCGGTAGCCGTTTACCTGCGCCCAGCCGGTGATGCCCGGACGAACCTGATGTTTAATCATGTAACGAGGAATTTCTTCCTTAAATTTTTCAACAAAGAACGGACGCTCCGGTCTTGGTCCGACAAGGCTCATATCGCCTTTTAACACATTGAAAAACTGTGGTAATTCATCCAAACTGGTTTTTCGGATGAATTTGCCAATTGGTGTTACGCGGGGGTCGTTCTGCACTGTCCATGCCTGTTTTTCTTTTGAGGCGTCCTGCACTTCCATTGAGCGGAACTTAAACATTTTAAATGGCTTATTGTGAAGACCGACACGCTCCTGCTTGAAAATAAGTGGTCCCGGCGATGTGATTTTAATAATCGCTGCCACCACTGCCATCGGAATGGAGAACAGGATAATTAAAAGCAGCGCACCTACAATATCAATTGCACGCTTGCAAAAACGGTTAAACGAGTTTGAAAGCGGAATATTTCTCACGTGGATAACCGGCAGTCCATCCAAATCTTCAGTATACGGACGGGTTGGAATGATATTGTTGTAATCCGGAATAAACTTTGTGTGAACGCCGGATTTTTCCGTTACGGCAACAATTCCTTCCAGACTGTCGTAGTGGTCGATGCTCAGCGTAATTGCTGTTTCATCGTAATCATTTTCGGACAGCATTTTCTCTAACTCGTCTACTCGCCCAATCACATGAATGTCGCGGTAAGAATAGCCAAGCGGTTTATGGTTGTCCAAAATACCATGAATGGAAATACCCCATTCGGGATGTGCCAATAGTCTGTCGATGTAACCTTCTGCGGCACGGCTGTAACCGATTAATAAAATATGTTTGTGGTTCATTCCTTTTCTGCGAATCTTGCGAAGAAGTGTTGTCGTGCAAAAACGGAATAAAACTTCCAGTATAAAATTCAGCGTAACAAAAATAATAATAAACAAACGGGCGTAAGTACCGTTACGAATAAAAAACAGAAAGGCAACGCAGTAGAGAATTCCTACAACATTGGATTTTAAAATATTAAAAATTTCTGATTTTCTGCTCTTGGTACGTTTTGGGTCATACAAGTGGAAAAAATAATAGGAAACGAGGTAACAAGGAATCAGCATAATCAAAATTTGCATGTAATCCTTTAACGAGCCGTAAATACCGACCGGTTCCTCAATCCATTCCCACCGAATTAAAATGCTATCGTTGCTAAAGCGCAGGTAATATGCGCGGATGAACGAAAATACAATAATTGCCGTGTCTATTAATATACGAAAAAGATTTAAGAGCTTTTGATTTCCCTTAATCAAACCAATCCAGTCCTTTCTATTTATAGTTTAGTATGTCCATAAGTATAAATAGTATATCTCATTTTTGCCTTTTTCACAAGAAAAATGTCAGTGGCGTTTTTATTTTCGCAATTTACCGGGAAGGATTGCTACTCATGTGCCGCTCCCGCTTAAGGTACGCGCAGAGGTATCGATATGCAAAATTCGCATATCAGATACCTGCGTGTACCTAGCACATTCTTTGCAATCCTTCCCGGTAAACTGCTGGAATATTAAAAAAGGCACTTGACAGCATTAAGTAGGAAGGGGTGAAGAGGTGCGAAAATACATTCAATGGTTTTTAATTTGCACAGAACAACGTTTTTGGCTTGATTTGGCTCATAAGGTTGCATTTCAGCCGTGTTATTCGAGTTTGGCAGGACAAATTCGTGGATAAATGCAACTCTTTCCCTTAATTGTAGTCGTTTTGGTTGCATGATTTTGAAAAAAATTTAAAATCATGCAACGTTTTTGGGAGTTTGTAAGGATTTTGGTTGCATAACCTTCCTGCCGCCACATCAGAGCTATTTGATTGCTTATAGATGATTTATAACATTTGTGGATTGTGGGTACAAATTCGTGGGTATCCGGCATGTGTATTTTACATGCCGATACCCTTACGCAATTTGTCAAGCGAGAGCGCCCGCAAGACGCAAATATTATAAATCATTCACATTCTCAACACAATTACTGTCTATAATAAACCTAACTTAAGACGAAAGGAAGTTTTAGCATGGACGAAAACAACATGGGAAATAACAATAGCATAGAAAATAACAACGATGCCAATGGATTTGTCATGGTTGACAATCCGGCACCGCAGGCTTCTCAGGAACCACAGGAGCCGCAGACTGAGAACCAGAATCAGAACCAGCCGGTGCAGCCGGAGCCGGAAGCAGCATCTCAGTATATACAGCCAGAACCGGAGGCGACTCCGCAGTATACACAGCCAGAACCGGAAGTAACTCCACAGTATACACAGCCGGAACCGGAACAGGCACAGCAGCAGAATACTAATTATGAGCAGCCGGTGCAGCCGTCACCGATGCCATCTGAAGATAATACGTACCGTTTCCAGAATGTTGAAGCGCAGAATGTGAAAAAGAAAAAAGAAAAGAAAGCAAAAAAAGGAATGTCAATTCCTAAAATTTTAGTCAGTGCAGTTTTATTTGGCGTGATTGCAGCGGGATGTTTCTTTGGAGTAAATAAGGGCTTATCTGATTTGTTCGGAACAAAGAGCGAGATTCAGGGCGTGGATAACAGTTCCAATAATGGTGTTGCCCTGACAACGGTATCCGGTTCAGCAGCTACGGTTGCCGATGTGTCCGGTATCGTGGAAAAGGTTATGCCATCGATTGTTGCGATTACAGAGAAGAGTACCCAGACTTCTTACTTTGGACAGACTTATTCTTCCGAGGGAGCAGGTTCCGGATTTATTGTAAAGCAGGATAATGACCAACTCTTGATTGTGACAAATAACCACGTTGTAGCTGATGCGGATAAAATTTCAGTTACTTTTAACGATAATGAGGTAGCGGATGCGATGGTAAAAGGAACAAGTGAGTCGAATGACCTTGCGGTTATTACCGTTAAATTAAGTTCCCTCAAAGAATCTACGAAGAAAAGTATTCGCGTTGCTTCCTTAGGAAATTCAGATCAGGCGAAAGTCGGACAGATGGTAATTGCCATCGGAAATGCTCTTGGTTATGGACAGTCTGTAACCGTTGGTTATCTGAGTGCGAAAAACCGTGAAGTGTCTGCATCGGATGGAAGCGGAAAGAGTACGACGCAGGTTTTGATGCAGACAGATGCAGCGATTAATCCGGGTAACAGTGGTGGTGCTTTGATTGATACAAACGGAAATGTAATCGGTATCAACTCGTCCAAATATTTCTCCTACGGTTCAACAAATGTTGAAGGTATGGGATATGCGATCCCGATGAGTGATGCAGTTTCTGTTATCAATGACTTGATGGACCGCGAAGTTTTGAAAGACAGCGAAAAAGGTTATCTGGGTATTACCGGAAGAGACATTTCAGAAAGTGTAAGCAAAGCATATGGTATTCCGGTTGGAGTGTATGTTGCTGCAGTATCCGATACCGGTGCTGCTTATAAAGCAGGTATTAAACAGGGCGATGTTATTACAAAGATTGGTGACCAGACGGTTAAGACCATTCAGGAAGTACAGGAAAAGGTAAACAGTACAAAAGCCGGTACGACCATTAAAGTTACCGTTCAGCGAAGCAACGACGGAACTTATAAAGCGAAACAAGTAGATGTTGTGCTCAAAGGTAAAGATACATTAGATGGATTGGATGATGGTTCGACACAACAGCAAAATGATTCCAGTCAGGATTATAATAACGATAATTATAACAACAATTATGATAATGACAATTCTCAGGTAGTACCTTGGGGCGGAAGTATTTACTAATTGAGTGAAATCGGGTATAATAAGTCCCACCGCATATTTGTGCGGTGGGATTTGTGCTAAAAATGGAGGAAACTATGAGTGAAGAAATAAAAGAGATGAATCCGGATGATAAGAATCATAAAAAGGATTCCGATGGTTACGAAAAAATTTGTTATTTGTGCCATCGTCCGGAAAGTAAAGTAGATAAAATGATTACCATTCCGAATCAAATTACGATTTGCTCGGATTGCATGCAGAAAACGTTCGACCAGATTGGAATGCAGGGAATGCCAAGTTTTCCGGGAATGGATATGATGAATCTTGGCAGTATGGGGTTAGAGCCACCGAATGAATTTCAGGAGCGTCATCAGGTGAAAACGAAAAAGAAGAAAAAGCAGGAAAAACCGGCACTGGATATTAACAAACTTCCGGCACCTCACGTCATTAAAGGAAACCTGGATGAATATGTGATGGGGCAGGAGCAGGCTAAGAAAGTGCTGTCTGTTGGCGTTTATAATCATTATAAGCGTGTGCTTGCCGAGCAGACCGATGACGGTGTGGAAATTGAAAAGTCGAACATGCTGATGTTAGGACCAACCGGAAGCGGAAAAACGTTTATGGTTAAGACGATTGCACGTCTTTTGCAGGTGCCGCTTGCAATTACGGATGCTACGGCATTAACAGAAGCCGGTTATATTGGCGATGATGTAGAAAGTGTTATTTCCAAACTTCTTGCCAATGCAGATAACGATGTAGAATTAGCAGAGCGAGGTATTGTTTATATCGATGAAATTGATAAAATTGCGAAAAAGCAGAACACCAATAACCGTGATGTAAGTGGAGAATCAGTGCAGCAGGCACTTTTGAAATTGTTGGAGGGTGCCGATGTGGAAGTGCCGGTTGGCGCAACCAATAAAAATGCAATGGTTCCGATGACAACGGTGAACACGAGCAACATTTTATTTATCTGTGGTGGAGCTTTTCCGGGGCTTGAAGACATCATAAAAAAACGTCTTACCAGTCAGGGAACGATTGGATTTGGTTCGGAACTTCGGGATAAGTATGACCATGAGAAAGATTTGTTCCGTTTAGTAGAAACCGAAGATATCCGCGAGTATGGCTTGATTCCGGAGTTTATCGGACGTCTGCCGATTGTATTTTCCTTACAGGCAATGGATGAGGAATTGTTAGTTCAGGTGCTGCAAAAACCGAAAAATGCTATTTTGAAACAGTATCGCAAACTTTTGCAGATGGATGAAGTGGATTTGGAATTTGAGGATGATGCCATGATGGCGGTAGCGAAAAAAGCAGCGGCAAAGAAGACCGGTGCCAGAGCACTCCGTTCCATTATCGAGGAATTTATGATGGATATTATGTATGAAATTCCGAAAGATGAAATGATTGGCAAAGTTATCATTACCAAAGATTATATTGAAGGAAAAGGTTCTCCTACCATTTTGATGCGAAGTAATGGCTGATGGATAAAAGTAAGACCTTCTGCGTAAGATGAAACAAAGCGCAGGAGGTTTTTTTATGCAGTGCAGGGAAGCAGTTTTTGCAGAGGATGTTCTCATTTACGTTGTGGATAATTACCGTGGTGAGGGGTATGTAAGGGAAGTGTACAACCCGGACTGTTATATTCGGCTGGATGACAGGCAGGCAATTATTTACCAGCAGGTTCAAAATGTAAATGGTGAGGCGATACAAAAATATGGTTTTTCAGCAATTCCAAATGTCTTTGGTCTGATGAGTGAAGAAGCGCTGGAAGCCAGTGGTGTGCTTCGGATTCGCAGGCAGCCGTCCCTTGATTTATATGGACAGGGTGTACTGATTGGGATTGTGGACACCGGAATTGATTTTACACATAAGGCATTTGTGGCGGCGGATGGGACTTCAAGGATTGTGTCAATCTGGGATCAGAGTGTAGAAGAAGGGGTTGGAAATGAAAAATTTCCGTACGGACGGATGTATTCAAGGGAGCAGCTGAATCAGGCACTTTCGTCGGAAAATCCGTTTGAAATTGTGCCAAGTCAGGATGAGATTGGTCACGGAACATTTATGGCGGGGGTGGCGGCAGGAAACGAGAACCGGGCCGAAGAATTTTCCGGGGTGGCACCATTATCTGAATTGGTTGTTGTTAAGTGCCGTCAGGCGAATGAAAGTTATCGAAATTATTATAGAATCCCGTCGGATGTGCCAGCTTATCTGGAAAGTGATGTGATGACCGGGCTTGCTTATTTACTTTCCGTGGCGGCGCAGGAGAGAAAGCCAATCATTCTCTGCCTTGGTATGGGCAGCAGTATGGGAAACCACAACGGAAGTACAGCGCTTGGCGTTTATTTGAACCGGTATTTGTCGGTAGGCAGTGTGGCAATTGTAACGTGTGTGGGGAATGAGGGAAATACAAGACATCATCACACAATACGCCGCAAAGAAGATACGATAGATATCAGTGTATCCGCAAATATGAATGGATTTATGGGGCAGTTGTGGTGGCAGACGCCGGGAAACTTGTCGGTGGATGTCATTTCACCGAGCGGGGAGACAATTCGCGAAATCCGTGCGGTTTCAGGAATCCGCTATGAGCATCGGTTTGTGCCGGAAAATACAACGGTCGAAATTTATTTTGGTGTAGCGCAGGAACTGACGAGAGAGCAGGTTGTCGTTTTTCGCTTTCAGAATCCAACGACCGGAATTTGGAAAGTGCGAACACAGTTTGATTATGAAGTTCCTAATTTTTCCATGTGGCTTCCGATTCAGCAGTTTTTGGAAAAGGAAGTTGTATTTTTAGATTCGGACCCCGATATGACGGCTACAAATCCATCGACAACGCCATTTGTGACGGGAGTGTCGGCATACGACGTAAGAGATGGTGCCCTGTATCTGCAGTCAGGGCGTGGTTTTACTCCTTTTGGTTACATTAAGCCGGAAGTGGTTGCACCCGGCGTGGAACTGACGGGAACGTATCCGGGAAACCGATATGGCACAATGACGGGAACAAGTGTAGCAGCGGCTTTTGTGGCAGGAATCAGCGCACTTTTTATGCAGGAATATGCAGATGACGGTGCAAACAGTAATACAGTGCGTGAGGCGCTCATCCGGGGGGCCGTGCCAAGAGGAGAACCCTATCCGAATACCGAGTGGGGTTATGGCATTGTTGATGCGTACCGGAGTATAACAGACTATTGACGGCAGAGAGCGAAAGGAGTATATTTAGGGAGAAAAAACGAGGAGGGTACCAATGAAAGCTTGGGAAGAAAATATCCGAAAGGTTGTTCCTTATATTCCGGGTGAACAGCCTCAGGTAAAAGATATTATAAAGTTAAATACAAACGAAAATCCATATCCGCCGTCACCGGGGGTAAAAAAGGCTCACGAAGAAATGGAAGTTTCACGGTTTGCCCTATATCCGGATCCGGCAGCAAAAGAATTAGTGACAGCACTTGAATCGTATCATGGACTGGATGCCGGACAGGTATTTGTCGGTGTTGGTTCAGATGATGTTCTGGCACTTGCATTTCTTACGTTTTTTAATTCCGATAAGCCGATTCTGTTTCCGGATGTTACATATTCGTTTTATCCTGTTTGGGCTAATGTTTACCGGATTCCGTACGAGTGTCCAAAGCTGACAGATGATTTCCGAATTTGTCCGGATGATTATAAAAAAGAAAATGGCGGCGTTGTTATTGCAAACCCGAATGCCCCGACCTCTCTTGCGTTAAGCCGGGATGAAATCGAGGAAATTATTGCGGCAAATCAGGATGTCATTGTGATTGTGGATGAAGCTTATATTGACTTTGGCGGAGAGAGCGCACTTTCGCTTCTGCCAAAATATGAAAATCTGCTTGTTGTGCGCACATATTCGAAATCACGTTCCATGGCAGGTATGCGTATCGGTTATGCGATGGGAAATAAACGTTTGATTCAGGCAATGACTGATGTTAAAGAGTCAATTAACTCGTATACGATGACGAGAGAATCTATTGCGTTGGGGGCGGCTTCTCTTGCTGATGAGGAGTATTTTCAGGAAAAGAAACAAATGGTGGTTGCAACTCGTGAGCGGACAAAAGAAGAATTGAGACGCCGTGGATTTGAGGTGCTTGATTCCAGCACAAATTTTTTGTTTGCAAAACCGAATTCAGTGGATGCCGGCTGGTTATTTGAAGAACTGAAAAAAGAAAAAATCTTCGTTCGTCATTTTAATGGGGAGCGGATTAAGGATTATCTTAGAATCTCGATTGGAACAGATCAACAGATGGATTGTCTGCTGCAGGCAATCGACCGTATTATGGCATAAAAAGAACGAAAGATTGGCACGACAGAGCGACCAAAGAAAAAAGTCTTAATTTTTTTGAGAAATTAGTTGACAAGCAGGTGGTTCTATAATATAATAGGTCTTGCGTCACGGCTCAGAGACGTTGGAAAGACACAAAAATATGTGTTCAATCCGGGGTGTGGCTCAGCTTGGCTAGAGCGCTTGATTTGGGATCAAGAGGCCGCAGGTTCGAATCCTGTCACCCCGACTGCGACTGTTTTATACAGTCGCTTAATTGTATAAAAAACCCTATGCGGGTGTAGTTCAATGGTAGAACACTAGCCTTCCAAGCTAGATACGTGGGTTCGATTCCCATCACCCGCTTTTGTGGTGCAAACAGCATTGCTACGTGTCAGTAGCTCAGTTGGATAGAGCAACGGCCTTCTAAGCCGTGGGTCGGGGGTTCGAATCCCTCCTGACACGCTGTAGGAAATGCCGTATGCGGCTTATCCTTTATGGTGGGTATAGCGCAGTTGGTTAGCGCGTCAGATTGTGGCTCTGAAGGCCGTGGGTTCGAATCCCATTACCCACCCTTCCCTTTATGGGATGTTGGGCTATCGCCAAGGGGTAAGGCATAGGACTTTGACTCCTACATTCGCTGGTTCAAATCCAGCTAGCCCAGTTATTAATAGGACTTGACTTCTAAGTGAAACGCTTGGAAGTGGGTCCTTTTTTTGGTGTTATATATTCTTTTTCTTTTCAAATTAAGGAACAACAGGAAGTTCCCGCATGGGCGCTTTCGCTCGTTAAGCACGTAGCGGTATGGGATTGTCAGAAAAACACCTGACAACCCTCATACCGACGTGCTTAAAACCCATGCGGGAAGCTTCCTATTGTTCCTAAGTTTGATAACAAAAAGATTAGTAATCATTACGGGAAAAATGTAGAGTTAGTTTCATTGAAGATGTGTGTGCAGGGCAGGTATGTGTAAATAGTTGTTGCTAATCTTTTAAGAATTCCAGTGATTTGTTTAAGAAAAGATTTGTATCACGTGGGTACAAATGCGCAAGTATCTGGCATGCGTAGTTGGCATGCCGATACTTCTGCGTATTTGTCTTAGCGGGAGCGCCCACGTGATGCAAACTTTTCTTAACAAAACACGGAATCTAAAAAAATAGCAGCAATTAATTACCCATCTGTCGTCACCGCTTATTGAAAAACCAATCCAATTGTGTTATCCTATATTATATGGGGTTACAAAGGAAAGGAGAAAGTCTAAATTGTTACTATCAGAATTAGAGCAGGGGGCTAAGGTTTTACTACTGCTTACGATTGATGGCAAACATTTTGAGTTTGAGACAATCGTGCAGGGAAAGCACAAGCATGATGTTTTGTTTGAGCCGATTCGCAAAGACCAGAAAATTTTGAATGTTCAGAGCGACCAGGTTGATGTAGACATTATGTATATGCGTGAAGATGACAAACCGATTTTGTGGAAAGAGGCGAAGATGGATTGTATTCGCCACAAACACAAAATTTACTATGCATCGGAAGCGGCGAACGAAGGTCGTGAGTACAATCGGCGCGGCGCATACAGATTGTATATCGGAGAAGAAATTCACGCAAGAATTGGGCATAGCGGGCGTGAAAAAATCGTTCATCTCAAAGATTTAAGCAACACCGGATTTGCCTTTATTTACAAGGAAGAATTAAAGGACGCAGATGGTGCATTCGTCTATATGACATACATGGCGCAGTACGAAAAAAAAGTTACGGAAATTGCCTTGTTTGGAAAAATCGTAAGGACGATGCCGCTTGACGATGGACGTTTTTTGTACGGATGTGCTCTAATGAAGAAAAATGAGATGATTGGGCATTATATTAATCAAAAGCAAATGGAACAGCTGGCGAAGAAAAATGAACGTTTAAAAAATAAAACAGCGAAAAACTTCCCATCTGTCTAAATAAATGAAAACGGAGGAATTTATTATGTTAGTTTCAGCAGAGGAAATGTTAACCAAAGCAAAAGCAGGAAAATATGCGGTTGGCCAGTTTAATATCAACAACCTTGAGTGGACGAAGGCAATCCTTCTTACAGCTCAGGAATTAAATTCACCGGTTATTCTTGGTGTGTCCGAAGGTGCCGGAAAGTACATGTGCGGTTATAAAACTGTTGTTGGTATGGTAAATGGAATGCTTGAGGAATTGAACATCACAGTTCCGGTTGCTCTTCACCTTGACCACGGCAGTTATGAAGGCGCAAAAGCTTGTATCGAGGCAGGATTTTCATCCATCATGTTCGATGGTTCTCATTATCCGATTGAGGAAAACGTTGAGAAAACAAAAGAACTGGTAGGAATCTGCAAAGAAAAAGGATTGTCTATTGAAGCAGAAGTTGGTTCAATCGGCGGTGAAGAAGATGGTGTCATTGGTGCCGGCGAGTGTGCAGATCCGAACGAATGTAAGATGGTTGCTGACCTTGGTGTTACCATGTTAGCAGCAGGAATTGGTAATATCCATGGTAAATATCCGAAAAACTGGGCAGGACTCAGCTTTGAGACGTTGGCTGCTGTTCAGGAGAAAACAGGAACGATGCCGCTTGTACTTCATGGTGGTACCGGAATTCCGGAAGATATGATTAAGAAAGCAATCTCTCTTGGTGTATCTAAGATTAACGTAAACACAGAGTGCCAGCTTGCGTTCCAGGAAGCAACACGTGCTTACATTGAAGCAGGCAAAGATTTGGAAGGTAAAGGTTTTGACCCACGTAAACTGCTTGCTCCGGGTACAGAAGCAATCAAAGCAACAGTAAAAGAAAAAATGGAATTATTTGGTTCGGTTGGAAAAGCCTGACATTAAATTTTTGCATAAAAAATCAGTCATGTGACATACTAATTTCGTAACGTATTCACAAGAATGCAGCGAAGGAGGAAATCATGGCTAAGAATTTTTTAGATGAGTATAACGATGCTCAGAATAACAGCAAAAATGATAGCAAGAATACAAGCAGAAATTCCAGCAAAAATGCAAGTAAAAACGCTGGTAAAAATGCAAGTAAGAATGCGAGCAAAAATAGCAGCAAGAACCGTGCAAAAGATTCTGCTGCAAACAATTCCAAAGATTGTTATTAATTTTCCGGAGCCGGTCGATTAAGACCGGCTCTTTGGTCATAATGACGCAGAGGCTGGAATAGATTAAAAAGAAAAGGGTATGATATGAAACCTAATCTGGTGTCTTTTTCAGAAGCGTCAAAATATATTTACCACAGTAAAACACTTCTCGTGGATTTGCGAAGCAGGGAAGCATTTGCAACGTCACATATTTCCGGTGCGTGGAATATCCCGTATGAGGAACTTTCACAGTATCAGGAAGAAATGATGAACTACGACAGAATTATTTTTTACTGCGACCATGGAAATCATAGTCTGCAGGCGGCGAGAGAACTGGCAAAAAAAGGGAAATGGGCGTCCAGTATCGCCGGAGGATACGAAGAAATGAAAAAATGAGGTTACTATGAAACAGTATGAATTGATTGCACCGTGTCATTTTGGAATGGAGGCGGTGCTGAAACGTGAAATACAAAATCTTGGTTATGAAATTTCGCAGGTGGATAATGGCAAAGTGACATTTTTTGGAGATGCGGCGGCAATCGCCCGTGCCAACATTTTTCTGCGTACAACGGAACGAATTTTGCTGAAAATTGACAGCTTCCGTGCGACAAGTTTTGATGATTTGTTTGAGGCGGTAAAAGCAATTCCGTGGGCGGATTACATACCGGAAGACGGAAAGTTCTGGGTGACGAAGGCAAACTCTGTGAGCAGTAAACTGTTCAGTCCGTCGGACATTCAGAAAATTGTGAAAAAGGCAATGGTTGAAAAACTCAAACAGACCTACCACACGGATTGGTTTGAAGAGACCGGGGCGTCTTACCCACTTCGGATTAGTATTGTGAAAGATATTGTGACGATTGGGCTGGATACGACCGGAGAGTCACTTCACAAACGCGGTTACCGCAAATTTACGGCACCGGCACCGGTTACGGAGACATTGGCGGCAGCGATGATTCTGCTTTCGCCGTGGCATGCCGATCGTATGCTGATTGATCCATTCTGCGGAAGTGGAACGATACCAATTGAAGCAGCGATGATTGCTTTGAATATGGCGCCGGGGATGAACCGTGAATTTACTGCGGAGAGCTGGAAAAATCTCGTGCCGAAAAAGGCGTGGTACGATGCGATTGATGAAGCGGAAGACGCTATCCGAAATGATGCAGAGATTCATATTCAGGGATATGACATAGACGATGAGGTGCTGAAAATGGCGAGGGCAAATGCAAAACTTGCCGGTGTGGATGAGTACATTCATTTCCAGCAGCGTGATGTGGCTGATTTTAATACACCGAAAAAGTATGGTTTTGTAATCAGCAATCCGCCGTATGGCGAGCGTCTCTCGACCAAAGAAGAAATGTTTGATTTGTACAAAACGGTTGGACGTGTGATGTCGGAAAATGATACGTGGTCGTTCTTTTTGCTAAGTGGATATGAGGATGCGCAAAAGGCTGTGGCAGCGGGCGGAAACCGAAAAAAAGCAACGAAAAACCGTAAAATTTACAATGGCATGATGAAAACGTATTTGTATCAGTACATGGGCGAAAAACCGCCGGTGAGAAGAAAGGATAAAAAAGAAAATGAGTAAAAAACGATTGGTTTTTGCAACTGGAAATCAGGGAAAAGTCAACGAATTCCGCCAGATGCTAGGCGATGACTATGAGATTTTATCTATGAAAGATATTGGTGTGGATATTGATATTGTAGAGGACGGAAAGACATTTGAAGAAAATGCTGTGATTAAAGCGAAAGCGGTTATGGAAGAGACCGGCGAGATGGTTCTTGCGGACGATTCCGGTTTTGAGGTAGATTATCTGAACAAAGAGCCGGGAATTTATTCGGCGAGATATTTGGGAGAAGATACCCCGTATTCAATTAAAAATGCGGAGATTCTCAAACGCTGTGAGGGTGTGCCGGATGAAAAGAGAGACGCCAGGTTTGTCTGCGTGATTGCCTGTGCCTACCCGGACGGAACAGTTGATACGGCAACGGGAATTATTGAAGGAAAACTTGCTAAAGAGCCAAAAGGAGAGAATGGATTTGGCTACGACCCGATTTTTTATCTGCCGGAGCGAGGCATGACGACCGGAGAAATGGAGCCGGAAGAGAAAAATGCAATCAGCCACCGCGGCATTGCAATCCGTAAAATGGTTGAGATTTTGAAAAAGAGAGGCGAGGCATAATGAAGGCACTGATTTTTAGTGATTCACATGGAAGAACCGAAAATCTTGTAAAAGCGATGGACAGGTATCCGGATTTTCAGGCGATTTTTCATCTTGGGGATGTAGGAAATGATGAAGCTTATATCCGTTCGCTGACGCCGTATCCGGTTTATATGGTGAGAGGAAACTGTGACTTTTCATCTTCGCTCAAAGAGAGTATGGTGATTGAATTTGGCGGCAAGCGCATTGCGATGTGTCATGGACACCGATATCTTTCGTATGGCGGGGCGCCGGACGCTCTGCGCTACTTTGGGCTGCAAAATCATGCCGATGTTGTTATGTTTGGACATACGCATGTGCCGTATTTAGAGAAAACCGATGATTTGATTCTTTTGAATCCGGGGAGTATTTCAAAACCGAGACAGGATAATAAAATTCCCACCTACACGGTGATGGAAATTCGTGAAGATGGGAAAATAGATTTTCGTATGTGTGAAATGCCTTACTAAAAAAGTGCTAAAATTGCGTTGAATACGCCGGTGCTGGCAACGGCCATAATAATTCCGGCAAGCAGTACGCCACCCATGCATGCTAAAATCGAGGATTTAAAATCCATATCGAGAAGACTGGCAGCGAGTGTACCGGTCCATGCACCGGTGCCCGGCAGCGGAATACCAACAAAGAGAAGCAGTGCGACGAATGTACCTCGTCCTGCTTTTTCTTTTAATTTCTGTCCGCCCTTTTCGCCTTTTTCCAAGCAGAATCGGAAGAACCTGCCAATGCCCTTTTTATCGGAACCCCAAATCAAAATTTTTCTTGCGAAAAGGTAGATAAAAGGAACCGGCAGCATATTACCAATTACACAGATGATGTAAGATGGTATAAGCGGCAGTCCGAAAACAACGGAATAAGGGATGGCACCACGCAGTTCAACAATAGGCACCATGGAAATGAAAAACAAAATCAGATATTTTACAAACATAATATTTCTCCTAATAATAAACAATTGTTGGATAAGTCCAATCCATATTGTACATGATATGTGTAGGGAGCGTCAAGAAAAAGTATAATTTTTTTGAAAAAAGTGTTGACAAAATGGATGTTTTTGGTATAATGAAGAAGTCGCTGTGAGTGACGCATGGGATCTTAGCTCAGCTGGGAGAGCATCTGCCTTACAAGCAGAGGGTCACAGGTTCGAGCCCTGTAGGTCCCATTGAACTTTTCAATTGTGAAAAGTTTTTATATATGTCAAGACAGTTTCGTCTTGGCAGTTTAGATGGCGGGATAGCTCAGTTGGCGAGAGCACACGGTTCATACCCGTGGTGTCGGGGGTTCGAATCCCTTTCCCGCTACTACAGACCTCCGAAGGTAACTTCGGAGGTCTTTTGTATATCTTGACATAGCATGAGAAGAAAGTGAGGTAAGACACGATGAGAATTGGAATGGGATATGATGTGCACCGCTTGGTGGAAAATAGAGAATTGATTCTTGGCGGTGTGACGATCGATTATGAACTGGGACTTTTAGGTCATTCGGATGCGGATGTTTTACTGCATGCGATTATGGATGCTCTGCTCGGTGCGGCTGCTCTTGGTGACATTGGCAAACATTTTCCGGACAATGATGAGAAATATCGTGGTGCAGACAGTCTGTGGCTGTTAGAGTGTGTCCGTGGCAAAGTGAAAGAGGCGGGATATGTTGTTGGAAATGTGGATGCAACCATTATTGCACAGAAACCGAAGATGCGTCCGTATATTGAATCAATGCGTGAAAATGTAGCGAAAGCTTTGTGTGTAGATGTTTCCCGGATTAACATTAAGGCAACAACGGAAGAAGGGCTTGGTTTCACCGGAAGCGGTCAGGGCATATCGGCACAGGCGATCTGTTTGTTAGAGGAAGAACCTGTTCTTATATGAATGATATTACATGAATAAATTCCCGCAGGGACAAGACTCCGAAAAAGTGTGGTGCGACAAGGATGGCGCAAACGAAAATAATTGTCATTAGGGTGAATAAAAGCGTTCTGCGCTTTGTCCATGGATGGCAGACGCGTGCTACGACACCGAGGGAGACAACGCCACCGGCTAACAGATTCAGCGTCTGATGAAATGCTGTTGTAAAACCAAAACGAAGGGACAAAAACTGGATGGTGCAAATTCCGACACACAGAATGAGTGCGGCAGGAAGCGAAATACGCAGGACATGGCGTAAGAATCCGGTTGTTGTCGGCTCTTCGTGTTTTTCGAGGGCAAGAAAGAAACTTGGAATTCCGATTGCCGTAGCACCAATTAAGCTGAGCTGAATCGGAATGAACGGATAGGATTTTCCAATAATAATAAATATGGTACACAGAAGGACGGAGTAAATTGTCTTTGTCAGATAGAGCGCACTGACACGCTCAATGTTGGCAATGGTAGTTCGTCCTTCTTTTACGATATTTTCCATAGAGGCGAAATTGGAATCCATCAGTACAATGTGTGCACATTGTTTTGCAGCGTCCGCTCCGTTTGCCATGGCAATTCCACAGTCAGCATCTTTGAGTGCGAGAACATCGTTAATGCCGTCGCCCACCATACCGACAACATGTCCGGTGTTTTGGAAGGCGTGAACGAGTGCCTGCTTCTTTTCCGGTGTAACGCGCCCAAATACGCTGTATTTTGGTGCTATTTTACAAAGCTCATCGATATCATCCGGAAGTGTTCCGGCATCGATATATGCATCTGCCCCCGGTATTCCGGCAAGTCTTGCAATGTATGAAACAGTAACCGGATCGTCGCCGGAAATGACTTTGACTGCTACACCTTGTTTTGCAAAAAAGGCGAATGTATCGAGCGCATCCTCTTTTACGCAGTCAGAGAGTACAATAAGAGAAAGTGGGGTGAATTCCTCGATTTCTTTTGCATCCTTGTATAATTTTTGGCACGAACCAAGCAGCAGTACACGAAGTCCTTCATTGGAGTAAGTGGCTGCTTTTTTTAATATTTCGTCATCTTTTGTGAGATAATCCGGAGCACCAAGAAGAAAACATTTGTCTTTCGTTTGGATTCCCATAAATTTGCGTCGGGAACTAAATGGAACACTGTCAGTTACCGAATATGTATCAGTTTCTTTGAAAAAAGCCTGTAGTGCCGTGCTTGTGGCATTTGTTTCAGTAAATGCATAGACAAGTGTCCCCATGATATCGTGAATCATTTCTTTGTCCACACCGAAAGGAATTACTTCATCAACGGTCAGTTCGCCGGTGGTAATCGTTCCGGTTTTATCTAAACATAATACATTTACGCGGGCTAACGCCTCAATTGCTTCCATTTCCTGCACCAGTGCTTTTTTTCTCGCAAGGCGTCCTACGCCTAGAATAAAGGAAACACTGGTTAAGAGCACCAGTCCTTCCGGAATCATGCCAAGAACACCGGCAACCGTACTTACCAGAGCATTTGATAAGGTGTCGTCCGCACGGAAATACTGAATACAGAAAAGGGCAGCACCAATTGGTACAATGGCAAAACTAACATAGCGTATAATTCGCTTAATGGCATCCTGCATTTCAGACGTTGCCCGACGTTTCGTCTGTGCCTTTTTCGTTAATTTGGCTGCATAACTGTCTTCAACGGATTTCAAAACTTTTGCCGTGCCGGAACCCGCTACAATGAAACTGCCGGAATAGAGAAAGTCACCCGGCTTTTTAAATACCGGAATGGACTCGCCGGTCAGGTGCGATTCATTGACTTCTAATCCATCCGAGGTAAGAACTTCACCATCTGCGACAATCTGGTCGCCTGTCATAATGTGTATGGTGTCGGAAACTGCCAGGGATTCAATCGAAATTTCTGTGATTGTGCCATCGGCTGCAAGTTTTCTTGCTTTTGTTGCCGTGATTACGGAAAGTTTATCGATGAGGGATTTTACCTTACATTCCTGAATAATTCCAATCAAAGAATTGGAAATGACAATTCCCATAAAAAGCATATTTTTATATTGTCCGGAGAGAATGATAAAACCTGCTAAAATTACATTCAGCAAGTTGAAATAGGTAAGCGTATGCGCCCGGACAATTTGTGAAATGGTTCTTGATGTAGTCTTCATGTGAATCCCTCCTATGCTGATTTAAGTATATCGGAGAATGGGGATGGGGTCAATAATAAAGAAATATTTCCAAGGAAGCATTTTACAGCCCCCCCTCGTTGTGATATACTGTGGGCGATAACGAACAAACATGGATAACAAGACGAGCTTTTTTGGCATATCAATAAGATAACCAAAGGATGGTTTGTTGTCGGAAAACAAGGAGGTAATTGATGATTTTTTCTGGATTAATGATTCCTTTTCTGGGAACAACATTGGGAGCAGGCATGGTATTTTTCATGAAGGGAAGTATGAATCAAAAGTTGGAGAAAATGCTTTTGGGGTTTGCCGCCGGTGTTATGATTGCAGCTTCAGTGTGGTCGCTTCTTATACCTTCAATTGAGATGACGGAGCAGGCGGGCGGCATTGCGTGGATTCCTGCGTGTGTCGGTTTTTTGCTTGGCATGATATTCTTGTTATTGTTAGACAGTGTGATTCCACATCTTCATTTGGATAGTGATAAGCCGGAGGGACCGAAAACGAAACTTGGGAAGGCAGCCATGCTTGTGCTGGCGGTGACACTGCATAATATTCCGGAAGGAATGGCAGTCGGTGTTACATTTGCGGGAGTGCTGATTGGCAATACAGGGATTACACTTTCGGGTGCTTTTGCCCTGGCACTTGGAATCGCGATTCAAAACTTTCCGGAAGGAGCAATTATTTCTATGCCTCTTTGCAGTCTTGGTGTGTCAAAAAAGAGGGCTTTTTTGTATGGCGTGTTGTCCGGGCTTGTTGAACCGGTGGGAGCGATGATTACAATTTTGCTAACCGGTATCATTGTTCCATTTCTCCCTTATTTTTTGTCGTTTGCGGCAGGTGCTATGATTTACGTTGTGGTGGAAGAATTGATTCCGGAATCACAAATGGGGGAGCATACCAATATAGCAACCATTGGTGTGGCGGTTGGTTTTACACTGATGATGGTTCTTGATGTGGCTCTCGGATAGTAAAATAAATACGATAAAGCGGAATATAAAGTGCAGTTACAAAGAGAAAACACATTGATAAAATATAGGAAAAAGAAGGTTAAAGGTGGTGTTTTCTTTTGAAGGAGAGCTTTTCTAAGAAAGCTGTTGGTGAAAGGTTGAAAGGATTCCGTTTATCGATGCATATGACTCAAAAAGAATTTGCAGAAGAAATGCACTGGGATGTGAATACATATCGTAAAATTGAGACGGGCTGCTCCTTATTAACTTCTGATAAAGCACAGATGTTGTATGATAAATATGAGATTGATATCACTTATCTTTTAACAGGTAATAAGCCTGATTTTGACAATCATTTGCGGCAGCTTTGGCTTACGGCAAGTCGTGTGGAGAAAAAACTTATTCTTGCCCGCCTTATTTCTTATGTTGAAGAAATGTTGTAGGAGAATATGTGATGCGAAAAAAGGTACTTATTTTGGAGGATATGGAAACCACAAGAACTGCATTGAAGCGTATTGTGGAATCATGTGATGATGCAATTACGGCGTATGCATTTTCTGAGGTGGGACCTGCTCTTGCATGTATGATGGAAAATCATATTGATTTGTTCTTTGTAGATATTATATTAAAACCACAAGTTGCAAATGATTTTTCAGGGATAAAGTTTGCAGAGTATGTAAGGAAACAGGAAGAATATTTTGGTGTGGATATTATTTTTGTAACAAGTCTGATTGGACTTGAGGCAGAACTTTTACGAAAGATACATTGTTATGATTACATAGAAAAACCAATTCAAGAAAGTCGTGTCCGTAAGGTCGTCATGCAGGCATTCCGTAAAATGCACAGTACAGTTTTGGAGGATGCCGTCTGTTTTGTTAGAAAAGATAAAGTTTCTTACGCTGTGCATGAAAAGGATATTGTTATGCTTTCCAGCAGACATAAGAAGTTATATATTATTAAGACGGATGATGAGTTAGAAATTCCAAATCTATCCCTAAATCACTTTTTAAAACAAATTAGAACACAGAAATTTTTGATTCCAACCAAAGGAATTGCGGTGAACTACGCCTATTTGGAGTATGTGGATCCCGTGAACCGCTATGTGAAACTGCGCGGACGGGACGAACTCATAGAAATTGGAACAAGAATGAAGAAACAATTTTTAGATGAAATTGAAGAATTGCAAAGGATGAGATGATGAGCTGGCTTTGGATCTATATAACATTGATGGAATGGGTCGGGATTGTTTTGGTGGTGAAAGCTCTGGGAGATGAACAGTATCACATAGAACCTAAAAAGGCAGGTCTATACTTCTTAGGAAATATGTTATATTATGCAGCGTTTATGTATTTTGGGCTGCCTCAGATATGTTCTGTGATTGGATATGTTTTATTATATGCATACATTTATTGGTGTTATCATGATGGAATTATAAGGACACTGGCTATGTGTGTAATGAGTTTAATAATACTTGGCGTTGTTGAATTGTTACTGTCTCAGGGAGTTTATTATTTTGTGCCTCTTGATTTGGCGGATGGCTGGTTAGAGGCAATATCATCTACGCTGTTAGTGGTTGTAAGTGCACTTTTGTCAAAACTAAAAATTTATAGGCTTATGGGGCTTTTTGAGCGCTGGGATGTCTCATATTTCTTTGTTGCGTTTTTGAGTTTAATGATTTTTGCGCCAGTTGTTGTCCTTCGAGCGTTTAAAGAATTGGTCGTAGCGGAATATTTTTACATTACAGTTTGTATTTTGGTTATGTGGTTTTTGATATCAAAAATACAGAAAAATAAAATCGAAAATCAATTGCGTAAAAAGTATTTGGAAAGCTTTACCGAGATTATTTCGCAAATTCGGAGGAGACAGCATAAAGTTAAGAATCAGTTTGATACAGCGTTTGGGATGTATCGCTTATATGACAATTACGACGAATTAGTTGCGAAGCAGAAGGAATTTCTAGGAAGAATATGGGATTACGAACTGCCAACGGATGCAATTGTTTTGGAAGAGCCAGCGGTGGTGGCATTAATATATGAGAAAATTAATGAAGCGATTGAAGAGGGAATTGAAGTTCATACGATTTTTTCTTGTAGTATGCTGCATAGAGGTGTTTCTGATGTTATTTGGGTACAGATTTTAGGCACTTTGCTTGATAATGCAATTGAAGCGGAGGAAGAATTTGTTGGACAAAAGAAGATGTGGATTGAAATACAAGAACAAAAAGGAAATACGGGAAAGGTATCAATCTATATTGCTAATGCTTATTATAAGAAAAGCCAAGATGAACTAGAGCAATTATTTGAGTATGGATATAGTACAAAAGGTGAAGGGCGTGGAATCGGACTCTATGATGTCAAAATGCTGGTTCATAAAAATAAGGGTGATTTAATTGTTCAGAATGGACAAAGGGATGGGGTTGATTGTTTCGAACTGTGGATTGTGATTTAGAAAAAAATAAGCTACAAATCGAAAATAGATGATTTGTAGCTTGTTTTTTATTTTTCTTTAAATTCAGGTTCACCAAAGAACATTAAGCATGGACCATGGTAAAAAATTATACCGCCCAGAGCGATGCACAAGGAACTAAACTTGTACAAGAATGATTTGTTAATCTTTTTCATATATCTCTCCTTTCCGTGTCAACTTGGCACAAATTAATTGTATAATTTGTAAAATAATGCTCCAAAAAACGACAGAGCGATGGGGCACATTTTGCAAGGCAAAATAAAGAATGGTGTAAACCAAAAGAATTAAAGAAGACAAAAAACGCTTATTTGTATACTGTTTTTTTGTCATTACCTTTCTTTTGGCAGAGGGAACAGGTCCGATAAAAAAGAGAAGTAAATTGCTTAAAACAAACAAACTGATTTGTGCATATAGGGGAAGTGTGAACATTTCACCCATGAACAAAATAACAGCAAAAAAGCAAAAACTGAAAATAAAACAACTCCAATAATGTTTCAGATGAATACCGCCGGAAATCCAGCGAAACGGCAATAAAGCAACCAAGCAAACTGCAAATTCTGAAAATTTTCCGATGACAGCGAAAAATACGAAAAAGAAAACGAGCTTTGATAACTCATAGGCGAACACTTTTAATGTGTAGTCCATTTTTGCCATTTCCAAGTCTGTAAACTGATAGGAACTTTGAATTTGTTCCAGCGATTTATCATAGACACTCATGTTGTTCCCTCCTTTTGCAAGCCAGTATAGAAAAGAAAAAAATGGAAGAGGAAAAATATGCGTAAGTGTAAATACTGCACGGAATAAAAGCGTCATATAGTAGAAAACGGATAAGAAAATTGCTTTTGTGCAAGAAAATAAATACGTTATGAAAATAAAAACATTTAATTGTTTATAAATGATAAAATATTTCATCTCTAAATAAAGAAAAGGGAGGAATTTACAATGGACAAAGAGGTTGGAGAGAGAATACGACACGTGAGACTGGACAAAGGATATACAAGAGATACCTTGTCCATGATGTCGGGAGTATCGGAAAAATATATTTTCCAGATTGAACGGCAGCACACAGGCTTCTCGGTAGACATATTGTTAAAACTGACCAAAGCACTGGATTCATCCTGTGATTATCTGCTTAGAGGGCATACGGAGTTTCCTTATGAAAATGAAATTATAGAGTTGATAGAAAAATTTGAACCAAATCAACTGGGAAAAGTGTATCTTATGTTATCTTCGTTATATGAAATCATGAAGAGGGGGGATTTGTAAATTGTAAAAAGGCTGCAAATCGAAAGTGACTTGCAGCCTTTTTTCTTAATCTTCTTTTACTTCTTTGAAGTCAGGCTCTCCAAAAAACATCATGCACATTCCCTGTGCATAGATAAGACCGCCAAGAGCGATACATAAAGAGCTGATTTTGTACAAAAAAGATTTGTTAAACTTTTTCATGAATGAGTATCTCCTTTCTGCATAGATTCCTTTAGCGCTGCGCCTTCCCCACCGTTCCACTTCAAAAGCAGTATAAGGTGATAGTTTTTTAAAATGGACAAATATGCATAAGTGCAAGATTTTTTAGAATAAACGCATAGATTTTTATGAAATTGGAAAATAATAATGCTTTCATGCCATAAAAGGGATGCGTTATGAAAAAAGAATATAGGCTTTTTCGGGGAATGATAAAATAGCATATCTTTGCTTTGGTGAAGAAAAGAAGGAGGAAAAAAGAATGAATCAGGAAATTGGATTGAGAATCCAAGAGGTGAGAAAGAAAAAGGGGCTTAGCAGAGGTGATTTGGCGGATATGTCAGGGATTTCGCCTAAATTTATTTTTCAAATTGAAAAGCAGGGCTTTGGTTTTTCTGTTGATACGTTAATGCAATTGACTCGTGTACTCGAAACTTCTTATGATTATCTTTTAGAAGGTCACGCAGAATTTTAATCTCAAATGTATAAAGAACAAATCCATAAACCATACTAAATCCTAAGTTAAGCGGAAAGGATACATGGTTATGAATGAGAAAAAAATGGTAGGCAAAAGGAGCGTTTTATTTTCCAGACCGCCGATTATCATTGGTGCGGGCAGTGTTGCCGGGGAAAAAGAAGGAAACGGTGCTTTTGGCAAGTGCTTTGACATGGTTGAGGAAGACCCTTTGTTTGGCGGAAAAACGTGGGAGGAAGCGGAGAGCAAAATGCAGCAGCTGGCGACCCGGATTGCACTGAGAAAAGCGGGGCTAGAGCCGCAGGAAATCCGTTATTTAGTGGCAGGAGATTTGCTTGGACAGTTAATTGCCACTTCTTTTGGTATCATGAATTTCAATATCCCGATGTTTGGTGTATATGGTGCGTGTTCAACGATGGGAGAGTCTCTGGCGATTGGAGCGATGCTCGTTGATGGAGAGTTTGCCGATTATGTGGTCGCATTAACTTCAAGTCATTTTGCCAGTGCGGAGAAACAGTTCCGTTATCCGCTTGCCTATGGCAGCCAGCGTCCGTATTCTGCAACATGGACGGTGACGGGCAGTGGCGCAGTGGTTTTAGCATCTTCACGGGCAAAATGGAAACGCAAAGAGACCGGTTATGTGGAAGTGACGGGGATTACAACAGGAACGATAACCGATTATGGAATCAAAGACAGCATGAATATGGGAGCCTGTATGGCCCCGGCTGCCTGCGATGCCATTCTTCATAACTTTAAAGATATGGGAATCGGACCGGATTATTATGACTGCATTGTGACCGGCGATTTGGGAACCATTGGACAGAGAATTTTGATTGATATGCTGCGGGGCTATGGCTACGACATTGAAAAACAGCACTTCGACTGCGGTACCGAAATTTATTACAATAAAGAGCAGGGAACCAATGCCGGCGGCAGTGGGTGCGGATGCAGTGCGATAACACTTTGTGGATATATTCTTCAGAAAATGAAAAAGAAAGAGTGGAAAAGGGTGCTGTTTGTTCCGACCGGTGCGCTGTTATCTACAGTAAGTTTTAACGAGGGAAATTCGATACCGGGCATTGCCCATGCAGTTATGCTGGAGGAAATTTCCGGCTCCGGAAAGGGGGTGGGAGAATGGACTATGTAACAGCGTTTTTGATTGGCGGTGCAATTTGTGCGATTGTGCAGGTTATTATGGATAATACGAAACTGCTCCCGGGACGAATTATGGTAGGACTTGTCTGTGCAGGTGCTATTTTAAGTTTCTTCGGACTATATGAGCCATTTGCCGACTGGGCAAAATCCGGCGCATCCGTGCCGCTGATTGGATTTGGGCATCTATTGTTTAAGGGCGTTAAAGAGGCAGTTGACAAGCAGGGATTTATCGGTACTTTTTATGGGGGATTAGAAAGTGCGGCGGTCGGTATTTCCGGTGCATTAATTATGGGATATCTGGCAAGCCTTGTTTTTAAATCAAAAATGAAATGATGTAAAATATCCACGTTTTTATCGTTTTGTACATTTACTTGAAAAAGCGGTTGTGATACAATGTTTTCCAAAGGGGCAAAGGGGTGTCGTTTGGCTGATACCCCTTGTCGGTTTGGCATATAGTGAATAAGAGTTTATAGAAAGTGGTGAGCTTGTTTGAAACGACCGGGGAAGGAATTGGAAAAGTATTGGTACGCCGGACTCACGGGATTTTTTGTTATTGTGGCAGCGTTGGTAGTTTATGCAATAACGAGTAATTTGACGGGGCTTGGGAAAATATTTGGCGCACTTAATTCGGCATTGATGCCGGTGTACATAGGCGTTGTGATTGCGTATCTTCTCAGTCCGCTTGTGAATAAATCGGACCGTTATATATTTATTCCCTTGTGGAGTAAAATTTTTAAGGGGAAAAAGAAAAAAGCATCAAATGTTGCGAGGGGATGTTCCGTGTTTTTTGTGCTTCTTCTGGCGATATTTGTTGTGTTTGGAATTATGATGTTAGTAATACCGGAGATTATTGACAGTATCACAGGGCTTGCAAAGAGTATGCCGGAGTATTATAACAATGTGAAGAACTGGGGTACTCATATTTTTAAATCGAATCCGGAATTTGCGGATTATTTTACGAAAGCCTCTAAAGATATATTTGATAAATTGTTAGATTGGCTGCAAAATGATTTGCTTCCAAATAGTGATAAGTTTTTGGGGGCAATTACCGACGGTGTTATGGATGCAACCAGTGTTTTGATTGACTTTTTTATTGGGCTTATCATTTCCATTTATCTGATGGCAGGAAAAGAAAACTTCTGTGCTCAGGCGAAAAAACTGATTTTTGCGGTTCTGCCGGCAAAAAGAGCGGGAAGCGTGTTGTCTGTGTTAAGCGAAACGCATGGTGTTTTTGCAAAATTTATCAGCGGAAAAATTATTGATTCCCTGATTGTTGGTGTATTGACATTTATCATTATGAACATTGCGGGAATTCCGTACACCATTTTGATAAGCGTTTTAATTGGTGTGACAAACATCATTCCGTTTTTTGGCCAGTACATCGGTATTATTCCAAGTGCGGTGTTGGTTTTTATTGCAAGTCCAAGCAAAGGTATTTTGTTCTTGGTTTTGATTATCATTTTAATGCAGTTTGATGGAAATGTATTAGGACCGAAAATTCTTGGTGATTCCATTGGCTTAAAGAGTTTTTGGATTTTATTTTCCATTTTATTCTTTGGCTCCTTGTTTGGAGTTTTAGGTATGATTTGTGCAGTTCCGGTGTTTGCCGTTATTTACCGCATGGTGAAACGGTTCTGTGCCGGACGGCTTGCGAAAAAGCAGTTGCCGACGGAGACAGAATGTTACTGCAAGGCATGGGATGATGCCTGGGAGCCGGGGGACGAAAATAAGAAAGGATGAAGGATATGAGAAGGGGCAGCCGTTTGTTATGTATAGGGATAGCAGCTTGTATGATGTGTGGATGTGGTATTCTGCCAACAGAAGAAGAGTTTGATGCAGCACCGTTAGTAAAAGAGTACAGCGATGAAAATGTAGGAAAATATACTGTTACGAGGGGGGATATGATTCAAAGCGAATCGATTGCCGTTCGGTATGAAGGTACGAAAAAATCCGATGTGTATGGTACGGATGATGGTATCCGCATTAAGAAATTGTGTGTTTCCAAAGGGCAGCACGTAAAAAAAGGTGATGTCCTTTTACAGGAATATCTGGAGGATGAAGAAGAGTCGCTAAAGACCAGCAAACGTCAGGTCAGTACGCTTACCCTTCAGATTAGTCAGGCAAAACAGATGCGGCAGAGAGAGTTAGAACAGTTAAATCATACAGGTGGCAGCAAAGAAGAAAAAGAAAACGTAAAGACGCAGTATGATGCGCAGATTAAGAGCTGCCGGTCAAGTTTAGAATTAGCAAAGTTAGATATTCAAAGTTTGGAAGAAACGATACGGGAAGCATCTTTGAAGGCGCCGATTAGCGGAACGGTGACATTTGTAGAAAAATCGCTTGAGGGCGGTTATGCAAATCAGGAAAATCTACTTGTCACGATAAGGGCAGCGAAGAAGAACCGTTTTTCCTGCAAAACCGAATATACGTCCCGTTTTTCGCAGGGAAGTGAGGTAACCGTCACGGTTATGGGACAGCAGTACAAGACTACGGTGAAAAAGGGGAAAGGGAAACAGATTTATTTTGTCCCGAAGCAGGAATTGGCTTTGAAAAATGCAGTAACAGGAACGGTAGATTTGGTTTTGAAAGAAAAGAAAAATGTTCTTTATGTTCCGTCAGCACTTGTTTTTGATATGGGAAGCAAAAAAGTTGTTTACATAGAGGGAAAAGAGGGAGTAAAGGAAACGAGAGAAGTCACAACCGGAGAACAGATTCAGAATGAAATCGAAATTACCGGTGGATTAAAAGAAAACGAGCAGATATTGACAAACTAATGGAGTATTTTGCAAAAAGGGAGGAAACCATGAATTGTAAAGTGCAAAAGTATCGTGTATTGGTGATGGGGCTTTTGATTTTATCGCTGATGGGACTTTCTGGCTGTGGCAGACAGGAATCGACAGCGAACGTGCCAAAACTCAAAGACCCGGTCGGCGTTGATGTGGATACGGCAAAAGTAAAGAAAATGAATTTAAGCAGTGTGAATTCCTATTCCGGCGAGGTAGTGCCGGATATGGTAGGCGTTTATTTTGCAAATTCGGGGCAGGCTGGTGCCGTGAAAGTAGAAATTGGCGACAAGGTAAAGAAGGGTCAGCTTTTGGCTACACTTACCGGTTCGGAGTCGACGGTGAAAGACTTGCAGAAGGAGTTAAAATCTCAGATTGCAGAAAATGCGGAGACAAATACCTCTTCTCAGAGTAAAATCGAGCAGTTAAACATCGAATTAAAAGCAGTGCAAAAACAGAAAAAGCAAGCGAAAAAAACGAAAGATAAGAAAAATCTCGGCAAGCAGATTGTGCAGAAACAGGAAGAAATTAAAACGGAAAGATTACGGTTGAAATTGCAGAAACAGACGCAGAAACAGTACATCGGTGAATTAAAAAGTGATATTGCAAATGCGAAAAAAACAAGCAAATTGAACCGGCTGTATTCCCCGGTAAACGGAGAAGTAATTGCGAAAAATCTGGCACCCGGAGATTTTGTGACAGGTGGTGTTTCGGTGATTACAATTGCCGATATGGATAAAACACAGATTCGTACCGAATATATTGGTTCTTCGGTGTTAGACCGTGCAAGCGGCTATCAGGCAGTGATTAATGGAAAAAAATATAAAGTAACGGCACAGGAACAGGACATTTCACAGATGGATGTGGAGATGGGAAATCTCCCGACAAGTACCTATTTTGATTATGAAAAAGATGCGAATGTTTCGGTTGGTGATTCAGTGACGCTGGAGTTTTACAACAATGCCACAGAGGACGCTTTGGTTGTACCGAGCAATGCAGTTTTTAAAGCAAAAGGCGAGCATTATGTATACCGTATGGATGGAGATGCGAAAAAGAAAGTGAAAGTGACACTGGGCACAAAGACAGATGCGTATACACAGATTATGTCAGGATTAAAGGAAGGAGATGTTGTCTATGTGCAGGATTAAAAATCTGGCAATTCTCCTTGGCTTGTGTATGGTGATTACCGCCTGTGGAAGCAGTGAGCAGCAGAAGTCTAAAGTAATGCTGTATCAAGGAGATAAAAACAAAAAGGAAGAAGAGCATTATAAAACGACGAAGGTGAAAAAAGGCACCTACGAAGAGAAAATTTCGGCGACAGCCAGCCTGGTTTATCAGAATGATAAAGCAGTAATGATTAAAGATTCCAATGCCTATCTGGATAAGATTTTGGTAAAGAACGGACAGAAGGTAGTGAAGGGACAAAAACTTGCCACCTATCACGTAAAGATTTCAGATACAAAGTTAAAAAAGAAAAAGCTGGAAACGGAACAGGCAAGGTCTGAGTATGACGTGAACCTAAAGAGCAAGAGAAACGAAGTACTGCAGCAGGAAAGAACAATAAAAACGCTCACGGATGCAACCGAAAAAAAACTGGCAGTGCTGCAGTTAAACAAGTTAAAAAGCGAGTACAAAGATTTGCAGAAGCAGGGGAAATCCATTCAGAAAAAAGAGAAAGATTATAACGATTTGGTACAAAAACGGAAATCTGCCACACTTACGTCTCCATACAGCGGAACAGTTGCAGAGATAACGGATTCTATCGGTGATGAGGCGTCCGGTGAAAATATTATGCTGATTCGTGATAAAAAAGATTTTCTGTTAAGTGCAGAAGATGCTTCCGGTCTGCGGTATAACATGACGGTAGATGTTGGTTTGGGAGCAACACTTGATAGTATTAAGTATCACTTAAAAGGCAAAGTGATTTCGACCGATAATTTGCAGCAGGATTTGCAGGATGGAAATGACAATGGCGGTGAGCAGCAAAATGAAAGCGGCGGTGCTCAGTTAATTCGTCTTTCTAAGAAAGATAGAGAATCCTACCAATTTTCAAAATATAACATTTACATCACAGGAGTGAGTTTGAAAATTGAGGATGCCTTACTTGTCGATGCGGATGCCGTATACGAGGAAACGGAGAATGAGGAAATCAAGAATTTTGTTTATCTTGTAGAAAACGGCAAATTACATAAACGCTATATTGTTAGTAACTATAAACAGGAAAAAACGTATTTGGTAAACCAAGGTCTGGAAGAAGGCCAGACGCTGGCGATTGTATCAAAGTAGAAAGGAGAGGTAAGTCGTTATGATTCATTTTATCAAGCAGAAACTTCTCCATAAAAAATGGATGGTTGTAAGTCTTTTAATCGGTAATATTTTGTTGATTGCCATTGCTTGCAGCAATCCAATGTATCAAGGAGCGGCACTGCAGAAAACATTGTCCTCAAAACTGGATGAGTATATCCAAGAGGAGAATCAAAACCCGGGTGTGATTTCTTTTGAGGCCAACATGAAAGGGCAGGATGGACAGGAAAAGGAATATCAGAGCATGAAGGAAGAGGCTGCCGGTGCAGCAGACCGCCTTGATGTGGAGCAAAGCTATTTTGTGACATATAACGAGTCGTCAAAAACCAGAGGACACTATGTAGGAACCCGCAATAAAGATGACATGACAAAGACAATTAAAATCAGCAGTTTGTCAGAACTGGAGAAACACAGCACGATGTTGTCCGGAAAAATGTATCAGGATAAAGTGGGTGCAGATGGTGCATTGGAAGCAATTGTTTCCCAGAAATGTATGAGCAAATTAGATATTATGGTGGGTGACATCATTGAGCTCAACCGTTTTATGGATGCTAAGGGCAATGCCATCCGAGTAAAAATTGTTGGTGTGTTTACAAATAAAGAGGCAGATGATACCTACTGGGTACAATCTCCGTCCGATTATTATATGGATTTGTTTATTTCACCAAAAGTATTTGAAAGTGATTTTATAAACTTAAAGAAACAGTCTTTTGTAATGACCACCACATGGTCGTTGGTTTTCGATTACAAAGAACTGGCTGCTGAGCAGATTGATTCGTTCGTAAGCGAAACGGAAGATATGATGCAGGAAACATCGGATGCATATAATTGTAAAATTGATGAGCCGGCTTACTTGGAGGTTCTCCGTGAATACCAGACATCTGCAAAGAAAGTGCGCACAACACTTCTTATTTTACAGTTCCCGGTACTGGCGCTTTTGCTGGCTTTCATTTTTATGATTTCCAGACAGATGTTAGATTTGGAACAAAATGAAATTGCCCTGCTAAAAAGCCGTGGTTCGAGTAAGAAACAAATTATACTGATTTATTTTTTGCAGTCCGTTATTTTGTCAGCGATGAGTGCTGTTGTGGGACTGCCGCTTGGCTATTTCCTATGTAAAGCACTTGGCTCAACGAATGGATTTTTGGAATTTATTCAAAGAAAAGCATTACATATCACGCTTGGTACTTCGGTATTTTTGTATATGCTTGGTGCGATGCTTATATCCATTGCGTTCATGGTGTTACCGGTCTTCCGCGACGCCAACGTTACGATTGTTAATGTAAAAAGAAACAAAAACAAAAAGCATAAAAACATTTTCCAGAGAGTATATATGGATGTGATACTGCTCGTGATTTCTCTGTATGGCTTGTATAATTTTACAGAGCAGAAGGAAAGTCTTATGACGCAGATGCTAGAAGGAGAATCGTTAGACCCGTTTTTGTTTATTTGTTCTTCGCTGTTTATCATCAGTGCCAGTCTGGTAGCGCTGCGTATTCAGCCGCTTTTGATTAAACTGGTTTATCTGATTGGGAAAAAACGCTGGAAACCGGCATTTTTCGCTTCGTTTTTACAGATTTTGAGAACAAAGGGAAAACAGAGCTTTATGATGGTCTTTTTGATGCTGACGGTTGCACTTGGTATTTTTAACGCAACGGTGGCGCGGACGATTCTTTCCAATTCGGAGAGTAATATTCGGTATGAAACGGGAGCAACACTTGTTCTCAAAGAGCAATGGGAGAGTAATGAGGCGTTCCTTGCGGATAATCCGGATAAGGAAGTATCCTATACGGAGCCGGATTTTTCGACCTATGAGAGCATGAAAGGTGTAAAACATGCAACGAAAGTTTACTGCGAGGATGAGATTTCTACATCACTTGGCAAAAAAATGAGTGACAATGAAACAGAAACTTCGTTGATGGCAATTGACACGAAAAATTTTGGATTGACGGTAAGTGATTTTGATTCGACACTTTTGCCGACGCATTTGAACAATTATTTGAATGCAATGGCGGGTAATCCGGATGCCATTCTTCTAAGCATGAATTTTCAGAAAAAAATGGGCGTCAAGCTGGGGGATAAAGTAACCTATACAACAAAAGATAAAAAAGAAATGACAGGAGTTGTGTATGGGTTCTTTGATTATTTTCCAAGTTATGTGAAGCAGACGCATGAACTAAATCAGCAGGATACGCTTGTGACAACGGATCATTATCTGATTGTTGCCAATCTGGCACCGGTTCAACAGACGCTTGGCGTGAAGCCGTATCAGGTGTGGATTCAGACCAACGGTTCTTCAAAATTTATTTACGATTATGCGAAGAAAAACGGCATCGAATATACGGTGTTTGAGGATGTGGCATCCAAACTGGTAGACGTTAAAAACGATGCACTGTTCCAAGGAACCAATGGTATTTTGACGATGAGTTTTATCATTATCTTGATTTTGTGCAGTACCGGATTTTTGATTTACTGGATTTTGTCAATCCGGCAGAGAGAATTGCTTTTCGGTGTGTTCCGTGCGATGGGCATGACAAAAAAAGAGATTATTCAGATGTTAATTAATGAACAGATTTTTAGTTCCGGAATTTCCATTCTGATTGGTGCCGGACTTGGTGTTTTGTCATCCATTCTGTTTGTGCCACTGGTGCAGATTTTCTATGCATCAACCGACCAGACGGTACCGCTTGCAGTTGTGTTTAAGGCGTTAGATATGATTCGTCTCTTTAGCGTCATCGGCATTGTGATTGTAATCTGCATGGTAGTTCTTGGTAAGCTGATTAGTAAGATTAATATTTCCCAGGCGTTGAAGCTTGGTGAAGACTAGGGAGGTGTCAGAATGGAAAATATGATAGAAACGAAAGATGTGATTCAAAGCTTTCCGATTGCCGGTGGCAAGGAGTTAGTGGTTTTGAAAAACATTAACATTCAGATTCCGACCGGGAAACTTACGATGCTCAGAGGGCGTTCCGGCTCCGGTAAAACGACGCTGATGAATCTTTTGAGTGCACTCGATTACCCGAAAAGCGGTGAAATTTTATTTGAGGGAAAACCGATTCAAAATTTGCCGGAACATGACAGGGAGCAGATACGGAAAACGCAGATTGGATTTGTTTTTCAGTCGGTGGCACTGATTCCGATGATGACCGCCTACGAAAATGTTGAGTTTGTTCTCAGACTCGCCGGATACAAAGGGGACAGGAGAAAGCGGACGGAAGAATGTCTGAAATTAGTTGGTCTCGGAAGCCGTATGCATCATATGCCACAGGAACTTTCCGGTGGTGAGCAGCAGCGAGTGGCGATTGCACGTGCGATTGCACACAAGCCAAAGATTATTTTTGCCGATGAGCCGACGGCGGAGCTTGACAGCAATACCGGGCTTCAGGTGATGAAGATTTTTAAGGAACTGATTGAAAAACAGGGAGTAACCATAGTAATGACGACGCATGATACCGGATTGATGGAGATTGCCGACTGCATCTATCATATTGAGGATGGAGAGATTGCCGATGAAGATTAATTTAAAAGAAAAAATAAGCAAAGTAAAACAAATAAAGAGTCCTGAATCTGCAATGGAAAATCCGGAACAGACGATGGATGTGCCGGACGATGTGATGATTGAGTGTGACAGTCTGGTTAAAATTTACAAGACCAAAGATATTGAAGTGCTGGCGCTTCAAGGGTTGGATTTGACCGTGAAGCGTGGAGAACTTATGGCGATTATTGGAAACAGCGGAAGCGGTAAGTCCACATTTTTAAATATGATTGGTGGATTAGATCGGCCTTCAGCGGGTAAACTGTATGTGGATGGCAAAAATCTTTTTCAAATGACGGAAAACGAACTGGTTAAATATAAGAGAAGTACCGTTGGTTTTGTGTGGCAGAACAATGCGAGAAATCTTCTTCCTTATTTGACTGCGTGGGAAAATGTAATGACACCGATGCTTTTTGTGGAAGAAAAAGAAAAGGCAGTTTCTGAGGAGGAAAAAAAGAAAAGGGCACTGGAACTTCTGGAACTGGTAGGTCTTGGACACAGAAAGGACAGTAAATTAAGCCAGCTTTCCGGTGGTGAGCAGCAAAGAGTTGCGATTGCAATTGCGCTTGCCAATAATCCGAAACTGTTACTGGCGGATGAGCCAACCGGTGCCGTTGACCGAAAGACTGCGGATGACATTTTGGAAATGTTCCGCAAGTTAAATGAGAAACTCGGACTTACGATTGTCATTGTAACGCATGATAAAGAGTTGGCAAAAAAGGTAAATCGTGTTGTTTCTATCCGCGATGGGAAAACGAGCAGCGAGCGTATTATGAAAAATGATTACCGCGAGCGCATGGAACATTTGGACATTGACTGGCAGGAAGAAGAGACGCAGGAAGAGTTTGCGGTTCTTGACCGCGCCGGACGTGTGCAGATTCCAAGTGAGTTGCTGGAACAAATGGGAATGGATGGAAATAAAGTAAAACTGGAATTTATTGGAGGGAAAATCGTCATTGAAAAGCCGAAAGATTAGTGTTATACTAGGGCTACGTAATGGGAGCAGGGAATTGCTCTCGGAATGAGGTGTAAAGATGAATTATATGAAAGGTTATAATAATCGCGAGAGACGAAGAAGAAGGCGCAGCCGTTTTTCTAAAGGCTCTGATAACTATATAGGAAACAGTTCATATTCAAGCAGAAGTAAATATCGAAGCAGTATGGGACAGGCAGTGTCAGGACGATGGATTGTCTGTCTCATTGCAGTAATTGTGCTGATTGCAGTGGGTGCCGTCTGCTTGGTTCAGGCTGAGTTCTCTGATGATGAACAGCCAAAAGGGCAGGCTGTGGCGAGTGGAAGCGGTGTTACGGTAACACAGACGGCACAGGCAACGGCGGCAGCAAACGGTGCAAGTGCTGCGTCACAGCAGACAAAAGTTCCTGAAAAGGGACAGGCAACCTATGCGCCGGATGGGGTTGCAAATGAAATTGCCGCGGTTCCGACACTTGCGCCGCAGACCATTCCGACACCTGTGCCAAAGATTCGCTCGAAAGCGGTTGCCTTATCGTTTGACGATGGTCCAAGCACAGTGAATACACCAAAAGTGCTTGCTTTATTAAAACAGTATCAGGCACATGCGACCTTTTTTGTGGTAGGATCCCGTGTAAAGGAAGGCGCAGAAGTTTTGAAACAGGAAGTGGCACAGGGATGTGAAATTGGAAACCATACGTGGGATCATGCCAATTTAGCAAAACTGAGTATGGAAAAAGTGAACATGCAGTATGACAAGACTGCTGACTTAGTAAAAAAAATGGTTGGTTACGACATTACACTGCTGCGTCCACCATATGGTGCCATCAGTGAGAAAATGCGTAAAAAATTGAAACATCCGATGGTACTGTGGAATACCGACACGTTGGATTGGAAATCAAAAAATACAAAAGCTATCATGAAGGAAATCAAGAAAAATGTCAAAGATGGAGGCATTATTCTGATGCATGATATTCACCCGACTACCGTGGAGGCGCTGAAGAAGGTTCTTCCGTGGCTTGTAAAAAATGATTATGACATCTTGACGGTTTCTGAGCTTGCCAAGCGAAAAGGTGCTGTTATGCACAACGGAAAAGCATATGGCGGTTTCACCGGCAATTAAGTTTGTCGTAATATTCGTACAACTTCTGTACGCCGTTTTCTAAGCGGTAGTAATGAAAGATGTACGGAATTAAAAGCACAAGGAATAATACATCCAGTGCAAGCAGTACCGGTTGCTTTGGAAGAAGCAGACTGGCGAATAAACTCAATATCGTGAGCAGCGCAAAAAGTGCCGTCACGATTAAGTGAATCAGACGTTCGTGCTGAAAAAATTGAATTTGAATGAGCAATTGCTCTTGTTCCCTGGCGGCCTCTGCGGTGGTCAGGGATTTCTTTGATGTTAATGTTTCGTAGTAGTTCAGATAAAACTGTAAGCGTTTCTTCATAGCAGCATCCTCCTGAGTGTTTTTGTGATGGTTTTGTTAGGTTTATTTTAATTCAAATGGTGGGAAAATGCTAGGGGCAAGTGAGTGTTGGTGTTTTATTTTATCAGTCTAGATGTTTAAAAGAAGGTTATGAGAGCAAAAAAATAGTTGACACAAATCAATTCTTTTGGTAGAATATCAACTCGTAAGGTCTTTTATGACCACGGTGCTGTTATAGCTCAGGTGGTAGAGCGTCGCCTTGGTAAGGCGGAGGTCACGGGTTCGAGTCCCGTTAACAGCTTTTATAGGATTCAAAAAGTTTTGTGTAAGACCGGTAGGTCTTATTTTTTTGCCATAAAGCCTTTGGCGTATCAAAAGCAACCTAAATGGGCTTTATATCATAAAAGCGTTGCATGATGAAAAAAAATTTTGACATGAAAACAACCCAAATGCATGAAAATAGGAAAAAGAGTTGTCTTTTCACTGTGTTTTATCGTAAGAATGGGGGAAATCGACCGGAAAATGCAACCATATTGACAAATTATGAGTAAAAGAGTTGCTTGTATGCTGCCCCAACCCCTAAAAATAGCCACTAAAAGCAACCGGCGCAAGCAACCGCCAAAAACCAACGAGTCAACTTCTCATCTTCTTATCGAATCTTCAACAGCTTCCCCCGGATTCTTTGCAAAGCGTTATCGATGGATTTTGGAGACTTCCCAAGGACTACGGCAATCTGCTGGTAATCGTTGCCGTCAAGGTAGAGAGTTACTACTTCTTTTTCAAACTTGCTCAGGTGCTTTTCGATGTGGCTCTCGATGTCCGTTACATTTTCCTTGTCGATTACGATGTCTTCCGGATTTATAAGTTCGGAAGGCTGGAGCGTATCAGCAAGTGTCTCGCGGGAATTGTTTTCCGTATCGGAGTTGAGCGGTGAGTAGAGGGAAACATAGGTGTTGAGCGGTGAATTTTTGAGCCGGTTTGCACCTTTGATTACGTTGTATAACTGATTATCAATGCAAAGAGAGGCATAGTGCACGAAAGAACTTTCGCGGTCTGCCCTAAAAGCGCGGATGGCTTTATAGAGGGCAATCATTCCCTCCTGAATTAGGTCATCATTGTCGCCGCCAATCAGAAAAAGAGTACGAGCCTTCTTCTTGACAAGGGGCTTGTACTTTTCCAGTAAAAAATCTGTGGCAGCATCATCGCCGTCGTGGGAGCGGGCGATGATTGTTTCATCGTTTGCTGCGTGATAATCAAACATAAAATCCTCCTCAATTAGTGGTTCATACGCTGACGTACAATTTCGTAAGCAAGAACGCCGGCGGCTACAGATGCGTTAAGTGAGTCGATATCGCCCTTCATCGGAATGGATGAAATGAAATCGCAGTGTTCTTTTACTAAGCGGCTGACGCCTTTTCCTTCGTTGCCGATTACAAGGCCAATTGGTCCGGTGAGATTCTGGCGGTACATCAGCTCGCCATCCATATCAGCGCAGACAAACCACATTCCCTTTTCTTTTAACTGTTCAATCGTGGACACAATATTAGTAACTTTAGCGACCGGGGTGTAATGAATGGCACCGGCAGACGCTTTGACTACCGTAGCAGTCAATCCGGCAGCACGTCGCTTTGGAAGAATCACGCCGTGGGCACCGGCAAGGTTTGCGGTACGGATGATGGCACCCAGATTGTGCGGGTCTTCAATACCATCCAGTATAAAAAAGAACGGTGTCTCACCTTTTTTCTCTGCGAGTGCAAACATATCATCAATCGTGGAATAAGCAAAAGCGGACAAAACGGCAACCACGCCCTGGTGATTTTTTGTCTCGCTCATAAAATCCAAACGCTCTTTTGGAACAAAGTCCACCATGACATCTGCCTTCTTTGCCTCTCTTAAAATAGTAAGAACCGGACCGTCCTGACAGCCTTTCTGTACAAAAAGACGCTCAATCAGGCTGCCTGCGCGCAAAGCCTCAAGGACACTGTGGCGGCCCTCAATTCGTGAACTTGTTGTATTTTCTTCTCTATATTCTTCTTTCATGATTAAAATCCTCTTCTTTCTATAATAAAATATCCAGCCGCTCGAAACCAATTTTGCATAATTCAATGGCGCGCTCTAATCTGCCACTCAGATAAAGATAGCCAAACAAAGCTTCTAAACCGGTAGCGTTGCGGTAATCATGAATGTCTGCGTGCTTTGCCACAGAAGACGTTTTCGCGTTGCGCCCGTGACGGTAAATGCGGATTTCTTCCTCAGATAAATCGTCCTGCAGACACAAAATCAATTTTGCCTGTGAGCCGGCATTGACAAACTCACTCGTTCTTTTGTGCAGATTTTTCACAGGACCACCTGTTCGTTCCATGATTAATGTGCGGATAATGATTTCGTAGACAGCATCTCCCAGATAAGCCAGTTTCAGTGGTGATATCGTCCGGATATCGGCAGACTCATGTGGAAAATACGAGTGTATCAGGTCTAATAAATGATGTGCTTGTTCCATTCGTTCTCCTCTCATACCGGTCAAAATGCGTGTGACCGCTTGTATCTGTCCCCATTGTAACAGTTTCCTAGTTCTTGTCAAGAAATGAGAAAAAATAATGTGCAACTTATCCAAAAAAGTGGGTATTTTTTATTTATTTTGGTTGCATTTTCCCATAAAGGATGGTATAATGAGACTACATTCAATGTGTACAAGTGTCTGTACATGCTAAATATATTAAAGGAGGATAATCATGAGCAAGACATCCAAAATTGTCACAAAGACATTGGCCGGCGTGCTTTCCCTGGCTATGGTTGTGACATCTTTGTCAATCACAGGAACGACAGCTGATGCAAAAGCAAAAATCAAGTCTGTCAAAGTGAAAAGCCCCGTTGTAAACGGCGGTAAGCTGGTTTTGAAAAAAGGCCAGAAAAAACAGATTAAAGTAAAAGTCACAAAATCCGGCAAGATTAGCAAAAAGGTTACATACAAATCAAGTAATCCAAAAGTTGCTAAGATTGTTAAATCTAAAGGAAAAGTTTATGTCAAGGCAGTAGGTAAGAAAAACAAAACTGCTAAGATTACAATTGCTTCCAAAGCAAATAAGAAAAAGAAAGCTACGTTGAGAATTAAGATTGGTACACCAATCAAATCCGTTAAGCCTAGCAAGTTTGTTGTTACAACAAGTGTAACAAACACAAAAGAGGCTGACGCAACAAAGCGTACAAAGAAAACGAAGAAAACGACAAAATTCGTTTCTACCAAGAAGAGTGTACTTACTATGACAGTTAAGTACGATGATAAAGCAGCTGCTACTACAAATCAGCAGACAGCACAGCTTTATGTAAAATATTCCCCAACAAAAGTTGGTTATAAAGGAATGAAATGGAAAGCAAAGAATTCTAAGGTTGTTTATGTATCTCCATACGGTGTAGTTACTCCGGTTAAAGCTGGTACTACAAAGATTTACGGATACACCAAAGACGGTACAAATAAGAAGGTTACGATTAATGTTAAAATTAATGCAAAACCTGCAACAGCTACTCCGACTCCAAACTATGAGCCGGCAGACACAAGAACTCAGACCGTTGTAGAAGACTTCGAGAGCTATCCGGTAGGATATAACTGGGAGAGCGATGAAGAGCAGGGAACAGCTGGTAAAGCTACTAAGGGTAAAGAGTATGTGAACAGCAACGTTGGTAAAATGACAGTTGCAACTGACCCTGAAAATCCTAAGAACAAGTGCTTAAAGATTGAGTATACCGGTGATACACAGGCATACGATTATGCACCTATCTTCAACTTGAAACTGCAGAAAAAACTCGATGAGTATTCCGGTATTAAGTTCGAGTCCCGCGTGGTAGCAAGCAACACTGGTGATGTGAAGTACAAGACAGCATATGCTTACTTTGCAAAATATGGTAAAATTACACCGGAGTATTACTTTGCAACTTCTCTTAAGAAAGCAGACGCTGAGAAGAAGGGAATCTCTGAAGAACTGATTAAATTCTCCGCTGATTCTTCTCATGCATCCGGTAAGGATGAGAACTACACCGTTCCAAATAAGGGCGATGAGTTCGAGGGTATGGTATACAATAACCACTCTCTCCCAATGATGTATGATGACTGGGCAAAAGAGAAGAAGAATGAAAACCGTACCATTGGTTTCAAAGAGAGCGAAAGTGATAAATACAAAGCAGGATGGCATCCAAATAAGATGAACCTGACTAAAGGTAATATCACAGAGACCGGTCTTTTGAACCAAAAGAATGTTTCTTTGGTACTTGGAAGTACTTATACAGGAAGATATCCAAGCACTAACGCAAGTTTGACACTTTATATTGATAATGTATCTGTATTGGAAGGTGAGACACCTTGTACAGCAGTTAAAATTGAAAATGCTCCAACTAAGATGGTTAAGGGCATGAAATTGAGTATGTCTGCTGATAACTTTGCTTATACACCGGATAATACAACTCAGACTCAGTTGACATGGACATCCAGTGATGAAAAAGTTTTGAAAGTTGATTCTTCCAAAACGGATCCTGTACTGGAAGCAGTTGGCACCGGTAAGGTTACTTTGACGGCAGCTGTAACAAAGAATCCTAGTGTTAAGACATCCTTTGATGTAGAAGTTGTTGAAGGAACTGCTGCAGCGTCTGATCTTACAATTGATCTTTCTACATTGAAGATTATGCCTAAGAAAGCTGACGATGATAAGACAACAAAAGTATATTCTACAGTAGATGGTGCTAAACAGGCTGGTGGAGTATTAAGTCTTGCGTTTACTCAGGCAAACAAAGATATGTATGTACTGGATCTTGGCAAGACATATGATTTGTCAAACTACAAAGGTGTTGCATTAAGTGGTAAAGCAACAGAGCAGATGTCGATTGAATTGTATCCGGATACAGCAGATTTCCAGCAGGATAAATACTGGACCAAACAGGTACAGTTCGCTACTTATCCATTCTTCGAAGGATCTCATGCAATTCGTTCTTATGAGGGAACAAGTTATGGTGAAGCCGGTGTAGAAGAAAACTGGTGGTGCAACTGGATTGATGGCGTTGATTCAAAGAATGTTAAAGTGGATGGTACAACACCGAAAGGAAATCTTACGAATGTTCGTTATGTTGTATTGAAAGCTAACAAGTTTGATGCTAACAAACCAGAACATGTATATGAATTGAAGTCTTTGGTATTCAGTAAAGATTGGAAAGAAAATACAAATCCTACTGATAAAGAAATCAAAGCAAACCCGGAAAAATATCCGGAATATAAATAATCATGTTGTAAAAGCTGTTTCCTGCGAAAGCGGGAAACATGCTTTACAAATAAAAACCAAAACAATACTATAAAATAGGAGGTAAGAGTTTTGAAGAAAAGTATCAAATCCGTTCTTGCAAAATCAATGGCTGTAGTTATGGCTTTCAGTCTTGCAGGAATCGCACCAAACACTTCTTCTGAAGCAGCAGCTAAAAAGCCTACGCTTACGAAGAAAGTAACCGTAACTGTTGGTAAGAAAAAAACAGTTAAAGTAACATCTAAGAAAAAAGTTAAGAAGACAACATGGTCTCTCAATAAGAAGGGCAAAAAAATTGTTTCTCTTAGCAAGAAAAAAGCTAAAAGCGTAGTAGTTAAAGGTAAAAAAGCTGGTAAAGTTACTTTGACTGCTAAAATCAAAGTAGGTAAGAAGACCTACAAAAAGACTTGCAAGATTACTGTTAAGAAGGCAAGAAAAGTTAATGTAACACCGGTACCTGCTAAGACAGATGCAGCAAAAGCTACAGCAACTCCGGCAAACAACAATAACAACAATGGTGGAAGCACAGCAACTGCTACACCAAAACCTACAGAAGCTCCTGTAAGCGTAATCAAAACAGAAGCCGGCACTTACACAGTAGATGAGTCTGCTACATACAATGTTCCATTGACAGAACTTAATGAGACTACATTTACTTGTGATGCTAAACGTTCTGATGGTGAGACTGTTAAAGATGGTACTTTGTACAACAAAGACGGTTCTGTAACATTCACATCCACAAAAGATTATAACTCCGGTGTATCTTACTACATCAACCCGGCAACCAAAGATGATGACATCATTGATATCTCTGATACACGTGGTGAAGGATTCATGGGTTATGACAATGGTACAAAAGACATGTCTGCTTATGACTACGTTCGTGTTAAAGTAACATCAGAGAACGAGATGAACTGCCGTACTTATAACGGAAATGACCAGCTTCGTTCCGCTGGTTTCCCAGGTTCTTCTTCTTCTGAGACATATGAAGGCGGATGGATCCACACAGATGATGAGATTTGGGAAGCTGAATCTACTTTCACTGCCGGTAACACAGTAAAAGCAGCTTACAAGACACGTACAGTCTTCATTCCTATTTCTATGCTTATGGGTAAAGGAATGAACCCAGAGAATTTGACAGCTATCGCATTCTGCCCACAGTCTTCTGGTGCTGAAGTAACAATTCACAGAATTGACTTCGTAAAAGTTAAATATGACAAACTTGTTACAGGTATTGATGTAAAAGCTGCTAAGACAGAGATTGCTCCTGGTAAGACTACAACTGTAACAGCTACAGTTACACCTGCTGATGCAACTCGTCAGATTGTTAAATGGACATCCAGCAACGAAGACGTAGCAACTGTAAACTTCAATGGTACTGTAGTAGCTAAGAAGGGTGCAGAAGGTACAGCAACAATTACTGCAACATCTACAGATGGAAGCAACGTAACTGGTTCTGTCGAAATTACAGTTAAAGAGCCATCGGAAGAGCCTACTGTAATCGAAACTCACAAATTTGATTTGACAAGCGATGATATTGTAGCAAAAACAAATCCTGGCGAAGGTGCAGGTGTAGCAGCTACAAAATCTGCTGCAGGCATTGAGTTCATGGCTGGAAAAGCAATGACATATGTAGACTTCTCTGCATATCTCGCAAGCAAAAACCTTGATATGGCTGACTACGATGAATTGCAGGTTGCGTGGGAAGTACAGGATGCAGACGGCAAGAAAGTAGAAGATTACGCTGGTGCAGAAGGTGCTCCAACATATGGTAAAATCGCATATGCCGCAACAGCTAAATTGGATGGATTTTCAGATGGTATTGATACAGACTGGGCAGGTGAAGATGATACAACAGCAAACAAATCTTGGCTTGCTAGTCCATATACAGGAGAGACTTGTACATTGACAATTGCTAAGACAAATCCTTCTGAACTTGCAACGGTAGCAGGATTTAACCTTCAGTTACAGTCTCTTCCAGCAAATATGCACATTGTTTTGAAGAGCATTACTCTTGTAAAATAATTAATTGCTGATAAGGCTGACTAAAATTGAATCATGGGAGGCGCTGCTCGTAAGAGCGGCGCTTCTTTTCGTGTAAAGATATTATAATTTGGACGTGTAGTGAAAAAGTGTTTTATAACACAATTGTTATAGGAAATATATGTAAGGATTTATATTTGGAGGGAAAAGCATGAATAAGAGTTTGAAACGAGTGATTGTTTCTGCTATGGCTTTATCTTTATTGGTTCCAGCGGTTTCAGCTCCAAAGGCGGAAGCTGCAGCAAAACCAAAGCTGAGTGCGAAAAGCGTTAAAGTGACAGTAGGAGCAAAGAAAAAAGTAACTGTAAAAAAAGTAAAAGCAAAGAAAATCAAAAAGACGACTTGGTCATTGCCAAAGAAAGGAAAGAAAATCGTTTCTCTTTCGGCAAAGAAAAAGACAGGCGTTACATTAAAAGGTAAAAAGGCAGGAAAAACAACTTTGACTGCGAAAGTTAGAGTTGGCAAAAAGACCTATAAATTAAAGACGAAAATTACTGTAGTAAAGAAAACTGCAGTTATTACTGCAAAACCAACACAGGGCGCAACGAAGACTCCGGCAACAACAGCACCGGCAAACACTGCAACAGCGGTACCTACGGCAACACCAGTGGCTACATTCCGACCGTTGGCAACACCAAATATGACAGAAGTACCAAAGAAGAGTGCAGACTCATTTGCAACTACGAAACCGGAAGCTACGATTGATCCGGCTACCAAAGTTGGTTATAACGTAGATTTTGAAGATGTTACAATCGGAACAAAAACAGAAGATGCAATTACCGGAGATGGTATCAAAGGAGTTGTGCTTCGTGGACATAAAAAGGCTGATGACGGTGGCGTCGGAACATCAAAAGACTATTTGGATGTAGTAGACGGAAGTGATCTTCCGGTTGAAGGAAATAATACACATGTACTTCACCTTCACCGTGAAGATAAAACATGGCAGGGGCCGATGATGAACATCACCGATAAACTGGATGAAGGATGTACCTATGAACTTAAGGCAGATGTATTCTGCCAGAACACCGATTTGATGTGTTCTTATCAGGAGCAGACTCTGGAAGAACTGTCACCAAGTTATGGTAACTTTGGTCCGACTTCCGGAACAATTACAAAGATTCCGAAAGGAAAATGGAATACAGTAACATTTACGATTTCCGTACCGGATGATAAATTTTATTATGCACTGTATTTTGAGTCTTATAACGGAAATGGTAACGATGACATTTACCTTGACAACATTACTTTGACAAAGACATTGCAGACAAATCCGGACAAAACAATTGATTCTTTGAAGGATACTTACAAAGATGTATTCCCGATTGTCGGCGTTGGAGCAGGAATTGCTTCGATTCTTGGTAAGAATGGTTCCGAGTTTATTTCTCAGCAGTACAATGCCGTTACACCGGGTAACGAAATGAAACCGGATGCAATTCTTGGTTCTACGATTGGTAAACTTGTGAAACCAACCGATGAAGTTTCTGCGGATAAGACCGATTTCATCACAGTAGAGGATGCAAAATCCATGGGATATATTATTCCGGATAACTACATTTCTTATGATGACAACCGTTTTAAATCAGCTACGGGTGAGTATGCCGTGCCGAGACTGAATTTTGATAATGTAGATAAGATTATGAAAGCTGCTCATGAGAAAGGCGTGAAACTGCGTGGACATACCTTAGTATGGCATCAGCAGACACCGAAGTATTTCTTCCAGCAGAATTATAAAATTACGACAGGACAGAAGTACAACACATCCAAAGAGTGCATGGATACGCGTCTTGAGTTCTATGTTAAGACAGTTATGAACCATGTATTGAGCAGTGAGTATGCAGATTGTTTATACTCCTACGATGTAGTAAATGAGTATCTGCACAGTGCAAATGCGGAGAAAGACTCCAAGAATATTACTTATTGGGGATTGATTTACGGCACATATGATAAGTCTGTGAAAGACCATGGTGTGACACTTCGTCCTTCTTATGTAAAGGATGCTTTCAAATATGCACACGAAATGCTTGTAAAATATGACCGTTTGGATGTTAAACTGATTTATAACGATTATAACTGCTATCAGAATCCGGAAAATATCATTCACCTGGTAGATTACATTAATAGTGAGGGTAAAGTATGTGATGGTATTGGTATGCAGTCACACTTGGACATTACGGACTCGTTCCACAGTGCAACAAACTATGCAAAGGCATTGGAGTACTTCCGTCTGAACTGCCCGGATTTGGAGATTCAGATTACTGAACTTGATGCAACAATGGTTAGCACAGAGGACAAGCCATTGACGGATGAGGATCAGGCAGCATACTATGACCAGATTATGAATGCGATTTTGACTAACAAGAAAAATGGCGGCAACATCACAGCATTGATTATCTGGAGTTTGTATGATGGTGTATCATGGAGACCGGCAAAATTCCCATGTCTGTTCAATGGTTTGTATATGCCAAAAGCTGCATTCTATGCTGTAATTGATGCGAAAAAGCAGTATTGGGATTAGCTAATATAGAGATATGGTGATACACACATATAATGTTGCTTATATATACCATAAATCTTATAAAGTGATTGCTATTTCATTATTAAAATGATAAAATATAAGTACGTATACGAGTACTTATACAGATAAAAAAGCGCTACTCGAATCGGGTAGTGCTTTTTTTTATAAAAACATAAAAAAGGAGGTCAAGACATTGAAGAGACAGATGAAGAAACTCATTGTTTCCGCTGTAGCTCTTTCTCTTGTTATTCCTGCGCTTAGCGCACCAAAGGCAGAGGCTGCAAAGAAGCCATCTTTGGTAAAAAAGGTTTCTGTAAAAGCAGGTAAAACAAAGAAAGTTACAGTGAAAGGTGTTAAGACAAAGCAGATTAAGAAGACAACTTGGTCTGTGAAAAGCAAGAAGGTTGTCACGCTTTCTAAGAAAAAGAAAAACAGCGTAACAATCAAAGGTAAAAAGGCAGGAAAGACAGTTTTGACTGCCAAAATCAAAGTAGGTAAAAAGACCTACAAAAAGACTTGTAAGATTACAGTCAAAAAAGCAGACAAAGTAACAGTAACAAAAGCACCGGTGGCAACACCGACTGCACCGGCAAAGGTAACTGATACACCGGGAGCAAAAGCTACGGCTACACCGACGGCTGCTCCGACAGCAGTTCCTACACTGCGTGCACTTGACCAGGGTTACAAAACGGCAAAGGCACCGGAAGCAAAAGACCCGGATACATTCCCTACAACAGTGCCGGAAGCAAAGATTGACCCGGCAACAGCAACTGTGTATGATGAAGATTTTGAGGATGTAAAAACTGGTACAAAGTCGACGGACTGCGTAAACGAGGATACTCCGGATCCGGAAGGATTGAAAAGATGGATTCTTCGCGCGTTCTCAGATGATAACAACACCGGAAAAGATTATCTGGAGGTTGTTGATTCGAGTACACTTCCAACCGGCAACAGTGCAGTTGGCAAGAAAGTTCTCAAATGCCACCGTGAAGCAAATTCAAAGAGCTGGCAGGGAGCTATGATTAATCTGTCAAAGAAATTAGAAGGTGGTGCTACTTACCGCGTTTCCTTTACTGCCTACAGTGAAGTGTCTTCGCTGAACTTTAACGAACAGGTGATTCCGATTGAAGGTGGCGATCAGTCGTATGCTTATATGCCAACTCGTATCACGCAAACCCGCTGGAAAACGACAAAAGGCCAGTGGAAAGATTTTGACTATGAAATCACTGTACCGGATGACATGTACTTCTATGGATTCTATTTACAGAGTGATGATGGTACAACCGGTGATATGTATGTTGATAACATGAAGATTGTAAAAACTTCACAGCCATCCAAAGCAATGGATATTCCGAAACTGAAAGATATTTACAGTGATACTTTTGGTGTGGTAGCGGTTGGTGCATCCGCAAATGATCTTCTTGGAGATACAGCATCAAAATTCCTGAATGAGCAGTACAATGGTATTACGCCTGGAAACGAGATGAAACCGAATGCCGTTATGGATTCTGACAAAATTGATGCAGTGCCACTTGAAGATGCCAAAGCACAAGGTTTGTATATTCCGGAAGGATATGACAAACAGGCAGATAACTCCGCAACATATAACGTAACAGAGACTGTAGATGGAAAGGACACAATTGTTAAAAAGACAGGTGTCGTAGTTCCGAAACTCAAGTTTGATACGATTGATAAGATTTTGACCGAGTGCCACGCAAAAGGATTGAAACTTCGTGGACATACGTTACTGTGGCATGAGCAGACTCCTACCTATTTCTTCCAGAAAGGATTCTCTGTTGTAAATAACAAGAGTAAGAATACTTCTGAAGAAAACATGGATTTGCGTCTTGAGTATTTTGTAAAGAATGTAATGGAACATGTTTTGAAGAAAGATTTGGAACTTGCCGGCGGCGATAAGAACAAATGCGTTCTTTATGCATATGACGTAGTAAATGAGTACATGCACAGCGGAAATCCTAAGGGAACATTCTGGAATACGATTTATGGCATTACGGATAAAGAGAAAAATGCCGGTTATATGTCAAGTACCGGAGTAACGCTTCGTCCGAAGTTTGTCAAAGAAGCATTCCAGTGGGCAGATGAAATTTGCAAAAAATATGACCGCGACGATGTTAAATTGATGTACAATGACTTTAATACTTATCTTTGTCCGGAAGATGAAGTTCTTTTAATTGACTTTATTAACGAGGATGGAAAGATTTGTGATGGTCTTGGCATGCAGAGTCACTTGACAGTTGGCAATGCAGCACACAGTCCGGATTTGTATGCACAGGCACTTGAGTGCTTCCGCTCAAATATGCCGGATATGGACATTCATATCACAGAGATTGATGCCGGTTACACATCGACAGCAGATAAAGTAGTAACAGATCAGGATCAGGCTGCTTACTATGACCAGATTATGGGTGCTCTTTTGCAGAGTAAAGCAAAGGGAACAAAGATTAGCGCCCTTGTTATCTGGAGTTTGTATGATGGTGTTTCATGGCGTGCAAGCAGTGTACCTTGCTTGTTCAATGGCTTGTATTCACCAAAATCTGCTTTCTTTGCAGTAGCAAACGCAAAGGATGCTTATAAGTAAATAAGAGATTCTTAAAATAAAAATACCACCCGGTCAAAATAATTTTGGCGGGTGGTATTTTTTGTGTTACATTAGATTGTCGCAATAAAGCAGCACCATTCTTTCATATAAGTTACATCAAGAATTTCAAATCCGTTTTCAATTAAAGCTTCACGAACCTCTGCTTCTTTCGTATCAATAATGCCGGATGTAATGTAAAGACCGCCCTTTTTGAGGTGAGGTTTTACAACGCCTGTGAGCGGGATAATGACATCGGCAAGAATATTTGCTACCACGATATCGTGACCAGTTCCGGCTTTCACCTTCAAAAAAGCGTTGGAAATCAAATCGCCATCGTAAAGGGTGTAGTCAGAAGACGGAATATGATTTACTGCCATATTCTCAGCGGCAACTTTTACGGCAACTTCATCGATATCAATTGCGGTGGCGTGTTTAGCACCAAGTTTTAAAGCGGCAATTGAGAGAATTCCGCTGCCACATCCGACATCAAGGACGGAGTCCCCGGTTTTTACATATTTATCAAGTGCCTGAATACAAAGTTTCGTTGTTTCGTGGGAACCGGTGCCAAAAGCAATGCCAGGGTCGATTTCGATAAGAATATCGGAATCTTTTTCTTTTTTATATTCTTCCCAGGTTGGCTTGATGACGATATCGTCGGCAGCACGGAACGGTTTGAAAAATGTTTTCCAGTTATTAATCCAGTCTTTGTCTTCGGTTTCCGAAAGAGAAATGGTTCCTTTTCCGATTTCACAGAAAGGCTTGATTTCCTGAAAAATATTCTGTACCTGAATCATGACTTTTTCCGGGTCACAGTTTTCCGGTTCCATGTAAAAGTGAACTTTTGCAGTCCCATCGTTATCTTCCGGATCCGGCAAAATATCGACAAACATTTTTTTCTTATCTTCTTCGCTTAATGGAAGATGGTCTTCAATTTCAATTCCTTCCACGCCGATTTCGTCAAGCATATAGCTGAGCATGTCCACGGCGTCTGTATGTGTATCAAGTGTAAAACGTATCCATTTCATAGAGAGTACCCCTTTCTTGTCGTATATGGGATATTATAAAGAGAAGAGGGTGGAAAGTCAAATTTAACCTTAAAATCTACTGGAAAATCCGCTGCGAATCAACTATACTTGACATATACGAAAGCAGATTAGCAAAGTGAGGATAAAGTTGTGCGCGAAAAATGGATTGTGGAAGCAAAAAAGGGAGATTTTAATGGCTTGTCGGCGAAGTTAAAGGTTTCGCCTCTGGCGGTGCGGTGTCTTATGAACCGTGGTGTCGAAAGTGAGCAGGAGATGCAGGAGTTTTTATATGGTACGCTTGATGATTTGCATGATCCTTTTTTGATGAAAGGAATGGATGAGGCAGTCCGAGAGATTGTAAAGGCGAGAGAGCAGGGGCGCAAGGTAGCCATTGCCTCGGATTTTGACTGTGACGGAATTTTTTCCGCTTATATTTTATGGAAGGGCTTTCAAAAGATAGGGTTGGATTCTGAAATTTTTACGCCGGACCGTGTGAAAGAAGGATACGGACTGAATCGTCGTATTGTAGATGAGGCGCTCGCGGGCGGACGGGATTTTCTTGTTACCTGCGATAATGGAATTGCGGCGAATGAGGAAGTGGATTATGCAAAGAAACTTGGTATGACGGTAATTGTTACCGACCATCATGAGGTGCAGGAGCAGATGCCGGCTGCAGATGTTGTGCTGGACCCAAAGCGGGATGATGAAACATATCCATTTCACGGGTTGTGTGGTGCCGGTGTGGCGTTTAAACTGATTTGTGCACTGTATGATGTGCAACAAGTTCCGGCAGAAGCAAAAGATGAATTATTAGAATATGCCGGGATTGCGACGGTGGCTGATGTAATGGAACTGCAGGGGGAAAACCGAATTTTGGTAAAATATGGTTTGCAGGCTCTTTCTCATACAAAAAATACAGGACTTCGTGCATTACTTAAAGTACAGGGATTGGATGATAAAGAGATTACGGCAGGGCATATTGGCTTTATTCTGGGACCGTGCTTTAATGCGGCAGGGCGGATAGCGACTGTGGCAGAATCCTTTTCTCTCTTGATGGAAGAGGATGAAGAAAAGGCGTTGGAGAAAGCTGAAAGATTAAAAGAAATTAATGAATCTCGCAAGCAAATGACAGAAGACGGTGCGGAAGAAGCCTATTTAAAACTGGCGGAGAAAGAGAATGAAAATAAGCTTCCAAAGGTGTTGATAGTATTATTGCCGGATACGCATGAGAGTCTTGTTGGTATTATTGCCGGACGGGTGAAGGAGCGTTACAACCGCCCAACGATTGTTTTTACGGAAACGGAAGACGGTCTTGTGAAAGGCTCCGGGCGTTCGATTGAGGCGTATGACATGTTTCATGAATTGTTGGCGTGCAAAGATTTAATGGAGCGGTTTGGTGGTCACAAAATGGCGGCAGGCATGACACTTCACAGGAAGGATTTGCCGGAGTTAGAAAAGCGGTTAAATGAAAATTGTGTGCTGACAGAAGAGGATTTTCGCCCGGTCGTAAGAATTGACGCACCGATGCCGATTGGCTACATAACAGAAACATTGTTAAGTGAAATTGAAAAAATGGAGCCGTTTGGTGTGGGAAATCCAAAGCCGATTTTTGCGGAACAGCATTTTCGTATTTTGTCGGGACGCAAATTTGGTCAAGAGGGAACGGTGTTAAAGTTACAGGTGCAAAACGATGCCGGTAATCGCATCGGAGCAGTCTGTTTCCGACGGACGGAGGAGTTTGAGCAGTTTGTCATTGCGGAGTGGGGCGAAGCTGAGTTAAAGCGGATGTACGAGGGGCGTGAAAATCTGTTAGACATTGCATTTACCTATTATCCATCGGTGAATGAATATAATGGGCGCCGTGAGTTACAGATACAAATTGCCGGCTGGTGCCGGATTCCACGATAGGAGGATAGGATATGATTGAAATTAGTTTATGCATGATTGTGAAAAATGAAGAGAAAATTCTTGCACGCTGCCTGGATAGTGTGGCAGATTTGGTGGATGAAATTGTGATTGTTGACACCGGCTCCACGGATGCAACAAAGAAAATTGCAGCAAATTATACAGATAAAATCTACGATTTTACGTGGGTGGATGATTTTTCGGCGGCGAGAAATTTTGCTTTTTCGAAGGCGGAAAAAGACTATATTTATACAGCGGATGCGGATGAGGTAATGGATGAGGAAAACAGAAAACGCTTTTGCGAATTAAAGGAAGTGCTTTTGCCGGAAATTGAAATTGTGCAGATGAAGTATGGCAATCAGTTGTCTCATGGAACTGCATATAATTTTGATGAAGAATATCGTCCGAAACTTTTTAAAAGACTCCGGGAATTTACATGGATTGAACCGATTCACGAGATGGTTCGCTTAGACCCGGTTGTTTTTGATTCGGATATTGTCATCGGGCACTATCCGGAGAACAATCACTGCAAGCGTGATTTTGCAACTTTTCAGAAACACATTCACAAAGGGCTTCGGCTGTCAAAACGGCTGCATCACATGTATGCGATGGAGTTGTATATTTCCGGGGATGATGAAGATTTTTTGGAAGCGGAAGAATTTTTTGCGGCGTCTGTCATGGACCCGGAGCGGAGTGCGGATGAGATGAAGGAAGCTGCATGCGTGGTCTGCCGTGCGGCAAGAATCCGGAAGGACGCGGGCATTATGATGAAAATGGCATTGAAAGATATGCTCACCGAAGGCTCCGCCGAAATGTGTTTTGAACTGGGCGAGTATTTCCACGAGAGAGGCGATGATTCCGAGGCGTCACTGTGGTATTACAATGCGATGCATGAGGCGCCGAGCATATTGAATATTCATACGTCGACGGATTGGCCGGAGAAACGGCTGGCGGAGATTGGAAAATAGCAGATATATCAAATAAACAAGGGATGATTTCTAATTTTATCAGTTATAACTGATAAAATTCAAAATTGTTCCTTGCTTTTTTGTTGTAAATTGGATATACTATAAGTAAGAAATTGAGAAAATGGAGGGATGTTCAGTTATGATTAAACGAGAATTGTATATGAAAAGGATTCGTCCATTTATAGGAAATGACCTGATTAAGGTTATGACGGGGGTGCGGCGCGCCGGAAAATCGGTTATGCTTGAATTGGTTCAAGAGGAATTACTGGAAGCAGGTGTTTCACAGTCGCAGTTTATTTGCATTAATTTTGAGAATATGCAATATGCACATTTACAGACAGCACAAAATCTGCACAGTGAAATTTTAGAACGTGCGGCAGAGATAAAGGGCAAAGTGTATCTTTTTTTTGATGAAATTCAGGAAGTCACCGACTGGGAAAAGTGCATTAATTCCCTTCGGGTAAGTTTAGACTGTGATATTTATATTACGGGTTCTAATGCCAAATTGCTGTCAGGCGAACTGGCGACATATCTTGGCGGGCGGTATGTTGAGTTTGTCATTTATCCGTTTTCTTTTGCGGAGTTTCTTGAATTGTACCGTCAAAAGATGCCGGATGAAACAGAGACTTTGGCATTTCAGAAATATCTGCTTTTGGGAGGAATGCCGTATTTGGCGAATCTTTCTTATGAGGAAGAACCTTCCAGACAGTATCTGACAGATGTTTTTAATTCTGTTCAACTGAAAGATATCGTGAGGCGTAATAAAATTCGTGATATTGATTTGCTGGAGCGTATTGTTGCCTATGTGATGGCGAATATCGGAACTACATTTTCAGCGTCATCGGTTGCTAAATTTTTTAAGAGTGAGCACCGGGTAGTGGCAGCAGAGACAATATTAAATTATATCAAATATTGTTGTGATTCGTATTTATTTTATCAGGTGAAACGTCAGGACTTGCAGGGCAAACAGATTCTTGCATCAAATGAAAAATATTATTTGGTGGACCACGGATTAAGAGAAGCTGCTTATGGTGGAAATATGAGGGACATTAACCTTGTGCTTGAAAATATTGTGTATATGGAAATGCTTCGTCGTGGTTATACGGTCACGGTGGGGAAATACGGAAAACGGGAAATTGATTTTGTGGGAGACAAACGCGGTGACAAATTATATGTTCAGGTGACGTATCTGTTAGCGGCAGAGGAAACGATTACAAGAGAATTTGGTGTTTTTGATTCCATACGAGATAATTATCCGAAATATGTGGTTTCTATGGATGAATTTGATTTTGGGCGCAATGGAATTAAGCATAAGAATATCCGTGATTTTTTATTGATGGAAAAATGGGATTAATTTTGCGAAAGAAGTTGAAGTGCAGCGTATTTTCATGTATAATATTAACGCATGTGCTTTTTGATGCAAATAATCGGTGCCGCGAAAGCGGGACATTAAGGAGGAATGGCTATGGTAACAGCCGTTGTAGGAGCAAACTGGGGAGACGAAGGAAAAGGAAAGATTACGGATATGCTCGGTGAAGAGTCTGATATTATCGTACGCTTTCAAGGAGGTAGTAATGCAGGTCATACTATCGTAAATGATTATGGTAAATTTGCCCTTCATATTCTGCCGTCCGGCGTTTTTTATAACCATACGACAAGTGTTATCGGAAATGGTGTTGCACTGAATATTCCGGATTTGTTTAAGGAAATTCAGGGAATTGTGGATCGTGGTGTACCGATGCCGAAGATTAAAGTTTCGGACCGTGCCCAGATTGTGATGCCATATCATATTTTGTTTGACCAGTATGAGGAAGAGCGTCTGGCTGGAAAATCATTTGGTTCGACAAAATCCGGTATTGCGCCATTCTATTCTGATAAATATGCAAAAGTCGGAATTCAGGTTTCCGAGCTTTTTGATGAAGAACTTCTACGTGAGAAATTAGAGCGCATTTGTGTTCAGAAAAATGTTGTTTTAGAGCATTTGTATCACAAACCGACGTTGAATGTTGACGAATTGATGGATACACTGCGCGAGTACCGCAAGATGGTTGAGCCATATGTATGTGATGTGTCTGCCTTCCTTTTTGAGGCAAGAGAGCAGGGCAAGAGAATTTTGTTAGAAGGACAGCTTGGTTCCTTGAAAGACCCTGACCATGGTATTTACCCGATGGTTACATCTTCTTCTACACTCGCAGGTTATGGTGCAGTGGGAGCAGGACTTCCACCATATGAGATTAAGAGAATTGTTACGGTTGTTAAGGCATATTCAAGTGCTGTTGGAGCCGGTGAATTTGTCAGTGAAATTTTTGGAGAAGAGGCAGATGAATTAAGACGCCGTGGTGGTGACGGCGGTGAGTACGGTGCTACGACAGGCCGCCCAAGACGTATGGGATGGTTTGATGCGGTAGCAAGCCGTTACGGATGCCGGATTCAGGGTGCGACAGAAGTTGCACTTACTGTGCTTGACGTACTTGGTTATCTGGATGAACTTCCGGTATGTGTTGGCTATGAAATCGATGGCAAAGTAACAAAAGATTTCCCAACAACAGCCTCTTTGAAAAAGGCAAAACCGGTATATGAAGTGCTTCCGGGCTGGAAGACAGATATCCGTGGCATTACGGAATACGATAAACTTCCGGAGAACTGCCGTAAGTACATCGAGTTTATTGAAAAAGAATTAGGTGTTCCGGTTAAATTGGTTTCCAATGGACCGGGAAGACATGAGATTATTCATCGATAAAAAATTGCTCCAATTTTTTGGTTACGCAAATTAGAAGAAACTCTTTACGTCTCGTGGTTCTACGTTCCACTCCGGTCCGCGCAGGTCAGAGGTTCCCCGAACCTCTTGCGCCGCTTTTGCTAGTTGAGTACGTAGCGGTATGGGCACTGAAAACACCAGTGCCACATACCGACGTACTCAAAACCCACGAGTCACAAAGAGTTTCTTCTGCTTTGCGGGAAAACAAAAAGATTAGCAGCAAATGCATGAAACGGTAGTTACTTGGATTTTTTAGATTCCGGCAATTCATTTAATTCCTATGTGGTGAGTGTGCTACAAATACGAAAATATCAGATAGACGTCTTTTGTCTATCGATATTTTCATATTTGTTAAGCGGGAGCGGCACACGAAGCGCATAGGAATTAAATAAATTGCGGAACCTAAAATAAAGCCAATCTTACTACAGATTCAGCAAAACCTCCAGCAACGCATCATTCTGCTCCGGCATCATAAAGCAAAGTCTGATATATTTATTATTCAGAAACGGAAACGTAGAGCAGTCTCGTATCATCAGATTTTTGCGTATGCAGGCGTCAAATGCGTCCTCCGAAGTAAATTTATCGGTCGTAATTTTTACGAGTACAAAATTAGCGTGTGCATGATAAACCTTAAAGTTCGGACTCTTATCAAGGCGTGCACAGATTCGTGCTCGTTCCGAAGAGATTAACTCTCTCGTTTTTTTGATATAATCCTCATCCTGAAACATTATTTCTCCGGCGATTGCAGCCAATGAGTTAATCGTCCAAGGATTCTTTTTCTGATTGATTTCATTGAGCAAATCACGGTTTCCGCAAATGGCATAGCCAAGTCTGAGTCCCGGTGCTGCAAAGAATTTTGAAATACCGCGCAAAATGACAATGTTATTGTAGTATTCGGTAAGTGGAATCGCGGTTACTTCATCTGGTTCCTCGGCAAATTCCACATAAGTTTCATCGACAAGCACGGTGATCGATTTGCGTTTGCAGTAATCCAGAATTTCACGCATCTGCTGGCGTTTGATGACAGATGACGTTGGGTTGTTTGGATTACACAAAATCAGCAAATCGACATTGGCGGAAAGTTCCTCGGTGAGTGCTTTTGTGTCCAGTTCAAATTCGCTGGCTTCCGTGAGGCTGAAGTAATGGGAGCGTCCGCCACCCATTGCGACTTCCCGCTCGTATTCGGAATAGGTCGGGCCGACAATCAGTGCCTTCATCGGGTGTGTAATCTGGATAAAGAGCGAAATTAATTCTGTCGAACCATTCCCGACAACAATATTTTTATAGTTTGTGTGTACATAGTCTGCAATACATTTGCGCAGAGATGTGTATTCACGGTCCGGGTAGGTCGTGATAGCGTCAATGTGATTCGTTAAAGTTTCTTTTAAACGAAACGAAACACCAAGTGGATTTACATTCGCAGAAAAACTTATAATGTCTTCTTTTTTTATTCCATAGACGGCCTCGATTTTCTCTAAATCGCTTCCGTGAAAATGTTCTTTTGGTTTTAGTGCCATTTGAGTCACTCCTCTCTTTCGTCCTCTCCTTATTATAGACATACTGCATGAACTTAGCAATACAAAAATAGATTGATTCTTACTATTCACAGAATGCATAAAAAATGGTATACTATAGAATTGAGGTTAGGAGGTTATCAATGAGAGAAAAGATTTTGTCATTGGCAAAAGGAAATTTCATATATGAAACGCCAAAACTTTGTTTATCAATTGAGAAATTGGTGTTTGAGGTAACAGCGGGAACACATGGGACGGCAAGCTTTCTTTTGGAAAATTCTTTCGGCACAAGAGTGAAAGGATTTGGCACTGTCGAGGAGATGTGCATTGATTTCCTGCCTTTTTTTGATGGGACAAAGAATGAACTGACGGTTGATGTGGATGCCGGCGAATTAAATCCGGGGGAAAAACTAAAGGGAAATCTAGATTTAATTACTGACTGCGGCGAAGAAAAGTTGCCGTATGAGATTACAATTGTGTCTCCTGTGCTTCGAGATGAAGAAGGAGAGATTCGGGATTATCCGACCTTAAAGAAGCGGATCGAGAAAAATCCGGAACATGGCGTTGATTTATTTTTGGCACCGGAGTTCCGGGATGCCTTTTTATATCGGGATGAGAGCGGGCGCATTTTATACGACTGTCTGTTAAAGAAAAATACAAAACTTCAAAGTCTGGAAGAATTTCTGGTGGCGATGAAGAAAAAGAAAGCCATCCGCTTTGAAACAGAGCATCCATCCGGCAGAGAACTGGTATATGAATTAGATGGAACAGACAAAGCCGATGCAATTTCGATTCGTGTGAATACATGGGGACATGCGGGGATTCATGTCCGCACAACGGCAGATTTTATTGAAGTGCAGACGCATGTTCTGTGGACGGATGAATTTGTGGATGGACGAGACGTTTTGGAATTTACGATTTGTGCAGATAAAGTACCGGCCGGCAGACGCCACGGTGATTTGATTTTGCAGACGCCGTATGAGAAAAAAGTAATACATATTACAGCGCACAACCGAATTGGCGAAAAAGAGCGAAAGATTCAAAGAGCCAGAAAAAAAGCGATTGCCATGGCAATTCGTATGTTTTTATCATATCAGGAGAAGCGGGTTACGAGAGAGGCATTCGGAAAGTTCCTTAAAAAGAATCGTGAAATTCTCGAAAAAATCAGTGGCACATATGAGCAGGCGGTGCGCGGATATATTGCCGTGATTCTGCGCGAGAAGGAAAATATTCTCTCCTTTTTCCAGGAGACGGAAAATTTAAAAATGCCGCCGCTAGGGGAATCACTGGAAGAGGTAGAAAATTATATCTTGATTCAATTTATTAAGGTTATGGATTCTGAGCGCAAAGAGGACCGCATCGGACTGGCGAATCTGATTTCTTCGTATGCGGAAAACGGATATCAGAGTGATTTACTGACTTACCTTTTAACGCAGGTGGACGAGCGTTACCGCTTTGGGCATTTGTTAGAGAAAGATTTGCGCGCGCAGTTGGAGAGTGGCAGCAACAGCCCGCTTTTATATTCGGCGATGATGCTTGCTTACCGCGAGGATGCTACCCTGATTTCCAGTCTGGATGACGTGACAATTAACGCAGTAAACTATGGGTTAAAACGTGATTTAACTACGAAAGAAGTATCTCTTGCCGTTAGTTTTCTTGGAGAACGCCTGCCACACTTTGATGCCAGAGTGTTTTCCATTTTACAAAAACTGTATGAGTTCTTTGTCATGACCGATACGCTCCATGGCATCTGTGGAATGCTCATCCGAAATGAAATCCGCGATGCAAAATATTTCTCGTGGTTTGAAAAAGGTGTCAACAAGCATTTGCGGCTGACGGATTTGTATGAATATTATATGTATACGATAGATACGGAGAAAGTTCGGAACCTTCCGGATGCGGTGCTGTCTTATTTTCAATATGAAAATCATTTGAATGACAGATGCAAAGCGTTTCTGTACGCCTATTTGGTGAAACATGCTGGTGAGAGACCGGAAGTTTTAGAGGCTTATGGCGAGCAGATTCATAAATTTGTAGAGAGAAATCTTACGCACCACCGGATTACAGAGGATTTGGCGCTGCTCTATGAAGCGTGTGTAACAGAAGAAACGCTGACAAAAGAAATGGCGGATGACCTTTCTGAAGTGATGTTTTCACATCGGATTACCTGCGGCAATGACCGGATGGACGGTGTGGCGGTTGTGCACCGTGAGACGAAGGATCAGACCTATTATTCCTTTGAAAATGGACAAGCGGTAGTTTCGCTTTATACTCCGAACACACAGCTGTTTTTCGTGGATGAGAGAGGGCTTTATTATTCGGGTACGGTTGATTACCGGATGGAAAAAATGCTTTCGATGGAAAAGTTAGCGCCTGTGTGTTATGAACTTGGCGCAAAAAATCCAAAGCTGATTACGCACTTGGCATATAAGGCAGAGCGTTCTGCAAAAATGACGGATATGCAGGCGCTGGTGTTACAGGATGCACTGCAAATGGATTGTTTACGGCGGAAAATGCGGGAGAAAATTTTGCTTTGTTTATATGATTATTATCACCGTGAGGGCATGGCAGAGCCATTGTTTTCGCTGATTGAGCAGTTTAATCCGATTACACTTAAGAGGGAACGGATTGCGGATGTGGCGGCGGACTGCATTGCACAGGGAAAATACGAAAAAGCACAGGTTATGCTGCTGCGCTATGGTGTGCCGGAATGTGATAAGAATGCATTTTCCACGCTCGTAGAGGCGCTTGTGAAGGAACATAAGGACGAGTCAGAGCCAATGCTCGTGAAATGGGCGCTTTACTTGTATCATCAGGGCTGTGCCGGAAAGGATGCAATGAAATATCTGCGCCGCTATTATACCGGAGATTTAATTACTTTTACTTCTCTTTACGAAAAGTGCCGGAAAATGCCGGAAGTCGGGGCGGATGAAGATATTACGGAGCGTCTTTTGGCACAGGTTTTGTTTGTCGGTGCCAGTCAGGAGCCGTATGAGCCGATTTATCTTGAATATATGGAATCGGGTGAAAACCGGATGTTAGTGAAGGCGTTTTTGTCGCAGCTCGCTTATGATTATGTCGTGGAGCGGCAGGAGTTGTCGGAACCAATGTTTGTTAAAATTGAAAAAGAAGCGATGTATGAAAAAGATGCGGTTATGGTTTTGGCTGTTTTGCGCCATTACCGGTTAGAGGAGCATTTTGCTAGCAAGCAAAAAGAATTTGTGGAAATGAATCTGGAAAAATTTGCGAGCGAGGGAACTGTTTTCGCCTTTATGAAAGATTATATTGGCAAGGTGAATGTTCCGTTTGAAATTGAAAATACCGTGATTATCCAGTATTATAGCGGCGCACCGGGAGAAATTCTCCTTTGTGAGACAGACCGTGGCGGCAAAGTGAAAAAAACAATGCCGATGCGGCAGGTTTTTTCGGGTGTTTATGTGTATGAAATGCTGTTGTTTGACGGCGAAGAAAAATATTGTTACATTGAGGAGCAGACAACGGGAGAGAGAACGGAAGTGATGTGCGCCCGCCGCACAGAGCAGGCGAAAGGCGCGCTGGGATTTTTCCGTATGCTTAACGATATGATTGCAGCAAAGAATACCGGTGATATGGAGTTGTATGGCAGTCTGCGCAGACGTTATGAAAAAGACCGCTTTGCGGCTAAGAAATTATTTACGCTTCAGTAAAGAAAAGGGAAGGAAAACGGAGAGAGCACATGAGTGAACGAACACTGCTGCTTGGGTTTGACCTGGGCGAAGAAAAATCACAGATGGCTGTCTATGACAGAGAAAAGAATATACCGGTGCTTATCGGACAAACGGAAGAAAATCCGGAAGGGCTGATTCCGACCGAGATTGCACTTTCGGGCGAAAAGCCTTTGCGGGATTTTCTTGTGCGGATTCGCAGACAGGAAGATGTGGTTGTTGACGGCAAAATTTCAAAACCTCTGAATATGCTGTCTTACTTTTTTCGGAAAACACTTTCCCTTACGAGAAAAGATTATCCTGGCGAAACGATTAAGCAGCTCGTTGTTACGGTAAAGGATACGGATAGAGAATATATGGAACTCATTTATGCGGCACTTGAACAACTTGGAATTGGCAGGGAGCGTGCGATGGTGATTAGCCACAAGCAGGCATTTCCGTATTATGTGCTAAACCAAAAGAAAGAACTGTGGATGAATGATGTCGGCTTATTTGATTATGAGGGAAATACGTTGACATATTATCAGATGCAGGTAGATAGAAGCAAAAGTCCGATTTTGGTTGGTGTTTCCGAACGCGATTATTCGGGGGCGGTTTCTCTACCGGAGGAAAATAAAGAGCACAAGGCGGCCGTTTTTGAAAATGTTGTGTATGGTGCGATTCACAAAAAACTTTTGTCAACGCTTTACATGGCCGGAGAGGGCTTTGAAGGCGGATGGGCAGATTCGCTGTTCCGTAAATTGTGTGTGGGCAGAAGGCTTTTCAAAGGAAGAAATCTGTATGTGAGCGGTGCCTGTCTGATGGCGCGTGAGATGGCAGAAGAAAAGCGGTTAGGAGATTATCTTCTGTTAGATGAGCAGATGGTGACTTCGCAGGTTGCGGTGAACTTATATGCGGAGGCTAAGCAGCAGAAGGTAGTTCTTGTAGAGGCAGGAGTTCCCTGGTATTTAGTCGATGAAGAATTGGAACTGATTCCTTCGGGTGAGACCGAGCTTGCTTTGCAGACAAAAAATGTATTAACCCAAAAAGAAAAGCAGTTTATGATAGAACTTGACCCACTTACCGGACGGCTTGACAGGCGCTGCCGGCTGATGTTACGCATTCGTTTTGAGTCACCGAGCCAATGTATTGTGACAATAAAGGATGAAGGATTCGGAGAGCTGTTTCCAACGTCAAACCGGATTTGGGAAAAACAGGTAGAACTGTAAAAGAGAAAGGAGAGGAAAAAATGATTCTTGCCAAAGGGAAAATAGCCAAAAAGCCATATGAATTATCGTATTTAGGGCAAAATATTTATTCCATCGAAGAATTGTGCTATGTCATTTACCACAATATTTACGGCATAAACGAGGAATTTTTTCAGATCTCTCTAGCAAAATGGATGAAGGAAGAACTGGGATTAAAAGAGTTAGCAGAGAAATTAGAGGCAATGATTGTGGGAGAGCATGGGCTGAAAGATTTGGTTGTTACGACACTTTGCGGCTGTGATTACTACAACGAAGAAGAAATCCGCGGGATTGTTAAGGTATTAGATGAGATTGACCATTTGCCGTCTTATCAGAAAAAGAAGATTAAGGCGGACAATTATGTGCGCACCGGACATTACGGAAAGGCAGTGATGGCTTACCGGAAACTTTTGCAGGGACCGGATGCGATTTCGTTTACACCGGAAGAGTATGGAGATATTTTACATAATGAGGGAATTGCTCATTTTTACACATCTTCGTTTTTGGAGGCGGGGGAGGATTTCCGCGAAGCCTATATCCGGAACAATAAAAGAGAATCGCTGCAGCATTATTTGTGGATTTTGCTGATGGAAGAAAAAGATAAAACGTTTGAGGAAGAGAGTTTGTCGTTTGGCTTAAAACCGTCGGAAATTGAGCAGATACGGTTAAAGTATCAGGAAGTGCTTGCCGGTTTTTATGTGCCGGAAGAAACGGAATCGATGATGGATGATTACAAAGAGCAGCTGCGAAGGGCATTTGCTTACTAGGCAGGAGGTGACATGGTGAAGGAGAAAAAGGATACGAAGGAACTGTTAAATGAACTGGAACAGGAAATGGTTCGTGTTGAAAAAGAAAAAGTGGATTTGCGCAATGACAAGGAGCGCATTGCTTATTTGGAGCACCTCTGCGAGAACATTAAAGAGGCCAAAAAGCAGTGCGAAGATATTAAGTTTGAATATGGTCAGGTAACATCGTATTTAAAGGACATTCAGCTTATTGACCGCGCACCAAAAGAGGAGCAGGAAAAACTTCTGGCTGCGGCAAAGCAGATTGTAGAGTTGACGAAAGAGCGCAAAAAGAGCCAGAAGCAGGAATACAAATTTACGGAAGCCCAGCGCCGTGCCATGGATAATTATGAGGACGTGGTGGAAGATGATATTAAAAAATTAACGGAATACGAAGAATACCAGATGAAAATCAAACAGGATTTGCGTCAGCTTTCCGGTGAGAAAAATCTTTTGCTTGCGGATAAACAGGATATCATTCACAGGCAGGGGATGTTAAAGGTACTTGGAAAATGCCTGACAGCACTTTTGATTGCAACCTTTGCAATGCTTGCGGTTTTGATGGCATGCTTTAAGGTGAATATTAATGTTGCGTTTGTCGTGACGGTTTTTGTGACGTTTGTATTTGCGGCTATTATTTTGAATGAAGCCAGAAAAAACCGGATTGATATGGTGATTACGGAGAAGAAAGGCAACCGTGCCATTTTTCTTTTGAACCGTGTCAAAATTAAATATGTAAATAATGTCCGCACACTGGATTATATGTATCATAAATATCAGGTGCGCAACGCGGCTGAGCTTTCTTTTGTCCGCACGCAGTATGTCCGTGCCAAGAGAGAATGGGAAAGACAGCGTGAGAGCAGTATCCGGATTCATGAGGCGAATCAGGTGGTTTTGCAGGAACTTCGCAAGTTAGAGGTTAAGGACTGTGATATCTGGTTAGGTCAGGTGGAAGCGTTAGTCGAGCCAAAGGAAATGGTTGAGGTAAGGCATGATTTGAATGTGCGCAGACAGAAACTGCGTGAACAGATGGATTATAACACCGGCATTATGGAACAGTGTCTGGATGAAATTGATAAAATCCGGAGTAAGAAACCGGAGTATGCAGTTGAAGTGGAACGAATTTTAGGAGGAATGTAACATGAAACCGGATATTGATTATACGTTGTATTTATGCACCGATCGAAATATTATGACAACGGAGACCATCGAGGAATCAGTGGAACTGGCAATTAAGGGCGGCGTGAGTGTTGTCCAGCTGAGGGAAAAGGAGTGTTCTTCGAGAGAATTTTATGAGATGGCAAAGGCCGTAAAGACGATTACCGATGCGTATGAAGTGCCGCTTTTGATTAATGACCGCATAGATATTGCTTTGGCAGTAGGCGCGGATGGCGTTCATTTGGGACAAAGTGATTTGCCGCTTGATGCGGCCAGAAATCTCTTAGGTGCTGATAAAATTGTAGGGGCGACAGCCAATACCGTGGAACTTGCGCAAAAAGCATGGCGTGAAGGTGCCGATTATCTTGGCGTTGGGGATGTGTTTGGCACGACCACAAAAGCGGATACCCGTCATATTACATTAGAAGAATTAAAAGAAATTAAAGAGTCCGTACCAATACCAATTGTTGCCATTGGCGGGGTAAATGAAGATAATATTGCTCTTTTGCGTGAAACCGGTGTGGACGGTGCAGCCGTTATCTCTGCCATTGTCGGACAAAAAGATATTACGGCCGCAGCAGAAGAACTTATTTCAAATTTTCGAGGAGCATAACCGGCACCCGTAAATTTCCTTCGCCGGTTCCGATGTCCAAATCCGGTTTGTTTGCACCATGGTAATCGGTGCCGCCGGTGATGAAAAGACCATAGTCGTTTGCCAATTTCCGCACAAAAGCTTCGTCGTTTCCGCGGTTTCTCGAATACATTGCCTCGATTCCGCGAAGACCGTAGCCGCATAACTCATCCAGTAAATGATGAAGTTCGGTCACGGACATTTTATATAACAGGGGATGAGCAAGAACCGGAAGTCCTCCTGCATTTTTAATTAATTCAATTCCCTTTTTGGGTGTCAGATAGTGCCGTTTTACAAAATAAGGACCATCGGCTGCAAGAATCTTTTTAAATGCTGAGTCAATGCTTGGAATTGATCCTTTTTCCAATAAAAAGCGGGCAAAATGTGCACGGGTGAGTATTGTGTTTCCAAATCGCTCGATTAAGGAATCATAATCAATCGGATACCCGGCTTTTTGCAGATTTTCACACATTTTCTTATTGCGGTCGTCACGCTCTTTTGCGACAGCTTCTAATGTATCAAGAAGTTCTTTTTGTTTCCAGTCAATATTGTAGCCAAGAATATGAATTTCTTTGGAACGTGTCGGTGTAATCTGATACTCACAAGATAATTCGACGCCCGGGATAACCTGCAGATGCTTATCTTTTGCAGCCGCTAATGCCCGTTCAACGCCACCGACCGTATCGTGGTCGGTTAAGGCAAAAGCAACCAGTCCCTGCGCAGATGCTTTGTCTACCAGTTCCTCCGGAGTGCAGGTGCCGTCTGAAAAAAGTGAGTGAACATGTAAATCAATATATTTCATAATTGCCTCCTGATGTAGTGTTCATGTATGTTTTGAAAGACAGCCCTTTCCTGCGTGGACGCATAAGGAACGCCTTTCAAGACATACATGGATGTCAACAAATTGCTTCGCAGCAAGCTGCTCCCGCAATTTGGTCAAACATTCGGAATCCGCAGATTTGCACAGCAAATCGCTCCTTCCTCATGTTTGGGCGGGTTTCAAAGTCCAGTGTACCACAGTTCTATTTTTTTGAAAAGTATCATATTGTAAGAAAAGAGAGTACACGGTAATGCCGGCGGGGGTTCGCCGGGAACGGAGGGGTTATGAAAAAATCGAGTGTGTTGACATTGACAAAAGGTGTTGTTTTTTCCTATCTGATATCTGGTATCTGCCTGCTGATTCTGGCATTTTTATTGTTTCAGTTTGAACTGCCGGAAGGCGTGCTGCGGGGTGGCATTATTTTCTCGTATGTGTTTTCCTGTTTCCTTGGCGGCATGGTAGTGAGCGGAAAGCAGGAAGGAAAAAAATATTTGTGGGGGCTCTTAGCAGGAATCTTGTACTATGTCATTTTAGTTGCCGTTTCCATGATACTGAACCGGGAAGCATTCACAAGAATCCCGGGCGTTTTCCCTGCATTATTTCTCTGCGCATTCGGTGGCATGTTAGGAGGCATGACACAGGCAGGCAGAAAGTAAATCTTGTAGAACTAGAGCGTTACGTGGTCTCAATGCAACGTAAATCGGTTTGAATGTAAAAAAGCGTTGCATGTTTTGGAGAAAAATCCTCGCTATTTCTTCCAAAAGCAACGCTTTGCGTCAAATACCGGAAAAAGCGTTGTCTGAGAAGCTTTTTCCGTCACTCACACAGTCAAAGAACGAAACTTCCGGAGCAGGCAGAGCGGGATAATTGTTGATTTGCAATAAATGTTCGCTGTCAGTTCCCTTGGATTCCCGTAATTCCGTAGAAACCTTTGTGACGAGTGGGTTTTGAGGGCGTCGGTATGTGGCACTGGTAGTTTCAGTGCCCATACCGCTACGCACTCAATTAGTGAAAACGCCCACGAGACGCAAAATTTTTCTACGGAATTACGGAAAACAAAAAAGTGCTAGCGAATAATTGTCGCAAACCAACAATTATTCCTACTTGCACAACACAAAAACCTATGCTACAATAAGAGTTACGAAAACGAAACGATGGATTTAAATGGAGGCAATCATGAAAAGAATTAAAACTTTGACAACAAAGAATTTAAAAGAAACATTGAAAAAAGGTGGATGCGGAGAATGTCAGACATCCTGCCAGTCAGCTTGTAAAACATCCTGTACAGTAGGAAACCAGAGTTGCGAAAACAAATAAGTAAGGAAACTGTTTGAATAAACGGTGATTATGAGCAATGGAGGGCTGACCGAAGGAGACTTCGGTCTAGTCCTCATTGCACGTTATAGCGTCACCGTTACAGAATGAGAGGTCAAGGATGATACATCAGTATAAGAATAATGGATATAATATTGTGTTAGATGTAAACAGCGGTTCCATTCATGTTGTGGATGACGTTGTTTATGACGTGCTTTCTCTGATGGATGAAGAAAATGCAGATCGCTATGGAGAAGCCGAATTTTCACGTATTGCCGATGTTATTTTGAAGAATGATTATAAAGAAGAAGTTACGAAAGAGGATTTAAAAGACGTCTTTTCTGACTTGCAGGAATTAGAGGAGAACGGAACACTTTTCACAAAAGATGTTTACAAAGAAGGCGTCATTGATTTCAAAAAGAGACAGACGGTAGTAAAAGCACTCTGCCTGCATATTGCCCATGACTGCAACTTGGCATGCCGTTACTGTTTTGCCGGTGAAGGAGAATATCAGGGCGACCGCTCTCTTATGAGTTATGAAGTAGGAAAAAAAGCATTGGACTTTTTGGTAGCCAATTCCGGCAGCAGAAGAAATCTTGAAGTGGATTTCTTTGGCGGAGAGCCGCTTCTTAACTTTGATGTTGTAAAAAAATTAGTAGCTTACGGCAGAGAAATTGAAAAAGAAAAAGACAAGCATTTCCGTTTTACCTTAACGACAAACGGTGTTTTGTTAAACGATGACATCATTGAATTTGCGAATCGGGAAATGGACAACATTGTCTTAAGTATTGATGGACGTAAAGAAGTGCATAACCACATGCGTCCGTTCAAAAATGGAACCGGAAGTTATGACTTTATTATTGATAAATTCAAAAAAGTAGCAGAATCGAGAAACCAGCAGAAATACTATGTGCGTGGAACATTTACCCATAATAATCTGGATTTTGTTGAAGATGTGCTGCATTTGGCAGATGAAGGCTTTGAACAGATTTCGGTTGAGCCGGTTGTAGCAGACCCGAATGAACCGTATGCCATTCAGCCGGAAGACATTCCTCAAATCTGTGAGGGCTATGACATTCTTGCAAAAGAGATGCTTGCCCGCAAAAAGCAGGGAAAAGGATTTAATTTCTTCCATTACATGATTGATTTGAGTGGCGGTCCATGTGTTTACAAACGTTTGTCCGGATGTGGTTCCGGAACAGAATATTTAGCGGTTACACCGTGGGGCGATTTGTACCCTTGTCATCAGTTTGTGGGCGAAGAACAATTTTGCTTGGGAAATGTAGATGACGGTGTTGTAAATACGGATATGCGCGATACATTTAAATTGTGTAATGTATATGCAAAAGAGGAGTGTAGGAACTGCTTTGCCAAATTCTATTGCAGCGGCGGCTGTGCAGCAAATGCTTACCACTGCCACGGAGACATTAACAAACCGTATGAAACCGGCTGTGAATTGCAGCGCAAACGTGTGGAATGTGCGATTATGCTCAAGGCAGCAGAAGCCCATGATGAGGAAAATTAGGGCAGCATAACCTTCGTCGTTTCAAAAAGATGGAAATTTTGCAAAAAAAAACTTTGAAATATTTGGAAATACGTTTATAATATGTATAGATAATGGGAATGCTATACAGGTATACAGGAGATAGTGAAAGGAGATTAGTAAAGTGGCTTTTGATATTGGAATTGATTTGGGTACCGCCAGCATATTGGTATATGTAAAAGGAAAAGGCGTTGTCTTAAAAGAGCCTAGTGTTGTTGCTTTTGACCGTGACACAAACCGGATTAAAGCAATTGGAGAAGAGGCGCGTCTGATGTTAGGACGTACGCCGGGAAACATTGTAGCAGTTCGTCCTCTTCGTCAGGGTGTTATTTCCGATTACACCGTAACGGAGAAGATGTTAAAATATTTCATTCAGAAAGCGGTTGGTAAACAGAGATTTCGTAAACCGCTTATTAGTATCTGTGTGCCAAGCCAGGTAACAGAGGTTGAGAGAAAAGCAGTAGAAGATGCTGCTTTTCAAGCAGGTGCGCGCGATGTAAAAATTATTGAGGAGCCGATTGCAGCTGCAATTGGAGCCGGTATTGATATTGCCCGTCCTTGTGGAAATATGATTGTAGATATCGGTGGTGGTACATCAGATATTGCGGTAATCAGTTTGGGAGGTACTGTTGTCAGTGCTTCGATTAAGATTGCCGGAGATGATTTCGATGATGCGATTGTCCGTTATATGAGAAAGAAACACAACCTGCTGATTGGTGAGAGAACCGCTGAGGATATAAAGATTCGCATTGGTTCTGCTTATCCACGGCCGGAAAGTGTGACAGTAGATGTCCGCGGACGTAACTTAGTGACCGGTCTGCCAAAGACCATTACCGTTACTTCTGAAGAAACAGAAGAAGCATTAAAAGATACAACTTCACAGATTGTAGAAGCAGTGCATAGTGTACTGGAAAAAACACCGCCGGAACTGGCAGCCGATATCGCAGACCGCGGAATTGTACTCACTGGTGGCGGAAGTTTGTTGTATGGATTAGAAGAATTGATTGAATCAAAAACAGGAATTACAACGATGACGGCAGAAGATCCGATGACAGCAGTTGCAATTGGTACCGGTCGTTATGTGGAATTTTTAAGTGGAGAAGTGACTATAGGGGATGCTAATTAAGTTTTCCGGTTATAGGTCACAAAAAGAACAGGAGGTATGATATGTTCCGAGGTCTTTATACAGCGTGGACCGGTATGGCAAATGAACAGAAAAGACTGGATGTTATTTCCAATAATATGGCGAACTCAAATACGGTTGGCTATAAAGATGAAAAAGTTGCCAGTCAGGCATTTGACCAGGTGCTTGGAATTAAGATTCGAGACGGCTCACAGGCATATCACAATGAGTGTATTGGAAGTTTAAGCCTTGGCGTAAAAATCGGAGAAACTTATACCGATTATTCGCAGGGTTCGGTCAGACAGACCGGTGGTACATATGATTTGGCATTGAGTGGCAGTGGATTCTTTACAGTGAGTGTAACGGACAAGGCAGGAGAGGTTCATACGCGTTACACAAGAGACGGGAGGTTTCATCTGACGAAAGACGGCCTGCTGGTAGATGCTGATGGAAATGCCGTCCAGGGGCAAAATGGAAATATTACCATCGACCCTTCGTCGAAAAACGTATCAATTTCGGCGACCGGACAGATTACGGCAGACGGCGAACTTGTAGATACTCTTAATATTGTTGATTTTGAGGACTACGATTATTTGAAAAAATACGGAGATACTATGTATGAACCAGTGGACGGAGCCACGACCAAAGATGCAGAAGGAGAAATTTTGCAAGGTTATACCGAACAGTCAAATGTTAATGTTGTGCGCGAAATGGTCGATATGATTACTATAACCCGTGCTTATGAAGCAAGTCAGAAAGTGATTCACTCATACGATTCGATGTTAGACAAATCGGTTAATCAGGTAGGAGCACTTAAGTAATAGTTTATTTGGAGGTGGCAGCTGATGATGCGTTCTTTATGGACTGCAGCCAGTGGAATGATTGGCGAGCAGAGCAATCTTGACGTGATTGCAAACAATTTATCAAATATTAATACAACCGGATACAAGACTCAGAAAGCAAATTTTAAATCACTGATTTATCAGAATTTGCAGGCAAAGTCAACGACAACGACCGGAGAACCAAAGCCGGTAGGAGCACAGGTTGGACTTGGTGTCCGTGTTGGCTCAATTTCTTCTGATTTTACACAGGGAGCCTTAAATGCTTCAAATGGCGCGTTTGATTACGCCATTCAGGGCGAGGGATTTTTCCGTGTACAGTTAGCAGACGGAAGTATTGCTTATACGAGAAATGGTCATTTTAATATGTCCATTCAGGGCGACAGCATTGCCCTGACAGACAGTGAGGGAAATCCGGTACTCGATGTAAACGGAAATGCAATTACTGTTCCGAATACATACCGTTCCAGTAAAATTGGCGTTGACCAGTTTGGTAATTTGACTTATCCGGATGCGAATAACAACCAGCGGAATATCGGAATTCAGATTGGTCTGGCATATTTTCCAAATGCCGGTGGACTTGAGAAAACATCAAACTCGAATTATCTGCAGTCGGAGGCGTCAGGAGCACCTACGGTTTATACAGCGACAGAATTAAATTCGAAAATTGTATCCGGCTACTTGGAGAGCTCAAACGTACAGGCAGCCGATGAAATGGTAAATATGATTATTGCCCAGCGTGCTTACGAAATGAATTCAAAAGCAATCACAGCATCGGATGAGATGCTTCAGCAGGCAAATAATTTACGTTCATGATAAGTAAGGCGAGGTGAGACATATGGCAGTATCTTCAATTGGTGATACTTATTTTACAAATTATTCGACCGAGGCAAACGACGCAGTGTCGCAGAAAATGACAAGCCAGATTCAGGATGCCGAAACGGATGAAGAAATGTTAGATGCGTGCAAGCAGTTTGAATCGTATCTGGTGCAGCAGATGTTTAAATCCATGGAAGAATCTGCAAAAGTATTTTCGGATGATGACGAGGATAACAGCAATGACTACGTTAATATGTTTCAGGACAATTATTTGTCTGCTATCGCTGACCAGATGGTAAACAGCGGTCAGGGACTTGGCATCGCAGACAAACTTTACGAATCAATGGTGAACAACAAAGTATAATGCAAAAATCAAAGAAAGAATAAGCCTTTGACGAAAAGAAACACAGTCAAGGGCTTTTTACATATTTAGGAGGCACTCATGGAGGAAAGAAGAGGGTATGTGTCACACATCGTCTACCGCAACGTGGAAAATGGGTACACGGTATTTGAATTGGAAAATCCCGATGAAGATGTGGAGGAAACCTGCGTCGGCAATGTTCCATTTCTAAATGAGGGAGAATATGTATGTGTGAGGGGAGAACTGGTTACGCACCCGATTTATCAGGAGCAGTTGAAGGTGATGTCCTGTGAGGTGCAGGAACCGGATGATGAACTGGCGATGCTCAGATATCTTTCGTCCGGTGCGATTGCCGGTGTGCGTGGCGGACTGGCAAAGAGGATCGTGGATAAATTCGGAGATAAAACCTTTGAAATCATAGAAAAAGAGCCGGAGCGGCTTGCGGAGGTCAAAGGAATTACGGAAAAGAAAGCACGTGCAATTTCCGAGCAGTTTGAGGAAAAAAGAGAAATGCGAGGTGCTATGCTTTTTTTACAGGAGTATGGAATTTCAAATGCGCTTGCCGTAAAAATTTATCAGACCTATGGCAGCGCACTTTATGAAATTGTCCGTGAAAATCCATATCAGATGGCAGAAGATATCAGCGGTGTCGGATTCCGAATTGCGGATGAAATTGCGAGAAAAAGCGGCTTTGCGATGGACTCTGCGCCGAGAATCCGTGCAGGTATTTTGTATGTGTTAAATGCGGGAACAAAAGAGGGCTATGTCTACATGCCGGAAAAACTGCTTTTACAGGAGGCGGTTTATCAGCTTGGTGTGTCGATGGACCAGCTGATGGATTCTTTAGAAGAACTGGTATATGATAAATCCGTGATTGTGACTGAGGAGCGGGATGTTTACCTGCCGTCCTTATATTATTCGGAAATGAACTGTGCCAGAATGTTATTTGACCTAAATGTGCCGGTGGAGCGTCCGACGAAGGCTTTGGATGAACTTATCTTGCGTGTTGAAAAAAGTCAGGAAATTGTACTCGATGACCAGCAGAAAATCGCGGTGAGAGAAGCTCTCACCAGTGGATTTTTAGTAATTACCGGTGGACCCGGTACCGGTAAAACAACGACGATTAACACGTTGATTGCGTGTCTTATGGAAAAAGGGTTGTCGATTTTGCTTGCGGCCCCAACCGGACGTGCCGCTAAGCGAATGGCAGAGGCAACCGGTCAGGAGGCACAGACCATTCACCGTCTGTTAGAGTATAATGGAGCGGCGGCAGAACAGGAAAATGTGAGCGAGGAACGCTCGGATTTATTTGGCAGAAATGAGTGGAATCCGCTTGAAACCGACGTCGTAATTATTGATGAGATGTCGATGGTAGATATTTTCCTGTTCCATAATTTATTGAAAGCGATTGCTGTTGGAACCCGTCTGATTTTGGTGGGCGATGTAAACCAGCTTCCGAGTGTGGGACCGGGAAATGTGCTGCGGGATGTAATTAATTCTCACTGCTTTAATGTTGTGAGGCTGTCTCATATTTTCCGTCAGGCAGCGGAAAGTGATATTATTGTAAATGCCCACCGCATCCATCGCGGAGAAGAGATTGCGCTGGATAATCAGAGTAAAGATTTCTTTTGCTTAAAACGGGATGACAGCCATGGTGTGCTTGAAGTGATGCTCTGGCTTGTCCGAGACCGGATGCCAAAATATACGCATTGCACGCCGTTTGATGTGCAGGTCTTGACCCCGATGAAAAAGGGAGAACTGGGAGTTCGCCGATGTAACGAAGTTTTGCAGCGGTATTTGAATCCGGAAGCACCAGGGAAAAATCAAATGGAACTTCACGGTGTTTTATTCCGTGAAGGTGACAAAGTCATGCAGATGAAAAACAATTACCAGATTAAATGGGAAATCCGCGGGTACAATCATATGATGATTGAAGAGGGGAGTGGCGTGTTTAATGGCGACTGCGGAATCATTACTGAAATTGATACATTCAATAAAGAGGTGACGGTGCGTTTTGATGATGAAAAATATGTCACTTATCCGCAGGGAAATCTGGATGAACTGGAACTGGCGTATGCCATTACCATACATAAGTCGCAGGGAAGCGAGTATCCGGCAGTTGTGTTGCCTATTTTATCGGGACCACGGCCGTTAATGAATCGAAACATTTTGTATACAGCGGTTACACGTGGCAAAAAGTGTGTGACGATTGTCGGAAACAAGGATACTGTGCGTGAAATGATACAAAATAAATCCGAGCAGATGCGCTATTCTTCGCTGTGCCGCCGTCTGCAGGAATTGGAGCAGGAGTCATTGGAAAAGTAGTAAAAAAAGGATGCAAAATGAGGAAAAATTTGCTATGATAGAAGAAGGGGAGGAGTGCCTTTGAATCCATTTGGATTTTTATTTCCACCGGCTTGTCCGATTTGTGGAACAGTATTGAAAAAGACAGAGAAAAAGGTTTGTTTATCCTGCCGCAGAAAATTGTCTGAAGCGCGTGTAACAGAACCTGCCTGTGCCCGGTGCGGAAAGCCGTTAGAGGAGATTGAGACGGAGTACTGCGTAGACTGCGAAAAGAAACGCCGGGGAAAGTATGACTTTCTACGTCAAGGGACAGCGTTGTGGGTTTATACGGATTCGCTCAAGGAAGCAATGGCGTCATTCAAATACGAAGGCTGTTATGAAAATGCAGCATTTTTCGCGGAAGAATTTATTCGATTCCGCAAAGAAAAACTGCTGGCATGGAAGCCGGATTTTCTGATTCCTGTTCCGCTGCACAGACACAGAAGGTGGTTTCGCGGTTATAATCAGGCAGAGATTCTTGCGGAGGAAATCGGGAAGCGGTTACATCTTCCGGTAGAAACCGATGTCTTGTGCCGAAGTCTCGATACGAGTCCGCAAAAGCAGCTGGATGATAAGGCGAGATACCGGAATATGTCAAGTGCTTTCTATGTTCCGGAGAGTGCCGGTTATAAGTTAAATGGCAAGCGGGTTGTATTAATTGATGATATTTATACAACCGGTTCAACGTTAGAAGCGTGCGCCGGAGAATTAAAAAAAGCCGGTGTTAATGAAATATATTCTGCCTGCCTTTGCATTGGTAGAGATTATTAGAGGAGGAAGGTACAATGGAAATTGTTTCTTGTAAAGAATGTGGAAAATTATTTAATTTTATACGTGGGCAGCGAGTCTGTCCGGCGTGCTCCCGTAAATTAGAGGACAAGTTTATGGAAGTAAAGAAATATGTCAGAGAGCATCCCAATGTAGATGTAAAGGAATTGTCGGAGGAAATGGATGTTTCTATCCGTCAGATTAACCGCTGGGTGCGTGAGGAGAGACTGGTATTTTCGGATGATTCACCGGTCGGACTTCCTTGCGAGAGCTGTGGCGTAACAATTAAGACCGGACGTTTCTGTGATAAATGTAAAGCAGAGTTAGCGACCGGATTCCGCCATGCGGCAGGACAGGATAAAAGACCGGCACCGCAGCCGGCACCAAGAAAAAGCGCCGCGGATAGCCGTATGCGCTTTTTAGATAACTAATTTATTAAAATTAAATACGTTCAATTCCGCTATCGGTCAGTTTGATTTTTCCTTCCTTTAACAGCCGGCCGATGGCTCGTTTGAAGGCGGCTTTGCTGATTTTGAATTCACGCTTGATAATCTCCGGAGAGGTTTTATCGTGGAATGGCAGGAAACCGCCTTCTTTTTGTAACCTCTCGTAAATAAGTTCAGCGTCTTTGCCCATTTGCACTTTTGTCTTTTCCTGTAAACTTAAGGTCAATTTTCCTTCTTCGGTAACTTCTTTGATGCGTGCCCTCACGACATCGCCGATGTGAAGTTCTCTTGTCATTTCGTTGTGTGGAATTAAAGCGGAATACTGATTGTCCACAGCAACAAATGCACCAAAAGAATCCAAAATTTCATAAATCAAACCTTCTACGTGATCCCCTTTCTGGTAAGGGCTGTCACAGGAAAGATAGTCATACACCTTCATAGTTGCACATAAACGGCTGCTTTTGTCGATGTATAAAGCGACTAACACGCGTTCACCCAAGTGAACTTTTTTTGTCTGCTCCTTAAAAGGAAGCAGCAAATCTTTGGCAAGTCCCCAGTCTAAGAAAGCACCAATGCCGGTTACGTCTTTGACTTCCAAAACCGCAGTTTCACCGAGTGAAAGATATGGTCTTTGTGTGGTAGCAATTAAGCGGTCCTCGGAATCTTTGTACAAAAACACCTCGTAAAAATCGCCTTTTTCGGTCCCTTTTTTTACCTGGTTATTCGGGAGCAGTACTTCCAAATCTTTTTCTTCAAAAGAGCGAAGCATCACACCGAATTTTGTGATTTTTGAAACATACAATCTGGCAAATTTGCCAAGAACTTTTGATTCGTTCATATTATTCTCCATTCTTTGTCGGGGTAAATTCGCTGAGGAAATAAGGATTTTCCTCTTTGTCCGTAAAGACTACATAAAATTTGCCATTTTCACTGGCTGTGCGAATGTACATGGTGTCTCCCATTTTGGCAGCCAGACGAAATTCGGCACGGAATTCGGAAACTTCAAAATCAATTGGCAGAACATTCACAGCCAGACGAATATACTGTCCGTTGTTTACATGGTGGTTTGTGTCAAGATAATTTTGGCACACATCGACTTCTTCGACAAGTGTCAAGTTTTCCGGACATTTTACCTTTCTGGAAGAATATTCCATGTCGTAAGCAGGTTCTGTCGGATAGGCAGCCTTTTCACTGTCATCAATTTTTGTTGGCTGACCGGTAGACGGGTCAAAATAAAACCATCTTGAATCGGCGTAGGCAAGAACCTCTTTGTCCGGCGTTTCCATTAAAAAATTACGGCATCCGAAAATGCCTTTAAACTGATACGGCCATGTATGCACCGTGAAACGCTCGCCCATAACCGGACGGCGTTTGAATACAACGTGCCATGCGCTTACTAACCAAGCGCGGTTTTTCTTTAATAAATCTAAGGCAGAATGTCCGACGTCCTCGCTGTGAAACAGGCAGCAGTCCTGCATTGCATTTACGGTATCGGAGACACCGAGCAGTCCGTCCTTATCAATTCTGCTGTAAGATACTCTATCATGATAGGAATACATGCGATTTCCTCCCTTCGTTCAAACAGTTTCATTATACTACCCTTACCCGAAAAAAACTAGTGAATTTTTTTTGAAAATGTGGTAATATCAGCTATGAAAACAATGAATAGAAAGGTTGTGTTTTAATATGAAGAAAATTATTTCAACAGATAAGGCACCAGCGGCAATTGGTCCTTATTCTCAGGCAGTAGAGGTAAATGGTCTTGTATTTACATCAGGTGTGATCCCGATTATTCCGGAGACCGGTGAATTGGTTGAAGGCGGTATTGAAAAACAGGCGGAGCAGGCAATCGGTAATCTGAAGGCGCTGATTGAAGCAAGTGGTGCAAAAATTGAGGACACGATTAAAACAGTTGTATTCATTAAAGATATGAATGATTTTGCCAAGGTAAATGAAATTTATTCCCGCTTTTTTACGGGAGACTGCCCGGCACGTTCCTGCGTGGAAGTGGCAAGACTGCCAAAAGATGTTCTGATTGAGATTGAGGCGATTGTTGCGAAATAAATAGTCGAATCCTGTAGAATAAATGTAAAATTAATTTTCTCGGTAAAATTGTGGTAAAAATTAGTAGAAACAATGAGTTTACAAAGGTTGACAGATGCGGACAGAGTTGTTATACTGAAACAAGTATTTAACAAATTTGTAACATTTAGAATGCCGGATGAGTTTGAGGCCGGCAGATGAGTGACAATGGAGGGAAGAAAAGTATGCAACACACAAGGCTTGTGAAATGTGCGTTGGGGGCAGGACTTGTTTTATCCTTTGGAATATTTGGCAAGTATATGGTTTCATCTTCAACTACGATGGGTTCTGAGACAGAACTTGCCGGTATGGCTTATATGTTAGACCAATACTGTACGATTCAGGTTGGTGCAACACAGTCAAATCCGGAAGCAATTGTAGCGTTTGAGGATATGCCGGGTAACACCAATAATGGGACAAGCGCAGTAAGTGGTTCTGCTGTCTCGAATGCAACACCGGAGCCGACGAAAGAAGCGACAGCGACGGCGACACCAAAACCGGAATCGGAATATGCCAATGTTGGTATTTCCATTGCGGCAGATTATGTAAATATTCGTAAGAAACCAAATACGGATGCGGAAATCGTTGGTAAATTGTACCGTGGAAGCGCAGCTACGATTGCTAAGACGGAAGGGGACTGGGTATACATTAAGTCCGGTTCGGTTTCCGGTTATATTATGAAAGATTATTTGGCAATCGGCTACAGTGCAGAAAAACTGGTAGACCAGTTTGGTACGAAGTGGGCGACCGTTACCACGGAGACGCTTCGTGTCCGCGAGAAAGAAAGTGAATCGAGTAAGATTCTTGACCTTTTGGCCGGCGATGAAAGTTATGAAGTGCTAAAACATGAATCCGGCTGGGTAAAGGTTCGTGTCGATGGCGATACAACCGGTTATGTCAGAGATGATTATGTAAAAATCTCAGTTCAGTTTGAAAAGGCTGTATCGATTGAGGAAGAACGCGAAGAAGAGAGAAGAAAAGCGGCAGCAGAGGCAGCGGCGGCAGAAAGTGAACGTCCGGCGAAGTCTTCATCGAATTCAGGAAATAGTTCGTCAAGCAGCAGTTCGTCAAGCAGCAGTTCTTCAAGCAGCTCAAGTCATAAATCGTCATCAAGCTCAGGAAAGAGTTCTTCGAATGGTGGCGGTGGAAGTCATAAATCAAGCAGTGCATCCTCCAGTAATGGCGGCGGTGGTGCAAAAGGAAGTTCCGGCGGCTCCAGTAACGGTTCCGGTGGCGCAGGTGGAAACAGCAGCTCCGGTGGATCCAGCAATGGTTCCGGTGGTGCAAGCGGTGGTTCCTCATCGTCCGATGGCGGCAGCACATTGGGAAGCGGTGACGGTTCTGCAATTGCTTCTTACGCTTTGAAATTTGTTGGAAACCCATATGTATATGGCGGTTCCAGTTTGACTCATGGTACGGACTGTTCCGGATTTACCATGTCAGTATTTAAGAAATTTGGTATCAGTTTGCCACGTACTTCCGGCGCACAGTCGGGAGTGGGTAAGAAAATCAGCCCATCCAGCGCAAGAGCCGGTGACTTGATTTTCTATGCAAGTGGTGGACATGTCAACCACGTTGCACTTTGCATCGGCGGCGGCAGGGTTGTACACGCAAGTAACCCACGTACCGGAATCAAGACAAGTAATATGTATTATCGTAAACCATATTGTGCGAGACGAGTTCTTGGTTAAATCTAAGAAGTCATACAACTCGAAAACGAACGCCTGTACGCAGACAATTGTAGTCATGTGTGCAGGCGTTATTTATCAACAATTAAAACGACGAAATTGCGATATTTGTTAGTTGTGAACAAAGTTATAAACATTGTCAACAATTTAAGTAGACTTATGTAGCATGTTTTTGACTATAAGACAAGTTAATTAATTGTATGACAACTTGATGGCGCAAGGTTAAAATGTTTATCTGATTTATGGATTTTTATGTTGCCGAACAGAGGTTTTTGTTGTATAATATGATTACGAGATGAGCCAATGGACATCTTGAAACTTATGGGCAAAGGAGCTGATTAGTATGAACTTAGTAATAAGTGGAAAAAACATTGACATAACGGAAGGATTGCGTGCAGCAGTTGAGGAGAAGATTGGAAAACTCGAGCGGTATTTCAATGATTCAACAGAAGTTCATGTTACATTGAGCACAGAGAAGAATCGTCAGAAAATTGAAGTTACGGTACCGATGAAAGGAACCATTATCCGTGCAGAAGAAACAAGCACCGATATGTATGTATCGATTGATTTGGTGGAAGAAGTTATCGAACGCCAGCTTCGTAAATATAAGAACAAGCTGATTCAGAAAGAGCAGAACGTAGCACAGTTTAGCAAAGGATTTGTTGATGAGGACACATATGATGAAGAAGAAATTTCTATCATCCGTTCTAAAAAATTTGCGATGAAGCCGATGGATCCGGAAGAAGCCTGTGTACAGATGGAACTTCTCGGACACACGTTCTTCGTTTTCCGCAACTCGGAAACCGACGAAGTAAATGTTGTTTATAAGAGAAAAGACAATACATACGGTTTGATTGAGCCGGAATTCTAAATGAAAAATAATAATCACCCCCGGTGGTAAGCAGGATATTTGCTTCGCAAATATAGCTTCCCCCGGGGGTGATTTTATTTTTCACAAAAAAAGGAAGAGAAGAAATAGAAAAGGTTGCATTCTCCCCCGACTAATGATAAAATACCATATTGAGACAGTAACGTCTCTTGTTAGGATGTATGGCATGTAGCAGCGAGAAAATGCTAAAAAAATAATTGGAGAGTGACAAAATGGGATTATTTAGTAAGGTTATAGGAACACATAGTGAACGTGAAGTGAAACGTGTGATTCCGATTGTTGACAAAATTGAATCACTTGAACCAGAAATGGAGAAGTTATCTGATGAAGAACTTCGTGGCAAAACGGCGGAGTTTAAGAAACGTTTAGCAGATAAAGAAACTTTGGATGACATTTTACCGGAAGCGTATGCAGTTGTACGTGAGGCTTCTAAGAGAACCATCGGACTGAGACATTTTCGTGTACAGTTGATTGGTGGTGTCATTTTGCATCAGGGACGTATTACCGAGATGCGTACCGGTGAAGGTAAAACGCTCGTATCTACTCTCCCGGCTTATCTGAATGCGCTCGAAGGAAAAGGTGTTCATATCGTAACAGTAAACGACTATCTGGCAAAGCGTGATGCAGAGTGGATGGGGCAGATTCATGAATTTCTTGGTCTGACAGTCGGTGTTATTTTGAACAGCATGGACAATGACGAGAGAAGAGAAGCATATAACTGTGATATTACATATGCGACAAACAACGAACTGGGATTTGACTACCTGCGTGATAATATGGTTATTTACAAAGAGCAGTTAGTACAGCGTGATTTACACTATGCCATTGTCGATGAGGTTGACTCGGTATTGATTGACGAGGCGAGAACACCACTTATTATTTCCGGTTCCAGCGGAAAATCGACAAAGATTTACGAGGCGTGTGATAACTTAGTGCGCCAGTTGAAAAAAGGTACTGAAAAAGAATTGTCCAAGATGGACATTATCATGAAAGAAGATAATAACGAAACCGGTGACTATGTTGCAAACGAAAAGGAAAAGACAGTAAATCTTACCGAGCAGGGTATCAAAAAGGTAGAGCGTTTCTTCCATTTGGAAAACTTAGCCGACCCGGAAAACTTAGAGATTCAGCACTGCGTAAACTTATCACTTCGTGCACATGCGTTGATGCATCTTGATAAGGATTATGTGGTAAAAGATGACCAGGTACTTATTGTAGATGAATTTACCGGACGTATCATGCCGGGAAGACGTTATTCGGACGGTTTACATCAGGCAATTGAAGCAAAAGAGCATGTAAAAGTGAAGAGAGAGAGTAAAACTCTTGCCACAATTACATTCCAGAACTTCTTTAACAAATATGATAAGAAATGTGGTATGACCGGTACCGCTCTCACAGAGGAAAAAGAGTTCCGTGAGATTTACGGCATGGACGTTGTTGAAGTGCCGACAAACCTGCCGGTAAAACGTATTGACCACAACGATTCCGTATATAAAACAAAACGCGAGAAATTGAATGCAATTGTTGAAGATATTGTGGCAAGTCATGAAAAAGGACAGCCGGTACTTGTTGGTACGATTACGATTGACGCTTCGGAAGAATTGTCACAGTTGTTGAAAAAACGTGGAATTCCACATAAAGTATTGAATGCAAAGTTCCATGAACTTGAGGCAGAGATTATCGCAGATGCCGGTCAGATTGGAGCAGTTACGATTGCGACAAACATGGCCGGACGTGGTACAGATATTAAACTGGGCGAGGGCGTAACCGAACTTGGCGGTTTGAAAATTATTGGTACAGAACGTCATGAATCCCGACGAATTGACAATCAGCTGCGTGGTCGTGCCGGACGTCAGGGAGACCCTGGTGAATCGAAATTCTACATTTCGCTGGAAGATGATTTGATGCGTTTGTTCGGTTCCCAGAATCTGATGCAGATGTTTAATTCGCTTGGTATGCCGGAAGGCGAGCAGATTCAGCACAAGATGCTGAATAAAGCGATTGAGCGTGCACAGAAGAAGATTGAGAGCAACAACTACGGAATCCGTAAAAATCTGTTGGAATATGACCAGATTAATAACGAGCAGCGTGAGATTATTTATGCAGAGCGCCGCAAGGTGCTCGATGGCGATGACATGCGTGATACTATTATCAGCATGATTGATGAACTGGTTGAAAAATATGTCAATATGGTAATTGGCGATGACCAGGGACCTTCCGAGTGGAATTTGAAGGAGTTGAATGAAATTCTCATTCCGATGATTCCGGTTAAACCGGTTACCGGAGAGGGTTGCGGTTCAAAACAGGAATTGATTCAGAATTTGAAAGAAGAGGCTCTTCGTCTGTATGAGACAAAAGAAGCAGAATTTCCGGAGCCGGAGCAGATTCGTGAGATTGAGCGTGTCGTTATTTTAAAAGTAACGGATAGCCGCTGGATGGATCACATAGACGATATGGATCAGCTTCGTCAGGGAATCGGACTTCAGGCATTTGGACAGAGAGACCCGGTTGTCGAGTATCGTTTACAGGGTTATGATATGTTCAACGATATGACGGAATCCATCCGTGAAGAGACGGTTAAGATGCTGATGCATGTCCGCATTGAGCAGAAGGTTGAGCGTGAGCAGGTTGCTGAAGTAACAGGAACTAATAAAGATGATTCGGCAAATGCACCGGTTGTCCGCAAATCAGAAAAAATCAGCCGAAATGCACCGTGCCCATGTGGTTCCGGGAAAAAATACAAATATTGCTGTGGCAGATAAGCAGTGAATGACTGCGTTTGCATATAAAAAATTAAGGTGGTGATTTTGTGGTTGAATTGGATAACATCCGAATCGAACTGAGCAGTTTTGAAAAACCACTTCTGGAAGTAAGGGATTCACTTTAACTTAGCAGAGAAAAAGTTAAGGATTGAAGAACTTGAGAGAAATATGGAAGCACCTGACTTTTGGGACGATGCCGAGAAGGCAAGTGCGGATATGAAGGAATTAAAGGACTTAAAGAGTATTGTTGAACGTGCCGATGCACTCAGCATGGCATATGACGATATTATGACGCTGATTGAGATGGGGAATGAAGAGGCGGATGAGTCACTGGTTCCGGAAGTTGAAAATGAGTTTGTGCAATTCCAGAAGGAATTTGAAGATTTACGAATTACAACAATGCTTACCGGTGAGCATGATGCCGAGAATGCGATTCTTACCCTGCATGCAGGAGCCGGTGGCACAGAGAGCTGCGATTGGGCAAGTATGTTGTGCCGTATGTATGAGAAATGGGCAGACAAACGCGGCTTTACCGTAGAAGTTTTAGACTCACTGGATGGTGATGAGGCAGGACTGAAATCCGTCACATTGGAAATTCAAGGAGATAATGCTTATGGTTATTTAAAGAGTGAGCACGGCGTTCATCGTCTGGTGCGTATCTCACCGTTTAATGCGGCGGGAAAACGACAGACTTCGTTTGTGTCGTGTGACGTCATGCCGGATATTAAGCAGGATATTGATATTGAAATCGCAGATGATGATATCCGAATTGACACGTACCGTTCGAGCGGTGCCGGTGGACAGCATATCAACAAAACGTCATCGGCAATCCGAATTACCCATTTTCCAACGGGTATTGTGGTACAATGTCAGAATGAGCGTTCACAGCATATGAATAAGGATAAAGCGATGCAGATGCTCAAAGCGAAACTTTTGATTTTGCGTGAACAGGAAAATCTGGCAAAAGAATCCGATATCCGTGGTGAAGTCAAAGAAATTGGCTGGGGCAGTCAGATTCGCTCTTATGTTATGCAGCCGTACACGATGGTAAAAGACCATCGGACCAATGCAGAGACCGGAAATGTTTCTGCGGTATTAGATGGTGATATTGACATGTTTATGAATGCCTATTTGAAATGGATTAACAGTTAGAAGGGGATAAGGTATGAAAGAAGTCGTTACATTTTTTTTGAGTGGCAAAGAATACGGAGCAGATGTTTCCGAGATACAGGGAATTGAAAATTACGTGGAATACGCAAAGGAGCCCGGGCTTTCCGATGGCTTTTTAGGCATTGTTTCAATCCGTGATGAGTGGGTTCCTTTGCTAAATCTGAAAAAGAAACTGGTTCTGCCGCCGGTGCCCGTAACAGGGGAGACCAAGTATCTGGTGTTTCAGCTGCCGCAGGGGAAAGCAGCCGTTTTAGTGGATGGTGTTTCGAATATTATTCAGGCGGATGGCGATGAAATACAGGATTTCCCGGCACTTGTGCACACGAAAAAGACGGCGTATGCCGACTTTGTGGTAAACCACAAGGGACGGTTGATTCTTAGTATTAATCCGGGAAGCCTTCTCACAAAAGAAGAGTGGCAGGAAGTTGATAAAGTGCTGAAAAGCAAAAGTGAAGAGTCTAACGAAGAGTAAGACTTTTGATTTGGAAATGGAGGAAAAAATGATTCGAATTGCAGTGTTAGGTTATGGAACGGTTGGTTCCGGTGTTGTTAAGGTGATTCAGACAAATGCAAAAATTATTGCAAAGAGAGCCGGACAGGAAGTGGAAGTGAAATATGTATTAGACCTTCGTGATTTCCCGGACGACCCGATTCAGTCCAAAGTAGTACATGATTTTAATGTTATCTTAGAAGACCCGGAAGTGGACATTGTTGTAGAGACCATGGGCGGAACGAAACCGGCTTATGAATTTGTGAAAAAATCTCTGTTAGCCGGAAAAAGTGTATGTACATCCAACAAAGAACTGGTGGCTGCTTATGGAGCAGAGCTTGTGCATATCGCAAAAAGCAAGACGGTAAACTTCTTGTTTGAGGCGAGTGTCGGCGGTGGTATTCCGATTATCAGACCGTTAAACCAGAGTCTGACTGCTGACCGAATCGAGCAGATTAATGGTATTTTAAATGGAACGACAAACTATATTCTTACGAAGATGGCGCAGGAAGGTTCCGATTTTGCCGATGTTTTGAAAGAGGCACAGGAGCTTGGCTACGCAGAAAAAGACCCGACCGCAGATGTGGAAGGATATGATGCCTGCCGTAAGATTGCGATTTTGACTTCGTTAGCATACGGACAGCAGGTGGATTACGAGGATATTTATACCGAAGGAATTACCAAAATTACGGCAGAAGATTTCAAATATGCAAAAGCCCTTGGCGCTGCTATTAAAATCTTTGGCACAAGCCGTAAAGAAGGAAATAAATTGTATGCAATGGTTGCACCACAGATGATTCAGGCAGACAATCCACTGTACGCAGTGAATGATGTATTTAATGCAATCTGTGTGACAGGAAACATGCTTGGTGATGTTATGTTTTATGGTAAAGGTGCCGGAAAAGAGGCAACAGCAAGTGCGGTTGTATCGGATGTGGTAGACGCAGTAAAACATATGAATGTCAATGTGATGACAATCTGGGAAGATGAAAAACAGGAAGTTGCTCCAATGGATGAAATGAAAAACCGTTTCTTCGTCCGCATCGGTACAAGTGAAAAAGCCAAAGCAGAAGATTTGTTTGAAGAAGTTACACCGGTAGATGGTGGAATTGCAGATGAATTTGGCTTTTTGACAGGAACCATGACAGAAAAAGAATTTAACGAAACTATTTCTCAGTTTGATACATTTATTACGAGAATTCGTGTTGGATTCTAGCAAAAGAGAGACTCACTGAGAAGGAGGAAACTATGGTATCAACAGGACAAATGATGGGCTATGTGATGGCAATTTTGCTGCCACTGATTGCCGTTTTGATTCCTTTTTATATCTTATGGAAACAGTCCAGTAAAGTGGAGCGTGGAATGCTCGGAGCCATTGGTTACGGAATCATGGGATATTTCTGGCAGGAAATTATCTACAGCTTCTTGGGGCTCCTTGCACTTACAAAAATGCGGGATGTTTTGAATGCGACCGGTGGAAATGCGGTTGTAGTTGCTTTTGTGGAAGCACTTGCCGGCAGTATTTTTGTTGCAGCAGGCTTGTACTGGGGTGTTTACTTGACAAACACCAAGCAGCGTTCTTTGTACCGATCAACAACGGTAGGACTTGGCTTTGGTCTTGGAGCCGCACTTCTTACTTATGGATTCCAGCTTTATTATGCGATACGGATTAACGTAGGAGCATTTACCGGAACGGATATGGCAAAAGCGAGTATTTTATCGACATCTACCGCATCGTTATATTTAGACGCCATCCGCAACATTTTAGTGGTACTTGTTTACATGGGCGTTGCCTTTTTGGTTGGAAAGAATTACTTGGAAAAGAAGAGACTTGCCGCATGGCTTACGCCAATCATTGTGTATGTATTTATCCGATTCACTGACGTGATTTTAAATACTTATGCACCGGCACTTGTCGCTAAGATTGTGTATATGGTTGTACTCGCATTCGTTGCCGCCGTATCTGTGTGGATGGTAAGAAACTGGTATCAATCAGAGAAACAAGTAAAAAGTTGAGATTTTAAATTAGCTAAATAATAACTATTCAGGACTTCTCCACCTATCAATTCGCATTTCGAACACTTCGTGTTCTATATCGCCTTTGACAAGGCTAAAAATGCTCATTTTGAGGTGGAGAGCCCTATTCGAACACAAGGTGTAGGAATGAATGATTCTTACGTGCAAGCACGACGTTTCATTCATTTCTACACCTTGTGTCCTGAATAGTTATTATTTTGTAATGTTTCCTATGACGCTCAAAATCTGGTCCGGCTCAAAAGGCTTTTGAACAAATTCGTTTGCGCCTAATTTAATGGCATCCACCATTTTGTTTTTTTGTCCGGCAGCAGTAACCATTACTGCGTGTGCATTTTCATCATAAGCAATGATTTTCTCCAATGCACCAAGACCGTCCAAAACCGGCATCGTGATATCCAGTGTTACAATATCCGGTTTTAATTCAATATACTTTTCAAATCCAATCTGACCATTCTCTGCTTCCCCGATGACTTCGTGTCCATTCTCGATAAGAATGTTGCGAAGCATACGACGCGACGTACGGGAATCGTCAACAATCAATATTTTTGCCATAGTTCCAATCTCCTTTATCTAGCCTAATTTTACAATAAGGTCTGAATGTTTGCCGTCAATGTAAACCGGCAATACATAGAACTCGCCTTCTCCATCAATGGATGAATCAAATTTAAATTCCGGCGGCTGCATATCGATGGTTGTATCCTGATAACTTAATTCAGTAGCATACAGTCCGTTGACACAGTTTGTAAATTCACAAACCGAATCCAAAGCGTCTTCATCGACCGTATCAAAAGTTTCTTTTGCGTAACCGTCGGCAAGCGCTAAAATGCTGTCATCATCACAGGTGAAACCAAGAAAACCATCATAATCACCGGTTGTATGCTGGTAAGCAATATACTTTGCACTGTGAGAGGTGACAAACTGTCCCTTCTCGATGCGTATGTAAGAACTTACAAAACGTACAATGTTTCTTAATGTAAGACCAATCAACGACTGGTAACGAGAATCTTTCGCATCAACAAATGCAGGAATCATACCTTCGATATTACCATCCTGAATTGCTTTTAAAATTTCATCGGAGAAACCATTCTCCTTTTGGAATGCATCAAGAGCTGTCTCAATTTCATCACGGCTCATAATGCCGTTTTCTTCCAGCCCCTGAATGAAAATCAGGTACGGATTTCCCTGGCGACCAAGCAGATAATTTACATCTGCTTCCGTTAAGTAACCCTTCTCCACAGCCAAATCACCAAAACGTTTGTCTGTCTGCATTTGCAAATAATTCAATTCATTCGCTTGATTGCGAGTTAATAACCCCTCGTTCTCTGCAATTAACCCCAGTTTGACGCGATTGTCTTTAATGTATTTCATGCAGGAGGAAAATTGCTCAGCGGTGATTTTCTGGTTATCTAATAAATATTGACCAAAAAACTGACTAAACATAAAAATCTCCTTTCAATTGTTGTAAAATTATTATACAATAGAACGCAGAAAAGTTCAATGAAGAAATGTAGAGAAAGGAAGTGTTTGTCGTATGGCAGGTTCAGTATGGGGAGAAGTGTTTCGCGTGTCGACATGGGGAGAATCTCATGGCGAGGGAGTAGGAGTTGTTGTCGATGGTGCGCCGGCTGGCATTTCCCTTTCCGAAGAAGATATACAAAAATGTCTCGACAGAAGAAAACCGGGCGAGACGAAATATTCGACGCCCCGCAAAGAAGGCGATAAAGTAAAAATTATGTCCGGTGTATTTGAAGGAAAGACAACCGGAACACCGATTTCCATGGTTGTCGTGAACACCTCGCAGAAATCCGGTGATTACTCCAACATTGCAAATGTATTTCGTCCGGGTCATGCGGATTTTACATTTGATGCCAAATACGGATTCCGCGATTACCGAGGCGGTGGACGTTCCTCCGGACGAGAGACCATTGGACGTGTGGCAGCCGGTGCCATTGCCATGAAAATTTTAAGTGAGCTTGGAATCACTGTAACTGCTTACACAAAGCAGATTGGACCATTTGTATGCGAGGAAGAAAAGATGTCTTTGGAGAACATTGAAAAGAGTCCGCTGCGCATGCCGGATTTGGAAAAGTCTTCTCTTGCTGAAGATTATCTGGCAGAAAAAATGGAGGCGCATGATTCCGTAGGAGGCATGATTGAATGTGTAATCAGCGGCATGCCGGCAGGAATCGGAGAGCCGGTTTTTGGCAAGTTGGATGCTATGCTGTCCGCAGCGATTTTCTCCATTGGTGCGGTAAAAGGTGTTGAAATCGGCGCCGGTTTTGCCGTTGCTGATAAATGTGGTTCCGAAAATAATGACGGTTTCTATATGGGAGCGGACGGCAAGGTGAAAAAACATACGAATTTTGCCGGTGGAATTTTAGGTGGTATGAGCGATGGTGATGATATTGTACTTCGCGCTGCATTCAAGCCAACGCCTTCGATTTTCCAGCCGCAGGAAACCGTAAACCGTGATGGTGAAAATGTACAAATCGAGATTAAGGGCCGCCATGACCCGGTTATTATGCCACGCGCGGTTGTTGTGGTAGAATCCATGGCAGCCATTACACTTGTTGACCGGCTTTTCGTCGGAATGACCGCGCGCATGGATAAGATTCGTGAATTTTATAAAGGCGAATAAGTGGAATTTGGGGATGGGATGACTGGTATTTCAAAAAATGCAAAATAAGTCAACGATATTTGCGAGAAAGTTGACCTAAAAACAAGTTTTTGTCAAATAAGTCATCCGAATCGCACATTGGGGGTGACTGGTTTTTCAATATTGTGGATTCAAGTCAACGAAAAAGGGCGAAAAGGTTGACCTAGTTGAGAAAAAGCTTAAAAGCAGTCAACAAAGACAGCGAAAAAGGGTGACTGTTAGAACGAAATTTGAATTTTCAGTCAATTATCTGGTGGATTTATGAAATAATAGTTCGAGGAATAGGAGGCGGGTATGGATGAGTGAGATAAAATGGGTGTTTTTAGATGTAGGTTCAACACTGGTTGATGAATCGGATGTTTATGAAAGCAGATGCAGTTATGTGATAAGTGAGAAGGGCTTGGAACGTGATGAATTTATGGAAAAAGTGCATCGGGCGGCAAAAGTAAGTCCTACACCGATAAAACAGGCGGCACAGGCTTACGGAGTCACTTTGCCGGAATGGGACAGTAGTTTAGAAAAGCTTTATTTAGGAACAGAAGATGTGCTAAAAGCTTTATCAGGCAAATATAAATTGGGCATTATTGCAAATCAATTAGCGGGGACAAAAAAGAGATTACATAATTGGGGAGTTTTGCATTATTTTGATGTTGTCACAGCTTCCGCAGAAGCGGGGTATGAAAAGCCGGATTTGAGAATCTTTAGGTTGGCGCTTGAGCAGGCTGGCTGTAATCCACAAAATACAATAATGGTCGGAGACAGACTTGAAAATGATATTGTTCCGGCAAGGCAGCTCGGTATGAAAACGATTTGGGTACGTCAGGGATTTGCAAAGTATCAGAGCGTTGAAAAAGAATATGAAAAACCAGATTATATCATAGAAAATATAGGTGAAATTGTGAAAGTGCTTATGGGTAGGACATAGTAAAATATGGCTTATTGAAGGAATGGAAGGCGTCAACTATACTGACCCGTGGAAGAAAATTTTGATAAAACGAGGACTGGCTACCATAATGGGCTTGGTCATCGGAGATGCCCTGGGGGTTCCGGTGGAGTTTGCGTCTCGTGACGAATTGAAAGAAAATCCGGTAACGGACATGATAGGATATGGAACACATAATCAGCCGGCCGGTACATGGTCAGATGATTCCAGTATGGCAGTTGCAACGATGGAGTGGTTGGGAGAGATAGAAACACAACAGCCAGATTACAAACGGTTGATGGACAAATTTAGTAATTGGATTTTATATGGCGATTACATACCGTATCAGGAAAATTTTGATTGTGGTATCTCTACCTGCAAAGCAATTATGAATTACGGCAGAGGAACAGAACCGCTATTGTGTGGAGAAAAGGGAGAGTTTGATAATGGAAATGGCTCGCTGATGCGGATACTTCCGGCAGCACTTTATTATGGGATGGACGATCTTCCAAAGGATTGGCTCGCAGTTATTCCGAAAAAAGAGTGGATTATGGAACTTGCAGAAAAAATGTAATTTTTCGACAAAATCATACAAAAACATTACCGGTAGTTCCTGAAAATGGAGCTACTGTTCCTTTTCAAATAAACTTTTCTCTATTATAATAAAAAAATGAACGAATAAATAGAGAGGAGAGTTTAATTATGAAAATAACAGAAAGAAAATGCAAACAAATTGTTGGCGGAGCGGCCGCGGCGGCACTGCTGCTATCGGGAGTGCATTTACCAGGGGCGGCATGGAAAGAGGTAAAAGCGGATACCGTATCAGTCAATGCGAAGATTACCAAGGAGCTAATCAATAAAAGAAACCGGTTCCTTAAGCAGTTTGCATTATTCGATGGAAGTTTTACGGCAGTTGCATATTCGATGCCGGTTCACTATAAAAAGAAAGGTGTCTGGAAAGAAATTAATACGACACTTGTGAAATCAGGAAAGAAACAATATAAAACAAAATCTACAGATTTATCGATTAAAGTGTCCAAAAAGGCGAATAAAAAGTCAATGATTTCCTTAAAACGAGGCGCTGCTTGCTTATCCTGGTCATTGAATGGGAAAAAGATGAAAGCGGTGAATGGTAAAATCAGCAATCCCAAGAAATCCAAACAAACCGATGTATTAAACCAAAATATTGTTTCTTATCCAAAAGTGTTGAAAAACACAAGCATCACCTATAACATTTTCCCAGAACGTGTGCAGGAAGTTATTACCGTGTCGAAAAAGCAGAAGGCAAAGAAGTGGACGTTCAAGATCAAGGCAGGAAAAATGAAAATCAAGGGTAAAGGAAATCAGGTATATTTCAAAACGAAAAAGGGCAAGAAAAAATACCAGCGTCTGCATACAATTGTGACCGATGCCAACGGAGTTTCTACTTCTAAAGTAAAAGTGAAATATAACAAGAAGAAAAAGACACTTACCGTGACCCCATCAAAGAAATGGTGGAACAGTAAAAAGAGAAAATTCCCGATGGAGATGCGGACCAGTTATCTGACGGATAAACACAGCAGAAATGTAAAAGTAGGAGCAGCCTATAGTGGAGCACCAAACGGAACATTTACCTATGATAAATCACTGCTTTTACAGGCGAATAAATGTATTGGATTTACTAAAATGACAAATTTGGCAGAATTTAGTAATCCAAATGTGCAGATACGAAGTGCATCGTTACATATTCTAAATAAAAAGACATTAAAAATGGGTGCGGGCAAAACGTATGATATTGATGTGCACAAGGTAAAAGAAAACTGGTCAAGTAAAAAGCTTACTTATAATAATCGTCCGGCATACGAAGAAGTGTCCGGAGCTAAGGTTAGCATCCAGAAAAAGGGCAGTTATGCTTGTGACGTGACGGATATTGTGAAAGCATGGCAAAAAGGAGAGGCAAACTACGGTGTGGCACTGGTGTCTAACAATGCCAACCGCACATATCAGGCGGAATTAGACAGAAATCCGTATTTTACCGTGAATTATGAAGTGGTAGGATTTGATGGAGCTGTTCAGTTAAAAGAAAATGAGCCAATTACCAGAGATATTATCAAAGAAGGTCAGGAAAACTATTACTACTTTGATACGAAACCGGGCATTGCGTATGAAGTATATACCGATTCTGCCATGGATACGCAGGCAACCATGTATGACGAGAGTAAAGAGCGGGTTGGTTATGCGGATGATACCGGAACGAACAAAAACTTTTCCTTTGTGGGCAGTTATAACAAAAGACGCTACATAAAGGTTAGTGCGAAAGACAAAGCAACCGGCAGTTATACGCTGCATTTGAAAAAACGTTTTGCCATTCCGGAAGTAAACGGAATGAAGGGACAGGATAAATATACACTTACATGGAATTCGATAGAGAATGCGAAGGAATATCTGGTATGTGTGTATGACGGTGGAAAGAAAATCAGCGAAACGGTAGTAACCGGTACGATTTATGAGTATGTATATACGAATGCAACAAGTGGAAAGATACTTGGCTTTACTGTTACAGCCAGAGAAAGTGAAGCCTTAACAGGCGAGAGTTCCAAAATGATTTACAGTGCAGACAGTCAGTCCGAATGGGTCTATCAGACACCAATGTTGAAAACGCGGAAGAACGCATCTTCGGTAACAGTAAATGATAAAATTTATGTATTGGGTGGTGAAAATGAGCAAGGTGCCTGCAAATCTTTCGCAGCATATGACACGAAGAAAAAGGTATGGGAAGAACTGCCAGAATATCCGGGTTCGGAAACCGGAATCTGCAAAGCATCCCTGATTTCGTATAAGAATGAAATATATGTTATTGGTGGTCAAACCGGTACAGGTGCGAATGCAGCAGCACTCAAGCATATTTATGTATTTAATGCGGAATCCAAAAAATGGACAACAAAAGCAGATATGAAAGAAGCAAGAACCAATTTGGCAACAGCTGTTTGCGGAGGCAAAGTATATGTTTTTTCTAAGGCCGGGGCAACGGATAAATTAGATGTATATGACTTAGATGCGGATACATGGGAAAGTGCTGTTATGCCGGGGACCAGTACGATTCTTGGTGCAGTTTGTGTGGATAACCGTATATTTGTGTTGAAGGAAGAAGGGGAAGGTATATATTGGGTCGAGTATCTTCCGGAAGATAATGCTTTTGAAGAAGCCGGAATAGTATGTCCTTATACAACTTCAGATCACTTTGCCACACCGGTGGTCATCAGTGGGAAAATTTATATGGTAAAGGAAACGGAAACAAAGAATGTTTTTGTATATGATGCTTATTCCGATGAGTGGAGCGAAATTTCAGCAATGAATTTAACAAAAAAAGAATCGCTGCTTTCTGCCTGTGAAAATGAACTTTACAGCATTGGTGGCGAAATGACAGGCTTTGGTGTGTTGGATGTGGTAGAGCAGTATACAATCAAAACTCAAACGATAAAAAAGCAGATGACAATTAATCAGGGAGAAATTTACGAACTACAGGTAACTGCCGGAAATTTGGCAAAAGATCAGAGTCAGATTGTAACATTGTCAATTGATCCTGATAAACTGAACTTTCAATCCGCATCTTCTTTTGAGGAGGAAGCGGATTTGAAAGAGGGAGTTGATGGGGTAAAACTCTTAAAATATCAACCGAAAAAAGGCGTTATGGTTCTAAAGTTGACAGGAAGCATGGAACGAGGGAACTCTTGTGAAGCCTATCAATCGGTTCCGGTAGAAGCCAAAATGGATGGAAAGACAACCGTTGAAATTATTTTAACCGAAAGAAAACAGGCTTAGAAAGAAGGAGAGTTCATGACAAAAGAACGATGGATAGTTGTTGTCAGCATTATGATGTGCATTCTTGGATGTGTTTGCTTTTGGCTGGTACAAAAAAATATCCATAAAGAACAGCAAACGAAAACAGAAGAGAAAAGCATTTATAAAACTTTGAGTGAATCGGATAAAAAGGCTGCGGACATTTATGCAGAACTTTATGAAGAGTCTGCGGAAAATGTATCGCGGATATATCAAAAGACAAACGACTGGGAAAAGACAAACAAACAGCTGGAAAAACAGTTTTTTACAATCGATGAAAATATAAAGTACCAGATGCAGAAAGAAGGCTACCGCTTAGAAGATTTGGAAAAGGCGGAAAAACTGTCGGTACAGACCGGAAAAAAAGCGATGGAACTGATTCGGGCAAAAGGAAAAGCCTCGGACAATCGGAAGTGGTCCGATGTGGTAAA